>Ga0213831_1000059_pt1 | contig 239069 bp, 230 predicted proteins | sample SWATP12_FD_163421 | JGI IMG/M metagenome (GOLD analysis project Ga0213831, IMG submission 163421) | Coastal seawater microbial communities from Marineland, Florida, United States - SWA TP1 #2 | ecosystem: Environmental > Aquatic > Marine > Coastal | place: USA: Florida | collected 2016-08-06 | reverse complement strand
CCTGACGCAGAGTGGACCGATCGATCATGATGAGAATGCCGATCCAACGGTGCATGACGAGCTGATCGCACTGGGAGATGGCGAGATCACACTGAGTGCCACCGTCACCGTCATGGACGGCGATGGTGATACAGACACCACCCCGGTGAGTGTTGACCTGGGCGGTAATATTCGGTTCGAGGACGATGGTCCAAGTGTCAGTGCCGGTAACCCAGTGGGCGACACTATTACTCTGACCACCGATGATACCGAAGCGGAAGGCGGCAATGATGGTGGCTTCACCAATACCGCCAGCGACAGTGGCCAGTTAGCGGCGGCCCTGTTGGCAGCAGCATCCGCGACTGTTGATTATGGTGCGGACGGAATGGGCGATGATGACTCCATCGGCAGCTTTGTCCTGAGTGCCGAGGCCGTCACCTCGTCGCTGACCAGTGGTGGTGATGCGATTAACCTGTACGAAGTTGACGGTACTGTGGTGGGTTCAACCGCAGGGGACGTCGACAGCATCGACGGGGATAACACGATCTTCACCGTCAGTGTTGATGGCGATGGCGTGGTGACCCTGACGCAGAGTGGACCGATCGATCATGATGAGAATGCCGATCCAACGGTGCATGACGAGCTGATCGCACTGGGAGATGGCGAGATCACACTGAGTGCCACCGTCACCGTCATGGACGGCGATGGCGATACAGACACCACCCCGGTGAGTGTTGACCTGGGCGGTAATATCCGGTTCGAGGACGATGGTCCTTCTATCGATGCTTCGTCCATTGTCGCGGCTGACACACTTTCGGTTGACGAGTCAGACCTGTCAATTGATGACACTACTAACTTCGCGAATAACTTTGCAGCGGCTATCAGCTACGGTGCCGATGGTGCAGGTAGCACCGTTTACACTCTTGAACTCGGTGATACCTCAGTAGGTTCGGGTCTGTTCGCAATCGACAATACCGATACAGACGCTGATGATGGCGATGGCTTCGGACAGGGTGACGAGATCCTGATGACCCAGACAGGCAACATCATTACCGGTAGCGTAGGCGGCGTCGATTACTTCACCATCACCATTGATACGAATACCGGTGACGTTACTTTCAATCAGTTAGCAGCGATTTGGCACGACACAACGTCAGACCATAACGAACTGATGACTCTGACAACTGATGCGGCTGAAGATCTGCTAATCAGAGCTACTGTCACTGATAGTGATGGTGATGTCGTTAGCGACACTATCGATCTTGGTGCCAACGTATTCAGCATCGCTGATGACGGCCCTAAAGCCTTTATCCCTGAAAGAGCTCATGTAGTGCTTGATACAGGGGATACGTTCACCCCGGTAGATATCACTCAGTCGTTGAACTTTGAGCCAGGTGAAGATGGCCTCGGTGGTGTTGTCTTCAACCTGACACTTGATGACAACGATGGTGGTCCGGATCCAGTACGGCAGGTGTTCCGTGATAGTGATGGGAACCAGCTCTACCTAGATAACGAACCACTCTATCTGTATTACACCGACGATACTCATACTGTGATTGAAGCTCGTACGGACGACGGAGATGTTGCTTTCACCGCTACTACTGACAGTAATGAGGACGGTATAGCGGATGGTGATGTCACCGTCACTATGTTTACCGGTAAATTTATCACCAACACTCAGATAACAGAAGTTACTGACTTGTCGGGTATCGGTGGCGGTAACGTGCCATTTAAAGGGCTAAATATTGGTACTAATCAGGTGCCCGATCCTGATGGCTCAGATGATGTACTCGTATCTTCTGAAATAAGACCAACTGAAGATGGCGATGAGGGCACAGTAAACAGTAACGCAACTGAGCTTGGTGTTGGTCAGGGTAATGAGGTTTCTGCGGGAGAAATCGTACGTTTCGATCTTGTTACCGGTTTGACCATAGAAGACCAACAGAACAACGAGTCCTACGCCTTTGATGATTATCAGGAAACCTTTGTGTTTAAACAGCAGGTTAACGTCACCGGAGGAAGTAAAGACGCTGACTTTATTCTTAGGATCTACAGAGAAACGGACACAAATGTAAGTGGTACCACTAGTTTGGTGAAAGGTACTACAGGAGGGACTGCTCTGTGGTTAACGGCTGCTGAGGTTATTATCTATGACTCGAATAACGTAGCTGTAGCAAATCAAGACCTGTATCGGACCGGAAACCCTGACGGTACAGTTACCGTCCACGATCTCTCTGACGGTTGGTGGTACGAAATTGTCAGTGTTGATGGAGATGGTGAACCCGAAGCATTCAATGCCGTGGAACTCGAAGCCATAGAGTATGACCCTAATCTGCAGGATCCTTCGCAGGACGGCAGCACCACCAGTATTAAACTTGGCCAATTCTCATTCGGTGAGGATTCCGATATCTCAGCGGTCAACTTCCAGTTGCCGGTAGAAGGCTTCGATGCTGATGGTGATACCGTAGCCAGTACTGTTGATTACACTATCTATCCTGATACTAAGAGTCAGGTGGGTACAGACAGTGGGGAAACCCTTACCGGCGCCGAAGGTGAAGACTACCTCTTCGGGATGGGAGGGGATGATGAGCTTGTTGGTGCAGGCGGTAACGACGTGCTCCAGGGCGGTGCTGGCAGTGACATCCTGACAGGTGGTGATGGTGATGATCTCTTCCTGTTTACCATGGATGATCAAGGTACAGGCGTATCGCCTGATATGGATACCATTACTGACTTTAACGATTCAGGTGTGGACGTTATCGATCTACGCGATCTGCTGGACGGTGAAGAGTCGGGTGATCTCACCGATTACCTTGACGTAGTCGAAGATACTATAAACGGTAATGTGGTGATTAACGTCACTCCATCAGGTGCAGGCGGTGATGTCACTGAGGTGATCACCCTTGAAGGTAAAACGTTGGCTGACCTTGGAGCTGTTAACACTGATCCAATGGCTGACATTATCAGTGATCTTGTTGCTAACGGGCATATCGATGTTGACCAGTGAAACTGGTGAGCAAGCCCACCCTGAAAGGCCGGTTTAACCCGGCCTTTTTCTTTCTCTTTTACTGCCATTTTGATCACTGTGTAATCAAATATGGCAAGTGAAAAATTCAGTGCTTTTTAACCACCGGTTACCGGGTGATTTACCGGCGTTTTTTCCGTATTATTCTTGGTCTATTTTCGAACCGGAAGGCCTGATCAGGCAAAAAGGAAACCGCTGTTAATGCTTTTCAACAAGCTGCCAGACGACTTATTTGTGCCGTTGTCGGGGCAGAATCGCCATATTTATCAGGCGGTTTTGCTGCAATTGGCCGATCTGTTTTTTGATGAGGATCTGATAGATCCCTTTATCCCGAAGGATCTGGTGCGCTCTGCCATCGAAGAGGCGGTTGTCCGTCTGGGTGTGCGCCGCTGGGAACCTGAAGAGGGTGATAGCGAGGAGGGCGATGAGCCGCCACGTTCATCCGCTGAGTACACCAACCGAATCTATCGCCGACTGGTTCAGACCGGTTGGCTAGAGGAAGAACAACGGATCTATCGCACCTTTGTGCTGCTGTCGCCGTCAATCAGCTTCCTGCTGCGTTCTTTGGTGTCGATCTCTAATCTGGAGAAACGCTCGTATGGTGGTGCAGTTCTTAACGTACTTAGCTCCTTAGAAGCAGCGATCAATGATCCTGCTGGTCGAGGTATCACATTGGCGGAAGCGGCACAGACTGCATCTGACTTCAGTGCTCACCTGACAGACATGCTGCTTGGCTTGCGTGAGCTGAAAATCAGCCTCACAGAAACCAATAATCCGCAAGAAATTGTCCGTGGGTTCTTTGACCGTTTCGTCGAAAATATTCTGGTTTCCGATTACAAGACGCTGAAGACTAAGAACAACCCGTTCCGTTTCCGTCGTCAGATCTTGTCACTGCTGCGTGAATTGCAGTTCGATGTGCTTAAGCTCGAAAAACTGACCCAGCACTATCAGATGCAGTTTGAGGTGTCGATAGAAGATGCTGAGGCGATGGTGCATCAGCATATTAACCGTATCATCCGAATCTTCGATTCGGTGGATCAGCGCCTGGCGACTATCGATGACTTCCGCTATCGACTGGAAAAACGTGTAGCCGATACTGTGCGTTACATGGATAAAACCACGCCGGGTATGGCGGCTCGTCTCTCCCGTGTGATCACAGAAATAGCGGCTCGCGACGAGGGTGAGTTCCCGCTACCTGATACGCTGGAAGAGGTTGGTTTCATCTCGCCATCCAGTGTGCGTTCACCGATTCAGCGTCGTAAGTTGGCTGAGCCTAGGGTGATTCGTCAGCAGCAGATTGATCCACGCGCACTGCAGCTGCGACAGCTGTTTAAAGAATATAAAGAACGCCGGGAAGTTAAGCCTGAGCGTATCGAACTCTACCTTGAACGTAACCTCGCGGCGGCTGGTTCTGCCACCATCGAGGCGGGGCAGTTTGAGATTGAGTCGATAGAGGATTACATCTGCTTTAGTTATGTCCGCCACCTTGCCTCACTGGGCAAAAAGGGCAAGAAAACCGCAGATAAATACCAAATTACCTTCCGCGACAGCTATGTCGATGTAGCCGATATGGTGAAGTGTCGCGATTTCGTTATTGAAAGGAAAAACTGATGCTAGGCGATCTGCAGAAAATTATCAGTCGTAGCGACCAGTACCAGGCGGACGATTTTGTACGTGCCGCGAATCTGCTGCTGGTCAGCCAGTTCTTATATGCTGATCGTTCATCGCATCGTGACAGCTATTTCCTGATCTCCTCTCACGTGGATTACTTCAAAAACCTGTTTGAAGCGATCGGTTGGTCCTTTATCTACCAGCCAGACGAAGCCTATCTTGGTATTTTGCCAAAAGGCGAAGAGCGGGTGATGAAGCTGAAGCTGGATGAATCCCTGTTGATGCTTTGCCTGCGTCAGCAGTATGAAGCGAAGCTGGAAGCTTTTGAAGTAGAGGGTGGTAAAGCTTACATCACCACTGATGAGCTGCTGAGTCTCTATGAAAACCTGACCGGGAAAGAGATTCCGAACGAAACTCGTTTGAAGGAGATCCTGTCACTGTTTGCGCGCCATGGTTTGATTGAACGCGGTAAGCCGAGTGAGACAGAACCTAAGAACCTGCCATTGAGTATTAACCCGACTATTCGTCAGGTGGTGGTAGAGGATTACATTGGCCAGCTTGAAGCCCTATGCGATCAGGAGCCGTCAGCGACTGACGTGGTCGAAGACGCTGCTCAAGAGCCAGATGTGGTTGCAGAATCAGCTTCTGAGGAAGCAGAGACTCAAACAGAGCAGAGCGCTGAAACGGAAGAGACAGCTGAAACCGTAGCTGAAACTGAGGAGACCGCTGATGAAACAGCTTAATCGTATCGTCCTGGTCAACTGGTATGTGCTGGGTGCGGTCGAGATCCCGATCAATGGTAACGTCGCCATTGTTGGACCGAACGGTTCAGGTAAATCATCGCTGCTGGATGCTATCCAGACAGTGCTCATGGGTGGTCACAAACGTCACCTGAGCTTTAACGCTTCCGCCGGTGAAAAGAGTGAACGTAGCCTGCGTACATACTGCCTTGGTTTTATGGACGATATGGGCAGCAAGAAAAATGCTGTTCGTGAAGACTCCATCACTTATATGGCGCTGAGCTTCTTTGATACTGAGACAGCGAAAGAGAGCTGTATCGGTATTGCGATTAGCGCTTCTACGGCTTCCCCAGATGAAGATATTCTTGGTCGCTTTATCCTGCCAGATTTCTCGGTCAGCCTGGATGATTTCTCGGTGCAGTCCGGTGATGGCCGGATGCCTCGTTCCTGGAACGAAGTACGGGCGAACTTGCTGAAGCAGTGCCCGGATATGATCCTTGAAAAGCGTGCCAGCCGTTTCGTGCGCGAAATGACCACGCATCTCAGCCACGATCCGCAGATGCCGAACGATGATGATAAATTCATCAAAAACTTCAAGAACGCCCTGAAGTTCGTACCGATCGACAGCCCGACCCGCTTTATCCGCGAATTTGTACTGGACGAAAATATTGTTCACGTAGGCGCTTTCCGTAAGTCGCTGGATGAATACCGTGCGATGGAGCAGAAAACCAAAGAGGTTTCTGACCGTATTACGGAGCTGGAGAAGGTTCAGGATCTGTGTAAAGGCATTCAGCGTAATGTTAAGAATGCAGTTGAATATGAGTGGGTGGTTCACGAATCCCGCTTTGAAAATGCAGACCTGAAAAAAGAGGACGCCCAGGAGCGCCTCGAAAAGAATCAGGATAAAGAAGAGCAGCTGCAGCAGGATCTGGAAGCTAACAGTGAGAAGCTTAACCAGCTGATGCAGCAGTTGGCTGAAGCCCGTGCTCAGCTGAACAACACCGATTCGGCGCATAAGATCAATGCGCTGGAATCGAATATCGAAGCCAAGACCCACGAACTGAACGTGGTCAAAGAGAAAGTGCAGCATGTTTACAATCTGCTGCGCACGACTGTTGGCTTCTCAAACTACGAGCGTTTGTTACCTGAATCTTTCCTGCCGGTCGTAAAACAGTCCGTTGAGCTGTGGCGTACCGGTGAAGATCTGATGGCTGACCTCTGGCCGCTGGCACCTGTTGACGTTGATAACAATCTTGAAGCTTTGCGTAAGCATATTGATCCGGTTCGCCGTGATGTGGCCCGCCGCTTTGAGAGTTCAGTGATTCGACTAAACGAACTGCGTACTGAGATCCAGAACCAGAAGAGCGCGATGGATCAGCTTAAACAGGGCCGTGCTCCTGTTCGCCGTAACACGCGTGAGCTGATGGAGCTGCTCGCAGAGTACGGTATTGAATCGACTCCAATCTGTGAGTTGGTTGATATCAACGACGACAAATGGCGTATCGCGATTGAGTCTTTCCTTGGGGCTCGTCGTGAAGCGCTGATTGTTGATCCTGACCGTGTTAAGGAGGCGATCACACTTTATCGTCGTAAAGGTCGTCACCTGAAAGGTTGTCGTATCGTTAACACCACTAAGTCCGGTGACTGGCTGCAGCGCTACAAGGCTGGCTCGCTGGCTTACTTTATTGATACCGATAATGATCATGCCCGCGCCTTTATGAACCGCGCCTTGGGCGGCGTCATGGCGGTTGAGACAGAAACTGAGCTGCTGCGCCACGAACGTGCACTGACCTATGACTGCATGCTGCAGACCGAAGGCTCGACTACCGCGATCAACGAGCAGCAACCGATTATGGGTATCCGTCGTCGTGCTGACCAGTTGCAGGTTCAGGGGCGTCAGGTAGATGAGATGGTGAATGAATTCACTACTCTCGGTAAGGATCATGATGCACTAGAGAAGCTACGTGATAGCCTGATCAGCTTGGGTAATAGCCTCAACGGCGCAACTGAACGTACTTTCGACCTAGTTAATCAGCGAGAGATGCTGCAGAGCGAGGTAGAAGGCCATCGTCAGGCGATTGTCGATCTGCGTAACCAGGATGACAGCGGTGTACAGGCACGTATCACCGAGCTGGTCGACTCTCAGAAAGAGACTGAAGGCCTGCAGAAACAGTTGATGGACAAACTGCAGAAAACCCGTACCAGTATCATCAAAGATAATGCTGCGGTTGAGGTTCTTGACCAGGAGCTGGAAGAGCACGCTGGATCCCGCAGTAACTGTGAAGGCAGCGAGCACTTTGATGCTCAGTCCGCACAGGAAAAACGTGATTACCTGGATGAGTCCTGCAGCGGTGAGTTGGAGCGAATCATCTTCGAATCTGCACGTAAGGCTCAGTCTGAGCTGACCTTGCATGAGAAGAAGAAAAACGGCGTACGTGACGCTGTAGCGCAGTATAAAGCCCGTTACCACGGTGGCGGTCTCAGCCATCAGGAACTGGACAAGATCAACGCAGACTCCAGTCATGAAGATCTGGAAGCCTTTGTTGACCATACTGTTCAGGCACTGCAGGAATCTGAACTGGCTGAGTACAGCAAGAAAGCAGAGCGCGCACGTTTGGAAGCAGAAACTGCTTTCCGCTCAGATTTCGTTGCTCACCTGAACGACCAGATCAACAAGATTAAGGATCTGATTCGTGAGTTGAACAGCCATCTTAAGCATCGTCCTTTCCATAAGGAGATGTACAGTTTCGAGATGATGCCTAACCCGGAATTGAAGGATATTCTGGAGTTGGTTGAAGCCTATACCCGTATGGATCAGGCGAATGTAGGTTCATTGTTTGACCTTAAGCACAGCGGTGATGGTAGTCATCAGGATGCATTGGCTAAGATCCATGATGTACTGAAAGATGAAGGTGAAAGTAGCCTGCTGCAGGATTACCGTAACTTCTACAACTTCGAACTGGTTGTAAAAGATCTGGACGGTAACCGTAAGACGACCCTGACTCAGCGTATCAAGACCGGTTCCGGTGGTGAGCACCAGGTACCATTCTATGTTGCGATGGCGGCGGCGATGGGGGCTACATACCGTCTGAAGGAAGGCTCCGATGGTAAAGCGGTAGGCGGTATGAGCCTGTCGGTATTCGATGAAGCGTTCAACAAGCTGGATTCCGAAAACACGGTTACCTCTCTTGGCTTTATGAGTGATCTGGGCCTGCAGACTATTATCGCTGCTCCGGACGAGAAGTACTCACTGCTGAGTTCCTGCATGGATACCATCATCAACGTATGCCGCGATGGTCGGGTAGTCGATCTGGACGTTGAGTTTCCGACTGAGCAGGGCAAGGTGTTGCTGAACTCCGATAATCCGCTGAAAATGATTGAAGCGATGGAAGCTGAGGAGCAGGCTGACTCTGAAGAAAATAGCGAGTTAGAGCCTGCCTGAGTGGGTTATTCGTAATAAAAAAAGCCGCCCCTTCAGGCGGCTTTTTTATCGCTGTCAGATCGATGTTTATGTCAGCAGAGGTGTGCTGTTCTTAAGCTTAGGTGCTGGAGGGGTGAAATCAGGGATTAGGCTGGCTACGGGTTCTTTATCCTGCAGCAGATATAAGAACTGATTATCCTGAATACCCATCCATGAGTCTGGGTTTTCGTCGATATCAAGAATCAGCTGATTGATCTGACTATCAAGCTCAGAGGTTTTGACGCTGGCGCCGGCTAAACGAAAATGCCGAAACTGACGATGAGCTAACAGGCGTATCAGGTGATCTGGTGACCAGGTCTCTGGCTCATGGAGCAGGGGTTTAGTAAGACCGATCAGGGATGGAGAAAGCAGTTCTCGCTCTTTTGCGAAAAACTTTCTGACAGTCAGGTCGGAATGGCCTCGCAGCAGCGAGTTGTCACGAACGTTACTGCTGAAATCGAGTTGTTCTAAGCCAGCGATAATCACATCGAGTTGCCAGTTGCAGGACTTGATCAGTTGCCATGCCGGTTCAATCGATGTGCGCGATCCCAGACTGTATTTGATCGCTTCACGACCATTACGAACCTTGCGGTCGAGCAGTGTTATCTGAAGGTAGGTCGATTGCATATCAACCAGAGTTTCAGGTTGTTCAACAAAACAATAGGCTTGTTCCCGCCGACAAAGATCGATCCAGCTTTGCTGGGTATTTAGATGGGGTAAAACGCGAATGATCATAAAGCGGGACAATACACCTCAGGCCCCAGTTACAGTGGGCCAACAGGCAAAAAGTATATAGAAAAGGAGTCGCTGATGAAATTGATTAACCGTTCAGGCTTTGCCGTACTGCCCCGGCAGCCATTTGCAGACTGGACTCAGTCGTTACCACAGGACGAGATGCACGAGACGCTAAGTCTCGAAGAGCAGCGTCAGGAAGGGACAGTTTACCTGATAGATGAAGTTGAGAGTGAAGATGATTTTGCCAGGGCGCTTGGTCAACACTGGCAAAAGATTTTTGAGAATGAGCTGTCTGCTTGGGATGAATTCGGTGATCACTGGCCAGCGGAGCTGTCGTCTCAGCTATTTGACCAGTGGTTTGAACTGCGTCCGCAAGTGATGACACTGGATCTTTCGTCACAGCCACTAATGACAGCCAGCCTTGAAGGCTTGGAAGATTAAAAACCTTTCGGAATGAATGAATTAGTGAGCTTAACTGGTCGTAAGAAGCATTGCTTTTAGTGCTTTGTGAGGTTCAAATGGTTGTTTTGATTCGTATTGAGGTGGGAAGGATATGCAGCAGTCAGTGAGCTGCCAGCTGGACATGCATCCGTTACGTGAAGACCTGTATCAGGAGCTTCATTCACGTCCGTTCCAGGTAATTCCTGCACCAGCTCGGGTAACCCACCTGGCTGTGCTATGTGATGCGCAGCAACGCCAAAATCAATTCAAGCATATACAGCAGTTGGCTGAGCACTTCGGTGTCGAAGCACCTGAAACAGATAGTGTTTGTTATCAGCAGGATTTCGGTCAGTTAAGGGTGCGTCGTGAAAAGCATATGGAGTTCACGACCTATACCTTTGTTAACTTTGATGTGCCGCCAACCGGTAACCCCTTTGATGTCAGCGGGCTTGATCCGCTACCTGAAGGTTGGTTGGACCAGCTTGAGGGGCAGGTGGTTGGGGCTTTCCATATGGCTTTGGAAGACTCCCGTAATCAGTGTGAGCTGATGCTGCCGATGATTAAGCCTTACTTTGATGGTATGCGTCTGGTAGGTAGTAGTCCGCAGAATGGTGATGCCCGCGTTTGGACGACCTTTCAGATGCATGATGATGGCTTCGGTCGTTTCCTTGTTTACAACAAGAACATGAGTGAATCTCAGCTTGGCCGTCTCACTCAGCGTTTGATGGAGATAGAGACCTATCGTCTGATGACGTTGTTGGCATTGCCGCAGGCGCGTCAATGTGGCCCGGCGCTGGCTGAGATGGATTCAGAGCTGGCTGAGATCACCCAGCGGCTTTCAGATAACGATGACCTTGATGAGAAGGAACTGCTGGCAGATCTGACCGATATGGCAGCGCGGGTAGAGGATATGCGGGCCCGTTCTACCTTCCGGTTTAACGCGACCCAGGCTTATCATGAGCTGGTGCTGACCCGTCTAGAAGAGCTGCGTGAGGATGAAGTATCGGGTCACTTAACGATCACTGAGTTTATGACACGTCGTCTGACTCCTGCGGTTCGGACTTGTAATGCGGTTGGTATTAGGCTGGAAGACTTGTCTCGTCGTATCGACAGGGTTTCGGATATGATGAGAACCCGTGTTGAATTATCGATACAGGCACAGAATCAGGATCTGCTGGCATCTATGGATCGCCGTTCCAGTATCCAGCTGATGATGCAGCACACGGTAGAGGGCTTATCGGTTGCTGCGATAAGTTATTACACCGTAGGGTTGATAAAGTTTATCCTGACCGCCATCTATGATTACGGGATCAAATTCGATAAGAGTCTGGCGTTGGGTATTTCGGTACCTATTGTTGTAGCTCTGGTCTGGTTAGCGACCCGTAAAATTCATCGCCACTTCCTTGAACTGGCAAAAGAGAATGCCGACAAGGAACGCACAGGCAAGCAGGAGAAGTAACGCATGAGCGTGCAGGCAACCATTGAGCAGAAACTTGCAGCGGGAATCAACATTGCGCATATGGTTATCGAAAATGAGAGCCATATGCACTCAGGCCCGGCTACCGACAGTCATTTCAAACTGGTGCTGGTTTCGGATGATTTCTCTGGTAAGCGTCTGGTTCAGCGTCATCAGTTGATTTACGGACTCTTGGCGGATGAACTGCAAAATCCGGTACATGCGTTGGCCATGCACCTGTATACCGAAGAGGAGTGGCAAAAGCGTAATCAGGATGCGCCGCTTTCGCCTAAATGTATGGGGGGATCCAAAGCGGATCGCTAAGTTACTTCTTTTCAGTGGGTGGGCAGTGTCCCTCTGCACAGAACGGATATCTGCCTTGGCGCTTTAGGCGAATGACAGTGCTGGCACGATAAAACCAGCCGAGCAGGTGGCGTATAACAGGGATACTAATCAGGATTCCTGTGGTGCGCCAGCCCGGCAGCTGCTGTAACAGTTGAGCGTATGCCGGAATACCTTTGTATACTCTGTGCCCGGCTATAACATGCAGATCAAGTAGTGCCGCTTCATAGCTTATTTTATGTTCCGACAGCCATTGATGCTGTCCGGTAATATCCTTCCAGAGAACCTCTACCGCAAAAGGTTTCTGTTTCCATACTTCTACCTCCCGCAGGCAAAGCGGACACTGGCCGTCATATAGCACAATCATTTTCATCTGTGCTCTCCGCAGTTCGGCAGTGAACTTTAACGTGTGAAATATCTTCTCGCTCTCAGCAGGTCTGCTGACACCCGTTGTACTTCTTGGTATCGGGATTGAGTTCTCTCTATAAGTCTATTTTAAGTTATAGACTGTTCTTTGGCGCTTCGGGGGGACGGTTGTCGTTTGCTTTCCTTAGAATGGCAGTGAATAGGCCTTTGCGACAGCAGATGCTTGTTTGCAATGCGATTAACCCCAACCCGATGGCGATTAGCGGGTGAGACGGGTTGCAGAATAGCGAGTAGAAGGGTACCAACAGCATCAGTAACTGCCCGGTATTATTTTTTAGCGATTGCTGGGACGTTATCAAGCTGCCAGCAAAAAGTATCAGCATCAGGCAGAACAGAATGCGCGTACTAAGCAGCATAGCTTGAGATGGTCCGATCGTAATAACTGCCAGAGTAGTAATGTATGCGGTTGAGAACAGGATCGTAGGAAGGCTTGGCGGTCTGGACTTTAGGATCGAACAAGTCAGAATAATCGAAGGCAGGAGAACTAGAAGCCAGCAGCTAGGTGAGTGTTCCAGATGCTGAGCGAGAATGCTCAGGCTGTCATCAGATATCAGAATTATAACGCCAATAGCGGTTGCAAGCGGGTTGGTAACCAGTGCCAGTCGGTTCAGGTTTGGGCATCTGCAGCTAGGAATCAGGCCAATACTCGCGCCCGGGAGTAGCAACATTGCAAAGCTAATTTGCAGGCTTGCGACTGAGAAGAAGGCGCTGCCTGCCACCTTGGAGAAACAGTTCCAGCCAAGATTTACAGCCACTATCAGAGCAAAGAAAGCACTATAGGTGCCGGCAGTTGAGCGTTGCGCAATAATCGGCGAAATACAGATAGCCAGGATAGATAGTCCGGGCCACATTGGGTGATCATTGTACAATTCTATAGTTGTGATTAGCGTGATAACCAATGCGGTGAATATCAGTGTCGCTTGGGAGCGTGTAAGACTCAGTAAAATCGCCAGAAATACGCAGCAAGACCAGATTAGGAGAGGGGCAACATTTATCAGGCTTAGCAGGCACATTGTGATGAATGCTATATGCGCAGCAATATGAATTAGATATTGGCGAAGTAGTGCTCCCTGATGCTGTTGGAATTGTTGTAGCGAGCTTGTAAGAAGTACTAAGAATAGAAATAGACCAAGTGGGAAAAAACAGATCTCATGTGACGGCAACAGTTGCTCTGTAGCTGTCATAGCAGCCGCTAGAATAGCTAAAGGCGTAAGTCTTTTTTCGTGTTTGTTCATCGTCTAACAGGGGTACGGCTATGTGATGTATCCATCTGGAGATCAGATAAATATCCTATTTCCTACAATTTATCAGGATATTTTCTGGTAGGCCTATCGGTTAAATGTATGGGATTTACATTGATCTGGCTGAGGGTAATTTCGACGCATAAAAAAGCGGGGCGATATGCCCCGCGAACATCCCTGATGATGCAGTATCTTAGACGTAAACGTCGTTAACTAAGTTTAAACTGGCCGATCAGGCCGTTGAGCTGGTCGCTCAATTGCGCAAGCTTCTCATTTGAGGCTCGCGTGTTCTGTGCGCCGGAGGCGTTTTCATTGGCAATCTGTTCGATGTTGCAGATGCTACGGTTAATTTCTTCAGACACTGATGATTGTTGCTCCGAAGCGGAGGCGATCTGAGTATTCATCTCTGTAAGTCGATTTACCGAATCGATGATGCGTTGCAATGAACTGCCGGTTTCTTTGGCCTGTTCGACACCAACGATCGCTTTTTCTCGGCCGTGATTCATGACGACCACTGATTCTTTGGCCTGAGCTTGCAGATCAAGAATAATGGACTGAATCTCTTCCGTTGAGGTCTGAGTTCGCTGAGCCAGGCCGCGTACTTCATCTGCGACTACAGAGAAACCACGGCCAGCATCACCGGCTCTGGCGGCCTCGATTGCAGCATTGAGTGCCAGTAGATTGGTCTGCTCAGCGATATCGCGGATTACATCCAGTACTTTGGTGACAGAGTCGCTTTTGTCATTGAGGTGGTTAATTACCTCTGTAGCTTTATCAACCTCTTCAGCCAGTTCATTGATGATATCTACTGTTGAAGAGGTAACCTGCATGCCTGCGTTGACATCGTCTTGCGCCTGATGTGTCGCATGTAGGGCTTCAGCTGTACTGGTGGCAACCTGTTGGATTGCAGCACTCATTTCGGTAATTGCTGCTGCAGCCATAGAGGTGTCTTGTTGCTGGCGTTCTATGCCGTGCTGAGTATCGTTAACTGTGCAGCTCATCTGTTGAGTGGCATCGGCCATAACGACTGTAGACTTCGCTACGCGCGTAACGAGTTCTCTTATCTTAATAACAAAGGTGTTGAACTGTGTTGCGAGTAATGCGATTTCATCATTACCTTTGACTTCGAGCTGAACAGTTAGATCACCATCGCCTTCTGCAATCTCCCTCATATGGTTTGAAATAGACAGAATAGGGTGAATGAGCCCACGAACCAGAATAATAGTGAGACCAATGACAGCTAATACAGCAACGATGACAACCATTGCTAACATCATCTGCATTTCAGCGACCGGGGCAAAAGCTTCAGCAGCATCGATCTCTGCCAGCAGTGCCCAATTGAGGCCTTCGATATTCAATGGAGTGTAGGAGGAGAGTACAGGGTTACCGTTGTAGTCGACGATGAGTTCAGTACCGGCGTTGCCGTTAAAGGCTTCCCGTGTTGCGGATGTGTTGACTGAGCCTTTCTCCGGATTCGCAAAAGAAGCGATCACGGTGTGGTGAACCGGGTCAAGGAATGAGTCTGAACGCATCAAGCCATCAGAGCCAACCAGATAGGTTTCTCCGGTTTCCCCTAAGCCAGCCCTGAGTGACATAAATGAGTTGATATCATCAAGTGAAAGCTGCAAAGCGACAATCAGGTTGACGTTACCACTACTATCTGTGATTGGATGGGCGATAAAAGCGGCCGGCGCGTCATTGGAGGGGGCATAGGGTTTAAAGTCGGCAATACTGCTTTGTTTCGACAGCAGTGTTTGCCGGAATAACTCGCCGAGGTTGCTGTTGGCATAGGGGCCGGTCACAAGATTGGTGTTGTAATCCGGCTCTCGCTCAACGGTATAGAAAATGTCGCCGGCAGGGTTGATTAGAAAGAGATCGTAGTAGCCTCCGCGCTTTTGAAAGTCGGTATAAAAAGCTTCGGCTTCACCGCTAACTGAGCTTGTGCTGATTTGATGATTCTCATCAACTTGCAAGTGTAAGGCTGTATCTGCCAGCGTTCGCAGATCTTTAGTTCGTTCTGCAAAGTATGTCTGGATCTGATTTTTCTTAATCTCACGGATGCTGGTGAGTTGTTGGTATGCAGAATGGGAAAGGTGTTTTTCAGATTGTATAGTGGTGACCGCGATAGCGCACAGCAGAGGTAATAAACCCATAATCAGCAGTGCGGCAATCAGTTTTTTGCGGATAGATAGAGCGAACATGCGCAATCCCTCCATGGAGCGTTATACAGATGGCGTCCTTCACGCACTGAAAGAGTGCGTTCTCTGGAAACTCTAGTTCGTATAACTGGAAGCGCAAATTTGAGAATGTATTATTTACATGAAAAATAATACATAAGGCAAAAGAACTAATTGTTTGAGCCCTAAGATATATATTCGCAAGGGCTGCATTTAAAACATGCGGACCAAATGATTGTTATTTGGCCCGCACTCAGTTTAGTTAGAAAGTTTGAATTGTCCAACCATCGTATTAAGCCCGGTGCTCATTTTGGCAAGCTCCATGTTTGATTGGTTGGCTTGTTCCGCTCCAGCGGAGGTTTCCTCTGCGACCTGTGCAATCAATTCAATGCTCTTATTCACCTCTTCTGTCGAAGCGCTTTGCTCCTCTACTGCTGAGGCAATCTGGTAGTTCATTGCGGCCAGAGAATCCATCTGCTGACTAATAGTGGCGAGTGCAGCAGATGCTTTCTTGACCTGTATAACACCTTGTTCAGCGGCATCTCGACCGGACCTCATCGCGCCGACCGTGCGGCGGGTGCCCTGTTGAAGCTTGTCGATGATCTGCCTGATCTCTTCTGTGGAGTCCTGTGTTTTGCTGGCAAGGGTCCGAACTTCGTCGGCAACTACTGCGAACCCGCGGCCTTGTTCGCCTGCTCGTGCAGCTTCAATCGCTGCGTTAAGGGCAAGTAGATTGGTTTGTTCCGCGATGCTAAGTATGACGTCCGTGACAGAATTGATGTTTTCACTTTGTGCTTCAAGTTGCAGAATCACCTGAGTGGCGTTGTCTACTTCCGCTTGCAGTTGATGCATGGTATCGACTGATTCAGCCGTAACAATTGTACCGGTCTCAACGGCGTTCCGAACCTCACGGGTAGCGTCCATTGCTTCGTGGGTACTGGCAGCAATCTGGTTCATCGCTGCGCTCATCTCGGTGATGGCAGAAGCGGCTGATGTTGTGTCTCGGCGCTGAGCTTCAATGCCGGTCAGAGTCTGGCTCATAGTTGCGGACATCTGTTCGGAAGCAGATGCGAGCACCAGCGTTGAATCGGATACTTGAGATACTGCTTGATGGATTTTGGCAACGAACTGGTTAAACCTGACGGCAAGCGTACCCATCTCATCACCGCTTTTAGCCGGCAACTGTACAGTCAGATCGCCATCACCTTCAGCAATGTCAGCCATCAGATCTGACATGTTTGTGATCGGTCTGCATATTCTGATCGCCAGAAACCACGCGGCCAGCAGAATAAAGGCGATTGCTGCGATCAAGATGGCGACATAGAACTTCTCAATCTGGTGGATCGCTTCGAAAGCTTCAGACTCATCTATCTCCGCCAGCAAGGCCCAGTTCAGCCCCTTCACGTTGATGGGGGTAAAGGAAGAGAGCACTTGATTACCGTTGTAGTCGATTATCAGATCCGTACCAGAGCTTCCGGACAATGCAGCACGGGTACCTGCCGTATCAACGCGACCACTGTTCGGATTAGCAAAGGACTTCAGCACGGTGCGGTTGTTTTGATCAAGGTAAGAGTCTGATCTCATCAGGTGGTCCGGGCCAACCAAATAAGCTTCACCAGTTTCGCCAAGGCCAGAGCGTTCGGTCATGATCTGGTTAATACCGTCGATAGAGAGCTGAAGGGCTACAATCGCCTCGAGGTCGCCGCCAGTCGTCAGTAGTGGCATCGCAATAAATGCTGCTGGTTGATCCGCAGACGGGGCATAGGGCTCGAAATCGGCGATGTTAAATTGGCGATTTGAGATCGTCTTTCGGACAAGATTGGCGAGGTTGCTGTCTGAATAACGGCCATTCAGGATGTTGGTCTGGTAGTCAGATTCTTTAGCAACGGTGTAGAAGATCTTCCCCTTTGGATTGATCAGGAATAGATCATAGAAATCGTGGGTTTTAATAAAGTTGGAATAGAACTGTTCCGCTTCGCTATAGATCGACTCGCTGAATTCGTCCATATCACGGTCGTGTTGTAGTAGATCAACAGTCTCTGTCAGGGTCTTGAGGCTATTCTGTCGTTTCGTGAAATAGCTTTCTATCTGAGCCTTACGTGATTCGCGCACACTGGTCAGATTTTGGTAAACGCTTGCTTCCTGAGATTCTGCGCTCTTCTGTAGAGATATCCCGGCGGTCAGAAACAAAGGTATGAGTGCGGTCAGTAATAGCGAGATCAGGATTTTCGCACGCAGGTTGAGCGTGGGTTTCATAGGCTTTGGGGACGGCATAGTTTCCATCTCTTCTTTTTAGATCCATTTAGAACAGTCCGGGCGGTCGGTATGATATGTTGATTTTGTACCCGTAGGCAATAGACAACATATTGTTATGCCTTAAGATTTCAGCGGATGTTCAGTTTTGTATTGCGTTGGATTAGAAACGAAAGAGGGCGAATCTGTCAACTAAATGATAATCATTTCTATTTGAGTATTTGGAAAGCATAAAATAGTAATGCGTGACAGATAACAAGCAGGATAGAAGGAAGGCTATAGTGCAGGTGCACTATAGCCGAGAGATCACTTGGCTGTTGTGACTGAAGCGAAAAGGTCGAAATACTCAGGGAAGGTCTTCGCAGTACAGCCCGGGTCATTGATGATGATATCTTTATCTGCAAATGCTGCCAGTGAGAAGCACATTGCAATACGGTGATCGTCATAGGTATCGATAGCTGCAGAGGTGATCTCTGCCGGTGGCGTTACTTCGATGAAGTCTTCACCTTCGACTACTTCTGCGCCCAGTTTTCGTAGTTCCGTTGCCATCGCATAGAGGCGGTCGGTTTCTTTAACGCGCCAGTTATAGATATTGCGGATCGCTGTTTTGCCTTTTGCGAAAAGCGCAGTAGTTGCGATTGTCATTGCTGCATCAGGAATATGGTTCAGATCCAGGTCAACGCCATTCAGTTCGTTGCGTGTGACCTCAATCCAGGTCGGACCATAAGTAACATCAGCTCCCATAGCAGTCAGGACATCGGCAAAGGCCTTGTCACCCTGAACGCTCTCGCTACCTACACCGTGGACGCGCACCGTGCCACCAGCAATTGCTGCAGCAGCAAGAAAATAGGAAGCAGACGAAGCGTCACCTTCTACCATCACCTCGCCTGGAGACTGATAGCTCTGGCCTGCTTTGATGATGAAGCGTTCGTAGTTGTTGTTCTCAACCTCAACGCCGAACAGTTTCATTGTGTGAATGGTGATATCGATATATGGCTTAGATACCAGCTCGCCATCGATGACAATTTCAAGGTCTTCGCGGCAATAAGGTGATGCCATTAGTAGAGCTGTCAGGAACTGGCTAGAGATGTTGCCCTTGATACTGACGCTACCACCCTTGAGTCCTGCTGCGGTGATATCCAGAGGCGGATATCCATCCTCTTTCAGGTAGGTGATATCTGCACCTAGAGGGCGCAGTGCATCGACAAGATCGCCAATTGGACGCTCGTACATGCGGTCAATGCCGGTCAGGCGAAACTGGCCTTCACCAAGGCAGAGTGCAGCTGTAAGCGGCCGCATTGCCGTACCAGCGTTGCCAAGAAACAGTTCTGTCTGGTCTGCATTGAATGGGCCGCCGTTGCCTGTCACTGTACAAGTTTTGCGATCCTCCGACAGAGAATAGGAGATACCGAGCCGTGTCAGTGATTCCAGCATATAGCTGACATCATCACTATCCAGCAAGTTGGTAATACGGGTTTCTCCTTTAGCGAGTGCTGCCAGCAAAAGGATGCGGTTTGACAGGCTTTTTGAGCCAGGTATTTGCACCTGGCCGTCAGCCTGCGCCAATGGGTGCAGAGTCAGGCTTTCCATCAATTCTAAATTCAGTTCCAGCGGTTACAGATTGGAGATTCGTTATTGTCATAATCAGGCGGGACTGTTTTCCAACAGCGCCCGGAAGAACCTCACTAGAGCCCTAAATTACCTGTTGTTGCAGGCTACGTCGAGTGTCAAATGGTATTCGGAGCCCGGTTGTGAGTAAAAATATTTAACCAATCCGTTTGGTATTCACTCTGGTGATAAGGTACCGACCGGTTGCCCTGTTTTTGGGTCGTATTCATCTAGTATTCATCTAATGCTTGGATATCCAATTTTCTTAATAAATTAGTACCTTTGTATAGTATTTTCGTCATATCCTGAGCGTAATATCGATGTGATATAGATAACAAATTACATTGCTGGCATTCATTTTATGAATAGTATGCTGGCGTCGGGATGTCAGAGATGAAAAAGAACCTGCCGATAAACAATAAAGAATATACCTTCGATGAGGACACCGCTTTGGTGTCAACTACAGACCTGAAAGGGCAAATCACTTTCGTAAATGATGCATTCGTGCGCTTGAGTGGATACACCAGAGAAGAGTTGATGGGCAGAGCCCATAACATGGTTCGTCATCCCGATGTGCCGCCTGCCGTATTCGCCGATATGTGGCAGAAACTGAAGCAACACAAACCCTGGATCGGTGTGGTCAAAAACCGCTGTAAAGATGGTGGCTTCTACTGGGTAAATGCCTATGTTACCCCTATCATCGAGGCGGGTAGTGTGATCGGCTTCCAGTCTGTTCGTACCTCACCCACAGCCAATCAGAAAGTGCGCGCGCAAAAGTTATACGACCGCCTAAATAAGGGTAAGCGCCGATTTTCATTCCACGACATTAGTATTGCAGCTAAGGTAGTTGTGGCTCCCGTTGTAGCAGCCGCTGTCCCGGTTGCCACCGGCTGGGCAAGTGATTGGGATCCGATGTTGGTCACTGGTAGTGGCGTAATTGTCGGCGGCTTGATGGCATTGTTGGCGAACGTCAGCTTCAGCCCAATCCGCTATCTGGTACGCAGATCCAAACGGATTCTGGACAGCAAAGTGTTACAGGAGCTTTATGGTAATAGTGTCTCAGAGGCAGGTGCTATCTATCTCGCAGCACTGACCAATGCGGCGAGAATTCGTTCTGCAAATGTTCGCGTAAGCAGTGCAGCGCTGGAGCTGGAGCGTCAGGGTGGAGATACAATCGATGTTGCTCATGAAGCCCTTAAGGCCACCAGTCAGCAAGCGGAGGAACTACATCGCGTCTCTGATCATATTGAGCAGCTGTCCGCGGCTGCTGACGACGTAGCATCCAATGCTGAGCAGGCTTCTGCAGAAACCAATTATGCTGCTGAAAACACTGCCAGTAGCAAGCAGGTGTTGGATACTACTATCCGGTCGATAGAAGGGTTGGCAGATAGTGTAGAACAGTCGGTCGCGCAGATTGAAAAGCTTCATCTCGCTACCCGAGACATCAGTACCGTCACCAATGTGATTCGTGAAATCGCAGAGCAGACTAATTTATTGGCGCTGAATGCTGCCATTGAGGCCGCGCGCGCCGGAGAGCAGGGGCGTGGTTTTGCGGTAGTTGCAGATGAAGTCAGGGCATTAGCTAAGCGCACGCAGGAGTCAACTCAAGAGATTGAAGCCTTCGTTCAATCGCTAGAGCAGGAATCAGATTCTGTTGCAGATATGATGCGCCAGGGGCAGCGACGTGCAGCTGAATGTGTTGAACGCGCAGCTGAGACCGGTGGTGCTCTCGATATGGTTTTGAACTCCGTGAATAGTATCTCCGATATGAGCTCGACAATCGCAGTCGCATCGGCACAGCAAAGTCGTTCTGCTGAAGATCTGGCAAGGAATGTTGTTGCTATTCGGGAAGCTGCACAAGTGGCACAGTTTGCTGCACAACAGACGGAAGTTGCCAGTGGTAAGCTGGCTACAACTTCGCGAGAGATTGTGCAGAGTGTGACGGTTTAAACTGTTGGACTTGCTGAGGTGAATACAAGTTTGGTTTTGGGATTCCCCGTTGACGGACATCAATGTTTATCTGGCTTTAACGGGTAACACTGGAGTTACCGAAAGAGCAAAGGAAAGGGGAAAACTATGAGCATTGAGCATCATGATCTGGTACATGAGTTTCCGGAATTTCGTGAGCAGATTCATACACTTAAAATAAGTGATGCTCATTTTGCCAGGCTGTTTGATGAATACCATCAGGTCACTAAGCAAGTCGAGCGAATGGAAGCAGAAATTGAACCTGTATGTACTAAAACAGAAGCGGAATACAAAAAGAAACGACTTAACCTGAAGGATCGTTTGCACGCGATGTTAAAAAGCGTGAACTAATTTGAGTTCCCTCTAAACGCCCGCTATGATGCGGGCGTTTTTGTCTCTCCCAGCCAGCACTCCTTCTGACGGGCTCCGCCCGCTAAACTGCAAGCCAGGCGAATCGCTTATAGTTAATGTTGTCAGTCAATGGCAACAAGTGGTACACCGTTGTGAATTGTGACATCGGGGTTTGCCCATAGTACTCAATGGATGGTCTGGAATAATGATGCCCGAAAAATATGATTGGCGATTTATCTTAGGTATTGCCATGAAGCATCGGCGGCAGCTGGTAAAAGCTAATGTAATTGCGTTGTTAGCGACAATTACGGCAGTCCCTTTGCCTTTATTGATGCCGTTACTGGTTGATGAAGTATTGCTTGAACAGCCGGGTGTGCTGGTCGAAACCATATCACCGCTGTTCGATCCTGCCTGGCATGGTCCGGTGTTATATATAGGCGTAATTTTTCTGCTGACTGTATTGCTACGGATAGCGGCGTTGGCACTTGGCGTCTGGCAGGCTCGTCAATTTACCTACATTTCTAAAGATATCATTTTCCGAATTCGTACCGGTTTATTGCAGCGGCTACAAAAGATATCAATGGCTGAGTACGAAACCCTGGGTAGTGGTGCTGTTGCCTCTCATCTGGTGACCGATCTGGATACTATTGATCGGTTTATCGGTACTTCGGTCAGCAAGTTTCTGGTCGCCTCACTGTCGATCATAGGTACGGCCATCATTTTGCTCTGGATGCACTGGCAGTTAGCGCTGTTTATTCTATTTTTTAATCCCGTCGTGATCTACGTAACTATGGTCATCGGTAAGCAGGTTAAGCAGCTTAAGGCAAAAGAGAATAGCGCTTTCGAAGTTTTCCAGTCAGTGTTGACTGAGACCCTCGATGCAATCCAGCAGGTTCGCGCAGCCAACAGGGAGCAACACTATCTTGGTCGTTTGATCGGCTCTGCCAGGGAAGTGCGGGATCATTCTACGGCCTTTGAATGGCGGAGTGATGCGGCAGGTCGGCTGAGTTTTATGGTGTTTCTGGTCGGATTTGATCTGTTTCGAGCAGTATCAATGCTGATGGTTGTGTTCTCTGATCTCAGCGTTGGCCAGATGATGGCTGTGTTCGGCTACCTCTGGTTTATGATGGGGCCGGTGCAGGAGATGTTAGGGATGCAATATGCCTACTATGGCGCCGGGGCCGCGCTGAATCGGATTAATCGACTATTGCAATTGGATCAGGAGCCGAGTTATCCGGCGATGGTCAATCCATTCGCGGATAAACACACCGTTGGCTTGGAAATGCGCGATATTCGGTTTAGCTATCACACCGGCAATGAGGTGCTCAAAGGTGTTTCGCTCAAAGTCGCACCGGGACAGAAAATCGCCTTGGTCGGGGCCAGTGGAGGTGGCAAATCGACAATGGTTCAGGTGCTGCTCGGACTCTATCCGGCAGATAGCGGCATGGTGTTTTTCGATGGTGTTCCGGTATCCAAAATAGGCTTGCCGGGCGTGCGTGACAGTGTTGCGACTGTGCTTCAACAACCAGCGTTGTTCAATGGCTCTGTTCGTCAAAACCTCGCTATGGGGCGTGACTTTAGCGACGATCAACTTTGGCAAGCGCTGGAAATCGCTCAACTGGCTCAATTTATTGGGGAATTAGATCAGCAGCTGGAGACTGTCGTCGGGCGACAGGGCGTTCGCCTTTCTGGTGGACAAAGACAGCGATTAGCAATCGCAAGGATGGTTTTGTCCGACCCTAAAGTGGTGATTCTGGATGAGGCAACGTCTGCTCTGGATACCGCTACTGAAAGCGCTCTGCATCAAGCGCTTGAAGAATTTCTTGCCCACAGAACCACCATTATAGTGGCGCATCGTCTAAGTGCCGTCAAAATGGCCGATCATGTATATGTTTTTGAAGACGGCCATATAGCAGAAGAGGGTCAGCACGAAGTACTGGTCGAGGGAAATGGTCTCTATGCGCGGTTATATGGCACTCAGGCGTAGATTGGGATATCGATAGTGTTAATTTTTTCGGTTTAGTGTCAACCAAACGACTTTGGGTGCGTTTGTTAAGGTTACCAGCCTATTGATTTCATCACCGGGCAGGAGGAACATAATAGAACTGACGAGTTTCAGGGGCATCCCCTGAGATTACGTCAGCATTCAGGGATGGTGGCTAGTTAGCCAGTAAAATAGGTTTTATTGCGGTACGGTGTTAATGCTTGCCGGCTGCGCGTAATAGGGTAATGGTTATGAAAAAAGTATCTGCAGCGATTTGTATGGCTTTGAGTCTCGCGTTGTTGGGTGGATGTGCGAATCAATCGCTCACAGGCACCAGCTATTCAAGGGAAGAGGCGCGTCAGGTTCAGCACGTACGATATGGCACGGTTGAGTCCGTTACGCCGGTGGTTATCGAAGGGGATGAGCGCGGTATCGTTGGTACAGGTGCGGGTGCCATTATCGGTGGCATCGCTGGTAGTAAAATCGGCGGTGGCAGCGGCAGCGATATCGCTGCAGTACTGGGCGCTGTAGCAGGTGGTATCGCTGGCCAGAAAATCGAGCAGGCGGTGACGAAAAAACAAGGTCAGGAAGTGACTGTTATGCTGAATAATGGCGAGATGATCTCAGTTGTTCAGGAAGTTGGTGGTGGCCAGATGTTCCGTCCAGGTGAACATGTGCGTATTCTGCAGCGCGGTGGTGTAACACGAGTCGTATATTGATCGCATTTTCGTGGTATTAAAAAAGGCGCTTTATGAGGCGCCTTTTTTGTATCTTCAGACCGGTTTGGCCGTGATTACTTATCCGGTGTATTGAGCAGCAGGAACAAATCAACAAGGACGTCAGGTACCTGATCAGCCATCTCTGCACGCAGCTTGCGTTTCTTACGGATCTGCTGGAATTCATCTTCATCGAACAGATCAGAAGCGACCATGATCGGTAGCATTAGCTCAGCCACTTCTGCTTCTTTCTGATGGTTGAACCACTGTTCTTCATGCATAAACACCGCTTCCATAAAGCCTTGTGTCCAGATTGTGATCAGTGGCTGCTCTTCGTCATCATCCACTTCCAGGCTGGTTTCACAAGGGAGCATGACTTCGCCGTCATTTTCCAGTTCCCCGTGGATTTCAGCATTAAGCTGAATCAGTAGTTGCTCGATCTGCTGTTTCTGTTCCGCGCTCTTCCAATTTGGTTCGCCGTCGAAAATCAGCTGCAGCCACTCGCTCTGAGGTGTCTTAACCGGAGAGATGTTCAGTGCACAGATCAGGCCGTGAGCGCCGATCAGATCCAGTGCTTCCTCGGATACCTGTTCGGAGAGCAGAAACTCATCCAACAGATCGAGTTGGTTTTCGGTTAGCGGTGCAGCAAGGGCTTGTGACATTATCAATTTCCTCAGGGGAACATCAGGTACGGAGTCGGCATAATTACATCTGTATACGCCGCGACAGCGAGGGGATTGCATTATCCGGTTCCGTGTCGCGTGGTGATTTTAGCTTGTCTGAAGCGTTCTCGCGATTGTTATTCGATGATATTTCGAATCTTCCAGTGACAGGGCTCGGCTCAACCGGGATAATGCCGCCCCATGGCAGATCAAGCAGTAGAAATTCTTAATAGCGTATTTGGTTACGAGCAGTTCCGCGCTCCGCAGGATCAGGTGATTCAGAACCTGTGTGAGGGGCGTGATGTAATGGTCATAATGCCGACCGGGGGCGGGAAGTCGCTCTGTTATCAAATCCCTGCACTTATTCGTTCAGGGACTGCATTGGTCATTTCTCCGTTGATCGCTTTGATGCAGGATCAGGTTGCCGCGCTCTCCCAGTGGGGGATCAGGGCTGGTTGCCTGAACTCCACAATGGATTTTCATACCCTGAGCGAAACTGAACATCAGCTTCGAACGGGTCAGCTCGATCTGCTGTATATAGCGCCAGAAAGGCTGCTGCAGCCCAGAACGCTTGAGCTACTATCCGGCTGCCAGTTAGCGCTGTTTGCGATTGATGAGGCCCACTGTGTTTCGCAATGGGGCCATGATTTCCGTCCGGAATATCTGCAGCTCAAACGTTTGACCGAGATGTTTCCGGGTGTTCCCCGAATCGCTCTTACCGCGACTGCGGACCCGCGCACGCAAGATGAAATTGTCGAGCGTTTGGGATTGGTCAATCCGGTGCGTTTCGTGTGTGGTTTTGACCGCCCTAATATTCGTTATCGAATCGGCCAAAAAGATCGCGCGAAAGAACAGCTCCTCAGGTTTATAAAAGAGGAACACTCTGGCGATGCCGGTGTCGTCTATTGCCTGTCACGTAAACGAGTCGAAGATACGGCGGAATTTCTTTGCGACAAGGGCTTTAATGCGCTGCCATATCACGCGGGGCTTCCAAATGACCTGCGAGCACTGCATCAACATCGTTTTCTGACTGAAGAAAACATCATCATGGTAGCGACTATTGCGTTCGGTATGGGTATAGATAAGCCGAATGTTCGCTTCGTTGCACACCTCGATCTGCCGAAAAGTATTGAAGCTTATTATCAGGAAACAGGTCGCGCGGGACGTGATGGCCAGCCCGCGAATGCCTGGATGGTCTATGGCTTACAGGACGTGATATTCCTGCGCCAGATGTTGGAGTCTTCTCAGGCTCCCGCGCTGATCAAACAGGTCGAGCGCCAGAAATTGGAAGCGATGCTGGGGTTATGTGAGATCACCAGTTGTCGTCGCCAGACACTATTGAATTACTTTGGTGAGACCGAACATCAGCCTTGCGGCAATTGCGACACTTGTCTTGAACCTGTTCCTGTTTGGGACGGAACAGATGCGGCGCGTAAGGCGCTGTCCGCAGTTTATCGCTCGGGGCAGCGCTATGGTGTTAACCATGTCGTTGATATTTTGCTCGGCGCAAATACCGATAAGATGAAACAGATGGGTCACCATGAGTTAAGTGTTTGGGGGATCGGCACTGGTATGGATCGCAATCAGTGGCGGTCTGTCTTCCGACAGCTGGTGGCCAGAGGTTTCCTGGGTGTTGATGCACAGAGTCATGGTGTGCTCCATCTGGCTGAACAGTGCCGCCCTCTGTTGAGAGGTGAAGAAACTCTGGAATTGCGTCGTGAACAGCGTAAATCAGCTAAAGGCAATCAGCAGCGCAGTAGCAGTCGACCACAACATCGCCTGGATGCTGAAGAGAGTAAGCTGTGGGATGCGCTCAAACAGCTACGACGAGAGCTGGCAAATGAGCAGGATGTTCCGCCTTACGTTATTTTCCATGATGCGACTCTGATGGAGATGGTGGTAAACCGGCCGTTTACCCATGAGCAGATGGGACGTTTGAGCGGAATAGGAGAGCGTAAACTGAACCTCTATGGTGATCAGTTCCTCGACTTGTTAAGGGAGTTTGACCAGCAAGCGGATCAGCTGCCGCAACAACAGGCCGAAGAGTCATTGTTATTGTTTCGCTCAGGTATGACCGTCGAACAAGTGGCTCGGCAGCAGAAATTGTCGGCCAACGTGATCTTTGGCCATATGGCGCAGCTAATTAAGGCCGGTCAGATCTCGGTCGCTGACGTAGTCGAACTACCTGAGACTGAGCTACAGCAGATTGAACAGACCATTCTCGAATGTCAGGCGGAGTCTGGTGGTGCACTGAAAGTGGTGCATGAGCGCCTGGCCGGAGCCTATGAAATGGGCGTGCTGCGTTGTGTTAAAGCGGGTCTGCAGCTGACGTGATCGCCATCAGTCCGGAGCTAATTGCACTGTTCAGCAGTGGTTTTATATCGGCTACTTTACTACCGGGTGGCTCAGAAGCTTTACTGATTTGGTATCTCTCCAATAGTGATATTCCTCCTCTTACTCTTGTCGTAGCGGTAACTTCCGGCAATGTGCTGGGTAGCGTGGTGACTTGGGGGATGGGTTATTGGCTGAGCACTAAAACACCTGAAAACTGGCTTGAGAAACCTGCCCGGAAGAGAGCTCTGAAATGGCTCGAGAAATGGGGGGCAGGGGCGCTATTGTTAGCCTGGTTGCCGATTGTTGGTGATCCGTTGTGCCTGATGGCTGGTTGGCTGAGGACCCACTTTTTGTTCTCGGTGTTGATGATACTGCTGGGTAAAAGTATCCGTTATCTCTTGCTGGCCGGTCTCTTCTAATTCTTTTTGTATCGTACTTTCTGCGCAACTAACCATGATCTTGACCTGTGTCGTGTTTCAGGACGAAAGGTCGGTCTGGTCTTGGTAAAACCCCGTCAATTTGGCTAATGTCTAGTGGCTGATTGTTGCGGCTACTCTGTCTGTTGCCTACGCTATCATTTTACCGAATTTTGCCCCTCTGGAAGTTTGACGGAGTATCTCCATGCGATGGATACGTAACCTCAGGTTCGCAACTGCCTTACGTCTGGTCACAATTGTTCCGATGTTGACGGCTGTTGCTGGCTTCTCCTTATGGTTTATTCAACTCAATGATCAGATCCATCAGGCACGGCTGAGCCAGGATGTGGTCCGATTAGCCGGTTATCTGGATGCTGTTGCTCATCAACACGCTGTTGAGCGTGGATTGACGGCGGGTTTTCTTGGCAGCGGTGGTGAAAAGGGAAAGGACAAAGTTCTCACTCAGCGCTCTAAAGCTGATTCCGTTGGACGCGAGCTGAAGCAGCTAAATTCAGCTGATTTTGAGTACTTGCCAGTAACGGTCTTTGATCAGGCGGTGCAACCTGTTCTCAATCGATTGGCGGATAAGCAAGCCCTGCGCAGCAGGGTCGATCGGGTTGAGTCAGGAGTGCCGGCGTTTGCATATTACTCAGGACTTAATGCCGAGGCGTTAAATTCGATTCGGTTACTGACGCTAAGTATCTCTGACAATCAATTGCGGAGTCAGTTGGAATCTCAGCTTGCCCTATTATGGATGAAAGAGCGGGCTGGACAGAGTCGTGGTGCGTTGAACGGTATTTTTGCTAAAGGAATGACGTCCGGTGCTAAGCACAATGCAGTGGGGCAGTATCTGCAGGATGAAAGCTTCTGGCAGCAGTGGTTTGCCAAAACAGCATCTGCCGACGAGATTGCGGAAATGCAGAGCATGGCGCGTAAGTCGCATTGGCAGGAGGTCAGCCAGGTGGCTGATGGCTTTATTAAAAGTGATAACCTGAATGTTGTGACAGGCCCGTCGAATTGGTTCACCCTGGCGACTTCGAGAATAGTTGATATTAAAAAATTTGCAGACAAACAGAGGGCTGCAACGGTTACTGCCACCCAGGCTCAGGCTTCTAGCCTGATGACTATTGCGATCTCTGTTGCGGCAGTGCTGGCTGTTCTGTCTATTCCGATGGTAATTATGTTGGTAACGCTACAACGATCGATGGCGCGCCGGGTATCGAACGTGCAGAGCACTTTGAGTGCGGCGAACGACAAACGTCTGAATGAGCGGCTATCGGATCCGGCAACTGATGAATTGGGCGCGATCTCTAAGTATCTTGACGATCATCTAGATGCACTTTGTCAGACCTTTAGTGGCTTGAATCGTCATGTTGGTGTAGCGAATGACAAATTACAGGTGATTCGCGGTGCGGCAACCTCAGCCGTGAGCAATGCGTCTTCTCAGCATCAGATGACAGATCAGATTGCAGCGGCGATGACAGAGATGTCCCAGACATCAACCGAGATCGCCAAGAATATGCAGCAGGCATCTGACGAAACAACGACGGTTCACCGCCAGGGTGAAGAAGGTCGTCGTCGGATGGATGATGTACAACACTCTATACGTGAACTTGATGGTGAGATTGACCAGTCATTCCAGATTGTGCAGCAGCTTTCAAATGACACTCAGCAGATCAGCGGCATTCTCGAAGCGATTGAAGCGATCGCAGAACAGACCAACCTATTGGCACTGAACGCAGCAATAGAAGCGGCACGTGCCGGCGAGCAGGGGCGTGGCTTTGCCGTAGTAGCAGATGAAGTGCGCAGTTTGGCACAGCGGGCACAAAGCTCTACAGAGCAGATTCAGTCGATGATTCTTCAATTGCGTGAGAGTAGCTCCAAAGCGATGAACTCGATGGAGAACAGTAAGTCGATGACCGATAACACTACCGAGCTGGTGGTGAAGAACACTGAGATGGTTGAGCATATATTCGAATCGATTAACCGTCTTGATACGGTTATCGCACAGGTGGCTGCTGCTGCGGAGGAGCAGACACAGGTGGCTGAGGAGATTAATCAGAATGTTCATACGGTTGCTGGACTGTCTGATCAGACCCTCTCAAGTATCCGAACAGCCGATGACACCATTGAAGAGATGGCTATGGACTTCACTGAAGTCAAGCAGCGTATCGATGCATTTCAGGTATAGCGGTTAATATCGCCTGATTCAGGCAAAAAAGCATGGTTGGCGTAAGTCTCCATGCTTTTTTATTTTCTATCCGACGATTTTATTCACTACTCAATATTCGATAAGATGCATGACGATCGCGTGCTACAGAAAAGGCCGTAGCGCGTTATGTTGATGTGTCAGTCGTTTCACTTGGGACCCCTGGAAGAATTTAATGGATTATTCGGATACTCGTGAGTATATGCTCAGCCGCCCGGAGGCATGGGAGGACTTTCCATTTGGTGCTGATGTTGCTGTGCTGAAGGTTAAAAAGAAGATGTTTGCGACCTTGTCCTATCGAGACAAAGTAGCGGAGATGAACCTGAAGTGTGATCCAGCGGAAGCGATCGAACTGCGGGATATTTTTTCCGCTGTTATTCCCGGCTATCACATGAACAAACGCCACTGGAATACAGTGATTCTGGATGGCTCTATCCCTAGAGGGGAGTTGGAACGCATGATTGATCGTTCTTACGCTCTGGTTGTTAAAGGGATGACAAAAGCTGAACGGATGCCACTAGAGGTTCAATACAGCAAGGAAGAGCTCTACCGATGAAAGTTCTATTTTACACGCTGCTGTTCCTTACCCTTTTGCTGCCTACACATCTATTAGCTAATCCGCTTGAAAGGAAGTTAATTCACTTGGTGGAGCAGGAATCTGATCGCCCCTTCAGTGGTGTGGTGTTGGTCGCGATAAAAAATGTGCCTGTCGTCGCTTTTGCGAAAGGTGTGGCAAACCGGGAAACTCAGGAACCGATGACGTTAAAGCATCAGTTTCAGATAGGGGCATTGAGTCAACAGCAGATTGCCGCTATCGCGCTCCAGCAGATCGATATGGGGTTGTTAGCGCTGGATCAGCCAATCAACTCGTTTTCTGAACATTATCCTGAAAGTTGGCAGAAGGTGACTATCAGGCAGCTGCTGAGTCACACATCCGGCATTGTTTCATCTGCTGAAGCGCCTGTTTTTGAGCCAGGCTCACAGTTTCGTTATAGCGATTTTGGTTATCAGCTGCTTGGCGAGGTAGTTAGTACCGCTGCTGGCAGCTCCGTCGGTGCATTGACTGAAAAACTCTACCAGCAGTGTCAGATGAGCCGTTCATTGGCCCCGGTAAATTTGTTAAATCGAGCTGTACAACCGATGTTGGCAAGGGGATATAACGAAACTGAGCAGCGGTCGTTTGTGGTGGCCGAGACGTTACCGCTTCGGCAGATGGCTTCCGGAGGTTTGATTTCAGATGCTTTTGATCTGGCTAAGTGGAACCAGTGTTTGCACCATGGGCAGTTATTGAGCGACAGCAGCTATCAGCAGATGGTTTCAGTTTCTAGCGGACCATTTGCCGGACAGAAAGCCATTGGTTATGGCTATGGTCTGCAGATGGCTTCTCCAGAGGGGGTGAAAGAGTATAGCCACAGTGGTTACATCTCCGGTTATGTCTCGACTATGGCGTATTATCCTGAGCAGCAGATGAGTCTGGTGATACTAGAAAACACGGCGTGGTCGATTGGCGATACGGCGCGTGCTTTTAGGCTTCATGATCGTCTTCGTAATGTTGTAGTTGCAGCGCAGGCAGAGTGAAAGCCTATACTGAGTGCCATAGGTGGTGATTCCACGGATGAACTTTCGTTCTCTCCCGAGGCAAACTGATGGTAATCAAGGCAATAGTTTTCTTGCTGTTGATCTTTCAGTTCGGGGCTGCGTCGGCCCGAACATTGTCAATGGTATCGTCTGAATGGCCACCTTTTCTCGGCGAAGGGCTTAAGCAACAGGGATTATTGGTCGCCATTACCCGTGAAGTTTTTGCTTTGACCCGCTATCAGGTCGATATGTCATTTGCCGAATGGCATCAGGCAGTTGAGCAGGGTAAGAGCGGAGAGCATGATATTGTGGTCGGCGCATACCTCTATGCAGACCGTGAACCATTTTTTATCTACTCAGATCCTATCTATCACGAACAGGCGTGTTTTCATGTGATCTCAGCTAGCACACTGGTTTCATACGATAGCGTGCTGGATCTCAAAATGTTCAGGATCGGTTATTTGAAATCTGCATTTGTGAGTGATGAATTTCACCAGACCTTTGAACTTGATACCTGGGAGTCCGATACGGTAGAGCAGGGAGTTAGTGGCCTGCTTACCGGTCAGGTTGATATCTACGCTTCTTCAGTTCCTGTTTTTCATTACACTGCGGAATATCTGGGTTACTCCCGCGACCATTACCGCTGTCTAAGGCCCGGTTTAGGCACTAAACAACTGCGCTTGATGATCTCTCGTAAAACGCCGGGAGCGGAAAGGATTATTCGTGAGTTTAATCGGGCGCTGAAGGCATTACGTGATAGCGGCCGATACGAACAGATTCTTAACGACATGGGCGCTTGGTAAATCTGCTCCTCGTGCCAGTCTGATTTAGGGGTATTAGTATGTTGATCCCTGTGGAGTTTCGCTTGAAAGCGATGGTAGTCTGAGAGCCTCCAAATCAGAAAGGGACTCTACTATCAATGGCTCAATTGGGAATACTTCTGTGTGACGATCATCCTGCCGAGCTGGTCGCCGAGACAGGGAGTTATGATCAGGCATTCCTACGCATGTTTGCTGCAGTCGGTTATGTGCCTACAAGCGTAGCTGTTTGGCGATGCTTTGAAGGCGAGATGCCTTCAGCTGCGGATCATTGTGACAACTTTCTGATTAGTGGCAGCAAATGGTCGGTCTATGATGATGAACCCTGGATAAAGGAGCTGGTTGAGTTTATACGTCAAGGTTTCAATGACGGACAACGGTTCGTTGGGATTTGCTTTGGTCATCAGTTGATTCATCACGCATTAGGGGGAGAGGTCGGGCCAGCTGGATTTTGGGGGCTTGGCGCTTATCCGGTTGATGTTGTGCAGCCGTTTGCTTCTTTCCGAGCAGGCGATAGTTTAAAGGTACTGGCCGTCCATCAGGATCAGGTTAAAACGATGGCGGCTGGGGTGCAGCGTTTGGCTGGGAGTGAATTGTGCCCGAATGCGATTACAGCTTCAGAGCGGCTATTGACAGTACAGGCTCATCCGGAGTTTTCCGATCAGATCTTTATGGATGTGACGGGGCGGGTAAAGGAGCGTGCGGGTGATGCTTTAGCGCAGAACGCATTGTCGAAGCTGGGAGAAGTTGATCAACGCGAAGAGATCGCACGCTGGATCGCAGACTTTATCGAGCAGCGCTGAGAGCGGTGAAATAGAGGGCGACAGATGTCAAAGAGCGGTGTATTCCGTGTACTGCGAATCTCAGCGCTACTGCTGATACTGTTTTTGATCTTGCTGAACAGTTGGTTGTCACAAACTCGCTTTTCCAACTGGAGGCAAACGTTACAGGTCGTAATCTATCCGGTTAATGGTGACGGGCGTCAGGCTACTCAAGCCTATATTGATGCTCTGCTTCCTGAGCACTTTGAAGATATTGAACGATTTTTTAGCGAACAATCTCGTCGTTATGCTCTTAACGCTAACCCTCCGGTTGAGGTTTCTCTAGCCGGGCCGGTTACAGCAGATATGCCTGACATTCCCCAGAATGGTTCGATTGCCGGAAGCCTTTGGTGGAGTGTAAAAATGCGCTGGTGGGCCTGGTTTTATGATAACTGGGAAGATGACAAGGACGTTCAGATCTATATGCGTTTCTTTACTCCCGAGGCGAGTCAGATACTGGCCCATACACTGGGAGCTCAAAAGGGAATGATTGGGGTGGTGAACGGTTTTGTGGGTATCGACTATCAGGGCCGTAACAATATTGTTGCAGCCCATGAACTGTTGCATACCTTAGGTGCCACTGATAAATATCATCTGTCTGACAATATGCCGATCTGGCCGGGAGGTTTTGCCAACCCCACACAACTGCCGCTTTTTCCGCAAGCGAAAGCGGAAATTATGGCTGGAAGAGTGCCTGTCTCAGAAGGTTGGGCATTGATGCCGCAGTCACTTGAAGATGTTGTGGTTGGGGCGCAAACCGCTATCGAGATCAACTGGATAGCGGTACCGGATTAAGCAGTTATTCTGCCCCTGCGGCTTTTAGAGCCTTAACAATATCAGACTCCAGCTCCCGCAAAAGCGCTAGTGCTGGGCTGTCAGGCTTTAATGCGGATGGGCGGACGAATTTGACCAGGGTGTCGTTGTCCTTTTGCACCAGAGTGACTGATAGCGGGCAGAGCGCCAGCATGTCCGGATCCTGGTTGCTGATCTGGTTCACATACCATGGGTTGCAAAACACCAGCGAGCGAAGGTCGCTAAAGTTGTTCTTATTGTACTCGTCACCCCAACGTTCGGCATTTCGCGCGACTGAACGGCCGATGTTGGGTTCAAACACAACGTAGAAGCGTTGTTGCTCCAGTTGCTGGTAGACGCTTTGATAGTTGACCTCGAAATCACCTTCAATCTTAAGTGACAAAATTGCGCTGTCTGCAAACACCTGAGTGCTGAGTAGCAGCATAGTGGTAATCGATAAAAGTAAACGCTTCGAGGCCGCTAGCATGGTTCTTCAATCCTTTAAGTCAAATGGGTAAAGACTCTCAAATGAAGCTGAAACAGTGCTGAAATTACTCCGTTTTACTGTCCGGGCTATAGCCATCGGCCCAGAGCTCCTGCGGCACTATCTCAGGTTCAATACCGTTGGCATGAAACCATGAGTCAACCACATAGCGCTGATCGGTTTGAAGATCAATAATGGCCGCTGCATTGTGGGGCAGCTGAAAGCTTAACGGGCCTCGATGTGAGGGATAAAGGATCTTGTGATGTCGAAGCAAGCCGCGTTGCTCTAACATCATCAGTGCGACTGTGGTGTTAGCTGATTCTGCAATGCAATCGAGATTAAAACGATTACTGAAACCCCCGCCATTTCGCGGGGCATCATATTGAGTACCGGTTTTCGGGCCAATTATTTTCTCAAACAGCGCGATAGTCGTTGCGATTCTTTTACGCTCGTCTGCAGGGCTTTCCGGCAGCGGCGAAAAGATGGACTCAACAGCTTGCCACTCTTCTTCGTTCAGCGATACAAAAGCGCTGTCGTCGCAACCAGGTGCGTTGCAGAACTCTTGTCGATGCTCGGTTGGCTGGGCTATCTGGTAGGTATTCAGAAAAGCGGTCGGGGCTTTAGTCTGGCAGCCCGCCAGAGTCAATGAAAGAGTGATGAGTAAGGCTGGGGTCAGCTTGGTTTTTGTGTTCAGATCCATCTGAGAATATTAGTCCAAAAGTATTAAATCGAGGCGGGGAGTGTACCTGTAATTTAAGGTCTCTGCAGCATGGCGAAGATTCGTTTAGAGTCGATGAGTAACTTTTGCTGCCGGGTGTTGGATTATTCGGTAAAATGTATGTTTTTTTGTAATTGATTGTTTTTAAAGGATTTAATTTGGCCTGTATGGATTTGTGTCCAAAAAGTGTCCATTACTAATCAAAAATTTTCATCGCCGATACTGCTGACCGGGTTTAGTGTTGTAGCGGTCTGGAGGTGGTCAGGTGATAGATGGGCATATTTCATGGTCATTTCGATGGTGGAATGTCCTAAGATTTTTTTTAAGGCCAGTATGTCGCCTCCGTTCATGATGTAGTGAGATGCGAAGCTATGGCGAAGGACATGGGTTGCTTGATAGTACGATGTAGATATGGCCAGCTTTTTTAAATATCTGGCAAATCGTTGTTCTAGATACCGGGCTCTTTTTTCTTGCCGTGAGGGTATCCAGTTATTTAGCAATTCGATTAGCTCTTCTCTTATAGGGATTTCGCGAATTTTTCCGGATTTGGTTTCTTTGAAAGATATCCGCTTTCCTATGATGTCGGACTCTTTCAGGTTGTATGCTTCGCTCCATCGTGCGCCTGTCTCTAAACATGTTCGCGCAGTGACATATAGGTCTGTTTCGCCAGCGGCTTTTAGCCCGTTTAGTAGTCGTCTGATTTGTTCTGCGCAGAGAAATTGTCTTTCGTCTTCTTGCACTTTGAGGTGTTTAACGTTTTTGATTGGGCATTCATACTTGATGCAATCTAGGCGATTGAGTTCGTTGTATACGCTTTTCAGGCAAGCTAGATTTACGTTTTCGGATGTTCGTTTAGCACCGTTTTGAATCCGGCTTGTGCGGGTTTGCATATACAGTTTGGGGGTGACTAGTCGGGCTAGCGGGTTGCCTAAATCGCCAGCGAGGGTATCAAGGCGATTTTTGGTTTTTACGCCTGATTTTAAGTTGCTGCCGTGCATGGAGTACCAGAGGTCTATGATTTCGCTCAGATAGCGATTGTCCGAACGTTTTGGTTCCCATGGCTTTTGGATTGCTTCGTTTTTTTTAAATGCTACAAAGCGCTCTGCTTCGGCTTTTGTTCTGAATCTTTTTCGGATACGTTGTCCTTCGCTGCCCCATGGTCGAAAATCAGCTAGCCATTGCCCGTTTTGTTGTTTTTTGATCATTGCTATCTTTCCGTTAACCCGTATGATTTCCTTGTCTAACAATGTGGCTCAAAGGATATGACCCGATATATTGTTTTTTTCTTGCTTGTTGTTTCTGGTTCGGCGCTAGGTGTTGTAGTTGGATCGGCCTACCTTGATACACAAAAAACCGTTGTTACTTTGCCTCCTGGTCTAAGTGTTCCTGACAATGTTCAGGTTCAGGAGGTCTCTACTTACTATGAATATTGTGAACATAGTAAAAGTGAAACTTGTTGTAATCAGATTGAGGATCGTCGCTCTTCGGACCGTGCAAAGTTACTTAAGGGTATTTGCAAAGAGTATTCGCGCTTAGATGACTTGCAACAATCTGATCAGTCATACTTCAAGCGCAGACAGAGTTGCGATGCGTATGATGATTTTGTTTACGAGTGCGTTGCATCATCTGGCTGAATTCCGGCGATTAGCTCAATTCCTTTTTTTTGATGCTCGGGCAATTGGTCGAATCGTTTGATCAGAGTGCAGTGACGTTCTGATAGAGTCTTGGCTGTTTTCCCTGTTATCAGCCAGTCTAGGCTAATGCTGAATAGCTCAGCGATTGATTCTAGTGCTGATATTTTCGGGTCAGTGTCGCCCCTCTCCCATTTCCCATAGGTGTGATAAGAGACGTTTAAGAGTACAGCCGATTCCTTTTGACTGAGCTTGGCTTTGTTTCTTCCTTGTTTAAGTCTTTTGCATTGTTCAGGCGTCACTATACGGCTATGAAGCAGGTTGTCATTGGATTTACCTATTTTGGCAATGTTATCCTGAACAAGTGCCGTTTTATGGTAAGTCCCTTCCTAGATGCAACAATTTATTGTTCCATGTCGCCAACGTGCAACGGTCACGTCAAAGGGAACGGCATTACCAATAAGGATGTATTTAGTATGACAAGCAGTGCAACGACTGTCATTCAGTTACCAACGCAGATGATTAGGTATAGAGAAGCTGATCGTATATTAGAGCGGTGGTGTTACGCTCAGTCTATTTTGTGTAGAGCTGAGCGTCTAACGGCTTTGCAAGAAGTGGCAAAAGATATGCGGAAGTTTAAGCGCTCTTACTATCCGTCTCTTCCTTGCTAGCTTCTTTGGTCGGGTAGAGGACGTGCAGTATTTGCTCGGCCAGTTGTGTTGTACTTAGTCCTTCTTCTGATAGTTCTGCTAAATCTATTGCTGCTGCAATGGATTCAACTTTGTCTAGTTTCCATTCGGCTTCATTGTCTAACGGGCTGATCTGGCCAACCTCTGGTTTTGTTTCGCCTGTAACTATCCAATAAATGTATTGCGGATAGACACTGATAATTGCGTTCAAGTGGTCTTCATTTACACGCGATTTGCCCGCGCAAGCGTTCTGCCAAGTGCCTGATTTTATACCAGTTTTAGCCTCAAACTCTTTAAATCGCTTTCGCTCAGAGCTTCCTGTTATGTCTATTAGTTCTTGAATACGATCTTTCATATAACGAAATATTCTATCACGTAATATTTACGCCGCATTAATTACGCCGTAGTATTTACTTTGTAATGTTTAGTCCTATTAAACATAGTACAGGTAAAACGGCATGAATATACAGGGTTTGGGTAATTCAACTCCGATTATGGATCAGGAAGAGTTTGCAAGGGCTTGTGGGCTTACTCTTTCTCAGGTTCGCAATTATGTCGGCAAGGGCTACTTGCCGGTTATTCGTCTTAATAATGCTAATACGCATACGAAACGTGCGTTTATTAATGTTCAGGTTTTGGCTGAGCATTGTCGTAAAGATGGTGCGGATTGGCTGAATCAAGTCGGGGGCGCTGTATGAGTATTCCTGCAATTTTGCCTGTTATAGGTACTTCAGAGCGTCTTTCTATATCCGAATACATTCATTATCAGAAAACCATTGCTAAGAAGTTGGTTGTTACTGGTGATGATATCTGCAATTACGCTGATCTTATGTGCCATATGACCACTGATCGAATTCAGGAGGTTTATAAGGATCGTCGCGTTATTCGGTGGGCTCGTATTATCTATGATCGCTTTGATCGCACTTCTATTCATTCCGGCCCGACTCAAGCTAAGCGTAGGTTAATTGCGTTTGCTTCACACCGCCGGATTGAAGAAAAAAGTTCCCGGAAAGCCTTGTTAGAACAAGGCTCGGGGCGTCGTGTGTCTTGCCCCACACGGCGTTTTGGTGGGTGGATTCGTGACTTTTTTGGTTACGGGTCTCTAACGGCTACTGGATGTCATGCCGTGTCCAGTGGTCGTTCCCTTATTCGGGGTGGCTTCTAATGTACGGCATTGTCTCTAAGTCCGGTGCAAATGAGTGCTGTCCTCGTTGTCGCCAGCCTTTCAATGGTCAGAGCAAGCACTTTGTACCTTTTGTAGATGGTCACTTTCAGCGCCCTCTGCAATTTCTTTACGGCGTTGAGGTTTGCTCTCCTTGCGAGGCAGCTCTTCTCCGTTGGCCTCTAGAGCGTCGAGTGCAATTCGCTACTGTCATCGGCTTAGTAGGCATTCTTGATTATTCCATTCGTAAAACAAAGGGTGTCACGGTTAATGGCCGTGGCGTTCGTCCTGTGTCTGTTTCTGAAAGTGCTGCGGTTCATTGCTGCCTGATTTCTTGGGCTTCTACTGGTGGTGTTCCACCAAAGACTAAGCGCTTCGTTTTCAAAAGCAGATCAGAACAGCTTCCTTCCCCGTTACCGCGTCGCGCATTACGTAAGCCAAGCATTGGAAGGGGGCGTGTATGAAATTGAATAAGCTAGAGCGCCAGGCGCTAGCTGCGTTAGATCGTATCGTTGAATCGCTTAAGGGCGGTCCTGTAGCGGTGTTAACGCAGTCGGACGCTAAAGCACTGGGTAATGTATTTGGCATTTTGCTGCGTGAAATTACGTGTTCTAAGAATGAGGTTAACGGCCTTTTTCGTGGCAAGGAAAGTGTACGGGTTTTGATCGAGTCGCCTATAGGCGGTTTTCCTCATCCGCCTATTAATTGCTTCTTCCCGTTTCAGGTGAAAGAAGAGAAATCGTATTTAAAAACGTGTCCGCACTGTAATTCCCAGATGCGGGTAGCACTGTGACAACTGGAGAAAACGTTATGAACGGTATGACAGGAAATATTGAAGTGCATGTACTTGCGGCTAAACGCTTCAAAATGGACGACTTCGAAGGGTCTCAGATTTACGTCATTGGGGGCCGTGTTGATGAACAGGACAAGTGCGGTACGCCGCCTATGAAGCTTAGCGGCTCGTATGCGGTGCTAGAAAAGCTGCGTAATCACTTGCCTTGCAAAATGAGCCTGACGGTTGAGTTTCGCCAAGGCGCTAAAGACAAGCTTGAACAGTACGTGCTCGATGCAACTCCGGTAGCTGGTTCTGGTAAAGAAAGTAAACCCACTCAGTCTTGATTAACCGGCCTCGCCGGCCTGAGGCGGTACGCGCGGGGGATGGGGGCGCGTAGCCCCCATATTAACCCTCACTGAAAGGAGTATAAGGCGTGTTCATTTTCTGTGATGGCACATTAACCAACGAAGCTAATGGAATGGTTAGCTGTTCTGGTCAGTGGATCGCCTATACGGCTGCGGATTTGCAGGTGCAAATGTACCCGATGGTTTCTGGTGAAGATTTCGCCAAGCTGGCATCGGTTGCAATTGGCTTTCTCATCCTCGGCTTCATTTTTAAACAAAGTAGAAAAACAGTCGAATAAGGAAACCTTCAAATGAAAAAATTCACTCTGAAAGAAGCAGGTAAAAAAGTCGTTGCTGTTGCAGCTACTGGTTACGCAATGGCTCAGATCGGCACCGCTCAGGCTGCAAGCCTCGTTGACCAAACTGTGATCGACGGTCATGCGACTGACGGTTCTGACACTATTAAGGCGCTGGGTACTTTTGCGCTGGGTCTTGTGATTCTCGTTTCGCTGTTCAAGAAGAGTCAGTCCGCGGCTCGTTAATAGGTGCGTTCTGGTCTTTAAAACAGGGGCTTTATTTAGCCCCTGTTTCGTTTCTGGCAACTGAAAGCGGCTGATTCTTATGTATTTTGATCCTAATGCTTTTTTGCTTTTTTGGCTCGTTGCTTCGGCTTATCTAGCGTTATCGTGAGGTTATTAATGCGTTTTATTGCGTTTATTATTTGCTGCTTCTTCGCGGGTTCCTCATTTGCTTACGATGATGATGGCTCTTATGAGGATGGCTATTTTTGGGCTATAGATGGTCAGGGAAATTTAAATGGTCCGACGATCACGCGGGCCTGTGAGGCTTTTAAGGCGTCAAATGCTTACTTTAGTTTGCAGGTTGACGGGACAACCTGTAGGGCCTGTCGTTATGGCAATTTTAAATCCAATGGCAAATGTCCATTTCCTAAATATCCATATGAAACGTTCCCGGATACGCGGACTGTCTCTAAATATAGCTGTTTAAATGCAGGCTATTGTACTTGGGGCCCGCCTGCGATTTCTTGTCCTGCGGCTGATACTGAATTTACTTTAACGCAATCTTTTGATGGTGAGCTTGATCCTAATACAGGGGACGTTGTTTCTACAGGTGAGGGTAATGTTTTAAAGGTATGCGGTAACGGTACTTGTGTTGAAACGGTCCAGTATCTGGGGTGTGAATATAAGTATCGCCCGATTCATGAATCTACTCGGGTTTATTGCTATCCGCCAGAGGGTGATGGTAAGGCTTCTTGTTATCGTGAATTTGTCGCAAAAAGTACAGGTGAGGCTGGTTCTTTACCATCAGAAGATGAGGACACTAGTTTTTTTATAGAGGATGAGCCTGCTGATTCTAGTCAGGTTGTTGATGCTGATAATCCTCCTGCTGATTCGGTTGTTGAGTCCGTTACTATCGATACCGTTGAAACTATGCCTGATGGGACTGTTGTAGAGCAGGATGGGGTTTCGCTAGTGGGGCTGACTGGCGCGGGGCTGTTTATATCGGAGCTTTCTGATGTTTTTCAGTATGTCTACTCGGAAGGAATTACAAAGACAGAGAACACTACTTTAACAACAACTACCAGTCCTGATGGTTCGGTTTCTGTTGTAGAGCAAAGAGATGTTACATACAACAAGCCTGACGAACAGGTTTATACGCTTAATAAAGATACTGGGCAGGTTACTACTTCAACTACGCCGGGTTATAGCGGCGGAACATCTACCACTACTACAGATAGTTATGATTCTACCGGCAAAAAGATTTCGTCTAACACAACAACCCAGCAAACAGGCGATACATCCGGGGAGAATCCAGAGCAAGATATTAAGTGCAAGCAAAATCCAAATGATCCCTCTTGTAAATCGCCTGGGGACGTTACCTATCAGACTAGTGTCAATTTTAGTGGCTGTGATGAACAGGCTTATGCCTGTGAGGATGATGCTGTTGCTTGTGCTGCTTTCCGCTTGAAATTGCAGCAGGAGTGTAGGGCTCAGGCAGATGACTTGCGTCAATCTCAGTATATGGAAGCCGGATTGATTAATGCTCAGGAAACCGTTGAGGGGACTTTGGATTCTGCTCAGTCTTTTATTGAAGGGCTGGACACGTCTCAAATGGTGCCAGCGTTAGATGGTTATGAGGGGGCTTTGCAGATTGCTGATTCCTGTCCTCCACCGTACGCCATTAATACAGCCCTATATTCTGAAGATATTTCTTTTCAGCCTGTTTGTGATTTTTCAACAGATTACCGACCTGTCTTACTGACTATTGCGTCTTTCATAGCGTTGTTTTCTTTTTTGCGTATAGCTACGCGTACTCAATTAGACGTTTAAAGGAGGGTTTATGGCTTTGCCTGCGTTAATTGCACCTATTGCTATCTGGGGGATGATTACCAGTCTTGGCAGTATGGCTATGCGGTTTTTCTCTGACCGCATTTTATCTCTTGGTTTATCGGTTTTTGCTGGGACTGTCCTTTTTTTAATTATGGATATGGCTGTTGAAGCTTATTTAGAAGAAATCCGTCAAGGTATTGCTAGCCAGACAGCAATGATTGTTGGAATGATCGGCCTTATTGGTTTGGATGAGTACATAAATATTATTCTCTCTGGAATTGTTGCTGGTTGGACGTTCGTTATTTCGAATGGTGTTTCTGCTGCTATTAAACAGCGCCGCTGGGCTAATTACCGAATGGAAAGAGATAAAGATATGCTTTTTGGTAAATCTGATCAGGTTTCAGATTCAAAAGGTACAACAACTGTTTTGGATTCCACGAAGGAAAGAACGTATAGCTTTGATGACTATATAACTTAAATTGGGTGCATCATGATTACATTGTTAACGGCTGTCCCGGGTGCTGGTAAAACTTCTAATTTATTTAATATAATTTGCGGCGATTCTTCTTATAATTCTCGCCTTAAGTTTTATCATAATATCTACCTCCTGATACTTGATCTTAATATTTGTTATAGCTTTGCTGGCTTCATTGCAGACAGAGCTTCTAGTTTAAAGGGTGAGGAGCGTCACGCGCTTTTAGAGCAGATTTCTCTCATTAAGCGTCAAGGTAGGCTTCCAATCGAGGAGGATTTCCCCGGTTTGGTATCTGAATTTCATTCCACTTATAGTCCTCAGCGAACGTTTCATAAATGGGTTAAAAAACTTTATCCTAAGAAGCAGGTTAAGCGTCTTGAAGCGGTTATTAAAAATGTCGGCTGGGAGTTTGAACTAGAGCATATCAAGCATCTTAATTTACATTGGATACAATTACCTGATCCTTATAAGTGGTTTGAGCTTCCGGATAAGGCTGTAATTGTTAAAGATGAGTGTCAGACGTATTACCCATTGAGGAGTAGTGGCAGTCGTGTTCCTGAGCATGTAGCGAGGTATGAAACTCACCGCCATACTTCTCATGATGTTTTTCTGATTACTCAGGACGCTGGGTTCATTGATTCCCACTTACGTAAACTTGTTGGTCGTCATTGGTATATAGGGCAGACTAAGCTAGGTGATTATCTCTACTCTAGAGATGGCGGCATTATTACTCAAAATAGTCGTGGCGTGGCTCAAGCATTTCATAGGCATAAGCGCATTACTAAAAAACCAAAAAATGTCTACGGTGTTTATTTTTCTAGTCCAGAAAATTTTCATAGCCGGAAATTGGATACGATTTTTATTGGTAAATGCGCTGCCGTTTTAGGCGTAATGGCTATTTTGTCTTCTTATGTTTATGAGATGGTAAACCCCGACCTTTCGCCTGAGCAGCCGTCTGCTCAGCCTGTTGCTAGTTCTCCCGCTGCCGGTGCTGCATCTGAGCCTGAATCGGCTTCATTATCTGACAGTGACGGCTTTTCTGTTTCAAAGCTTTTACCGGGTCGGAAGGGGTCTCTGGTCGGTGGTGGGCGCTCTAAGAGTCAGTTTTCCATTGAGTCTGTCGATGATTTTCAGCAGCAATTTACTCCTGTTATTCCTGATATGCCTTGGTCAGCGCCTATTTATCAGCCTTTGTTAGAGGTTCGTTCTTTTCCGAAGCCCGTCTGTATTCGCATTGATCGTTATCCTGAGTCTGAGTGTCGATGCTTCACTCAGCAGGCAACGCCATTGCAGATTTCTGAGCGAGGTTGCAACTCGTATGTTGATTATGGGTGGTTCGATTTTACTCAGGAAGGTGATTCTGGGCCGATTCGCGGGCGGATTTCGCCGCACATGGGCGGCGGGGCCGCCCGGGTCACGTCCCCTGTAGCACGTGACAAAAGTTAACTAAAAAACGTTCGTTAAACATTCATTGTTCATTTCGTGAGGCAAGCATGAAATTAGCAAATCCAGAAAGATTTGATTCTTGGGCTTTTGAGCCTTGTTCCACTGGTCGATATTTTGCGTGTCCTGACTATTCTGTTGATCTCTCTTCTATTCAGCTTCTTATGGCTTCTGTTGATACGGTTCGTCAGCTATACAGGGGTATGCTTGATGCTGAAGTTTTCGAGAAATTGGAAGAGGAGTATGAAGCTGCTAAGGATAGTATTCGTTTCGTTCATATTCATGGCTATGATTTCACCGTTAATTCCGGTGGCGCGTCCGGCTTTAAAATCCGTCTCCAAAACAACGATGCTGGATTGATTATTTTTGTTAAGTCTCGTTACGCGAAAGCCACGCAGACCTCTTCGCATGTCAAGGTAGAGGTAAGCCCTAAGTTCCTTCTTACAACGCCGCCTGATGAAGTACAGAGCGTCATGGATGGTATTGCGGCTTGGGTTTTGGGGAATGACGCTTCACACGGTGGAGTGGCTGTTCACATGGCATTGGATGTTCAAGGTTGGAAGCCTGATAGCCAGATTGATGAGCGTCTTCATTGTCGCGCTCAGCGTGTCCGTGATATGTCCGGTATAGAGTCTTCAGCATTTAGTTTGTCTGAGGTTGCAGTTACTTATGGCCGCGGTCAGTCTTTTTTGTTCGGGTCTGCTGGCTCTGTTCAAATGGCTCTATACAACAAGTCAAAAGAGATAATTTCGTCTGATAAACGGGATTTTTATCATGCAGCCTGGGGTGGGCAATTTTCGGGTTCATTCTCACCATCTCAGGTTCTTTTTGACCCAGATGCTGGTGACGTTTGGCGGTTAGAGGTCCGGTTCTCTCACAAGGTTTTGAATCAGTTTCACGAAGGATTCGAGACATTGCCCGGTGTTGCTTTAAAAGATGCTTCGATGAAGTGCTATGCAGATGCTTACAAGCATTTGAAAGGACTCTGGCAGTATTCTTTTTCTCAGTTTCAACTACCTCATCACAAACGTGATTTTGTTGACCCTTATTGGTGCTTGTTCGCTCAGGATGCTGACTTTAATCAGCACCATGATGATGTGGTTTACAAGCGAGTCTATAAGCAACCCGGCGTTGATAACGCTCGAAACGTGGCTCTTGCGCTCGGAAACATTCTCTCTATCCATGCTCGCCATGGATATTCAGCTGGTGAAAGTTGGGGTTTTTTGAAAACTACAGGGATATGGGATGACGTTCAGGGGTATCTAAGGGAGCGTGATATTTCACTTCATGAATTTTACGCCAGTTGGCGTGACAAGTTGATACAGAGACGAATGCTATCAAAGGTGGCTTAGAGGGAGCGGGTTATGGATATGGTTTTGTATCAAGAGCTTTTTGTTCGTATGTTGATTGGTGTTCTGGTCTTTTTTGTGGCGCCTTTCGTTATCGTTTACGTGGGTATATTTCTTTTGTGGTGTACTGAAGCCTTATGTGTCTATTTCGGTCGCGTGGTCGATGTTCTTTTTGACAATTTAGATTTTGGTTTTCTGGATAGAAAGAAGTGATTTCTAGGTTCGATTCGTGTCCATTGAGTGTCCAAAAAGTGTCCGTTTTAGGTACAAGCAACCAGTTAACAACCGGGCATTAACTCCACTCAGGTCTAGTAGTTAGTAACAACAAGGTACTAACGGGACAGTCTCTCTATTTTTCGGTATAATCCCCCGCCTTCTGAATAACCTACTTTTTGCAATCCGATGACTGACACTGAACAGCAAGTTGCTGCTGAAAAGGCGCGCAAAACACGCCTGAATAAGTTGCAGAAGCGCCTGCGCCGTGAAATGGGCCGTGCGATCGAAGACTTCAATATGATCGAGGACGGTGACAAGGTAATGGTTTGCCTGTCGGGTGGGAAGGATTCCTACGCGATGCTGGATATCCTGATGAACCTGCAGAAAAGTGCGCCGGTTTCTTTCGATTTGGTTGCGGTAAACCTTGATCAGAAACAGCCTGGTTTTCCAGAGCACGTCTTGCCGGAATATCTGAGCTCCATCGGCGTTGAATATCATATAGTTGAACGCGATACCTACTCGGTTGTGAAAGAGGTGGTGCCTGAAGGTAAAACGACTTGCGCACTCTGCTCCCGTCTTCGTCGTGGCACACTCTACGGATTTGCTGAGGAGATTGGTGCAAATAAGATCGCCTTAGGTCATCATCGCGATGACATTCTGGAGACCTTTTTCCTGAACATGTTCTACGGTGGCAAGATGAAGTCGATGCCGCCTAAACTGGTTTCAGATGACGGTAAAAATATGGTGATTCGCCCATTGGCTTACGCTCGTGAAAAAGATATCGCCGCCTATGCAGAACTGAAAGAGTTCCCGATTATTCCATGTAACCTTTGTGGTTCTCAGGAGAATCTGCAGCGTCAGGTCATCAAAGAGATGCTGCAGGGATGGGATAGAGATCATCCTGGGCGTATTGAAACTATGTTCCGCTCCTTGCAGAACGTGGTTCCGTCTCATCTGGCTGATACCGAACTGTTTGACTTTAAGTCACTGCAGAAAGGTTTTGCTCACGGGATAGGTCCCGATATGGTGGTAGACAGTGCTGCTGCTTCCAAGCCACAGCATGCGGCCGACAAAATAGAGATCCTGGAACTTTAAGTAGTCACTCATCTCTGAAAGCCATCGGTCTCTCTGGCCGATGGTTTAACTCCTCTGTTTTTCTTATCTCCATGACTTCCTTTGGCCTGTGCTTGTCTCATCAAACAGATAGTGCCTGATCGAAAAGGGACGTCAGTCCCGGTTCTAATGACAAAGTAGTGACCTATTGATCGTTTGAATTCGTACGAAGAGATTATTGTTGTCCAAACTGGGGCGGTTTATATCTTAGGACCTGTCCCTGTTTCTGCCGCATGGAAGCGAACATCATGTATGCAAGGAGTGCGATATGACTGCGAATGAGCTTGGCAAGCTATATATCGAGCTTGCATTAAAATCTGAAGAAAATTACTTCACCGAATGTGGCTTTGCATCTGCGACCGAGGCCAGGGCGGCGATGTATCTTAAAATTATTGAAGGCAGACTGAGTCGGGGTGACATTGAGGTATTAGCTCCGCTGTTTGAGTCTGGTGATGTTGATCTCAGGAAGCACGTAAAAATACCGAAGCGTTTCTTTTTATTCTGACTTGTCGCTGTTTGATGATGTAATCTTTTGTTTTTAAAGCAGAAAATTAAAAATAAATTTATTGCTATTGAAAATTATCAACTAGCTGATTTCTGGTACACTGGCGCTACTGGTTCCTGTTCAACTGGCATGTTGCAGGTTTTTCAGCAGATCTGATCAGGAGTACTGATGGTCAGCCGACGCAAGTTTATGGTGTCACTTTTGTCTGTGACAGCCTTAACCGGATTTGGTGTTGCACTGCCGGGCAGGGCGTTTGCTGGTTGGAATCGATCAGCCTTTGAGGCGACAGAGCTGGATCTGACCTTGCAGACTCTGTGGGGTGATACGCCGCGAAAGCAAACCGATCAGATAGATATTGTCATCGAGCAGGAGGTTGCTGACGGCGATCAGGTGCCGGTGCTGGTGACCACGAAACTCAACGCAGACCGTATTCAGTTATTAGTTCCGCAGAATAGAACACCTTTAGTCGCTGATATATTGCTGCCCCCCAGAGCTGAAAAGCGGATAATGACCCGGTTAAGACTGACCGAAACCTCTGAAATTATCGTGATCGCAGCAGTAGAGGGTGAACTCTTTACTGCTAGCCGGAATGTGGAATTAACCGCGATACCCTGTAGCAATGGACTATTGGGAGGCGATAATGGCTAAAGGTCTCTTTCGCTTTAAAAGTCAGCTCGATGGAGACCTGGCCCAGATCCAGCTACTGGTAAAACATCCGATGGAGCCTGGTCATCGCCGTGATAAGAAGACTGGTAGCCCGGTTGCTCCGAATTTTCTGACACAGATACAGGTGTTTCACGACGAGGAGATGGTCTTCGCGGCAGATCTAAGTGCCGGAATCGCAAGCAACCCCTATCTTGCGTTTGCCTTCAGCGGTGCGCTGGAGGGTGAAGAGATACTGATTTATTGGCAAGATAACAGTGGCAACGAAGGGGTTGAAAAGGGTGTTCTTCGCTTTTAGCGGTCAAGCCTTCTGTCAGCTATCACGGTTTTCGTCCAGGAATATCCTCAGCTTGCGTAGTGTTGGCAGTATCTGATCAACTTCTTCAACACTCAGTGAGGTTGATACACTCGCCATTTTATCACTCAGGGCTTCGATTGAATTTTCCCTGAACTGACGCCCCTCTTCAGTGAGCCAAACACATTTGCTACGGCCATCATTCGGGTTGGGGCGCATCTCAATCAGAGCATGCTTTTCAAGGCCCGCCAGTGTATGGGTCATAGTGGTCTTCGGTACTTGAAAGGCTCTTGCCAGTTCCAGAGGCGTGCGTCCGTCCTGAACCCTGATCAGGTGGTTCAATACGGAGAAGTGTGACTGCAAAAAACCTTTAGGCAGCCGTGCTTCGAAGGAGGCACGGCTAAGCTGTTCGATAATCCCAATTTCATTAAACAGTTCGAAGTATCGTGACAGCGTTTGTTTATCCATGAAGTATTTTTGCCTCTAGTGGCCATCTTGGGGTGCGCGCAGTTTTTGGGCCATATCCCAGACGGCCAAGCATCTGAACGCGCTCACCCGCAGGAGCCAGCAATGCATGCGCCTGTTGATTATGTGGTTGCATTTCAGGGTACTCCTGCAGCGCCTGACTGACCGGATGTAATGACAAACCTAATGCAGTTGTTTTCAGATTCAAACGTATCCACTGCCGACCGGCATTTATCTGATCGACACGGGAGTTCGAAGCTGTAGTGATTGTACAGTAGGCTGGTGTCGCGGCGAGCATCTGCTGATAAATTTTTACCCCTTCTAGATAACCGCTTGAAGTTGGAACCAACTGGGCTTCGCGGGTCATGATGCCTGCGAGACTAAGGGTTTCCAACAGCGGCCCTCCAAGATCTATTCCGTCCGGATTAGCATTGATCTCATCCTTGCCTATTCTCATCAGATCAACACTCTCTCGCCAGGCTGACTTGGTATTGGCTTCAGTCAACCAGGCTTGCCAGGTAAGCGCTTTTAGATTGTTGACGGTGTCAGTATCAGTAATGACCTTAGCGTAGCTGTTTAGCTGCTGGACCAGTGTGTTTGGTACCGGTTTGTCCTGAAATGGTTCTTTACAGGAACGTCGCTCCATCACATGGTCAAACAGAGGGTCTGGTTGGGCCCCTTTACTGAAACTGGCGATCGCCACTGGCCCTTCATCACCTTTAGGAAAGAGTTCATAGCTCACCTGATAGCCGCGTTGGGCGCTGGCCATAGACAATAATTCCAAAAAGCACCCCATACCGATGGTCAGCTGGCGCGAGAAAGGATCAGTGTGAGGAAGTGCCCGTTCCTTATCGCGGAAGATTGTCACCTGTTCCGGGTTACTAAGATCAACCATCCATGGCTGTAAGTTATGAGGGTTTGGAGCTAGCAATGCATATGAGAGTGCCCAATGTCTTACGTCATCGTAGTTACCTGCTTTATCCCAAGGGGCCAGCGCCTTATGAGGTGTCCGGGTGCTCAGAAAGGCTGTTGCTCCAGTCGCCGCCAGAATTGTACCGCCGCCTAATACCTTGATGAAATTCCTTCTGCTGATAGCCATGCTGTTATCTCTATTTAGTACGATTTCGCACCAATATAGTTCGATATCGCACTAAATGGAAGAGGCTTTTTACATTTTCATCCGGTTGGTTTTTTTCATCCGTATCTTGAGCAGTCTTCAGAGGGGGATGTTAACCAGAGGGTTCTGGCTGCCGGTAGGAGATCAAGGATCAACAAAATGGAGACAAATTCTGAGTAACGGGCCTAATTCCCTTTGAAATCCCGCTGTAATCATTAAAATCTCTATCCGGCTCGAAAATGGTTCGAGTGGTTTGGCTGTTAGTAACAGGAGTTTTTACGATGTCGATGTCCCGCAGGGAGTTTACCCGTCTGATGGCGCTGGCTGGGGTTGCGGGCATGTTGCCTGCTCATGGTTTTGCCGCCCGCAAACAGAATTCATCGACTTATGACATGGAAAGTTACGGCAACGTCCGTTTGCTACATCTTACAGACTGTCATGCGCAGCTACTGCCAGTCTATTTTCGTGAGCCGAGTATTAACCTTGGTGTCGGTCCTGCGTTTGGTAAAGCGCCTCATCTGGTAGGGGATCGTTTCCTGGATGCCTTTGGTATTAAACCAGGTTCCCTCGAAGCTCATGCTTTTACCTATCTCAATTTTGGCGAAGCGGCGGAACAGTATGGCCAGGTTGGTGGTTTCGCTCATCTGAAAACCTTAGTTGACCAGCTGCGGGACGCCTTTGGACGCGACAAGACTTTGTTGCTGGATGGCGGCGATACCTGGCAAGGATCAGGCACTGCATATAAGACGCGCGGCCGGGATATGGTGGAAGCAACCAATCTGTTAGGCGTTGATATGATGACTGGGCATTGGGAGTTCACCTATCACCAGCAGGAAATTCTCGACAATATTAAGGCTTTCAAAGGTGAATTCCTTGCTCAAAATATCTTTGCTACCGAAGAAGCGATGTTTGATGGTGCTGACGAGTATGTGCACGACGAAGACAGCGGTATGGTCTTCAAACCCTACAGTATTCGGGAGATGGGCGGCGCACGGATAGCAGTTATAGGTCAGGCCTTTCCACGTACCAAAATAGCTAACCCTGCTCGTTTTATTCCTGACTGGAGTTTCGATATATACGATGACCGGTTGCAACAGATGGTGAATGAGCTGCGAGCGACAGAGAAGGTCGACGCGGTTATCCTTCTGTCACACAACGGTATGGATGTGGATCTCGCACTTGCCAACAGAGTGTCTGGAATTGATGTGATTCTCGGTGGTCATACCCATGATGGCGTTCCGGTACCTTCAGTGGTTAACAATGCTGGTGGTCAAACTCTGGTGTGCAATGCCGGGTCCAACGGCAAGTTCCTAGGAGTGTTAGATCTGGATATAGCGGGAGGAGCAGTTAAAGGCTACCGCTATAAATTGTTGCCGGTTTTCTCACAATTGCTGCCGGAAGATACTGCCATGGCTGCACTGATCCGGGACATTCGTAAGCCCCATGAGGAGTGGCTGAACGAGGAACTGGCGGTTGCCGATGAGCTGCTTTATCGCCGGGGTAACTTCAACGGTACCTTTGATCAGGTGATCTGTGATGCGCTAATCCGTGGCAATGATGCGCAGTTGTCCTTGTCGCCTGGCTTCCGCTGGGGTACGTCGGTATTGAAAGGCCAGATGATTACCATGGAGCGGGTGTTGGACCAGACCTGCTTGAGCTATCCGCAGACATATGTTCGCGAGATGAGCGGGGAACAATTGAAACTGATTCTGGAAGATGTTGCAGATAATATCTTTAACCCGGAACCATATCTGCAATCAGGAGGAGATATGGTTCGTGTCGGTGGTTTCAATTACAGCTGTGATCCATCTAAACCTGCGGGGCAGAGGATTGATGACCTGACCCTCGACAATGGTGAACGCATTGACGCATCCCGTAACTACAAAGTGACAGGTTGGGCAACCGTAGGGTCCGAATCTGAAGGCGCTGATATCTGGGATGTGGTGGCGAATGATCTGCGTGATCGTAAGGTTGCCCGTATTGAGAAGCTGAACACACCTAAGCTAAAAGGGATTGCCAATAATCCCGGATATTCTCTTAGCTGATGTAGACAGGAGATTGAGATGAATAGATTTTATCTGATGCCAGCGTTGGCTGTTACCTTAAGTCTGCTCAGTGGTTGTAATGCTGCAGAAGTGAAGCCTGATCAGCAAGCTGCGGGTCAGGTCACTAGTGATGTCGCTCAGGCAGCGGCTGAAACTGTACCTACAGCTGAGGCCAGCAGTGCTCAGAGTGCTGCTTATGACAGTATCGAGTCACGACTGACATTGGTGCAAGAGCAACTTATCAAACTCAATGCAGCAAGTTCCGGTTTACAACAGCAGGCCCAGCTGATGCTGGCTCAGTTGAAAATGCCGGGGAATCAGGGCGTTGAGCTGGACAGTGTAGCGATTGAACAGTTGAACGGTGTCGCGGGCCAACTTCAATCAGTACTTGATCAGATGTCGATGGTGGCTAATGAAATGGGGCAGCAAACAGGCCCGTCGCCCTATAAGATGGTCTCTGCTTACGACAAAAACGGGAAGTGGATTCTGATCCGATATGACCAATCAAGTGGCAAGTGCTGGATTGCTGATCAGGGTCAGTGGATGGAGCTGAAAGATGAGATCGAACTTCCTTCATCTGAATATCAGGTGATAGTGTTGCGGGCTGACAAAGATGTAAAAGGCTATGTTGCGGCTCGCTTGGATAAAGTCAGCGGCGACAGCTGGTGGTTGAAGAAAGATACATGGCAGACTTTTTAACTCCTGAACCTAATTGTCAGGACCTGATTCGAATTTTTAACGATCTGTTTCTCGACGAACTCAATACCACACTGGTACTGGGAGACGACGAGCCGATCTATTTACCAGCGAATGATGAGCACCCGCATCACCGGATTGTGTTTGCTCATGGTTTTTTCGCCAGTGCAATGCATGAGATCGCTCATTGGTGCGTGGCTGGTCCGGAAAGGCGAAAGCTGGAGGATTTCGGTTACTGGTATAAACCTGATGGCAGAACTGCTGAAGAGCAGGCAGAGTTTGAGCAGGTGGAAGTGCGCCCGCAAGCATATGAATGGCTGCTATCTAAAGCCGCTGGCCACAAGTTTCACTTTAGCGCTGATAACCTGTCATCTGATATAGGCGCAAGTGATAGCTTCAAACAGAACGTACTGTCACAGGTTCAGTGGTTTCTGGATAACGGCATACCGGAGCGCCCGGCAAAATTGATTGATGCTTTATGTTCTTTTTACGGTACGCCGCCGCTATCTAAGGCAGACTTCGCTCTCTGACCCTCCTTTTCGCATTGTGCAGATAGCCTGACATCTCGGTTTTAGATTTCAGGCTCCTCTAACCACAACTATTTGCAAAACAGATCTGCAAAATTGTCTCTATGGTGTTGCGGTTTGGTTGTTTACACTGCCGATCAGTTTAAGTCTAAGGAGAGAGATGATGGCAGTAGAGATGTTGGTTGGAATGGATGTAGCGAATGATGAAATCTATCAACAATACCGTGATGCGATGGCACCAATACTGAAGCAGCATGGCGGCGCATTCAGCTATGATTTTCGGATATCTGAGGTACTAAAATCAGCTGCCGAAGGTGAAATCAACCGGGTGTTTACTATATGTTTTCCTTCTCAGAATGACCTGGACGCATTTTTCTCGGACCCGGATTATCTGGGAGTAAAGGCGCAATACTTTGAACCTTCTGTGAACGATTTTACGATTATTGCCAGTTACACCAAGTAAGCCTCTGCCTTTCCTGAGTCGGTTCTGATCCGGCCTTCACGAGTATTCTTCGGTGTTGATCATTAAGCCCTCCGATCGTATCTATCAGGGAGGGCTCCTATTTCTGCCGCTTCAATTCCTAACTCCCGATCACTGTTTGTGCTACCTTCCTAAATAATCGATCGCGTCGGCTGCCTTGTTTTGGTTGGCGGTAGTTGCTAACGAGCAGCAAGGAGCGCACGGTCGAAGATCTCTCTTTCAGAAAGCAAGGAATAGCGATGAAGTCTCGTTTAACCCCAGCGTTTATTTGCAGTGCGGTGCTGGCTATTGGTGGATGTAGTCAGGAATCTGCAGATACAGCAGAACAAAAAACAGTCGCCGTTAAGGAGCAGCCAACAGCGGCTGTAGCTCCTGAACCGGAAGTTGTTAAGCCGAAGTTTAGTGTCCAGTCGTTTACCGGAAAAGCATGGTTGCGGGAACGTGTTCCTGAAAATGCATTTCTTTATGCACGGATTCCGGCACTTTGGTCGCTGGCATCATTTAAAGACGACAGCTTTAAATACGCGATGGGGAATGAAGCCTATCTGGCCGAGATGAAGAAGCTGCGCCAGGCAACCGGACAGTGGTTACAGAAGGCTGATCCTGCAGTGGCTCCGCTATTAACGCTGTTAAATGACCAGATGGATGGTCCGCTGGAGATGGTCGGTTTCAGCAAAGACAATCAGCCAGTGACATTGCTTTCTGGCAATGTGCGTTTTAAATCCGAAGATGATGTTAAACGCCTGATTGGTTTGTTGATACAGCAGGGCGTTGTGGCCCATGAGATGATCGCCTATGCAGATGGTGCGGGTGTGCTCAATATTGAAGGGATGCCGGTAAGCTATCGCTGGGATCAAACGAATAATCGACTGAACATGATGGCAAGCCTCGCCGGCTCGGATATTGCGGGGCTTGATCAATTGATTGCAAGTCTCCAGGAGAACCCTGCCAGCCCTATGTTGCTCAATGAGAAACAGATGGATGACAGTCAACAAGGGCTCTATCTGTGGTTTAACAATCAGCAGGCGGCTGCGGTCTATAACCCTATGCTGCCCCAGGATATCGCATTCCAGATGGCGGCAATGGGAGTACCTCATATGAAGTCACTCGCAGCCAGTTGGGGGGTTAGCAACGGTAAAGGACGGCTCAAAGTTCAGTTGGATGCCCCTCATAAAGGAATGATCCGCCAGGTTGTTCCTATCAACAGTAACCAATACCCGATTAAGACTGCCGGTAATCCAGGCCTGGTCTTTACGCTAAGTACTCCGTCACATCAGGAATTTCAGCGTTTAGAAACCTTGGCTGGTGGTCATCAACATCAGGACTATCAGGAACTTAAACAGCAGTTTTTTGAACAGGCTGGCTATGCAGCCGAAGACTGGTTGAAGGCGGTTGGGCCTGAGTTGGCGCTGGTATCCGATGAATCGGGCGAGTACCTGGCGGTCAGAATCCGTGATAAAGCACAGTTTGATCTGATTATGACTGCGATCAAAGCGCAGCCGACGGCATCATTTGAAAGTCGTTCAATTAACGGTGTCACTATCTCTCACCTCAAATTGCCTGGATTCGTATCAGAGGAGGAGCTAGCAGAGGATGATATGCCGGAGATGGTGCGTGATATGTTGACGCGTATCGGCTCACACTTTTACTGGCAGGAAGAGGATGGTTTCCTGATTATTGCGGATCTTCCGCAGGTGTTGTTGGACCGGCAGGCAAAATTGTCGGATCAAACACTGCAGCAGTGGCTGACGGAACATCAAAGGCAGGATCTATCAGGTAGCTTGCTGGCGTTTTCTGCAGACATCAGTAATGCACCACGGCGAATATACTATGCCTATCTGAATGCGATTCAGGCGATGGGAGACCTGACTGGTGCTCGGCAGGATCTATTTGGCTTGCCGACAGCAGGTGCATTGAATTTGCCAAACAGCGGCAGTTACGGATTCCAGTTTGATTCTTCCGCAGACAAACTGGCGGCTGAGTTCGTATTTGAATCTACACCCGCAGATATTCTGCTAGCGGGAGAGGGGGCTGGTGCGATAGCTGCTGTAGGTGTACTTGCTGCTGTGGCGATACCCGCGTACCAGGACTACACCATTAGGGCAGAGGTGAGTGGCGCCTATTTCGAGGCGTTCCCGATTCAGCAGGAGCTGGAAGGTTTTTATCAGCTGAATGGACGTTTCCCGAATGAAGATGAAGTACTCGATCTGTTGGCTGAAGATGGTAATAACTTTTATCTGATAGAAGTAGAACCCGAAACTGGGGTGATCTTCGTTGAGCTACGAGGCAATGAGCAGATCGACGGTGAATTATTGGTGATTGAGCCGGACCCAACAAATTACGGTATTCAGTGGTACTGCGGCAGCGATATAGGTAAGCAGTATCTGCCTGCTTCCTGTCGCTGATTGATATAACAGGGGCGATCTAAGGATCGCCCCGTTTTTTCTAGCGCATTGGCATGGCGTACATCAGTCCACCATCGGTCCAGAGCGAGTTTATTCCGCGGTCAATTCGCAGGTCTGACTGCTCACCGAGGTGGCGGCTGAAACTCTCACCGTAGTTACCGACCTGCTTGATGATTTGATAAGGCCAGTCGTCGTTCAGACCTAGTGCTCGCCCACGCGGAATGTCATTCGCTAGCAGGCGGCGGACCTTTTGGTCAGTGGATGATTTTTTCATTGAGTCGACATTTTGCTGGGTGACACCTGCTTCTTCTGCATTGATCATTGCAAATAGTGACCAGCGAACGATGTTAAGCCACTGATCATCACCTTCTCGAACCAGAGGGCCTAGAGGTTCTTTAGAGATCAGCTCTGGTAGAGCGATAACATCTGCACGGTTACTCATTGAACTGCGCTGGCTGTACAGAGAGCTGAGATCGTAGGAATAGGCATCGCAACGACCGTGATCAAATGCATCAGCGGCCAGGTTTACAGATTTCAGTATCAATGGCTTATAGTCGATGCCAGTAGCGCGAAAGTGATCGGCCAGATTGAGCTCACTGGTGCTGTTCTCAACGGTACAGATGGTCGCGCCAGCCAGATCCTTTACGCTTTGGTAACCGGAGTTTTTCATCACTAAAAAGCCCTGGCCATCGTAATAGTTCACGCCGGCAAAACTGATGCCCATAGCGGTATCGCGTGACTGCGTCCAGGTTGAATTGCGTGCGACTATATCTACATCGCCTTCGGTCAGTGCACTGAAGCGGGTTGTTGACGTTAACGGGAAGAAGCTCACCTTACTGGCATCGCCGAGAACGGCCGCTGCAACAGCCTTACACATATCGACATCGATGCCCTGCCAGTTACCGAAATCATCGGGAGAGGAGAATCCTTTTACTCCAACGGTGACACCGCAATACAACCGATCACGTTGCTGTACCTGATCGAGGGTCGAGGCTTGGGCCTGTCCGATAAAGAAAAGGCTGCTAGCGATAGCAAACTGTTTGAGCATGATAAAGTCCTTATTAAAATCAGCTGGCGATCGATCGTATTCTGTCGCTACTACTAAAGTATTAAAGGGGGGCTGATTCTGACGAAAACCCTATTGTTTTTAAAGTGTTATTAGAAGAAATGGCGTAACTTTCTCACTAAGGTGTTTGCGGTATTGATATCGGAGTGATTATTTGTTTTTTGTATTCGCGGAATCGATAGAGAGGTCGATATTGTTGATAAGAATTATCACTGTGCTGCTGTTTACTGGTATTGCTTCAATTGCCGTAGCAGCAGAGTGGCGTTCAATTGAAGGTGATTATGCTATTACAGAAGCAGATTACCCTGATGCACCTGAAGGTCAGGTGAAAACCCATTTTCGTCTGCAGCTTTCTGGCAGTACCGCTAAGGAGCTTTACGATGCTTTGCCTGCAGGCTTCGAAAAAGATCTTTGCTCCGGTGCGGAAATGCGAAGCAGTGGTGACCTAAGATGTTATTACACCGCTGATCAGCAGCGGTATGAGTGTGATTTTTCGATCAACTTAAAGACCAGCGAAGTCGATTATGGTACCAGTTGTTAGGAGAAAACTGAGATGGAATTTTCGAATGAAGAGCGGGATATTATCGTTTCCCGTATTCAAAAATACTTCAGAGATGAACTTGATCAGGAGATCGGTCAGTTTGATGCAGGCTTTTTGCTCGATTTTTTTGGCAAAGAGGTTGGTCGATATTATTACAACCGTGGCTTGTATGATGCGCAGGCCATTTTGTCGGCTCGATTGGATAGTATCTGTGAAGCTGTCGATGAGTTGGAGAAGCCGACGGAGTTTAGTCGTTAAGATATTTGGCTAAAGCAATATTGGTTGCGGCCCTGTTGCTTTGCCTGATACATCAATCGATCAGCCTGATTTAACAACTGTTGCGGATTGATAGGTTGTCCCGCTGCTACAAGTACAGCTCCGATGCTGATAGTAACAGGCAGTGCACCACCATCAGTTGCAACGGAAGGCTGTGCAACACTTTGTCTAACTGTTGCTGCCAGAGTTTCCGTTTCATGCGCGTTGGCGTCGCTGATTAGTATGCAGAACTCCTCACCACCGATACGGGCAAACACCATCGATTTCGAACGGAGTTTTTCGACTCTGCCGGCAACAGCCGTGATTACCTGATCACCGACCAGATGGCCGTAATTGTCGTTAATCCCCTTGAAATGATCTATGTCGAAGAGGATTAAAGAGATCGAATGATCACTATCTTCTTTGCAGCGTTGGTCGAATAGTTCCAGAAATCGACGCCGGTTTGTTATTCCGGTGAGTGCATCTGTCGATGCCAGGCGGTTAAGCTCAGTATTAGCCGCTCGCAGAGCCTGAGTTCTGACTGCAACTGTTCGCCGAAGTTGGTAGATGTAGACCGCTATGATCAGCGAAATCAACAGGGTTGCTGTTTGCCAAAGATAGTCTGGATAGACAGTTTCGACATGCATCCACTTCCGCCTTATGCGCTCCCGATCAGCAGCGCTTATCTGAGCAAGTCCACTGTTAATCTGTTTCAGCAGGGCTGTGTTGCCTTGCTGAACGGCGGGGAATATTGTCTCGCTATAGAGATGGCGTACAGGGATAAATTGGGCAGGGTTATTCGAGGTGTACAGGTAAAAGTTAGCCACCTGAAGGTCGGCGATAAAGGCTTTCAGATTGCCGGAGAAAGCTGCCAGCATCATCTGCTCGTTGTTAGCAAAGGTGATTATATCTGTTGCTGGGAAATGCTCTCGGGCGAAGCTCTCTTCGAAACCTCCAGTGACAACCCCAAGCTGTCCTGAACGGAGATACTCCTCTGGATCAGTGCCAAGCAGCGTCGAGGCGTAAAAGAGTTGGGAATCAAGTTTAGAGAGACTGTCGGCGTAATCCAGATATTTATCTCTTGCCTCCGACCAGAGCAATCCTGCGTGTATGTCTGCCCGGCCGTTGCGCACCAAATCAAGGGATTTCTGCCAGTCAGTCAGAATAAACTCAACTGGTTGCTCGGTGATCTTGGAGTATTCTCGCCAATAATCGATCAGCATGCCTTGTGGTTGGCCGTTTTCGTCGAGATAGGAAAACGGTTTCCAGGCTTTTGAATTGGCAATTTTCAGTGGAGACTGATTGGTATCAGGTACTGCCGATGCCTGTTGGGACAGCAGCATCAATACCAGTAATAGGCTAAGCAATACAGAAGCAGCGTGAAGCCGTTGGGCTACAGGCAGGCTGAAAATTGCTTCTCTCAATTTCATGACGCTATGACTGCTCCGATAATCCATTAATGAAGCTATCTCTCTTAAATTGCCGTTGTATCTGAACGGGCAGAACCAGACTGACCAGAATCAGTTTCCGGTTAGTAGGTTCGCTTTCAGCATAGTGTGCTGAGCAGATCCTTGCGCGTGGTGCGGTTGGCAATTTTAACTGTATTTGACAGGTTAATTAATGCTAATGCGAAGATAAATCAAGAAAATGGATGGGGCTGTATTGGTATTGTACGGAGAAATTGAGTTCAAATAAGTCGGCAGATAAAAAGGGGCAGGGTGGTGGTCTATAACCACCCTGCAAATAACATCTTAGTGATGTTTGTGTTTATGCGAGCTCTTAGCTGTGACTTTGCGGGCTGGCAGAGTCACCTGTTTTGAGCTGCCGTCAGAGAATGAGAGAGTAATATCGACGTTATCTCCCTCTGCGATCGGTTGATTCAAGCCGAGGAACATCACATGGTAGCTGCCTGGTTTCAGTTCGGTCATACCGTTGGCAGGGACCTCGATTCCAGTCACCTGACGCATTTTCATGACGCCATCTACATTTACATGGTTATGGAGTTCGGTGCTGGCTGCGACGGAAGATGTCACTGCGTTAAGGGTGACTGGCTCTGCTGTTTTGTTGTGCAGCATCATAAATCCGGCTGAGTTTTGTTGGCCGGGTAAGGTCGCCCGAACATGCGGATCCATGACCATAACTTCTGCTTGGCTAAGGGATGGCAGTAGCATTGCGGCTACCAGAGGCAGAACGTATTTCATCGTCAGATTTCCCTGTCGTAGGTCTGTTACTAAGACCTGATTAATTCAGAACTTTTTCTACCGCTGCCTGAATATCAGCAGGCGTGCTGTTGTGAGCAAGTGCTTCGACCAGTCGACCGTCTTTTCCAACCAGATAAAAACGTGATGAGTGATCGACGGCATATCCCATCGCTGAGGATTCCATCTCAACGATCTTGTAAAAGGCACCATACTGTCGCACTACATTATCAATGGCTTCCCGTTCACCGGTTACACCGACAATATTTGGATGGAAGTACGCGGAATATTTCTTGAGGTTTTCCAGCGTATCCCGCTCAGGATCGACACTGATGAAGATGCCCTTAGTTTTCTGCTGTAAATCTTCTGAAAGTTGTTTCATGCCCTGCGACATGACTGCCAGGGAGGTCGGGCAGACATCGGGGCAGCTGGCATAACCGATGTAGATTAGGGTGGCGTTACCGTTGTAGTCAGAAAGGGTTACTGGTCCGTCTGCGGATTGAAGCGTGAAGTCACCTCCCAGTACATCACCAATAGCCAGACGTGAGTTTACGGAGTCAGGTCGGAACTGAAGGGCGACAGCCATGCCAATAAGCAAGCACACGCTGAGTAGGATAAGTAACCGTAGTGTCTTGAGATTTTGTGTTTTCATTTTGCAGCAAACTCGATAGAAGTTGAAACGGAGCCTAGATCAGTGATGGCAGTAAAAGAGCCCTGCCATATCATTTCGCCTGTAGTACAGATCGCCAGTTCAGCAGTACCGTGCCACAGGTTGTCCTGATCTGGGACGGGCTGCAGTTTTACCTGATTAATGCCCATATACATGTCGCGACCCCGCAGATCTAAAATCACTTCTGACGCATTGATATTTTCCAGCTGCACCTGAAAATTAAGTGGCGTCATAGAACGAAACTCCCCTGACAGAAATTCAACGGTTATCGCCGAAGAATCGTCACGGGCGGTACAAGGACCAGTTCGTAAATCACAGTTGTAGTTTTTTAAAAATTGATCGACCGGTTTCTGTGGAACTAATTTTGGCACGATCAAGAAGGCGGCCAGCGCGAGGGCTGAAAGACCCAGCAACACTATTTGCCTGACAACGTTTTTCTCCATCTGCTTCGCAGTCCTGAGGTTGTAGCGGTTATTGTAAAGTGCTGAGTCCTGAGCACCATGCGACTGATTGTCGCACGGCTCTATTTAGGGCGCTCATTCTCGCTGCATTCGAGAATCTGTTGTTCGAGTCGCATCGCGTCTATTGGTTCACTGCAAAGTATCTCGAGGCGCGAATCTCGCCGCCAGGCGAGTTTGCTGACGTCGCTTTCGTTGATAACCCGGTTGTATCGAATCCAGGTATGGCCGATGTTGATCGCGGCTTTAATCCGCACAGTCTGAGGTAATTGATCGAGCAGTTGCTTGATCTGCTCGTAATTAAAACTGTCGCTGTGGTGAAAGACCCAGCCGTAGCTGTAGGTGCTGCCATCGTTTCCCTCTCGGCTAACTGGCCTTCCGGGTTCTGGCACTTTCTCAGCAGGTTCGCTTGTTGCGTGCGAGTGAGAATGCTCATGCTCATGCTCATGCCCATGCCCATGCCCATGCCCATGCCCATGCCCATGCCCATGCCCATGCCCATGTCCATGCCCATGTGAATGTTGATGGGCTTCCGGAAATTGGGATGAAAGGGTTTGATTGCGCACCAGGTCCAGCAGATCCAGCGAGAGCTTTCCTTGTTCAAGGGAGACTACAGCTTGTTTGGGCGGGAAAGTATTGCAAAGTCCCTGTTGAGCGCGCTCTAGTTGTTTGGCGGAGGCAACATCTGTTTTGTTCAAAGCTATGACATCTGCCAGATTCACCTGATCCTGAAATGTTTCATTCGACATGATCTCCGGATTATCGATAACCCGCGGGTCGACCAGGCAGATCATCGCTCTGAGGTCGAGCACTTTGGCGAAATGTTCACCTGTTAATGTATCTATGATGCCTTCAGGGTGACCTAGCCCCGTTGGTTCAATGATCAGGCGGTCCGGTTTGCTGGTGCGAAGCAAGCGGTTAAGGGTTACCGTCAATGAAGGCCCCAGTGCACAGCAGATGCAGCCGCCGGTTAATTCGGCTAGTTCCAGTCCGTTTCGTTGCTCAATAAGCGCTTGATCTATCCCAATCTGGCCAAACTCATTAACCAGAACCGCCCAGGTCTCTGCGGCTGGCTTTTGTGACAGCAGATGGTTGATGGCGGTGGTTTTCCCTACACCGAGAAAGCCCGAGATAATATTGGTTGGGATGTTAGTTAGCAAAATTCCTACTCGCCGTAATTTTTTGCCTCATTCTATGAGCAGGTTTACCTGAGGCTCAACTATTGTTTTCCGACTGTCAGTTGTAAACTGCATCGAAAGTAGTGGAATAATTGTGTCGATGATTGCTCGCAATGTTTCGGAGCGAATTGAATATTGAAAAGGTTTAGCAATGGTTCGAAGTGCAGTGTTAGTTATCTTGCTAGTGCTAAGTCCGCTGGCGCAAGCGGTTAATTTTGTAACTGTGACCGGCAATAAGGTGAATGTGCGGCAGGGGGCAGGGCCGGAATTTGCCCCTGTTGCTCAAGTCAACAAAGGCCAGCTACTGCTTGTGCTTGAACAGCAGGGAGAGTGGAGCTTGGTTTTCTTTCTGGATGAGGGAGAGGAGCGCACCGAAGGCTGGATTGTAACGCGCTTTTTGAAGCCGGATAGAAAATAACATCAGGCTTTCATTTCATCGGTTGAGTTGTTTTACTCCCTCCCTAGTACTAAATGCCCGCCTTATACCACAAAGGTATGGCTAAAATGGATTTCATCATTAGCATTGTTTGTCTAGAATGAACTGGTTAATTATAGGGATATTAGCAGGTGGTTTATGCGTCAGCGGATACTGATTGCCGATAGTAGCAAAGCCGTCAGAGCGATGTATCAGGCGTGTCTGCAAGAACAGGGTTATGACGTGCAGACAGTTGAGTGCGGCGAAGATGTGCTCAGGCTGCTCGATAAACGCCGCTTTGATATGGTGATTCTTGGCACTGAGCTGGCAGATACAGACAGCCGCCAACTATGCCGTCAGATTAAATGCCGCCAGGAGTATGTTCTTACTCCAATCATTATTGTCTCATCCAATCGCTCAGTGCAGTTAAAACTGGATAGTTTCAACGCTGGGGCAACAGATTTCCTGCTGAAAAACTGCACCCCTCATTTTCTGACCGAACGAATTGATTCCATACTTAAACGCCAGCAGGTTTTGCAGTTCAACAGCCATCTGGCCGGTCAGCGTTTTCGGGTGCTGGTTGCGGAAGACAGTCCATCGCTTCGGGCGTTGTACCAGCAGTTACTGAGTGTCATTAACTGTGAGGTTATCAGTTGCGAACATGGTAAGGAGGCATGGCAGGAGCTACGCAGCGACCCAACCGGATTTGATCTTGTTATAACCGATCTTGAAATGCCAGAGATGACCGGTGAAGAACTCGCCCATCTTATTCGTGCAAATAGCCGTTTCGATGATGTGCCTATTATCATTATTACCCAGTTTGATCAGCAGGAATCTCTTTGTAACTTGTTGTCCAAAGGGGCTGATGATTACATTGCTAAACCCTTTACCCACGAAGAGTTCTCGGCCCGGGTTCGTGCCCACTTGCGCAGTCGATACCAGAGCAAGGAGCACAGGCGCCTGAATGATGCGCTGGCGCAGATGAATGACCGACTGGAACAGCGGGTCGTTGAGCGGACTCAAGAGCTGTTTGAAGCCAATTTGGATACGGTGGAGAAACTGGCTCAGGTCTGTAATTTCCGCGATCGTGACACCGGCCATCACATCCAGCGAGTGCGCCTGTATGTCGAGGAGCTGGCTGGTGCAGTTGGTTTGGATGATAACCATGTTCGTCAGATTGGATATTCGAGCATGATGCATGACGTTGGTAAGGTCTCAACCCCCGACGATATTCTGAATAAGCCCGGTCCATTGGATGCTGATGAATGGCATGTCATGCGCAAGCATACGGTGGAAGGGGCCACGATTCTCGGTGATAAACCTTTCTTTAAAATGGCCCGGGAGATCGCGCTCTATCACCATGAGCGTTTTGATGGCACCGGTTACCCCTACGGATTAAGTGGCGCAGAGATTCCCCTTGCGGCCCGGCTGGTATCAGTTGTCGATGTATTTGATGCGCTTATGTCAAAGCGCAGCTACAAGCACGCCTGGTCGCTGGACGAGACGATTGCAGAACTGCGGCGTGTTGCGGGTACTCATCTGGACCCAGCGTTAACGGAGCTGTTTATAGAGTTGCAGTTATCAGGCAAGCTTGACTATATCCGCCAGGATTTCCCGATCATTCAAGAAGATCAACGCTGATCCCTCCCAAAAATGCCATTAACTTGGAATTCTGGCATTTCTGAACCAGACTCTTTGGTACATATCGCGCAGTCGTTGACCGCACGGCGTGTTTTCTAAGGAAGGGCATCTGGTTTTCTCTTTTGTAGCCGATGTTTCCTGTCCGGTCTGTACCTTTTCTCAATTGCTGACCTGTTTCAAGGAGCCTGCAATGAAAAGAATGCCCGTTACCGGCCGTGAAGTGAAAGTGCCTGAAGGGGCTCAGCTCATTTCCACAACCGATCTTAAAGGCCGTATCACCTATGCTAACGATGTGTTTTGTCAGGTAGCCGGTTACACCGAAGAGGAGCTGCTTGGGGCTTCCCACAATATCGTTCGGCATCCTGATATGCCGCCTGCTGCATTTGCAAATCTCTGGGACGCACTGAAAGAGGATCAACCCTGGCGAGGTGTCGTTAAGAATCGCTGTAAGAGTGGAGATCATTATTGGGTCGATGCATATGTCACCCCACTCTATGAAAAAGGCCGAAAAGTTGGTTACCAGTCCGTCAGGGTAAGGCCTAGCAGTGATTTAGTTCGTAAAGCGGAGGGGTTATACCCTGCGTTGTTTGATGCAAAAGGCTTGAAAAAAGTTGCCCTCAAGTCACAAACGATGATGATGGCTTGCTGTTTTGGGGCCGTTATTTTGGTGAGTCTGATGCTGGCGTTCATGCTTGGCATCGGTTTCACGGGAGTCACCCTGATGCTGGTGAGTGAGCTGTTGATGGCGGGGATGATGTTCTGGTGGCTTAGTAAGGTCCGTGCTCTGGTGGAACATGCACGTGGTGTTGCCAGCAACCCCCTTACGCAGCTGGTGTTTTGTTCTTCAATGGATGAGTTTGGTGAGATTGAGCTTTCGCAACAAATGCAGGAAGCACGCAACAGGACAGTATTGGGGCGGCTTTCCGATATAAGTGATGTTCTGAAGCACTCAGTGGATCTGACGGATGATGCGATCCGCACGACAAACGAAGGGGTCAGTCAGCAGGACACCGAATCAGATATGGTGGCCCATGCGATGGGTGAGATGGCAATTGCCAATCAGGAAGTTGCGCAAAACACATCTACCACCTCAGAGGCGAGTGGTAATGCATTGGCTGAGACTCAAGCGGGTCTTGATAATATCGAGGATACGGTACGGCGAATACAAGATCTGTCTGACGAGGTTGTGAAGGCGGTTGATGCCACGCGGCAGTTACAGCAATACACCGATGAGATCGGTAATATAGTTGCGGTAATAAACGATATAGCGGACCAGACAAATCTACTGGCATTGAACGCTGCGATTGAAGCCGCACGTGCGGGAGAGCAAGGGCGTGGATTTGCTGTTGTCTCTGATGAAGTTAGGACATTGGCGACCAGAACCCAGAATTCGACACAAGAGATCCGAAACTCAATCGAGCAGGTGCAGCAAGCGGTTCAGAATACTGTTGGTTTGATGGAAGAGAGTCGTCAGCATGCGCTGGAAAGCGTTGAGGTGGCTGAGCAAGCGGGCAATGCGTTTGAACGTCTCCATGAAGTTATTTCCAATATATCAGATCGCTGTATGCAGGTAGCCAGTGCATCAGAAGAGCAAACGGCAGTGGTTGATAAGATCAAACTGAACATTGAGTCGATCAGAGATCTAGCGCGTCAGAATCTAGGTGCTTCTGAGCAGACAAGCAGAGCAAGTGAGGAGCTTCATAAGCTGGTGAATCAGTTGGATTCGATGGTCACTGCATTTGATAACTAGGTGCTTTATGTTGCAACTGCGTACAAGCAGGTGGATATAAATAATTGATTTTATGGGCGCAAATCATGGAAATCGCTCCCTGTTATGCCATACAGTGGAAGCAATACAGGCAAAGGATTGAGAAGTAGTATATGGCACATATATGCGAACCCGCCGACCAAGATCAGTGCGCATCTAAACTGAATCAGAGCGCTCATCGTAATCGGGTAAAAGGTGGACAGTATTGGTCGGACGGTTTTTCACAGGGACCGCTGGGTGAGCCGCTTGATTTTCCAGCGATCTGCCAGGAATGTAGCGTACGAGACTGGTTTACTCAGCTGGAAGAAACAGAGTACGCCAGATTGCGTGGATGCAGCGACTTATGGTGGCCAGAGTATCTCCAGTTATTAGATGATTATCCAGATCAGCCAGCGCAGCAGAGATTGCTTCGCCTGAAGGCCTGGTGGTGCAGTAACCATGAACTGACTGGGCGAAAGCTGCACCCAACACAAGCGATGCGCCTGGATCTTGCGATGGCGCTCTGTGAGAAAGAGAATCTCTGGCACTTGGATGATGAGCAGCTACAACAGCGTGTTACTGACTATATGCGTGAGATGGAGATCCCCACTGATTGGCGTCCCGGAAACGAGCATGCTCCGTTGATGTTGGATAACATGCAGGTACTGGCTGGCATGTTAGACGCTGATGTTGAAGGAGAGCGACTGTTGCTGATCGAACTACTTCGCCAGCTAGGCCAAGTCGATCAGAGCGCCGATCTGCTTCAGTACCCTTGGAGCGCAGCGCATCAGGAGATGGTTGAATTGCTGCAGAGCCTCGCTAACGATGAGGCTTCACTGCCCGATATGTTGAAGTAGTCGCCGCCGTATAGACGGTCTTTTCCGATATCCCCTGGTCTATGCTTGATAGAATAGCGTTCGATCAGGGGTGTCCCTTTGCTAGGTAATGACTTCCAGGTTTCCCGAGTTGGCAGCAGTTTTCTGATTGGCTCAATACTGTTGGGGCTACTCGTTTGCTGGTTGAACTTCAGTTACCAACCGCTGGTCAGGCTTGATAACCTTTGGCTTGATCAACTGGTGCAGGCAAGAAGTGAACGTCGGCCAGCTGCAGACAACATTGTCATTATCGATATTGATGAAGCTAGTTTACAGGGGATGGTTCCTATCGCCGGTCGTTGGCCGTGGCCTAGGGCTTTGCATGCAGAATTGCTTGAGTATCTATTAGCAGAGCAACCCGCCGCGGTAGTGTTCGACATTGTGTTTGCTGAGCCCGATATCTATCGCCCAGATGGTGATCTATATTTGTCGGAAGTGATAGCCAGTAGCAATAGGGTGATCCTCCCGATACTTCATGTCGCAACAGATGCTGACTCTGCTTTTCCACTACTAAATCAATATCCAGAATCACTGGGTGCACGGCCAAGGGTGAAAGATGCCTCAATTCCCAATGCCAATATCGTACTACCGAAAGCGATCTCCCCTCAGGCGTGGCGGCTAGGGAGTATAAATTTCAAAGTGGATGAAGATGGCATCGGGCGTAGGTATCAGTTGCACTATCCTATTGGTGAATGGCTGATTCCCTCAGTGCCTGCAAGGCTGGTCGAAGTGATTCATGGTCAGCTGCCGGAACAGCCGCAGCAGTTCAGAATCGATTGGTATCAGGGGGGCAGGAATCCATACCCGAGTTTTCCATACCTGCTGGTATATGACGAATTCAGCAAAAACGGCGAGTTTCGGGGGGCGGGTTTTTTTAAGGATAAGATCATTTTTATTGGTGCGACGGCCGCTGGCTTAAATGATATTCAGGCAACGCCATTAAGTGCTACTTATCCCGGTATCATGATCCTGGCGGCTGCCGCCGACAATGCGCTCACAGAAACCTATCTAAAAGAACTGTCGGGCCAGTATCAGGCTTTTGTATTGCTGAGCAGCTGGCTACTGCTGGTGATGGGGTTACTTGGATTCAGGCGGCTTGCTGTTCAATTGTTGTGGCTGTTGTTGATTATCAGCTTGCTGTTTGGTGAAAGCTATCGCCAGGGTATTTCCGGGCAGCTTTTTCCTGTTCTTAGCAATCTGCTGATTATCGGTGTATTCACTGTCGCTTTTTTCCTGCGCCAATACTTGCTGAAACAGCGGGAGTTTCGCCACACCGTCGACATTTTTGGCCGCTTTATGGATCCGCATATTGTTAAGGGGTTGGTTGAACAGGGGCTGACTGAGCAGTTGATGGAGGGTAAAACCGCAACAGTAACCGTTCTCTTTAGTGATATTCGTGGCTTTACGACTCTGTCTGAACAGCGGCCAGCCAAAGAGGTTGTCGCTATTCTTAACGCTTATTTGGAACGTCAGCTAGCAGTGATATTCCGACATAACGGAACTCTAGATAAATTTATAGGTGACGCCATTATGGCTTTCTGGGGGGAGCCAGTAGACAACCCCAGACAGCGTCAGGATGCTATTCAAGCCGCGAGAGAGATGGTCGATGAACTGATCTCTTTCCGTGATGAATATGGATTGCCGGAGTTTGATATTGGTATCGGTATCCATACCGGTACAGTTGTCGTTGGGGCTATTGGTGCTGAGAAGCGCTACGACTATACGGCGATCGGCGATACGGTCAATTTGGCTAGTCGGATTGAGGGCTTAACTAAACAGCTGGGGCATCGGGTGTTGATCTCCCGAGATTCAATCTATGGCTGCGAGAGTGACTTTGACTTTAGCGAAGTCGGTAACTATACCGTTAAGGGCCGGGGAAAGCCGGTTTCTCTATTCACTATCAGGGGTGAAACATCATGAATGTTCGTCTGCTGATCCTTATTTTGTTCTCTGTCATCACTGTAAACACAGTGGCTGGAGAGGCGGGTGTGACTGTTAGGGACGACCTTCTGCGACAGCAGCCTAGCGCATCTTCTGAAGTAGTTTCGGAGATCAAGAAAGCGACCACTATAGATATTGGTGAGCGGCGAGGCGGTTGGTATCAGGTTACCACCGGTGACGGTCGTTCTGGTTGGATTCGTATGATTGCGGTGCGTTATCAGGCGGTTGAGACGGGTGGTCAGACTTCGACTGTAGCGCTGTTTGGCAGTGAGGACACCGTCACCACTGGAGTTCGAGGACTCTCGGACGAAGAGCTGCAGCAACAAGGCTCGGAAACTGTGGCTGCTGGAGGCCGATTGGTTTCCGAAGAGGAGGCCAGAGCGTTTGCCGCTGAAGCAGGATTACGTTCAAGGGAGGTGGGATATGGTCACTAAAAGACTGTTAGCGCCACTGTTAGTGAGTGTGCTCGTTGCTGGCTGTCAGGTGCAAGGGGTTAACCTTCAACCGTTAATGAATGCTGCGGGTAAAAGCTCCGATCTGATGGATAAAGATGAGCAGCAGGAGATCGAGATTGGGCATAGGGCTTCTGAAGCCCTGTTGAAAAACAGTTCTGTCCTACAGAATGACCAGCTGCAGCAATATGTTAATCGGGTAGGGGTGTGGCTCTCATTGCATACAGAGCGGCCGGATTTGCCGTGGCGAGTTGTAGTGCTCAATGACTCCAGCTTTAATGCTTTTGCCGTGCCAGGCGGAACGCTTTACATCACTTGGGGAACGCTGACGCGCCTGGAAAGTGAAGCCGAATTGGCGGCGATATTGGCGCATGAAATGGCCCATGTACTAGAGAAACACCACCTTGATGAGATTAAAACTCAGGCGAAAATTGATATAGGTATGGAGCTGGCCCGGATGTTTGACAATGATTCCGGTAACCAGCCTGATATGGCAACTATGGGTTTTCAGGGTAAATCCTTTGAAGATCAGTTTACCGGTGCAGTAAACACACTCTATAGCACCGGGCTTGAGCGTGGTGATGAATTAGAAGCAGATGAAATGGGCATAGTGATAACAGCGCGCGCTGGCTATGACCCCTGGGCTTTGATTCAGGTGTTACAGAAGATCGGCAGTGAGCAGGGTGAAAGCGGCTACTTTGAGTCTTTTGTTAAACGGCACCCTGATGCAACTGACAGGATTGATGCACTGGAGTCTGTGTTATCAAGACCTTTTATCAGCTCGGGAAACTACCTAACATTGCGTGACAGGTATCAGCGTTACGTGCGCTGATACCTGTAAAATCTTCGGCTATTTATAACGGCCCTGGCGCTTCAAAAACTCGATCTTATAGCCATCAGGATCACTGCAGAAAAAGAACTCAGCAAGTAATCGGTCCTGGTGGTTAAAGCGCTTAATCTCTCCTGGCTGGTAGCCAGACTTTAGCAACCGCTCTCTTGTAACAATCAGATCGTCGACCGCGACAGCAATATGCCCGTAGCCGTTGCCCAGCTCATAAGGTTCCTGCTGGCTGTGGTTATGGGTGAGTTCTATCTCCATATCGCTTTCTTCGTTACGTAAATACACCAGTGAAAAACTATCAAAATCAAATCGTTCAGCGACTTGGAGGCCGAGCGCTTCATTATAGAATCTGATTGAGTCTTCTAATTTTCTCACTCTGATCATAGAGTGAATGATTTTTGCCATTTGATACTGTCCATCCGAGATCACAATCCAAAGAGTTTAATGCTCTGCGAAGTGAAATTGGTATTACTCCGTTGCTACATGCTCAATAGACTGTTTCAGTAATCTCACTAACCAGCTTCTTGATGACATAGATGAAACATAGATATGAAATAATGTGGCATGGATGCATGTCTAAGTGACTGTTTTTGCTTGGTTTTGTAATTTATTTAGTTCTTTTTACTTATTGGTAATTAGGTAATAATGGCATGCCGCTGAATAAGCGGACGTAATAGAGTTCCTTGTGTTGTTATTCAAAGGATTGAGTCTAAATGAACCAGCATTCTCAGATTTCACGTGGTATTCGTCTCGCTAATATGCGAGAGCGTTTGGTCTCAGTTTTCCGTTCTGAGAAGCCGGTCAAAGATGATTTCGAGCTAAAGCCGCTAGCGAAACAGCTATCTTTCTCAATGGAACGCATGGAGCCCCGATTGCTGTTATCGGGGGAGAGCCTGACTGCTGCAGGTGCCACCGCGTTAGTAGATAGCCTTGAATCTCAGTTGCAGCAGTTCGCTGCGCTGGTTGATCAGCTAGAAACCCTTCAGTCTTTCAAAGATGCAGGAAGTGCACTGCCATTAATCGATTCTGATCATTCCAGTGTTCAGGGTTCTCTGGGTGTTCTGCTCGATTTCAGCAAGCGTATTGATGACTACGTGGTATCACCGCTGAGTACTTTGTCTTTTGTTAGTGATACCACGACGGGAGCGCTTGCAACCGAGATACAGAGTGCTATCAATACATCTCTGTCCAGCGTCGATAATTCACTGACAGCTACGCTCATCGATAACAGCACAGCCGGAGCAGATGGAACTGATAACGGTGTCGCTGATTTCACCTTTTCGCTTCAGGCACCAGGGGATATAAACCTGCCGCTCGATTTTGGCGCTCTTGCAGACGAGCTGAATATTACGCTGCCTGATAGTGCGCAACTTAATTTTGATATCACCAATACACTGGCTTTCGATACTACCGTCAATCTGGCTGTCCTAGCAGGTGATGCCAACAACGCGCAGTCTGCTTTTACTGTTAGCAATATAAGCCTGGGCGCGCAGATGGATGTGAGCGCCGAACTCACCGGCAGCAATATTCGTCTGGGCCTGATTAATCTGACAGTCGGAAATGGTGGTCTGGACAGACTCAATATCGGAGGTGGTACCGATAATGAGGTCGATTTTGGTCTGAATACCAGTCTGACCTTCAATAACGGTTACGCTTTGACGGGCGCGCAACTGGTATCTAAACAAGCGCAGATAGATAGCGATACCACGGTCGATGATGTGTTTGGCAGCGATTTGTCTGTTTCGGTTACCGGTCAGACTGGCGTCGGCAATGTTATTGCCAACATACCAGTGACAGTAGCGACTGATAATGGCATCAGTGGACTGGAAAATGCTCTGACCGGCAGCGCCTCTATTCAGGTCAGTGCTGATTCCGCAGCCAACTTGCTAAATGGCAATCTGACTAACACGGTTACTGATGAGTTGGTGCCGTTTTCTACCTTCACCGCCAGCGATATTGTCGGCAATATGCTAGCGATGTCTGAGCAGTTTGCCGGGCTTTCTGAATCGGAACTGATGGCGATCCCGCTGCCATTTGTTGAAGGTAAAACAGTTGGTGACGTAGTTGATATCGCCGAAGTGTTTAAACAGCAGTTGATCGATCCGCTAGATCTGAGTATTGGTAAGATCGGCTTGAGTGAAGGGGCGAGGATTAACGCAGATAGTGGACCTGCCGTTGCTGAGCTGCTATCGACTGAACTGGATTTTACTGCCGCTATTACTGATCCGTTTCGTCTCTATCTTGAACTTGAAGATGGCAGCTCTGCAGTTGTTACCTGGGAACCGAGTGATGCTGATCCATCAATTGATTCGCTAAATGACCTAGTTGCGGTGCTGAATACTGCATTGATGGCCACGGTGATGAAAGACCGGGTCACCATCGCTGCATCAGGTAATAAACTGAGTCTTAAAGCATCTGCGACTAATAACTCCGATCGTCCCGCTTCAATCACAGTAAAAACTGCAGAGATTGAGGACTTTAGCGAACTTGGTGAGCGGATGGCGCGTGCCATCGGTTTGGGTGATGAGTTTGCGACAGTCGAAGAGCTGCTTGAACGACTGAATCTGCGTTATGAAGACGGCGCTATCAAAGCAGATGTGGCGGTGAGCTATGAGTTGCCAGTGCTCGGCGATGAGAAATTTGAGATCGACTTTGATCTTGGTGATCTTTCCAGTCTGACTGCAGATGGCTCAATCTCACTGGGTACTGAAGTCGGTATGGCGATGACCATTGGCTTCGATCTGACCCCGCTGGGTGAAGGCGATTCTGTTCCGGCTGACCTGAATACCAAGACGCTTGACTCATTGCCGCTCTGGGCGGATGACCTGACCGCTGTCGAACGTGAAGGGCAGGCAGGACTTGCCGACATCACCATAGTTTCCAACTCTGGCCAATCATTCTCTGTGGTGATCGATCCGGCTAAGACGGTCGATCAACTGATCGCTGATATCAACACTCAGGCCTCTAATGCGGGTGTGAATCTGACCGCTTCTTACGATGCTGATAACAACCGAATTCAATTGGTTGATAACTCATCGGCATCAGCTCAAGCTCCGACTGATATCGGCTTTGATGCAGGTTCACTGGCGCTGCCGACTGCGGTAAGTGGGCAGAGCGGGGCCTATGAGTCTGTGTTGTTGGCTGATGCGGGCAGCTATGACTACAACAAAGAGACCAGTTTTGCTCTTCGTCTTGGCAAATTGGCACCTGTAGTTGTGACCGTTGATGCGGGGAGTGGTCGAGATCTGGCAGACTTCGTTGCTGCCTTGAATGCCGAATTGGCGCAGCTGTCGCTGACGCTTGAGCAGTTGGGTGTTTCCTCTTCTGCTGTTAAGTCCGGTGCGTCCGTTGATAACTGGGGCCAGATAATTAAGGCGTCTGTCGAAGGCGGTCGCTTACAGCTGAAAACGGAAACGCATGCCCTGATTGATACCTCGGCACAAAATTCCGATGCCCGTGCAGTGTTGCGTGCAACGCTTGGTGTTGAGGCTGCAGAGTTCGCCGTTTACTCAGCAAATGGCTCGCTGGCAGGCGTAGTGCTTGGGCTGGTAGGTGTTGCAGATAGCAGTAACACTATTGTCGGTTCTGGGTTGGATGGCGAGAATCTCGGCGACAGACTGTTCCTTGAAAATAGCTCTATTAGTGCTCTGATTGATGTCTCGATAGCTGATATCAATGTGCCTTCTTCCGCACTGGATATCAGTGGTAAGCTCGGCATTCTCGACTTTGAAGCCAAGATTACAGAAGGCTATCTGTCACTGGGAACCACGCTGCATCTGACAGATACCTCCGGTAGCTCGAACGTTACCCTTAACGAACTTTTTGACGGCATTCAGGGCGGTAAGCCTGAGCTGATCAAAATGGTCGATGTTGAGTTCTTCTCTGGCCGTGACGATGGCTCCTTCGCCAACCTTGAACTTGGTAACTTCTCCGTCGATGCGGGTTTAGGTATCGATGTGAGTGCTCTTGGTATCGATATTAGCCTGCCAACAGTTGGCGAAATTGATCTGAGCGATCTGGAGATCCCAACGCCTGAGATCGATATTCGTGGTTTCGATGACCTGATGGCATTGTCTGAACTGAACTTCACCAATGTGGTGAAAGGGCTGCAGTTGGTGCTCGATTTTATCGACACTAATATGGACCTCGGCTTCTACGATTTTGATCTGCCATTGGTGGATCTGAGCCTGAAAGATATGCTGGACTTCACTGCTGACTTTGCGGTGAAGCTGGATGCTTTGCTTGCCAACCCTCAGTTGGGTCTGGATGCGATCGAAGCTGAGATTGAAGGACTTTTTGGCAACGCCGATATCTTTGATCTGAGATTCGATGCCAATTATCAGGGAATTGGTCCGGTTATCCTGTTGGATCTCGACTATAACCTGCTGTCCTATAACGAACAGCTGGCGCTTAATCTTGATATCGCCGAGCTGGTCAATGAACTAAATGATCCAACCATTAATGCGCTACTCGAAAACGTGGGTAGTTTGTTTGGTGTCGGTGCCGACGGCATGGTTGATGTTTCCGTTACCGGTACCTTAAGTGCACTTATGGGGATTCGTCTGTCTCCCGCAACTGTACCTGCTGCACTTTCTACAGCGATCAGCAGTTTGAATGATGGCAAGGGGATAGATACCAATGGCACTGATGCGGCAGATCTGCGTATCACCCTTGGTAATGGTTCGGTGCTGGAATTCGATGCAGATAGCCTGGCGTCAAATGCAACTATTGGTGATTTGGTTTCTGCTCTGGATGCGCTTTCTGCGGATATCTCTGTCAGCTTCGACAATGGTCAGATTACACTGACAGATGACAGCGCTTCTGCAGCGCCTGCCGGCCTCTCAGAGCTAGGCCTTACAGCGGGTGTAACGAACGCAACAGGTGATGTGCTAAAGGTACAGTCATCGGATCTGAGTGCGATTGATCCGGCTGGTGCTTTCGCCTTTGATATTGCGTTGAATGGCGGCAATAGCCTGACTATAGCAGTGGATGCTGAAGATGGTCGTAGTTTGAGCCAGCTGATGGCTGAGATTGACCAGACGATAGCCAGTCGTATGGTTGATCGTTCTGCGCTGGGGTTAACTGGCGATGGTAAGGTGCTTCTGGGTAAGTATCTGGATGCTTCAGCTTCCGGTAATACACTGGTGCTTGAAGCCAGTACAGCGTTACTGACAACTGATGGCGCATCGGGCACCTTATCGATCACACTGGCGGAACCTACGCTACCAGACCTAGCGGTCTATGTGGAATCGATTAACGGTAGCCAGATAGCTGAGGCCGTTGGTATTCAGGGTAAAGCCACCGGCGCTGATAACGCTCGTGAGCTGGTCGGTGTTCAGGTCTCTGCTGACGGCAGCGGTGATCGCTTCTTTATTGATACTGATGAAACCGGTGCCTTTGCTGATGTATCCATTGATGGCTCTGATCTCAACTTCCAGACCAACCTTGGCCCTATCGAAATTGAGGTGAAGAACGGTACGGCACTGCTGTCCGGAGATGATGCTGAAGGTGATGCTGCATCTGATGCAGGTTTCGAGGTTGGCGATAAGTCGACCAATGCTGCGACCTTCCATTTTGGCCTTGATGACGACGCTAAGAACGGTCCGGGCGATAGCGATAGCCTGATGCTGTTCAGTGAAATGGAAGCGGTTGATAGCAGCTATTTCACGACCTCGTTCGAAGCGGGCGCAGAGATGTTGTTGCCGGTTTATGCCCTGGGCGCTCATATAGGTGATCTTGAGATCTCCATCGGTGATGTGGTCAACGACCGTGATGCCCGTTCTATCGATATTAAGGCACCAGATATCGCCACTTTGTTGGGGGATGTTAATTTCCTCAACAATCCGGAAGTGCTGATTAGCGGCCTGGATATGTTCTTCGCCAGCTTGGATAAGGTGCTGGTTGATAATGTACTTGGCTTCGAACTGCCTTTTGTCGGTGATGCACTGGAAGGATTTGGAAACTTCGTCGGTGATCTACGTGATTCCATCATTCCTGCACTGTGGGAGGAGGTTGAAGAGTACAAGCTGAACTTCCCAGGTCAGCCAGTGACCACATCGACCCTGGTAGCAAATGTCCTGCAGGAACAGTTTGATGCGCTGGGATGGGGGGCAACCATTACCGGTAACACCGATATCAATTCCGGTATTCTCGATTTTGATCTGAACTTTAATATTGAGTTGTTCCGTGAGCAGGTTGCGCTGGATGCCGACTTCGGTGTTCCGGGACTTGGTCTGAGCGTTAATGACGGCGCGATCGAGTTTTATGGTGAGGTAGATTTCGACCTCGGCTTTGGCTTTGGTTTGCAGGAAGGCTTCTTCCTGAAAACGGCTGATGATAGTGAAATTGAACTGGTGTTCGGTGCGGACTTTGATGCTATGCCAGAGCTGTCTGCAAGCCTCGGTATATTGGCCGCTTCTCTGAAAAATAATACAGCATCGACTGGCGCTGATGACGATAAACATACAGCGTTAACAGGTAAGGTGTTGCTGGATCTGAATGCTTACGATCCTAATAACGACGGCATCATGACCTATGGCGAGATGCGTGGCCAGCAATACCTGCTGGAAGCTCGGGCAGAAGCGTCAGCGGTGATGAACTTGCTGTTGGATGCTGGTGTTGATGGCAGTGTAGGCATATCGCTGCCAGCGGTTAGTACCAACCTTTACATGGATTATGGTATCACCAAGGTACTCTATGGCCAGAGCGGCGATAGCAGCACTATGCATGCGCTGGAGATGCGTGACATTAAGTTGGATGCAGGTGAGTTCTTCTCCGGCTTCCTGAAACCGGTGCTGGATACCGCCTGGACCATCATTGAGCCCGTTAAACCAGTAATCGACTTTATCACTGACCCACTTGCCGGTATCTCTTCAATCATGGGGCCAACCTCGTTGTTGGATCTGGCAGAGCTGACCATGGGTAACAACCCTAAGGTGAAGAGCACCATCAACTTCATCCGTATGGTCGATCAGGTAGCCGATCTGGTTGAAGCGCTGAACGCAATGGGTAGCTCCGATGGCAGCTTGATTGTTGATTTTGGTACCTACGACTTTATGCATAACGCTCCGGCGGATTACGATCCGCTGAAGCAGGGGCTGAGCGGCCTCGAACTAAGTGAACAGAACTTCATTGGCGGCTTACTTGGTGGTTCCGGTAGTGGCAATGCACTGGATGGTCTGGGCAGTGTTGGCGCTCAGCTTGAAACTCTGAAGAACGAAGGGCATAACGATCGCGGCAGCATCTCTGTACCTGTATTGACTGACCCGATGCAGGCGATGAAGTTGCTGACAGGTAACTTCGAAGATCTGGATCTGTTCCTTTGGGATCTGCCAACCTTCGGCTTCAAAATGAGTCATGATGTACGTGCCGGGATACCGGGCGTGCCTAAGCTGGGACTTGATGCTTACATCTCTTTCTCGGTTGATGCCGGTATTGATTTGGCCTTTGGTTACGATACCAGTGGTTTCGTGAAGATGATGGACAGCGGTAACCCGCTGTTCCTGATGGATGGCTTCTATGTGGCCGACACTGAAAACGGTGTTGATGTGCCTGAAGCCTGGTTTAAAGGTGGCGTGACCCTAACCGGTTCAGTTAACGCATTCCTGTTCGAAGCGGGTGTGCGTGGTTCGATCAACGGTGAGCTTTATGCCGATCTGACTGACCCGAATAACGACGGTAAGATCAGGGCGGCTGAAATTCTGAAACTGCTGGAAGAGAGCCCAGAGTACATCTTCGAACTTGAGGGCAAGATTACCGCCGAAATTGAAGTCTTCTTCGATGTGTATATCAACTATCTGGTAGGCAAGGAACATCTTTACGGTAAAGACTGGGATATTATTCCTGAAACAACTCTGGTGGACTTCAGTCACGATTATGTGCCTGAAGTGAATTTGGGTAGTCAGAGTGGTTCCACCCTGACCATCAATATGGGCGATTTCGCCTCTAGCCGTGGTACGGGTGATGTGATTGATGGCAGTGAATCTTTCTTCATCCGTCAAACTGCCGACGGCACTATCGATGTATTCGCAAGTTATCGTGATGATGGCAATGTTGCGCAACGCTTTACCGGCGTAGAGAACATTATCGTTCAGGCAGGTGTCGGTGATGACGTAATTGTGTTTGATGGTGTCAGCGAAAAGATCACTATCGATGGCGGCATCGGTAACGACATGATCTACCTGAACGGTCAGGGAACTGCGTCTGGCCAGAACGCCAGCACTGCTTCCACCGGAACTGTGATCATCAAAGGCGGTAAAGGTGATGATCAGATCTACGGTGGTAATGGTCAGGATACGATCGAAGGCGGTGATGGTAACGATACGATCTTTGCCGGTGGTGGTAACGATACCATTCGTGGTGACAGTGGTAACGATACTATCGACGCGGGCACCGGGAATGACAACATCGATGGCGGCAGCGGCGATGATGTGCTGAAAGGCGATGCTGGCAACGACACTATTGATGGTAATACCGGGAATGACTGGATCTTGGCAGGTGCTGGCAACGACATCATTGATGGTGGCGATGGTGATGATTTCATCGTTGGTGACGATGGCACGATAAACAGCAGTACCATCTCAGTCACAGCTACTGCCGGTGGTAACGACACCATCGATGGTGGCCGCGGTAATGACATGATCGTAGCTGGTGCTGGCAATGACATTATTGATGCCGGGCACGGCAACAACGTAGTGATTGGTGATCTGGGTACCATCACCTTTGGCGTTTCCTATTTCGCAACGGCGGAAACTGATACCAGCAACCCTTCAGTGGGTGGTAACGATACCATCACCGGCGGCAGCGGTCAGGATGTGTTCCTTGGTGGTGTCGGCGGCGACACTATCAAATCCGGCTCCGGAGTTGACGTAATTCTTGGCGATAACGGCCTGGTCGAAGGCCCTGATGGTGCTTCTACTCTGGGGCAGTTCAAAGTCGACAGCTATGTCACCTCAGGTTCTGTGTTGAAAGATGTGATCGAAGGTGGGTCTGGTCGTGATGTGATCATTGGCGGTGCCAATGGTGACGAGATTGATGGCGGTAGCGGCAGTGACGTCATTGCCGGTGACGAAGCAGAGTTTATCCGTAAGAGTGCGGTTGGCTCACTGGATTTGGTTAGCTTCACTGCGACAGATGTCACCGTAGGCGGTGACGATACCATCATTGCCGCAGCAGGCAGTAATATCGTGATCGGCGGCGCAGGCGCTGACGAAATTGACGCTCGCGTCAATGATGGCGGTATTGAAGGTAACAACGTATTGATTGGCGACTTCGGTACCGTGCTGCCAGCAGGTAGCAGTAGTGGCGGTAACCCTATCGCAGACATAGTTTCTGGACATCAGGGAAATGGTGGCGCTGACACTATCTATGCTGCTGGTGGCAGTGATGTTCTGATCGGTGGCTCTGGCACCGATACCCTGGAATCTGGCGCCGGTAATGATGTATTGCTCGGCGACTTCGGACAGATCACTCGTGATGAAGCGCTCTATGTGCTCAAAGCTGAATCTTCAGATGAGTCCCAAGGTGATGCCGACATCATTAAGGCTGGTGCAGACCATGACATAGTGATGGGCGGCTTGGCAGGCGACACTATTGAAGGCGGTGATGGTGTTGATGTGCTGCTGGGTGACTTTGGTGTTGTAGTCGGTGCTGCGACTGATGGCAGCTCTCATGCTGTGGTAACGGGTCACAACACCGCAGAAGGTGGTGATGATACTATCACCGCTGGTGGTGGCGATGATGTTGTAGTCGCGGGTGGCGGTAACGATACAGTGGATGCCGGCGCAGATCAGGATGTAGTGCTGGGTGATAACGGAATAGTCACCCGATCGGGCATCACCACCTACGATAGCGAAGCTGAGCTGGATCGTGTTACCGGTTGGACCTTTGTATCGGTTGAAACCAATGAAGAGAGCAGTGGTGGTAACGATACGCTGACTCTTGGTCTTGGTAACGACATCTCCCTTGGCGGTACCGGTAACGATACCCTGCACGGCAACGACGGCGTTGATGTTCTGCTGGGAGATCTGGGCATAGTAGTGCCGGCTAGCGGCAGCACGGCAGAAGTACGCGGCCGCAGCGCTGAATATGGTGGTAACGACACTATCAATGGCGACGCTGGTAATGATGTCATCATCGGCGGCGGTAATAACGGTGGTGTAGATACCATAGACGGTGGCACTGACCATGACCTGATTCTCGGCGATAACGGTGAAGTGACCCGTGATACCGAAGCCAACGGCTGGGTGATGCTGCAGGTTGAAACTACCGAAGAAGATGAAGGCGGTCAGGACAATATCACTGCAGGCAGCGGAAACGACACCGTGATCGCGGGTACAGGTGATGACACCCTGCAAGGCAACGACGGTGTTGATGTGCTGCTGGGTGACCTGGGTATTGTGGTGCCGGCTAACGGCAGCACCGCTGAAGTGCGTGGTCGCAGTGCCGAGTTTGGTGGTAATGACACCATCAACGGTGATGCAGGTAATGATGTGATCGTTGGCGGTGGTAATAACGGTGGTGTAGATACGATCGATGGCGGTGTCGACCATGACCTGATTCTGGGTGATAACGGTGAAGTGACCCGTGATACCGAAGCCAACGGCTGGGTGATGCTGCAGGTTGAAACTACCGAAGAAGATGAAGGCGGTCAGGACAACATCACAGCAGGCAGCGGCAACGATACTGTGATTGCCGGTACAGGTTATGACACCCTGCACGGTAACGACGGTGTTGATGTTCTGCTGGGTGACCTGGGTATTGTGGTGCCGGCTAACGGCAGCACCGCTGAAGTACGCGGTCGCAGCGCTGAATATGGTGGTAACGACACCATCAATGGCGACGCTGGTAATGATGTCATCATCGGCGGCGGCAATAATGGTGGTGTGGACACCATAGATGGCGGTACTGACCATGACCTGATTCTGGGCGATAACGGTGAAGTGACCCGTGATACCGAAGCCAATGGCTGGGCGATGCTTCAGGTTGAAACCACCGAAGAAGATGAAGGTGGTCAGGACAACATCACGGCAGGCAGCGGCAACGATACAGTGATCGCGGGTACCGGCGATGACGCCCTGCATGGTAACGACGGTGTTGATGTGCTGCTGGGGGATCTGGGTATTGTGGTGCCGGCTAACGGCAGCACCGCTGAAGTGCGCGGTCGCAGTGCCGAGTTTGGTGGCAATGACACCATTAATGGTGATGCTGGTAATGATGTGATCATCGGCGGCGGCAACAATGGTGGTGTAGATACCATCGATGGCGGCACTGACCATGACCTGATTCTGGGTGATAACGGTGAAGTGACCCGTGATACCGAAGCCAATGGCTGGGCGATGCTTCAGGTTGAAACCACCGAGGAAGATGAAGGTGGTCAGGATCACATCACTGCAGGTAGTGGCGACGATATAGTAATTGCCGGTACCGATATAGATACCGTATTCGGTAACGATGGTGTTGACGTGATTTTGGGGGACCTGGGTATAGTGGTTCCCGCTGATGGCACTGTGCGTGATATCATCGGGCGCAATACCTCAGTCGGTGGGGACGACGTCATCTCCGGTGGCGCTGGCAATGACGTGATTATGGGTAATGCCGGTCGCGACACCATTGATGGCGATGCGGGTAAAGATGTGATCTTTGGTGACAGCGGTGAAGTCACTCGCAACCAGAGTTGGGAACTGCTCTATGCCAGCACTGTTGAAGTTGCTATTGGTGATCAGGACCTGATTCGTGCCGGTTCCGGCGATGATGTTGCTTTTGGCGGTGCTGCAGAAGATAACATCTCTGGTAATGAAGACTCAGATATTCTGTTTGGTGATGGTGGCTATCAGCGTCACGATGCTGGCTGGATAGCTCGTGAGATGGTCAGTACTGACTTTGAAGTCGGTGCCGATGACCGAATCTATGGTAACGATGGCGATGACTACGCGGTTGCTGGCCTTGGGAATGACTATCTCGAAGGTAATGATGGTCGCGATACTCTGATTGGTGACCAGGGTAAATTCCTCTGGGATGCTATCGGTCAGCGTGAGTCCGTTGAGACTGTGCTCGAAGATGGCGTTACACCTGTAGCCCCTGGATATTCTGACGACGAACTTCACGGCGGTGCCGGGAATGACAACCTCTTTGGTGGCCGGATAGAAGATAAGCTTTACGGTGGCACAGGCAGCGATATTCTGGTGGGCGATGAAGGTAATATCTTCTTCCGCAACGATCTGGAACATATTGCGCAATCTAAGGAATCCTTCGCTGGGCGTGCAGATGTAATGCATCTGGGTACTTCTGCCGGTTCGGCAGAAGGCGTCGACGAATCGCCTGATTTCCTGCTCGGTGGTGAAGAGCCAAACTACAACTACGCCGATACGCGTCTGGATATGATCCTGCATGAAAATGCGCACGTTGAAATCTCTGCAGACCGTGTCGGTGAGTGGGATGAACCTCCATTCCTGGGTGATCCGGTAGCGACTACAACCGACGATTTCTTTGCTTTGCCGGGTGAAGTTGATGACCTGATAGATCAGCAGATCGGTCCAGAAGATCAACAAAGTCAGCAGAATAGCCCCGCCCAGTCAGAAGGCAATAGTGATGGCAGCGACGGTGGTTCTTCTCAGAGTTCCTCTGTACTGGCGTCTGGCAGAGGTGAGAGCGGTGGGCCGCTGAATATAGGCCAGCCAGACCGTTCGCTGCTTGAAACTTCACCTGAGCGTGAAACTGCTCTTGATAAGGTTCAGAGTGATGACGAAGGCCGAAATCGTGGTCCGGTTAACACAGGCCCGTCCAACGACAGCGGCGATACAGTTCCTCAGGGTGAAGCCACTGGCAGTGATGCCAATGCAGGTAATGAGGCTACTACAGCAGCTACATCACAGCCGTCAGCATCTTCTTCAAATGACACGAATGGTCCAGCGGCTCAGCAAAACGGCGACGCTAGTAATCAGCAGGGGGCTGAGGGTGACGAAGGTCAGACGCAAACGGATGGTGAAGCATCCTCTGAGTCTGATGAAGAACAATTGGATGCTATGTACTTTGATGAAGTGCTGGGTATCTGGGTTGTGGCCGATCGACATAGCGGCCCGGTTATTAATATGTCTCAGGCGGCACCTCAAATTCGTCTGAGTTAAAACAAGATTTGGAAAAAACGGAGATTGATATGAGTGATCAGCAGAACGTGGCAGCACAGGGCAACAAAGTAAACTGGGACGACAGCGATATGCGTTCCACTTATGCCAATGTTGCTAACGTAGGTAGTACTGTTGAAGAGATGATGCTGTTGTTTGGCACCAGCCAGAATTGGAATGGCTCTCAGGACGAGATCGACGTGAAACTGAGTGACCGCATCATAATGAACCCAAGAGCCGCAAAACGTCTGTTCTTACTTTTGGGTTCAGTGATCGCTGACTATGAAAAGAAAAACGGCGAAATTAAGTAAGCGATTATCTAATTGAATGCTGTAGAAAAAGGGCTGGCGAACCAGCCCCAAAACGAACAGTTTTGGCGCGCTCTGTCAGAAACGGCTGAGCCGACAAAGCTGGGGGAAGCCTGGCTAACGCTGCTGTTGGATCATATTTCCGGGCAGACGGATGCAACTGTCGATGGCGCCGTCTTGGCTCTGGGTGAACCTGCTAGTCGTGATTATCGTCATGTTGCTTCTTTTGGCCATCAGGCGACCCCATCGGCTGCGTTGCTGCAAGCGGGTGAGAAAGCGATGGCCCGGTTAAGCCCGGTCATTCAACCTGACCCGGAAACTGGCCGTTGCTGGTTGGGTTATCCGCTGCAATTTCAACAGAATCTATATGGCTGCGTAGCGCTTGAACTGACGCTGCCTGACATGCAAAAGATCAACGAGGTTGTCAGAATCGTGCAGTGGGCAGCGCCTGTCTGCCTGTTCAGGTTGTTACCTCCTGATCTGCTAAAACAGCAGCCTCACTCCGCTGAATTTGAGGTTGTTAAGTCGCTGGTCGATGGGCTTGTAGCCACCCAGCCTACGGCCGATTGCCTCGAATGGTTTTGCAATCATCTTGCTAATCGCTATGACCTCTCCCGAGTGGCTGTCTTGGTTTTATCGGAACGATTCAGCGTGCTCCACACTGCCGTGTCTGGTGCTGGCGAACTGGCCGCTAAGACTGAACTGTCAGATCTTTTAGCTGAGTTGAGCAGTCTTGCAGCGGGAGAAAATCTCTCTGAAACCTCTCTGTTACGAGAACCAGACTCCATCAGTGCGGCGATATCCTCTGCAGAGCGGGTTGGATGGGCCAATTGGACGATATTTGATGCAGCAGGGCCCTATGGGCGTAACCGACTGGTATTAGCTGTTTCAGCCAAGGTACGGCCGGGCGAACAGGTATTGGAAGCGGTTGATAATGCATTTCGAATCTCCGCACCTACTATCATCTGGCGACAGGTCAAAGATCAGTCAACAGTGAGTCAGTTACTTTCAGCTTTCAGATCACGCTGTCGCGCATTAAGCCGTAGGCCTTTACGCACCTTTATACAGTTGTCTTTAGCGGTAGCTGTTACCGCGGCATTAGCTTGGCCAACACCCTATCAGGTGGTGGCTGATGCAGCTGTTGATGGGAGTGAGCGACGCATACTGGCCGCGCCTTTTGACAGCTATATCCGGCAGGTTAAAGTGCGCCCCGGTGATGAAGTTGAGTCTCAGCAGGTATTGTTAAAGCTCGATGATAATGAGCTGAAACTACAGCAGTTAAACCTGAAAGCTCGTTATGTCGAAGTTTTGAGGGAGATTGATGCTGCCAGAGGCGAGCAGGATATTGCCCGGTCGAAGATTCTTGAAGCCGGCCGCGATCGCGTTGAAGCAGAGCTTAAACTGATCAATGACAAAATTAGTCGCACAGTGGTCGCAGCTCCTTATGCGGGTGTAATCGTCAATGGTGATCTCTCTGATGCGATAGGGACTCCTGTTCGTCAGGGCGATGTACTGGCTGAGATCTCTCCTTTGTCTGGTTATCGTTTGCTGATCGATGTGGAGCAGGGCGATATCGACGAGTTGGTTAAAGGTCAGGAAGGGAATGCGATTCTGGAATCGCTGCCCTATACCCCTTTGCCATTCACTGTTAGCCGGGTTACGCCTGTAGCTAGTGCCCTTGATGGCAAGACAGTTTTCCGGGTTGAAGCTGATTTGCTGAACCCGCCGGAAGCTTTGCGTCCTGGAATGAAAGGGATCGCAAAAGTCGCCACAACGGAACGTCCACGCATCTGGAACTGGACCCATGAAGCATGGGATTGGCTGCGTCTGAAACTATGGACCTGGTGGCCATGAGTCGTTCAGTTTGGGAGCAGATCGCTTATAGCAAACCTCGGCTAAAGGCAGGCATTGAAGTCCGTCAGCATAGTTATGGCGGGGAACAATGGTGGCTATTTAGAGAAGCGGCGACGAACCGCATTTTCCGTATGTGTTCGGCTGCAGGTGATCTTATCCGATTACTGGATGGCCGAAAGACACTGGAACAAGTGTTCTTCGAGCTCAATGACAGACGTGGCGACAAAGCAATTGAAAGGCAGGAGGCAGAAAACTTCCTGCTTCAGCTAAACAGCCAGGAGCTGCTCGACGGTTTGGCAGAAGCGCCCTTGGCTGAACTCAGCCGAAAACGTAAACGCGAGCGTCGGCTGAAGCTGTTCAGCAAATATGGCAACCCGCTATCGATTAAGATCCCGTTGCTTGATCCGATCCGTTTCCAGGACGGGCTGAGAAAACTCGCGGCTGTGACTATGTCCCGCGCGGGCGGCTGGTGCTGGCTGGTGTCAGTTATCGTTGGCGCAGTGTTGGCGATGATCCATTGGCAGGAGATTGCCGCGAATCTGGGCGATCAGTTTTTCAGTTTACAGAATGCTGTGCTGGGTATGGTGATGTATTGCCTGATGAAGGTATTGCACGAACTGGCCCACGTGCTTGCGATGATCCGTTATGGCGGACGATGTCGCGAAGTAGGACTGCTGTTTATTGCCTTTATACCCGTCCCCTATGTTGATGCGTCACAAGCGACAATGTTGCCACGAAAGTGGCAGCGGGTGCAGGTTAGCCTGGCGGGTATTCAGTCGGAACTATTGGTCGCGTCACTCGCCACCATCGTTTGGGTAGCGGCTGAACCCGGTATCTTGCGAGCTGCGATGTATAACCTGATGATGATCGGCTGGCTTAACACCTTATTGTTCAATGGCAATCCATTGCAGCGCTTTGATGGCTATTTTGCCTTGCAGGATGCGATTGAAGTACCGAACCTTGCGACCCGGTCAGCACGTTATTACGGCTATCTTTGCCAGCGCTATCTGCTGGCAATGGATGTTGCACATGATGCAGTGCTTAAAGCGCGAGATAAGCGCTGGTTTATCGTCTATTGGCCAGCGTCATGGGTATATCGCACCGCAGTGTTACTGATGATCGCGCTCTTTGTCGCTGAAAGCTACCCAGTAATAGGCAGCGCTTTAGCACTTTGGGCGGTTATGCAGATGCTGGCTATCCCAATAGTTAAATTTGGATTATTTGTGAAAACGAAACATCTTACCGGTGACAGCCGTGGCGGTGTTCTGTTGCTAAGTACATTTTGGAGCGGGCTGGTCATTGTATTACTCGCCGTTGTGCCCATTCCTTTTGCGACTGTTGTTCAAGGTGTTGTCTCCCTGCCAGAGGAGCGACAAACGCGAGCAAACGCCAATGGGTTTATTCGTCACCAGTTGGTTAGTAGTGGCGAGTACGTAACAGCTGGAACCCCGCTAATTCAGCTTGAAAATCCTCTTTTGATCGCTCAACAGCAGGAGAAACGCGCGGCTACTTCTCAGTTGGAACTGCAATATCAACTGGATCTGGTTGAAGACCGGGTCAAAGCTGTCATCTCCCTGGAGCGGCTGAAGCAAAGTCGCCAGGAGCTTGCAGAATTGGATCGTCGTATCGAAAACCTGCAGATCTTGGCCAGAGCAGATGGTGTCTTCGTCATGCCTGAAGAGGCGAAGAGTGCGGGGCGCTTTATCCGCAAGGGCGATAGTCTGGGGCAGATTCAGCCTGACCAGTTCAGCGAATTGAAAGTGGTGATTCCGATGGATCAGGTCGATCCTGTCCGTCGCACTTTGCAGGCTGTGTCAGTCAGACCTATGCATGATCTGCAGCAACAATATTCTGCCAGTCTGCACCGGCTAGTACCGGCTGCTACACGTCAGCTGCCGAGTGGGGTTTTATCGCTACAGGGCGGAGGACCTTTTGCTCTGGAGCCTGGTTCTCGACCGCAGACCCATCAACCTGTTTATCTGGCGGAAGTGGTATTAGATCAGCCGCAAACCATGTTCAGTGGTAGCCGTGTCGCAGTGCGTTTTGATCATGGTTATGAGCCAGCAGCGTATCAAATTTGGCGTAAGGTTCGGCAAACCTTCCTGAGGAGACTCGATGTTTAAGTACGCAGTATCGGCGGTGGCTCTGTCATTGGTGTCCGCTGATCTATATAGCGCCCAGATTCCTTGTCAGGTAACGGCGAGTGAAATTCTTGAATTGGCTTCTCCGGTTACCGGAGTAGTGAGTGAAGTTCATGTCGATCGTGGCAGCTGGGTTAAGCAGGGGGATCCGCTGCTAAAGCTTGATGATTCAGTAGAGACAACCCGTGTTGCTTACGCTCGCAGTCGTTATGACAGTATCGGCACGATTGAAGCCCGTAAAGAACGTTATCGCTATGAGAAACGCAGGGTTGAGCGGAACAGGGATGTGATGGAAGCCAATATTATTTCGCCGCAGGAAGCGGATGAGCTGCGCACTGCTCTGAAGGTGGCATCACTGGAAGTACGTGAGGCAAGAGAGCAGCGAGAAGTATTCAAACATGAGCTGGCGATGGCTGAAGCCGAATTGGGGCGTCGTCTGCTGAGTAGCCCTATCGACGGAGTAGTAGTTCAGCGTTACTCCGGTTTGGGGGAGCAGGTTAAAGATGAGCCAGTTTTACGACTGGCTCAGGTGAATCCACTTTATGTCGAAGCAGTATTGCCTGCTAGTCAGTTTGGCAAAGTTCAAACTGGCGATGAGATAAGCGTTAACTTTTCGGTCCCTGGGATAGGTGACAAAAAGCTGCCTATCTCACTTGTTGATCCGGTTGTAGACGCTCGAAGCGGCACATTTGGTATTCGACTGATGTTGGAGAATGCAAAGCTGGATATTCCAGCAGGTATTAAGTGTTCGCTAGATCTTGCGATGGCAGATCAACCCGATGCCGGAACAGATCTCGACCAACAGCTAATAGAGCGGTTGGAAAACCTGGGCCAGCCGCTGGCACAAGATAAATAACAGAATATTAAGACTCCCGAATGGAATGGATGAAATGAAAAGAGCAACGGTTGCATCATTAGCTTTGCTGATGTCTTTCGGCCCGGTTTCGGTAAATGCTGCGGGGTTAACGGAGATTTATCGACAGTCTTCTGGTAACAGTCCCGGCCTCGATATCGCTCAAGCGCGTGTGGATGAAGCGGATGCCGCACATACCAACGCGATTTTCGGTATGTTGCCGCGGATCAATTACACCCATGATCGTGAGCATGTGGCTCAGGAGCTGATTAAAACTGAGAACCCTACATTCAACGTCGGTAAAGCGGATTTCGAAAACTCGATCAATACGGTTTCGCTGGTTCAGCCGATTTTGAATGGCCCACTATTCCTGGCCATTGGTGAAGCCAAATACGCGATGCATGGAGAGCAGTCGCGGTATCACGCGACTGAACAAGACGTAGCCTTTAATACCATTGAAACCTATCTTATGACCTTGGCTAGCCATGATGCTTACCGCTTGGCGCTGGCGGAGTATCAAGCGGTACAGAAGCAGGCGGATCAGTTTGCTGTGCGCCGCCGCAGCGGTCTGACTGGCAGTCAGGAATATGACGAGGTTAAGGCAAAGCTAAGCTCCGCCCAGACTCAGGTGATTCAAACGGCGGCTCAGGTTGAACAACAGTTTGCTCAATTGGAGGAGCTGACAGGGCGTCCGGTTAACGATCTGCAGCCTTTGGCTGAGAGTTTCCCAATGACGATGCCGGAGCAGATGGATCATCAGACCTGGCTGGATAAGGCGTTGGCACATAACCCGGACTATCAGGCCTTGATGCATGACACTAAAGCAGCGAAACAGCAATATGACGTGCAGTTGACAACAAATCTGCCAACAGTAGAGGTAAGGGCAAGTAGTACTCATCGTGACATTGGTGGTGCGCTCTTTGGTTCCGCATCGGAAAGTCAGGAAGATATCTGGGTATTACGTTTGAATATGCCGATCTTCAACTCGACCGGCGGTGGCTATAAGCAGCGAGAAGCGGTTGAAGCCTGGAATCAGTCAAAACACAAAATGGTTGAGCGGCAGCGGCAGTTACAACGTCAGATCCGTGTAGGGCTGGTACAAGTTGCTGATAGCGTCAATCGCGCGCCTCGCTTGAATGAGCTGGTGGATAGCCGCGAACGAATTTTGGCAAGCAGCGAGAAGAAATACGACGCGGGTCTGATCACAGTAGATGATGTGCTGGACGATATTAGCGATGTGTATCGTGCCCGTCGCGATCTGTTATCTTCCCATTACAGTTATCTGCTAGGTAAGGTACTACTGCAACGGTTATCCGGTGAGTTAGGCAAGCCACAGGTTGAACAGATCGATCAGTTGCTGGATCGCAAGGCGGTAGCTATTGGTCGTCCGGAACTCGATTGGAACAATCTGACACTTAGTAGCCTGAATTAACAAAGCGGCACTTAAACATATAACGCCCTCCTGACACCCGCTGTCAGGAGGGCGTTGTTATTTTAAGCAGAATAAATCAGGGAGCAATGAGATGGCCGAGCAGCTAAAAGATCGATATAACGAAGAATATGTTAACCGGCTTGCCGATAAGGTTGCTGCAGTGGCCGACAGTTTCGAGCGGGAGCGCTTTGTCAGCGAGGTATTGGCGAATGGTTGGGAAGAGTTTGAACTTAAGCAGAGAATGGGCCGAATCACCGAAGTACTGCGTCAGGAAATAGAGGGCCCTTTTGCTGAAGCTGTTGAAGTGATCAATCAGGTTGCTCCCAATTTTGGTGGATTCGAGGCGATGTATTTTCCTCAGTTCGTTGAATGGTACGGACTTGAAGAATGGGATTCTTCTATGGCGGCTCTGTCATGGTTAACGCGTTTCTCCAGTTCTGAGTTCGCTGTCAGGCCTTTTATTGAAAAAGAACCAGAACTGATGATGGCACAAATGCTGGAATGGGCCCGTTCTGACAATGAACACGTTAGGCGACTTGCCTCTGAAGGTTGTCGCCCTCGTTTGCCCTGGGCGCCGGCATTGCCGATGTTTAAGCAGCAACCCGCACCAATTTTTCCGATCTTAGATTCGCTCAGAGGCGATCCTTCTGAATATGTCAGGAGAAGTGTGGCGAACAATCTGAATGATATTGCTAAGGATCATCCCGATGCTGTGCTTGAGTGGTGTGACCGCTATCTTGGTGAATCAAAACAGACTGACAGACTTATAAAGCATGCATGCCGGACCTTACTCAAACAGGCTCATCCGCAGGCGCTGAAATTGTTTGGTTATCGAGACCCTGAAGGTATTTCCGGAGAGCTGAAACTTACGGCAGATACCCTTTCAATAGGCGATACACTTCAATTTCGTTGTCGGGTCAGTGCTGATTCGCCTCTGCAGAAAGTTAGGCTTGAATATGGTATTGATTACCTTAAAGCCAATGGCCGTAGTCAGCGTAAAGTCTTCAAGCTGACGGAAGGTGACTATGGTGATAGCAGCTATCAGATCGATTCGAAACAGCATTTTGGACAGATGAGTACCAGACGCCACTATCCGGGTTTGCATCGAATAGTGCTGCTGGTGAACGGAGAAGAGCGAGCCGGAAAGTCATTCCACTTATTACCGGCTACGGACCAGGGCTAAAAACACGGGCATAAACAGCCAGTATTACTTACCGTCCGGTCGCACTGTTGCTGGTAAAAGTCCGTGCTTACAGGGACAACTTTTGGCCTATCTAACTTCTTTCCCGGCCGGGTTATAGTTACTGCTATAGTGTCATAGTGGAGCCAAAGGACGGGACGGCAGCATATGGGTAAAAACCAGAGCTTAAAGCCTCTGAAACTGATCTTCGCAGTACTGACTTTGCTGCTGATGCTTTCGCTTACGATGTTCGGCTTCGTGGTGTGGCAACAACTGAAAGCTGATGATGCCAGTCTGTTGCGGCAAACAGCGACGACTTTCTTACAACATACCGAACGCTTCTTTCAGCATCAGGAAGAGATCCTGAGCCAGTCCGGCAGAGTGATGACGCTGCGGGGGCGTAGCTACATCCTGAATGCTACCCCCGAAATGGTTGCCCTCGCGACCTATTCAGCTCGCGGTGAGCGACTTTATCAGAGTAGCACTCTGTTTCCAGAGACCGCCGACACGGTATTGGCGAGTGCGATTCAGCAATCGAAAAATTTAGGCTTTGGGGTGATAGGAAGTCTCTATCGACAAGGTTTGCTTAACGAGCCTTTGCTTCCACTGGTCGTTCCCGTTTCCGCTGGCGGTGGAGTGAAAAACTATCATGTCGCGCTCTATCGCATTACCGGTGAGCATTCTATCTGGCACAACCTAAAGATCCCTGAAAACGAACGTTTGATGCTGGTGGGCGAAGACAGCGACATTCGTTTTCGCTTTCCATTAAAAACCCAGACGTTGCGAGACCTTTTCAACTGGCGTCTTCCGGTTAATGAGATGGATGCGATTCGACGCTCATTTGATGAGGGCTACCAGAATCTGGCAGAGTTTTCCCTAAGGGGTGAAAAAGTCATTGCACTGACCGGCTACCTACCGCATTTCCGCTTGTTTGTGGTCGCTGATCAACCGGTGCCGGTCTATAGCAGCCGCTGGTTGAACAGGATGAAGCCGATCGGATTGGTGTTTGTACTCTTTCTGGCAGCGGCTATATTGGTGTTCCGCTCGGCAGTACGTATAACACTGAAGTCGGAGCATGAGCGGGCTGAAGCTGAAGCTGGCGTATTTAAACTCTCTGAAGCGATGGATCAAAACCCGAACGGGGTGGTGGTGACAGACGCGGCTTGGCTGATTGAGTATGCGAACCGGCGCTTTAAACAGGATACTGGTGACGAGCATCCTGGTGAAAGTCTGGTGACTTTCTATCCCTATACGCTCCTTCGTCCTGATATGGAAGTGATTGAAACTGCCTTACGGCAGACCGGTGGTTGGTATGGAGAGCGTAAGTCTGATCAGGATAACTGTTGGTATTCGTTCTCTATTAACCGTCTCGAACTGGGGGAGACCGGACATGAACAGTCAAACTTCAGTGTGATTGTTCAGGACATTTCAGAGCGGAAAAAGGCGGAAGAGCAGCTGTATAAAGAGGCTAATTTCGATGCTTTGACCGGTCTTCCCAATAGACGAAATGGCCACCAGATGCTTGATGAAGCTATCTCCAAAGCCTGGCACTCTGGTGCCAGCGTTGCGCTGTTTTATCTGGATGTCGATAACTTCAAAACGGTTAACGACACCTTCGGGCATATTCTGGGCGACCAGTTACTGCAGTTGGTGGGAGTCCGTTTGCAGCAGGCGGTGTCGCAACAGGGTGTTTTGGTTCACCTCAGTGGCGATGAATTTATGGTGTTCTGCCACTATCAAAAAGAAGAAGAGATCATCGAGCTTGCCGAGCGGGCGCGTAACGCGGTTAAAGAGCCGATGTTGGTGGATGGTAAGAAGTTGTTTATTACCATCAGCATCGGTATCTCTCGCTATCCGTTTGACAGCAACGATATCGATCATCTTGTTAAGTCGGCAGATATCGCGCTTTACGATTCTAAGAGTCATGGCCGGAATCGCTACTGTTTTTATGATTCGGAGATGGATCAGAAAGCCAAACGTAAACTCGATATCCAGACAGAATTGAGATCAGCACTGGATGACCAGGAACTGGAAATGTTCTATCAGACTAAGAACGATATCGAGTCTGGTCAGGTTGTTGGTTTTGAAGCCTTGATGCGTTGGACTAACCCTCGGTTGGGCTTTGTTTCACCCGATGCCTTTATCCCTGAGGCTGAAGAAACGGGATTGATTGAGCCGATGGGACGCATGGCGCTGATTCAGGCTTGTGTAGATCTGGTAAGGCTACAGGATCTGATTCACCGGCCGGTAACTATGGCGATCAATGTGTCGATGCAACAGCTTAAGTCTGATCTGATCATTGAACACACCCGGGAAGCGATTCAACACAGTGGGGTTGCACCTGAAACCGTAGAATTAGAAATAACTGAAAGCCTTTTGGCGGAAGATGCAGCGGATCTGATACCGCGGCTCAACCGATTGCTGGAACTGGGAGTTTCGCTCACCATTGATGATTTTGGTACCGGCTATAGCTCACTGAGTTACCTCAACCGCTTCCCTGTCTCTACCCTGAAAATCGATAAGTGCTTTGTGACCGATATGCCGGTTAACAAAGGCGATGAAACACTGACCCGTACTATGATCCAACTAGCACATGCGCTCGGTCTTAAGGTTGTCGCTGAAGGAATAGAGGACGAAAAGCAACAGCAGATGTTGCTGGAGTTTGGCTGCGACATTGGACAAGGGTATATGTATTCCCGGCCACTGCGGTTCAGCGATATGACTCACCACCTAAAAGACGGAAATATGTTGCCGGGTTGGGCAATCTGACCCGGCAGCCGCCGTACCTGTCTGTTCAGCTCCTGAACAATCTTAATAAGTTACGTAGCTTGGCTTTCAAATTGCTTGTACCAGTGTAAGCAAGGGAGGCAATGTTATGGCGATCATAAAAATTGATATTGCAGAAGTTTGTAGTGAGGAGCAGAAACAAGCCTTAATCGCGGCGGTAACCTCTGCCACGGCAGAGGCGATATCTGTTACGCCAGAGCGGGTACGGGTGGTACTAAGGGATTTGAATACCGAGCCTGCGTCATTCACTGAATACGAAGATCGATTGCGGCGGTCTGCGTAGCCTGTCGGTGTTCAGCAATGCCCCAGAATTGCTTTCGGCAGAGCTAAGATTCATTAACTATGCTTAAAGGAAAATAATGGAAGGGATGCTATGGCTGTGCAGGCAGTATTGGTGGTCGACGATAGCCTATTGACCCGAACGATGGTGACTAAAATCATTAACGGGCATTACCCAGAGTGGGATGTGGTTCAGGCCGATAGTGCTGAAACTGCTCTGGCTATCGCACGCCAGCGGGTGTTTGACTTTGTCACGCTTGATTACACCATGCCCGGCCAAACAGGTTTAGATATCTATCCAAATCTAAGAGCCCTGATGCCTAGTAGCAAGATCGCCTTGCTGACGGCTAATGTGCAGGCGCATATTCAAAGTGAGTCTGAAGATCAGGATATCGAGTTCATAGCTAAACCGATCACAGAGGAGAAGATCCTGCAGTTTGTGGCATCGGTGGAGGTATAAGGTGCAGGGAAAGCTAACTCCGACCCATCTCGATGCCATGACGGAGTTGTTCAACATCGGCATTGGACGTGCCGCATCTCGTATGTCTGGCGTGATCGAGTCGCCGTTTGATTTATCTATCCCGCGGCTGGAGTTGCAATCAGTGTTCGAGTTGAGGCGAAGAATGCTGGTTGCACAGACAAGCGGAGAAATTTTAAGCCAGCAATTTCTCGGTGACTGTGGCGGTGATGCTTACCTGATCATCAATCGTACGAGCAGTCTGGAGTTGATCAGGATTTTGCTTGGTGATGGTTTTGGCACATTAGGCATGGGGGACATCGAACGGGAGGCGCTCAAGGAGATTACCAATCAGCTACTGAACGCCTGCCTTGGAACTCTGGCTGAAGTGCTGGAGTTCGAGCAACAGGGATGCTTGCCTCGTCTGGTCCATAGTAAGGAACTAGAAGAGCGGTTCCGACAGTCAAATGTACAGGTACTGTTGGTGTCTATGGTGTTTGCGACCGACAGAGGTAGGGTAGAGGGACAGGTGGCATACGTAATGTCCGCTGTGTCGATGGAGCGATTGGTTGGCAAGTTAAATCAGTTCTTGCGCAAATACGCGTGAACCGGAGAGCATTATGATCAATGTCTCATTGCTAAGCGATATGCTAGCCCATCTGGATAGTGGCGTTGTCGTAATGGATGAAGATCAGCGGGTGGTCTTTTGGAACAGATGGCTGGAACGATTTACCGGATACACTGCGGAAGATGTACGTAATAAAACGTTGCCTGAAATCTGGACGGAGGGGCTTGATCCTTCAGTGTTAGAGATCGTTGATGAGGCGGTCAACAGTGGTCTTTCTGGCACGCTTTCCCAATCACTGCATCCACAACTGTTACCTCTCGAGTCGGTCGAATATGGTGGCCCTAAATTACGACAGAAGCTAACAGCGATACCTATTACAGCAGGTGTTCATCGTTATTGTCAGTTGAATGTTCATGACGTCACAGATAGCTGGCATAGAGACTTGATGTTAAGAGAGCAAAGTAAAGAGCTCCGTACCCAGCACGAAGAGTTAAGGTCTGCTGAGGAACGCCTTCGTTCGATCTTTGATCTATCACCCGACAGTATCCTTTTAGTGAACGGCGATGGTTCTATCGAGCAGGCCAATAGCATGGCTGATAACCTCTTTGAGGCTCATATTCATGGCTCTGATCTGCGATCCTTATTTAAGGAGTTAGTTGATCAGGAAGATTGGCTCGGATACTTGTACAACGCTTCAGGCTCAGATGAAGTACGGAATTTGGAGTTAACGGGTGTCAGGCCCGCTGGAGAATTTCCTGTTGAACTCAGTGCGGTTTCGGTGAACTCACATGCTTCTGACAATTTCTGTGTCTTCTGTAGAGATATATCAGAACGGAAGAGCATAGAGCAAAAACTCACACTATTGGCAGAACATGATCATCTGACTGGTTTGGCCAATCGACTGCTGTTTAGTGAAGCCCTGAAACACGCGCTCAAGAGAAAGGACCGTCATGATGAGCAGGTAGCACTGCTCTATATTGATCTCGATAACTTCAAACCGGTCAATGATAACCACGGCCATGATATCGGCGATGCATATTTAAAGGTTATTTCAGAGCGGCTGGTCGATGTAGTCAGGGATGAAGATATTCTTGCCCGTATCGGAGGTGATGAATTTGCCATCATCGTCGAAAACGAACAGATCCTGCCGGAAGATATGGCTGCTTTTGCCAAACGTATTCTGAAAGGCCTTAATCAGGACGTTGAACTGGCGGGCGCGAAACTGACGCCTTCAGCCAGTATTGGTATCGCGATCAACAGTAGCCACGAACCTGAAGAGATGATTCAGCATGCCGATACGGCTATGTATCAGGCCAAAAATCGGGGAAAAAACCGTTATCAGATCTATAGCCGTGAGTCTGCCTCTGAATGGGGCGATACCGCCTCAATGCAGTTCCAACTAGATGAAGCGATACGGCAGCAGCAGCTTAGCCTGCTCTATCAACCTATATTAATGGTCGGCGATGGTTCGCTTGCTGCACTTGAAGTATTCCTACGTTGGGATCACCCCAAAAAAGGGATGTTAAGTCCTCCGGCCTTCCTGCCGATGTTAATTAATAACAACTACCAGTTGTTGTTAGATGAGTGGGTGCTTAATCGAGCGCTCTACCAGTGGCAAAGTTGGGTCGAGAGCGGGGATATATCTGATAACGTATGTTTATCGTTAAACATGCCGGTGCTTTCACTGGCCGGTAATTCGCTGCTCAACATGCTAGAGGGATGTATTAGCCAGTCTGGTGTTGATCCACAACGGATTATCATTGAACTGACGGAACAGCAGCTTCTGAAAACTGAAGATGGCGGCAAACGTGCACTGCATCAGTTGGAGCGCTTAGGCATTAAGTTGGCGATTGATGATTTTGGCAGTGGTGCCAGTTCACTGGCGGTTCTTAGTCAACTACCGGTGAGCGTACTAAAGGTTGATCGGACGCTGGTGACCGAGATGATCCTGAGCGATAAGGGCAAGGCAGTGGTGGCCAGTATCATCCAGATTGCCCATAACCTGGGGATGAGTGTCGTAGCGGAAGGGGTCGAGAATCGTCAGATGTTGATCGAGCTTGAAGAACTGGATTGTGATGGCTTTCAAGGGTATTTCTGCAGTAAGCCTCTGCCAGGGGACAAGCTTTCTGAGTTCATGACATTGGTCGGAAGCTACAGCGATATGCATTAAATCGGGAGATGTCAGCTAAAATTTATATAACTTGCTGGAATATAAATAACTTCTTTATAAGTTTTTTTATGCTAAAGTCGAAGGAATTTTCTGATTCGAATCTCTGGTCAGGCACGTTTCTGACGTATATGATCAAAGAAGGGTCGGAGTACGAATGACTGCAACATTACAAAAAATTAGCAGCAGTACTCAGGTGATGACAACTGCCATTTGCAGCGCAATTAGTATTCAGCAAGAGCATGCTGAAATCGCGAACCGGGTAAAACCCACATGACGTGGCAAACCCTGAGAGCATGATTAACTGGAGGTTGTCTTTATGAAAGTGGCGTCATTCCGAATTTTTGTGGATGATCTGGCCTCGGCTTACGAGTTCTACCATTCCTGCCTGGGGCTACATACAGGTGGCGGCAGGTTGGAGGATGGTTATGTCGTATTTAATCTGGAAGGGATGCCGTTAGTAATCGAGGAGGTTGGCAAGGACAAATCTCTGTCCGGCCGTTTTACCGGTCTGACTCTCGAAACTAACAATATTCAATATGATTTCGAGCGGTTGCAGGAAAACGGAGTGAAATTCAGCTCCGAGCCGAGCGAAACAGCTTCTGGTGCAAGGATCGCCCATTTTGAGGACAGCTCCGGAAATATCTTTAGCCTTATTGAGCGCTAATAGAAAACAGCCGCATAAGCGGCTGTTTTTTTGTCTTGTTGCTGTGAACTAATCTCAAAGCTTTCGCATAACAGGAGCAGGATTTGCTCCTGAAGTTGCTAGTAGTGAGAAGAGTCCGGCAGGTTACGACCGTAGAATATCTCATGCATTTCGCGGGATAGACGATCCGTGAAATCCTTTACCTGCTTTCCGGTCAGGTCTTCTGAAGTCATGCCAAACAGGTAATCATTCAGTTTAAACTCATCGACCATCATCTTCGTGTGGAAGATGTTCTCCTGATAAACATTCACATCGACCATTCGGTAGGTGTCGTGAATATCTTCACTGATATAGTTCTGAATAGAGCTGATATCGTGATCTATGTAGTGCTTAACGCCATCGATGTCACGGGTAAAGCCTCGCACCCTATAGTCTACTGTGACAATGTCTGACTCAAGGGCATGGATCAGGTAGTTGAGAGCCTTAAGAGGTGAAATAACACCACAGGTAGACACTTCTATATCTGCACGGAATGTACAAATGCCATCGACTGGGTGACTTTCCGGATAGGTGTGAACACAGATATGGCTCTTATCCAGATGAGCGACAACAGAATCCGGCAGTGGGCCAGGCTCTTCCGTCTGATCAACGGTGTAGGTGCTTTCCACAGGTTCTTCAGCGACCAAAATTGTAACGCTTGCCCCCTGAGGTTCGTAATCCTGTCGCGCAACATTGAGGATGTTTGCACCGATAATATCGCAGACCTCTGTCAGTATCTCTGTCAGGCGGTCAGCGTTGTACTGCTCGTCAATATAGGCAAGGTATTCTGCTTTCTGCTCCGGAGTGGATGCGTAGCAAATATCGTAGATACAGAAGCTCAGGCTCTTAGTCAGATTGTTGAAGCCCTGTAGCTTAATTTTACCGGTCTGTGCCAATAGTGTGATCTCCGCCTGAATAGCCTGTAAAACAAAGGGTGAATTTTAGAGTAGAACTGATAAGAAGCAACTATGTTTTTGCCACTAAAAGGCAGATTTTTTAGTGCCATAGGTGCTGGCATATCAGGGGAAAACTGAGGGTTAAGGTCGGAGATGAATTTTTGAAATAGAGCAGTAGCTATACATTTTTTAAGTTGAAACCTTGCGGTCATAATTTTTGTACTACACTTGAGGTTCGTGTCACCGTTTAAAGACTGATACGGGATCTGTTGCCAACCTGAGTAGGGTAGGTGTGTGGAACCGGATTCGTGAATAATAAAAGGGATGTGAACGATGGACTACCGAAGCTTTCATGCTGCGACACGCATACAGAATCAGATGAGAAATAAGGCTGAAAAACGCCACGACCTGGCAGCCGAGTTAAGACGAAAAGCCGAAAAACTCAGAGACGAGGGGCAGAGCGCCCCTGAGTTCTGGTTAGCGGAGCAATATGAAATCTCTGCGCGGCTTTTGAACTGAGGTACAACTAAACCTCCCAACCAACCGGTCCTTTCCCCGCCGGTTGGTTTTCCTCTCCCTCTTTCTATCCTTACTATTCAATAGCACTTAACTGAGAAATAAATAAACTTTTTAATCAAATGCTATTGATAATAATTATCACCTGCATTACTATTAGTCCCGCTCGTAAGTGATCGGCAATGTGACGACCTCACCTCACTGACTCATTGCCGCTTTCGGGGCCGGTTATTCTTGGCGGAGCCGGCCCCGCCTTACTTCAGGTCATGTTTGACCACGGAAAATATACTAGGCTCTTGTATATCCCCTCAAAAGGCCGGTGTTGCTCGCACCGGCCTTTTTGCTTTTTCTGCCCCTCAATCTAAAATAAATGAAATTATTTATCAAAAGGTGTTGATAATCATTATCACCTAGGTATTATAGATTCTGTTCTTCGACGGCAGGTACCTCACCTACTGCGTCGTCGAAGAACAAGGTTTCTGGACTCGATATCGGTTGACGCCGTGTTCAGATATACCTTCAAGCATACGGCTCTTGTCATTGGATAAATTCCACCGGTCTCCAGAATCTGGCGACCGGTTTTTTTTGCCTATTGGTTTGCTGCTAGAGGCACGGCAAAGGGAGTGACGGTGGGAGACTGGTCGTTGTCCGCCAGCAGAGAATGATCAAACTCAGCGGCTGTTTCCTGTGGCAGTTTATCCCGATATGTAGAGGGAGAGTGTCCGGTGAATTTTTTGAACACCCGGCAGAAATAGGATTGATCGCTAAAACCGGTTGAAATGGCAACTTCAAGGACAGTTGAATCCGGATTTTTTAGTAGCCTGCATGCTTCCTGGATACGACATCTCTGCAGATACTCCTGAAAGGTAACCTTAAGGACTTTCTTAAAGTTCCGGCTGAACTGAAATGAACGCATATGACAAAGGTGCGCCATTTCGGATTCTGAGATCTTATCTGCAATGTGGTGGTGAATATAGGAGATCGCGGGCTGAAGAGCTTTTGACTCCGTTGAACTACTACTGTGAAAGCGAGCCTCGTCCGGAATTTTCGGTGGCGCTTGAGGTAGCGGTGATGCCACATGCAGCTGGTCGCACTGTTCAACCGTTGCTTTAATCTCCCGTGCGGCTAGTCGCGTATCTTCCCGGCTCATGGGTTTCACCAGATAATCCAGTACCCGCATCCTAAGTGCCCATACTGCCAGGGCTTCGGAATGCTGTTCGGTCATCAGTAATACGGGAACTTCTGGATACTGATATCGTATCTCCCGCAGCAGCGCCAGACCATCAAGATCGGGATAGTCAAAATCAAAACAGATTAATGAAGGAGTCCTTCCACCTACAACATCGCATTGTGCAATCGATAACGGTTGATGAACGTTATATACGGAGAAATACTGGTCGAAAATAGGACGAGCGGTGACCGACTGGTCAGAGCTTCGCATATCCAGCCAGAGTATCGCTATCTTTTCCATGTCGCTTCCGCTGTTTTTGTCGGTGGAAAAAATGAGCCATTCCTGCTGAGTAACTACGCTTCCTGCGCACTTAAAGTTTAGAAGAACCTGTCTCCTTAAAGCGACTTTTTGCATGGTTCAATTTCTGATATTTACAGCATTAAACGCTATATAACCTTCAACTGTTCCGTAACATACTGAAAATAAAAACCTTCTTCGAATAGTGCAAAATGCAACGCAAAATAGTGCCAACCCTTAACGGTGTGGCTATCTAAGGTTTAGGTGCAAGTCGCCGGTGAATATGTACCGGAGATAGTCGATTTAAACCCGAGGATCAGATCATGAAAGCGTTCACTAAAAAGCTTCTGGCATTTCTGAAGGATGAAGAAGGCCTAACTACCGTTGAATATGCAATTGCCGGCAGCCTGGTCGCTGGTGGCGTTATCGTAGCCTTTTCTACATTAGGCACCAACGTAGATGCAACTGTAGATCGCCTGGCTGATTGTGCCGGTGGTAATACATCTTGCTGAGTGTTTGATGAGATATCTCCGGTGGCTGCACAGGGGTGAGATAGATGTTGGCATTACAAACCTATGACCTGTCAACGATCTTCCTCCTGTGCATGTTACTTCTGGCAGCGATTATCGATTTTCGCGTACACCGAATTCCCAACCGTTTGACCTATATAACGCTATTAACTGGGTTGATGTTGCAACTGTTTTTTCTGCGTTATGACGGTCTATGGACCGCGTTACAGGGGATAGGGGTCGGATTACTGGTGCTGTTGCCGTTATACCTGGCAGGAGGCATGGGGGCTGGGGATGTCAAATTGATGGCTGCCATTGGCAGCTTTATTGGCCCGCTACCGGCGTTGATTACCGCATGCCTGAGTTTGGCTGCCGGCGGTTTATTTGCAGTAGTGCTGGTGCTGGCTAAAGGGGAGATGGGAGCTTTATACCAACGATATATGACGATGTGGGCCGCCAGGCAGTATATCCCGCCTCAACGTAGTGATATCGCAAATCGTCGTTTTCCGTTTGCCGCAGCGCTGGCGCTGGGGACGATTGTCTATCTTGGCTGGAGCTCTCAACTTGAATTTTATCACTTTGCTACTGAGCTAGATTTCCGGTGGCAACAGCTACGCGAGGGCCTGGGTTATGGACTCTGAATCAGTGGCCAACTCCCGCAGTGAAAGTCGTCTGTCTGGCGATCTTCGTCCCGCCCAAGTCGCACCGCGCCCTTTGACGCTGGAAGAAACAGGGCTTACCCGCCACTTTCTGGTTGGTCTATTCAGCAAACATCTATACGAAGCTGGTGTACTGACCCGAAAACAGATTATTGAACGGCTGAGCCTGGCCGGTCCTATTGTTGAAGAACTGATTGAATTTTTACGTCAGGAAGTTTTGCTCGAAGTCCATTCTAAAGGGTTTGGGGACCGCGAGCTATTATATGGACTGACCGATAAAGGTCGTGATCTGGCGTTGGATACTTTTGCCAAAAGTGGTTATGTCGGGGCAGCCCCCGTGCCTTTAGAGTTATACCGGGAGGTTGTGGCTAAACAGTCTATTCATGGCCTCACTGTGACACGAACCGCTCTAGCAGATCATATGTCCGGTATCGTATTAAGCGAAGAACTGTTGCAGCAGCTCGGGCCAGCGATGAACTCAGGCAGAGCTATCTTTATTTACGGTCCGGCAGGTACTGGTAAAACCTATATCACGCAAAAAATGGTACGGCTGTTTGATGACCACTGTCTGGTGCCTGCGGCGATCGCGATTGATGAGCAAGTGGTCAGTGTATTCGACCCGATGATTCATCATGTGGTTTCAGCATCCGGACAATCAGCTGAACTGATGTTGGAAAGAGGCCACGATCCGCGATTCATATTATGTGAGCGGCCAATCGTGGTGACCGGCGGTGAGCTGGGAATGGATATGCTTGAAGTAATGCATAACCAGGTTACGCGCACCAATCAGGCGCCGCTGCAGCTAAAAGCCAATAATGGCATCTATATCATCGATGATATGGGCCGCCAGCGGGCTACGCCAATGGAGATATTCAACCGTTGGATTGTTCCTTTAGAGGAAAGACGAGATTTCCTGACACTCTCCAGCGGACGCCATTTTGAAACCCCGTTTGATCAGGTGTTGGTGTTCTCCTCAAATATTAATCCGCTCGAATTGGCGGATGAAGCGTTCTTAAGACGTATTGGCTACAAAATATATTTTGGCTACCTCAATGCGTCTCAATACGGTGCGATCTGGAAGCAGGTTTGCGCTGAAAAGCAGATTTCTTTTCAACCGGCGTTACTCGATTACATAGTTACCGAACTGCACGGTAAACGTGAGGTAGAGATGCGTCCTTGTCATCCCCGGGATCTGTTAGGCATGGCGCTCGATCGCTGCGCCTATCTAGGGCTGGAGCAGGAGCTTGAGCCCGCCCATCTGGAATGGGCCTGGGATAACTACTTCGTCAGTCAGTTTGCACAAACTGAAATGACAGCGATGAAGCACAACTCTGGAGGGGCTGATCATGGCTAAGCGCAGAACCTTTGTGCTGCTTTTTACCTCTGTCGCATTCGCAGTTGGCGCGGCCTGGGTAGCCAATAACTGGTTGCTCTCAAAACAGCAGGTTAATAGTAAACGGGCGGTACAGACTGATCAGGTGCAGGTTGTGGTGGCCTCGCTTGATATACCACACGGACAAAAACTAGAAACAAGGCATCTCAAGCTTACCTATGTACCGGAAACCCTGGCGCCCGCTGATAGCTACCGCTCTTTAACAGAAGTGGAGGGGATGGTCGCTACTCAGGCTATTCTTCCTGGCGATGTGATCCGTAAAGGCCGTGTCGCCGAGCATCTTCAGGGTGCGACATTAGCGTCTCTGATCGAACCCAATATGCGAGCATTTACCGTTAGGGTAAATGATGTGGTTGGCGTGGCTGGCTTTCTGCTTCCTGGTAACAGGGTGGATGTAATTGCAACTCGTAAGATCAGTAATAGTTCGCAACGGGTCTCCAGCAAAACGGTGCTACGCAATATTAAAGTTCTCGCGGTCGACCAGACTGCTCGATCAGAAAAAAATGACCCAGTAGTCGTGCGAGCGGTCACACTTGAGGTCAGCCCGACTGAAGCTGAGGCGCTGGCTAAAGCTCGCGATGAGGGCAAACTTCAGCTGACGCTACGAAATCCAAACGATGAGGAGATCGTGATGCGTTCTCCGCAGGCTGTTCCACTTCCGGTAATGGTGCCGGTCTCAACAGCTGCACCAGAAGCCGAGCCGGTTGTTGCTAAGCCGAAACGACAGCCAGTAAGAAGTTATCCATCTTCAAACGTTGTAGTGATTAAAGGAACTAATTGGCAGAAGAAAAACGTGCCTTAGGGAAAGCCTTACTTAGCGAAATGATCGTCAGCGGAAATACAGGCTGACAAATGAAAACAGAGTAAGCGATAGCGGCAGTCAGTACGTGAGAGCAGGTCGTACTCATGGGGCCAGTGAGAGACGCTGAGGAGTCTATATGTTAACTCGCAATCAAGCCATCAGTAGGCCGTTGCCTTCGGCGAACCAGTGGAGTTGCTGGTATCTGCTGTTGGTAATGCTGATGATGGTCAGTATCTCCTATCCGGTCGGGGCCTACACCCTTATCTCAGATAGGATCGGCCAGGGCGAAACAATACAGGTGGCCCTTTATAAATCCCGAGTCGTCCAGTTGGATCAGGCAATCAACAAAGTGTCGGTCGGTAAACAAGAGATCGCCGATATTTTGGTGATGAAATCTAATCAGATCTACATTCTGGGTAAAGGTATTGGCAGTACCAATATCATGCTCTGGGATAAGCGTAACAATTTGGTTCAGACGCTTGATGTGGAAGTCACGCCTGATGTTAACGGTCTTAAAGCCAAACTTCACCAGCTGATGCCGAATGAGAAGATCGGGGTTCATATGTCTCAGGGCAGTATCGTACTGACCGGTGAAGTGACCTCAGTCGGGCATGCAGATACTGCAATTAAATTGGCTGAAAGCTTCCTACAAGCACCTTCGGATGAAGGCGCTTCTGCGCCGGGTCAGGTGGTTAACCTGATGCAGATCGGTGGTTCCCAGCAGGTGATGCTGAAAGTAACGGTGGCAGAGATGTCCCGCGACCTGACTAAACGGCTGGGCCTGAAGTTCCATGCGATCTTTACCGACAATGATTTCTCCTTCGGTGCTGTAAATGGTGGTGCGACCTTCACCGATTCTGCTGCTTCAGGACTGTCAGGTGGTGGCATAGTTGGCCCCCAGACTGATCGATTCAATCCATCTGGGTTAGGCATAGCTGATAAAGGCTTGTTTGCCAGTTATCTGAGCAGCGACTTGCTTTTCACTATGGCGATCGATGCGGCGAAAAATACCGGTTTGGCGAAAATCCTGGCAGAACCGATGCTGACTACGCTGTCTGGACAGGAAGCAGAGTTCCTATCCGGTGGTGAATTCCCGGTACCTGTGCCAGATGATGATGGCACCGTCACCATTGAGTTTAAGGACTTTGGTGTTGGCCTTAAATTCCTGCCGGTGGTTTTAGATGAAGACAAAATCAGTCTGAAATTGAATGTCTCAGTCAGTGAACTCAGTGATGCGACTAGTGTTGCACTGGGTGTCACTAACAGTACCACTATCCTTATTCCTTCGATTACCAAACGTAGCGCCAAGTCCACCGTTGAGTTGGGCGATGGTGAGACTATCGGTATCGCAGGTCTGTTAAGTGAAACCACCCGTGACAATGTCGACAAATTCCCAGGTTTAGGCGACGTACCTGTACTGGGTCATTTGTTCCGCAGTCAGGAATACGTGCAGGACAAAACCGAGCTGGTGATTCTGGTCACGCCTACGTTGGCCAAGCCCTTTGTTGCCAATGAAGTGATGTTACCGGGTGATGGTTTTGTGACTCCAACAGACTACGAATTCTATCTGCTGGGCCAAAGTCATGGTGTTGAAGGATTTGATAAGCAGGCAGAGCACGATGCAGCGATAAAAGCGTCTAAAGATGGCGAAGCTAGTATTACTGAGCCTGTTCCGTCTCAGGCAGCTGTTACTGCTACAACCCAGGCGGTGCAACCGGTTGAGATTAAGCCTGCATCAGGTACTGAGATATTGCCTGCCGATGGTGGGTCCGAAAGTACCTTTGGCCACACAGTGAACTAGGAGGACGGAGCAATGAATAGTCTGAAGCTAATAACGCTAACTATCGTACTCGGCTTCCTGGTGGGATGTAGTTCGATATGGCTGGGTAATGATGAAAGCCGTGAGCCGGAGATGGGGGTAGCGTACAACGATCTGATGAAACGTCAGACAGCTAATCCTAACCGGCAGCCAAAAGGAGAACCCGCGACTCAGGATGGTCAGAAAGCAGTTAATTCATTGGAAGCTTATCGTGCAGATGGCGGACAGCCCGCCGATGTAGGTAAAGAGATCCACGTGAATATTGGCCAATAACCTATAGGCCGACACCCAATGGGTGGTGCCCGGCCTGCAACTTGTCAGGAGGATTGGAGATGTTAACGACTAACTCTCAGCCTAAACAGTTGCGCGAGCATGCACCTTTAACTAAGCAGCGTGGTGTGGTGATGGTATTTGTTGCTATCGCGATGGCCGCGCTGCTGGGAATGGTAGGGATGGCACTTGATAGTGGTCATCTACTGCTGAGCAAAACCCGCTTGCAGAACATTGTTGATGCTTCAGCGCTAAGTGGTGCCAGAACGCTGAAGGACAGTGGTAGTACCGATCTGGCACGGACTGAAGCGATCAATACCTTTGAAGCAAATATCGCCACTCAGGGGCATCTCGAGATCCAGCGGGCCTATCAGGCCGGTGAGTTAGATCTTCAGATTGAATTCTCCGATACCCTCAATCCGTTTACGCCAGGTGGTACCAGCCCTCCCTTTATTCGGGTACGAGCGGAAGACCTCGACCTGAATATCTTCCTGGTTCACATCGTCGGAGTTGATGAAAAATCCACTCGCGCTAGTGCTGTTGCTGGACCTTCGGTTGGTCTGGATGAACGTGTGTGCGGCATCTTACCGATTCTGGCCTGCGGCGACCCAAACGCTACTCCGGATAGCACGACAGGAGAGTATTGGGGTTACAACTCTGACGATCCGGACGCTACAGATGCATATGAACTGGATGGGGTGGACGATGACAATTTGGAAATGATCAAGATCGGTTCAGGCACAGACTCGGAGGTGGGTCCCGGGAACTTTTATACGCTTCGACTGGAATACTATGACGAGAATGGTGAGTTACAGCAGGATTCTGGTGGTGCAGATCTTCGAGATGCGCTAGCCGATGGTATTCCCGGCTGTTCGACTAGCGGAGGTGACGTTAGTACAGAACCTGGTAACTCGGTTGGTCCTGTGGCACAGGGGTTGAATACTCGATTCGGTGACACCAATGGGCCGGATGTGGGTGGTGATGAAGATCTTATTAACCATGAAGGCGATACCCTGGTTTTTAATGACGATACAGGCGAAATCGAATACCAGAATAACGGCAATAATTCACTCTACGATTACGCAGATTACGATACTGATACAGGTGAATGTATAAACGGTAATTCTCCCACAGCAGGGGCGTCCGGTTGTAATACCGGAGGCACCGCTTACCGCAGGGTTTTGCCACTGCCGATCGGTGATTGCTCTGAGGTAGTAAATGGCCAGGGACAGGTGCCTGTGCTTGGGGTTGGTTGTTTCTTTCTACTCCAGGAAGTGAGCCAGAAAGGTAATGAGGCACACGTCTTTGGGCAGTTTGTAAAAGAGTGTAATGCTCTCGGAAATACTCCGATTGCGGATCCCCAGGATCCGACTTTACCCACCAAAATTGTTTTATACCGTGACGCAGATAGTGGAGATTCGTAATGAACGTTAGTACCACTGTTAGCAAAAGAAATAGAGCCAGTAAGCGTTCTCAAAAAGGGCTTGCTGCGGTGGAGATGACCATCATTCTGCCAGTGATGCTGATGATGTTTATAGCAACCGCTGAAGTCGGCAAATTTCTTTATGACTATAACACCCTGACTAAAGCTGAGCGAAACGGGGCTCGATTTCTGGCCGCCAACGCTCAGGTTGGCAAAGCTGGTGATGCTGCAGCTGATACCGGGGTAGGAGGTTACGCCTACCGTGCAACTAATTTGATTGTCTATGGCGATATCACCTCTGGCGGCACGCCTTTGTTGAATGGGCTATCGATTGATGATGTGACTATTACCGCACCAACGGATGAATTGATACAGGTCAGCGTCACCTATGACTATACGCCGATCATGTTTGCGACCTTTGCTGGCTTTGGTTTTAACCAGACAAACTTGCAGATCCCTATTACCAGCACAGTCACTATGCGGGCTTTGAGGGGGGGATAAGGATGATAAGGTCTAATCTTTCCCGCCAGAAGGGGATGTCAACAGTAGAGTTTGCAATTGTAGGCGCTGCTTTCTTCATGGTGCTATTTGCCATCATTGAGTTCGGTCGTTTTATGTTCGTATTGAACCTGCTGGACGAATCAACTCGCAGGGGGGCTCGGTTGGCGGCTGTCTGTCCTGTGACTGATCAGTTGGCAATCAGACAATCGGCATCCTTCAATGGTGTGATGGTGGCTGATCTGACAGAAGACAATATTCAGCTCAATTATCTGCGAGATAACGGCTCTGACATATTAGATCCGGTCGCTGGTTTCGGTGAGATCAGTTATGTCCGTGCCAGCATTATTAACTATCAGCACAACCTGCTGATCCCATTTATAAACCTGACCTTACCGACACCGGATTTTGCCACAACGATTCCTGGCGAAAGTCTTGGGGTACACCCGACTGGAGCGGGTAATCCCGACTGTGGAGGTGCACCATGATGTATGGGGGAGCTCATGATTGATACAACACACCGTCATTCTGGTAGTAGTTCAGGCGAGTCAGGCAGAGGCTTTTCAGTGTTGATCGCCAGTCGGGATGAAGCAGCCTTAGGCCTTCTCAAGGAGATTGTGTTCCAGATACCGGATATCAAAATTCAGACCCGTTTGATCAACAATGGTCACTCGGATCCGCTCTATGGACTGGAACAGCTGCCGGATCTGTTAGTTTTCCGTCTTGGCACGAATTGGGAAATCGAGCTGGAAGAACTGTCTGCCCGTCCGGCTGCGACCCGTCCGCCAGTCTTGATCGTAAGTGAAGATCTTGATCCTGCAGTGATGCGAAGTGCCATGCAGGCTGGCGCCAGAGATTTCTTCGTTGAACCAGTGGCTGGGGACGATCTCGTCCGCTCAGTCCAGTCGCTGCATATGGAATCTTTTGACGCTGCTACAAGAGGTTCTGGCAAGGTCACTGCGGTGATCAATGCGAAAGGCGGCTCAGGCGCCAGCTTGATCGCCTGTAACCTGGCACACATGTTAGTGGCACATTGTCAGGACAACGTCGCCTTGATGGATCTCGACCTTCAATTTGGCTCGCTCTGTCATTACCTTGATTTGAATATAAAGCACGGCATCAAAGAAGCGCTGGAAAACATCGATTCCTTAGATGCAGTCGCACTCAATGGCTACATGGCCCGGCACCAAAGCGGGCTGAAAGTGATAGGTGCCACCGCTGATGAGCTGATGCTCACTGAAGAGGTTCAAAGTGATCAGCTGCTGCGCCTGATTGAGTTGATGTGTGAACAGCATGATCACCTTATTTTGGATCTACCACGCCAGATTGATCTGGTGACCTCAACTGCATTAGAAGTTGCGGACAAAATAATCATCGTTGTTCAGCAGAACATCACGAACGTGCGGGATGGCTCGCGGTTGATGGAGATTCTGCGAGAGGAACTGGAGATCGACAACGATAAGGTGATGGTCGTATTAAACCGCTATGAAGAAGATGCTCTCATTACTACCGCCGAGATTGAAAAAGCGATGAAGCACGAAATAACTCTCAAAATACCTAATGATTTCAAACACGTATCTGAGAGTATTAATGATGGTGTTCCACTGTACCGGATGGCACGTAAAGCACCGTCAGCTCAGGCTATCCTGTCGCTTTCAGAACTGCTCGACGGAGGGACAATCGAAGTTAAGAAAGGTGTTCTCGGGCGTTTCATAGCCAATATAACCGGGAGATAAACAATGGGATTACTGAGCAAAAGGATCACTTCCCTAAGGGCTGCTGAAACGCGGAGTGAGCTTGAGAATCAGGAGTCAGAACTACCTGCTGAGGTTAAAGAGCCAGAACCAAAGCCCAAGCAGGAACCGGATATTCTGCAGAAATACATTCTCACGCCGGCAGAAAATGACGCCAAAGAAATAGTCTATGAATCCTTGCTAAAACTAATGGATCTGTCTTTGATCGACAGTATCGACGAGCGGGAGGCACGTAAACAGATTAGGGATATCTCTGCCCGACTGATGGACGAGCAAAACCTACCGTTTTCTCAGTCTGCACGGCACAAAATGATTCAGCAGATTGAGCATGAGATTATGGGCCTGGGCCCTCTTGAGCCATTACTCGCTGATCCCAGTATTTCAGATATCCTGGTTTGTGGTCACAAAACCATCTACATCGAACGACGAGGAAAACTCGAGCTTTGCCCGGTTAAGTTCAGTAGTAACTCCCACCTGATGAATACTATCGATCGTATCGTATCGACAGTTGGCCGACACATTGATGAATCATCACCGATGGTGGACGCACGCCTGCAGGATGGCTCAAGGGTTAATGTGATCATCCCTCCATTGGCACTTGATGGACCTCAGATGTCTATTCGTCGCTTTGCAGTAGAGCTACTAAGCATCGACAACCTGATCGAGTTGGGCACCATACCAGAGCGTCTCGCGCCAGTGCTAAAGGGCATAGTTAAAGCCCGGTTAAACATCCTGATATCCGGCGGTACCGGCTCAGGGAAAACGACCACGCTGAATATTCTCTCCGGCTTTATCCCCGAAAACGAACGTATTGTCACCATTGAAGACTCGGCAGAGCTTCAGCTACAGCAGCCCCATGTCGTCCGATTGGAAACCCGGCCTGCGAATATTGAAGGTAAGGGTGAAGTGACTCAGCGGGACCTGGTAAAAAATGCCCTGAGGATGAGACCGGAAAGGATCGTTTTGGGTGAGGTTCGCGGTGGTGAAACCCTGGATATGTTGCAGGCGATGAACACCGGTCATGATGGCTCGCTGACGACTATTCATGCGAACACCGCCCGTGATGCGCTTGGCCGTATTGAAAATATGGTTTCGATGACAGGGATCAGTTTTCCGATTAAGGCGCTGCGCTCTCAGATCGCGTCCGCTATCAATGTAGTTCTTCAAATTGGCCGACTTGAAGATGGTAAACGCCGTCTCTTAAGTATCCAGGAGATTAACGGCATGGAAGGCGAAATTATCACCATGTCCGAGTTGTACCGTTTTCAGCGTGAAGGGATCGATGAAGAAGGCAATGTAAAAGGGCATTTTGAATCGACCGGCATAGTTCCGAATTTCTATGAGACGTTGAAACAGAAAGGTATTGAACTGGATATGTCGTTGTTTGATCCGGACTGAGCTTGTGTAACAGGCGCGATTCTTCATCTATCCGGGGGAGGTATTTATGTTAATTGAAACGGAAGTACTGATATTCATCGGAATGGTCTTTGCGGCAGTTATGTTGCTGACGATGGGCATCACAGTCCCGGTATTTGGTGAAAGTAAACAAGCACGGAAAAAGATTCAGAAGCGGCTGCGTAATATCAGAACGGAGGCAAATAAGCCGGCAATAGGTTCATTACTTCGTGAGAAGTATCTTAAGCGTCTGGGGCCGATTGAAAGGGTATTGGAACAGACGCCGATGATGGAACGTATGGCAATGTTGATCGAACAGTCGGGAAACACCTATCTGGCGTATCGCTTTGTATTGTTCTCCTTAGTGCTTGGTTTGTTATTAGGCGGTGTTAGCCTCTGGTTTCTGAAAGACCCAATTATCGCCGTACTGATATTTATTGGTGGTGGTGTGGCGCCTTACTTCAAAATTGTCCATGACAGGAATGAGCGGATGGCGCAGTTCGATGAGCAGTTGCCTGAAGCGATCGACATTATGCGCCGTGCACTTCAGGCGGGTCATCCTTTTAGCGAAACCCTTCACTTAGTGGCCGATGGTTTGGACGGGCCAATCTCAAAAGAGTTTGGTATCACCTTTGCCGACCTCAACTACGGCAGCGATATGCGGCGAGCGATGTTAGGCCTGCTGGAACGTATGCCGAGCGTCACACTAATGGCATTCGTGACCTCTGTACTGGTCCAGAAGGAGACCGGCGGTAACCTGTCCGAGATCCTTAACAATATCTCGCGCGTGATCCGTGGACGCTTTAAGTTCCAGCGTAAAGTAAGGACATTATCGGCTGAAGGCCGGATGTCGGCCTGGATTTTGGCGATGGTACCTTTTGGATTGTTTTTACTAATTCACTTCACTACGCCTGATTATCTGGATGTATTGTTCGAAAAAGAGCTTGGGCGGCAGCTAATTATGTACGCCGGAATTCTTGGTTTCTTCGGCATACTCTGGATCCGTCAAATTCTGAAGATTGAGGTATAACACCATGGAAGCCTTAGTCGACATGATTAACAGCCAACTGCAGGATGAAACCTCCTCAAGAATGATCTTCATTGCGATGATCGCTCTGGCGGTGATGGTGTTCTGCTTTAGCCTTTTCTATCTGATATCCGCTTTGACCGCGCCATTCAGACATCGGGTAAATGCATTGACTCATGGTGGTGAGCAACCGGTATCGGCGGACGATCGATCCCATTTTAAATCGATGGATCCTTTTGCCCGCTATCTGGTGCCAAGCCAGTCTAAGAACTTGTCTGTGCTAAAAACTAAAATGCTGCACGCCGGGATTCGCAGTGAATCAGCGATTACGACCTACTACGCATTAAAGATTGTTCTGACTTTCAGTTTTTTTGCCGGGGCCGTATTTCTTGGCAGGCAGATGCCGGAGTGGGAAGCGCAGCAGGAGTTTCTAATCGGGATGAGTGCTGCAGCATTTGGCTACATTCTACCAGGATTGGTGGTTGAGAAGATGGCTGCCAATCGTATTCGGTTGATTCGAAACGCCTTTCCAGATGCGTTAGATCTGCTGGTGGTCTGTGTTGAGTCAGGTCTGGGTCTTGCAGCAGCCCTGCAGCGGGTTGCTCAGGAGCTTGATGTCAGCCATGCAGAGCTGGCCGGGGAGCTGAATCTGGTGAACGCCGAAATAAGAGCGGGTATCAACCGGATGGACGCTTTAAAAGATATGGCTTTTCGAACCGGCGTCGATGATATCAAAGGGTTAGTAGCGCTGTTGGATCAGAGCGTGAAGTTTGGTGGCAGTATTGCCGACACTTTGCGCGTCTATTCTGAAGAGTTCCGGGATAAGCGGATGCAGAAAGCAGAAGAGATGGCCGCCAAAATCGGGACTAAAATGATATTTCCGCTGACTTTCTGCTTATGGCCCGGATTCTTTCTGGTAGCCATTGGACCAGCGGTACTGAATGTACTAGAGGTTATGAAGCAGTAAACGGAAATTAACAGATTCCAAGGCAAGGGGATAAAGGATGGAAGGCATTAACCATAATCGTTCGCCAATAGCAGTCCCTAAGCAGATCAAATGGTTAGGGCTTAGTGTGGCGATCGCACTCAGTGGCTGCTCAATTAATCAGCCGGTCGATCACAACGCAATCGAGCAGAGTAACCTGTATGAAGGGCGTGCCCCCCTGAGTTTTGCTGGCATGGAAAAGGTCGATTCACCGGAGCAGGCGCTGGTTGAAGGCGATAAAGCAGTTCAGCGCGGTGAGTTCGATAAAGGACTGTTCTACTTTATTCAGGGTATACAGCTTGATCAAAACTCCGCCGAAAACTTCTACCGCATTGGTTGGGTTCACATGCAGCGCAATAACGTGGTCAAAGCGACGACTGCGATTGAAGGCGCGCTCAACGCTGATCCGAACCATGTGTCAGCGAATGAAGCACGCGGGGTGCTGTATCTCCAGGAGAATCGCTATGACAAGGCAGAGCAGTATTTCAGTCGGGCGATAGAGCTGGATAAACAGCGTATCGCGGAGCAGATTCTGGCGGCCGATGAAGCCTCTGAAAACGAAGATATAGCGGAAGATGAAATTACTGATGCGGAGACTGATGGTGAAGCCAGTTCTGTAGATGCGAGCGAAACTGTTGTGGATGCCAAGCCCGCTGCACCGACATTTGATACTGAATCTCCGGCTAAGGCCTACAATGGTGCAGGTATCATCGCCGATCTCAATGGCCGTCAGATAGAAGCCCTGGAACATTATGAAACCTCATTGGCGATCAATCCTGACTCCGCAATGACCATTAATAATCGTGGCTACTCGCTTTATCTTGCGGGGGAGTGGGATCTGGCTATCGCTGCATTTCAAAAAGCGATCAGACTTGATAAGTCATATAAGCAAGCGTGGCGAAACCTTGGATTGCTATATGCCAGAAAGCAGAACTACGCGATGGCACTGAATGCGTTCACGCAGGCGATGTCCGAGGCTGAGGCCTATAACGACCTTGGCTATATATGTTTGTTGGAAGGTAACTACGCCCGCGCAGAACGCTATTTTGATAACGCTTTAAGGCTTTCGCCAACCTTCTATGTTAAAGCTCAGTCTAATCTTGAGCTGGCCAGAAGGCTTAAACAGCAGCAGGGAATCAGTAAGAGGTGAAATTTATTTATAAAAGGTATTGCAAATCATTATCATTACGATATGATTGAAAGCGCTCACAAGTTGGCAATGACGACCTCACCTCACTTAATCATTGCCTCCGGATCAATGGCGGTTGATCCGGGTCTTAGGAAGGGAGGGGGCCTTGTCCCCAAACTTTCACTGAGCTTTCTGCTTTTGGCGGAGCAGAAAACTCGACTCTTGTCATAAATATTAAAGCCGGAGTTCACTCCGGCTATTTTTTTGCTTTATGATAAATCTCCCGGTTATTACCTGATATATTTTTACTAACTCATGCCCCAGCCAATTAAGCCGTTTCATAAGTTTTACCGTAGCGAGCATCTGCCATGGCTGGAACTTCGTCATTCAGCGAATACTGATAGTTGCTTTGAGCCTCATACCCATGACACCCATTCGATAGGTTGTCTGATTGGCGGCGAAACAGACTTTATTTATCGTAATCAACAAGAACTGACAGGGCAGAATACACTTTGCCTGATTAACGCGCATGAGCTGCACTCCTGTCAGCCAGCAGGTGATCAGGGATGGAACTACCTGATGCTCTATGTGGCACCTCAATGGATAGGTTCACTTTTTGAAGAGGGGGCGGATAAGGCGGCTGAGAATCCGGTTTTTAATCGCTCAACGCTTTACGATCCAGCACTGGCGAATCGTTTTGCGGCGGGTTGTCAGGCGCTAATCAACGATCAGGGACTGAGTCAGGAAAGCCAGTTGATGGAGCTGATTCAGTCTATCTATCTGCAGGATGGTCAGCGTCCGGGCGAGATCTGGCAACCGGATGACCATCCAGCGGTATCTAAGGTGGCTGAATATATTCGGGCCAACTATCAGGAAACTCTGACACTAGCAGATCTGGCTGCTTTAGCTGGTTTGAGTCCGTGGCATCTGCAGCGCCAGTTCCGCAAATACATGGGGGTTTCTCCGGCACAGTTCCAGCACCAGTGTCGCATCCATGAAGCTTGTCGAATGCTGCGTAGCCGGGAAGCGATTGCGGATGTGGCAATCAGTACCGGATACGCCGATCAGAGCCATCTCAACCGTTGGTTCCGCAAGTTTATGGATGTAACACCGGGCGTCTATTGTTCCTGAGCACAAGATCGTCCTATCCGCTGACGGGAGGCGATGAGACATTACAGGCAGTACAAGGAGAACAGAAATGCCAGAATTCCAACTCGCCCAATTGAATGTCGCCCGTCCACTCTATCATTCCGAAGATCCCGCAATCGCAGAGTTTTATCAAAATCTGGAGCGTATCAATCGCCTGGCTGAGCAGAGCCCGGGTTTTGTCTGGCGTTTACAGGATGAGAGTGGCGATGCCACAGATCTCAGAATGTTAGACGATGAACCTGAGCTGCTGGTTAACCTGACGGTATGGCAGGATCTGGATAGCTTTCAGAACTATGTCTATCGTACCGAACACGCTCAGTTTATGCGTCGTCGTCGCGAGTGGTTTGAAAAAATGGAGAGACCGGTGATGGCTTTGTGGTGGATACCTGCAGGCCACATCCCTGATCTTTCAGAAGCGCGTGAGAAATACCTGTTACTCGAAAAACAGGGGCCATCTGCTGAAGTATTCACCGCCCGAAAATCATTTTCTCCATCAGGATTGCCCTACAAATAACCGCTAGATCAAGAGGGCATAGTGTACTTGCGAACCCTATATTCTTGTCTAAGTTTAAGAGGAAACCACTCTCAATAGGGAAAGGGATATGTTCCTCGTTCGACTTGTCTACGCCAGCACTGCAACACCGGGCTTTAATCCTGAAGGGATTCAACAGATTCTGGAATCCGCCAAGCATCATAATCGTCGCAACAATGTAACCGGCTTGCTCTGCTTCAACCGTAAGTACTTCTTACAGTGTTTGGAAGGTGGGCGCTCACTGGTGAACGAAACCTATCATCGTATTCTCAATGACCCGAAACATACGAATATCGTGATGCTCGATTACCGAGAAATTGTTCGGCGGGAGTTTGGCGATTGGAGTATGGGTTATATGCCGGAATCTTCTCTGACCGCGCCAGTGAATCTGAAATTCTCCGGAACACCTGAATTTGATCCGTACCATATGTCAGGTGAGAGCGCCCATCAGCTGATGCTGGAGCTCAGTAAAACAGTGCCTATTGTTTAACGGTCGTATAAATTATCAACTTTATGCCTGCATATGTAGGGAAGCAAAAGGATCAGTCCGGTTGCTGGAGTATCGTAATGGCAGTGGTAAATTCGTCGAAATGTATTGCGGGAGTAGTTATAGCGTCAGCACTGGTGTTGTCAGGCTGTGCGGGCAATAGTTTGCCCGGATGGATGAATAAATCATTTGGCAATGAAAAGGTTCGGGTTGAAGAGCACCATATTGTCAATGCAGAGCTGAACTACCGTCTTGCTTTGCAGTTAATGGATGACAGTGACGGAAAGGCTGACTATAAGGCCGCAGCTGAAGCACTGGAACGATCAGCCAGGGGCGGCCATCTTCAGGCGCAATATCTATTAGGTAAAGCCTATCAGTCTGGCACCGGGGTCTGGAAAGATCACGACCGGGCACGTCAATGGTTTGAATTGGCGGCGGCTAAGGGGCATATTTCATCGCAATATGCCTTGGGCGATATCTTTGTGAATGGTAGGGGTACGCCAGCTGAACCTGAATGGGCAGCCCAGTGGTTTGGTCGTGCAGCAGATCAGGGAGATGGCAGGGCGCAATATAAACTGGCGGTTGCCTACGCGGCAGGGATCGGACTGGCTAAAGATATAGAGCAAGCCTGGTTTTGGTTACTCATCGCTGAGCGTAATGGCTATGCTGAGGCGAAGCCATTGTCAATTAAGTTAGCCGCCAACTTAACTGCGGAACAGCAAAGGCTGATAAAAGCGAAAGCGAACCGTTGGTGGAAACGAACTCCGGAAACAACAAAACCGAAAGCGCTAGTGCGTTTTATACAGTCTGGCCTGAATGCGGAAGGTTTCTCTGCCGGGCCTGAAGATGGCTTAATGGGGCAGAAAACACGCTCTGCGATAAGGGCCTTTAATCAACAGGCCGGTCGGGGTAATAGCTCAGTCATAGATAGTGTCTTGCTGGAGATGCTGAGGGCAGGCTTTCGGGCCAGAGGGTGATCTGGCCCGAAACAAAGAGGTAGTTAGATTGCGTCCTCTGAACCTTCGCCTTCTTCAGGTTCTTCAACAGGTTCATCGTTCAGGGTCTTAAGCTGGTCGACAACAGCATTTGGTTCTTCTATACCCAGCAGGTCGTTAACCGCATCGATCATCGTATCTTCTTCGTCCAACTCTTTATTACTGGCCATCTCTAAAGATTGAAGCGCGGCTTCAGCTAAGGTATTGATCGCTTCAGGATCAGTGGCTTCACCCGGTTCAAGGCCATCGATAATCTCAGCTAGTTCTTGCTGCAGTTCCTTTCTCTCCTGATTAGTCAGCTCTGGATCAGTCAGCTGATCGAGAATGTCATTGATTTCGGTCGCTTCCTCTTCGGTAAGGCCCGATGCCAGAACTGCTTTCTCATAGGTCGCAATCATACCGACGCGTGAATGAGCTGCGGCTCTTTCTCTGGCCCGCTCGGAGGCATGGGCGGCATTAAGGCTGCCTTTGAGTTTTCCTTGTTCCTCTTCTTCATCCTCAAAGGACGCGTCTGCTCGCTGTGCCTGTTTTGAGTGACCGAAGGCGTTACCGCCTTTTTGATCGTTACTGCTGGCTGAACTATTACCTTTGCCTTCACTATTGCCGCCAGCGTTGCCGCCATTACCACCACCGTTCCCGCCACCATTACCGCCTCCACCGCCATTCCCACCTCCGTTTCCACCTTTTGCATAGGCGGTTGAACCGGTATCTATATTCGTTAGCTGTTCGGTAGCCAGGGGGATCATCAGCAGGCTTGCTGAAAGAAATATCGGAAGACCAAGGCGCTTAAAGTAGGGCACGGAAGGCATGACTTACTCCTGAGGAAGTAGCTTTACTTCTTAAGGTTAGCCGCAAATCAGGCGACAAATTGCTTGTTGCGAAACAATCATATTGAGAGGACGCAGGCGCTTCCTCAGTAGATGTAGAAAATAAATGTTAACTGAGAATAGGCATCAAATATATAGGGATATAAAAGCGTGATTTATATAAGGATATTAATGGAAGGTTTTAAATGTTTATTTAAAAGCTGGTGCTAAAAAACACTCTGAATATAAATCAGTTTCTACAAGAATATTATTATGGTAATGTTGATAATCATTATTATTTATATTTCATCAGGTAGGTTTTTGTCGTGTCACGCGTACATCAACAGGTTGTCACCGTTGAAAGTCTGATCCATCCAAGTTATCAGCGTACTACTGCCGTCCGTCGAGTAGCTAAGCGACCGCGTTCATCAGTCGACGAGGGAACTAGCGTCGATGGACTGATGGTGGATCTTCTGCGTGAAGTGGCAAAGCCCTATCTACCACTGGTTGATTATTTCAAAGCAGACACTCAGTCTTCAGCGCATGACACCGCTGCTACTGATACAGAAACCCCGTCAGGTCAGTCTGTTCAGCGCGGTAACATCAGTCTTCGGTCTGTGCCTTCGCGTCCGGCTGTTGTACCCGCAACGACCTCGAAAGCTGCAGTTGTTCAACAGAGTGACCCCAATCTCATTGCACGTACGCCAGCTAAAGCCAAACCTTGTGGCTCCTGTCCTGCTTTACGCGGAGGCTTGTGTCGCTGTGCCCTGAAGCGGGCGAGAAGGGGTTAAGAGAAGGTTAGGCCCTCTGACTCAGAGGGCGCTCAATAGTGATGCCGCTTTGGGCCCTAATACACGCTGCGCTGCTAGGGTGATCAGTGTTCTGCCAACCAACTTCCCACCATTTGCGACCAGGCGGGTGACAGCATCGTCGCTCAGGTCTTCTCGCAGCAGTCCGTGACTCTCAAAAAACGCCATTAATGTATCAGCCTTGACGACCGTTGCATCATAGGTGACAGCAACAGAGCCTGCATAACGTTTGTGGGTGATGGTCTTGATGCCATCTGCTTCGTTCAGCCGCGTGAGTAGATCTGCTACCTGATTCGGTTGCTGTTTGATGGCGATCGAGCGGACACGGATACGACCGCGTACCTGATGAATATAGGGCTGCATACTACCTCCGAAATACAAATGCGGATGATAGTGATTATTGTTTTGTTGATCAAGGCGTGTACGACTAAATGAATCGTCATAATTTTAATAGTCTGAGACCCTTAAATAATATGCTCGCAACCTGCATAAAATGATGGGCCGAATTTTTATCACTATAAAAATACTGAACTAAACTTGTGCCCATCGTCGGTGATTTATGGGAACACAGGTGATTTCTGAAAAACGGTTAATGGATATAAGACAGCACACTAAAGTGGCTTCCCATATTCCGGGTCGATTGCGGCTAAAGTTTTCTGCCGGAATATTCTTAAAGTTTGGCGATGAAGATATCTCGGATTTTCAGTCGAAGCTGGATGCGTTACCGGGGGTGACTAATTACAGGGCCAACTTGGCCGCCTTCAGTGTGGTGCTGGAGTACGACCAGAAGATCATGCCCTATAAGCTTTTTGATCAGCTGTTTCAGGACAATGAACAGTATGCCATTGAGGCACTGAACGAGATTCGGGAACGGTTTGATCAGGCTTAACACTGACTACTGACAAAGTAGCGGGAGGAATCATGAATCAGCAACCGCAGGCTGCGGCCCAGGGAGCTGCACCTAATGATCCGATGGCCGCTGGCCAGCCTCAACAGATGCAGCCTCCACCACATTGGCACGCACCACCTCAGCAGATGCAACCGCCACCACAGCAGTTTCAACAACCGATGCCACCGCCGCCTCATCACGCGCCACAGCCTATGCCAGGGCAACCGCAAGGTTGCGCACCAGCGATGCACTGTTACCCGGCTCCAGCATGGCAGCAACCGGGAATGATGCCTCCGCCTCAGGCATATTACTGCTACGACCAGCCCCAGTGCTACCCGCCACCTAATGCCTGTCCTCCACAACCCTGTTCCAGCAGTGCGATGGAAGATTACTGCAAACAGGTGATGAAAACTGCCATGGGCGATAAAAGCGGTGTACTGGATGACCTGTTCGACAAGATGGGGATGGAAGACAAGGATTTCTGGAAAGGGGCGATGATCGGAGCCGCAGCCGTGCTGTTATTGACTAATGACAATGTCAAAGAAACCTTGACGACAACTTTGGCCAACGCCGGTGAAATGTTCAAGTCAGGCGCTGGGAAAGTGAAGGATGCAGCAACGGATGGTGCTGAGATCATGAAAGATACCGTTAAAGGTGGCTCAGAAAGCTTTAGCGAATCTGTTGCGCGACATAAGGCGAAGAAATCCGAATCAGATGATGCTGGCGATGAGTAATCGCAGGCGAATTTAAGCCTGATACTCAAATTGCTCATTCAGTGGGAGATTGAAGATGAATCCGGGACTTTATCATTTTTATCCTGATCATAATGGCCGTTATCCCGGCCAGGGGAAAAACGCAACTCAGGCCCAGAAGCGGAACCGAATGTTGGTGGGGTTGTTAGCAGGGGCTGCTGTGGCCTATGTCGTCAGTAACAAAAAAGTACGTTCTTATATTGCTGCAACAGGTGCTTCAGCGGCATCCGCTGCTAGAGGGGAGCTGGAGGAGTTAAAAGAGCGCTTGGCAGATTCTGAGGCGGAACTGGAATATCTGCGTAGCCAGATGAAAGAGGAATAGGATGAATACTGAGCTGGTGCATCGCCTGCCTAATCGTATTCGATGTCGGCTCAAGGGACTGGAAGCCTGCCCTCAGGGAGCTGCGATGGTCGAAGACCTGCTCGAGCAAACCGTTGGTGTGATCTATGTACGGGTCAATGTTCGTGTCAGGTCGGTGGTCATTGAGTTTTCTCCTGAGGAAGTATCAGAGGATGAGCTGATAGCACAACTTGATCAGTTGCCCTGGCAATCCGTTGAAGACCTGGAATACGAACCGGAACTGACCTTAACCGATATTGGTTTGAACGCTACAGCATTGGCGGCAACTGCCGCACTGCCTAAGGAACTGAAGCCAGTCGTTGCTATCCCCGCCATTACACCTACTGTTTGGCAAGGGTTTAACGAACTGCTGGATGAAGGTCTGAACTCTGAAGTGCTGGATGGCCTGGCGCTCAGTGTTTCATCTGCAAGAGGCGACTACAGCACAGCAGTACTCACTCAGACGTTGCTGACGTTGGGTGAATACATGGAGCAGAAGACTTCCCATCGGGCGGATGAATTGCTGGCTCGCCTGATGAGACCTGATACTACTCAGCTATGGGTTGAGCGCGACGGCGAAACTATCCAGATCAACTCAGCCAAGCTGGAAACTGATGACACTATGCTGCTTGGGCCTGGGGATAGTGTTTGTGCCGACGGTGAGATTCTGGACGGTACCGGGTTGATCAACCAATCCTCTATGACGGGGGAAAGCCTGCCGGTACGCAAAGAGTCCGGTGACTGGGTTCATGCTGGCTCAGTGATTCAGGAAGGTAACCTTAAGGTTCGGGCCGAACAGATTGGTGATATGGCCAGCACCGCCAGGATAGGTAAGTTTATTCAGGAATCCCTGAAGCAGCAGAGTAATACCCAGATGGTGACTGCTGAAATGGCTGATCGACGGGTGAAAATTACCTTAGGTGTTGGTGCACTCGTATATACCTTAACCCGTGATCTTAACCGTTTGGCAGCAGTGTTTCTTGTCGACTATGCCTGTGCGCTCAAACTCAGTACGCCGCTGTCGTTTAAGAATGCGATGCATTGCGCGGTGAAAGCCGGGTTATTGCTAAAAGGCGGTCATGCGGTTGAAGAACTCGCCCAGGCCGACACCTTTATATTCGATAAGACCGGCACTCTGACTTACGGTCAGATGCAGGTCACTGATGTAGTTGATCTGCGCGCCGATGATAGTGATTACGATCTGCTGCATTTGGCTGCATCTGTTGAAGAGCATAGTAACCATCCATTGGCTCAGGCCATTGTTGCGGCGGCCAGGCGCGAGTCATTCCAGCACGTTGATCATGGCGATGTCGATTACATTGTTGCCCATGGCCTGACGACGGACTTTGATAATGGCAAGAAACTGGTGATTGGCAGCCGTCATTTCCTCGAACACCATGAAAAGGTCGACTTTAAGCAATCGGACGAGCGGATCGAAGAGCTTTCGATGAAAGGGCTTCATCAGCTATATATTGCTGTTGATAATGAACTGATCGGCATTGTAGGCCTGAAGGATCGGGTGCGGCCGGAAGCTAAGGAGATTCTGTCGCAGCTACATGAACTGGGGATAGGCAGAACTGTTATGTTGACCGGCGATCGACAGGCAAAAGGTCAGGCGATGGCGGACGAACTCGGTATCGATCAGGTGTTTGCTGAGATGCATCCGGAAGATAAGGTTGCGGTGGTTCAGCAGCTGAAAGCAGAGGGTAGAAAGGTTGTCTTTGTCGGTGATGGCGTTAACGATGCCCCGGCGATGGCAGAGGCCGATGTTAGTGTCTCTATGTTGGATGGTACTGAGCTAACCCAGCAGGCGGCGGATTTAATCATGATGAACGATGATCTGCATGGTCTGGTAGCAGCGCGCGAGCTGTCATTGAATACCATGAAACTAATTCGCAGCAATATTGCGCTGACCGAAGTGATTAACACCGGCATTATGGCGGGCGCGGCTTTTGGCTTCATCTCTCCAGTATTGAGTGCATTGCTGCACAATGGCACTACTATTGGTATTCTATTACGCGCACTGAACAGGAAACCGCTGTAATACCTCTCTGATCATCTGCTGAAGAATAACAAACAGTCATGGAGTGACTGATGAAACCCTCTAGAAACCCTTTAGTTTCCTTTGCTTTGGCATCCGCTATTTTGCTTCCGGCAAACAGCTACGCCAGTGACCTTTCATACACCCACTTTGTTGATAGTAATAGCCGGTTCAAATGTCTCTATGGCTATGCGGCAGACAAAACCGGTGACCATCAGGCTGCCATCGCCATCTTTGAAGATTGTATCGAACGGTGGGATGACGTTTATTCAATGCTATGGCTCGCTCAGATCTATGAAGCGGGTGTCGCAGTGGAGCGCGACCTCGAAAAGTCTACTGCGTTAATGAAACGCGGCGCAGAGCAACAGGATGAAGCTGGGTATTCCAGCCTTGCTCGCTATCACTATGGTGTTGCGCTTTACACTGGTACTGGCACTGAACAACAGATCGAAGAAGCGGTTGGTTATCTTCAACGAGCAGCAGCTGAAGGTGTAACCGATGCCTGTGATTTTCTAAAAACTAAAAACCTGGAATGTCGTTCAAACAATTAGCAGGCGCCTGCTATAAGCTTTCCCAGTAGCGACGCTGACATTGCGGCGTCGCTGCTACAATCAATAACAGCTTCCCTCGGTTCTCTAATAATTGAAGGTGCTTGTTTTGAAGTCTGTGGGTCTCTCTCTACTTGTCTGGCTAACATTGATTTTCTCGCCTCCGTTACAAGCCCGGTGTATAGGAGTCGTAACCGCAGGTGGTGGGCCTGACTACTGGCAGTTTGTAGAACAAGGCGCGAAACAAGCCGGAAGAGAGCTGGGCGTTGGGGTTGTGGTAGGCGGTGCTGCCGATGAGATCAATACTGAGGGGCAAAGGACAGTTATCAGGTCGATACTGTCAGCGGGATGTAAAGCGGTGGTTTTAGCGCCAAATTCGCCTGAGCTTAAGAAAGACGTCGCTATGTTGAAGGCTCAGGGAATTCCGACAGTGTTTGTCGATCGGGACTATGGCGGCGACAGAGTCAGTGTGATCAAAACCGCAAACTTTTCTGCAGGCGAAGTAGCAGCTCATGAAATGCAGAAAGTATTGGGAACTGGAGGCAAAGTTGCACTGTTAAGGATGGACAAAAGTGTACTGCCGTCGACATTACGGGAAGACGGTTTTGCTAAAGTCGCAGGTGAAGCCGGGTTGGATATCGTTATCGAAGTCTATCTGTGCACTATGGTCGAAGAGGAACGAGCGACCGCTTATAGTGTCCTGAAACAACATCCGAATATTGATGGGGTCTTTACTCCAAACCAATCAACTAGCGTGGCGGTACTGAAGGCATTGCAGCAATTGGGCAGGGCAGGGAAGGTTGTTCATATTGGTTTTGATAGTCATCCATCAGTCATCGAAGGGGTGCGTAATGGTGAGGTGTATGGCTTTGTCCTGCAACAACCCTTTGTGATGGGATATAAAGGGGTTTATGCCGCTTACTATGCGATGCGTGGTATCCCGTTCCAACAGGTGATAGATGTACCTGTCCGTTTCGTTGATCGTACTAACATCAATGACAGTGACGTGCGCAAAGCCCTCGGGATTGAGGCATCTGATTAAGTTTCTTTAAGTTCCGGGTTTCATACTGACATCAGTCTGTTGACGCAATCGTTCAAGATTTCCGGTCATCCCCATGTTTAAATCTATTCTGCCTATTTCTGATTGTAAGATGTCCTGTTGTCTTTTGTGACCGCTGGTCATACAATGACCCGTAGTCATAATCTGGAGCTGTAATATCGTTAAATCGGGCTAGATGTAGTGTCAGAAAGGGTGTCGGAAAAAGTGTCAGAACGAAAGGTTCGTGAGTTTAATCGCCGTGAAAAGGAGTTGTTGAACGCGGCCTTGGAACTGTTCTCGGATGAACAGTGGGAAAAAGTAACTGTCGCCCAGATAGCTGAACATGCGGGTATTGGTAAAGGTACTGTCTATAAGCATTTCTCCAGTAAAGAGGAGATATATGCTCGATTGATCCTTGATGATGATCAGGAGACTCTGGCCGCATTTGTTGAAATGTTAGCTGGCAATGATGACCCAGTCGCAAAGCTGAAACGTATTCTGCAGTATTCTTTCGAAAAGTTCGGAGATGACAGTGCGCTGAGCCGTGTGCATTTTCACTGCAAGCAGCGTTCTTTCAGAGAACGATTAAGCGATTCGGTACAGCAGCAGTTCGTCGACCGGGAACAGGAGTTTATGGACCTGATCGCTCCGATACTGGAGCGAGGGATGGAAGAAGGCTGTTTTATGCCGCGTCCGCTTTATCAGGCCTTCACCGGTCTGGAAGCTATCTTCAATGGCACATTGCTGATGATCCGAAACGAAGATTATCTCTGTTCGTCGATCGATCAGCCGGGTTTTAGTAAAGATGCCTTTATCGCTGAGATGGTGTCTTTCATGATAGGTACGCTTACCGGTCGTGTTGAACCCATCACTTAAAGTTAATTGAATTCGCCGGCTGTCGGAACGACGGCCTTTATTTTGAATACCTGTGACCAGTGGTCACATCGTGAATTAGAGTCACAATAATGAACCGATCAATATTATCTGCAGCCCTTATAGTGGCTGGCTTATCTGCATGGATGCTGATGGGGGTAAATTCTCAGGCTGAGGAAAACCCTGTTGAGTCAGCAGAACCAAAAGTGGCTGAACTGATGAAGGTTCAGGTCGTTAACTCGGTCGCAAAACCGGTACAGCGTTTAGTCAGCGTCCAGGGACAGGTAGAAGCCTCCCAGGTCGTTCAGCTTAAATCTGAAGTAGATGGCCGGGTTAACGAGTTAGCCGTGGCTGAAGGTACCCGTGTTACTGCTGGAACCGAGCTGATCAAATTGGCACAGGACTACCGTCCGGCACAGTTGGCTGAAGCACAAGCCCGTTTAAAGAAAGCCCAGAGTGATTTGCAGGCAAATTTGAAACTTCGTAAGCGTGGTTTGCAGTCAGAGAACCAGATAGTCGCTGATCGTGCTGAATTGGAGTCCGCGCGTGCACAGGTTGCGCAGGCTCGCTATCAGTTGCAGCACACAGTGATCAAAGCACCATTTAACGGTGTTCTGAATACCCGAACAGTAGAGCTTGGCGATTTTGTCGAAAGAGGTCAGCAAGTCGCTGAACTGGTGAATGATGAGGAACTGATTGTCGCAGGTCAGGTGCCACAGCAGTTCGTCAATGGGCTGAAAATTGGTCAGGTGATTAATCTACGCCTGGTAACTGGCGGAACACTGGCCGGTGAACTCAAATTTATCTCCGCTACCGCCAATGCCGATACGCGAAGCTATCGTGTTGAGGTTGCGTTGAACAATATCGAGCATCAACGTCTGATCGGTACCAGCGCGACCATGCAGTTACCGGTAGAGGAGTTGACTGGCCATTGGGTACCCGGTTCGGTACTGGGGTTGGGAACTGAAGGGCAGCTCCAGGTAAAAGCGCTGGACTCAGAAAACCGTGTTGAACTACATCAGGCAGAACTGATCCGTACCGACAAAGATGGCTTTTGGATCAGCGGCTTACCATATGATGTGACATTGGTGAGTGTTGGTCAGCATTTTGTTGGTGTGGGCGATCAGGTAGTCCCTGTCTTCGGTAATCCTATCGAAGCAAAAGAGGAGGCTGCTGTTCATGCGAACGTTGATTAATGCTGCGATCGACCGAAGTCGAACAACGCTCTTGGTGTTGTTGTTCCTCTTTATCAGTGGTGCAATCTCCTTTATTAGCATTCCGAAAGAATCTGACCCGGATGTCGCGATTCCGATCATCTATGTGTCCATCCCTTACGATGGTATCTCGCCTGAGGATGCGGTGCGTCTGTTGGTGCGTCCGATGGAGAAAGAGCTGAAAACCATCGTAGGCATCAAGGAGATGAAGTCGCTGGGCAGTGAAGGCCACGCCTCGGTAACTCTTGAATTTGATGCCGGGTTTGATAGCGACAAGGCTTTGGAAGATGTTCGTGCAAAAGTGGATATCGCCAAAGCACAGCTACCAGCCGACACAGATGAACCATCGATTCATGAAGTAAACGTTGCACTGTTTCCGGTGCTGAACATCGCGCTTTCGGGCAACCTTTCTGAACGGGTCATGCTTACGGCAGCTCGTGATCTTAAAGATGAGATCGAAAGCTTACCCGGTGTACTTGAGGTTGAAATCGGTGGTAACCGTGATGAGTTAATGGAGGTTCTGATAGAGCCACAACTACTGGAAAGCTATCAGCTCGATTTTGCCGAAGTATTAAACGCCGTAGCTAACAACAACCAACTGGTTGCTGCGGGTGCGATCGACACTGGTAGTGGCCGTCAGGTACTTAAGGTGCCTGGTGTGGTTGAAAGCGTCGATGACATGCTCAGTATGCCGATCAAAACCAGCGGCAGCAATGTGGTCACTATTGCTGATGTGGCGACAGTGCGCCAGACCTTTAAAGATCCTGAAAGCTTCGCCCGCGTGGGTGGTGAAAGCGCTATGGTTCTGTCGGTTAAGAAAAAGGTCGGTGCCAACATCATCGAGACGATTGAGCAGGTTCAAGCACTGGTTGATGAACGTCAGGCATTTTGGCCGCAAGGTCTTAAATACGATTACATCACTGACCAGTCGATTCAGATTCGGACTATGTTGAGCGATCTGATGAACAATGTGATGACCGGTGTCATTCTGGTAATGGTGATCATCCTGGGCGCAATGGGTTTCCGCTCCTCACTGTTGGTAGGGCTAGCGATTCCGGGTTCATTCCTGACAGGCATTCTGGTCATCAACATGATCGGGTTCACTCTTAACATTGTTGTACTGTTCAGCTTGATCCTGGTTGTCGGAATGCTGGTGGACGGCGCGATTGTGGTCATTGAACTGGCAGATCGTCGTCAACGTCAGGGCTTGAGTGCGAAAGAAGCATTCAGCTACGCGGCTTCACGTATGGCATGGCCGGTTATTGCCTCGACGCTGACAACATTAATGGTGTTTATGCCATTGATGTTCTGGCCGGGGGTGATGGGGCAGTTTATGAAATACCTGCCTGCGACCGTACTGATCTGTCTGACGGCATCCCTGGCGATGGCGCTGATCTTTATGCCTGTACTGGGTTCAGTGTTGGCGCGTAAGCGTAAGGCCGCCGTTTCAGATGCGTCAGATGATGACGAGTACGCGCTGCCGCAAACCCGATTTAACCGCAGCTACCGTGCCGTATTGCTGCCACTGTTGAAACATCCGGGCAAGACGTTACTGCTGGCGTTGGTGATGATCGGTGGAACTTATGGAGCCTATGGCACCTTTGGCAAGGGCGTAGAGTTTTTCCCGGATGTGGAGCCAGAACAGGTACTGACACGTATTCACGCCCGTGGTGACCTCTCGATCTACGAAAAAGATGCATTGCTGCGTCAGGTTGAACTGCGTGTGCTAGGCACACCTGGTGTTAAGGCTATGTATGCCCAGAGCTTTAACGATGGCGGTTCTGAGCGCTCAGAAGACGTTGTAGCGGAAATTCAGTTTGAACTGATGGACTGGCAGCAGCGGCCAAAGGCAAAAGATATTCTGGCTGATATTGAAGAGCGAACTCAGGATCTGCCGGGTATTCAGCTGGAGTATCGTAAAGCCGAGAACGGGCCCGTTCAGGGTAAGGCGATGCAGCTGCAGGTGAGTGGTTATACCGACGAACAGATCTATCCCGTTGTGGCTCAGATTCGTGAAATGATGGATGAAGTCGGCGGCTTTGTCGGCGCGGAAGATAACCGTCCGCTGCCAGGCATCGAATGGCGTCTTAACGTTAATCGTGAAGAAGCGGGTCGCTACGGCACGAACATTGTGACTGTTGGTAATGCAGTTCAGTTGATTACCAGCGGCATCAAAGTTGCGGATTACCGTCCCGACAGCTCTGACGAAGAGGTGGATATTCGTGTCCGCTTCCCGGCCGATAAGCGTAATCTGGATCAGCTGATGCAGATGCAGTTACACACGGAACAGGGCATGGTGCCGCTGGCCAACTTTGTGGATCTGGAACCTGCTCAGAAAACCGGTGTGTTACATCGAGTAGATAGCCGCAGGGTAGTGACCATTCAGGCAGATCCTGCTGAAGGTGTGCTGGTGAATGATCTTGTGGTTAAGTTGCAGGCAAAGTTGGAAAGGCTCAAGCTGCCGCCTGAAGTACGTCTGAACTTCAAAGGTGAAGATGAAGAACAGGCAGAAACAGGAGAGTTCCTCAGCTCTGCATTTACCATTGCGATCTTCATGATGGCTCTGGTGCTGATTACCCAATTTAACAGCCTGTATCAAGCTGGGTTGGTTCTTTCGGCAATTGTGTTCTCGACCGCTGGCGTACTGCTGGGGCTGATGATTACCGGTCAGCCTTTTGGCATCGTAATGGTTGGTGTCGGCATTATTGCTCTGGCAGGTATCGTGGTGAATAACAATATCGTATTGATTGACTGTTATAACGATCTTCGCCGTCAGGGTCGTGACCCGCTGAACGCTGCGTTGGAAACCGGCAGTCTGCGTTTACGTCCGGTACTGCTGACTGCGGTAACTACCGTACTGGGCCTGATGCCGATGGTACTGGCGATGAATATTGATCTGATCAATCAGTCGGTAAGTTTTGGTGCACCATCAACTCAGTGGTGGACTCAGCTATCTACGGCGATCGCTGGTGGCCTGAGTTTCGCAACTGTACTGACGCTGTTTTTGACACCTTGCCTGTTGGTACTGGGTGAAAAGAAGATCTTTAAGCGTAAAGCAAAAACCAAAGTGAGCACAGACGCGGTAACGGTTTAATACGAACTTTGCCGAACCTTAACGGGTTCTCAAAGGGTCAGGTACTATCAGTCGCGATAAGCGGCCAGATGGGATCTGGCCCTTTTTTGTATCCCTAAAGCTGCCTGTCATTCCCCGCTATTCAGACCTATAGTTTTGGTGTGATGAGCCGTGGTGACAGGTAGGGCCTGCTATGACTTCTTTTAAAAAACTGATCGGGATAGCACTGATAAGTACTTCTTTATTTTCGACATCGCCCTTGTATGCCGATGAAGTACAGGCATTGGTGGACGAGCTTCAAAAGTTAACAGATAAAGCCCGACAAGAAAGAGCGGCAGATCGCTGGCTGCAAAACGCCCTTGAAGATCTGGTCGCCAAGTATAACTTCCCGTGGAAACTAAGCCTGTTGAGTGATGATTTCTCGGATGGCGATTACCAGCGTGGCGTTAGCTGGAATGTCGGTTCTGGAGAGTTCTGGGTTGATAGACGGCTGGGCCTGCGCTCCCGGGTTGAAGCGAAACAGGTAGTTGAACAGCGTCAGGAACAGCCTCCGCAAAGTGATAAAGATCTGGCTAAGGCGGTGCTTGGAGCGCTGCTGAAAGAGCAACTCGGCGGCAATGACTCATCATCTTCACAGCAACGACAAACGTCAGAGTTAGTAAAAACGCCCGCGTCTATTCGGACTAAGCTCTCAATACCAACGACCTTTGCTGTCGAATCACGGTTTAGCCAGAATAACCGTCCGGGAGAAGCGGGGCAGTTTGAGTGGATAGTGATGCAGGACGATGCGGGCCAGAATGCTTACAAGCTGGTGGTTACAACGGGCGGTCGTGCAATGGTTGATGTGGTGCGTATTCTCAGTGGCCGCGAATCCTACGTTGAACGCGTCGAATTCCCAAAACTCAACGAAAGTGGCGACCACACACTGTCATGGCGCCAAACCTCTGCTGGGGCTATAGAGGTATTTGTGGATGGGGCCCAGGTTATTAAGATTAAAGACCGTGCGTTCCGATACGGCTTTAAATACTTTGGCATGATCAACCGTTCAGGTGATTTCTCAGTCGGTGGTGTCGAGGTGTTGGGCGGTCGGTGACTGGATGTGTTTAAAGCGTTAAGGGGCTCTTTAGTCCTGATATAGGTTGTCACTAATTTTATATAAACGCCCGATGTACCTCATCGGGCGTATTGTATTTTAGTGATAGATGAAGACGCTGCGGGTTGTTTTTACAACCCCAGCTTCTCCGCAACGTAGTCGGCGTCTTTATCGCCACGACCCGACAGGTTAACCAGGATAGTCTGATCAGGGCTTAATTCTGCTGCTTTGCGCATCGCCCAAGCTACCGCATGGGAGCTTTCCAACGCCGGGATAATGCCTTCGACCTGAGACAGGGTCATAAAGGCGTTCAGGCACTCTTCATCGCTGGCCGTTTCGTATTGAACCCGGCCCAACTCTTTCAGGTAGCTGTGTTGCGGGCCAACGCCCGGGTAGTCGAGGCCGGAAGCAATGGAGTGTACTGGCATAGGTTCGCCATCTTCAGTTTCCAGTACGTAGCACTTCATACCATGGATCTCGCCCGGTTTACCGAGGGTGAGGGTGGCAGAGTGCTGGTCGGTTTTCAGGCCTTTACCGGCTGGCTCAACGCCTACGATCTGTACTTCTTTATCGTTAAGGAATGCGGTGAACAGGCCCATTGCGTTGGAACCTCCACCGACACAAGCGGTGATGTAATCCGGGAGTTTGTTATGGCGGCCCTGGAACTGTTCACGGGCTTCGGTACCAATGATGCTCTGGAAATCACGGACCATTTTCGGGAATGGGTGTGGGCCTACAACGGAACCGATTGCGTAAATGTAGTTGACCGGGTCTTTGAGGTATTCAACAAAAGCGCTATCGACGGCGTCTTTCAGGGTAGCGGTGCCTTGGGTCACCGGAACCAGTTTGCAACCAAGAATCTTCATCTTGGTGACGTTCGGGTGTTCTTTTTCGATATCGACCTGACCCATATGGATCTCACATGGGATACCAACCAGCGCGCAGGCCGTTGCCAGGGCGACACCGTGCTGGCCCGCGCCTGTCTCGGCGATTACCTTGGTTTTACCCATATATTTAGCCAGCAGGGCTTCCCCAAGGCAGTGGTTAATCTTATGGGCACCGGTGTGGTTCAGGTCTTCGCGCTTCAGATAGATCTGTGCGCCGCCTAGTTTTTCACTCAGACGCTTGGCGTGATAGATCGGGCTCGGACGACCGACATAGTCAGCGAATAGGGAAGCCAGTTCCTGTTGGAACTCCTCAGTCTGACGGATCTCTTCATAGGCTAGATCGATCTCGTCCATCACTTTCTTTAGCTCTGGTGGGATGATCTGACCGCCAAACTCACCAAAGTAACCTTCTGCATCCGGCATCGGCGCGAAATCGAAGTTGCTCATTCTCTCTCAAACTCCACTTCATCGAATTATCATATGTTTATACCTGAATATAATAAGCGTCGGCTATAGCGCCTATTCGCCTTTAGCACAGTTGTGATTCTGATCAGGTTATCCGGACAAAATAATGTTGAATGAGATCCGCGGATGGAGATGATGACTATCCCGATTTGCAGGGTTTGGTGCCGGTGGACGAAAATGGATCCTGTTGGCATTTCTCCACCATAAACTCATAAAACACCCGAACCCGCGCTGGCATGAAGTCACGGTTGGGCCAGATTATATTGAGTTCACGTCGCTTCGCTTTCCATTGCTCCAGTAGTGGTACCAAGCGACCGTCGTTGATCGCTTCTTTGACCATGGGGCCCGGTAGATAGCCAATGCCTAACCCTTGCTCTGCGGCAGCCAACAATAAAGCTGCATCATCAACTCGCAGGCGTGGTTCCCCGCGCAGGAAACGCTGCTCACCGGTTCGGCAATGGATAAACTCCCAATTACGCATCAATTCCAGCGCCAACAGCTGGTGGTCTCGAAGTTCATCGGGGTTCTCAGGTTCTCCTTGTTGAGCAATGTAGGCCGGGCTGGCGCAGAGCTGCATATGTGTTTGGCCAATCTGACGGCAGATCATTCGTGAGTCGTCCAAACTACCTACCCGGAATGCCAGATCAAACTCAGTGTTAAACAGGTCGACATTGTAGTTACTCAACTTGACCACCAGTTGTATCTCCGGATATAGCGCCATAAATGCCAGCAGCTTATCTCGCAGGTAATAGTTCGCGAGATTGGTTGGTGCAAGAACGGTAATGCGGCCTTTTAGCTGGTGGCGATCTTCACTTAGTTTGCTATGGGTTTGCTGCAGTTCTTTTAGCAGTGGACCACACCGGTTTAGATAGTGCTCTCCCTGAGCTGTGAGATGTATACCTCGGCTATTGCGCCTTAACAGGTGGCAATCGAGTTTCTGTTCAAGATGTTGAATGCGCCTGCTTAGCGTCGCCTTAGCAATACCCAGTTCATCAGCGGCCTTATTGAAGCTACCGGCTTCAGCAATCGCGATGAAGAGGGCTAGGTCGTCCAAATATTGGCGTTCCATTTTTGGAATTTAATCTCTGATTATATGCTCTATGTTTCACTTTAGATGATACGTATTCTCTTTTGCAACATAAAGGAGGAGCTGGCGATGAGAAAGATACCCGTACGCTATAGCCAAATCGTGTTTGCGTTTTTGATGTCGATGAAGATGTCGTTCCTGATGACCTTTGTTATCACCTGGGTAAATACCGGTATGGATGCGGGCTACCCATTTCGCTGGATGCAAGCGTGGGCGCTGGCATGGCCGATCGCTTTTGCCACAGTCATTTTCATCGTTCCTCAGGTAAGAAGGTTAGTTTCTATGTTGGTCGAGAAGGAAGGTGAAAATGTCTGAGTTTTATGTGACGGCGATAATTCGAGTTAAAGAGGGAGCAAATTTGGACGAAACAAAGCTGGCCATGAAACAGCTAGTTAGGGCGACGATAGAAGAGCCTGATTGTCAGCAATTTGAGCTCTATGCGGATGACGAAGACCCACGTCGGTTTGTACTAAGAGAGCAGTTTACAGACGCTGATGCTTTAAAGCGCCACTTCGAATATCCCCACACCCTGGAGTATTTGGCGGGAGATTTTACCGAGGTCGTCGAAGTGATTAAGGGTGATCGCTTAGTCTAAGGCTTTTTTCTTGGCGCTGGTGGCCGACGGTACAGTTCGTGTTCACCAGCGATAGACTATTCTACTGTTGATGTCACTCTCTTGCTGGGGACTGCATGAAATCAATGGTACTTTTCACTTTGATATTCGTACTCTCGGGTATCAATGTCGCTGCTGCGGAACGGTCGCCAGTTAAGCCTGTCCGGATAGTGACGCTGATGGACTTCAAACCGTTTATCTGGTGTGAAGATAATGTTCCGAAAGGGATCGATATCCAGATCGTATCGGAACTTTTCTTCCGTGTCGGACGCGCCTACAGCATTGAATGCCTGCCCTGGAAACGGGCTTTGTCATATCTCAAGTCAGGCGAAGCCGATGCACTTTTTTCCGCCTATAAAACACCTGAACGTCAAGAGTTCGCTACCTATCTGGAACATCCTCTTCACTACAGTGTGTTCAGCGCGTTTACGCAAAAAGGGCATGAGTTTGAGTTCTCTGGCACTGAAGATCTGAACGGTAAACGTGTGGGAATGGCTTTAGGCTACAGTGTTAACCCGGAATTCGATGCCGCGAAATCAGATAACAAATTTGCAGTTGTTGAAACCACCTCTACCAGTGCTGGATTACAGATGCTGATGGATAAGCGCGTTGATGTATATATCAATGCCAAGGAGGTTGTGTTGTACCGGGCGTGGAAAATGGGGCTGGATAGGAAGGTTGTCGAACTTCCTCATCCGTTACATCAGCCTCGGCCTGCTTATCTTATGCTATCGAAAGCGGCGCATATCCCAGAACAGCGAAAGCTGTTAAAAGATCTTAGTCGCGAGTTAGATAAGATGTGGCGCGATGGCTCGATTGACCAGATTATCCAATCCTTCCTGAAACCCGCCAAAGCAATTTACGATCCTGAGTTGTAAAACTTTTGTCATACCAGAGTTCCTTTACCCGTTATTTACCCTGCAATAGGCGAGAATAAAGCAGGCTGATAGGGAGAGGGTGAATGATTGGCAAATGGTTAAGCGTCTTAGGTGCTCTTTGTTTAAGCGGCAATGCGAATTGTGCATCTCTTACAGACGAAAAACTCACAAAGCTTGTAGCGGATACGCGTGCGCAGTATGAGATACCGGCGTTGGCTGTCGTGGTTGTAAACGCAGAACAGGTAATGCTTTCCGCAGTGCAGGGAAACAGGTCCATCGATAACAACCAGCCTGTTAAGCTTGGAGACTTTTTTCACATAGGCTCGGGCGCAAAATCTATCTTATCAGTGGTCGCAGGGTACTTGGTGGAAACTGGCAAGCTACGTTGGGACTCACGGTTCTTTGATTACTTTCCTGAGTTATTGGTTGTGGCGGATCAGCGCTACAGATCGATTACGCTTGAACAATTACTCGGGATGCGGGCTGGGATTCCACTATTCGACAGCTGGCAGCAGATAGGTTTGATTGGCGCAACGGCCCCAGCTGAGAAAGACCCCTTCATCAAACATCTGCTGGCTATGCCGCCAGAGACTCAGCCTGACGGTGATGGTTTTGCGTTTGGTTATTCTAATGCCAGTCCTCTATTGGCCGCCTCAATGCTAGAAAAGGTTTCGGGGCAGGAGTGGCGATCACTGGTAGAAAATGTGATGGCTGAGCAACTCAATATCAACATTAGGTATGGCTGGCCGGATTCAAATGATGGATCACATGTTGAGGGTCATGCCCGCAGTGGCCAGGGAATCATGGGCGTTTGGCAGCAGAGCCCAGCTGTCGATCCAAGAGTATCAGGGCAAGTCGGGGATCTGTTCGCGATCAAACCTGATATGCCCTATCGGCTACCAGAGGTGGTAGCGCCTGCCGGCGATTTTCAGGTATCGGTGAACGATTATGCCCGATATGCCCAGTTTCACCTTCGAGGGGCGATGGGGCTTGATGGTGCGATCTCTGCGGAGACCATTCAATACATTCATAACCGCTATCCTGAGGTGTCTCTGGGAATGCTCAGTAATGATGATTGGGGTACAAAAATCATCGGCATGGATGGCAGTGCCGGGACTTTTGTCAGTCACATGATGGTGATACCCGAACAAAATATGGCATATGTGATTTTGGCAAATAGTGGAACCGAACAGGCGCTGGAAGGGGTTAGTGACCTATCAGCGAAGCTGATTAAACAGCAGCTTGGGCTCTGGTGGTTGTTGTGGATCTAAGTAAAAAGGGGCCATTGGCCCCTTTTTTAATCCTTTATCGCTTAACGCTGCGCTGCTGCTTCTTGGCAGATACTGGTCGCTTCTTGCTGCTTGGCTTGCCACCAGGGCGGCTGTTCCGGGACGCCGGTCGTGCAGATTTACCCTGGCTGCGCTGGCTGGTTTTACCCTTAGTGCTGCCTGATTTGGCAGAAGGGCGGGCGCCATACTTTGGCTTTTCTTCGGCAGGGATTAACTGCTCTTTGGCGTTACCAATGAGTTCATCACGGCCCATATCGCGCAGAGCTGCACGCAAAGTGTCCCAATTCTTTTCGTCGTGGTAGCGAAGGAAGGCCTTCTGACGACGGCGTTGGTCCAGATCCTTTGGAACGTAGATCTTCTCGCTCTTATAGGTAAGCTGCTTCAACGGATTACGTTCGGAATAGTACATCGCCGTTGCAAGAGACATCGGAGATGGATAGAAGGTCTGGACCTGATCGACGCGGAACTTGTACTTCTTCAGCCAGCGGGAAAGGTTAAGCATATCGTCATCTTCACAGCCCGGATGAGCGGCTATGAAGTAAGGGATCAGATACTGCTTTTTACCCGCTTCGGCAGAGTACTTTTCAAACATCTTCTTGAAGTTGTCGTAAGTACCCATGCCCGGTTTCATCATCATCGACAGGGTGCCCTGTTCGCTGTGCTCTGGTGCAATTTTCAGGTAGCCGCCAACATGGTGGGTGACCAGCTCTTTGACATATTCCGGATCTCGTACAGCCAGGTCATAGCGCAGGCCAGAGGCGATCGCGATATTCTTGATCCCCTTGATCTCGCGTGCCTTACGGTACAGTTGAGTCGTCGGGCTGTGATCGGTTTCGAGATTTTCGCAGATGTCCGGATAAACACAGCTCAGCTTACGGCAGGACGCCTGAATTTTCGGGTCCTTACAGTTCAGCTTGTACATGTTTGATGTTGGACCGCCAAGGTCGGAGATCTGGCCGGTAAAGCCCGGTACCTTGTCGCGAATCTCTTCCAGCTCGTTGAGGATAGACTCGTGAGAACGGCTTTGAATTACCCGGCCTTCGTGTTCGGTGATAGAACAGAAGGTACAGCCGCCAAAACAGCCACGCATGATATTGACCGAGAACTTGATCATATCGTACGCCGGAATGCGCTGTTTGCCGTAGCTTGGGTGCGGAATACGCTGATAGGGCAGGCCAAATACGCTGTCCATCTCATCTGTTTCCAGAGGGATAGGCGGTGGGTTTACCCAGACCTCTTTATTACCGTGGCGCTGAATCAGTGTACGGGCATTGTGCGGATTTGACTCTTGATGCAGTACACGAGAGGCATGCGCATAGAGAATTGGATCCTTAGATACCTTTTCAAATGAAGGCAGTCGGATCACAGTATCTTCGTGTTTGAGCCCTTTCTCCCTTTTACGTAATGGCATTGGCACTATACGCAGTGGTTGAGCTTCTTCCGGATCGGAAGGGTCCTGTTTCTCAGGAAGCATCTCGTATGGGCTTGGGATATGGTCGATTTTGCCTGGCCAGTCGATACGGCTGGAATCCAGCTCTGTATAGCCACCCGGAGCGCAATCGCGCACTGCTGTAGTACCGCGCATATTTTTCAGCTGCTCAATGGTTTCACCATTGGCTAACCGATGGGACAATTCAACGATCGCGCGTTCGGCGTTACCGTAAAGCAGCAGATCAGCGCCTGAATCGATCAATACAGAACGACGTACCTTATCACTCCAGTAATCGTACTGGGCGATACGGCGCAGGCTCGCTTCAATGCCACCGACAACGATAGGCACATCGTTGTATGCCTGTCGACAACGCTGGCTGTATGCGATCACCGCACGGTCAGGACGCTTGCCACCCTCGCCACCTGGGGTGTAGGCATCGTCATGACGTACACGGAGGTCTGCCGTGTAACGGTTGATCATCGAGTCCATGTTGCCAGCAGAAACACCAAAATAGAGGTTTGGCTTGCCTAGCTTCATAAAGTCATCAGGGCTCTGCCAGTCTGGCTGAGCGATAATCCCGACGCGAAAACCCTGAGCTTCAAGGGTGCGGCCGATTACCGCCATACCGAAGCTTGGGTGATCGACGTAAGCATCGCCGCAGACAATGATAATGTCGCAGCTATCCCAACCCAGCTGATCCATCTCCTCTCGGGACATGGGCAGGAACGGAGCAGTGCCATAGCACTCAGCCCAGTATTTGGGATAAGACATCAGTGCAGGAGCTGTTTTAACCATATGTGCAGGGTGACCTCGGAGCTGAATGCCAGTATTGCTGTGGCGGGACAGTCAGCTCAGTAATTCTGAGTTTGAAAGGTGGCATATTTTCGCAGAATTTGATGCCGAATAAAACGAGGAATCTTCATAATTAAACCCTGCAAAGTGCAGGTGTTAAGCGGGGTGCAGCGGAAATGGATCGGGTTAGTAACTTGGCTTACCGCGCATCTTCTTGGTTTGGCCACGTTTGGTCTTGCTGTCCATTCGGCGCCTTTGCGACCCTTTGGTCGGTTTTGTTGCAATCCGTTTCCGCTCAATCTTGTTCACCGACTTAATTAACGCCTGCAATCGTTCCAACGCATCGAGCCTGTTTTTCTCTTGTGATCGGAATTGCTGTGCTTTGATTATGATGATGCCATCACTGGTGATCCTGCTATCACTCAGCTGTAGCAACCGCTCCTTATAAAACAGGGGAAGCGAAGATGCATTGATATCAAAGCGAAGATGGATTGCCGTTGAGACTTTATTGACGTTCTGGCCACCCGCTCCCTGAGCGCGGATAGCGTTCAGTTCAATCTCATGATCGGGAATGTTGACGTTTTGGGAAATCTGCATTGTGTAAAAAACTGCTAGTCAGATAGCCCATTGTAGCTTTAAATGGCTTCACTATCTTGTTGAATTTTAGGGATTGTAGTGATGCCACACTGTGTCATTGAGTATTCTGCGCAAGCAGCGGACTGTTATCCGGTTGCGGATCTTATTGAGGCCGCGCAGCTGGCGATGATTGGGTCAGGTTTGTTTGGCGGCGATGATGTCAAAACCCGCTCTGTACGGTATGACGACTTCGTTACCGGCAACGGGGCTGAGGCATTCGCTCATCTGACAATTCGTATTCTCAGTGGACGTACGCAGCAACAGCGCATTGCGTTGAGTGAGTGTGTTGTTGGCAGGTTAAGCGAACAATTCCCTGAGCTGGAAGAGATCACAGTCGAGATTAGAGAGATGGAACGGGAGAGCTACCGTAAGGTACAGCGCCCCCGTTAATCGCCTGTTTTCAGGCCATAGATCCTTCGCAGTGAATAGCGGTGGTGACCGAGTTGGCCAGAAAGCACTGATCGTGTGCCTGATGATGCATTTTTTCCAGTTTGCGCTCATCAGGCCGTTTATCTCCACTAAAGACCACATGAGGTTTTAGCATAACCTCTGTCATCACCATCTTCCCTTCAGCGTTCTTGGCCATTACGCCGGTCGCTTTGTCTTGGTAATCATCAATGCAATATCCATTTGCCGCAGCGATCGACAGAAAAAACAGCATGTGACAGCTTGAGAGAGATGCTACAAAGGCTTCTTCAGGATCAACGTTTTCGGCTACTGACCAGGGTAATGGCACAACGCTAGGTGACGATGAGGCTTGAATGACTGCACCACCATCGAACTGCCACTGATGGCCACGGCTATAGCGCTTATCCGTAAATTTTTGCTCATCGCGCTGCCACGAGATTGTCGCCTGATACTCTGACATCTATTCATTCCTTCATGAGAATAAGTTGAATTGTTGAGCGCTCGGATGACATTATTTGTCGATTAATAATCAGTTTCAAACGATATTTAATTCATTAAAGTGAACTAAAGCTCATGTTAGATGGTGGGGTCTCTCTTGCTGCACTGCGCACCTTTGCAGTAGTAGCGGAACAGCAGAGTTTAAGTAGAGCAGCTGATGTGCTCTGCATCTCTCAAAGTGCTGTCAGTCATCAGATGAAATTGCTAGAACAGCAGTTGAACCAGTCACTGTTTGTTCGACGTCACCGAGGTATCAAGCTGACGGAGGCGGGAAGGCAGCTCGCAAGTCATGCGAGTATGGCGATGGCGCAGTTACAGCATGGACTGGATAAAGTACGTCTTAGTAGCCAGCAGCAGTCGCTTCGGGTGGCGGTCATTCCCTCTTTTGCCAGTTGCTGGTTAATGCCTCGATTGGGAGACTTTTATCAGCGATATCCAGATATCGCATTGCATCTGATCGCTCAGGATGCGCTCGCTGATTTTCAAACACAGCAAGTGGATCTGCATATTCACTTCGGCAAAGGACATTATATCGGTCTGGAAACGGAATTTTTGATGTATGAGCGAGCTGTGCCCGTGTGTGGTGAAATGCTAAAACCGCCGGAAGATATGCGAGATTGGTTACCAAAGCAGAGGCTGTTGCACTATGACGCGGGCAGCGAAGATAGGCCCGGAGGTCTGGATTGGACGCGCTGGTTAACGGAGCAGAATTTCGATGCATCGCAATTCAGACAGCACAGTTGGTTCAGTCATGTCGCCCTCGCAGTACAGGCAGCGGAGCAGGGGTTGGGGGTAGCACTTGGCTGGCACTCTGTGATTTATGAAGGCCTAAGCTCAGGGCGCCTGATTCGGTGTGGTGAGGACTCAGAACGCTTTGATTATGGTTATTATCTGGTTAAGCCTGAAGGTCATAATGCAGAACCTATTGAGTTGTTTTCAAAGTGGCTCTTGCAGCAGGTGCGGATAGCGCCCGGACATTAAATTCTGAAGAATTTAAAGGGCACACGGTTGCTATGGCGAGGATCACAAAGTTGATCGTATGAGAAACGGCGGGAATTTTTATTCTATAAATCGGCAATATCTCTCCTTAACTGTTGCTGTATTCGCAACAGTTTGTCTTGTTGCCTCATCTCTCTCGCTAGTGAATGATAAGTAAACTTTTTACTTGGCAGGACGTGATGGATGAAAAGTTACCGCCTATATCAGATAGATGCCTTTACTGACCGTTTGTTTAAAGGTAACCCGGCAGGGGTTGTCCCTAACGCTGATGGGTTAACTGACGATCAGATGCAGCAGATCGCCCGTGAAATGAATATATCTGAAACGGCCTTTATCCTATCAGCTGATGCTGAAGATCATGATGTCTGGGTGCGGTTCTTCACGCCGACAACGGAGGTGCCCATTTGTGGTCATGCGACTGTCTCGGCCCATTACGTCAAGGCATTAGAAAGTGGATCTAATGGTGGTATCTGCGTCCAGAAGACAGGTGCCGGCTTATTGCCCGTTCAAACGGTCACTGATGGTGATGACTATAAGATAGAGATGACTCAGGGAGAGATCTCCTTCAAGGAGCCGATTTCAGGTCATTTATATGAGGCAGTGCTAGAGGCATTAGGATTAACCGATGATGATCGCGATCTTCGATATCCTGTTCAGGAAGCTTCAACCGGCCACTCTAAGATTATGGTGCCGATCAGAAGTCGCGAAAAACTTAATAGCCTAAACCCAGATATGGCGGCACTAATGTCATTAAGTAAGGAGCTGGGTTGTAACGGTTACTTTGTTTTTATGCTTGACCAGCAACAAGAGCTTCAAAGCCATGGCCGAATGTTTGCGCCTGCGATGGGTATACCGGAAGACCCGGTTACGGGCAACGCTAATGGCCCTTTGGGTGCTTATGTGGCTCATCACGGTATTGCCGGTATCGAAACTGGCACTTTCTCTTTTGTGGGCAATCAGGGGGAGGCGATGGGAAGGCCGGGTCAGGTGGATGTGATCGTTGAGATAGAGGATGGTCAGCCGCAGCAGGTTAGAATCCGTGGTGGTGCGGTAAAAGTGTTCCAAACGGAGCTGCAGCTTTGATCAGCGGCATCCACCACGTCGCTATTATCTGCTCGAACTATCAGCGCTCAAGGGCCTTTTACACCGAACAGTTGAACTTAGAGGTGATCGCTGAAAATTATCAGCCGGATCGGGGTTCATGGAAGTTAGATTTGAGATTACCCGATCATCGCCAGATAGAATTGTTCTATATTCCCGGAGCGCCTGTCAGGCCCAGTTATCCTGAAGCTCAAGGGTTACGTCATCTGGCGTTTGTAACTGAATCGGTCAGAGCAGCAAAACAGGAGTTAGCAGAGAAGGGGGTGGATACCGAAGAGATTCGTCAAGACCCCTATACCGGTAAGCGGTTCATGTTCTTCAGCGATCCTGATGGTTTACCTATCGAGCTATATGAAGCTTAGACTGGTTACTGATGGCAGTTGATGGGTATCCATGGCTGCCATACAGATCTGTTCTGATCGAGCCAACGCCCGGCTGCTTGCTGGTAGTCCAAACCCTCAACTTCAATCATAGCTGCAAGCTGAGCCAGCATCTCATTGTCGAAGTCGATGCGTTCAAGTAACTCAAAAGCACAAGGCCAGGTTTGTGGCATTGATGTTGAAGAAGCTTTTTTAAGCCAGCCATCTTTGGGATTTCCACAGTCGTAAGTAAATGCAGGATTTAAGCCCCAGCTAGCATCTGTTTCACAGCGAATATCCCACTCGGGAAATTCGACAAACTCGCCATCATGGATATGCTCGACCCAGTTTGGGGTCCAGTTAAAGAGTAGAATTGGTTGCTTCCGACTAACCGCTTCTTCGAATACAGACCATAGAGCAGAGGCGTCATCCGCTTGAACTTTCGAGAAGTTTAACGCCAGTGCTCTGATGCGTGCACGATCAGGCTTTTCCCAAGGGCCTGCGAGATAACGCCCTCTGGGCTGGGTCTCGTCTGTGGCAAACAGATGGGCGCATTGGTTTAGTGCCTTCCAGCTTGGTAAACCCGGGCAGAGCTCTTTTACATAGGCCGGGTACCACCATTCTTCACGTGTCCTTGCTGAATGGGCGCCCGCATCGAGGAAAAAGCCAAGCTCAATAAAGCGGTTAAATTCTTTAGCCATAGTGCCTTCCCATACTTCTACCTGAACGTCCCCCATGCCAAACCGCAGCAGTCCCCATTGTTCATCGACTGGGGCGTTGTTGTAGATAACGTTGTATCCCAAGTGTTTAAACAGGGTGCCGGTGATATGGGAGAGCACAATCTGGCTGCTCCAGTTGTTAACAATAATAGTGATGGGCTTTGTGGCTTTGGGGTGTTCAGCAGCAGTGGTAGTGCTGGTGACAAATAGAATGAATATCAGACAGAAGAGGCGGATCATGACGCTTGCCCCAATACAGCGTTGCGGCAGATTTCGAAGGTCACTACTATCATTTTTTTGGCTTAGAGCGTTAATATGCTTGTCGGCAGTATAGACCTGCTTCTGGAAAGCTATGAGAAACCAAATGATTTTGCGTAATGCTTAAACGTCTGTTTCAAACACATACGATCTATTGCGCAAAAAAAAGCCGCTCCCGGTGATAAGAGCGGCAAAGTGATGTGCATTGCCTAAGTGCACTCTTTATTGCCTGTTACCATATCGGTTGCCATCTCAACGGTAACAGGCGGGTGGGCCGCCCCGAACGGCCCTTTTCACTCTCGTACTTTCTGAATCTCTTAAGGGGTTATGCCTGCTCCTTAAATTTCGGAATGATGTGGTTACCGTATTCAGCGATGATCTGTTCCTCGTCGCCGTTATCCAGATAGATGTTGAACTGGGTAGTGCCTGCTTCTTCCAGATGGCGAATTTTCGCTATGTGATCTTCTACTTCGCCCAGCACACAGAAGCTCTTGACGATATCTTCGGTGATGAAGTCCAGGTAAGGGTTGTCGCTCTGGCCATGCTTGGAGTAGTCGTAGCCTTTGCGCTGTTCGATATAGTCAGTCAGGCTCTTTGGAACCAGACCAGAGTCGTTGCCATACTTCTCGACGATATCGGCTACGTGGTTACCTACCATCGCCGGGAACCATTTGGTTTTCTCTACACAGCGATCCATGTCGCCGAAGAAGGCTGGCGCTGCTGCTTGAACTTTGAAGTTAGACATGTCACGGCCAGCGGCTTCACCGGCGACATGACACTGATCAGAGAACCACTTGATCAGGCTTGGTTCTGCGATCTGCAGAATGACGCCGTCACCGACTTCACCCGCTGTTGCCAGAGCCTTAGGACCGTATGCACCAATCCATACTGGCAGGTCGTAGTCTTCCGCCCATGGCAGTTTTACCGGGTTTTCGCACTCACCATAGGTAACCTCTTCGCCGCGAACCATCGCTTTCACCTTGTTGGTGAACTCTGCGACACGTGCCAGTGGAGCTGGTTTCTTGCCCATTACTCGCATAGATGAATCGCCGCGGCCAAGGCCTACGTCAAAGCGGCCTTCACTCTGCAGTGCCAGGCTGGCATACAGACTTGCTGACAGGGACCAATCACGGATGTTTGGATTGGTCACACATGGACCAAACCGCATTTTCTTGGTGTGCTCCATGCACATCGCCATGGCAACAAAGGACTCACGCCAGAGGATATGTGAGTCATAGAACCAGCAGTAGTCAAAGCCAGCTTCTTCAGCCTGACGGACCAGATTGCGTGCCCGGTTCGGGCTGACAAAACCTTTAAACGTAATACCGAATTCCATCTTTGTATTCCTCGTTGTTGTTCTTTTTTATTAGCTACGTTTTTGTCATTAGATCGTTAGTGAGCTGGAGCCCAGATGCGCACACCGGCATGGCTGAACGGCACATCCTTCGAAATGTTCAGGCGGATCAATATTGGTGTGATCGCCTCGATGCAGCGGGCGCTTTCTGCCAGACCTGCGTTGTATGCTTTGATATCGAGTTGCTGTAGCAATGCGATCACTTTGCGCTTGGCTTCGAGCTGGTTGCCACACACCAGGATGTCGCAGTTGATCGGATTTTCGATAGCATTCAGTGTCACCGCGGAGACATTATGCAGAGCGCCAACAACCGCCTGATCTTCACCTAGCAATGCCTGAGCTGCTTCGGTTGCGGACCCTTCCGGTGGCATCTCTACAGCCTTTGGGTTGCCCGGCGCAAGCGGAACCACAATGTCGACCAGAATTTTGTCTGTCAGTGCTGGCTTGAGCTCTTCAAGCGTCGCGTTGTGCGCACTGAAGGGGACCGCCAGTATCACCATCTCCTCGGCTTGTTCGGTGGCATCAAGGTTGCCTGTACCGGAGATTGACGCTGCGCCTGCAGGTAATTTCTCACTGAGCTCAGCGGCACATTCTGCAGCTTTTGCTCCGTTTCGAGAGCCCAGTACTACAGGTACGCCCGCTAGCGCGAAGCGCAAAGCCAGACCTTGTCCCTGAGGGCCGGTGCCCCCGATAATTGCTACTGTCATCTGAATAGATCCTCCTTATGGGGGCGTAGTAAATCTGCGGCCTTGCTCAGGCACGGTGTCCAGTCGAGACCGCGGAAAATAATGACCGGGCATTTGCCACTTTTACTCATCAGCAGGCCTGAAGCGGCTGCGAGTTCATCAGCAAATGCGGGTATAGTGACTTTTAATTCACGGCCCCAGGCATCGGTTTCGCCAGCCATATTGATACAGGCGGGTACGTTGGCGAGGCCGACAGCGACGTTAACCAGACCCAGGCGCCATGGGCGTCCAAAGGTATCGCTGATAACGATGCCAAGTGGGGCTTGATACTCTGATTCGAGCGCCTGGCAGAGCTCTCGGGCGCTTCTGTCCGGATCTTCCGGCAGAGTGATGAGCTGGCCGGGATGATCCGCATTGGATTCATCGACGGCAGCATTGGCGCTGATGTATCCCAAGCGGTGTTCGGCGATGATAGTGCCTTCTTCCTGGTCCGGCCGCATACTGGCTCGGATTACCCGGCTGGACTGGCTTAAGATCACCTCGACCTTACGTGGGTCTTTATTGACCTCCTTAGCCAGTGCTTGCGCCTCGACTGATGGCGTCACATCGTCCAGCTGGACAATGGCGCCTTCTGCTTTTGAGACGACTTTATGAGCGATCACCAGAATATCTCCGGCTTGCAGCGACATATCGTTGCTGCTTAAAGCTTTGGTAATCTCATCTGCAAGGTTGTCACCCGGTTTGATATCAGGGATGCCGGGCAGGGCAATGACTTCCATCTGCTCAGACATAGTTCGCTACTCCTTCGGTAGGAAGGCGGGTCGGACGGTAGTTCAGCAGGTCTTCAGGCTGATCGATATCGTGACTTAGCTGCGGCAGTGTTAACTGCTGATAGTGAATATCGCGTTGGCGAGAAGCCAACATATGTTGCTCTGCTGAGTCCTGGCCAAAGCAAAACGGAATAGCATCTGGTGGACTGGTTAGCAGGGCATTTGTGCCGCCGTCTTTAGCGGGTACGATGGTGACCCCATGCCGTTTGCTATCCAGTAGTTGCTGAACTTCATCTGCGTTCAAACTTGCGATGTCAGCGGGGAGTACTAATTGTTGCTGGTATCCGTGTCGTTTACTCCACTCAGTAGCGCGTTCCAGCGCGGTATTCAGGCCAGCCTTATCGGGTTCAAACAGTACCGTGTGACCGTAGCGGTCGGTAATATCCCGAATGCGAGGGGAATGGGTTACCACCAGCAGGTGCAGCTCTGGAAACCGGAACGAGAAGAAGCCCAGGGTGTTTTCAAACAGCTCCAACGCCAGTTCCGCGCGCTCCTGATCAGCCAGTGCCGGACGCAACCGTTGTTTCGCATCGGCAGGATCTTTCATCGGGATAACGATATTGATCTGTGAGTCTTTCATGCTGTTCTCCTGATCCGTTGTTCCAGCGCAAAGGAGATCACCTGTTCCATCAGCGCCTGTTTTTCTTCTGCCTGAGTCATCAGGGTGTTGGTCGCCAACAGATTCAGCCCGGTTGAGTTCAAAGGTCCCAGCCAGTTTTCATCCTGTTGATCAAAAACCAGGCCATCTATCAGACCGGTGTAGATTTCAGCAATGCCACTAACATCACAGTTGTAGCCTGCGCAGCTGAGCATTTTGTCTGCCGGACCTTTGACTGTTTTGCCGGCAATGATTGGAGAGATGGCTACTACGTAAGCCCGGCTTTTTTCCAGTGCATAGCGAATGCCGGGAATTGCTAGGATTGGCCCTATGCTTACGATTGGATTGCTAGGGGCGATAACGATCACGTCGCTGTCGGCGATCGCTTCCAGTGCCGCGGTGGTGGGTTGCGCCATCTCTGCACCTTCGAAGCAGATGTCAGAAACGTCTGGCTGGCAACGCTCGCGAACAAAGTATTCCTGAAAGCTGAGCCAGCCATCGGATGTGCCTATTTGGGTTTGTACCACGTCGTCTGTTGGTAGGATGATCGGGATCTCGACGCCAAGATTGCGTGCGATATTCTGAGCAATGGCGGATGGGCTCACACCTTTACGGCGTTGTTCTGTTCGATAAATGTGAGTAGCCAGATCCATATCACCGAGCTGCATCCAGCATTCGCTGCCGAGTCTTTCGAGACAGCGCAGGACGTTGTTGGTGTCACTTCGTAACCCCCATCCGTGTTCACGGTTGATCAGATCAGCCAGAGAGTAGGTGAGGGTATCAATATCCGGTGATACCCATAGGCCGTGAAATTCCTGATCGTCGGCAATGTTGCCTATCACCTTCATATTCCAGCGATAGTGGCTGGCAGCGATGCCTTCGGCGGCTTTAGCGCCCCCGACACCACCCGCAAGCAGAGTTACTTTAGGTGTGGCGGCGGTCATGCTGCACCTCCGACCACTGCGATGCGGGAGGCAGGAGAAGTTACTTTCATCGCTGCTGGGAGATCAGCATTTGGGTAGATATGATGGGCCTGATATAGAGTGGTGCGCTGGATCGCCTGCATGCCGGCGGCATGGGCTTGCGCCACCATATCTTCAGGCATCACTTCCTGACCGTGTTTACCACCGGCGGCTGTTGATATGCTCTCGTTCATCAGGGTGCCGCCAAGATCGTTGGCACCGGCCTGCAGCATTTGCGCTGCAACATCCGGCCCCATCTTGACCCAGGATGCCTGGATGTTATCGATGTAACCCTGCAGCATCAGCCGGGCAACCGCATGCATTTTGAAGTGTTCTTCGCGAGTCGGACCTGGACGTACATGATCAGGATTGTCGTTGAACAGAGCGGTTTCATAGTGAATAAAGCCCAAAGGGACAAACTCAGTAAAACCACCGGTTTCGCGCTGGATATCGCGCAGCAGACGTAGGTGAGCCGACCAGTGCTCCGGGCCATCGACATGGCCGTACATTATGGTGGAGGTAGTCCTGACGCCAACGCTGTGAGCCGCTTTAACGATGCGTACCCAATCTTCCGTGGTGAGTTTGTTCTTGGTGAGTTGTTTCCGAACTTCGGTATCGAGGATTTCTGCAGCGGTACCCGGCATTGAACCCAGACCGTGATCTTTAAGATCCTGTAGGAAGGCTTCGGGCGTCATCCGTGCTTTTTTCGAACCGTACCAAATTTCAAAAGGCGAAAAGGCATGGATATGGATATCAGGGACTCTGCGCTTAATGGCTATCAGCAGGTTGCGGTAGTAGTCCTTATCGATATCCGGATGCAGACCACCCTGAACACAGACTTCAGTAGCTCCACGGTTCCAGGCTTCTTCGGCACGATCGGCTATCTGATCAAAATCAAGAAACTCTGCCTGAGCATCTTCGCGGGTTTTGGCGAAGTTGCAGAATCGGCAACCCATGTAACATACGTTGGTAAAGTTGATGTTTCTGGTGACCACGAAGGTGGCTTGATCACCACAGCGTTGCTGTCTTACACGGTCGGCGGTATGGAGTAGCGCGCGATATTCTTCGCCGTGCACTTTGAACAGGGTGGTGCCTTCTGTTTCTGAAAGCTCTGCTCCGGCCAAAGCGCGCTGGAGAATGTTAGAAATTTCAGGGCGTATGCGACTCAGCAGTGTCTCCAGTTCAGGAGATGCGATTGGTGCCGGTATATGGGTGATACTGTTCATGATCTGCTCCTGATTAAATGCACTGGCTGGCTGCTAAGCCATTTGCGGCAGCCATCGCTGGTAACCGGCTGGCAATAGAAGGTTCTAGGTAAGCCTGTTGCTGCTGATAACGTGGGTAGATCGTCAGCCGCTCAGTTAGCTGATAGCCAAGACCTTTACAGGCCCGAGCGATACTTTCGATTTGTGGCCAGGCGCGTTCTGGATTGATGAAATCTGCTGTAAGTGGTGATATCCCGCCCCAGTCGTTGATGCCCGCTGATAGATAGCTGCCATAGCGCTCTTCCAGATTGGGTGGTGCCTGCAGGCTGATCGAAGGATCTAGAATTAATCGCGCAACGGCTAATGTGCGACGCATATCATCAAGGTCTGGTTCTGGCATTCCTGCCATCGGTGTATCTGCCTTTGCCCGGAAATTCTGAACGATTACTTCCTGAATATGGCCATACTGCTGGTGGATCTCGTTGATAGCGATCAGGCTGTCGATACGTTCCTGCCAGGTTTCACCGATTCCGATCAAGATTCCGGTGGTGAATGGGATGTCGAGTTGACCTGCACGTTCCAGGGTACGCAGTCGCTGCACTGGAACTTTGTCAGGGCAGCCGTGGTGAGGCATTCCTTTCTGCAGCAGACGACGACTGGTGTTCTCAATCATCAACCCCATGCTGGCGGATACAGGCTTCAGCAGTCTTAGCTCATCAACTGATAGCGTGCCGGCGTTGATATGGGGTAGCAGCTCACTTTCGTCGATGATCTGCTGACAAACCTGATGGATGTAACCAGCCATTGTCTGGTGGCCTTGCGCTGCAAGCAGGTCACGAGCGAGTTGGTATTTCTTTTCAGGTTTCTCACCCAGGCTGACCAGCGCTTCTTTACAGCCCATCTTGTCGCCTTTGGTGACGGTAGCCATTACTTCTGCCGGGGTCATCAGCTGTGCTTCACCTGATTCCGGCGTTTTATAAAAGGTGCAGTAGGTGCAGGTATCCCGGCACATATTGGTCAGTGGAATAAATACCTTACGGGAGTAGGTAATCAGCTCTCCCCAATGTTGGTCCCTGACAGCGGCAGCAGCCTTGCAAAGATCATGAAGATCCGGGCCTGTGGCGTTGGCGTAATCCATTGCTTCTGGTTTCGAAATCATCCGGCGCTACCCCTGTTTGATTTTATTGTCTGGCGCGTTCTGAAAAAGTTTTACCAAATGGTCTAAATTAGGATTAGCACATGTTTTACCGTTTGGTAAACATTTTTTTGGTGGGGTCTTTTTGGTGCACGCAGTGGTGCATTAGCGATACGGGGAAGGGGAGTGATAGTGGAAATTAACTGGCGATTTTATTCACCTAGTAGGCTCAGTCTGTGCTGAGAGTCAGATGGTAAAGGGCTTGAAGAGTGGTTTGCCGGATAGAGAGAAAAGCGAAAATATGACGTTTCAAAATAACTTTGTGCGGTGCGAAAGGAGGCTGCAAATGCCCGGCAGATACAGCCAAAAAAAATTTATGTGCGCTATTTTGAGGCGCCAATTCCTTTCAGGATGACCTGCGTCAGAAACTCTATTGCGGACTCGAAGTCGTCATGGTCTAGCTCGGGTTTGTCGAGCAGTAGAGTAATCTGGGTAGTGAAATCCGCATAGGTTTGAGTGGATGACCAGATCACAAAGAACAAGTGTTTTGGATCGATAGGGTCAATTTTGCCTGCATCGATCCAGCTCTGAACCTGGGCAGTGTCCCGCTCAAATTGTGGCTTCAGATGGCTGAGCAGATAATCTTTCAGAACCGGTGCGCCATTGATGATCTCGTGCGCAAAGACTCTGGAACCGTGTGGATGGTCCCGAGATAGCTCAAGCTTTCCGCGAATGTAAGCGGCTATCATCGCTGCCGGATCGGTGTCGCTGGCGTCGATAAAGCTCATCTTCTGAATCCACAGATCCAGTACATTCTGCAAAACACGGCGATAGAGAATTTCTTTCGATGGGAAGTAGTAGATCATGTTTTGCTTTGAGATACCGACGGCTTCCGCCACTGCATCCATCGATGTACCGCTGAAGCCTTTGCTGGAAAATGCCTGCTCCGCGGCGCTCAGTATTCTGGCTTCCTGACGAAGACGTGAGGCTGAGGGTTTTCGGCTGGTTCGTTCGGTCATCTTTATCGGTTATCTCAATGGCGAAATTCTGATTAGGAACTTGCTCTGATTCTGCTTTTGCATTGCAGACACTACCGGGCGCGCTCCGTGCGGCGGCACTCTACCATAGCTTAGCCGCTCAGTCAGCCAGCAGGGCAGTGTCAGTTAGCGCCTGGATAAACTGTGCTACCAGTCGAGTTGGCTTTGGTGACTTCCGGTAGATCGCTGCGAAGTCACAGTTGTACTCCAGATCTGGTTGCCGAAGTCTACGAAATTGTCCGTTACTGACGAAAGGCGCGGCATAGTGATCAGGTAGAAAGCCAACGTAACAACCTGACTTGATCAGAGTCGCAACGCCTTCCTGATCAAAGGCGACCGCTGTTTTGGTCAGGCCCAGTTGCTGTCCGTGTTCCATGTTTGGACTATGGAAACCCATGCCTGCATATCTGTGGCTGGTGACCTCATCTTTGCTGACGGTTTCTGCTTGATCAAAGAGCGGGTGTCCCTTGCCGCAGTAGAGATACATTTGTTCACCAAAGAGTGGCAGATACTCAAGGCTGCTGGAAGGACGGTGGGTCGGGATGATGCCGATATGATAGCGGCCGTCCATAACCCCTTTCTCGATCGCATTGACCGGAAGTATGTGTATATCGATCTGAACGTCGGGGGCAGTTTTCAGGTATTGGGCGATCGCGTTATCTAGCTGGCATTGCTCATTGGAGACCGTTTTATCGAACATTGCGATCACCAGTTGTCCCTTAAGCGTTCGATGTACATCGTTGACCTGGTGTCTGAAATCCTCGATGGATGCGATCAGTCGTTGCGCCGCTTCATAGATCTGGCTGCCCTCAGGCGTTAGCGAAAAGCCGCCGCGACCACGATGACAAAGCGTCATGCCGAGTCGTAACTCTAGGTCTTTGAGATGGCGGCTGATAGTCGAGCGACCAATGTTTAGTTCCAGCTCTGCTGCGGAAAGTCCACCGCACTCCACAACAGCCCTGAAAACACGTAATAGCCGAATATCGGCGTCTGAAAGATTTCCCAGTAATGCACGCAATGTTTCATATCCATGAAAGTTAACGGTGATTATTTGTAATTTATCAAACAAAAAACCGCACATAAAGTGAACTCAAATTCAAACAGCCAGCGGATATCTGGCTTTAACCGGATGAAGAGTAGCGATGATGGATAGCAGCAAAAACAGTTCCGTTACCCCCCGTCAGCTTGACGCTTTCTGGATGCCGTACACCTCAAATCGTGAGTTTAAGCAGAACCCGAGAATCATTACTGGCGCAGATGGTGCCTATCTGATCGACAGCGATGGACGTCGTATTCTGGATGGTTTGTCCGGGCTCTGGACCTGTGGCGCTGGCCATAACCGGCCAGAAATTGCCGAAGCTGTCGCTAAGCAGCTTAAGACACTCGATTACGCGCCTGCATTCCAATATGGCCATCCGTTAGCGTTCCAGTTGGCTGAAAGAGTGGCGGATCTGGCACCTCCAGGACTGAATAAAGTGTTCTTTACCAACTCCGGTTCTGAAGCTGCGGATACCGCCACCAAAATTGCGCGCGCCTATTGGCGGCAGAAAGGCGAGCCTACGAAGACCCGTATCATCGGTCGTAGCAAGGGATATCACGGTGCTAGTTGGGGCGGTATCAGCTTCGGTGGTATTGGCGGTAACCGTAAGTTATGGGGCCAGGCGATGGAGTCAGATCACCTGCCGCATACGCTATTGAAAGAAAATCAGTTTACGCGTGGGATGCCTGAATATGGCGCTCATCTGGCTGATGAGCTGGAAGAGATGGTGGCACTGCATGATGCGTCAAATATCGCTGCGGTCATTGTCGAGCCGTTTGCGGGTTCTGCTGGCGTCATCATCCCGCCTCAGGGCTACCTGAAACGTTTAAGAGAGATCTGTAATAAGCATCGAATCCTACTGATTTTTGATGAAGTCATTACCGGTTTTGGTCGCGCAGGTGCAATGTTTGGTGCTGATGCTTTTGATGTAGTGCCCGACATGATCAATGTTGCTAAGCAGCTGACGAATGGTGCGGTACCTATGGGGGCTGTGATCTGTACCGATGAAATCCATGATGCCTTTATGGCGGCTGGCGGACCTGAATACAACGTAGAGCTTCCGCATGGTTACACCTACTCAGGCCATCCGGTGGCCTGTGCCGCGGCCATGGCAGCGCTTGATGTCCTGGAAAATGACGGCTTGGTCGGACGTGTAGCAGAGATGGCCCCGGTATTTGAAGAGGCGGTTCATAGCCTGAAAGGGACCAAATACGTCAATGATATCCGTAACTTTGGCTTTGCAGCCGGTTTCTCGATCGAGAGTTACCCGGGCGAACCTGCTCGGAGGCCTTATGAAATCGCGATGGCATGCTGGAAGAAGGGCTTTTATGTGCGCTACGGCGGCGACACTATTCAGCTCGGTCTGCCGTTTGTAATTGAGAAAGATCAAATTGACCAGCTGATCAACGCCTTAGGCGATGCGATCAACGGTTTGGACTAATGAAGGGGAAGAGACAGTGACAACGATTGGACATCTGATTAGTGGTGAACAGGCAAACCTCGGCGGTCGCAGCCAGGATGTGTTTAACCCCTCAACGGGCGAAGTATGTGGTCAGGTAGAGCTGGCCAGCGTCGAGACTGTAAAGCAGGCGATTAGTGTTGCTCAGGCAGCATACCCGCAATGGCGCAACACACCGCCAGCGAAGCGTGCTCAGGTGATGTACCGCTTTAAGCATCTGCTGGAAGAAAATGCGGACAAGATCTGTGAGCTGATCAGTCGTGAACATGGCAAAGTGCTGCATGATGCCCGTGGTGAACTTCAGCGTGGTATTGAAAACGTTGAGTATGCCTGTGGCATCCCTGAATTGTTGAAGGGCGAACACAGTCGCAACGTAGGACCAGCAATTGATAGCTGGAGTGAGTTTCAGCCGCTGGGTGTAGTCGCAGGTATCACTCCATTTAACTTCCCGGCGATGGTGCCCTTGTGGATGTGGCCAACTGCGGTGATGTGTGGCAACACTTTCGTGCTGAAACCGTCGGAGCGTGATCCAAGTTCAGCGCTTTATATCGCTGAGCTGGCGCATCAGGCCGGGTTGCCAAACGGTGTGCTGAATGTCGTCAATGGTGATAAGGAAGCCGTTGATACATTGCTGGAAGATCCGCGGATCCATGCGGTGAGCTTTGTTGGCTCCACCCCTATCGCAGAATATATCTATAGTCAGGCGTCGGCTAACGGTAAACGCTGCCAGGCTCTGGGTGGTGCTAAAAACCACGCGATTGTGATGCCGGATGCGGATCTGGATAACACGGTTAATGCACTGATGGGTGCCGCCTTTGGTTCGTGTGGCGAACGTTGCATGGCGATCTCAGTTGCAGTCGCAGTAGGTGACCAGATCGGTGATCAGCTGGTAGAGCGATTACAGCAGGAGTTACAGGGGCTGAAGGTGGGGGCCGGTCACGACAATAGTAATGACATGGGGCCGCTGATTACCGGCGAGCACCGTAACAAGGTAGCCGGTTATATCCAGTCAGGGGTTGATCAGGGCGCACAGCTACTTGTTGATGGCCGCAATATCAATGTCGCGGGCTATGAGAATGGCTTCTATCTCGGTGGAACTCTGTTTGACCGGGTAACCCCTGAGATGACTATCTATCAGGAAGAGATCTTTGGCCCCGTATTGATCGTAGTGCGTGTCGACACTATGGAACATGCGATGGAGCTGATTAACGCCCATGAGTACGGTAACGGAACCTGCATCTTTACCCGCGATGGTGAAGCCGCACGTTACTTCTCAGACAACGTGTTGGTCGGCATGGTGGGGATCAATGTTCCGCTACCAGTACCAGTTTCTTACCATAGTTTTGGTGGCTGGAAACGTTCGCTCTTCGGCGATCTGCATGCCTACGGACCTGATGCTATTCGGTTCTATACCAAGCGTAAAACGATCACTCAGCGGTGGCCTTCAAGTGGTGTAAGGGAAGGTGCTCAGTTCTCTTTTCCTAGCTGATGCGGTCAGTAATGTGCAGCAAAATGGTGCGATATTGGGCTTAAATGTCGCAAAGTAGTGCTGTTAAAGGGTGTTTCAGCAGTTTCTGGAATACCCCTCCAAAAAGTCGTGAAATAAAGTTTGACTTATTGGTAAAAAGTAGAATAACGTGACTGAGTGTTTTACCAGTCGGTAAATACCGACAGGTGCAGCAACATCAGAACAGTTGCCAGAAAAGTCTGATGTTGCGGCCAGTAATAAAAATAAAAAGTTTGGCCATACAGGGTACAGGAAGTGTTGCCGGAGACGGTTATTCAGGTTGCCACTGAGTAATTGTTGTAAATAGCATCGCAGTCTTTGTGCTCGATAAAAGTCTTGCCTCCCCCGAATACCAGAAGCGGTAGGTCTGCTTGGCTGAGCTATATCAGGATTCTGAAAACACTCTGATCCTGTTACGCGTTGCCTGAGAAATACCTACGGAATGGCTAATTGTGAGGAGACGTCATGAATGACCTCAGAGTAAACGGCGAGAGACTTTGGCAAAGCCTGATGGAGATGGCCCAGTTTGGGGCTACCGAAAAAGGCGGCTGTAATCGTCTGGCATTAACCGACCTCGACAAGCAGGCGCGAGACCTGTTTGTATCCTGGTGCGAAACCGCTGGCTGTTCGGTCAGTGTCGATAAAATGGGCAATATCTTCGCGCGTCGCCCTGGCCGCAATAATGATTTACCTGCTGTCGGAACCGGCAGTCATCTGGATACCCAGCCAACAGGCGGCAAGTTTGACGGTGTCTTTGGTGTTTTGGCAGGGGTTGAAGTACTGCGCACGCTGCATGAGAACAACATTGAAACCGACACGCCGATGGAATTTTCGGTCTGGACCAACGAAGAAGGTTCCCGTTTCCAGCCTGCGATGCAGGGATCTGGTGTTTATGTCGGGCGCTTTGATCTGGAAACTGAGTGGAATAAAACTGACGTTAACGGTATCCGTCTAAAAGATGAGTTGGAGCGTATTGGCTATCTTGGCTCAGAAGAACCGGGGAGTCGCCACTTAGGCGCGTTCTTTGAAGCTCATATAGAACAGGGGCCAATCCTCGAAGATGAAGATAAAACCATCGGCATCGTTCGTTTGGGGCAGGGGATTCGCTGGTACAACATCAACGTAAAAGGGCGTGAGTCCCATTCGGGCACGACGCCGATGCATCTGCGTAAAGACAGTATGGTCGCTAGTTCACTGATCATCGCTGAGCTTGAGCAGATCGCCCATAGGCATGAAAACGGCCTTGGTACTACCGGTTTCATGCAGGTCTACCCTAATTCCCGTAATACTATTCCAGGCGAAATCACCTTCAGCGCGGACCTGCGTAACCCAAATCCAGATGTTCTTAGCAAAATGCATGAAGAACTGGTGGCCTTTTGCGATGAAGTAGCGACAGAGCGCGGTATCGAAATCGAGGTTGACCATTTCTGGTACTTCGCGCCAGTAGAGTTCAATGCATCTGATGATGTTAAAGCGGCGACTGAAGCGCTGGGATATTCCCATATGGATATCTATGCAGGCGCCGGCCATGACGCCTGTTACATGGCAGACCTTGTTCCGACAGGCATGATTTTTACGCCTTGTGAAAATGGTATCAGCCATAACGAGATTGAGAACACCACGCCTGAGCAGTGTGAAGCAGGGGCCAATGTGCTGCTGCATACCATGCTGGAGGCGAGTGCCCGTATTGCCAGGGGTGGCTAGCGGGAGAACGCCGGCAGCCGGAATCCGCCGGCTGCATACTTCGTTGCACAATAAGAAGAACAAGTATCTGTGAGGGATACCATGAACAGTAAAGCAGTGAAAGTTGGTGAATTCTATGAACTCGATGCGCAGTCTGATCTGGCTGAGAGTGCATATTTTAATGATGATCTCGCTCCGACCAAGGTCGCTGATCGCACCTGGTCGAAAACTAATATTGCCGCGCTTTGGGTAGGGATGGCGATCTGCGTGCCAACCTATACGCTGGGTGGTGTGTTGACCGCTTACTTTGGTCTTTCAGTGATGGAAGCACTGGTCACAATATTGTTGGCCAACGTGGTGGTTCTGTTACCGCTGACGCTTAATGCTTTTCCTGGAACTAAATATGGCATCCCATTTCCGGTGCTATTGCGTTCCTCTTTTGGCATTGTCGGCTCAAATATTCCCTGTCTTATAAGGGGGCTGGTGGCTTGTGGCTGGTTTGGCATTCAAACCATGTTCGGTGGCTTAGCGATTCATCTGCTGTTCTCGGCCTTATCTGATAGCTGGGCGAGCCTGGGGTCAGTGGGTGAAGTTATTGGCTTCTTTATTTTCTGGGCGCTGAATATCTATATCGTTATTCGTGGATCAGAATCGATTAAGTGGTTGGAAACAATCGCTGCACCATTGCTGCTAGCGGTGGGTGTTGGTCTGATGGTATGGGCCAGCGGTAAGGTCTCTGTGACTGAAGTGCTGGCGGTGCCTGCTAACCGTCCTGAAGATGCGGGTTTCTTTGGTTACTTCTTTGCTGGTCTGACCGCGATGGTCGGTTTTTGGGCAACACTGTCACTGAACATTCCAGACTTCAGCCGTTTTGCCCGTTCGCAGAAGGATCAGGTTTGGGGTCAGATTATCGGACTGCCACTCACCATGTTCTTCTTTGCTGCCCTGGGTGTGGTGCTGACTGCGGCATCAGCGAGTCTGGTGGGTGAAACTGTCTCCGATCCAATTACCCTGATCGGCAAGATCGATAGTCCGTTCTGGGTAGTGATCTCTATGGTTCTGATCATAGTGGCGACTTTGTCGACTAACACCGCAGCTAATGTTGTATCGCCAACCAATGATTTCCAGAACATTGCGCCTAAGTACATCAACAATACTCGTGGTGTATTGCTAACCGGCCTGGTTGGCATCGTGCTGATGGGGTGGGAGTTGCTGAAGAAGATGGGCTGGGTCGTCTCTGATGTCAGTGTTGAGAGCATGTACTCAAACTGGTTGCTCGGTTATTCCAGTCTGCTGGGACCGATTGCCGGCATCATGATTGTCGACTACTTCCTTATTAAACGTCAGAAGCTTGACCTGATTAGCCTGTATTCAGGTACTGGACGTTATCCGGCGTTTAACACGGCTGGTTTTATCGCCTTTCTGCTACCAGTTGGCCTGACTGTCATCTCTCTGACTTTTGATGTGCTCAACTGGTTCTACAACTACGGCTGGTTTACCGGAGCTATTTCAGGCGCGGTGATCTACTACGTCGTAGCCGGGCAAAAATCTGAAGCAGTCATTGTCGAAGACAGTGCCGCTGTTACGCAGTAATTCTCAATTGTGCCGGCGGCGTTGAGCGTCGCTGGTACCTGTTATTCCTGTTTTTTCTTATCTGGTGAATAAGGAGAGTCTTATGTCGCTGTTAATTCGGGGAGGCACAGTTGTCACCCATGAACAGAGTTTTCGTGCTGATGTGTATTGCGTTGATGGCAAGATAGCAGCGATCGGTGAAGACCTGGATGTGCCTTCAGGCACCGAAGTGATAGATGCAGATGGCCAGTTGGTAATGCCCGGTGGTATTGATCCGCACACGCATATGCAGCTGCCATTTATGGGTACAGTTGCTAAAGATGATTTTGAAACAGGTACAATCGCCGCGCTGGCAGGTGGTACCACTTCTATTATCGATTTTGTTATTCCTGCTCCTCAGCAGTCATTATTGGAGGCTTTTCATCAGTGGCGTGGTTGGGCTGAGAAGTCGGTCGCTGATTACAGTTTTCATGTTGCCATTACCTGGTGGGATGAATCAGTGCGCGAAGAGATGGGTGAGCTGGTTTCCAAACATGGCGTGAACAGCTTTAAGCATTTTATGGCGTATAAAAATGCGATTATGGCGACCGATGACATTCTGGTAGAGAGTTTCTCTCGTTGTCTGGAGCTGGGAGCTATTCCTACCGTTCACGCGGAAAATGGCGAACTGGTATTCCATCTTCAGCAACAGATGCTGGCGAAAGGTATTACTGGTCCTGAAGGGCACCCGCTGTCCCGTCCTCCGATTGTTGAGTCAGAAGCGACTAACCGGGCGATTAATATTGCCGGTACCCTTGGGGCACCTATATACCTGGTACATGTATCGGCTAAAGAGTCTGTCGATGCGATCCGCTATGCGCAGAACGCTGGTCAGCATGTATTTGGTGAATGTCTGGCCGGGCATCTGGTACTGGATGACTCCGTTTATCAGGACAAAGAGTGGGGCCGCGCTGCTGCTCATGTCATGAGTCCTCCATTCCGACCAAAAGGGCATCAGGATGCATTATGGAAAGGCCTGCAAGCTGGCACAATCCAGACAACGGCTACTGACCACTGTGCTTTCTGTGAAGCTCAGAAATCTGCTGGGCGTGATGATTTTACTAAGATCCCGAATGGTACTTCCGGTGTTGAAGAGCGTCTGAGTGTATTGTGGGAGAAAGGGGTGAACAGCGGAAAACTCACCGAGAACGAGTTTGTTGCTATTACCTCGACCAATACCGCAAAGATCTTCAATGTGTTCCCTCAGAAAGGGGCAATCATGGTGGGGTCTGATGCGGATCTGGTGTTGTGGGATCCTGCGGGCACTAAGAAGCTCTCGGTAGATACTCAGTTGTCTAAGATCGACTTCAATATTTTTGAAGGGATGGATGTTACCGGTATTCCAGTAACCACAATTGCGAACGGTAAAGTTGCATGGCAGGAAGGAGAGCTGAAAGCTAGTAAAGGTGATGGACGCTACTTTAACCGTCCTGCTTACGCCAGTTACTATCAATCGCAGAAGAAACGTAACGAGGTTTCTGAGCCGAAAGCGGTAAATCGGCAGGGTTAAGCAAAAGTGGGAGCCTGCTTGCGGGCTCTCTAACCAATTACCTGTTCAACACATTCTATCAGATCGGCCTTGCTCACCGGTTTCATCAGCGATTTTTCGGCTTTTATCAGTTTGGCGCTTTCAAGTAGTACTGAGGGGCCGATCCCCGCACCACCGCCGCTGATGGCGATCACTTTTACTTCAGGTTTTAGCTTTCTCAGGGCAACAATAAACTCAAAACCATCAATGTTTGGCATCATCATGTCTGTAATGACGAGGTCTGGCGTAGTATCGGTCAAAATCATCAGGCCTTTCTGTCCGTCTTCGGCACAATCGACGCGATAGCCTGCGTCGCTCAAGATTCGTGAGAGCTGCGCGAGTATATGGGGGTCGTCATCGATGATCAGAATATGCTTGCTCATACGGCATCCCTAAGTTTCGCAGTTAAGATGAAGTATGTATGAAATTGCTGGAATTTGTATTTTATTTGCAGGAAATAACTATAGGGAGAGACTTTTCGGAGGAGAAAGGGTTAAGCGGGGCCAGATGGTGACCCCGTACGAAGATGAAGTCGATGCTTACGCCAGGTTACTCCAGTCCCAGCGTTTTACATGACGTTTGTGCTTCGGTGCTATACGGCTATCGCGATTATGAACCTCTGCCGCCAGATAAATGCCTCCGGCGATTGCTGCAAAGGTTAACAATACGACGCACATTGCTGAAAATTCCATCATCACTAATATTTCTTGGCTACTTGTTACTTAGTTGTAACGGCATCGTAAAAAATCTGATGCAAAATATTGTGAATCATCGGGTTAAGCCCTTCGAAAAATGCTCAGGTTTCTTCAGGCTATGAGTCTTATTTTTCCGTAAACTTTCTTCCTGTTGAATGTTTACGTTCCCGGATTCTCTGTATCAGCTTGACCAACATTCCCTGACCTCTTAGGGAAGTAGCTTGCTGATGGACTGAAATACAGTCGAATTCTACGTCTGATCCTTCAGAACGGATCACGAATAATCGTGAGCCTGCTGAACTGAATCTGTTAGGTGGTTCTTATCAGATAAGTTCACTCCTTTTTGATTGTCTCTTACTTTAGTGTTCGACTCTGAAACTTAACTGAAAGTGTAAAGCCGTTTTTAGGCGGAAAACAGCTAATTAACTTAACTTTACTTCTAAGATTAAGCTGCGGATCAGAAGTCGAAACCGAGTTGTTCTTCCACCTGTCCATCCTTGCGATAGCCGCGTTTACGATGGCTCAGGTTTAACTGCTTAACCATTCGGCGCGCATCGTCAAATGATTCGACGACTGTGTGGCTGTACGCCCCTTCATCCTGGTCGCAGTGGCCCCAGCATTGAGTCACAACCCAGTCGCCCATCAGGTCCTGATAAACGCGAATGGTGAAGTATTCCTGTTCTTTACGCCAGCGCACTAACAAAGGGATCTATCCGTACAGTCTTAACCGGGAGGGATTTATTCAGAGGTTAATTTATAATGGCGCGCATTGAGCCTGAAATGGCACTGTTTGTAAAGACTTGGAGCAAGATTTGTCGAAGTTATCCTTAAACATAGTGGCGGATGAGAATATTCCAGCACTTGAGCCCCTGTTTTCCGACCTGGGGACAATAAAAAGAGTGCCTGGCAGAGAGCTTTCAGCGGCAGATGTTGAAGACGCCGATGTGCTGTTAGTTCGTTCAGTATCACAGGTGAATGAGTCTCTGTTAGAGGGGAGTCGTGTGGGTTTTGTGGGTACAGCCACAATAGGGATGGACCACATTGACCGGACATATCTCAGCGAGAAAGAGATCGCTTTTAGCAGTGCACCTGGATGTAATGCTGACGCCGTGGTCGAGTACGTCCTGACGACCTTATATATGATCGCTGAAAAGCAGGGCTTCGAGCTAAAAGACAAAACAGTTGGTATTGTTGGCGTTGGTAACGTCGGCGGTCGTTTACAGCAGCGGTTGGAAAAGCTGGGCTGTCGTCTTCTGCTAAATGATCCGCCTCGTGCTGAGCAGGGGATGGTTGAGCTTGCTACTGTGATAGAGCAAGCTGACATCATCTGTATGCACACGCCGCTGACGACTGAAGGCGTGCATGCCACTTATCATCTGTTAGGCAGTGATGAAATCGATGCGCTTAAGCCGGGAACCATAGTAATTAATGCTGGCCGCGGACCTGCTATCGACAATGACGCGCTTAAATTGCGTCTGGTCAAGAGAAATGACCTGACGGTGGTGCTGGATGTGTGGGAACATGAACCCTGGATTGATGCAGAACTGGCTGATTATGTTTATCAGGCGAGTCCGCATATCGCGGGATACACACTGGATGGGAAAATCCGTGGAACCTGGATGTTAGCGAAAGCGCTATATCAGCATTTGGGACTTGCGTTTGATCGGCCGCTGTCAGATTATCTGCCACCTGCTGCAATTACCCGCGTAGAGGTTTCTGAGCAGGTCACGGCTGTTTATCTGATGAATATGCTATACGACCCTTGGAGAGATGACCGGAATCTCCGGGCGACCCTCGTCAGGCCTGAGCAGTCTCAGGCGTTTGACCTTTTGCGTAAGCGGTATCCTATCAGGCGGGAATTCGCATCAATGGTTGTAGACTGCCGCTCAAACCCTGATATTTATCCCGAGCTTCAGGCTTTGGGCTTTAGTTGTGATTTGGAGAGCAATGACCGCAGCACTAGAAAACTTTAAGGCGCCTTTAGGGCTGGTGGATCTGAAACCAGCTCCAGGTGAACGCCTGAGTATCGAAACCAGAGCACCAAAAGCGCGCTACAGCGCTTCGTTGATCGGTGTACTGGATGGTCAGAGTGTGCTGATCACACCGCCGAAAGCCGGACAGAGAACAGCGTTGCTCAATGAGGGCAGCCAGCTCACTGTTCGGTTAATGGCGGGAAACCGAATTTGTGCGTTCAATTCGAAGCTGGTAAAGGTTCAACATTCGCCTTACGGATATTGGCATCTGGAGTACCCGGAAGCTGTAGAGATTCGGCGTATTCGTAAACATACCCGGGTTCCTGTCCAGTTATTTGTGTCTGTCGATAGTTACGATGATCATGGCGGGCATCATGCGGAGTTGCCTTGTTCTGCCTTGTGTACCGATATCAGCCTGGAAGGGGCTTGTGTTGAGGCGAAACAGAAATTAGGTGAGGTGGGCGATCGGCTCTATCTCACGCTGAGAATTAATGTGGCTGGTATCGATCAGGTGATGCTGGCCCCAGTAGAGTTACGTAATGTTCAACCCGCCGAAGGGGGCGCGGCGAAAGTAGTCAGTCATGGAATTGAGTTTCTTGAGCTTGAGGAGGACAGTCGGCTGGTACTAGCCGGTTTTGTCTATCAGCAATTTCTGCACGAAACGGGAAACTTAGAGCTATGAACGAGGAGGTAGTCGCAAATTGTTTCGTTTAGGTCTTATTGTAAACCCGCTGGCAGGCGTTGGCGGTAGTGTTGGGCTAAAAGGGAGTGACGGTGCAGAAACTGCATCAAAAGCACTGTCTATGGGTGCCGAACCAAAAGCGAATAAGCGCACTCTGCAGGCGTTGCAGGTCCTTGAAGGACTTGAAATTGATGTCATCACTTATCCGTCAGAGATGGGCGAGAACGTTGCCCGAGAAGCGGGGTTTAACCCTACCGTAATCGGCTCAATCAGTGCGGGCGAGACTAGTGCGGCTGATACTGAGGCCGCGGCCCGTGATCTAAAAGCACACGGTGTAGATCTTATCCTTTTTGCTGGCGGTGACGGTACTGCAAGGAATATCTGTAACGTATTGGGAGAGAGCTTTCCCGTATTGGGTGTTCCGGCGGGTGTTAAAATTCACTCTGGAGTTTACGCTGTGACCCCTCAGGCTGCGGGTGAAGTGGTAGCAATGCTTGCGCGTGGTGAGCTTGTGACATTAGCCGAGCAGGAAGTGCGTGATATAGATGAAGAAGCATTTCGGCAGGGGCAAGTTCGGGCCAAGTATTATGGCGAACTGAGGGTCCCTCAAGAGCACCGTTACATTCAAAGTGTAAAAAACGGTGCTGGAAAAGAAGTTGAAGAGCTGGTTCTGGCCGATATCGCTGCTGATTTCGTTGAAACAATGGAAGATGATGTTCGCTACGTAATGGGCTCAGGCACCACTGTTCAGGCTGTGATGGATGAACTGAATCTCGACAACACTCTTTTGGGTGTAGATGTTATTGAAAACGGTGAACTCATTGCATCAGATTGTACTGCTCAGCAGCTGCTGGATTTAACTGACGGACATACAGCGAAGTTGGTTATCACGGTTATTGGAGGCCAAGGCCACATCGTTGGGCGAGGCAACCAGCAGTTATCGCCTGAATTGCTTAGTCGTCTGGGGAAGGACAATATGATCGTTGTCGCTACTAAGGCCAAACTAGCGGCATTGGATGGTCGTCCGTTGATTGTGGACAGTGGCGAGCCTGAGCTGAATCGCCAATTGTCCGGCGTTATTCGGGTGATTACCGGATATCGTGATTCTGTGCTCTACCGGGTCGCAGACTATTAAGCTAGGCTTGTAACTGTGGAGGGCGAAAGTTGTTTTCGCCTTTCTCTGCTAGCGGACGGAGTCTTGTAAGCTTCTGGGTATAGAAAGGAGGGTTTAATGTTTCCATATCTGATGAGATTGTTCCTCAGTCGGTTATTGCCCTCCTGGATGTCTGATAAAACTCCGGAAGAAGATCATTTTTATCGCCGCTTGTTTACTCGTAAGCACCAAGCGAAGCGTGCGTTAGTTCGTAAGCTCTGGATAGGTGCAGGCATACTTATGGTGGCGGTTCAGAGTGCACCTTTTGTCATCTTTCTCTCATTATTCGTTACCTTTATCTCGTTTAGCCTGTTAGACGAGACGCAGTGACGGTCTGTCATTTCTTTGTCATTTAATCGAAATCAATTTGTCATCCTGTATCGGTAGATTTGCGCCAACTGTGTTGCATTTCAAGATTGAGGATAACAATGAAAAAACTGCTTGTGAGCGCTCTAATTGCTACAGCGATGACTAGTCTCTATGGTTGTCAGTCGAATCAGGCAAAACAGCAGGAAGCGGAAGCAGCTGTTGCGGTTAATAATGATGATCTGTACGAAGTGCAGCATGACGGTCGATACTATGTATTTGATGATTATGCGACTTACCAGAGCTTTCTGACTGTAGGTGAAACCTCTTACCGTAAGGTTTACATCGGCGGTGGCCCTAACAGCGAAACATTGGTTTTTGGTCTGACGGGTAAAGATAAGAAAAAGAGCTCTGGGATCGCGTCTATCGACATGTTCCAGGGTAAGCTTGAAGCTGGCGAAGATTTCTACGGTGAGCTGCGGGCAGAAGATGGTCGCCTATACGTATTCAGCACATTGAAAGACATGGAAGATATGCGTGTAGTTGGTGAAGCACCATACCGTTTTACTCAGATCGGTGCGGGCCCGCAGGGTCAGACAGTTGTTTTTGTTTTGAATAAGAGCAACAAGAAAAAACAGCCGGTCGCACTTATGGCCAAGTTCAAAGAGATGAACAAGCTGTAAGCTACTCAGGGATATTGAAAAAGGGAGCTAAAAAGCTCCCTTTTTTTGTGTCAGTTTTTATCGTTGTTAACGAAACTGAATAAAATCGAGTAATTTTGGATCCTGAAAGGCACTCTGAAGCGTTGTCGAGAAGATTTCGTTCAACCACTCGCTTGTCTGGTGTTCTTTCGGCAGGGTCAGTTGTTTATGCTGACGAGTAGATTCATAACTTGTCTTAACTGTCTTGCCATTCTTCTCAGCGAGTATCGTTAATTTCATTGATAAGTCAGTAATGTTCTGAAAGCTTTTCTCGTTGCTGTGGTATTTCAGCTCGTTCAAACTTATCGATATTTTGAGCTGATCACCGCCAAAGCGGCTGATGCCCATCTCCGTGAGCGTGTCTCTGGCGGTATTTGCAAGGAGCTGGTCAAATTTGACTGTCGATGTAATAGGGCCTTCTTTATTGAGGTTAGGGCTGCGGAAGCCAATTACATCTCGAGGTCGAAGGTCGTATGCGATAACCGTTGTTGCAATATCGGGCAGTTGGCGCGTCGTTTGAACTGTAGGATCGAAAACAACCTGCTGGGCTGGGTAATTACTGCAACCGGCAAGCATCGAGGTGAGTAGAATTGCTGAGATGATTCCTTTGCGCATCAGTTACTCCTGGTCTTCAATGACTCTTGGCGTTAGTGATGAAATAAATTCGGCCAGATTATCTGCTAGTTTTCTTATGGGTGGTTTACCCGGTTGTTCGAGCCATACCTCACCGTTATCGTTTATTACGCTGATCATGTAGTTGTCGTCAGGTTCTGGGCAGGCGATAAATACAGTAAGAGGCTGGCGAAATTTTTTCTTCATCAAAAGATGGCCGAGTATATTGCTGCGAAGCCGCTCCATATCTTCTGAGCTCCAGACCTGAATTAATGAAAGATCACCGTCGGTGCAGCTGGCAGGAAGGGGGTCAGACCAATAGTGGCTATAGAAAGCGGCTACGTCAGGGTGGATCTGAAACTCCAGCGCTTCTTCCAGTCTATCAAACATCGTGTTTGGGGCATTCTGATGAACGGGCTTCCATTCACGCAGTGTTCCTTCAGTTTGTTGATAGCAGGGCGAAGGCCATTCTTCATCAAATGGGGTCAGGGGTAGTCGGCTAGCTTCATTTAGCTGCTTTTCGAGCAGGGATTTTACAAATTGATCAAGCGCGGCAGCGACTGAATTCTGGGTCATAGGTAAAAGGGCCGTCAAATCGAGTTACTTCTGAGTCATACTCTAGCAGTGAGACAGATATATCTGCCAGCATGGTGAGCTATAAAAGCCGGCAGGTCATTGAATTAAGGTGTTTTTATAGTGAGATGATTGGCTTAGGTCAGAGGTTGACCGGCGGGTGTACGAGTGAGTGATATTTGTTCTGCGTTGTTTTTTTCTAAGAATGCCTGAATTTGCTCCCAAAAGGGCTTAATTTGCGCCTAAACTGGACGGTCAGAGAAATAATCGTTACAGGATAAGTGGTTACCGAATGATCACTGCCAACAGATTGAAAAAAAAGTAAAAATTATTTGCTCGAAACGTTTGACATGTCCCTGAAACTCATTAGAATTCGCACCTCGTTCTGACACGGCAACGTATTCAGAGCGGATTGCCACAGCGTAAGCTATGGCGATTGCAGAAGGTAATAACCTGATGCAGCTATGAGTGTTTCGATACTCATGAAATGGAGCGGTAGTTCAGTTGGTTAGAATACCTGCCTGTCACGCAGGGGGTCGCGGGTTCGAGTCCCGTCCGTTCCGCCACTTCTTAGTTTGATGTTGCTAAGAAGGGTGTAGAAATAAGCATTACGGTTCTGGGCGTGTAGCTCAGTTGGGAGAGCGTCGCCCTTACAAGGCGAATGTCGGGAGTTCGAGCCTCTCCACGCCCACCAGAACAGATCTATCCTTTCCCACACTTTCTTCCTATTCGGTTTCATTATGTCTATCGGGTTATCCTGTGTCTGACGTTTTTGAATCTTGGTTAAATCCTCCAGAAGTTCCTCTTTCGGTCATTGATTCCGAGCTTTACCGGCGGGCGGGTATCCAGGTTGGCATTTTGCGTCTGGATCTAATTCACCCCGAAATCAGCGGTAACAAATGGTTCAAGCTGAAACATAATCTTGCTTCTCTACCGGCGGGGAGTCGCGTCATAAGTTTTGGTGGTGCTTACTCAAATCATATTCATGCTCTGGCATTTGCCGGAAGGCAGCAAGGCCTAAAAACGGTGGGCGTCATTCGAGGCGAAGAGAGTAGCGCTGAAAACCCTTCTCTAAGTGATGCTCGTAAGTGGGGCATGGAGTTGGTGTTTGTGTCTCGAGAACAATTCCGCAACCGACATGACAAGGTGTGGCTCGCTGATTTGGCTCGTAAATACGATGGCGGGGTGATAGTTCCGGAAGGCGGCAGTAACGCTAATGCTGTTAAAGGGGCTGCTGAAATCGTTGAACTCTTACCGCCTGATACTGATGTCGTAGTGTTGCCTGTTGGCACAGGCGGAACGCTGGCAGGAGTTGTAAGTGCATTCGGCGGATCTGTCATAGGGGTGCCTGTTCTAAAAGGGGCGGACTTCCTATATGAAGATGTCAAAACATTGCTATCTGGCTCTGGTTTGAATGAGCAGGCAGATTGGATGCTTGATCTGGATGGGCACTTTGGTGGTTATGGCAGGCTAAAACCTGAAGTGGCGAGTTTTAAAATGCTATTCGAACAGCGCTATGGTGTTGAACTCGATTGTGTCTATACCGCCAAAATGGTGTTGGCTTTCAATTATCGAGTGGTACGTGGTTTGGTACCGGAGGGCAGTAGAATAGTTCTATTGCATACTGGTGGAATCCAGGGCAATAGAGGGATGATAGAAACATTGTACGATCAGGGGATTAAGTACCGGGGGGTATTACCGGTATAGTATGGTTATCAGAAGCACTGCGGAGAGCGACTAAGCAAATGGAGTATTTTCGAAATATTGGGTTGATTGGCCGCTTAGGTAGTAAATCGGTTATCAGAACGTTAAAGCACCTAACTAAATTCCTGACCGACAATGGCTTGACTGTTGTGCTGGACGAGCGAATTGCTGACCTGATGCCAGGTCATGGGCAGCAGGTTTGTAAGCAAAAGATGATGGGGGAGATCTGTGACCTTGTCATCGTAGTGGGTGGTGACGGCAGCCTGCTGGGAGCGGCTCGTTCTTTGGCGCCATCTCATATACCTGTTCTCGGGATAAACCGGGGCAACCTTGGCTTCCTGACAGATATTTCACCTGATGAAATAGAAGATGCGGTTAAAGAAGTGCTGGAAGGGAAGTATACGGTTGAAAGCCGCTTCTTGCTTGATGTTATCGTTAAGCGCAATGGTGAGCCGATTGGCGAAGGTACAGCGTTAAACGACTGTGTCCTGCATCCTGGTAAAGCGACTCGAATGATTCAGTTTGAGCTTTATATTGAAGGGCAGTTTGTATATACCCAGCGTTCGGATGGCTTGATTGTATCTACTCCAACAGGTTCTACCGCCTACTCACTGTCTGGAGGGGGGCCAATTATGCACCCTAAGCTCGACGCTATAGTGCTAGTACCAATGTTCCCACATACACTATCCAGTCGCCCGATCGTAGTAGATGGCAATAGCGAACTGAAGTTAGTGATCAGTGACGAGATTGATACCTATCCGACAATATCCTGTGATGGCCAGGTCAATATCAACCTCGCTCCTGGAGATACAGTGACTATCCACAAAAAACCTCATAAGTTGAAGTTGCTGCATCCGTTGAATTATGACTTTTATCGTACCTGCCGAGAGAAGCTTGGTTGGGGTGCGAAATTGGGGGATTGATTGTGTCTTTACCGTGTTTCCAGGGCTACGACCTTATTGGAGACGTGCACGGTTGTGCCATCAGTCTTCGGTTGTTGCTTGATAAATTAGGCTACGTTAAAAAGGGTGGTGTTTATCGCCATCCTTCACGGCAGGCTATCTTTCTTGGCGATATAGTCGATCGAGGCCCTCATATTCGTGAAGCGATGCATATAGTTCACGATATGGTAGAAGCGGGCAGCGCGCAGATCGTGATGGGAAATCATGAATACAATCTGCTGTGCTTGCTGACCTCTTCAAGAGAGGGAAGCAGTGAGCCTTATCTGCGCAGTCATACAGAGCGCCATCTTAGAATCGTCAGAGAAACGCTGGATCAGTTTGAAGCTTATCCAGATGAGCGTCAGGCATTTTTGGATTGGATTCTGGAAATGCCGCTGTTTCTGGAGTTCGATACCTTCCGGGTGATTCATGCTTGCTGGCCCGAAGATATGATCCGTAAATTTAAGCTGATGCAGGGAGGTAACAAAATCGATCGTGATTTCCTGTTCCGGTCTGCGGTTCATAACAGCTTCGAATGGACCTTTATGGATAGGACCTTGCGCGGTACGCATCTGCGGCTGCCGAATGAAGAGGTAATGATCAGCAAAGATGGCTATCGCCGGCATTTCTTCCGCACCAAGTTCTGGGCGCAGGAGCCCTACTATTATGCGGATGTTGTGTTTCAGCCTGATCCTTTGCCGGAACATATTGCGCGGATGCCTCTGACAGAACAGGATCATGAAGATTTGATGTTCTACGGGCTCGACCAGAAACCGCTGTTTATCGGTCATTACTGGCGCGATGGAGAACCCGCCACTATAACCGATAACATCGCTTGTCTGGATTACAGTGCAGTAAAGTATGGAAAGCTTGTGGCTTATCGATACGATCATGAAACTGTGCTTAGTCGTGACAAGTTTGTTTGGGTTGATGTGATTAAAGAGGTGGCTGGGTTTAATCCGTTTGCTGGGAAGATTAGATGAATATAGTGGTGGCGGTTCCGCTTAGTTTTGATCTTACTGAGTTTACAGAGTTTCTCTGGTTACACCGTGTGCCTCATCGTGTCGTCGAGCAGGGTGAACAGCAGATTGTAGTCGTCGCTGATAATGTTGATTCTGTTCAGTTGAGGGATATATTCGAGCAGTGGCGTCATGGCAGTGCCTTGAGTGACTTTTCGGTAGCTCGCTCGGCTGGTCGACGTCAGTCGGTTACTGCTGCAATGGCAGGAAGCTGGCTGACGCTTACATTGATTGTCGCCAGTATTGGTTTGTCTATGCTCATTGGATTTGGCAGTAACCTAGAGCTTCTTGTTTGGTTTACGATACTAAATCCATACCAGTACGGTGCTGATACTACCGCGTTGCCTGCAGTATTTGATGCAGTTTCGGCAGAGCCGTGGCGAGTCATATCGCCCATTTTCCTGCATTTTAGTATTGCTCATCTCGCCTTTAACCTTTTATGGATGTGGATTGTTGCCAGGCGTATTGAGATGCATCGAGGCGCTTTTTTCATATCGGCGCTGGTGATCATCTCTGGTGTTGTCTCAAATATTGCTCAGTTCATCGACGGTGGTCCGCTGTTTGGTGGTATGTCCGGGGTGGTGTATGCGGTTATAGGCTATGCATGGTGGTTTGATCGACAGCAGCCAGTTCCGCGTTATGGTGTTTCCCAGGGGTTGATGGTGTTCATGCTGGTTTGGCTGGCTTTGGGCTACACAGACGTACTTTCCGCTATTGGTTTCGGATCTATAGCTAATACAGCTCATCTCGCGGGCTTAGTTGCCGGTGTTTTGTTCGGTACTTGTCAGTCAGTTCTTGGTCGTCGTCAATGACGGCTTGCATCCCTTTTACTTACTGCGTTTATCACTGATCGTATTCAGGATTCTCTGTGGTAGTATTGGGGGGCAATATATCGGGGTAAAGCATGACTTACGAAGAACTAATTGCCGCTATGACACCGGAAATGCACGGTGCACTTAAACAGGCAATCGAAATCGGTAAATGGCCTAATGGCCAGCGTCTCTCCAACGAACAGCGCGATATCTGTATGCGAGCGGTCATTACTTATGAGCATAAGCAGCAGCTGCCTGATGCTGAAAGAACCGGGTTTATAGATCGCACTAAAAAGGACGGCAGTCAGCACGGCGAAGATCCTTTGGCTCCACAGACTATCAAAATTCTAACTAATTCCTGATACCCAACGTTTTATGCAGAAACTTGCCAGTGGCGCGCTTGCCAAGATGCGCGTCGACCTGGCTGATGAGGTGAAATACACACTGTTGCTTGATGATGAAGCGATAGTGATGAACGACCTGATTGGCCGACCCCTTTCTATCGAATATCACGGTGCAATTAGCTGTCAGCATTGTGGTCGGAAAACCAATAAAAGCTTTAGCCAAGGCTATTGTTATCCCTGTTTTAAGAAGCTACCGCAATGTGATAGCTGCATTGTCAGCCCGGAAAAATGTCACTACGCAGAGGGAACATGTCGAGATCCGAGCTGGGGAGAGGAGTTCTGTTTCCAGTCCCATTATGTGTATCTGGCGAACTCTTCTGGCGTTAAAGTTGGTATAACCAGAGGTACTCAGATACCGACTCGTTGGATTGATCAGGGAGCAGTGCAGGCACTACCAATTATGTTGGTGACCAATAGGCGCCTTTCGGGTTTAGTTGAGACGGTGTTTAAGCAGCAGGTTGCTGATAAGACAAATTGGCGGGCGATGTTAAAAGGGCAGGTGGATGATCTTGATCTGAAAGCTATCCGTGATCAGCTTTATACCGATCTTGCACCACAGTTGTCAGAGCTGGAGTCTGAATTCGGTCTTCAGTCGATGCAGCGATTAGAAAGCGCAGAGCAGGTCAATATTCGTTATCCGGTACTGGAATACCCAACAAAAGTCAGTACATTTAACTTAGATAAAGTGCCTGAAGTCAGTGGAACGTTAGTAGGGATTAAGGGACAGTATCTGATACTCGATACAGGGGTGATTAACATCCGTAAGTTCACCTCGTATCAGGTCACTGTCAGCGCAGAGGTTTAACAAAGGATTACCGTATGTCAGATCAGCCACAAGTTATTTATCTGAAAGATTATAAGGTTCCTTCTTATAGTATTGAGCGTACGGAGTTGCGGTTTGAATTGGAAGAGGAGCAAACCTTGGTTCGCTCCCAGATGGAAATCAAACGCAATCCTGAATGTGAAGAGCTTGAGCCTGTGCTGGTGCTTCATGGGCACGAGTCGGTAGAACTCTGTCGGGTCAGTATCAATGGCGAAATGTTGTCTGCAGACGATTATCAGAGAGACGGCGAGACTCTGGTAATTTCAAAGGTTCCTGATGAATTCGAGTTTGAATGCCTGACCAGAATACTGCCGCAGGAGAATACGGCACTAGAAGGACTCTATAAATCGGATGGCATGTTCTGTACCCAGTGTGAAGCAGAAGGCTTCCGTCGTATTACATTCTATCCGGATCGTCCGGATGTGATGTCTGTTTTCCGAACCACCATTGAGGCTGATAAATCACGCTATCCGGTGTTGCTTAGCAATGGTAATCCAGTGGCTTCAGGTGATTCTGAAGGTGGGCGGCACTGGGTCACCTGGGATGATCCTTTTAAAAAGCCAGCCTATCTGTTCGCTTTGGTAGCAGGTGATTTGGAGCATATCGAAGATAACTATACGACAACCTCAGGCCGTGATGTAGAGCTTAAGATTTATGCTGAAGCAAAAGATCTCGATAAGCTTCAGTACGCGATGGACTCGCTGAAAAATGCGATGAAGTGGGATGAAGATGTTTACGGTCGAGAGTATGACCTCGATATCTACATGATTGTAGCTGTCGACTTCTTCAACATGGGGGCGATGGAGAATAAAGGTCTTAATATCTTCAATACCTCCTGCGTGTTAGCCAATGCGAAGACAACAACTGATAGTTCCTTCCAGCGTGTTGAAGGTGTGGTTGCACATGAGTACTTCCATAACTGGTCGGGTAACCGTGTCACCTGTCGTGACTGGTTCCAGCTGAGCCTCAAGGAAGGGTTTACCGTGTTTAGGGATGCCGAGTTTTCAGCAGATATGAATTCCCGAACGGTCAAGCGCATCGAGGATGTCACCCTGTTACGTACGGCTCAGTTTGCAGAAGATGCGGGTCCAATGGCTCATGCGGTGCGTCCGGAATCCTTCATCGAAATCTCTAACTTCTACACCCTGACGGTCTATGAGAAAGGTGCTGAAGTTGTTCGGATGATCCATACCCTGTTAGGGGAAGAGCTGTTCCGCAAAGGTTCAGATCTTTACTTTGAACGTCACGACGGACAAGCGGTAACGACTGATGACTTTGTTCAGGCAATGGAAGAAGTTTCTGGCAGAGATCTGGATCACTTCAAAAACTGGTATCGTCAGGCCGGTACTCCTAAGCTGGTGGTGACCGATCAATATGATGCGGCTGCTCAGCAATATACTCTGACAATCGAGCAAAGCTGTCCGGAAACACCTGGGCAACAGAAAAAACTACCGTTCCATATACCGGTGGCTGTTGGTTTGTTGGCTGCGGATGGTAGTGATATCCCGCTCGCTGATGAACATTCAACCCAAATACTGGAACTGACTGAGCAACGCCAATCGTTTGTGTTTAACCAGGTCGCAGAGAAGCCGGTGCCCTCATTGCTGCGTGGTTTTTCGGCCCCGGTTAGACTGGATTACCCCTACAGTCGCGATCAGCTAGTGTTTCTGATGCAAAACGACAGCGATGGCTTTAATCGCTGGGATGCAAGCCAGAAGCTAGCGGTGGATATTCTTCAACAGCTGATCGACGACATACAGCACAAGCGACCATTGGTGCTGGATGACCGTCTGACGACCGCTTTCCGCACAGTGCTTTCTGATCGGGAATTAGATCCGGCGATGGTTGCTAAGGTTCTTGCGCTGCCATCCGAGGCATATCTTGCTGAACTCTCTGAAGTCATTGACGTCGAAGCGATCCATCTGGCTCGTAGCTTCGCTAAACAGTCATTGGCAAAAGCTTTGGAGCCGCTACTGCTTGAGGTTTATGCAGCTAATCAGCTCGAGGGTGATTACTCCCCTGCAGACGCAGATGTAGCGAAGCGTAGCCTCAAAAACCTGTGTCTGGGCTACCTGGCCGTGATTCCGGGCAGCGATCATGGTTCATTAATCGAGCAGCAGTTTAGCTCCGCGAACAATATGACAGATCAACAGGCAGCGCTCTCAATTGCCGTCCACTCTGAGCTTGATGAGATCGGAAATCAGCTCGCTGACCGCTTCTATGAACAGTGGAGTGAACAGACTCTGGTGGTCAATCAGTGGCTTTCGACTTTAGCAACTGATCCTAAAGTCGGGGGGCTTGAAAGGGTAAAACAGTTGATGGAACACGAAGCATTTGATATTCGTAATCCTAATAAGGTGAGGTCGCTGATAGCAGCATTCTGTGGTCAGAACCCGGTTAACTTTCATCAGGGCGATGGTGCCGGCTACGAGTTCTTAGCGGATCAAATCATTGCGCTGAATGAGCTTAATCCGCAGATCGCTTCAAGGCTGGTGACACCGCTAACTCGCTGGCGGAAGCATATGCCAGCCAGACAGACTATGATGAAAGCTCAATTGCAGCGCATCATGGATTGTGGCGATCTGTCGCGTGATGTTTACGAGGTCGTCAGTAAGAGCCTTATCTGATAGCTAATTTATTATCGGGGGGAGTTGAATAACATCTTGGCTGCCCCTATTCATTTTAAAGAACAACGATATAGATATACCTAGGGACGTTTGTAATGGAAGGTTTTTTGTCTAATAACGATAAATTTGATGTCCAGCAGAATTTCCGCCGCTTCCTCAAGTATCAGGATCAGTATGAAGTAGCGTTAGAGCAGCAGAAAGTAGCGAAAGCTAGCCGTTTGTGGATCGCTGGTGTTGTGTCGATGTTGTTTGCTCCATCATCTGACTTCTTCATTGGTGCAGCTGCAGCTCTCTTTGCAGTTTATTTTTACCGTGTAGTGTCTGCTAAGCTTGGCTTGAATCGTGCCGAGGAAGGTCGTGAGAGCAGTGAGCGCTGGTTTGGCAGTAAGGGGCTGAAATTCGAAGGTCGCGTACTCTACCGTCGTGATGATCAGTTACTGGAAAATCCACTAGATCCATTTGACGACGCTCTGTTTAGCTAATCCAAATGAAACGTGAATATCGCGGGCTCAGTAAGCGTACTCAGCGCTTACTGGCGATGCCTGAAGGTATTGACGTTGATTTCAAGCGCGATGTGACCGGAGTTCACGGTAGTGATCTGGTCGCATTTGCCAACTCCCTGCGCGGCGGAACGCTGCTCATTGGCATTGATGAATATACAACCGAAGATGGAGTCCAGCGAGGGCAGATTTGCGGTTGTGATGTTGATGATAACGCCCGTCTGACATTAGTGAATAAGGCAACCGGCTGTTTCCCTAATGTTGATCTCGATATTTACATAGAGAACCTATCTGCCACGCCGATCCTGCGGGTTGAAATTCCCAGTGGGCCGGTCAAGCCTTACTGTACGCAGGGCGGCCAATATAGTATCCGTGCTGATGGTCGAAACCGCGCATTGTATCCTGAAGAGTTGCTTTCAATCTTTATGGATCGTGAAGGTGAGCAGTTTCTGTCTCGTTTTCGTCATGCTGTAAACCGATTGGAACACCAAGTTGGAGGGATCGGGCATACGCTCAGTGAAGGTATGCTGGACGTCAGTCATCATATCCATGATCTTGATGATCAGTTAAAGCGGACACTGACCCATATCGGGCGTCTCACGGATTCGACCAAAAAGCGTTCGCGAAACTTGATGCAAACCCTTAAAGAATCTCAGGACAGTATATCGAACCTCGAAAGGGAGTTGCTGACAGATAGTTCGCAAAAACAAAGGATTACCTTGCTTCGAGAGATTGCTGGCAAGCTAGAGCAAGTGTTGGTACATATTGAAAATGAATCTAATGGTGATAGTTAAGTGCAGTTGTTAACACGTAAACATTGGGTTTTTGATTTAGACGGAACCCTCACTCAGCCCATTCACGATTTTGCACTCATCCGGAGTCGGCTGGAGATCGATCCAGCCGAGGATATTCTGGATCACCTGGCTGCATTGCCGGAACAGCAGCGCAAGGAGAAGCTTCATCAACTTGATGAGCTCGAGCGCTTCTACACTGATCAGACGCAACCTGCTCACTTTGTACATGAGGTTATCGAACTGCTATGGCAGCGTGGATGCCGACTTGGGATTCTGACGCGTAATCGTCAGGACCTGGCTCAAGTGTCATTGGAAATAATCGGGATCGGTCACTGTTTCGAGCCTACTGCTATTCTTGGGCGGGATGAAGCTATGCCGAAGCCTGATCCAGCAGGATTAAATCACTTGTTTGAATTGTGGCAGTGTTCTGCTGCTGATGCGGTGATGGTTGGTGATTATCGATATGACATGGAGGCTGGCAGGGCGGCAGGGGCTGCGACTGTCCATGTTAGTGGTCAGGCGTCAGGGGTATGGCCTGAGATAACCGACCTAGATGTCACCTCTCTTGAGCAGTTGTTTGAGCTGCTAAATCGCAGCTGAATGGCCTTAGAGGCGATAAACTGAGTTCTGATTGACCAGTATCAACTCTCTTATTCTGATGCGCGATTAGAGTGTAAAAGAAAAAATAAGAGGGTACCGCCATGACTGTGATTGCCGAACTTCATCAGGACCATAAGAATCTCAGTAAATTACTCGATGTACTGAGAGAGAAAGTGAAGCAGCTTCGCCAGGGGGCTCAGCCCAGCTACCACCTTATCGCTGATGTAGTCGATTACATCGGTTTCTACGCTGACAGCCACCATCATCCCCGTGAAGACAAAATGTACGCCTATTTCAAGCATCGCGATGTTGAGCTTGATGAGGTAATGGCGCGCTGCGAACTAGAGCATCGCGCGTTGAGGGACTACAGCAGTGATCTGATTGAAGCGATTGATGGTGTGTTGAATGATGCTGTAATGCCAATGGATGCATTTATTACTCGACTCGAGGAGTATGTCGAGCATCAGGTGAAGCACCTCAATTTGGAAGAGGGGGAAATCTTCCCGCGTATTGAAAAGATTGCTACAGCTGAGGATTGGGAAGTGCTTGCTCAGCGTCTGCCGAGAATTGATGATCCGCTATTTGGTGAGAAGCAGGCAGAGCAGTACATTGATCTCTATCGTGAGTTGATGCTGGATCTGGCGAGCTAACGGGATGGGGTATTGGCTGGTTCAGGCTTGCAGCTGCTTGAGCCTGTCATCTTCAAATGGCAGGAATGTAGATTGATCCCTGCCATTATGTTTCGAGCGATACACTGCTTTATCTGACACTGAAAGTAGTTGGTGAGCGAGTTGGTCGATGCTCAGTTCAGGATAGCGTTCCGGCCAGCAGGTCGAAAGGCCGATTGAGGTCGTTATTCTGAATGGCTGTGCTTCGATTGTTCGGAATATCTGTGTTGCCAAATTCTTGCGTAGGTTCTCTGCGACTTTAAGTGCCTTGGCTTGATCGCAGTTAGGTAACAAGATCGCAAACTCTTCACCGCCATACCGCGCAACTATATCTGTTTTACGCAACTGCTGTTTCAGGAACTGGCCGGTTCCTCGCAATACGATATCGCCAGCCTGATGGCCAAAGTTGTCATTGACCTGTTTAAAGTAGTCGAGATCCAGAAACAGACAGCTCATCGGCTGGTGGTTACGGCTTGCGCGGGAGAGTTCTTTGATAATCTCCTGCTCAAAGGTGCGTCGGTTAAATACCTTAGTCAGCATGTCGATGCTGCTCAGACGCTGCAAGTTTTCACGGCATATACAGTTTTCAATACAGCTTGAGATGACTGATGCAAGGTGTTCTACATAGTCATACTTCAAATTGCCGGAGTAACGATCAGCATCTGCGCTGCCTAAGTGCAGTGAGCCAATAATGCAGTCTTCCCAGAACAGTGGCAGCAAAACGGCGCTCGCAATGTTGTCATTGTTTGGGAAAGCCAGTTTATTGTATTCCTCAGGGAGCTGGCCTTTAACGGATAGCTTCTTCGGATAAAGATCGTTTAGTAATCTTTGCGAGCTTACAAAGCGTAAGCAGTTAGGTCCGGTGACCGGAGGAGAGTATTCCTCAAGTAGGTCACGCGCTGCATGTTCAGGATCAAGCAGGATAAGGTTGACCGCTGATAGTCGAAAAAACTCTTTAAAGTCGACCAGTATCAGATCAAGTAATTCAGATAACTTAGCGCATCGCAGTAGCCGTAACTCAATTTCGAAAAAGGATTTCAGAATTGCGTCATTCCTGTCGGCCTTGCTGGCCATCAGACGCAATGCCCGCTTTAGTTCGCGGTTCTCTTTTTCGATTGACTGTTGGCTCATTTACTACTCAACGTTTGGTATCTGATTTCCGCCGATACTCCAGCTATCTGATTCAGAATATCAGTACAAAATGACGGTGGAAAGACAGAAAATTTATTTAAACTGAGTTTAATATAGCCGAATAATCAGGCATTTAGGATGTTTATACAATTTCGCTACTGAATGGCGCTTTAATCGGATGTAACCAGCGGTTATTCATTGTAATGCTGACGTGATTTTTGCTGTTTGACGGTGAGTCAGATTTGGCTCGATAAAAAGCTTAGTTTTAATTGAGTGTCTCTTGCTCAAAATATGCCGTAAAGAAAGGCTTGGCACCGTCGCTTAGACCGAAGGAAATATGTCCTAATGGACAATCTGCATAGCGGCCCAATACCTTTGATATGTTGGCTTCTGCCGTTTTGAACTGACGTGCACAGGCTTCTGATAGATGTAACAGATCGCGTCCACGCAGCTTTAACGGATAGAGGTTCAGGTCTATTGAGCATCGTTCCGTGCTATCGGATAGCGTCTCGAGATAAATAATCTGATCATCTAGATCTGGCGCCACATTTATAATCAGCTCGTCTAGCGCTGGTTTTAGGTAGGGTAGGCCTTCTTTAGAAATGAACTGATCACTGCGCTGAACTATGTCCTTGCAGGTTAAGCGCGGGTGACAGGTATATGTATCTATTCTTTCGCTCGCCGGATTGCCCGGTTGCCATTTGAAGCCGATGTTAAGGGTGCGAGGCGACAGATCACCCGTCGCAACCTGCTGTTGCAGATATTGCCATTTCTCAAGATATACACGCAGGCTGAACTCCTCTTCCGAGAGGCTCTCAATCGCTATTTGAATCTCGCTGGCGTCAGCCAAATGGGAGAGGAAAGGTTCGGCGAAACTCAGTGGAAACTGAAGATGGTTGAGAAGTTGTCGTAGTTTCGCTGGCGGGCAATCTCGCAGCGGTATGCCCAGTAACCATCGATGGTCTGTGATGACAGTTGTTGTCAGTTTAACCGAGCGTTCGCCGCTGATACGAAACTGTTGCTGTTGCAGCCAGCTGATTATCTGCTGTTTGTACTCTAACGCCGGGTTATTCAAGGCATCTCCTGATAGTTTTCAAGCTGATCTCCGTACTCCAGTCCTTCTAGTCGCTGGTTAAGCCAGATATTAATGCAGCGGGTTTCGGGTAACTCATCAAGCGTGGCGACCCTGAGAACTATATAGGGGGCATTGTCTCGTAAAGCGTAAATATGGCAACCGCAGTGGCGACAAAAATAGCGTGACTTGTTTTCGGATGAGCGATATTCCGTGAGTTGATCCTTCCCTTGTAGCCAGGTCAGATCAGCTGGCGTTACACCTGCAGTAGGTACCATAGGCGCGGCATTCGTTTTTCTACACGTATGGCAATGACAGTGCATTACGGTCGTGGCCAGTTTCTTAATCTGATACCTAATAGTGCCGCAATGACATCCCCCCTGATACACGAAAGTCTCCAGTAACAATATGTATTAAGGAAGTTAGCCTAGCACGATGATAAGGACTGAAAAAAGCTGAATGTTGTGTTCACGGGAGGTGAAAAATGAGTGTTTCTTTTCGTTACTTTGGCCTTGTTTTTAATACGGGAATAGCGATGTTTAGGCGCTGAAGCCCGCATGGTTACGGGAATCTCATTGCTGTGTGAACTTTATGAACTAAATAGTCTTAAAGCACAAAACGCTCATTATGTGCGTAAGGTTCCGTATCTTTTGGAAGGCATCTAACTTTAGCGAAGCTTTCTTACAAAAAGATAACAACAAAGAGGTGTTAAATAATGTCCCGTAAACTGGCATCCCCAAAACGCCGTACGCTGCTTGCAGCTGCACTGGCTACCTGCCTGATGGGTGGTTTCTCCGTAAACGCTACAGCAGCTGAACTTGATAAAGTTCACTTCCTGATCCCTGGCGGCGCTGGCGGTGGTTGGGATGGTACTGCTCGCGGTACTGGTGAAGCACTGAACAAATCCGGTCTGGTAGATACCGTATCTTACCAGAACATGTCTGGCGGTGGCGGCGGTAAAGCAATTGCTCACCTGATTGAGACGGCTAAAAACCAGCCAGATACTCTGATGGTTAACTCTACGCCGATCGTTATCCGTTCCCTGACTGGCGTATTCCCACAGTCTTTCCGCGATCTGACACCTGTAGCGGCTACTATCGCAGACTACGGTGCTTTCGTCGTTAAGGCTGATAGTGAAATCACTGACTGGAAACAGGTCGTTGAGAAGTTCCGTGATAACCCTCGTAAGGTGAAAATTGCTGGCGGTTCTTCACGTGGTAGCCTGGATCACCTGGTTCCAGCTGCAGCGATCAAGAATGAAGGTCTGGATCCGAAGAAACTGCGTTACATCGCTTACGATGCAGGCGGTAAGGCAATGGCTGGTCTGCTAGCAGGCGAAGCACAGATTCTATCTACCGGTCTGGGTGAAGCGCTGGAAATGTCTAAAGCGGGTCAGGTGCGTATCCTGGCAATTACCGCTGCAGAGCGTGTGCCAGATGCTCCAGAAGTTAAGACTCTGACTGAAATGGGTAACCCAACTGTATTTGCAAACTGGCGTGGTTTCTTTGCTGCACCAGGTACGCCTAAAGAGAAAGTTGCTGAGTACAACAAAGTGCTGAGCAAGATGTACGACACTTCCGATTGGGAAACTGTTCGTGCACGTAATGGTTGGGTAAATGCATACAAGTCTTCTGACGACTTCTACAAGTTCCTGGAAGATCAGGAAACGCAGGTTGGTTCGCTGATGCGCGAACTGGGCTTCCTGAAGTAATAGTACGAGGTGGCCACCACTGTCGGTGGCCACCGATTGCCGGAGCATCCTATGGCGCTTACCAAAGACAGAATAGGCGGATTGTTATTCCTTGCCTTATGTATCGCATATGGCTTTTCTGCCTACCAGATTCCTTTTTATCCGGGTGACGAATATGAGCCGTTCACCTCGAGAACTTTACCAATAATCCTTGCTGTTATTGGTACCGGATTATCACTGGCCCTTATTTTTGCCAAATCTGAAGATCAAGACGACGGTCCGATCCTGCCGAACTTTGACTGGCGTACAGGCGGCCTGATGATGCTCTACATGGTTGGCTACGGCATCATTCTGGAGTGGTTTGGTTATACGATCTCAACGGCGATCTTCCTGATTGCAGGTTTCCACCTGCTGGGCGAGCGCAGATGGACAGTGCTGCTGGGTGTGTCTATTCCATTTGTGATCGGTTTCTGGGCACTGTTGGTGTACGGACTGGATATTTACCTTGCTCCTGGCGAGCTGTTCCAGGGGGAGTAAGCAATGATTGATGGTATTCTGACGGGTCTTACGACCGTAATCCTGCCTTTCAACCTGTTAATGGTGGTTGTAGGCTGTTTCGCCGGTACATTCATTGGCATGCTGCCAGGCCTGGGGCCAATTTCTGCAGTAGCTCTGATGATCCCGGTTACTTATGGCCTTGATCCTGCATCCGGCATCATCTTGATGGCTGGTGTGTATTACGGCGCAGTATTCGGTGGTTCAACATCTTCTATTCTGATCAATGCTCCGGGCTGTTCCAGTACTGTAGTAACTGCGTTTGATGGATACCCGCTGGCGCGTAAGGGTCAGGCAGGTAAGGCATTAGCACTGGCTGCATACTGTTCCTTCACTGGCGGTACTATTGGTGCGTTCTTCCTGCTGGTTGCGGCACCTATGCTTGCGAAAGTTTCCCTGAGTTTCCAGTCTGCTGACTACTTCGCACTGATGGTATTGGGTCTGAGTGCAGTTGCTGCATTCTCCGGTAAAGGCAAAGTTTTGAAAGCGCTGGTAATGACTGTGATCGGCCTGATGCTGTCAACAGTTGGTGCGGACCGTTCCTCCGGTGTAGAGCGTTTCACCTTCGGTTCGCTGGAACTACTCGACGGTGTTAGCTTCCTATTGCTGGCGATGGCGACCTTTGCACTGGCTGAGGTAATGTTCTCAGTGCTACGTCGCGAACATACTGAAGAAGACCCGACTGCCGATATGAGTAACCTCGGCAGCATGAAACTAACAAAAGAGGAAGTGAAAGAGATTGCACCTACAGTAGGGCGCTCTTCAGTCATGGGCTTCCTGATCGGTGTCCTACCGGGCGCTGGTGCAACAATTGCCGCGTTCCTGGCCTATGGCTTTGAGCGTAATCTCGCACCACTGAAAGAGAAGCTGAAGTTTGGTCAGGGGTCATTGCGCGGCCTTGCAGCTCCTGAATCTGCTAACAACGCGGCATCTACTGGTTCCTTTGTACCTTTGCTAACACTGGGTATTCCGGGCTCTGGTACTACAGCAATCATGCTGGGTGCTCTGATCGCATATGGTATTCAGCCGGGTCCACGCCTGTTCGTTGATAACCCGGAAGTGTTCTGGTCAGTCATTATCTCCATGTACTTCGGTAACTTGGTGTTGCTGGTCCTGAACTTGCCATTGATCCCATACATCGCGAAGTTGCTGGTCATTCCGCGTCCGATTCTGATTCCGATGATCCTGTTCTTCTCTCTGACAGGTGTCTATCTGGTGTCGTTCAACGCATTCGATATTCACATGATGGTAATCGTCTGTGCGATCGCGATTGGCCTAAGGTTGCTGGATTTCCCAATGGCGCCACTGCTCTTAGGCTTCATCCTTGGTGGCATGTTGGAAGATAACTTGCGCCGAGCGTTGTTGATTAGTGATGGAACACTCGAATTCATGTGGGAACGCCCGATTACGGCAGTGATTATGACTTTGGCTTTCCTGGCACTGTTTAGCCAGCCAATGATCTCACTGGCTAAGCGACTGATGCATATGAAAGAGCCGTCTCCTAAGGTTGCTGACGGAGAATAAATAGAAGACGGACAGGGAAGTCCGTTTATTGAAGCGTTTTCCGACGCTGTTTTGACGACCCACTCATCACCAAGACAGCGTCGGAAAGGGCAATACTGAAGTGACTTCAGTGGTGTTCTGAACTTAGTGCTTGTTGTTCAGTAGCGACTTTTGTCGTGAAAAGACGAAATCTTTACGGGGCCTTGTGCCCCGTTTTTTTTTGCTCTGAGCATTTAAACTGCTCCAATCTGAGTATTTTTGCTAACTGCTATACTTAATCTATAACGGGAAGTAAGCCGGGCTGGCTTTTGTCCGGAAGAGATTTAAAGGAATAGATTGAACAGTGGTGTTGTCGAATATTTGCCAATCTGCTGTATGTTACCTCTGAAATAGAAGTATGTAGGTCATGATGCGACACTATTCCAGGCATTATTACGTGAGTGATGATCTGGATGATCTCGAACGGATAGAGGAAGAGCTGGAGGACAAGGGAGTTTCTGTTATCCAGATTCATGTCCTGAGTGATATGGATCGGGATCTCGATAATCATCACCATATTCATGCAGTGCCCTCAATGATGAAGAAGGACATTGTTCATTCCGCAGCGATCGGTGCCTGGGTAGGTCTGTTGGCCGCGCTGATAGTGTTGGCTTCTGTTTATTTAAGTGGCTGGGCAGAGTCTGTCGGATGGATGGTATTTATATTTCTGGCAGTTGTAGTATCAGGTTTTTGCACATGGGTAGGGGCCCTATACGGTATTCAGGTCCCAAATGAAAAATTTGTTCGTTTTGAAGGTGATTTACACCGCGGTAAACATATCTTCTTTGTTGATATTGAGAGTAAACAGGAGACGTTACTAAATGAGGTGCTCCAGCAGCATCCGAAGCTGAAAGCTAAAGGTGTTGGGGGAGCTTCACCGGACTGGCTGTTACAGCTTCAGCGCGGCTGGCATGACTTCAGGAAAGGGTTTCCATAAGAGGTTCTAACTAACACCTTCATAGTTGCTTCAACTTTACTGCATATTTTCTCCATATTTTTAGCCGATGATGTCTATCTGCAGCGAAATTTGGAGGTGGGTATGCAGAATGCGATAGGCATTAGCGGTATTGCTATAAAGGAAGAAAGTGAGCAAAGCGAAAGCGATCAATTGCCGCGAATTGGCTATGAATACCTGGCGTTACTTTCCCCTGAGTTTACGGAGTATTCGACTGCTCCGTTATCCGAGTCTGATAAAGCCCAGATGCTAGCAGTGTTAGATGAAATCTAATCGCAGTGAGGACAAGCCCTGTCTCTTTGTCGTACAACAGGGCTTGTTGCTAACCTTCTTTAGTTTCTGCCGGCCATAACACCGCCATCTACGTCCCAGATTGCACCTGTCACCCAGCTTGCGTTGTCCGATAGTAATAAAGTGGCGATCGCAGCCACATCATCTGGGCTACCGATACGACCAATCGGATGAAAATCATTGAATCCCGCGAGGGCTGAATCAATCTCAGAAGGCTCAATGAAGGAACCGTATATCGGTGTCTTAACCACGGCAGGCGCTACGGCATTTACCCTGATGTTGTGGTCAGCCAATTCCATAGCCATATGCTGTGTCAGAGAGTGAAGACCGGCTTTCGCCATAGAATAAGCTGAAGAAGGTGTGGCCTTAATCGCCTGTTTGGCCCACATAGAACCGATATTGACGATACTGCCGCCACCGTTAGCTATCATATTCTCGGCAACTGTCTGGCTGATAAAGAAGGTCGCACGGTTAAGGTTTGCGTAAAGGTCGTAATCTTCAGGTTGATGTTCGATAAAAGGTTTTGGCTGAAAATACCCGGCCGCATTGATCAGATATTTAATATGGCCATCATAGCGATTGATCTTTTCAAGGAGTTCGTCGAGTTGCTGCTTATCATATAGGTCAGCTTGCCAAACAGTGAGTGCTGGTGATTCAGCGTCGAGCGCTGAAATTTTTGCTTCAGAACGGCCGGTCACTATTGTTTTAATTCCCTGGGCATCTAGCTGTTTTGCTATCGCAAGTCCCATACCGCTGGTGCCGCCGATGATCAACGCGCTTGTCTGTTTTGGGCTAGACATACAGTATCTCCTGTTGAATGATGTGTCTGTCCTTAATTAGGCCTTCTTCAGCCTGAGACAAAAACCAGGTACAAAACGGTATAGCAGTTACTTTCCGGTATATCTTTATGAATCAAAACGAAAAAAAATTTTCGCGTAAATCTCCTGACAGCCGCGCCGCGCGGATGGTTGAGACTATATTTCGCTGCAAATGGTCACTGACAGTCTATCAATTACTCAATAATGAGATTAACCGTCCTGGTGAGATGGTCCGCAGCGTTGAAGGACTGTCGACTAAAGTGCTGAACGAGTGTTTGCGCAAAAATGTAGAGTTCGGAATTCTTGAAAAAGTGAGCTACAACGAGTTACCGCCGAGGGTTGAATATCACATCACGCCTTTCGGCGAAAAGTTCATCGGCATACTGGGGGAGTTAGAAAAACTGCAGCAGGAAATAGCTGAAGACGCTCATTAATTTATACGCCTAAGATACTGAAATTAAATGATAAAAAAGCCTGTATTATATTCCTTTAGACGCTGCCCTTATGCTATCCGTGCGAGACTCGCGGTGGCGGCCAGCGGGATTTCCGTTGAGTTACGAGAAGTGGTTTTGAAAAATAAGCCGCAGCCGATGTTAGATATTTCGCCAAAAGGTACAGTTCCGGTTCTCTTGCTGCCTGATGGTATCGTGCTTGAAGAGAGTAGAGATATCATCCGCTGGGCGCTTACTCAATCAGATCCCATGGGGTGGCAATCAGGCGCCTCCAGTGATGAGTTATGGGAAGCTGAAACTTTGATACAGGAAAATGACTTCGTATTTAAGCAGCATCTCGATCGATATAAATATGCTGATCGCCATCCGGAGCAATCGCAGCAGTGGTACAGAGAGCAGGGTGAGGTCACATTAAAGAAACTGGAGCAGCGGTTAAGCAGTCATCGTTATCTGACGGGGGATCGGGTAACAGTTGCGGATATCGCCATCATGCCGTTTATTCGGCAATTTGCCTCCGTTGATCGGGTCTGGTTCGATCAGTCACCTTATCCGTCACTAAGACAGTGGTTGGATCAATGGCTTAAGACCGATCTGTTTGAGCGAGTGATGAAAAAGTATCCGGCTTGGTCACCGGAAGAGCCAGGTATCGCGTTTCCGGAGTAATTTATGCAACTGCAGGCTTTAGACCTGAAACTGCCGCCGCCTGTAATCGCTTTCGTATGTGGCGGTCTTATGTGGGGTGTTGCAGAAGCGGTTCCGTTGCTAGCGATCGTGGCTATGCCCGATAACATAGCAATGGTGTTTGCCGGTGTAGGGGTAATGATTGCGCTGGTGGCTGTAATCAGCTTTATGCTGAGTCGGACAACAATCAACCCCCATAGGCCCGATCAGACATCACATTTAGTCACAAGTGGCCTGTATCGCTTTTCGCGAAATCCAATGTATCTTGCTGTCTTCCTGATGCTCGTTAGTTGGGGCTTCTGGTTACAGAATATAGCGGCGATTCTGTTGCTACCCTTATTTCCTCTCTACATCACCGAGTTTCAAATAAAACCGGAAGAGAAACATCTTGAGCAACTGTTTGGGAAGCGATATCGCGAATATTGCAGTCGGGTAAGGCGCTGGTTTTAAGAGAGTGGCTAAGCTGTCGCGTTCTGCGATTATTTTTAAGGTTGCGTCTCAATCTTTGACGCATGTTGTTTAATTTTTTAAAAAAATGCGTCTAAAAATATATAGTTGGTGTATCTAAGGCGTTTGAATTGACGTTTTTGCGTATGGCATAACTACTGCATCTCTCAGATCAGGAACGAACTGGGAGACGGTGATGAAACGAATCAGCCTCACATTGGCATCCTTAGCTTTTTGCTCCGTGGCAGTAGCTGCGCCAAACGACAATCCTGAAGAGGATCATACCTACCTGGTCGGACTTGAAGCAGGCTTATTGGATACTGTCCAGCAGGCATTGCCGGAGTCTCAGGTCGCCAATCAACTTTATCTCAATACTGATTACGATCCAGTTATCACACTGGGTAGTGACGCTCAGGTTGCAGTTACCTTTATTGATGAAGGTGCGGGCTATCGTAATAGCCTCGGTTACTTCACTTTTGACGACAGCTCGTTTGGTGGACTGACTTTTGGAGACATCGATAGTAACGGTTCAGGCAATATATCGATTGGTGAATTACAAAGTGTATCTGGCATATCGACCGGTATGGTGTTTGGTAATGCTTCTAAGTCAGGTGCGGGTGGTAGTCTGCTTGCTGGTGACACTGTTGTACTTGGTGAGGGCGAGGTAACTAATATCAGTGGTGCTGACTTTGACTTTACAGGCGGTACGACCTTTTCATCAGGCACTAATCTGGGGTTTTTTCTGCTCCAAAATGCCTGGAACGGCAATCATGTGCAGGGATATGACGTACCGGGAGATGGTAATCGACTAGCGATGTACTCGGTGGATTTTCTTAACCCGGAAAATGGAGATAGTGCGTTTTATGGTAGCGCCGATGATGATTCTCGACATGTTGCTATGATGTTTACTGATAGTGACCAGGATGAATTGATTCTGGCGTTCGAGGACCTTCATCGAACAGACAATAAAGCGAATCATCGAAACTATAGTACTGATGAGGATTTTAACGATGCAGTTTTTCGGGTGAAAACAAATCCGGTTTCGGCGATTTTTGAGACCAATGTTCCTCAGTCTGACGAAGTGATTTCAGTCAATGCCGCACCGCTTGGAGATATTGGTCAAACGCCATTAGGGGCTGCGATTTTAGGGGCAATCATTTTCTGTTGCAGAATCAGGTACTCCGCTTAGTAAGGCTTGCGAGCTCGCACAAGCCATATTTGTATTTGGTTCAATCAAAGAGTAAAGAGTATTAGTCGCCGATCAACAGATGCCCAGCATAGCTGAAGATACCAATGAGTACGCCGGTAAACAGCTGGGCATGAACCAGATAGGCGAACTTCTTAAGTCGTTTAGCTTTGAACTTGAATCTAAGGAACATACCGAATAGGCCCTGCCAGATTACCAAAGCGGCTACGGCGGGAAAGAACCAAATCTCCATAGGAAAGCCGACCATAATCAAGTGGGCCGCCAGCGCAGCAATCGTGAGCCAGCCTATAAGCACATGTGTTCTGTTCATCCAGCCAAGTAATTTCTTGGTGGCGCTCATAGTGGGTTCAATCGCAAATTCAGGAACGAAGCGTTGTGATACAGCGCCTTTGCCAATGGCGAGCTTGAGTAATGTACGACCGTAGATTAAGCCGAATAGCCAAAGGCAAGCTTCGCCAAATACTTCACCGACTTCGCTCATCGCTGTTTCCTGATAAACGATCATACTACCGGTGAATACGACGTAGGCTGAGTAAGCAAGTGAAGCAATTGCTGCAAACACTGTAATGGGAATTAAACGTTGGAGTTGATTCATAACGCACCTTTAAATCACGGCCTTAGTAACTTAAAGAGCAGTGTAAGAAGCCTTTGTGAAGTAAAGGTGGTTAAAACAAGAAGGAAATGTGAAGAAAGTGTAGCGTCCTTGTAGCATGATCGCCGGGAAGAGGTTGCCGGACAAAAATAGTGGCTGAAACTGGCGATGCGGTGGTGTTGAAGGCATAATCCGTGTCCTCTTATGAATTTAACTTACGTATGCGTCCGCAGCGTTTAGATCCCGGAAGAAGACCTTGCTTACAACCGCTAATATCACCATGCAGTTTGGTGCTAAACCCCTGTTCGAAAATGTTTCTGTGAAGTTTGGTGAGGGAAATCGTTACGGCCTTATCGGTGCGAACGGTTGCGGCAAATCCACATTCATGAAAATCCTGGGTGGTGATCTGGAGCCATCAGCGGGCAACGTATCTAAGGATCCCAATGAGCGTATTGGTAAACTGAAACAGGATCAGTTTGCCTATGAAGCCTACAGCGTTGTTGATACCGTGATAATGGGATATGAAGAGCTCTGGCAGGTAAAGTCTGAGCGCGACGCTATCTACGCCAAGCCTGAAATGACAGAGGAAGATGGTATCCGCGCAGCTGAGCTTGAAGCCGAGTTTGCTGAAATGGACGGTTATACTGCGGAGTCCCGGGCAGGTGAGCTATTGCTGGGAGTTGGGATTCCAACCGAGCAACACTTCGGCCCGATGAGTGAAGTAGCACCAGGCTGGAAGTTGCGTGTGTTGCTTGCTCAGGTGCTGTTTTCAGACCCAGATATTATGTTGCTGGACGAGCCGACCAACAACCTTGATATCAACACTATCCGTTGGTTAGAAGGGGTGCTCAATGAACGTAATTGCACCATGGTTATCATTTCCCATGACCGTCACTTCCTGAACAGTGTTTGTACTCATATGGCTGATCTCGATTATGGTGAGCTGCGTGTCTATCCGGGGTCTTATGATGAGTATATGACTGCATCTACTCAGGCTCGGGAACGCTTGTTGGCGGATAATGCTAAGAAAAAAGCACAAATTGCGGAATTAAAGACCTTTGTTAGTCGATTCTCTGCTAACGCATCTAAGTCTAAGCAGGCGACTTCCCGTGCACGTCAGATAGACAAAATTCAGTTGGAAGAGGTTAAACCTTCCAGTCGCCAAAACCCATTTATTCGATTTGAGCAAACTAAAAAACTGCATCGTCTGGCGCTTGAGGTGGAGGGCCTGAGTAAGAGTTATGATGAGCAGCTTTTCAGCGGCCTGAACCTTATGGTTGAGGTGGGCGAAAGGATTGCGATTATAGGTCCGAACGGTATTGGTAAATCCACTCTGATGAAGTGTCTGGTCGGTGATACGGATGTATCTGGCGGCGAAGTTAAATGGTCTGAGAACGTTGAGATTGGATACTACGCTCAGGACCACGCTGCTGATTTCGAAAAAGACAAAACTCTGCTGGACTGGATGGGGCAATGGGGTAAAGAAGGCGATGACGAGCAGGTCATTCGAGGTACTCTTGGTCGTCTTCTTTTTTCGCAAAAAGAGATCGATAAGTCAGTCAAGGTTATCTCCGGTGGTGAACAGGGACGGATGTTGTTCGGTAAGATGATCCTGCAGAAACCAAACGTGTTGTTGATGGATGAGCCGACCAACCACCTGGATATGGAGTCTATTGAGTCACTCAACCTGGCTTTGGAAAATTACGAAGGTACGCTGCTGTTTGTTAGTCATGACCGGGAGTTTGTATCCTCACTGGCGACTCGGATTATCGAAATTACCCCGACCGGTATTGTTGATTTTCACGGCAGTTACGATGACTACCTGCGGAGTCAGGGTGTCGAGTAGGATTCATCTACATAAAAAAACCGGCGACAGCCGGTTTTTTTATGTTTAAAAAATTACTTAGCGTTGAGGATGTCATCCATGGTCAGGTCTGTCAGGCGACGGATGTTCTTCCAAAGATAGAACAGAATGCCAAACATCATCACCATAGATGGCAGGGCAATCATCGCATAGCTAACCAACTGAAGTTCGCCGAGCTGCTCATTAAATGCCTCAGTACCAGCAGGGCTGGTGACGATCCAGGTGGCGAGTATAAAGTTCATCACTGATGAGAAGGCGAAAGTGCCGGCAAAAAGATAATTAGCAGATCTGAGGCAGGCCTGAAACTGATCGGTATTGTTGCGTTCTGCCAGCTGCTGGTTGATCAGCTGCAGATTCATGACCGCTTCATTCAACAGCAGCTTGTTCACAATTGGGTATGGCGTAAAAGTAGAGCCGAAGACGATCAGACCGATGATGCCAGGTATAGCCGCTTCCTTCACAGCGAGCCACTGATTATCGAGCTGCAGCAGGCCTATTCCGCCGGTTAGCAGGACGCTGATAAAACCAAGTGCTGAGATAAAGTTAAACTTCCGAAAACGGATTAACTCGTATCCACCCCAGCCTAGTGGAAATGCCAATGCGATGATCAGTGCGTTTACCGGGCCAAGGTTATCTTCGCCACTGAACTTCATCAGTATTACCGATGGAATAATGATGTTGATTGCGAGATCGACTAACGGATTACTTTTCTTATCTGTCATTACTTACTGATACTCATTCATATCACAGAGCTATGATTGTCCCGTGTCCGCGTGAAACAGTAAAGAGGGGATTGATATTCGATTCGGTATTGTTGAGCAAGTTCCCGGCCCTGATGTGTATCAAAGCCGGGTGATGGGATTCAGACGCGAGGGTCAGTCGCTTTAGCCAGAGCTGTGCTTTTATGCTTGCTGTGGAACTCGACAAACGCCGGAGTAGTGCTGAGATCATACAGTCCACGGAAGTCGATCCAGTCGAGTAGGGTGAACAGGCAGATGGATGGGTAATCCCAGTTCGCAAACAATCCCTGTTCTAAGTAGTCAGCGATGCTGCCCAGTGTGGAAGCTGTTCGCTCGTACGTTAGCTTTTGTAAGAGGAAGTCGGCGTCGTTAGCGACACCAGACCGTTTTAGCATCAACAAGATAATGAATGCGTCGTTAGCGGCATCAATAACCGTCATAGCATTCTCCTGCTGCCAGCTCAAAGGCAGGTCGCCCGCTTTGTCAGCAAGATAACGGTAGATCACTCTGGAGTCGTAAATCGCCTGCTCGCCATCCTGTAGCATAGGGATCTTCAACGTCGGGTTCTTCTCTCGCAGGATCTCTCGCCCTTCAGCAGAGAAGATGTCGAGGTTGATAAACTCGTAGTCCTTGTCCCCAAGGTATAACCTTAGTCGGCGAACGAATGGCGAAGTGGTTGATCCATATAGCTGCATAAATGACTCCTTGGTATTGGGCTTCGCAAATTATCCTAACACTGGATTGGCAATTTAAAACGCAACGGATTATTGCAGTTTGTTGCATCATTAAAACTAAACCACGGGATGCAAATGGAAAGTCTTTTGTTACAAGAGAAGTTGAAAGCGTGGTTAATCGAGGATCATCTACGGAAGGACATTCTGGCTGCAGTCGCAGAACTCGGGTTATCGCAAGGTATGGTTGCCGCCGGTTTTGTGCGAAACCTGGTGTGGGACAAGCTACATAACTTCGAGAGAACAGAGCTAAATGATGTGGATCTGATCTGGCATAACGTTTCCGAAGCTGATCCAGAGATAGATCGCGATTTGGAAGCCCGGCTTAGAGGTCTGATGCCTGAGGTAAAATGGTCGGTTAAAAATCAGGCCCGTATGCATCTGCGTAATGGTCACAAACCTTATCGTGATTGTGCTGATGCGATGAGTTTCTGGCCAGAGTTGGAAACCGCTGTTGCGGTTACACCCAGTATGGATCTGGTAACTCCCTTTGACTTGGAGCTGCTGTTTGCACTTACCGTTACTCGGAATCCCAAGGCGTCGTTAGGTCTTTTCCATCAAAGAGTGATGTCGAAGGACTGGTTGAACCGATGGGAGCGATTAACTGTGGTTGAAGAATATATTGAATAGATATTAGGCAGAAACAATATTCAGTGAATATTCTGTCGTCCAAGAATTGATCTAAGTCGAAGTTTCTTTCCTATCTTCGCTTTTTGTTTACTTTAAGGTGCGTTTTTTCTACCCAAGCGCGGATCTCCTATGTTAGGTTTCTGTAGTCTTGATCTAAGCCGACAGCGGATCCTGTCTGGCAGATCAAATTCTTAGAGCGTATAAGAACAACAACCAGGAGAACCCTAATGACGCTTATTAAGAAGTCCTTCAGTGCACTGGCTCTTTCCATGGCGATCAGCGTTTCGGCTCATGCGGCGGATGTGTTGAAAATCGGTATTGCAGGTCCGCAAACCGGTACTGTTTCGCAGTATGGTGATATGCAGTTCCAGGGTACTAAAGCCGCAATTGAGCTGATCAACAAAGCTGGTGGCGTCAATGGCATGATGCTTGAAGCGATTGAGTACGACGATGCTTGTGATCCTAAGCAGGCAGTTGCGGTAGCAAACAAAGTGGTAAACGATGGCGTCCAGTACGTTGTTGGCCATCTGTGCTCAAGCTCAACTCAACCAGCGTCAGATGTTTATGAGGAAGAGGGTGTTCTGGCTATCACCTGTTCCACCAACCCTTCGATCACCGAACGTGGTCATCAGATGATCTTCCGTACTATCGGTCTTGATTCTGACCAGGGTCCAACAGCTGCGAAGCACATCATCGAGAATGTTAAGCCTCAGCGCGTAGCCATTATTCATGACAAGCAGCAGTACGGTGAAGGCATTGCGATGTCAGTGCATGACGAGCTGAAAAAGGCCGGCGTTGACGTGGTAATGACTGAAGGTATTACTGTTGGCGATAAAGACTTTTCATCTGTAATTACCAAGATGAAGAAAGAAGGTGTGGATTTTGTTTACTACGGCGGCTATCACCCTGAGCTGGGTCTGATTCTGCGTCAGAGCAAGCAGAATGGTCTGAACGCTAAGTTCATGGGGCCAGAAGCTGTAGGTAACAAAGAGATCTCCAAGATCGCCGGTGAAGCATCTAACGGTCTGCTGGTAACACTGCCTGCCCGTTATGATCTGCTAGCGAAAAACAAAGATATCGTCGCTCTGATGGATTCTAAAAAGCAGGATTCTACTGGTCCGTTCGTTTGGACTAGTGTTGCCGCTGTACAGGTAATGGCTGACGTTATTTCCCGTGTTGGTGCGGATGATCCAACTAAAGTTGCTGATGCTATCCGTGGTGCGACTATCGATACCGCGATGGGTCCACTCACTTGGGATGACAAAGGCGACCTGATTGGCTTCGAATTTGGCATCTACAGCTGGAATGCCGACGGCACTGGTACCCAGATGTAATCATTAATAAGTCACTGTACTTTCTAAAACCGCTCTTTGGAGCGGTTTTTTTGTTTCTGTCTTATCAGTTCTTCTTTTAGTTAATTTCGCTGGGCACTGTGGCTTTCGGTTGCTAGCAACTAATAATACTTCCAATAGAGAGGGCTATACTCAAATCGGCTAAATGACAAAACTGAGGCAGTATCATGAAAGTCAGAGTGTCGATCTATAGTTTTGCAGCAGCATTGGGTTTGGTGCTGGCTCCTATAGCAGAATTAATAGCGTGCGAGATAACGATGGGGTATCGAACCAGTGTTCGGAGTCCGTTGATAGAAGCTGCACCGGATAACTCCGGTTTATACCAAGAGCTCTTTAGTCGTGCAGCGAGTAAGGCCGGGTGCGAGCTTGTTATTGTCCGAGCACCGAAGAAACGCATTCTTAATGACCTGGCAAATGGAAAAATTGATTTCTATCCGGGCTTTAATTTCAATCTGAAACGTGCTGAATATGCTTACTACATGGTAAATGGGTTACCGGGTGGAGATATAGGAATCTCCCATCAGGGAATCGATAGCGTGACAGATATCGGGCAGCTAAAAGGGAAGATCCTGTTAATTGCATTAGGTGGACCTGAGCATGGGGCCTCTGCCAAAGGGGTTGTAGTAAGGCGTCCAAGTGAACTTAATCTTGAAAGGGCGGTAGGGCTGATCGCCGAAAAGAAAGGGGATTTTTATATCTATAACCGTAGCTCGTTGGAGTACTACTTAAAGCAAAATCCAAACCCTGAAATCAGAAAGCATTATGACTGCTGTGGCGGTGAACAACCGATGTATCTCGGCTTTTCACAGAAATCAGCGAATATGGCTGCAGTACCTAATGCTGAATACAATGCTGATGCAGACCTTTCGCCGACAAATTTTCCTGTGCGGCCGGGTGATGGATCTGTGGCGCAGCGGTTTAGCGCTGCGTTAGAGGAGATGCGCCAGTCGGGTGAGACTCAAAAGATATATGACATGTATTACAAGTAACCGAAAGGGGGGGGCGAGGCCCCCCCCGTTCTTAATTTGTAGTGAGCAAATGCTCATAACGCTTGTCAGTTAAGGTTTTCATAAAAGCAACCAAAGCGTCGATCCGTCTGGTCTCCAGTGAGGGACCATGTTGTAGCTCTTTAAGTGAGATGTTTTCGGCAACTTCGGGTTCCGCCCATTGAAAACCCGTTTCCGGGTTGATCTGGCGCTTAGCGCTCTTGCTGTTGTATTTGTCATAGAACAGCACCACTGTTCGCAGGTCTGCGAATACTCCGTTATGCATATATGGTCCAGTGACGGCGACGTTCCTAAGGGTTGGGACCTTGAATTTACCGGCCTGGGTTGGGTCGGTGACAAGAGGATTATTTAGCAGTCCCTGATCAACGAAATCATTTGCTACGCCGTTAACTGCACGCAAGTCGGTGTTCTTGGGGATGCCGATATTATGGTATTCGTAGTTCGAGAATGTTTCACCACCAGAGCCAGGAGAGCGTTTTAGTTGATGGCACTGGTTACAGTTGGTGAACTGCTGTGAGAAGAACAGTGTTCGGCCCAGCTCTTCTTGAGGCGTCATTTCATACTCACCGCGAAGATAGCGATCGTATTTTGAATCAAAAGGTGCAAAGAGGTCGGTGCTTTCAAAGGCTGCGATAGCTTTTGTCATTGCCTCATATGCTGCATCGGTATTGTCGAAGATCTCTGCGCCGAACAGTGACCGGAACGATTGAGTATATTGTGGATTTTCCTGAAGGCGAGCGACGGCTGTTTGTTTATCTGGCATGCCCATCTCCGCAGGGTTTGTTGGTGGGCCGCCAGCCTGGCCTTTTAGATCGGTTTCGCGGCCGTCCCAGAACTGTCCGCCAACATACTGCCCTTCACTGTTTTTATGAAACAGCGGTATAAATTTGGCGTAACCTGCGGATGGCGCATTACGGTCGCCAATCGATTGTCCGTCATCGCCAAGCGAGGCCATGCCGGCAACTCCATTATCACGATTATCGGCAAAACCCGCGGCAGGTGAGTGGCAGGTTGCGCAGGACTGGGATCGGTTAAATGACAGGTTGGTATCGAAAAACAGCTGCTGACCGAGCTGCTCGAGCTCGCTGCCACGGTTGCTACTAGCTGTTTCTTTGTCTGGGGTACAGCCGGTCGTCGTCAGGGCGATGACTGCGGTGGCGAGAAATAGTTTTCGCACTTCGTTCTCCGGAAACTCACACACACAAGATTTAGTATCTCTTAGCAATTATCGTTTTGATACTTACTGCTCTTTGAGATGGGTTATCATTATTATTCGTATTATGGTGGAGTATGGTAACCGGATCGCTGATGCAGGTCACGGGATCAGGATATTTAGGGCAAAAAAAACCCGCTCATTAAGAGCGGGTTTTTATCTATGCGTTGATTACGCTTCTACGACAGGGATCACGTTAGACGCTTTCTCTACGTAGCTGTCCATCTGGTGGAAGTTCAGGTACTGATAAACTTCACCGGACATGCTGTCCAGGTTCTTCGCGTATTCCATGTACTCTTCAACGGTTGGCAGTTTGCCGGTAACCGCTGCAACAGCAGCCAGTTCAGCAGAAGCCAGGAATACATCAGCGCCGGTACCCAAACGGTTCGGGAAGTTACGGGTAGATGTAGAAACCGCAGTAGAGTTGTCAGCGATACGCGCCTGGTTACCCATGCACAGGGAGCAGCCTGGCATCTCCATGCGAGCGCCAGCTTTACCGAAGATGTTGTAGTAACCTTCGTCAGACAACTGAGCCGCGTCCATCTTAGTTGGTGGAGCAACCCACATGCGAGTTGGCAGAGCGGAACCTGCAGCGTCCAGCAGTTTACCTGCTGCACGGAAGTGACCGATGTTAGTCATACAAGAACCGATGAATACTTCATCGATCTTCTGACCTGCAACGTCGGACAGCAGGCGAGCGTCGTCTGGATCGTTCGGAGCACACAGAACAGGCTCTTTGATGTCAGCCAGATCGATTTCGATCACGTGAGCGTACTCTGCGTCAGCATCTGCACGCATCAGGCTTGGGTTAGCCAGCCACTCTTCCATGCCTTTGATACGGCGGGAGATAGTACGAGCATCGCCGTAACCTTCAGCCAGCATCCACTTCAGCATTACGATGTTAGACTGCAGGTACTCAGAAACAGAGTCTTCGTTCAGAGTAATAGTACAGCCAGCTGCGGAACGTTCTGCAGAAGCGTCAGACAGTTCGAACGCCTGTTCAACAGTCAGATCTTCCAGGCCTTCAATCTCTAGTACGCGACCGGAGAATTCGTTCTTCTTGCCCGCTTTCTCAACAGTCAGCAGACCCTGCTTGATGCCGTAGTAAGGGATCGCGTGTACCAGGTCACGTAGAGTGATACCAGGCTGCATCTCGCCCTTGAAGCGAACCAGGATAGACTCTGGCATATCCAGAGGCATTACGCCGGTTGCTGCAGCAAATGCTACCAGACCAGAACCCGCTGGGAAGGAGATGCCCAGTGGGAAACGGGTGTGAGAGTCACCACCAGTACCAACAGTGTCAGGCAGCAGCATACGGTTCAGCCAGGAGTGGATTACACCGTCGCCTGGACGCAGGGATACACCGCCACGGTTCATGATGAAGTCTGGCAGGGTATGGTGAGTATTAACGTCAACTGGCTTTGGATAAGCCGCAGTGTGACAGAAAGACTGCATTGTAAGGTCTGCAGAGAAGCCCAGACAAGCCAGATCTTTCAGTTCGTCACGAGTCATAGGACCAGTAGTGTCCTGAGAACCTACAGTAGTCATCTTAGGTTCGCAGTACATGCCAGGACGAACGCCCTCGACGCCGCACGCCTTACCAACCATCTTCTGCGCCAGGGTGTAACCCTTGCCAGTGTCTGCAGGCTGTTCTGGCTTGCGGAACAGATCGCTAGCTTCGAGACCCAGCGCTTCACGCGCCTTGTCAGTTAGGCCACGACCGATGATCAGTGGGATACGGCCGCCAGCGCGAACTTCGTCCAGCAGAACCTGAGTTTTCAGAGAGAACTCGGAAACAACTTCGCCAGCTTCGTTTTTAGCAACGCCTTCGTATGGGTAAACAGTGATCACATCACCCATACCCATTTTGGAAACGTCCATTTCGATTGGCAGAGCGCCTGCATCTTCCATAGTGTTGAAGAAGATAGGAGCGATCTTGCCACCGAAGCAGTAGCCGCCTGCACGCTTGTTCGGTACCGCTGGGATATCGTCACCGAAGAACCACAGTACGGAGTTGGTTGCAGACTTACGGGAAGAACCTGTGCCTACTACGTCACCGACGTAAGCAACAGGGTGGCCTTTAGCCTTAACTTCCTCGATCTGAGCCAGTGGTCCAACATTACCCGGATCTTTTGGTTCGATACCTTCACGCGCCATCTTCAGCATCGCATTCGCGTGCAGTGGGATGTCAGGACGTGACCAGGCATCTGGTGCTGGAGACAGATCGTCGGTGTTAGTTTCGCCTGGTACCTTAAATACGGTAACAGTGATCTCTTTCGCAACTTCAGGCTTAGTGGTGAACCACTCGCCAGCAGCCCAGGATTCAACAACCTGTTTAGCGAAAGCGTTGCCTGCATCCATCTTGTCTTTAACGTCGTGGAACGCATCAAACATCAGCAGAGTGTGGGACAGAGCTTTTACAGCAGTAGGTGCCAGCTCGTCATTGTCCAGGCATTCGATCAGTGGCTCGATGTTGTAACCACCCAGCATAGTGCCCAGCAGTTCAACTGCTTTGACTTTATCTACCAGAGGGGACTCAGCTTCGCCTTTAGCGATTGCAGCCAGGAAACCAGCCTTAACATAGGCTGCCTGGTCAACACCTGCAGGAACACGATTGCTCAGCAGGTCTACCAGAAATTCTTCTTCACCTGCTGGAGGATTCTTCAGCAGTTCTACCAGGGCAGCTGTCTGATCAGCGTCCAGTGGCTTTGGTGGCACGCCTTCGGTGGCGCGTTCTTCTACATGTTTACGATAAGCTTCAAGCACGACATAGCCCTCATCAGTTATCACCGCCAGTTTCTTTGCGCTTATAAATGTACTGCTGGCGGGCATCGAATTTTGTATCGATTGTTGATTGGCGGGGGGAATTCTAGCTTAAGGCACCCGTAAAGTTAAGATTTGTCGACAATCTTGAGCGTTAGACTTTCTGGTAAATATGTGGTTTATAGAGTTCTAATCATAATAATTTTATAACTAACAGCTATGCTGATGCTGTTTGTCGGTTATAAGAGACATAAATATTTGTGGAGGTTGATTGTGGTCAACCAATCTACCTCCACTCATTGTCTATTAAGGTAGCCGTGGGTATAACCGGCGTATGACGACCACCTCTAAGGCTTAAGTATGACGCTTATGTTCAGGTGGGTACGCCGGAAGAAGGGGGCGAGTTGTGAATTCTCTATTAACAGCAGCATTATCGGATTGGGAATTGAATTCCGATCTGGATGCTCAGGCCGCTGATTCTATTCAGTCAGCCTTTGAGTCCGACAGAGCTAAGAAGCTTGTATATCGTGGCCGATTAGCGGAGCAGAATCTGTATCATGTGACGCGAACACTGGCTGGACATCCTGAGTCTATACGGCTTCATGTGCAACGGATCTATCTGGCAGTCATCTGTAATGATCAAAAAGCGCTGACAGCGGCTTTGTTCGATATGAATCTCGTTCTTAAAGATCGAGGTCAGGTTCTTCGCAGGCGAATTCTGGAACAGGTATCCCCGATGCTTGAACCGGACGTATTGGTGCAACTACAGGTTCTTACTGAAACCGGAGAGCATAATCCGGGTGATATCCCGTTACAGGATTCGGTAGTCGCTAACGGCGCCAGTATTTCTACGTTTAATAAACTCTGATAAGTGTCGGGGCATTTATTATGAGCTCTCCTCAAGAACTTAGCGGTCAGTATAGATACAAAACAGAGCAGAAGCGGGTTGCAGTCGTTGGCTTTAGTGGTTCGACTGAAGCCTCGTTGAGTCATTTTTTCGGTGTGCATGCTGCATCGAGATATATTCTTTGTGATGTGATTGAAGCTGACTACGTTGTCTTCGAAGGCGATCAGCCTGGTAGTGACGAAGAGCTTCAGCAAAAGTATCAGGAAGAGGTAGGTAAGCCGGGTATTGTAGTATCGACGGACCGTCGCGAGTGGCCAGGCTTAGTATGGTTACGTAAACCGCTGTCTGTCGCTTCACTTGAGAGTGCGTTGCAGCGTTTGGTCGACGAAAACTCCGTTACGCCAGTGGGTAGTGATCAGGTTATGGGTTCCCGTGAGGAAGTCAGAAATGAGGCCTTCGATCAGTACCGCAAACTTAAAGAGCAGCGGGAAACAGTGCACGCCACTTACCATCTTACGAAGCGTAAATCGGACGCAGAAGATCAGGCATTGCGGACAAAACTCAAGCGAGGAAAGCTTGCCGCAGTCAGATACACAGACGTCCTCGCGGAACTACCACAGGGGCATGAGCCAGTTGATGTGGCTGCTATTGATCCGCACGATGACGGCGCTAAAGAGCCCAGCCTTGATCAGTTGGTGCTGGAGGTAAAATCCTCGAGTGAGGATAATACTGATCTTGAAGACCTTACCTCAGGGTTCGACCATCAGTCTGAGCAGGTAAGCACTGATGTTAAGACCGCGATTGATCAAACTCATGATGGCCTTTTGTCTGTTGCTGCAACCAGTGAGGTCGCGCCTGAAGAGTTGCAGGCTATTGAAGAGGCGGCAAAAGCACTAGAGGAAATGCTGAATACCCCCGTCGAAAAGGTTTACGAGTCTGATGAGCAAATGCAGCTCCTGGATTCTGATCTGCTTCAACTTGAGCCTTTCGATGAGGTTGAGCTAGATGCAGTGGTTGATACTGTAAAAGAGTCGGATAAAAAAGATGTTCAGCCTACTGAGCTGAAAAAGGAAGCGCCGGTAAGCAATACTGTCGTGACTCGAACTTTACGCTCTTCAATAACCGAAGAACTGGTGCATCAGTGCGTCGGTAATCATCCCGATATTGATCTAACCCGCACTAGTCAGCTGCGCGGAATCTTCATCAATCCTGATGCTCTGTTGTTGCCATGGTTGGTTCAGGCGTTATTGATCGGGAATGAAAGTGGGCATCCACAGCAGGTTAATGGTTTGCCTAAGGTTTTAGTTTATTTGCCAAATCCGGCTCGTTTCGTCACTGACTTCGATGATGAGTTCTTATCTCAGACTGCGCGCAGTCGCTTTGGGTTTGGTGAGCTGTCTTTAGTTGAGCGTCAAGGTTTTGAAGTCAGTGATGGGCTGCGCACAATTGATGCAGATGCTCTAATTTGGAAGTTGGCGATGCTGACAGTGAGAGGGCGTGTTCTTGAAGGGCTTGACCCGCTGCAGCCTCGCAAGTTAAAAGCAATACCTGACTTTAAACGTTTGTTTGCGATCCCCCATGCTAAGCGGATCGCGAAGTTATGGTATGAGCGACCTATGTCGGCGAATGATGTTGTGGATGCTTTAAAAATTCCGCAACGTTTTGTATTTACATTTATGTCAGCGGCCAGCGTGGTTCAACTGTTTGATCAGTAGCCCAATGGAAGGCCTGGCTGTAGTGGAGTGTGCTTAGTGAGTAATATGGCAACCCAGGGAAAATATATGCAGGTGACGCCGAGCGGTGCATATTATGCGACCGTAGCGTCCGATCCGGATGATGCCCGTGCGCTGTTATTGCAGTTGTTGAGCGCAGAGGGTAGCTTTCCGTATTCTGATGAGCTGGTGATGGAACTTGCTGATCTGGATCAGGAGAGCGCTGTAGCGTTATTTGATAAGTTATATAGTCGCGGTTTTTTAGCGATGACCGATCAGCCAATTCGTATTACTGATCAGTCGATTGAGCAGCTTTTGCCGGAAGTGCTGCCTCATCTTGCTGATAGTGGCAATGTGATCCTGGCTGATGATCAGGGTTTTTGTCTTGGTAACTGTGGTTATGAATTGGAGCGAGCGGAATCACTTGCGGCTTTGGCAGCAGATGTGATTTTGCTTCATGAAAGACATCATCAGTTATTGAATCGTGATCTCCAGTTTTCGGGAGAGTCATGGGGGATTGTCGATCCAGTTGGTCACAGCCAGCTGGGTATCTGGGTGGTTTATGTCGGCGTGCAGAAATTCTCGCTGATCATTCAAGGAATGCCGAAGTTCAACCAGCAGGCATTCGTTGATCTGTTAAGTGCATTAGCGCGACGGTATCTGGAATATTGATATCTGCTGGTTGTGGTAAGCGAATAATACGCGAAGGAGCAATATAATAATGCGTTCTGAAATGCTGACATCTATTTTGAGCGACCTAAACGGTTCATCGGCTGAGATTGAAGCAGCTGCAGTAATCTCCACGGATGGACTAATGATCGAAGCCCTGCTGCCTGCCAGCATGGATGAAGATCGCGTTGGAGCGATGAGTGCAGCGATGCTTTCTCTTGGTGAAAGGACATCTAATGAGCTTGCTCGCGGAGAGTTAGAGCAGGTGCTGGTAAAAGGCAATGATGGTTACATCCTGATGACTCACGCTAACCACGAATCTGTGTTAACGGTCGTTGCCAAGCCTAATGCGCGCTTAGGTCTGATCTTTCTCGACGTAAAGCGTGCTGCTGAGGCTATCGGCAAAATTCTTTAAATTGTTTTCACTCCTGCGGCTCCATGCCGCAGGGGATCTTCATATCCCGCCAAGTATTATTCTTCTGAATTTACAGACCGACCGGTATCTAGTTGAAACTTCTTTGAGTTAGCTCAACGCGCAGTGTCGCGCATTGCCTTAGTCTTGTCGCATCAAGTGATTCGCTGAAGGATTGTAGTGATGTCCGAACAAAATGATGCGGCCTTTCAGGAAGTTGAAATTCGTTACTTCGATGGCACCCACCGTATTGCCAGGATTGTTGATCAGGAAGTGCCTTATCCCGATGGTAAGCTGATCGTTTCAAGAACTGATTTAAAAGGCTATATCACACATGTAAATCAGGCATTTGTTGATATGTCCGGATATACCAGAGATGAGTTGATCGGGGCAAACCATGCTATATTGCGACATCCCGATATGCCGTTAGTAGCATTTAAGGATCTTTGGGATACCATTGAGTCCGGTAAAAAATGGCATGGATATGTTAAAAATCTCCGTAAAGATGGCGCGTTTTATTGGGTTAAGGCTACTGTCATTCCAAATATCCGGGGTGGAAAAGTCGTCGGATATACTTCGGTTAGAAGGAAACCGTCGCGGAGTAAAATCAGCGAAAGTGAAGCGCTGTATCGTAAGCTGAATGCCTGAGGGAACGTCATGACATTTAATCTTAGTGTTAGCCCTGACTTTGCACCTGATCATATTTCGGGTTGGTATTTCTTCAATACCTGGCTTCAGCGCCAGTTGGGTACTCAGATTCATCTTGAGCTTTATGATGGCTTTGAACAGCAAAGAAAGGATATACGCGAGGGCAAAATTGATCTGATTTATGCCAATCCATATGACGCTTCGATGCTGGTGCGAGAGATGGGTTTTAAAGCGATCGTGCGGCCTAAGCAGAAGCCCGATGAGACTGTGATCGCTGTTTCGGCGGGTTCTTCAGTTGATTCGGTTGAGGAACTGCAGGAAGGTGCTCGCGTTGCTACGACAGATGATCCTGATGTTCATACGATGGGGATGATAATGCTGGAGCCGGCAGATCTCTACTCTGATGACTTAACCTTCCTTAATCGCTCAAATTACGTGCTTGTAGCTAAAGCGCTTCTAAACAATGACGCGGATGTCGGCTTTTTCCTGAAGTCGGCTTACGAGGAGCTTTCAGGGCTGATAAGGAATCAGATGAAAGTGCTGGTTAGCAGTCAGATCAGTGTGGTTCATCATGCATTGCTGGTGGGGCCAAGAATGCACGATAAAATCCCGATGATGACTGAAGCACTACTCGCTATGGAAAGTCAGGAAAAAGGGCGCGGTGTACTTGATAGTATGGATGTCGATGGTTGGGAAACCATGACTGAAGAACAGACAGAGTTCATGATTGATCTGATTGATACATTAATCGATTGATGCTCTGGTAGATCATCTCTTAGAGAGGCAGGGGAGGACTACGACTACCCCTGCTCAATACGGTTTTTACCGTTCTGTTTTGCTCGGTACAGGGCTTCGTCAGCCCGTTTAAGCATCTTAACTCCTGAATCCGATTTGGCTTGCCACTGAGCAATACCGGCGCTAATGGTGATCTGTACTGGTTGATGTTCGTGGTGAAGGAGCATCTCTTCAATCGTCGATCTTATCCGTTCAATAACTTGAATGGCTCCAGCCACCGCGGTATCTGGTAGTAGTACCGTGAACTCCTCTCCGCCGTATCGATAGCCGGTATCCTGTGTGCGGATCTCGCGCCTTATGATATGGCCCACGGTTTCAAGAACTTTGTCGCCGAACAGATGGCCGTGCTCATCGTTGATCGCCTTGAAGTCGTCAATATCGAGGATGCATAACGACATTGAGTGGCTATGGCGATCACAACGGGCATGTTCCTCTTCGAGGCGTTCATAAAAATGCCTCGAATTGAACAATGAAGTCAGGTTGTCAGTGATGCTTAGTTCTCGATATTTCTTTTCGCGCCGAATCAGAGCTTGTTCAGCCTGTTTGCGGGCTGTGATATTAATCAGTGTCTCAATCGCACCAAGAATATTGCCGTTTTCGTCACGAATGCTCGCCGCGGTGAAATGTAGCCATTCTCCATCATCACCGCATTCCGGAAAGAAATCTTCAGCCTCGTAGGCTCCGTCAAGCAATTCGTTACGGCGGAATTTGTTGCGGTAATAGGTTGCAACGCCGTCATCGTCACTTGCTTCTACGATCAGGTCTGCAAGGGTTGGTCTTGGCTGACCGTAGAATGGGCGCCATTGGTCATGGCTGCCGACCATATCGCTACTTTTTAATCCGCTCAGTACTTCGAGAGCTTTGTTCCAGTGGGTGATGCGGTGGTCTTTATCGATCACGAAAGTCGGGTGAGCGATGCGGTCGAAAATCTGATCCAATAGCGGAATTTCGGCAGATTCGAAAACTAGACCATCTGGTAGCCTTTGACTGGCTTTCTGCATGCTTAATAATCCTGCGATGAATGACGAAAGCTGTCTACTAGGTCGAACAGCAGTGAGTCGTCAGACGGTAAATTATTGTTATTACTTACAAGTATAGAGAATAGTCGCTCAATAATGACAGTTATTTATCGACCCATAGGGTAATGACCTTGATAAGGATCAAGCTTGTCGTATAGTCCCGTCGGGTTATAATTCGCGGCTGACAGACAATATCTGAAAATACACTGCGTATGGAGTCCGTTGCATTTAGCGGGCAGGTGCTATTTTCGCTTTGGAACGGGTGGTAATGGAAGTTTTAAATGAAATAAACGAGTTTTTGGCCTGCGAAACGCCAGATAGCTGGATTGATGAGGCGCTACAGCAACAGGATATATTGCTGATCGATCATGCGCATTGTGAAAAGAAGGCTGCTTCTACTGCGATGACGCTGATGTTTCGTTATGTCGACCGTCCAGAGCTATTGAATAAGATGTCGCGGCTGGCTCGAGAGGAGCTCATCCATTTTGAGCAGGTGATGGAGCTAATGGATGAGCGAGGTGTGAAATATTGTCACATGTCGCCTTCGCGTTATGCTGGTGGCTTGCGGGAGCATGTTAGAACAAGTGAGCCAGGAAGGCTGATCGATGTCTTAATCGTTGGCGCCTTTATTGAGGCTCGTTCTTGCGAGCGCTTCGCCAAACTAGCACCGTTTCTCGATGAAAAATTGGCGAAATTCTATCGTTCACTGCTGAAATCAGAAGGGCGTCACTACCAGGACTATCTGGGGCTGGCAGCTGATTATGCGGGGGAGCCGATTGATGAGCGGGTGGCGTTTTTCCGTCAGAAAGAGGGAGAGCTGATTGAATCGGAAGATCCTGATTTCCGTTTTCACAGCGGTGCTCCCGCGGTGAAGAGTGCGGCTTAATATGAGTCGGGTTGTTTCGTAAAGAGTTACGTTAACAAAAAGAAAAAGGGCTGCTTGGAACTGCAGCCCTTTTTTATTTCGGTCTTAATCGCCCATCACAGTGCCTTCACGACGAGGGTCTGCTGCTCCTTCAAGGCCTTGGTTTGTAATGCGGATTGCGTGTAAACCAGAATTGAGATCGCGGACATTTACCTTATAGCCCATCTGTTCAAGCGGAGCCTGATAGCGTTCAGCTGGGGTACCTTTCTCTAGATCGTAGGTTCCAAAGCGATTTATCAAATGGGGCATATCAATAGCGCTTTGAATATCCATGCCCCAATCAAGATGGGCTATCAGAGTGTTTGCAACATATCCGATAATGCGAGAGCCGCCTGGAGAGCCTATCGCGAGGTACGGGGCGTTATCTTTCATGACGATGGTTGGCGACATTGAAGATCGAGGTCTTTTGACCGGTTCCAGTCGGTTGGCGATCGGGTAGCCGTTTTTTTCGCTGGCGAAGGAGAAGTCTGTCAGCTCGTTGTTGAGCAGAAAACCATTGCTCATGAGTCTGGAGCCAAAGCCATTTTCGATGGTAGTCGTCATGGATACGATATTGCCCTTGGCATCGACAATGACAAAGTGGCTGGTGGATGGTAATTCAATTGACTGGTCATCGGCCATCGCGATCGGGTTTTTCCATGGTGGCGTACCGGCGCTCACTTCTTCAGTTGCACCTTGCGGGTTAATTGTCTTGGCACGCTCTGACAGATAGTTAGCATCAAGTAAGCCCTCTGGAAGAGGCACGTAATCTGTATCGGCCATGTAACGACCACGATCAGCAAATGCCAGGCGGGAAGCTTCACCTATAATGTGCCACGCTTGAGGGCTGTCGGCGCCAAGTTGTTGCAAATCGAAATGGCTTGAGATGCCGAGTATCTGGCCAACGGTAAGCGCGCCTGAGCTCGGTGGTCCCATACCGCAGATGTCATACTGACGATAAGGAGCGCAGGTGGCCGGGCGCTCTTTTACCTTGTAAATCGCGAAATCGTCGAGGGAGAGTACGCCCGGGTTGCCTTCTGCGGATCTGACTTTTTTAACAATGTCAGCGGCTATCTCTCCCTTGTAGAAGGCATCTGATCCACCGGTAGTGATTGCTTTCAGGGTTTCGCCATATGCGGGATTTTTTAGTAAAAAGCCTTGTTCTAGTGGCTCACCGTTGTTGTCGAAGAAGTAGGCTTTAGTATCCGGGTAACGGCTAAGACGCTCTTTGTCAGCGGCGATAGCTCCTGCCAGCCTTGGTGATACCTCGAAGCCACGGAAGGCAAGATCGGTTGCGGGTTGCATTACTTCAGCCCAGGGCTTTGCTCCGTATCTCGCATGCATGTCGGCGAGTAGTTTTACAGTACCTGGAGTGCCAACAGAGCGTCCGCCAACGACAGCGTCGAAGAACTTAAGAGGTTTTCCATCGGCGTCCTGAAACAGTTCCGGAGTTGCTTCGAGCGGAGCTGTCTCGCGGCCATCGAAGGTCGTCAGTTTCTTGTTCTCAGCGTCATAATAGACGAGGAATGCGCCGCCCCCGAGCCCCGATGACTGAGGCTCGACAAGGCCTAGTATGGTTTGTACAGCGACCATTGCATCAACCGCTGAACCACCGTGCTTAAGGATTTCATAGCCTGCCTGCGTAGCTAATGGGTTAGCCGATGCCACCATATACTGCTTAGCTGTTGTCAGGGCCTTGGCGCTGAAACCGCTTGCTATTTCAGGCTCAATCGCGTCTGTAACTTGGGCGTTTATTGTTTGTGTCGCAGTGATGGCGCCTTCAGTTGCTTTCGGAGCAGTCAGTTCAGTTGCTTGAGCAAGACTGGATGTTATCGCCAGTCCTACCAATAGCACTGAGGTTTTGAGTTCTATCATGAGCGCAAAGTCCTTCTTATAGCAGGGGGGAGATTCCAAAATGTTTCGTAGCAATCTAGCCTAAGCTATCGCCAAGTGAAAGATATAGTTGATTGCTTGAGTAAGAGAGGCGATGGACTTGATGACTAAGTTACTACTGCTGGTTGATGCCCGGAGCCAAATTAGCTCCGGGTGGTGGAATGATCTGAAATCAAAGAAGGTTACTTGCTATAGAAGAGGAGAGCTTAACTGCCGATTGGAAAATCGATCAGTTGATAGCCTTTAGTATCTACTTCGAGATACCAGCCGGAAGTATCCCAGTCACCGAGGACAATACGGGTGTTTGTGTCTGGCAGTGAGTGAATGGCTGGACGATGAGTATGTCCGTGGATGAGTAGCTTAACGCTTGCCTGATTCATCACGGTCTCGACTGCTGTGGCATTAACATCGGTGATGTAGGCCTGTTTTTCAGCGCCTCTGGCTTTGCTTGCTTCCCTTAACTGGCGAGCGGTTTCAAGGCGTTCACTGACCGGTTTGGCAAGAAAGCCCGAGATCCAGCGAGGATCACGTATCTGAGACCGGAACTGTTGGTACTCGATATCATCAGTACAGAGTTGATCACCATGCAGTAACAGGGCTTCGCCGCAGGGCAGAGAAACTTTAATCTGTTCAGGTAGCAGGGTCGCTCCAATAAGCTTGCAGAACTCGTTGCCAACGAGGAAGTCACGGTTTCCATGCTGGAAATAGAGTTTGCAGCCTTGGTCGCTGAGTGATTTCAGCTCGTGGAATATTTCATCAAGGCCGGGCATTGGGGCATCATCACCAATCCAGGCTTCAAAGATATCACCTAACAGGTAAAGCGCGCTGGCGGTACGGACTTTTGTCTGCAGGAAATGCAGAAACGCCCGGGAGATATCCGGGCGTTCGGGTTGCATATGCAGATCGGCAACAAAATATACCGACATAGGCAGGGTTTACTCGCTATCTTCAGCGGCAACGATTTCAGCGGATTCGATGATGACATCTTCCACTGGTACGTCCTGATGGCCTGCGCGCATTGTAGTTTTAACGGACTTGATCTTGTTAACTACATCCATGCCTTCGGCAACCTTACCAAAGACCGCGTAACCCCAGCCTTCCATTGTTTTTGCTGTGTGGTCAAGGAAGGTATTGTCGGAGACGTTAATGAAAAATTGTGCAGAAGCAGAATGTGGATCCATGGTGCGGGCCATTGCCAGAGAGCCGGTCACGTTAGACAGGCCGTTATCCGCTTCGTTTTCAATCTGCTCATCGGTTTCTTTCTGGCCCATGCCTGGTTCAAAACCGCCGCCCTGAATCATAAAGCCATCGATAACGCGGTGGAAAATCACACCATCATAAAATCCATCCCGCACGTACTGTTCGAAGTTGGCGGCTGTTTTCGGCGCTTTTTCGTGGTTCAGTTCAATCGTGATGTCGCCGAAGTTGGTATGGAGGATGATCATTATTTATGTTTCCCAAAATTCGCTCGTTCAGCGCCATTATACTCAAGTCGAAACACCATGCACCTGTTGCGTAAATATTTACCTGAAAAATGTATTTGAAAAGAGACGCTTGCAGAAGATCAGACTAGATCGAAGCGAGATTCTGGTTATTCGTTTAGCGGCTTTGTTAATGAGCCGTGAAGGTAGTGCGAAGTGCAGCTGTATCTGTATATAATGGCCCGCTTAACTACGAATTCGTATAAGAGGTTCGTGATCCCGTTACGAGCCCATAGATTGCGAGAGCGAGGTTCGTCCGACATATGATCGGCGCCCCTTGGCTTTTGCCAGCGACCCAATAAAGAGTTGCCAGTCGGTACAAGACACACAATATGACAAACGAAACAGCTAAACCTAGCAACTTTATTCATCAGATCATTGAAGGCGACATCAGTAACGGCCTGAACGAAGGCAAGGTTGTTACCCGTTTCCCACCTGAACCAAACGGTTATTTGCATATCGGTCATGCTAAGTCGATCTGCCTGAACTTTGGCACTGCAGAGACATTTGGTGGCGTTTGTAATCTTCGCTTTGACGACACGAACCCTGAGAAAGAAAGTCAGGAATACATCGATTCCATCATCCGCGATGTAACCTGGCTGGGTTTCAAGTGGGATGGCGATATTCGCTACACATCTGACTACTTTGACCAGCTACACGCATGGGCTGTACATCTGATCAAAGAAGGTAAGGCATATGTTTGTAACCTGAACCCTGAAGAAGCACGTGAATACCGTGGCGATTTCAAAACGCCAGGCCGCAATAGCCCATATCGGGATCGCAGCGTTGAGGAAAACCTTGAGCTGTTTGAGAAGATGAAAAACGGCGAATTTGCAGAAGGTGAATGTGCACTGCGCGCGAAGATCGATATGGCCGCGCCGAACATGAACCTGCGTGATCCGATGCTGTACCGTATTCTGCATACCAATCACCATCAAACGGGTGATAAATGGTGTATCTATCCTATTTACGATTTTGCGCATGGTCAGTCAGATGCAGTCGAAGGCATCACGCATTCTATCTGTACTCTCGAATTTGAAGATCATCGTCCGCTTTACGACTGGTTTATTGAAAATCTGCCTGTACCAGCGCGTCCACGCCAGTATGAGTTCTCCCGTCTGGAACTGAACTATACCGTCACTAGTAAGCGCAAGCTGAAGCAGCTGGTTGATGAAGGCACTGTTAACGGTTGGGATGATCCTCGTATGCCAACCATTTCTGGTATGCGTCGTCGCGGTTACAGCCCGGCCTCCATCCGCAATTTCTGTGAGATGGTGGGTGTTACCCGTTCCAACGGTGTTGTCGATATGGGTATGCTGGAATCGGCTATTCGCGAAGATCTGGACAAAAACGCACCGCGTGCAATGTGTGTGACGCGTCCGCTGAAGGTCACAATTACCAATTATCCGGAAGGTGAGGAAGAGTGGTTCGATCTGCCGTCCCACCCTAAAGACGACACTATGGGAAGCCGTAAGGTTCCTTTCACACGCAACCTTCTGATCGAACAGGAAGACTTTGCCGAAGTTCCTCCGCGTAAGTGGAAGCGTCTGACGCAGGGTGTGGCTGTACGTCTACGTGGATCCTATGTGATCACCTGTGACGAAGTGATTAAGGACGCTAACGGTGAAGTGGTTGAGCTTAAGTGTAGCTACGATGCTGCAACTAAAGGCCAGAATCCTGAAGGCTACAAGGCAAAAGGCGTTGTTCATTGGGTTAGCGCAGATAATTCAGTGCCTTGTGAAGTTCGTTTGTACGATCGCTTGTTTACTGAAGAAAATCCGGATGGTGATAAAGAACGTGATTTCCATGAGTTCATTAATCCTGAATCATTGGAAGTACTGGCTGATGCTCGTGTAGAGCTGGGCACCGAAAAATTCCCAGTTGAATCTCGTTTCCAGTTTGAGCGCACCGGTTACTTCGCAATCGATCCGGATTCTACATCGGAGAAATTGGTGTTTAACCGCACTGTCAGCTTGCGTGACGGGTGGGCGAAGGTAAACAAATAATCTTCGGTTAATATGCAAACACCAAACGGCTACCCTTTAGGTAGCCGTTTTTGTTTACAGGGATTTAAATGATGAGAAAACTGGTGGCTGCAGCTTTGTTGGTTGCGAGTGGATGTGGGGTAGCGGCCGAATCTGGCTATTACTATGGCAGGCTAATAGCAAGTGAGCCTCTATCTGGATTGGTCAGGGAAACATCTGGTCTTGCCCGGACTGTGTCAGGTATTTGGACCATTAACGATAGCGGTGATTCTGCTGCAATCTACCAGTTAGATGGTCAAACGGCAGAGCTTAAGAAAAAGCTATTTGTTGATAATGCGCTCAATATTGATTGGGAAGCGATGGCGGCAGATAGCGATGCTCTCTACGTCGCTGATTGTGGCAATAATCGAGGGCAGAGAACCCGGTTTGATATTTACCGTGTTGCAAAAGCCGATGCTGAATCCACCACCAGTGGTCGCTTAGTGCAAAGTAGCGCTCAGCGCTTTTCATTTGCTGATCATCAGCAGCCAGCATCCTCCAAAAAACATGGATACGATTGCGAGGCGATGGTGGTTGTTGAGGAACAACTCTGGGTGTTTACCAAAGATCGCAAAGACCGCAATAGCCGGGTTTACCGGCTCGATATCTCGAAGAACGAACAGCAAGCTGAACCGCAGGAGTTATTGACGGTAAATGGTTTGATTACCGGTGCTGATTACGATGCAAATACAGGGCTGTTAGCCTTACTCGGCTACCGGGGCAGTAAGAAAGCGAGTAAAGGCTTTGTCTGGTTAGTTCCTGTGAAAGCCGGTGCTGCTAATTGGTCGATGGCAAGAGAAGTTCTGCTTGATACAGAAGGGCAATGGGAAGGCATACTCTGGCATGGTAGCGACACGCTGATGATCTCAACAGAACGAAGCTCTGCCGGTGAAGCCCGCCTGGCGATCTTCAAAATAGAAAAACACCAGTGATTCACCGGGTTAGCGCCGACAACCGTTTTAGATTGCTTTATAATTCCCGACGTCCGGATACTTTCCGGCTGGATTTTTCAGAATAACTGGCAGAAGCAGGAAACGATGCTGCAGATCTATAACACCCTGACCAAAGAGAAAGCGCCCTTTAAACCGCTGGAAGAGGGCAAAATTAAGATGTATGTCTGTGGTATGACGGTGTACGACTACTGTCACATCGGGCATGCACGGGTCATGGTGTCCTTTGATGTCATTACACGTTACCTGCGTGCCCGCGGTTGGGATGTTGAATACGTTCGTAACATCACCGATGTTGACGATAAAATTATCCGCCGCGCCGCTGAAAACGGCGAAGAGCCGGCTCAGTTGACCGAGCGCATGATCGCTGCGATGCATGAAGACGAAGACTCTCTTTCAGTGCTTCGCCCAAGTCAGGAGCCGCGTGCAACAGCACATATCGGCGATATCATCGAGATGGTGGAAACACTGATCGAAAAGGGGTTCGCATACGCGGCTTCGAATGGAGATGTCTACTACCGTGTTGAGAGGTTTGCAGATTACGGCAAGCTGACCAATAAAAATGTCGATGAGCTGCGTTCCGGTGCTCGTGTTGAGGTTGAAGAAGCAAAAGAAAGCCCACTGGACTTTGTGCTTTGGAAGTCGGCAAAAGAGGGCGAGGTAAGCTGGGAATCGCCATGGGGTAACGGTCGTCCTGGTTGGCATATCGAATGTTCAGCGATGTCGAAATGCTGCCTGGGAGCGTCTTTCGATATTCATGGCGGTGGTCCGGATCTTCCTTTCCCCCACCATGAAAACGAAATCGCTCAGTCTGAGGCGGCTAACGGTGCTAAGTATGTGAACACCTGGATGCATGCTGGTCCGGTGCGCGTGAACAAAGAGAAGATGTCTAAGTCTTTGGGGAACTTCTTCACCATCCGTGATGTATTGGAGAAGTACAATGCCGAAGTCGTTCGTTACTTCCTGTCTGGTGTGCACTATCGCAGTTATATCGACTATAGCGAGGACACACTGAAGGAAGCACGTAGTGCGCTCGAGCGTTTCTATCAGGCGCTGCGTGGTGTTGAGCTGGTAGATGCTAAGCCTGAGAATGATTTCGAGCAGCGTTTCTTTGCTGCGATGGATGATGATTTCAACACACCTAAAGCACTGGCTGTTCTGTTTGAGCTGGTGAATGAGCTCAATAAGGCTAGTCGCAGTGGTTCAGATGAAGCTGGAAAACTGGCTGCTCAGCTGAAACGTCTGGCAGGTATGTTGGGACTGTTACAGCAGGAGCCGGATGCGTTCCTGAAAGGCGAAGATAAAGAAGGTGAGCTGAGTTCCGATCAGATCGAAGCACTCATCGTGAAGCGTGCTGAAGCGAAAGCGAATAAGGACTACGCCGAGAGCGACCGTATTCGTGATGAGTTGGCGGGACAGGGTATTATCCTAAAAGACTCCCGCGAAGGAACTACATGGTTCAGGGAAGGGTAACTGACTTGGCACATAAAAAGCGCTGCACTGCAGCGCTTTTTTATTGAACTAAATTCATGAAATGCAGCCTCAACGCTATGGAAAATGTATCGTCATCGTTAGTTCTTTTTTGCAAGCGTCCACGGCCTGGCGTCTCCAAGACTAGGCTTGCAGCCGGTATTGGGGAAGTACAGGCATTCAGGGTTGCCGAAGCACTCCATCGTTGCGCTCTTGAGGATCTGCAGATGTGGCAAGGGAGTGTGGTGATTGCACCGGCTACGCCAGAGGATCTGGAGTGGGCGCAGCGAAATTTAAGCCGTGGAATAGAAGTTGTTTCGCAACCGCAGGGGAATCTGGGCGAACGATTGCAGGAGATTGATCAGGAGCTCAGGGATCGTAGATATGAGCGTCAGATCATTATCGGCTCTGATATGCCAGAAATGACCCAAGCGATTTTGCAGCAGGCAGATGAGTTACTGTTTCAGTATGACGTGGTTTTGTCGTCTGCATCTGATGGCGGTGTTGCGTTAATGGCTTCTCGTTGCCCGTGGCCGCCACTAGCTGATTTGCCTTGGAGTACACCGCAACTAGGGCAATCCCTGGCGGATTGTTGTCGCCAGCACGGTTTGTCGGTTGGCTGGGCTGACGACTGCGATGACGTTGATATTATTGAGGATTTGTTCAGGTTACGTGATAACCTGAAAACAGATGATCGTGCAGCGCGCCAACGCTTGTATCATCTTGTTGTTGAGCTATTAGAGGAATACTGATGGAGCCGATTCGCAGCCGGGCATGGTATACAACAGATAGTGGGGATGACCGGGGCTATATTCAGCCTCATCGGCTCAAAGAGCTTTGGTTTCATACAGGTACTGCCTGTAACTTGAGTTGTGATTTTTGTCTCGAGGGCTCCGGGCCAGGCGATAAAAGGTTGGAACTCGTTCGGTTGGCTGATGTAAAGCCGTTGGTTGATGAAGCGGTGGCACTTGGCGTTGAGCAGTTTTCTTTCACTGGTGGCGAACCATTTCTGGCGAAGGAGCTTCCTGCAATACTCGAATACGCATCCCGCTTTGCGCCTTGCCTGGTTCTGACAAATGGCACCGAAGCGCTGCATAAACGCATTGAACATATTACTGGTCTTGCTGGTGCTGAACACCCGATAAGCTTTCGTATAAGTATTGATTACCCAGATGCTAAACGACATGACGAAGGGCGTGGCAAAGGAATGTTTGACCAGGCGATGCAGGGTCTCAGCTTGCTCAATGAAAAAGGGTTCCATGTATCTGTGGCGCGACAGATGAAACCTGATGAAAACAAAAGCCATGTCGACTCGCTCTATCAGCAGTTGTTTGCTTTGCACCAGCTACCTGAGGATCTGCATATAGTCGCATTCCCAGACTTTCTTCCGCCAGGAAGTGAAGCTGAGGTTCCTGCTGTGACTACACACTGCATGACCGCTTATCAGACAGAGGAAGGGCGTAAGAATTTTATGTGTGCCTTCAGTAAAATGGTGGTGCGCAAAAACGGTAAAATGAGAGTCTACGCCTGTACGCTGGTCGATGATGATCCTGAATACGATCTGGGTCCAACGCTTGCGGATGCGATGCCACAGCGCATTAGTATGAAACATCATCGTTGTTTTTCCTGCTTTAAATATGGCGCCTCCTGTAGCGAAGTCTGAAGGCAGGCCTCCTGTCTCGATTATCATTCCGATTGGGCCTGATGAAGGCCCGTCACCGCCTGTTTTTGATGCTCTTGAGCTAATTCCGGATGACTGGGAACTGGTGGTTGTCTGTTGTGAGCTGTCAGACCCGTTAAATCCGATTCAGTCTGAACATCAGGTTGTGCTTCTTCAGAGTAAGCCCGGTCGTGCATCTCAGATGAATACCGGTGCTGAGGTTGCAGCCGGAGAGACGCTCTGGTTTCTGCATGCAGATTCCATTGTTAGTGGGGAAATGATTGCTGCGCTGCGGCAGGTAGTCGGCGATCCGAACGGTTTCTATTATTTTCAACTCGGATTTCTAGCGGATGGTAGTGGGCCCATGGGTATCAATGCGATTGGGGCGAATCTTCGGTCTCGTATACTAGGAGTGCCATTCGGTGATCAGGGGTTCGTTCTTACGGCCGATGTTTTCCGAAAATTGAGTGGCTACGATGAATATTTAGCCTATGGCGAAGATCATGTTTTGGTATGGCAGGCTCGATTAGCCGGAATCAAAGCAAGATGTCTACCTGCAACATTGAAGACCAGTGCCCGCAAGTATCGTCGTCACGGGTGGTTAACATTAACCTGGCGATACCAGTGGCTATGGTTACGCCAGGCTTTTCCATTTTGGCTGAAGCTGCTAAAACTGAAATTTGGAATAGACCGCTGATGTAACGGGATAGCATGTTTGATCAGCAAAAGGGTGACAAGAGTGCAAGGCGCGCCAGTCTTCAGTCCATCCTGCTTTTGATGGGATTGACCGGACTATTGGGTTGGTCAGTTGAGCTGCTGTTAGGTAGTAACCTCTGGTGGCTTGTCATGCTTGCAATAGCGGTGGCTGTACTCTTGCCTCCTAAGTTGAATCCCCGCTGGTTGATGAATCGTTACCGAGCCAGAGAGATTGAGTTTCATCACGCTCCTGAGCTCTATAAGGCGATGGCGCTCCTCTCTCAGCGCGCGAAACTAACCAAAATCCCTCTGTTGTACTGGATACCTGATAATAGACTTAACTCTTTTACTGTAGGGCAGCGTAATCGCGCCGCAATCGGTCTGACTCATGGTTTGTTGAAGTCCTTATCGTTCAGGGAAATCGTTGCTGTACTTGCTCATGAGACCGCGCATATCTGCCACAATGATATGCAGTTGATGGCAATTGCTGATGCAGCCGCCGGTATCACAAGGCTGTTCTCCAAAATTGCTGTAGTAGTGGCGGTACTGCTTCTCCCGCTATCGTTCTTTGGTGTTCTGATTATTAACTGGTTGGCGTTGCTCATTCTGATACTGGCTCCATTGGCGTCATCAGTGATGCTGCAGGCGTTATCGCGAACTCGTGAATTCTCGGCGGACGTAAAGGCTGCTGAGTTGACGGGGGACCCAGTTGGATTAGCTAATGCGCTGCAGCGGCTAGATCTGTGGCAGGACGGGCTGTTTTTCGGTTTGTTTCGTCGTAGATGTGGCTTCGGATTGTTTAACAGTCACCCTTCAACCAGTGAAAGAATCGAACGGCTTCTTAAGCTTGAGTTAAGCGCTTCGGATACAGAGAACTGGTCAGTCACAGAGAGAATAGACCTGCCTAAGGATTTTGCTAAGGGCTTAAAGCGGAGTAAATTCTGGTTCTAGCTTTTAACTGTTATAGGGGTAATAGTGAACCACCAGTTAATCGATATCTTGTTGTTAACTCTGATGGCTGGCTTGGCAATGCCAGCAGGTGCAGCGCTGGCGTTTGCAGAACATATTCGTCCGCAGTGGCTGGAGACTGAAGTTCGTCACACAGTGGTCGCATTTGGTGGTGGGGCGTTGTTGTCAGCAGTTGCGCTGGTGTTGGTGCCAGACGGGATTCGCCAGATGTCACCGATGATCGCTATGGCATGGTTGGTAGCGGGCGGAATGGCGTTTATGGCACTTGATATCGTTCTGTATCGGGTGAATACCCCGGCAAGTCAGTTGGCTTCTATGTTAAGTGACTTTGTTCCTGAAGCGCTCGCGTTGGGGGCTGCATTTAGTATCAGTGGTTCCGGAGCTGTGATGCTCGCAGTACTTATGACGCTGCAAAATCTGCCGGAAGGATTTAATGCATTTCGCGAACTGAAGGATCTGGGGCGCTTCTCTGCCCAGAGAATCTTGACGCTGTTTACGCTAATGGCGCTTATTGGGCCTTTGGCAGCGATCTTCGGCTATATCTGGCTGGCTGATGCCACATCAATCGTTGAAGCTATTATGGTCTTTGCTGCAGGCGGGATTTTGTATTCGGTATTTCAGGATATAGCCCCGCAAGTGAAACTTGATAAGCACTGGGCGCCCCCTATGGGCGCCGTGCTTGGTTTTGCTGCAGGGGTGTCAGGTCATATTATGGTCATGGCCGCGCATTAATCAGATCGCTCTTCGCCTCTGCGCCAACGGTGAAAGCGCTCAAGCATCGTTAGTAATTTCTCGTTGCTATGTGCTCTGCGCCATTGACCAGCGACATATTTGTTCGCTTCATTCATGGTTGGATAGGCGTGTATGGTTCCCAGAATCTTGTTAAGTCCTAAACCATGCTTCATTGCTATGGCAAACTCAGGCAATAACTCTGAACCGTGTTCACCGACTATGGTGACACCGAGAATGTGGTCTTTGCCCGGCTTAGTCAGCACTTTAACAAAGCCGCAGCGAGCATCGTCGGTGATAGCGCGGTCGAGGTCACTGATATCGTATTGAGTGACTTCGTAACGAATATCCTGCTGTTTCGCTTCTTTCTCATTAATGCCAATGCGGGCGACCTCAGGGCTGGTGTAGGTGGTGAATGGGATAAAGCGGTGGTCTGCTTTGAACGATTTGAAATCGCCAAAGAGTGCGTTGACCGCAGCGTACCAAGCTTGGTGGCCTGCTGCGTGGGTAAACTGGAATGGGCCCGCTACATCTCCGCACGCCAGAATATTCGGATGCAGCGTGCGCAGATAGCGATCAACTTCGAGAGTACTGTCCGGATCAGTCGCAATCCCTAGCTCCTCAAGTCCGAAACCTTTAACGTTAGCTGTGCGGCCGGTGGCGACCAGTAACTCATCAAAGTCCAAGCGCACTTCTTGTCCCTGATGCATACAGATAAGCGTTTTGTCAGTCTCGACAGAAAATCTGTCGGGTGTGTGCAGGCTACAGATTTTCAAACCTTCCTGGCGTAATCGTTGCTCTACGACTGCGGAAGCATCTTCATCTTCGCGCGGAAGAATATGAGGGCCACGGAACACCATGGTGACATCGCTACCGAGTCGGGCAAATGCCTGTCCGAGTTCACAGCCGATGGCGCCACCACCCATGATCAGTAGTTTGCGTGGTAAATGTTGCAAGTCCCAGATGGTATCGGAAGTCAGTGGAGCGACCTGTTCAATACCTGGTACCTTTGGTATGCGAGGGCGGCCACCTGTGGCAATAACAATATGGCGGGTGGTCAATGTCTGACCGTTTACTTCGACCTCCCAAGGGCTGACGATACGAGCAGTCCCCTGAATGCATTCAACGCCAAGTTTGGTGTAGCGCTCAACAGAATCATGCGGTTCTACCTCGCTGATTACCTTGCGAACCCGTTGCATGACATCGGGAAAGTCGTATTCGACTTCTGCTTTTCGGATGCCGAGGGTCTCTGAACGGCGTACATCTGCAAGGAAACGGGTTGTGCGCAATAACGCTTTTGACGGCACACAGCCGGTATTCAGGCAGTCACCACCCATCTTATTCTTTTCGATAAGCGTGACTTTGGCTTTGACTGCAGCAGCGATGTAGGAGGTTACAAGGCCGCCGGCGCCTGCTCCTATCACGATAAGGTTGCGATCAAAGCTCTGTGGTTTTTGGTAGCCTTTTCGAGCCTGATGTAGCTTAAATTTTTTCACCCCGACTTTTGCTACCCAGGGGAACAGACCGAGTAACGAGAGTGAAATGATCATGGCGGGAGATAGGATGCCAGCCGGAGATTCCAGGTTTGCCAACTGGGTGCCAGCATTTACGAAGATGACAGTTGCAGGCAGCATACAGAGTTGTGACACCCAGTAATAGCTGACGGTTTTCATTTTTGTCAGCCCCATTACCAGGTTGATGACAAAGAATGGGAACAGGGGTACCAGGCGCAGTGTCGCAAGGTAGCTCAAGCCATCTCGTTCTATACCGGTATTAACAGAGCTGAGGGTGGAGGAAAAACGCTGGCTCAGGCTTTCCCGGAACAGGTAGCGGGCGAGTAAAAATGCCAAAGTAGCCCCGATTGAGCTGGCAAATGACACCAGCAATGAGCCCATTAGTACGCCGAAAAACGCGCCTGCTGCGAGACTTAAAACGGCAGCGCCGGGCAGTGAGAGCCCGGTTACGAGGGTGTAGCCAGCAAAGTAGGCGCCGGCCGCCAGCCAGTAGTTACTGTCCACCCACTGTTGAAGGCTTTGTTGGTGTTGCTTCAGTGCGGAAAAGCTCAGATGCTGTTGAGCACCTGTGGCGAAGAAAACAATAACCAGTAGGGCGATGATACCCAGTAGCGTTAGTTTACGCTTGTTCATATCCGTTCCCGGGAGTGTCAGGGGCAAAGGCCCAGGTTAAGGTCAGTGTGGCAGGTGTGGCTAGTGCGTGCTGAATTCGCTGCGAACTATGTTTACCTGCCCAATCGGCCTGTCTTGGGTATTGCGTTTATTAATGCTGTCTAACAGACTGATTTAGTTAATAATAGTTCCAGAATATTGTAATTAATACCGGAGATTCACAATGAATCAGCCACGGGTCGAGATTCACTATTGTGTCGGCTGCAAATGGTTACTGAGGGCCAGTTGGATGGCTACTGAGCTGCTTTCGACTTTTGAGCATCAGCTGGGAGAGGTCGCGTTAATGCCGTCAGATATTGCTGGGACATATAAAATCTACGTTGATGGTATTCAGGTCTGGTGCCGTAAACGTGATGACGGCTTTCCTGAGGTTAAAGTGCTCAAAGCATTGGTGAGGGACCAAATTAATCCGGATCAGGTTTTAGGTCATATTGATCGGTGAACGATTTCGTTACGGATTTTGAGAGTTTTGGAAGTTGCCGCTAATGCAGCCGAGCGGAGATCATTTGTTACTCCTGATGATGTAACTGGAGTAAGCATGAATTGGTCGCCAAGGTTATTAAAGCGCCTTCTTAATATCTATGGTCCGTTCTTTGGTGCCGGTGTGAAAATGGAGTATATCAGCCCCGATTGGCGCGAGAGTAAAGTGTCAATGAAACTGCGCTGGTATAACCGCAATGCGGTAGGTTGTCACTTTGGCGGTAGTCTTTATTCAATGGTCGATCCGCAAATAATGCTGATGTTAATGCAGTTGTTGGGGCGAGACTATTACGTTTGGGATAAAGCGGCTTCTATTGAATTTGTAAGTCCCGGCAAAGGGAAGGTTAGCGCTACCATGTCGATCAGTGACGAAGTTTTGCACGAAATCCGTCAGCGCACCGCCAGCGGCGAGAAGTATTTGCCAGAGTTCGACGTGCAGGTCTTAAATGAGCAGGGTGAGTTGGTGGCTAAGGTTAAGAAAACTCTTTATATAAAAAAGAAAAATCAATAATTTCAATTGCTTACTGAGCTGTCTTGTAGCGTTCTTTTAATATGGCTACACGTTCGACGTAAGCTTGAGTCTCAGCGTAGGGAGGTATTCCTCCGTAGCGGGATACAGCGCCTGGGCCTGCATTATAGGCGGCAGTGGCCAATCGGGTATCGCCGTTGAAGCGCCCCATCAGGTTGGCGAGATACTTTGCGCCGCCCTGAATGTTCTGGGATGCGTCCATCGCGTCCGATACACCTAACTCGTCAGCGGTTCCTGGCATTAGCTGCATCAGGCCCTGTGCACCTTTTCGGGAAAGCGCCTTTTCATTAAAAGCTGACTCGGCGTGGATCACTGCCCTGATAAGCGCTGGGTCAATCTTGTAAGTCTCGGCAGCCGCTGCGACTTGTTGTTGATAGGCTGCTGTGTTCAGGCGGGTGGTATGCCAGTTAACGGTTGATGAAGGGTTGCAGGCGTAGCAGTCAATGCGGACTATCTCATATTTGACGTTCTTTGGTTTCATATTAGTGAACGACAAATTACCATCTTGCTGACGGTATTTGTAAACAACGGTGCTGTTAGGCTTGCTGGTCGCTTTATTGGTGGGTGGAACAGGCGTCCCCTGTTTGCCGACGTTAGTGTATTCGACCCTGCCATCCGGATGGATAATTTTACGGATCTCTGCGGCTGCAGGAAGGGGCGCTGCAAGGACAAACAGGAAGAGGGTCTTGCGAGCAGCTGAAGATATAAAGTTCGTCGAAGATACCGTTTTCATACCGACTCTGTTGGTCTTCCCTTTCCTGAATAAGTTGCCAACACTATAACATCTGGCGGTTAACGTGAAGTGACTCACTCGCCAGTCTTTAAAGCGATTTTTAGCCCTGCTGCATAGTATAGCGGCATAGATCACTGTTCCTTATGTGTCATGCCGGTATAATGGCGCTCATTTATCCGGATGTCCGTCACATGCAGCTCGAAAACATCGATAAAGCGCGATACAGCAAACATTTCAAACTGGTATTTGTGGCAGTTGTGGCTGCACTGCTGGTTATCTCAATTTCAACGTCCAGTTTGATGATCCAGCTATTCACTGATGGTGAAGGCAGTCACTTTTGGCTCAATCTTGCGGGTGTGGTGATCGCAGCGCTAATTACCGGTTCGTTTTTGAGGAAGTTCAGACAGCATCCTTTTATGTATGAAGTGATGTACGTATGGGATCTTAAACAGCAATTGAACGCTGTGAACCGCAAGCAGAAACAACTGAAAGAAGCAGCGGAGCAGGGTGATGCTGTAGCGATGCAGGCGTTGAATTTCTGTTATCAGGGATCGCGTCAGCTATTTTTACTGGATGATAATACCTTGACGATGGAAGAGCTGGAGCGCTGGATGGATGAGCTTCAAACGTTAGCAGATGATCATCAGGTTGATCTTGACCTCGAGCAATATGAACCGTCGGTTCTAAGCAACTACTAATATTCCAGCAGAGCGGGCAGGTGTTCACGGATATAGTCGACCGCCTGCCTGACCTTCGGTGACAAATGGCGACGGTGAGGATATACCCCCCATACCGCCGCATCCTTAATCTCATAATTCCTCAATACCCGTACCAAGGCACCACTGGCGATATGCTCACTTGCATAGTAGTCAGGTAGTTGGGCTAGTCCAAGGCCGTTTAACGCTGCATCTAAAATTGCATTGCCAGAATTGGCGCGCCAGTTTCCTTCGACGTGAATGCTTTGTATTTTGTCATTGTTTTGCAGCTGCCAGTTATCGTTTGAGCCGCGCAGGCAGTTGTGACTGTTGAGTTCATTTAATGTATGGGGAGCGCCATAGCTTTCGAGATAGCTGGGGGCTGCACAGATAAAGACTTCTCGTTGGGCCAGTCGCGTAGCGACCAGAGATGAGTCTGGCAATACCCCTTGTCTTATCGCCAGATCATAACCTTCGCGAATAATATCAACGCTTCTATTGGTCAAATGTAAGTCGAGTTCAAGCTTAGGATGCTCCAGCATAAAGCGGTTTAGAATCGGAGCTATGAATCTCTCACCATAGACCGAACTGCAGGTGATTCTGAGCAGTCCGGTAGGTACGCCCTGATAGTCACGGACCGATTGATCGGCATCGGTAATGCCGTCGAGTAATGGCAGGCATTGTTGATAGTAAGCTTGTCCCAGTTCGGTGGGCCTCACCTGACGGGTGCTACGAAACAGTAGTTGAGCATCCAGCCGTTGCTCAAGATGATTAATCAGTCGGCTGATATGGGAAGGTGATACTCTCAATTGCCGGGCGGCAGCTGAAAGGCTGCCGCTCTTTACGACTTCAACAAAAGCCTCGATAGTCTCTAGTTTGTGCATCTGAAGGATTCCGCTATCTGCCGTTGGTGGAGCATCTTACCTATTTTATCTTTGCTATATAGCAAAAGTCATTTGTGTACTGTGTCGTTAAGTGATTTCTATCTTTCGACTAGACTTGCTTGCAAGGCGAAACGCCATTCATAACAAGAGGAGAGCTACTGTGAAATCACGCGCCGCTGTTGCCTGGGCTGCAGGTAAACCACTGGAAATTGAAGAGATTGATGTTCAGGGGCCTAAAGAGGGCGAAGTACTGGTCCGGATGGTTGCGACAGGTGTTTGTCATACAGATGCATTTACGCTGTCCGGCGAAGATCCAGAGGGAATATTCCCAACAGTGCTAGGCCACGAAGGTGGTGGCGTGGTCGAGGAGGTGGGGCCGGGTGTAACCTCAGTAAAACCTGGCGACCATGTTATCCCGCTTTATACGCCTGAGTGCGGCCACTGCAAGTTCTGCCGTTCAGGTAAGACAAATCTCTGTCAGGCGATAAGAGCGACACAAGGCAAAGGCTTAATGCCTGACGGCACCTCCCGCTTTTCCCTCAACGGGAAGCCGATTTTCCATTACATGGGAACATCTACGTTCTCCGAATACAGCGTTATGCCAGAGATCGCTGTTGCTAAGATCAATAAGGCTGCGCCACTTGATAAAGTCTGCTTGTTAGGGTGTGGCGTCACCACCGGTATAGGTGCTGTGCTGAATACGGCAAAAGTAGAGCCGGGATCGACTGTAGCGGTGTTCGGGCTTGGTGGTATCGGATTGAGTGTTATTCAAGGCGCGGTACTGGCGGGTGCTGAACGGATTGTTGCGGTTGATATAAACGAAGATAAGTTCGAAATGGCGAAGTTGTTGGGTGCGACCGATTTCGTTAATCCTAAAAACTTTGATCAGCCTATCCAGGATGTAATTGTTGACCTGACTGACGGCGGAGTCGATTACTCTTTTGAGTGTATTGGTAATCCTAATACTATGCGTTCAGCGCTGGAGTGCTGCCATAAGGGCTGGGGTGAGTCTGTCATAATTGGTGTTGCTGGCGCAGGTCAGGAGATCAGTACTCGGCCATTCCAGCTTGTCACAGGCCGGGTGTGGCGCGGTACCGCTTTCGGCGGTGTAAAAGGTCGTACCGAGCTGCCAGATTATGTCGAGCGTTACATGAAAGGTGAAATCAAAATTGATGACTTTGTGACCCATACAATGGGGCTTGAAGATATCAATAAAGCTTTTGATCTGATGCATGAGGGTAAAAGCATCCGTTCTGTGATCATGTTCTGATATCGCTCGCTATCAACATTATCTGAGGTCTGGGGGGAGGCTTTTGTTTCCCTTCAGGCGCGAATCAAAAAGGTAGATGGGGCCTTTAGATGGAACTGATTAGCAGTGTTAAATGTTTTGATGGCTGGCTCAAACGCTATCGCCATCAAGCATCGAGTGTGAAAGGCGAGATGATTTTCGCGCTTTATCTTCCACCGCAAGCTGAAGTTGAAGATGTGCCGGTGGTTTACTGGTTGTCAGGTTTGACATGTACAGATGAAAATTTCTGCCAGAAGGCGGGGGCTTTTGCCAAAGCGGCGGAATTGGGGCTGGCTATCGTCTGTCCTGATACCAGTCCACGTGGCTGTGGAATCGAAGGTGAAGATGATAGTTATGATCTCGGTAGCGGGGCCGGTTTCTATGTGAACGCAACTAACGCTCCCTGGCGTGAACACTATCGAATGTACGATTATGTTGTCAGTGAGTTGCCGGGTCTAATTGAGCAGCATTTCCCAGTCACCGATCAAAGAGCGATTAGCGGACATTCCATGGGTGGTCATGGTGCACTGGTTTGCGCTTTAAGTAATCGTGATCGTTACAGCTCGGTGTCTGCTTTTGCCCCGATCGTAAATCCATCGAGCTGCCCATGGGGACGGAAAGCCTTCAGCGCTTACCTCGGTAGCAATGAAAATGATTGGCTGGAATATGATGCCTGCGAATTGATCTCTCATCCTGGAAAGCAGTTGCCGATGCTAGTGGATCAGGGGTTAGCGGATCAGTTTCTCGAGGAGCAGCTGAATCCTGAACACCTAGAACAGGCTGCGCTGAAAGCTGGCTATCCGGTGGATATAAGGCTTCAGCCAGGTTATGACCACAGTTACTACTTTATATCGAGTTTTATCGATGAGCATTTAGCATTCCATGCTCGCTATCTGTAGCGACATGCAGCCAATTTAGTTCCTAAGGCCTGATGCCAACTTCCGGCGCTTGATTTATAATCCCGCTCCCCCGGTGATAGTGCCGGAAGTTGTTGTTTCCAGGGAAGGTATCAGGGATTTTCAGATCATGGTAATTGCAGAAGCCTTCAGCTGGTCATGGTTGGCTGGTTTGAAGCTACGCTTTAATGTCTGTGGACATGAATTAGAGGTCAGATGTTCTCGTCTGACTGGTAAAGAACAGATTTTTCTCGATGGCGAACTTATCGCCAGTGGCCGAAACAGACGCCAATATAGCTTGTATATGCTGTCGATTGATAATCACAGTTATACGGTAGAGCTGAACAAGGTTAGTAAACGATCTGGCCATATTGAGTGTCTGCTTGTGCGCGATGATCAGGTACAACAGGGCTTTATCGTTAATCGTCAGTCAGCGAAGCCTGTGCGTATAAGGCAGGCAGGAGTTGGGCTGGTGGGCCTGACTGGTTTTTTGGGGCTGCAAAGCTCAGGTCTGATGACGCCTGTTAGTATTGCTCTGCTGGGCCTAGTGCTTGTAGTTGGCTTTTCTATCTTTAGTGGACGAGGCTGGGATGGAGAAAGCGTCGATGGTGGAGCCTACTCTTCCCGCGATTAAGTATTAATATATATCGATTATTGAACCTGCGATCACTAAGTGTCTCCTTGTGGGGACAAAATGTCGCATTTTGATTGCTTTTTGTTCCCTTTAGCAGCATAAATAGCAGAGTCTTTTTGCTGATTGGCGCGATTTAGCGTTCAAGATGATGTGGTCGAGGGGATTATGGCACTGGGATGTGTTTCTGATTCGGGCAGGTTGGGGGTCTTCAGGGCAAACCTGATAACGGCAACAGTCTACTATCTGTTTGCGATGGTGACGGTGCTGTTTTTCTCAACGAATGCGGTCTGGCCCGCAGCGGGTGTTACCGTAGGTGCTGTTTTATTATATGGCCGCACGATACTGGCTTCGATTTTTGTTGCGACTGTTTTTGTTGTCCTGGGTTATTTCGTCAGTATTGGTCAATCGCCACTGACGGCTGAAAATCTTGTTATTACGCTACTGACAGCCATTGGGAACAGTCTTTCCGGATGGGTCTGTTGGCAGATTACTGGCAGCGTACGGCCAAATCAAAACCCCTTCTCTGATACCCATTGGCTGTTCAAGCGTTTTATACCTGCTGCGTTCGCTAGTGGTTTAACCTCTGCAATTTTCGGAGTCGGTGTATATGAATTGCTTGGTCAACAGCTGTTCGATCTGAGTTTGTTGCACTCGCTGGCTACCTGGACTATCAGCAATGCGGTCGGAGTAGTGATCATCGCGCCAGTGTATTTCATGGCACTGGCATCGGAGCAATCATTCTGTACCAGTCTTCGATTGCGCTCGATGACAACCGGGCTGGTGGTAGTAACGGCAACGGTGATATTGCTGTTTGGTCCATTTTCTTCAGAGTTGCCTGTCTGGCTTAATCAGCCCCACCTGATTTGGATACCAATCGTATGGGCGATGCTCTATTACCCGCAGTTTGTTGTTTCTATTCTCTGTGTGGTTACCTTCTATCTTTTATGGATTACCACCGCCCTGGGGTATGGACCTTTCGCTCAGCAAACACCAGATAGCGCTGTGACCTCGATGCAGGTGTTTGCGGGAATCTCCTTTACCTTTGCATTACTGATTCAGGCGCTGGTTGAGCGGTTACGAAAAATACAGGCGCGATTGCGTATGCGTAACAGTGAGCTAAGGGCAGAGCTGGAAGACAAAGTCAGGCAGCTCGAGGTGGAGTTGGTACAGCGGCGTGAGCTGGAGGAAAACCTTCGAAAACAGGCCGCGACAGACCCTTTGACCGGACTACAGAATCGTCGCTCATTTCTGGAAACTGCAGACCGAATATTCGATCGTTCTAAGCGTCATAACCGTAGCTTGACGCTCTTAGTGTTGGATATTGACCACTTTAAGTTAGTAAACGATACATATGGGCATGACGTCGGTGACGAAGTGCTACGACAGTTTGCTCGTGAGCTGCAGCGTGCTATTAGGTCAACCGATTACCTCTGTCGTTGGGGAGGGGAGGAGTTTATTGTTCTATTACCGGAAACGGGGCTTAAAGCGGCGGGTGTTTTAGCAGAAAAGTTGCGTAACCGGTGGCAGATGGCAGACCTTAATGCAGAGGAAGAGACTATACGTCTGACCATGAGTATTGGTTGTGCTGATCTCCGAGCAGAAGATAGCGACATTGGAAGTTTAATTCATCAGGCAGATAAAGCGCTGTATCGTGCTAAGCACCTTGGGCGTAATAGAGTTTGCTCCAGAGTCGACAATTATGCCGAGAAGTTTTTGCCATCCAATATCTGATAGCTATTGAATGGTGGATTATGCTGCCGATACTATATTTAAGGTATTCAGGTATTTCGCCGGTCAATCGTTTTGATTGCCAGGTGGCAGCAGAGGAAGACTACATATGAAACAGCTCATCATTTCGGCAATTTTGGTCGCATTTGCTTCACCTGTATTAGCCGATAAGCCAGCTTGGGCAGGCAGTGGAAAGCCCCCTACAGCGGAACAGAAAGAAGCCCATAAACAGGCGATGCGCGCCAAGCGTGGTAAGAGTGCTGGCGAACATGATGATGCCGACTACTCAGGTGATTCTGCGGCGCCTCAAACACCTAGCGAAGTACTGGAAGACTTAATCGTTGATAGCATCCCAGGCGGTCGGGAAGCAGTCGATGCGGTAGAAGCTGCTACAGCAGGAACCGCAGCAACGGATAGTGCGGCTACGGCTAGTCAGAAGAAAAAAGGTAAGAAGGAAAAATAGACTATAAGGTCTTCTCCATAAATACACTGAAGGGATCGTCCGGGTATTGGCCGAAGCGATCTCTCACCCGGTATCCCAGTGATTCATAGAGCGCCAGCGCTTCCGGTTGCCGGGTGCCAGCTTCCAGCCTCACCGTGGAGATCCGCCAGTTTGATGCATGGCTTTCCAGTGCACCGATTATTTTTCTGGCGATACCCATCCCGCGCGCTTCCGGGTTAACGTAAATCCGCTTTAATTCCGCGTATACCCCATCATTATCACATCGACGAATGGCACCACAGCCTAGTAGTTGCTTTCCTCGCCATGCACCTATGAAGCTGACTCCATCGTTATTCATCTCGTCGAGCGCAAGTAACTGATTGCTGCTTGGAGGGTAGAGTGAGTTCATCAACTGATCGATTGAGGTGATCATGCTAATGACCTGTGGGCAATCGGTGGCCAGCGGTCGCAGTTCGGTTTCCATATCGTTTCGCAAGCTTGAGGGTGGCCGCAGATTATAGCAACTGCTTGATGGGTATTTACAAGGTAAGAATATACGGGTAGAAATAAGGGAATGTACTTATATGGTCGGTGCTAAAGAAAAATAACAACAGCAGGGAATATTCATGGCCAATGATAAAGACCGAGTGATCGCACTCGACATACCACTACCAGAACATCAACAGCTCGCTCCAGAGTTCCAGAAATACTTCTCCGTATGTGAAGAAAAAATTGGCTTTGTACCAAATGTACTGCATGCGTACAGCCATGACGCTCCGATGCTTGAAGCTTTTTCACGTTTTTACAATGAACTGATGTTTGCAGAAAGCGGAATTAGTCCGCTTGAGAAAGAGATGATAGCGGTCGTGGTTTCTTCTACTAATCACTGCTACTACTGCCAGGTAGCGCATGGCGCAGCCGTTCGCCAGTACTCTGAGAATCCTGAGTTGGGCGAGCAGATGGTAATGAACTACCGCGCAGCCGAGTTGGACGAGCGCCAGATGGCGATGCTCGATTTTGCAGTTAAGCTGACTGAGCAGCCAGATCGCATTCTTGAAGAGGATCGACAGAGACTGAGAGATGCCGGTTTTAGTGAGAAGGATATCTGGGATATTGCAAATGTAGCGGCCTTTTACAATATGACCAACCGGGTCGCTAGTGCGGTCGAAATGCAGCCCAATACTCAATATCACGGTCAGTTCAGATAATAGAATTGATCGTGTTGATGCCCTAATTCGAATAAAAATAATATCAGTGGAAAATTTTAAGTATGAGTCAAAGAGAGCTACCAAGTTATACCAGCGGTATATCTGCAAAGCCGCTGCTAGGTATGACAATCGGCGATAAATTTGATGAGATTGCGGCTACCTTTCCTGATCGCGATGCGCTGATCGTTCGTCATCAGCAGATTAAATGGAGCTGGCAGGAGTTAAAGCAACAAGTCGATACCGCAGCAAGGGCATTGCTCGCGATAGGTGTTAAGAAGGGCGATCGCGTCGGCATGTGGTCACCGAATAACGCGCAATGGACAATCACACAGTTCGCGACTGCCAAAATTGGTGCGATTCTGGTCAACATTAATCCTGCTTACCGCCTGCACGAACTTGAATACGCGTTAAACCAATCTGGTGCAGCATATCTGGTGACCGCGGATACATTTAAAACATCCGATTACACTGGAATGCTCTATGAGCTTGCGCCCGAACTGAAACGTTCTGAGCCGGGGCAGCTGCAGGCCGCTAAACTGCCTGGACTTAAAGGTATAGTCACGCTATCTGCAGAGCCGCTCGATGGCATGTGGCGCTGGCAGGACTTTATGCACCTTGCTTCAGATGTTGATCTTGCTGAGGTTGAGACTCTGCAGCGGACACTACAGTTTGATGATCCGATCAATATCCAATACACCTCCGGCACCACGGGCTTTCCAAAGGGGGCAGCGTTGTCCCATCACAATATTCTCAATAACGGCTACTTCGTTGCTGAGAGTATGAATTTTACCGAAGAGGATAGATTAGTTATCCCGGTTCCGCTGTATCACTGTTTCGGTATGGTAATGGGGAATTTGGGTTGCATGACACATGGTGCAGCAATGATCTATCCATCTGAAGGTTTTGAGCCTGAAGCTGTGTTGGAAGCCGTTTCCGAAGAGCGTGGTACAGCGCTATATGGCGTGCCCACCATGTTTATCGCTGAACTGGATCACCCGGAATTTGAGAAATATGACGTTTCTTCACTGCGCACTGGCATTATGGCGGGTTCGATCTGTCCTGCTGAGGTGATGAAAGCAGTGAACTCGCGTCTGCATATGAAAGAGGTTCAGATCGCCTACGGGATGACGGAGACGAGCCCTGTATCAACGCAAACATCAGCTACCGATCCGTTTGAAAAACAGGTCACCACTGTTGGTCGCACCCAGCCTCATCTGGAGTCAAAAATTGTCGATCCTGCCAGTGGCCAGATAGTGTCCCGTGGCGAGATCGGCGAACTCTGTACCCGTGGCTATTCGGTGATGCTGAAGTACTGGAATAATCCAGATGCTACAGAAGGTGCAATCGACGAAGCTGGTTGGATGCATACCGGTGATCTGGCCACCATGGATGATGAGGGATATATCCAGATCGTCGGACGTATCAAGGATATGGTGATCAGGGGAGGAGAGAATGTCTATCCGAAGGAGATTGAAGAGTTCCTTTATACCCATCCCGATATCTCGGATGTACAGGTCACAGGCGTACCGGACAAAAAGTACGGCGAAGAGCTTATTGCCTGGATTAAGTTGGCACCGGGAGTGGAGTCCCTCAGTGAAGAGGAGCTTCGGGCCTTTTGTAAAGGCCAGATCACTCACTTCAAAATCCCACGCTACTTCAAGTTCGTAGATGCTTTCCCAATGACGGTTACCGGGAAGATTCAAAAGTTCAAAATGCGTGAAATCTCAATTGAAGAGTTAGGCCTCGACGATTAACTTCTCCTGAGCCTGCAGAGGTATCTTTGCAGGCTTATTTTATTGTTGGAAACTTTCGGTGTTGCTGAGAGTTCTTCCAGCTCTTAATCTGTAGCTATGGAAACCTGTCCTAAGTGCGGTTATCAGCGCAAGAAACACGATAGTCATGTGATGGCGGGGGTGTGTCCGTCCTGCGGCATAGCCTATGCTAAGTGGCAGGCCGGCAACGAAAGCGGAGATCAGTCTCATTTGCCAGCAACAGAGCTGTCGGGCTTTCAATCAGAACCGGTGTTAAGCCTGAGGAAAAGACTAAGTCGGCAGTTTTTATCACCGACAACGGGCCGGGGACGATTACCTTCTGCTGTGCAGATTGTGATTTTGATCGGGCTGGTGGTCTGGGGTTGGATGTTTATCCTCGGAGGCATTGATTGGATCTCGATCGGCGGATCTTTCCTGCATAACGTTAATTTACCCTTCCATGAGTTCGGGCATGTGCTATTTGCGCCTTTCGGACGCTTTATGGCGATACTGGGCGGTAGTCTGTTTCAGATTATGATGCCGTTGATCGCGCTAGCGGTGTTCTCATTTCAGCAGAAAGATAATTTTGCGGCCTCTGCCATGTTGTGGTGGTGTGGCCAGAATTTTATCGATGTTGCGCCTTATATTGCAGATGCTCCTAGTCGATCCATACCGCTGATCAGGGGAATGGGGGAATCCGCCCATGACTGGGGCAACTTATTGACGATGACCGGAACCCTCGATTTGGCCGGGGTATTTGCAGCTACATCTTTCGTTATCGGTTCATTAGTGATGATTGCGGCGAACATCTGGATGCTCCAGCTAATCTTTGCTGACCGCAGTCGGCTTCTCTAGGTATCTTATACCGTTATCTCCTTGTCGGCTTTGTAGCTGCCGCTCAATTAGCAATGAACTGTTATCAGGCGGGGACTTCGCCCATCTCGTAGTCGATACCAGAAGATTTCGCGCGGTACATCAGTTGATCCGACTCTTTGATGATGTCGCTAAGTGAAAGAATCGGGTTTCTCGGATCAAAGACGGTAACGCCGATAGACGCACCTAGGGCGATTCCATCAAGATCATCCAGGCAAACCTCTGAAATCCGATTGATCATGCGGTCACAGAGGCAGGTAACATCCTGTTGGCTAACGCCTAGTGTCAGAGCAAGAAACTCATCGCCGCCGTAACGACAGAACAGATCATAAGAGCGCAGAGCGCTGCGCAGAGCATGGCTGGTCTCTATCAGCACCCGGTCTCCCATTGCGTGGCCTAGTTGGTCATTAATCAGTTTGAAGTTATCAAGATCGATAAACATCAAAGCAGCCTTTTTATCTTCCCTTCCTGCCATTGCGATGTAGTTAGTGGCGGAATCAAAAAAGAACGATCGGTTGTAAACACCGGTAAGCTGATCGGTGTTGAGTCTCTCCTCGGTTCTTTTTTTCTCAAGCATCACGCTGGCGACGTGAGCTGCTGTTTCGAGGATCTCAAGCTCAGTGCGACCAGGGGCAGAGACTTCATGGCTGTATACAGCGAACGTGCCCAGCACTGCTTCATCAGTAGCCAGCATTGGGATCGACCAGCATGCCCGAAGATCGTGTTTTATATTGAGCTTGCGCATATTCTCCCAATTTGGATGGCGAAGCGTATCGCTTACAACAAAAGGTTTCTTGTAATATGCCGCAGCGCCGCAGCTGCCTGACGTCGGGGAGATCGATGTTCGGCTTATCTTCTCGAGATATTCCTCCGGTAAGGTAGAGCCCATTGTTACCGGAAATAGTTGATGCGACGCCTGATCGGTTAGCATTACGGTAGCGATACGGCCCGGTAGTAGCTGTTCGATAATTGTTGTAAGCCGTAGTAATGTATATTGGTCGTCTTTGCCAAGTGCCAATAATTTCAATACCTTACTGAACTTTCGATGTGCTTTAAGCAGAATCGTGTTTGCCAGATGCTCAGTAAACAGGAATGGGTCAATCTGTTCTTGTTCTGGTGCCGAAGACATTGCGTACAAACCTCGGTGATTTGTAGCCACAATTCCGTTGCTGGCCGTTTGTGTCCCCCTAAAATACGGGGCTCCGTTACTTAGAGTGTAGCAATGAACTGGAAATAAGCGTCTTTAAAAGGTGACACTGTTATCGCAGGGCGATCTATCTATATAGCCTGAGGTAGTCACAGATACCAGAGCAGGATTCAGGGTATGGAAGTCGAAGTTGAGATCTTAAATGCGTTTACGCTAAATGACTGTGGTGGCAATCCGGCTGGGGTGGTCCTAAATGCGGATGATCTATCAGATTCGCAGATGCAGTGTATAGCGAACAGGGTTGGTTTATCTGAAACTGCCTTTGTGATGGGGTCGATCCATGCAGATAGAAAAATCAGATTTTTCACCCCTTCAGAAGAGGTAGGGTTTTGTGGGCACGCGATTGTAGCTGTTTATGGGTGTCTGCTTGAAAAGGGTGTTGTGGAGCCTGGTGTTCATAGCCACGAAGTCAGAGATGGAGTTCTGCCTGTAGAGGTCGGTTGTGATGGCGCGGTTACGATGCGACAGCATCAACCGATATTTGGGGCGCAGGTATTAGCCGAAGACGTTGCTGAGCTTTTACAGATCCCCGCCAGATGGCTTGAAAATCCAAAACTGCCTATTCAGTTCGTTTCGACGGGGCTGAAGGATCTGATTGTTGCTATAGATAGCAAAGAGCATCTGGAAATCGTAGAGCCGAATTTTCAAGCGTTGGCCGATTTCAGCAAAAAGACAGATAGCGTTGGTTTACACCTGTTTTGTCTGGCATCGTCAGGCAGTGATCTGACTGCACATTGTCGAAACTTCGCGCCAGCATTCGCAATTAACGAAGAATCCGCGACTGGCAGCTCCTGTGGTGCTCTGGCTGCGTATATTACGAGATATTTGGACAGGGATAAGAGCGGGTTTAGTTTCCTGCAGGGCGAAAAAATGGGCTCTGCATCAAAGATTAACGCGGTCGTTGACCCTTCGGCAAAACAAGTTACAGTGTCTGGCTCCGTTACTTGGCATAAACAGCTGACGTTGTCGGTTTAAGAGGAAGAAAAGATTTGAAATTGATAGCAGGGCTTGAGCTTGCGCAGCAGCAAGATCTCGACGCAATTGTCCGTATCTATAATGATTCAATTCCTGGTCGACTTGCGACTGCTGACACTGAGCCTGTTACAGTGTCCAGTCGAAGAGAGTGGTTTGAATCCCATCATGGAAACCGGCCGATACTGGTCTTTAGGGATAGTGAAGAAGAAGGAATTATTGCTTGGGTGAGCTTTAGTGATTTTTATGGCCGCCCGGCCTATCAGGCAACAGCCGAGGTCAGTATTTATATTGACCCGGCTTGTCAGGGACGTGGGTTAGGTAAGTCGCTGCTAGAAGCAGCGATCGAGATAGCCCCTGATTTGGAGCTCACCCGTCTGGTTGCTTATATCTTTTCACATAATGAGCCGAGTATCCGTTTGTTTCGTCGTTTCGGTTTTGATGATTGGGGGAAACTACCGGATGTAGCGCTGCTGGATGGAAACCCAACCAGTGTATCAATACTTGGGCGGGTGCTTTGACCCTAACTCTTCCTCAAGGTACTCGATAAGAGCCCTTAGCTTTGGGGTGACGCCTCTACGACTTGGGAAAATTAAACTTATATCTGTTTGGTGAATATGCCAGCTTGGCATAATTGCAACGAGTTTTCCGTCGGCAGCTGCTGGAGCTGCGATGTAGTCAGGAAGTGGAGCTATGCCGGTTCCGGCACAAGCGAGTGTAAGTAAGGTGCTGAAATCATTGCTGCTCGCGGCTGGCTCAACCTGTAATGCATATTTAGTCGCATCTGAAACCAGTTGCCATGATCTTTCATAACGGGTGTTCGTCATCGTCAGAAGAGGGTAATCAGCTAACTCTTCTGGCGTTGCCGGTTTCGATTGCTTCAGTAAAGCCGGGCTTGCCCAAAGCGTTAGCTTGGTTGTACAGAGCTTCTTTGCAACCATTGTGCTGTCATCCAGTTCACCAACCCTAATTGCAGCATCAAACTGCTCCTCCAGTAGGTCTATTCGTCTATTACTGAGCTCAAGTTCAACTGTGACGTCAGGGCACCGTTTTTTGAATGCTGGCAGCAGAGGGGTCAGTAGGTGCTGCCCGACACCGATAGAGGCAGTAAGCCGCAGCTTTCCGCTTGGTCTAGCAAGCGAGCGTGCAATGTTGTATTCCGCCTCTGCAATCTCTTCTTTTATCCGTTGGCAATGATGGAAATAGATCTGTCCTATTTCGGTGAGGCTAAGCTTTCTGGTAGTGCGCTGAAGCAGCAAAACACCAAGGGCCTGTTCAAGGCGGGCAACTTTGCGGCTGATATTGGACTTAGGTAGATCCATTTTATCGGCTGCTGAGGTGAAGCTACCGCATTCGACTACCTCGGCAAAGACGATCATGTCATTTAAGTTTTGCATACTGTTACCTTAAATAGAACAAAGTGTAACTTCTTATGCTGTTTATCATGATACGGGTATAAAACACAATATCCCTAACGAAACGACAGTTATTAAGTGGGGTGGATGATGCAGGTACTTAAACGAGATTCATTGAAGCTGGGAGGCTTTGCAGGCTTGACTGAGCACCGAATGGTTACTGATAGTCGAGCTTTTGGTGGACGAAAAGCACCAGGCACCTGGGAAGGGATCGGCAATTTCATCTACTTGGCGGATGCTCGTTTTCAGCCCTTTGGCGAAACTGGCATGCACGGACATCGTGAAATTGACGTGATCTCTGTTGTGTTGGAAGGGCGTATTGAACACGGCGGGTCGATGGGGCAAGGGCAGTATCTGCATGCTGGTGATGTGCAGGTACAACGCGCAGGTGATATCGGCTTCAGTCACAATGAAGTTAACCCTGATAGCAGTGAAAACAGAATGCTTCAGTTATGGGTATTGCCTGAGAAACCAAATCAGCCTGAGGACTATGAGGTGATAACGCCAAAGGCAGGGGTGGTAACACCTATATATGGAGGAGCGAATAGCGCACTACCCACCGAAACCACCATAGTGGTGCATCGTCCACAGGCGGGCGAGAAGGTTCAGATTGATAAGGATTCGCTGTTATACATCTGTGATGGTCTGGTCACTGATGGCGAAAGTGGATTCGTTGATGGCGATTTGATCCGGACAGATCAACTAACTTTAACGGCGAAAGAGCCTTCATTCGTGATTGTCGTCAGTGCGTAGTAGACGCTTAAAGGAACACGATATGAATGCTGTAACCAAACACCAGATGGTAGTGATAAATTTCTTTGCACTCATACTACCGGTCTACTTCGTGCCTGGTTGGATTGAAACATGGTTATCGGGAAGCAAGCTTTTGGTTGTTGCGCTGAGTCTGGCGGTGATAGTGCCTGTTGTTTCTTATCTGATAACACCAGGTATTGTGAAAATTCTAGGGCGACTTAGGATTAATCTGAGGGCTTTGGTTGAGTAATAGAGCAGGGCGGAGAGGCCGCCCTGCCAGCAAAGCTTACTGGTCGAGGTTGTCAGCAGCTTCTAATGTGTTTTCCATCAGGCAGGCGACGGTCATTGGGCCAACACCACCAGGAACCGGTGTGATCCAGCCCGCACGAGCTGAAGCGATATCGTAGTCGACATCACCGACCAGGCGGCCGTCATCAAGGCGGTTAATGCCTACATCGATAACAATAGCGCCTTCCTTAATCCATTCCCCTTTAACCAGTCCTGGTTTGCCAACGCCAACGACGACTATATCAGCACGGCCAACATGCTCATCGAGGTTTTGGGTAAAGCGGTGAGTCGTTGTGGTTGTGCAGCCTGCAAGTAGCAGTTCGAGCGTCATTGGGCGACCAACAATGTTGGATGCACCGACAATCACTGCCTCTTTGCCGTAGAAGTCTACACCTGTAGATTCAAGCAGCTTCATAACGCCCTTTGGGGTGCAAGGGCGCAATTTTGGCATGCGCTGGGCGAGACGGCCGAGGTTGAATGCATGGAAGCCGTCAACATCTTTGTCCGGGCGAATGCGCTCAAGCACTTCGTCGCCGTCGAGGTGCTCTGGCAGCGGCAGCTGGACCAGAATGCCATCTACTTCTGAATTTTGGTTTAGTTCATCAACCAGCGCCAGAAGATCGGTCTGTGTGGTTTCTGCAGGCAGATCGTAGGAGATGGACTCGATACCTACTTCCTTGCATGCGTTCTTTTTGTTTCGGACGTATACCTGAGAGGCCGGATCTGCTCCGACCAGTACGACCGCCAATGAGGGTGCGCGTTTCCCTTCTGACAATCGACTTTGGATACCTTCAGCAACCTGGCGACGGACGTCGGCAGCGATCTCTCTGCCGTCAATAATCTTCGCAGTCATCTTTGAGCTGTTTTCCTGAGTAGTTTTATATTCGAAGGCTGGCGCAATTTTCGCACGCTAGGCGCTATTTGGCCATGGCCAGAGGGCGATCGATTGCCATTTTTGTATCAGATTGGAAGGATAGCCATAACTCTTACCAAATGGTCAGCGCTCAATTTGTTTGGATACAGGTAGTGAGCCATATAGATGTAGCAATAACGATAATCTGATTAATCAATGAACAGTCTCTTTAGTTACTTTCAAATCAAGTGGTTATGCTGAATAAATGGCCTAAAAAAATGGTGTTTTTTTATGAAAAGGGTGTTGACGGCGTAAAAGACAGTCCCTAATATACGCACCTCCTTCAGACGGGGCGCTAATAACTCAATTTATTGGGTTGTCAGAATCCTGCAAGGCAGGCAGAGCGCCCGTAGCTCAACCGGATAGAGCAACGGCCTTCTAAGCCGTAGGTTGCAGGTTCGAGTCCTGCCGGGCGTGCCATTTTGGCCATGCTGAAGGGTAGAGAAGTTATGGTGGGCGTAGCTCAGTTGGTAGAGCTCCGGATTGTGATTCCGGCGGTCGTGGGTTCAAGCCCCATCGTCCACCCCATTTCTCTGAACACTGCGGACGTGGTGGC
>Ga0213831_1000058_pt1 | contig 243613 bp, 217 predicted proteins | sample SWATP12_FD_163421 | JGI IMG/M metagenome (GOLD analysis project Ga0213831, IMG submission 163421) | Coastal seawater microbial communities from Marineland, Florida, United States - SWA TP1 #2 | ecosystem: Environmental > Aquatic > Marine > Coastal | place: USA: Florida | collected 2016-08-06 | reverse complement strand
TTGCTTGGCGACCATAGCGTTGTGGACCCACCTGATTCCATGCCGAACTCAGAAGTGAAACGCAATAGCGCCGATGGTAGTGTGGGGCTTCCCCATGTGAGAGTAGGACATCGCCAGGCTTTAAATATCGTTACTCGTAATACGTGTAACAACATCATCAGTGCACCAATCTGACGATGACAATTTGTGGAGAGATGGCTGAGTGGTTGAAAGCACCGGTCTTGAAAACCGGCATACGTTAATAGCGTATCTAGGGTTCAAATCCCTATCTCTCCGCCACTATTAAAAAAGCCCGTTGCGTTAGCAACGGGCTTTTTGCATTTCTGGCATTAGAAAACGTAATACTACTTCTACAAAGAACGGATCTGACAGCCCTCATTACCTCAATATCTAGTTGCTGAAGATACAAAAAAGCCGACACATAATGTCGGCCAAATAAAAAGCGAGTAAAAGATTAAGCGCGGTTGGCGACTTTATCCCTAAGTTCTTGCTTCTCTGCATCAGAGATGAATGCCAGTTCTAAGCCGTTGATCTGTGTCTGACGAATTTCATCTTGTGATAGACCCGCTTGCGGCGCAGCCACTTCGTATTCGTATGGCAGTTCAATACCTTCCACTGCTGGGTCATCGGTGTTCAGACAAGCTAGCACACCGTGATCAAGGAATTGTTTGATCGGGTGGTTGGCCACTGATTCTACTGTACTGGTCTGGAAGTTAGAGGTTAGACAAGACTCAATACCAATGCGGTTTTCTGCAAGGTAATCCATCAGTTTAGGATCGTGAATAGCTTTGACACCATGACCAATACGAGTAGCTCCTAGCTCTTGAATTGCTTGCCACATGCTTTCGGCACCGGCAGCTTCACCTGCATGAACCGTTACATTCAGACCAGCATCTTTGACTTGAGTGAAATGTTTAACAAAGCGATCTCCTGGTTGGCCTAGCTCATCACCAGCCAGATCAACGGCTACGATTTTGTCTTTTTGTGTCAGAATGGCATCCAGTTCTTGCTGACATGCATCCGTACCGAATGTACGGCTCATAATGCCAATTAGGTTGGCTTTGATACCAAAATCACGAACACCAGCCTCTACGCCATCGACAACCGCTTCAACCACACCTTCTACAGGCAGTTTGTGTTTCATCGCCATGTAGTAAGGTGAGAAGCGCAGCTCAGCGTAATCAATTTGCGCATTCAATGCATCTTCAACGTTTTCGTAAGCAACGCGGCGACAAGCGTCCAGATCACCAAGAACAGACACTCCCCAATCTAACTTAGACAGGAACGCGACAAGAGACGGCTCTGCTTCAACGATTTGTACATGCGGTGTCAGTGACTCCACATCGTAAGCTGGCAGGGCAACACCAAATTTCTGGCCAAGTTCTAAAATGGTTTTGGTGCGGATGTTTCCGTCAAGATGACGGTGCAAATCTGTAAGTGGTATGTTCTTGGTTATCATTATAGTAATTCCGATTGTCTGAATTGAGCTAAGTATAAGAATCAATGCCAGAAGTGTCAGTAGCAAATGCTCGCAAAACCGGCCAAGAGTGGCGTTATTTACTTCATGTTAACCAGATCTGTTGGCCATTCTTCAAACGGAACTGGACGACTAAATAAGAACCCCTGCCCCTGAGGGCAATTGAGAGACGTCAGCATTTGTGCCTGCTCTGATGTCTCAATGCCTTCAGCGACCAAGTCAACTTTCATACCACGAGTCATGTTGATGATGGCGGCGACAATGGAGGTATCGAGATTCTCTTTTTCCATTTTCTGCACGAAAGTTCTATCGATTTTCAAACAGTCAAAAGGCAGCTTATGCAGATATGCCAAAGAGCTGTAGCCAGTACCAAAATCGTCAATGGCGATATGAATACCCAAATCTCGGATAGCCTGCATGTTTTTAACGATGACAGGATCATTATCGACAATCCTCGACTCGGTAATTTCTAAAGTCAGGTTGCCAGCGTTTAAACCTGATGAAGAAAGTACTGAGCGCAGTGAACCGATGAGATCTGGCTGAGAAAGCTGGTTAACTGACAAGTTGACATGCAGATGGAAGCGCTCGTCCCATTTGCCTTCTTTCATGCCTTTGACCGTGTCATTGCAGGCCTGAGTGAGTATTTGCTCACCGATAGAGCCAATTAGCCCGCTTTCTTCAGCGATAGGGATAAAGTCGAGTGGTGAGATGAGACCCGATGATGGAGATAGCCAACGGGCAAGTGCCTCGGCACCGATGACTGCTCCGGTGTTGAGATCAACAATCGGTTGGTAGAAAGGAACAAACTCTTGATGCTCCAAAGCGTCTTTGATTTTGGCCTGCATTAACGTGCGCTTGCGTGAAACATCGGCCATTTCAGGTTTGTAGTAGCTGACCTGAGTCAACTCTTGCTTCGCATTGCTCAGCGCGATGCTGCCGTTGCGAAGCCAAAGCGTCATATTGTTGTGCTCACTTTCGGTTACCACACCAATTGACATATTCACCACCACGCTTTCTTGCTCCATGACAAACGGTGACGCGAACATCTGCTGGATTCGATGGATCGCAAGGGTAATCTGCTCATCACTTGGTGGTTGAGAAAAATAAAACGCAAACTCATCACCGGCAATTCTGGCTAGATACCAATCATCGTCGAACAAAGTTCGCAGACGCTCGGCGATGATCACCAGCAGCTGATCGCCTTTATAGTGGCCAAGACTGTCGTTGATATCACGGAATTTGTTGATCCCGATCAGCAGCAAGCAACCATTCATCTTCGGCAACGCATCGCAGGTCTCGATCAGCCCTTCTCGGCTGTAAAGCTTGGTCAATGAATCGTAGAGTAATTGCGAACGTAAGGCGCGGAATGAGGCTTTGAGGTTATTGGCCATCTCGTTGAAGGCAAAGACCAGCATACTTGTTTCGTAGATGTAACCCGGTTTAGGCATGGTACTGTCCCAGTCACCTTTTGCCAAATGTTTTGCAGCTGCAGCCGTTGAAGTGATGGGCGCGACGACGCGATTAAACGCCAATAAACCAATCAATATGCCAATAAAGCTGGCAATGACGCCGATGATCCAACTATCGCGCTGGCTTTCAGGTAACTGGCCAAGTAAGTCGGATTCAGAAATGGCTACCCCGATATACCATTTAAGGCCGAATTGATCGGTGTAAGGTGTGATGTGATTGAAGTATCTTGCACCATTGATATCGATACTAAAGCGATTGGTTTTCTGCGAGGCGTGATAGCCTTGGTCAAAGGCGTATTGAGCACTGGTTTGCACTATCGGATTGGAGCTCTCGGTCGCCAACAAGCGTTGGCCTTTGTCGCTGAGAGGTGTGCCCCACGAGACCACACTTCCACCAGTAGAGTGAGCAACCAGCCTTTGCTTCGCATCAAATAGGTAAATGGCCGCGTTGGTTCTTTCCTGTTGATGCTTTAAGAACGTATTAAAGGTGTCAATTTTGACGTCGGTGACGACCACTCCCTGAAATGTTTGTTGTTGGTAGACTGGTGTTAACGCTGACAAGGTGATTTCCTGACGTTCATCAGCATTGGCATAAATGGATGACCACATTGGTGATCGACTTTCAGCGACAGGGGCATACCAAGGACGGATCCTAGGGTCATAGCCCTCAAAAACAGAGCGTATATCCTTGCTCATCACCTGACCGCGATAAATAACCAGTTTCTGTGCTGTGCGGTCATCTTGAATCATTAAGGTGTAACCCTGATTCGATTCTTTACGAAAGCCGACATACTCCGAGCCCTCGCCACCAAAGCCGATTACGTCTAGCTGTGGTATGGAGCGATACAAATCTTGGAAGCTGTCTAGGAGAAACTGTTCTATCTCACTGGTGTCGCCTTTCTCGTAAAGCTGATTGAAGCCGATGTTATGGCTGAGAGACAGGCTGGCTTCGAATGGTTTACTGAGAAAGGCATTAAGCTCAAGAGTGACATTATCTGTGAGCGCCGTGAGTTGTTTGTCGCTGATATCGAGAACCATCTCTTCGTAGCTGCGCTTTTGCACAGCGACGATGACCCCTATTGTAAAGATAAAGATCATGACAAAAGGGAGAACGACTGCGGTTCTTAATGTGATTTGCGTAGTTGCCGACATGCTGTCCTTAAATACCTGAAACTAAAATCCGTGTTGGCGGGTTTGAGTCTGCAAGCAAACAGCCATAGTGCACTGGTGCTGACCCATAAAGCCCTAAAATGCTTATCAATTGTACAATGCGACAGGCTTTATGGAATAAATTAATGAGCTAGATGTTAATAAAGCTCTTTTAGTTTTCTGGTTAAGGTGTTTCTGCCCCAACCAAGCACTTTGGCTGCATCTTGCTTATGGCCGTTAGTATGCTCTAAGGCCGCTTCCAAAAGTATACGTTCAAATTCAGGAAGTGCGTAGGTCAGCAATTCGGTATCCCCTTGAGAGAGAGACTGTCTTGCCCAGCTAGAAAGCTGCTGCTGCCAACTGACATTGGTATCAAAGCTGGTGCTGGATTTCTCCTCTAGCAGTTCAGCGGGTAGATCGGCGGGGAGAATTTCGCTTCCGCTGGCCATGACGGTTAGCCAGCGACAGATGTTCTCTAGCTGTCTGACATTGCCCGGCCAGCTAAGTTTATTCAACGCTTCAATCGCCGAAGGATGGAGGGTTTTGACATCTACACCAAGTTCTTCTGCGGCTAAGGAAAGAAAGTGCAGAGTGAGTTTTTCGATATCCTGTTTACGTTCACGAAGGGCTGGAATTTGAACGCGGATAACATTAAGACGATGGAATAAATCCTCACGAAAATCACCTTGATGGACCAGCTTTTCCAGATTCTGGTGAGTCGCAGCAACAATACGCACATCCACTTTTATTGGAGAGTGTCCCCCGACTCGATAGAACTGGCCATCAGCTAGGACACGTAGCAGCCGAGTCTGAATGTCGAGTGGCATGTCACCAATTTCATCCAGAAACAAAGTCCCCCCGTTTGCTTGCTCAAAACGGCCTTGTCGAACGCTATTAGCACCGGTAAAGGCGCCTTTTTCATGCCCAAACAACTCAGACTCAATCAGGTCTTTGGGAATTGCTGCCATGTTAAGCGCAATAAATGGTTTACTAGCTCGCGGGCTGTGGCGGTGCAGAGCGTGAGCGACGAGCTCTTTACCTGTACCAGATTCACCATTTATCAATACTGAAATTGAAGAACGAGATAGGCGGCCGATAGCGCGAAACACTTCTTGCATTGCGGGCGCTTCACCAATAATTTCTGGCGCATTGTAGTCGTTGGGATCTGAATTCGCTTGGTCGCGTTTTTGCTCCTGACTGTGGGTGATGGCACGTTCAACTAACGTTAGCGTTTCATCCACATCAAATGGCTTAGGTAGGTATTCGAAAGCCCCTTTTTGATAGGCATTGACTGCGGCATCCAGATCAGAGTGCGCCGTCATGATGATCACAGGTAAGTCTGGTGAGCGTTCGTTAACTTGTTTGAGGAGCTCTATACCGTCGATGCCCGGCATACGAATATCGGAAACCAGTACATCCGGTGTTTCGCGTTCCAGCGCCAGTAGAACGCTTTCTGCATCAGAAAATGTATCGCACTTAATATTTGCTGATGAAAGGGTTTTCTCCATGACCCAGCGGATAGAGCTGTCATCATCTACTACCCATACGTATCCTTTACTCATAACAAACTTATCCTTTCAGCAATGCCACTAACGTAAAATTTAAATTGGCAGATATATGGTGAATGTGGTTCTGCCTGGCCAGCTTTCGACATCAATTTTGCCCTGATGCTGGTCTATCAGGTTCTGAGCAATGGATAAGCCCAGCCCTGTACCGCCTTCTCTTCCGCTGACCATGGGATAGAAAAGGGTGTCTTGTAATTCTGCGGGGATGCCCGGCCCGTTGTCGATGATCTCCACCCGCGCCGCTAATTTGCAGCGCTGACCGTGAATATTGGTTTGATGCACCGTTCTGGTGCGAATGATGATATTGCCATTGTTCTGCTTTTGCAGAATTTGCCCAGCATTACTGACAATATTCAAAAGCGCTTGCTCAATCTGATCCGAATCCATTAAAAACTCAGGCAAGCTCGGGTCGTAATCGCGCTCAATCGTCACGGACTGAGCAACTTCGAGCTCAACTAACTGGCGTACCTTCTCCAGAATCAGATGAAGGTTTTCCTGTTGTTTCTTGCCAGGCTTTTGTGGGCCAAGCAGGCGATCGACTAAGGAGCGTAATCGGTCTGCCTGTTCGATGATGATCTGGGTGTATTCCGTCAAAGATTGGTCGGGCAGCATGCGTTCAAGTAACTGAGCCGCGCCGCGCAGCCCGCCCAGCGGGTTTTTTATCTCATGAGCGAGTCCCCGTACCAGTAGCTTAGCGGCTTGCTGTTGAGCGTGTTGATTAAGTTCTTGCGACAAACGACGTTGCTGACCAATTTTGCGCATTTCGACTAGCAGCATGAGTTCCTTCTGCCAAGAGATTGGGCTGACGGTGACTTCAAGCATTAAGGGTTTGCCATCGACCACAAAAGTCACATCGCTATCAGTGATGCTCTGACCGCTTTGTAGCGGTTGAGACAACAAGGCTAAGTCCATGGAAGCGTGTTGAATGAGCTTGGATAATGGCTGGTCAACGATGCGTTTAGCGCTTTGTGAAAACAGCTGCTCTGCGGCTGGGTTGGCATAACGAACCTGAAGCGATTCGTTCATGATCAGCACGGAGGTGACCTGATGATTGAGTATTATGTTATCGAGTTCGCTGCTCACTGTCGTCCCTCATCCTTGACCTTAAAATGTGCAATGCACCAATTTGGTGCGGCTACATTCCAAGTATGGCGCAATAACTCATGCAGAAGAAGTGAAAAGTCCATATATCACAGGCTTTTCAGTATTGTTGTCGTTAATTGCACCGTTATGAACTGTAACAATGCAATAAGCTTGCCGTGCATAAGATATTGAATAGAAAAGATTTGAAGTGAATTTTATTGATACATAAGACATAAAAAAGGCTCACCAAAAAGGTGAGCCTCGAAGGAAGGGTTAATCGATCGAGCGATTACACTGAGTAGTAAAGTTCGAACTCAAGTGGGTGAGTCGTCATGTTTACTTGCTCAACGTCCTGAGACTTAAGGCCGATGTAAGAATCGATGAAGTCGTCAGAGAACACGCCGCCAGCTGTTAGGAACTCACGGTCTGCATCTAGTGAATCTAGTGCATCTTTCAGTGAGTAAGCAACAGTTGGGATTTCAGCTGCTTCTTCCGCTGGTAGGTCGTATAAATCTTTATCCATTGCTTCACCTGGGTGAATCTTGTTCTTAATGCCGTCAAGACCAGCCATTAGCATTGCTGCGAAACATAGGTATGGGTTAGCTGATGGATCACCGAAGCGAACTTCGATACGACGTGCTTTAGGGCTTGGTACCACAGGGATACGAATAGAAGCACTACGGTTACGAGCAGAGTAAGCCAGCATTACAGGCGCTTCGAAGCCAGGAACTAGACGCTTGTATGAGTTAGTCGCTGCGTTTGCGAATGCGTTGATTGCGCGAGCGTGCTTGATGATACCACCGATGTAGTAAAGGGCTGTTTCAGACAGGCCGCCGTACTTGTCACCCGCGAATAGGTTAACGCCGTCTTTAGCTAGAGATTGGTGAACGTGCATACCAGAGCCGTTGTCACCAACTAGTGGTTTAGGCATGAAGGTCGCTGTCTTACCAAATGCGTGAGCAACATTATGAACCACGTATTTGTAGATTTGGATTTCGTCTGCTTTCGAAGTCAGTGTGTTGAAACGAGTCGCGATTTCGTTCTGACCTGCAGTCGCTACTTCGTGGTGGTGCGCTTCTACAACCAGACCCATTTCTTCCATGATTAGACACATAGCAGAACGGATGTCTTGAGATGAATCGACAGGAGCCACTGGGAAGTAACCACCTTTCACGCCTGGACGGTGGCCTTTGTTGCCTTCTTCGTAATCAGAACCTGTGTTCCATGCAGCTTCTACGTCGTCGATCTTAAAGAAAGAGCCTGACATATCAGTCGCGAACTTCACGTCGTCGAATAGGAAGAATTCTGGCTCAGGGCCGATAAGCACGGTATCTGCAATACCTGTTGAGCGCATGTAATCTTCAGCACGCTTGGCGATAGAGCGAGGGTCGCGATCGTAGCCTTGCATAGTTGCAGGCTCAAGGATGTCACAACGGATGTTCAGTGTCGCATCTTCTGTGAATGGGTCAAGTACAGCGGATGACGCGTCTGGCATCATAACCATGTCTGACTCGTTGATGCCTTTCCAGCCAGCAACTGAAGAACCATCGAACATCTTACCTTCTTCGAAGAAGTCAGCATCGATCTGGTGAGCAGGAATTGAGATGTGCTGCTCTTTACCTTTTGTATCGGTAAAGCGTAGGTCAACAAACTTAACTTCGTTTTCTTGGATCAGCGATAGAACGTTTTCAACTGACATCTTGGATAACCTCCAGTGTTATTAAAGCGGTGTTAGCTCGATTGATGAACAAATCCAGCATTGATTAATTTCATTTCAATCGTATTAATCGATGCTGATATCAATAAAGCCAAAACCATGCCAAAAAAATTATTCCATTAATTTCAATAAATTAGTGGTTTAGGTATCAGTTTTGTGCACCAACTTGCACCAAAATGATCTTTAATTGCACTCTATTGGTGCAAATATCTTGAAGTGCACCAATATGAAACAAAAGCGTATTCCATTCAGCCGCCATTCGCTACCTATGTCAATGCACAATTTTGCATATTCAGAGCGATATTGTGTTCGATCAAAGCATATTCTTCAGAAAACCAACGTATCAGATCACATATTTCTGGGTTTTTCGCTAAAATCTGGTACATTATGGCCGTTTTTTTAATCAAGTAAGCTCGCTTCATTCATCGACCATGTTTGAAGCGAGCTTCTACTATCGAGTGAATCAAATCCATGGCTACTCCACAGATTGATAAATTGAGAAATATCGCGATCATCGCGCACGTTGACCACGGTAAAACAACACTGGTTGATAAACTGCTACAGCAATCAGGCACTTTAGAGTCTCGCGGTGAAGCTGAAGAGCGAGTCATGGACTCGAACGACATCGAAAAAGAGCGTGGCATTACCATCCTTGCTAAAAATACAGCAATTAACTGGAATGACTACCGCATCAACATCGTAGATACACCGGGACACGCGGACTTCGGTGGTGAAGTTGAGCGTATTATGTCAATGGTAGACTCAGTGCTGCTGATTGTTGACGCTGTTGATGGCCCTATGCCTCAGACTCGCTTCGTAACACAGAAAGCATTTGCTCACGGTCTTAAGCCAATTGTTGTTATCAACAAGATTGACCGTCCTGGCGCTCGTCCTGATTGGGTTATGGATCAAGTATTCGACCTATTCGATAACCTAGGTGCAACTGATGAACAGCTAGACTTCAAAGTGGTTTACGCATCCGCACTTAACGGATGGGCTTCTCTAGAAGAAGGCGAAACTGGCGAAGATATGGAACCGCTATTCGAAACCATCGTTGAAGAAGTGACAGCACCGCAAGTTGACCTAGACGGTCCACTACAGATGCAAGTTTCTCAGCTAGATTACAGCTCTTACGTTGGTGTTATCGGTGTTGCTCGTGTAACTCGTGGTAGCGTGAAGCCTAACCAACAGGTTACTGTTATCAGTGCTGACGGTAAGACTCGCAACGGTAAAGTGGGCACTGTAATGGGCTACCTAGGTCTTGAACGTCACGAAGTTGACCAAGCTAACGCAGGTGACATCGTTGCAATCACTGGTCTTGGTGAGTTAAAAATCTCCGATACTATCTGTGCACAAAACCAAGTTGAAGCCTTGCCAGCACTTTCTGTTGATGAGCCAACAGTAACCATGACGTTCCAAGTAAACACGTCTCCGTTTGCTGGTAAAGAAGGTAAATTCGTAACGTCACGTAACATCCTTGAGCGCCTAGAAAAAGAGCTAGTACACAACGTAGCACTGCGCGTTGAGCAACTAGATGATCCAGACAAATTCCGCGTATCAGGCCGTGGTGAACTTCACCTATCTATCCTGATCGAAAACATGCGTCGTGAAGGTTTCGAGCTAGCGGTATCCCGTCCAGAAGTTATCATCAAAGAAGAAGATGGTCAGCTAATGGAACCGTACGAAACGGTAACTATCGACGTGATGGAAGAGCACCAAGGCGGCATCATGGAGAACATCGGCCTACGTAAAGGTGAGCTGACTGACATGTCTCCAGATGGCAAAGGCCGTGTACGTATGGACTTCATCATGCCTTCTCGTGGCCTGATTGGTTTCCAAACTGAATTCATGACGCTAACGTCGGGTTCTGGTCTTCTTTATCACACATTCGATCACTACGGTCCACACAAAGGTGGCGAGATCGGTCAACGTATCAACGGTGTCCTGATTTCTAACGGTATGGGTAAAGCGCTAACCAACGCACTATTCAACCTTCAAGAGCGTGGCCGTATGTTCATCGGTCATGGTGTTGAAGTTTACGAAGGTATGGTTGTTGGTATCCACAGCCGTGATAACGACCTGACGGTTAACGTACTTAAAGGTAAGCAGCTAACCAACGTTCGTGCTTCTGGTACTGATGATGCGCAGGTTCTTACTCCACCAATTATCATGACTCTTGAGCAAGCACTTGAGTTCATCGATGATGACGAGCTAGTAGAAGTAACGCCTGAAAGTATCCGTGTTCGTAAGAAGTTCCTGACGGAAAGCGATCGTAAGCGTGAAGCTCGTAACGCTAAGTAATTTCACTTAATCGTTATCTAAGCTTTAAAGCCCTGAGTTGATATCAACTCAGGGCTTTTTGTTATTCGCAACAATAAAAGAACGCGTAGCTTTTTTTCGTCAGCTAACAGCTATAGTCGCTGAGGCCACAAACGAAAACAATCTCGCTTGGGAGAGGTGTCAAAGTGTTACTTTTGATTGAGCTTTTGCAGGAACTTATCTGATTCTGCTATCGCGGCATTCATATCCTTGATTGCGTACTGGATATCTTGTTCTAAGTTTGCAAACTCGCCTTGCAGTGAACCAATCGCACTCGCATTGAGGTTGTGCTTCAAGTAAAGCGTATTGTCGCGCAATGTATTGAGTACAGGTGTCATCTTATCTTCTGCACGCTTCATCGCGCTTAACATAGTGTTGTATGAGCGCTGAGTCTCTTTGAGTTTCTGTTCACTTGCCCGTTTGAGCTTAGTGCTGGTGTAAAGATCTAGCTCGCTTTGCCATTCGGCGAAGAGTGCGTCTGACACATCTTCAATTGCTGCAATTCGGTCACTGACTTCTTGTGCTGCTTTTTCACTGTCTTGGTATTTGTCGTTAATCTGGTTGTAGACGGTTTCCAGTTCGCCACCATCAAACTGAGTGAGTGCTGAGAGCGCTTCCAGTGCACTTGTGAACTCTTGTTGCGCATCTTGCTGAGACTGTTTGGCATCTTCGACACGATCTACCATGATGTCGCGTTTGTGATAGCCTACTTGTTCCATCGCTGAGTAATAAGCAGATTGACAGCCCGTGAGGGTAAAAATGGAGAGCATCAGCGCCAGTAAGTACGGCATGATTGTGTCCTTTCCTTTAAAATGATGATGTTAGGATGGCGGAGTTGATGAGGAGTTACAAGTTGAATATCGAGCAATTGAGCAAGCAAAGTCTGAACTTTGGGCGATATCTGCTCACCCGAATGGGGCATGACAGAGTGAACGTTAATGCGGGCTATCTGGCGTACATTACCTTGCTGTCGATAGTACCAATGTTAACCGTGCTGTTATCTGTACTGTCTTCGTTTTCTGTATTCGCTAATGCTGGGGACGTGATCCAAGATTTTGTCATTACCCATTTTGTCCCTGCAGCAGGGGATGCAGTGAAACAAGCGCTACTCGAATTTGTCGCCAATACTGGCAAGATGACCGCCGTGGGTGGTTTGTTCTTATTTGTCGCCGCTTTGATGCTGATCTCCAACATTGATAAGAACCTCAATTACATCTGGCGAGTGGAGCATAAACGGCGTGCCGTGTTCTCATTCTCCATGTACTGGATGGTACTGACTCTAGGGCCGATCTTGGTTGGGGCAAGTATCGCCGCAACTTCCTATGTAACGTCATTAAAAATTATCGATAGTGAAGCAATTTCAGGGGCTTACGACTTTCTGTTGCGCTGGCTGCCCTTTTTGTTGTCCTTTTTTGCGTTTATGGGCTTGTACATCTTAGTGCCGAATAAGAAGGTCTATGTCTCTCATGCGGTAGTGGGGGCTATTGTTGCGGCATTGTTATTTGAGGCAAGTAAAAAAGGTTTTGCGGCGTACATTACTCAATTTCCTTCCTACCAGTTAATTTATGGCGCGCTGGCCGCGATTCCAATTCTGTTTGTCTGGGTTTACCTGTGTTGGTTGATTGTTTTGATTGGCGCTGAGGTTACGGCGGCATTAGGTGAGCGAGAGCAGTGGAGTGATGACCAAGAAATGGTACACTCGACGGAAACGATTAAACAGCAGCAAGAAGGAAAAAGCAGTGATAGCGCTGATCCAAAGAGTAAGTGAAGCCGCAGTGCGCGTTGATGGTGAAGTGGTTGGTGAAATCGACCAAGGTCTACTTGTTCTACTTGGTGTAGAAAAGGACGATGATGAAGCTAAAGCGAAGCGATTGATGGAACGTGTGACCACTTACCGAGTATTTGGTGACGATGAAGGCAAGATGAACCTCAACGTGAAACAGGTGGAAGGTAAAGTGCTGGTGGTTTCCCAATTTACCTTGCCTGCCGATACCAATAAAGGTACCCGTGCTGGCTTCTCCCGTGGAGCGCATCCAGCGGATGCTGAGCGTTTATACGATTACTTCGCTGACCAGTGCTCGCAAGTGCTGCCGACAGAGCGAGGGCGCTTCGCTGCTGATATGAAAGTATCACTGGTTAATGACGGCCCAGTAACCTTCTGGTTACAGGTATAATTATAAAGATAGGCTAGAGGGGAAGCGCCAAGTGCGTTTCCATGGAAAAGGAATTTTATGTTTAAGCTGATCACGCCAAAAACGGATAACCAACTCAATAAGTATTACCACTTTCGCTGGCAAATGCTGCGCGAACCTTGGCGCATGCCGTTAGGTTCTGAGCGTGATGAATACGATCCGATGAGTCACCACCGCATGATTGTCGATGGTCGTGGTCGACCTATGGCTATCGGCCGACTTTACATCACTCCGGACAGCGAAGCGCAAATTCGTTATATGGCAGTGAAAGGCAATCGTCGTAGCAAAGGTATGGGCTCGCTGGTGCTGGTGGCACTGGAATCGCTTGCCCGTCAGGAAGGGGCCAAACGTCTGGTGTGTAATGCGCGTGAGGATGCCATTTCTTTCTACGAAAAGAACGGCTTTGAGCGCCGCGGTGAATTAACCGATGAGCGTGGCCCTGTGCGTCACCAGCAGATGGTCAAAAAGCTCGACCCGATGGCTAACGTACTACGTAAGCCTGAGTGGTGTACCGAGCTGCAAGAGCGCTGGGAGCATCAAATCCCTATCAGCGATAAGATGGGCATCAAGATCAATCAGTACACGGGCTATCAGTTCGAGTGTTGTTCTCAGCTCAACCCTAACCTCAACCCGCACAACACTATGTTTGCAGGGTCAGCCTTTACCCTTGCGACACTGACAGGATGGGGGATGACGTGGTTGTTGATGAAAGAGCGTGGTTTGAGTGGTGATATCGTTCTGGCTGACAGTCAGATTCGCTACCGTCATCCGGTGACGCAGAATCCAGTAGCTTCAACCTCTTTAGATGGGATCAGTGGAGACTTAGACCGCCTGGCTTCCGGTCGAAAAGCCCGTATTGTCATCCATGTCACTATTCACAGTGGCGATACGGAAGCCGTTGAGTTTGTCGGCACTTATATGCTGCTACCGAATTATAAGTCGATGCTGGATTTGCCTGCCTCTTCATCTTCTGAAGAATGATTTGCTTCGTTGGCGGGTACGATTGGTTCGATCGGCTCGCCACACACATCTTGAATCACATTGGTCAGATTGAATATATCGGACCACAATCTCTGGCAGTTGTGCTCACTGGTAAAAATTAATGTGCCAAACTCAGGTTTGGTCAGATCTAACGTCCCTGCCAGCTGCGCTTTCTCCCCTTTCGATGCAATCTCAATCCGGCCACGATCGGCTTGGAGTGTGATTTTATCTAAGGGCCAGAGCTGCAGATAGCTTTGATCGCCATCGACACTTTTTGCTTCCAGCGCACCGTCATGCAGAGAGCCATTGAGCGTACCGCTCAGGCTATGCGCCAGCATTGAATAATCACCAGATAAACCACTCATTTCCAGTTCGACTTCAGCTAGCCCGGCGAGCTTAAACGGCAATTGGGCCTGCAATAGCGGTTGATTGACCTGAAAACCATCGGCATGCAGTGACAGTTGCCATGGGGCACTGACAGATTGACGCTGCCATTGTCCACTTGCTTCGATATAGCCTTGATTTAGCGGGATAAAAGCGCGCTCTAAGGTAATGTTGCCCTGCTTGGCCGACGCTTTTAGTACGGCTTGGGTGGTCAGCAACTGTTCGATACTGGCATTGTTGGCACTGATTTCCAGGCTGCCATCGTAAAGCCCGACTTGATCTTCATGAATCAAAGTCAGCTCCTGTCCTTCGATATTGAGGCCAGACAACTGCCAGTAGGGAGGACGTTCGACTTGAATAAGTTGGGCATTTTTGATGTCGAGCTCAGCAATCTTAAGCGAGTGCAGAGGCTGTGACATTTGCGCCAGAGTACTGATGAGCTGATCGGTTTGATCCAGCCATTTTACGCCAGTGATCTTTAGGCGGTTAAGCGCGATGTCTTCTGGTGTCAGTATTCCGCTTAGCTGAACACGGCCTTGCTTGAAATCAGTATCAAACTCATCCACTGAGATGTGATTTGGAGTGAAGCCCAGCTTGGCTGTTGGTGCGATAAGCCTTAGCTGGTCGAAATCCACACTCTCAGCATCAAACGAGATATAGCCTTGTTCTTGTTGCCACAGAGGGCGATCGAGCGTGAGATTTTCCAAAGACGCATCGAGATGATTGAATTGCCACCCAGCGTAATGGAGGTTGCTGCTGAGGAGGTCGAGACTATTAATATGATAAATCGGTAGGTCGAGCGATTTGAGTCTTGAGAGTAATTTCTCAGCCGAGCTATTTTGCGGTAAATCGAGTTTGTTGACGGTGACGTTGATCAACGACCATCCTTGGTTAAATTGCTCCGCTTGACCGGAAATTTCCGCGCCATACCAGTTGAATGACGCGCCATAGATGGTGCTGTCTTGTGCCTGATATTGTGCGTCGATCAGCAGGTTATCTAATGCTTCCCCTTTGACATACAGCTGCTTGGCTGACAGTTGAATGTCACCATAGGGCAGGTTTTGCTTTTGGTTGAGCCATTGAGGCTTTTTCACCTGCAGATTGACGTCTCTGGCTGACCAACCCGGCGCAGTAATGTCGACATGCTGCAGCGCCAGTTGCTGCAAGTTAATGGCATGCAGCAAAGGTGAATTCAGTTCGTTGATGTCTAGATTGGCGCCTTCAATTAAGACAGAGTCAAACGAGGCTTGGTTGTTTTGCCACAGTGTTGGACTTAACCAGACGGTCAGCTTGGGGATGAGTATAGCTTTTGGCTCGGCGTCAATTTCAACATCTTCTAATGTCAGTTGGAAGGGAGGGGAATATGACGCTTGCTGAACTGTGATGGTATAAGGGGTCAGATTTTGTAGCATCACGTTGACCACTTGGCTTGCATAGCTGGTGTTGAGCAGAACGAACAGGGCCAGTAGCGGTAAGCTGATCAGGCTGACAATTGCTATAGCAGTCAGCAGCAGTGCTTTCTTCAAAATCTCGACCTTCCCTCGGAGTAGATGTAGCTAGCTTGGAACATTTTTGCTTTTCAGGCAACAAAAAGCCCCTCGAAAGAGGGGCTTAGCTAAGCAATTGGTGACGATATCACTAATCTAGCTGAGGGCCTGCCGCAACCAGTGATTTACCTTCATCGTTATCCGTGTACTTGTCGAAGTTGTTGATGAAACGCTGAGCCAGATCTTTGGCTTTGCTTTCCCACTGTAGTGGGTCAGTGTAAGTATCACGTGGATCTAGGATTGCTGGGTCAACGTCATGCAGCGCGGTCGGCACTTCCAAGTTAAAGATTGGAATGTGCTTAGTGTCCGCTTTTTCAATCGAACCATCTAAGATCGCATCAATGATGCCGCGAGTATCTTGAATGGAGATACGTTTGCCACTGCCGTTCCAACCTGTGTTGACTAGGTACGCTTCAGCACCCGCAGCTTCCATACGTTTCACCAGTACTTCTGCATACTTGGTTGGGTGTAGCGTTAGGAACGCCGCGCCGAAACAAGCGGAGAAGGTTGGCGTTGGCTCTGTAATGCCACGCTCAGTACCTGCAAGTTTCGCAGTAAAGCCAGACAGGAAGTGGTACTTGGTTTGTTCTGGAGTCAGCTTAGACACAGGAGGCAGTACGCCGAATGCATCCGCAGACAAGAAGATTACCTTGTTGGCATGACCTGCTTTCGATACTGGCTTAACGATGTTCTCAATGTGTTCAATTGGGTAAGAAACACGAGTGTTTTCCGTTTTTGAGCCGTCATCGAAATCAATCGAGCCGTCGCTAAGTACCGTTACGTTTTCAAGCAGCGCATCACGACGAATCGCATTGTAGATGTCTGGTTCTGCTTCTTTTGAAAGCTTGATGGTTTTCGCGTAACAGCCGCCTTCAAAGTTGAAGATACCATCGTCATCCCAGCCGTGCTCATCATCGCCGATTAACTCACGTTTAGGGTCGGTGGATAGTGTAGTTTTACCTGTGCCAGACAGGCCGAAGAAGACAGCAACATCACCGTTTTCTTTACACTTGTTTGCACTACAGTGCATAGAAGCAATGTCTTTAAGAGGAAGGAAGTAGTTCATCATAGCGAACATACCCTTCTTCATCTCACCGCCGTACCAAGTACCGCCGATCAACTGCATGCGCTCAGTCAGATTGAAGACAGTAAAGTTTTCAGAGTTTAGGCCGTGCTCTTTCCATTTCTGGTTGGTGCACTTAGCACCATTCATTACGACGAAGTCTGGTTCGAACGTTACTAGTTCTTCTTCGCTAGGACGAATGAACATATTTTTCACGAAGTGAGCTTGCCATGCGACTTCAGTAATAACGCGGATGCTTAGACGAGTATCTGGGTTGGCACCGCAGTAACCATCAATCACGAATACACGTTTACCTGATAGCTGGTCAGTGACCTGATCTTTAAGGTCATTCCAGATTTCTTGAGTGATGGGCTTGTTGTCGTTTTTAACCGCGTCAGAAGTCCACCACATGTGTTCTTCTGTAGTTGCGTCTTTAACGATGTACTTATCTTTTGGTGAGCGTCCAGTAAAGATACCAGTATCCACGGCAACCGCACCCAGCTCAGTGACTACACCCTTTTCGTAGCCTTCTAGATCAGCGCGTGTTTCTTCTTCGAACAGCATTTCGTAACTTGGGTTGCGGACAACCTCTTTTACGTTGTGAAGCCCGTGTTTGGTAAGATCAATTGTTGCAGCCTTTGCATGTTCCATAACGGTCATAGGTGCTCCTTGTAGGAATATTTTGTAGGGATTTTGTAATAATGTTTTGATTGTTATCTGCTCACCATGCTAGCAACGGGTCTGAGTGAAAACAGGGATATAGCTCAAAAATTATCCATGATTTCTATGGGGTTTTAAGCGACTCATCACATATTGGCTGGGATAGTGTATCCCGCGCGCAAAGGATTGCGCTAGATCAAAAAGGATTATTAATTGATTAAAATTAAGCGGTTGCTTTATTACGTGAAAGGCTAATGTTTACGGGGTTTTGATCACAAAAAGGCCAGCGATGTGCTGGCCTTTTGACTGGTAAATTACGTGCTTCTTAAATTATGAAAATTAATGCAGCGTTTTGTTGCCTGAATCGGTCTGATCGAACAGCTCTGAGACTTGAGCTTCGTCGAACGTATAGTTCGTGCCGCAGTAATCACAATGTAAAGAAATTGAGCCGACTTCCGCTAAAATGTCATTTACTTCCGCACGATCGATGGTCACGATGGCGGCGCCACTGCGCTCGCGTGAACAACCACAGTGGAATTCGACCGGTTGTGGGTCAAACAGGCGAACTTTCTCTTGGTTGTATAGACGATAAAGTAGGTCGTTGGCTTCGAGCGTAAATAGCTCTTCGTTTTTGACCGTATCCGTCAGTTGCTCTAGGTGCTCGAAATCTTCAGGTGTGCCTGTACCATCTGGCATCACCTGAATCAGCATACCCGCAGCACGCTGTTGGCCGTTGTGTTCTCCGAGGCGCAACCAGATACGCGTCTTCAGCTGCTCTGAGTTTGCGAAGTAGCTTTCAAGAATGTCCGATAAGTTGTCGCCGTCTAAGCCAACAATACCTTGGTAACGTTCGCCCTTTTTAGGATCGATAGTGATCACTAAGTGACCTTTACCCAGCATGTCATGAATGCTGGCATCATCGGCGATATCCCCTTCCCAGCGTGCGACACCACGTACTTTCTGGTCATGGTCGCCATTAATGACGGCCAGAGATACCGGGCCGTCACCTTGCAATTGCATCGTGATAGAGCCTTCGAACTTTAAAGTCGCGGTCAGCAGGGTTGTCGATACCAGTAGCTCACCCAACAGCTTCTGTAGTGGTGCTGGGTATTCCTTGCTAGAAATGATGCGTTGGTAGGCTTCATCCAATTGTACCAACTCGCCACGTACAGACAGGTCTTCAAAAAGGTAGCGGTTTAAAACATTGTTTGCCATGTAAGCATTTCCTCGTACGTATGGTACTACTGATACCAGCCAGATGGTGGCTGATATTATTGATGTTTAAATTTGATGATGTCGCGACGCTGCTTTTTATCAGGGCGACGATCTGGGCTTGGGCTATGCGCATGAAGTTTGCGACGGGCGGCATTTTCTTCACGCTTAGCAAGACTGTCCCCAGTTTCGGTATAGAGGGTTTGTGCTTCGGGAGCGCCACGTCGTTGATCCGAAATCTTTTCGATAACCACGGTTTTCTCCTCGTGCCCCTGTCGAAGAGTAATGATTGCGCCGAGCTCAACCGCCTTACTCGGCTTGCTGCGTTGGCCATTATAGTGAACTTTACCGCCGTCGACCATATTTCGAGCAATGGAACGAGTTTTGTAAAAACGTGCTGCCCATAGCCATTTATCGAGTCGAACTGCTTCAGTTTGGGAACCCATTGTGGATACTAGCCTCTAACTGGTGGTGAATCTTGTGCCAAATTATTGGTGTAACAATGGTGATGAAGCGCGCATTTTTCAAGGTACATGGTAAAATTCCACCGCTTTACATGTTAATCAGGCCGTTAACTATTTAGCCTGTTTCATATTTTGGTAGAATGATTGGTTCAAATAAAAACTCTAATTATAGAGTACTTTGCTTGGTAAATAGTACTTTGCATGGCTTCGTCAGCTGGTGATCAAAAGGATTGTGAGTGAACATACGTGGTGTAATTCAACTGGATAGTTTCCTGAAAAATCAGGACCGCTTGAGCTCAATGGCAACGGTAGTGTTGCTGGGCATGAGTGCATGGGTATCTGGTGCATTGATCTGGAAGCCGATGGAGTCGCAATCGGTAACCCCTTGGCAGCCAACTTCAGTGGCAGGTAGTGCCAGCAAGGATTCGGGTTTAAATATCGCTGAGCTGCAAAACAGTAACTTGTTTGGTCGCTATCAAGCGCAGGCGCCGGTTGAGAAAAAGCCTGTAGTAACCGAAGCGCCGAAAAGTCGCTTGAACGTCATCTTGGTTGGTGTTGTAACTAGCACTGAAGCGAATAAAAACCTTGCGGTGGTGGCGAGTCGAGGTCAGCAGGCGACTTATGGTATCGGCGAAACCCTGGAAGGTACCAGGGCGACTGTAGTTCAAGTCTTGTATGATCGTATTATCGTCGATAACTCCGGCCGTAATGAAACTGTCATGCTAGAAGGGCTTAAATACACCAAGAATCTACAGCAACAGCCTAAAACCAAATCGATTAAGGCAGACGTCTCCGCCGATAAGCTGGATGAAATACGCTCTGTCATTCGCAAAGACGCGAAACAAATTTTCCAATACGTTCGTATGTCTCAGATAAAAAGAGATGGCGAAGTTATTGGTTATCGCTTAACCCCTGGAAAAGAGAAAGAACTATTCGAATCAGTTGGCTTACAGTCAGGGGATATAGCAACACAAATCAATGGCCAGGATCTGAGTAACCCCGCGACGATGGGGGAGATCTTCAAAAATATGTCTCAACTTACCGAGCTGAATTTAACGGTAGAACGAGATGGTCAACCTTATGAAATTTATATTGAATTATAAGAATGATGCAGATGCGTGAATCATTCCGAGGAGTAGAGAGTGAACCATTGGCTTAAAAAAAGCGCTTGGCTTTTAGCAGGAAGCTTGTTGACGTCACCTGCCGCTGTATTCGCTAACGAATACAGTGCGAGCTTTAAAGGCACAGATATTCAAGAGTTCATCAACATTGTTGGTCGGAATCTGGAAAAAACCATCATTGTTGACCCATCCGTACGTGGCAAGATTGACGTACGCAGCTACGACATGCTGTCGGAAGAACAATATTACAGCTTCTTTTTAAACGTTCTGGAAGTCTATGGCTACGCTGTGGTGGAAATGGACAACGGTGTTATCAAGGTCATCAAATCTAAAGATGCGAAAACCTCCGCGATTCCCGTGGTTGGCGATGGCTCAATCCAAGGCGACGAAGTGGTAACACGTGTTGTTGCGGTTCGTAATGTCTCGGTGCGTGAGCTTTCACCTCTGCTTCGTCAGCTAAACGACAATGCGGGTGCAGGTAACGTTGTGCACTATGACCCAGCTAATATCATTCTTATTACAGGTCGTGCTGCGGTAGTAAACCGATTGGCAGACATCATTAAACGTGTCGACCAAGCGGGTGACAAAGAAATCGAAGTAGTTGAGTTGGATAATGCTTCTGCTGCTGAGATGGTTCGTATTGTTGAAGCTCTGAACAAGACGACTGATGCGAAAAGCACACCTGCTTTCTTACAGCCTAAACTGGTTGCAGATGATCGCACGAACTCTATTCTCATTTCCGGTGATCCTCAGGTACGTCAGCGCCTGCGTAAGCTGATTAAGCAGCTTGATATCGAGATGGCTACCAAAGGCAATAACCGCGTGGTGTATCTAAAGTACGCCAAAGCAGAAGACTTGGTTGATGTGCTGAAAGGTGTCTCTGATAATCTTCAGGCAGAAAAATCATCAGGGTCTAAACAGCCGTCCAGCGCCAAACGTGGCGAGGTGATGATCTCAGCTCACCCAGGTACCAATGCATTGGTTCTGACTGCGCCGCCAGATATTATGAATGCGCTTCAGGATGTGATTTCTCAACTGGATATTCGCCGTGCACAGGTGCTGATTGAAGCCCTGATTGTCGAAATGACAGAAGGTGATGGTATCAACTTGGGTGTCCAGTGGGGCTCACTCGAAACTGGTGCAGTGATCCAATACGGTAATACGGGTACGCCAATTGGACAAGTAATGGTGGGCCTAGAAGAAGCAGAGGATACGGTAGAAAGTAAACCTATTAGAGACAGTAATACTGGAGAAATTAAGTACTACGAACAGACTACGACGAAAGGTGACTACTCCACACTGGCTTCAGCGCTCTCTGGCGTTAATGGTGCCGCACTTAGTGTCGTAATGGGCGACTGGACAGCACTGATCAGCGCAGTATCAAGCGACACCAACTCTAACATTCTGTCTTCTCCGAGCATTACTGTAATGGACAACGGTGAAGCATCTTTCATTGTCGGTGAAGAAGTGCCAGTTATCACTGGGTCTGCGGCAGGGTCAAACAACGACAACCCATTCCAGACTGTTGATCGTAAAGAAGTGGGTATCAAGCTCAAAGTCGTTCCTCAAATCAACGAAGGTAACTCGGTACAGCTTACCATTGAGCAGGAAGTGTCTAACGTCCTACCTGCGACCAGTAACGCAGCGGTGGATGTCAGCTTTGCTAAGCGCCAGCTCAATACATCAGTTATGGTAGAAGATGGCCAGATGATTGTACTGGGTGGTTTGATTGACGAACGCGCGCAAGAAAGTGAATCTAAAGTCCCGCTATTGGGCGATATTCCTTACTTAGGACGCCTATTTAAATCGACTAGCTCTCAACTACAGAAATCCAATCTGATGGTATTCATTAAGCCAACCATCATTCGCGATGGCGTGACCGCAGATGGTATTACTCAGCGTAAGTACAACTTTATTCGCGCTGAGCAGCTTTACAAGGCGGATCAAGGTCTGAGATTGATGGAAGACGCGCAAACGCCCGTGCTGCCTAAGTTTGGTGAAGATATCAGTCACCCTGCTGAGATTCAGGCTTTCCTAGACCAAATGGAAACTAAGTGATGGATGAGTTAGTCACATTCCGTCGTTTGCCATTTAGCTTTGCCAATCGCTTCCAACTAGTGCTTGAGCCTTCAGAGCAGGGGCTCACGCTGTATTATGTTGCGCCATTGGCATTTGAAGCCTTGATCGAAGTAAAACGTGTGGTAGGCGAACATTTTGAGCTGCGCGAAGTGTCCAAAGATGAGTTCGATTCCAAATTGACGGAAGCGTATCAGCGTGACTCGTCGGAAGCTCGTCAGCTAATGGAAGATTTGGGTGCAGACAGTGATGATTTCTTCTCGCTAGCTGAAGATCTGCCGCAAGATGAAGACCTGCTTGAGTCAGATGATGATGCACCTATCATCAAATTGATCAACGCCATGCTTGGTGAAGCGATTAAAGAAGGGGCATCGGATATCCATATCGAGACATTCGAGAAAGCGCTTTCAATCCGTTTCCGGATTGATGGCGTATTGCGTGACGTGTTGTCGCCAAGTCGTAAGCTAGCACCGTTATTAGTATCTCGCGTGAAGGTTATGGCTAAGCTGGATATCGCTGAGAAGCGTGTGCCGCAAGATGGCCGTATTTCTCTTCGTATTGGTGGTCGAGCAGTTGATGTACGTGTGTCCACCATGCCTTCGTCACACGGAGAGCGCGTTGTGATGCGTCTTCTGGATAAGAACGCCACTCGACTTGATCTGCATAGCTTAGGCATGACGCCAGCCAACCATGAAAATTTCCGCAGCATGATTGAGCGCCCGCACGGCATCATTTTGGTTACCGGCCCAACGGGCTCGGGTAAATCGACTACCTTGTATGCTGGCCTCCAGGAACTCAACAGCAACGAACGCAATATCCTTACCGTTGAAGACCCGATTGAATTTGATATCGATGGTATCGGCCAGACGCAGGTTAACCCTAAAGTCGACATGACTTTCGCTCGTGGCTTGCGTGCAATTTTGCGTCAGGACCCTGATGTTGTGATGGTCGGTGAGATTCGTGACTTGGAAACCGCGCAGATCGCTGTTCAGGCTTCTTTAACCGGTCACTTAGTAATGTCGACCCTGCACACCAATACGGCAGTGGGTGCGATTACCCGTCTGCGGGATATGGGTATTGAGCCGTTCCTTATCTCGTCCTCACTATTAGGAGTGTTGGCGCAGCGCTTAGTTCGTACGCTTTGCCCTGATTGTAAAGTGCCTTACGAAGCAGACAAAGAAACCAAAAAACTGTTTGATCTGAAGAAGAAAGAAGAGCTAATTCTTTATCGAGCTAATGGTTGTGAAAACTGTAATCACAAAGGTTATCGTGGTCGTACTGGTATTCACGAGTTACTGGTGGTTAACGAGCAGGTACAAGAGAAAATTCACAGCGAAGCGGGTGAACAAGCGATTGAAAAAGCCATTCGTGAGCACACGCCAAGTATTCGAGATGATGGCCTGAGCAAAGTTCGTCAAGGTATCACTTCTCTTGAAGAAGTCATGCGGGTGACTAAGGAAGGCTAATGGCAGCGTTTGAATATAAAGCCCTCAATAAAAAAGGCAAAACCCAGAAAGGGGTGATTGAAGGCGATAACGCACGTCAGGTCCGAGCCCGGCTCAAAGAGCAGGGGTTGATGCCGGTTGAGGTGAGTGAAACACGTCAGAAGGCCAAGAAGCAGACCGAGCAAGCTGGGTTGACCTTTAAGCGTGGCATCAGCACACCTGATTTAGCTTTGATTACTCGCCAGTTAGCGACACTGGTTCAATCGGGAATGCCGCTAGAAGAATGTCTCAAGGCAGTGTCAGAGCAGTCTGAAAAACCGCGCATTCGTACTATGCTGCTTGCCGTGCGTTCAAAAGTCACCGAAGGCTACACGTTGGCTGACAGTTTGGCGGACTTTCCGCACATCTTTGATGATTTGTTCCGCTCTATGGTGTCGGCGGGTGAAAAGTCTGGTCATCTAGATGCGGTTTTGGAGCGTTTGGCGGACTATGCAGAAAATCGTCAAAAAATGCGCTCGAAGCTGCAGCAGGCGATGATCTACCCTGTGGTGCTGGTGGTGTTCGCTGTCGGTATTGTAGCGTTTTTGCTCGCGGCAGTGGTGCCCAAGATTGTTGGCCAGTTTGTTCAAATGGGTCAAGAACTGCCTCAATCAACCCAGTTCCTTCTTGCTTCCAGTGATTTTATTCAAAACTGGGGCATTCAAATTTTAGTCGCTCTGACCGTGCTGGTGTATCTGTTTAAGTTTGCTCTCAGTAAACCTAACCTGCGCCTGAGTTGGGATCGTAAAATTGTTCATATGCCGATGATTGGCAAAATCTCTCGTGGCCTGAATACGTCTCGTTTTGCGCGTACCTTATCCATCTGTACCTCGAGTGCAATTCCAATATTGGAAGGTATGAAAGTGGCGGTGGACGTGATGTCGAATCATTACGTCAAGCAGCAAGTTCTAAGCGCAACGGATAACGTTCGTGAGGGGGCTAGCCTGCGTAAGTCACTTGAGCAGACCAAGCTTTTCCCGCCAATGATGCTGCACATGATCGCCAGTGGTGAACAGAGCGGTGAGTTGGAAAGTATGTTGACTCGTGCGGCCGATAATCAGGATGCCAACTTTGAATCAACGGTCAATATCGCCTTAGGTATCTTCACTCCGGCATTGATTGCACTGATGGCTGGATTAGTACTGTTTATCGTAATGGCGACCCTGATGCCAATTTTAGAAATGAACAACTTAATGAGTGGATAGTCATACTGAGAGCAGTTTAACCTCTCGCTATGAATTTTTATTTGGAGAATATAATGAAAAGAAAAATGAACAAGCAGTCTGGCTTTACGCTTTTAGAGGTGATGGTTGTAGTCGTCATCTTAGGTATTTTAGCGAGCTTTGTTGTTCCTAACTTGTTGGGTAATAAAGAAAAGGCTGACCAACAGAAAGCGATTACAGATATTGTTGCGCTAGAAAATGCACTGGATATGTACAAGCTGGACAACAGCGTTTATCCAACCACAGACCAAGGTTTGGAAGCGCTAGTTAACAAGCCATCAAGCCCTGAACCGCGTAACTACCGCGATGGTGGTTACATCAAGCGTCTGCCAACCGACCCTTGGGGTAACGACTACCAATACCTGAGCCCGGGTGACAACGGTAACATCGATATTTTCACTCTAGGTGCCGATGGCCAAGAAGGCGGTGAAGGGGTCAATGCCGATATCGGTAACTGGAACATTCAGGACTTTCAATAAGGCAGAGGCGGCATAAGCCGCCCTCTTTTTCCTATGCGTCAAGGTTACCCAACTCTTTCTCGTACTGGCTTTACTTTGCTGGAAATCTTACTGGTTCTGGTACTGGTGTCGCTCGCTTCGGTGGCGGTGATCTCCACGTTACCGACCAGCTCAAAAGATGTAGCAAAGAAACAGGCAGAATCTCTTTTTCAGCGAATAATGCTACTCAATGAAGAAGCGATGCTCAGTGGCCGAGATTTCGGCCTACGCGTTGATGAGAAGAAATCGGTCTACTACTTGATGTCGCTGGAAAGTGAAGGCTGGCAGAAACTCAATATCGACCAGATTCCTTACGAAACTAAGTTGAATGAATCGGTAGCAGTGACGCTGACCATGGGTGGTGGCGCGTGGGGTGATGATGATCGTCTGTTTAAGCCAGGAAGTCTGTTTGATGAAGATATGTTTGCTGAGTACAAAGAAGAGAAAAAGCTGCGTCCGCCACAAGTGTTTATTGTCTCCAGTGGTGAAGTGACGCCATTTTCTGTTGCCATTTATCCTGAACAAGGTGATGAAGAGCAGGATGCATGGAAAGTAGTGGCAAAAGAAAATGGACAGATAGTGCTGTTGGCTCCGGGAGAAAGCGAAGATGAAAGCTAAACGGGGCATGACGTTACTGGAAGTGTTGGTTGCGTTAGCGATATTCGCTACTGCAGCGATAGCGACCATTCGTTCTGTCAGCCAACATATCAACACCTTAAATTATCTGGAAGAAAAAACCTTCGCTGCGTTAGTCGCGGATAACCAGATGGCCAAAGTGATGCTGGCAGGTAGCAAGCCGAGTAAGAAAAAAGGCAAAGACGAATTGGCCGGGCGCGATTGGTTCTGGTCGGTAGAACCAGTCGAGACTACTGGTGACATTTTGCAGGCGTTTGATGTCAAGGTGGCCACCAGTGAAAAAAGTTCGCCAGTGGTTACGGTAAGAAGCTATGTGGCGAAGTAAAACATCGGCCTCTCAGGGCGGTTTCACTCTGATTGAAGTTCTGGTGGCGATTGCCATCTTTGCCAGCTTAAGCGTGGGCGCTTATCAGGTGCTGAATCAAGTACAGCGCAGCAACGAACTGTCCATAGAACGCAGTGAGCGACTGAAAACGCTGCAACGTGCCTTAGTGTTTATGGATGGTGACTTTCGTCAGATGGCCCTACGCCAGACTAGAACTAATGGTGAAGAGTCCAATGGCTTGTTGGTGCAGTGGAAAGAGTATTTGCTGGATTCCGATGCCAACGGGATTATGTTTACCCGTTTAGGCTGGCATAACCCGCAGCAGCAGTTTCCGCGTGGTGAAGTGAGTAAAGTAGGCTACCGAATCAAGGATGATGTGCTTGAGCGCGTCTGGTGGCGCTATGCTGATACGCCTGCAGGGCAAGCGGGAATAGCGATGCCACTGATCGACAAAGTGGAAAAATTTAATGTGAAGTTCTTTGACGGCTCCGACTGGAAAAAAGAGTGGGATAAGAAAGCCATGTTGCCTCAGGCGGTAGCGGTTGAACTTGAACTGGAAGATTACGGCAAGATTGAACGCATATATATGACAGCGGGCGGTGAGATTGGCGGTTCTGAGGAGAAGAGCGATGGCAGCTAAACGTCCTCAGCGCGGTGTCGCCCTGATTGTTATTTTGCTGCTCTTAGCGGTCATGGTCAGTATCGCCGCCAGTATGGCTGATCGTTTGTTCAGTCAGTTCAAGCGTGCTGGCAGCCAAATCAATTATCAGCAAGCGTACTGGTACAGCTTGGGTGTTGAAGCACTGGCTAAGTACGGTATTGAACAAAGCTATAAAGACAACGATGACAGCATCAACCTGTCCCAGCCTTGGGCTCAAGAGTTGGATAGCATGCCATTGGACTATGGCACAGTGAGTGGCAAGTTGCATGATGCTCAGGCGTGCTTCAATATCAATGCGTTGTCTGATGTGGAACAAACCGCTGGGTCTGCACAGTTACCCTTCTTGGTAGAAAAGTTTCAGAATCTGCTTGAAGAGCTGCAGGTGGACAACTACGAAGCAGAAACCATCGCCCAGTCGCTGTGGGAATTTGTGGATAGCAATGATTCAGTTAACTCATCATCGGGTGTCGAAGACAGCCATTACGAAGGTCTATCGCCCGCATATTTGAGTGCCAATACCTTGTTAGCAGACAGCAGTGAGTTGCGATCAGTAAATCAGGTTAGCGGCGAAGTGATGGAAAAAGTCAGCCCGATGATTTGCGCGCTGCCAACTTCTGACTTTCGTCTTAATGTAAATACTATTGCGCCAGAGCATGCAGCGCTGCTGGCGGCAATGTTCTATCCGAATCTGAGCTCGTCTCAGGCAAAACAGATTTTGGAAAACCGTGGCCCCGATGGATGGGCGTCAACGGATGACTTTCTCGCTGAATCGGACCTGAGTGGTTTGAGCGAGGATGTTAAAAAGCAGGTCAAAGGCTACCTGAGTGTCGACAGCGTGTATTTTGAGCTCGATGCTGAGGTGCTAGTGGATAAATCCAGGGTGCGAATTCGCAGCCTGTTGTTTAGTAATAATAGAGAAACTGCAACGGTAATACGCCGTCGCTTTGGAGGGATCGGTGAACGAGTTTCTAATCGTTCGGCTGAGCAAAAGTAAAACAGCAGCGATTCAATGGCTGGTTTGGTCAGAAAGCCAAAAGGAAGTGATAGCGAGCGGTGAACTGCAAGATCACCAGGATTTGGCCGAGCTTGCCAATTACGCAGAAGGGCGCCAAGTTATTGTACTGGTGTCCGCAGCCAATCTGGTTCTGACGCAGCTTGAAGTCCCAGCAGGCGCGAATCGTCAGTTTGATTCCATGCTGCCGTTCATGCTGGAAGACGATGTGGCACAGGATGTCGACGAACTGCACTTTACTGTCTTGGCAAAGGAAGCCAATCAGGCGTATGTCTGTGGGATTGACTACAGCTGGCTGGAATCAATATTGGCTGATATGCGACAGCTTGGCTTTGCTGTGCGTAAGGTATTGCCTGATGCATTGGCTTTACCTCTCGCTGAAGAGTCAGGCTTGAGTGCGGTAGAGCTGGATGGTCAGTGGTTAGTGAAAAAAGGTCAGTTTAGTGCGGTAAGTATTGAATTGGCTTGGTTGCCGCTTCTGGCTCAGTCTGACTGGGTGAGGCAAGAGGAGGAGTATCTGCCACTTCAGGCCTACTCACACTTACCAGAGCTGACATTGGCTGATGAGCAAAAATGGCACAATGAACAACCACAGTTGGTCATGCAGCTGCTTGCCGAGCAAGCCATTAAAAGTAAGATCAACCTGTTGTCTGGTGAGTTCAAGCCGAAGTCGTCTTTTGGTCGTCATCTCAAAGTGTGGCGTAAAGCAGCGATTGCAGCAGGAATCTTGGTTGCCATTCTCAGTGTCGACAACTGGCTACAAATTCAAAGTGCTGAAACGCAAGCTAATGCCTATCGTCAGGAAAGTGAACGTATTTTCCGCCAAGTGACCAGCAAGAATAAAATTCCGACTGTCACCTATCTTAAACGGGAAATGGAGCGAGAGGAGAGCCGACTGTCCGGTGGTGGTAGTGGTGACTCAGTACTGGAGTGGATGGTGAAAATGCCTCAAGTGATGAAGCAGGTACCGGGCCTAAGGCTCACTAGCTTCAAATACGACAGTACCCGTGGAGAAGTCAGGCTTCAGGCGCAAAGTAATGATTTCCAAACGTTTGAAAAAGCGCGTGAACTGATGTCGGGTCAATTTACGGTTGAGCAGGGACAACTGAGTAAATCAGGGACTCTAGTTAACGGCACCTTTGTGCTTAAGCGTTTATAGGGAGCCGCTGATGAAACAATTATTATCTTCACTTCAGACGTGGTGGGTCGGCACTAGCCAGCGTGAGCAGCGCTTATTGATCGCTTGTTCGGCACTGCTGTTTTTGGGTGTGATCTACTGGGGCATACTGCAACCAGTCAGTCAGCGTGCCGAAATGGCAACGAATCGTATCCAGAGTGAGAAACAACTGCTCAACTGGGTGAAAGACAAAGCAGACAATATCAGCCAGCTGCGTGCTCAGGGTGGAGTAGCGTCGTCGAGCTTGCCACTTAACCAGTCCATTTCTTCAACGGCTTCACGTTTTGGTGCAGAGCTTGTCAGGGTCCAGCCGCGTGGCGAGGAACTGCAGGTTTGGGTTCAGCCGATGCCATTTAACCGCCTGATTGATTGGATGACGTTTCTGCAGGAAAAGCATGGTGTCTCAGCAACCTTTATGGATATTGATAAAGGTGAGCAAGATGGGACGGTTGAAGTCAAGCGCTTGCAGTTTGTTAAAGGATAACGCGAAGTGAAAAGAGTCATTCTGCTCAGTTTGGCGCTGGTGATGGTTTTTCTAGTCAGTGCTGTGGCGCATGTTCCCGCTCAGGTTGTGCTGAACTATTTACCATTACCATCGCAGTTAGTGATTAATGGCGTCTCAGGCACCATCTGGGATGGCAGCGCCACAGGTGTCAGTTGGCAAAGACAGAAGTTAGGGGCTTTGCATTGGCAATTGGCGCCACTGAAACTTCTAACGGGCAAAGCCGAAGCACAGGTCCGTTTTGGTCGAGGTAGTGATATGCAAGTCACTGGACGCGGTGTTGTAGGCTACAGCATGTCGGGCCCTTATGCCGAGAATCTGATCGCTTCATTACCGGTTGAAAAAATCCTCGAACTGATACCTCCGATGCCAGTGCCTGTTGAACTGACAGGGCAGGTTGAGTTGAGTATTAAGTCGATGGTGTATGCCGCGCCTTATTGCCAGACTGGTGAAGGGTCAGTGGTATGGAATACTGATAAAGTGATTACGCCATTGGATGAGCTGAGCGTTGGCCCAGTTGTGGTCGACTTTAGTTGTCAGGATAGCCAGATCACACTGAAAGGTGATCAAAACAGTCAACAGGTGAGCAGTGCGGCGGAAGTTGTGATGCAAGCCAATCGCAGCTATCAGGCTTCGGCTTGGTTTAAACCGGGCAACGAGTTTCCAGGCTCATTGGCAGAACAACTGAAATGGTTACCAACGCCCGACTCTGAAGGTCGTTATCAGTTTACTTATCAAGGGCGCCTCTAAGGCTGTTGAAATTCATTAAAAAAAGGGGCTTCGGCCCCTTTTTGTTTTAGTAATTATTTGCCGGCAGTCGGAAAACTGATCTGCGCCCGTAAGCCACCACCGCTACGATTATTGATGATTACATTGCCGTTATGCTGGCTGGCGATACGTTTCACAATCGCTAGCCCAAGGCCTGTGCCTTCGCTACCACGTGCGGTATCGCCTCGGGTGAAAGGTTCAAATAACTTACCGATCTGACTTTGTTCAATACCCGGGCCATTGTCTTCTATGCACACCCAGACCAGCTTGTTGTCTGCGGTTACGCCAGTGCTGACTTTGACCCAGCCATTGCCATAGCGTATTGCGTTAACCACTAAGTTACTCACCGCTCGCTTAATCGCTATCGGGCTACCATTGGTGACCTTAAGTGGTTGCTGCAACTCCGTTTCAATTTGAATTTCGTAACCACCCTCTGAAGTCGCAATATCATTGGCGATTTCATTAAGATCAACTTCGATGAACGACTCTTTATTGACCGGTTTTAGGTAGTCCATGAACTGGCTGATGATCTCATTACACTCTTCGGTATCACTGATGATGCCTTCAGCCAGATAGCTGTCTTGCGGTGACATCATTTCAGTGGCAAGACGGATACGTGTCAGAGGCGTTCTTAAATCATGACTGATGCCCGCCATCAGTAGGGCGCGGTCTTCTTCTAGTGCCTGAATGCCTTTTGACATCTGATTAAATGCTCGCGTCACCGAACGGATTTCTGTCGCGCCTTTCTCTGGTAAAGGCGGAGGAATGTCCCCTCGACCAACACCTTTAGCGGCTTTTTCCAGAGCAATCAAAGGTCGATTTTGTAAACGGATGAAAAGCCAGCCGCCAGCGACAATCAGTAACGCCATAATCAAACTGTTGCGAAATAGCGGCGCAAAGTCTTCTTCCTGCAATTCAGACAGTGGAATACGCAGCAGAGAGCCGGGCAAAGAATCGATTTTCATCCACAGAATGTAACTTTCGGATCCCAGCATCATGCGCACATCGGTAGGTGAACCGAGCTCTTTACTCATCTCTTCGCTCATGAGATCAATACTGACCGCATGATAATACTCATCCGCTATTGGACTATCGTCGGCGTGAATGGTGACACCTAACTGCTCCAGAACTCTGCGTCTCAAGGGGGCATCCATCTGCAGGCCGCCTTCTATGGCAGCAGAATCATCGAGCATCAGATTGATTTCGTGGCCGAGGATCTTATTAAACTGTTGCAAACTTGGCATCAACGCATAGTTAAATACGGCGTAGTAGGAGTAAACCTGACTGGCAATCAATAAGGTCAGAAAGATAAAAATCGATTGAGTAAAGGAACTGCGAATACGCATATTGGCGGCCTCGATAGAGGTGGAAACAAAAAGTGCGAGACATAGTCTCGCACTCTCATCAGGTGAGCAATTATGCATCTTTGCCGTCTGGCACGAACACGTAGCCTAAGCCCCACACAGTTTGAATATAGCGAGGTTTACTTGGGTCGACTTCCAGCATACGGCGCAGACGTGAAATCTGTACGTCAATGGAGCGTTCCATCGCGGAATACTCTCGACCACGGGCCATGTTCATCAATTTGTCACGTGACATCGGCTCGCGGGCATTGGTCACTAGTGCTTTAAGTACGGCAAATTCGCCTGAGGTTAGAGGCATCGCCTCATCGCCGCGGAACATTTCACGTGTACCTAGGTTTAGGCTGAACTCACCGAACTCGACCACTGACTCTTCTGAACTCGGTGCGCCCGGCAGCTCAGTTGTCTGACGGCGCAGTACTGCTTTGATGCGAGCCAGTAGCTCACGTGGGTTAAATGGTTTTGGTAGGTAGTCGTCTGCGCCCACTTCCAGGCCGACGATTCGGTCAATTTCGTCCCCTTTTGCGGTGAGCATAAGGATCGGTAAGGTACTGTTGGCATTACGCAGGCGACGACAAATCGAAAGTCCATCTTCGCCTGGCAGCATTAAATCCAATACCATCAGGTGAAAATTTTCACGGGTTAACAGGCGGTCCATCTGCTCACTGTTAGCAACACTACGTACTTGGAATCCCTGTTCAGACAAGTAACGCTCCAGCAATGCACGCAAACGTGCATCGTCATCAACGACTAAGATCTTGTGATTTTCTTGCATGTAATGATTCCACCTATTAAATAAGCTAGCGCTTCGACAGAGCTGCTATGCAGCCCTTTTTCACGAATCAGAATGTAACATTGTTCTGATGAAAGTGGCGCAAAGAATTGTTAACGATTATTACCTTTTTAAGTCCTTTTTAGCTAATGTATACGCCATATTCAATTCACTAGCGTCAGAAATATGAAAACAAACCTAATCACACGCGAAGGCTTTGACCGACTTAAAAAAGAACTCGATTTTCTATGGAAAGAAGATCGCCCGGAAGTGACTAAAAAAGTGACGTGGGCAGCGAGTTTGGGTGATCGCTCAGAGAATGCGGATTACCAATACAATAAGAAACGTCTGCGTGAAATTGATCGTCGTGTACGTTATCTGCGCAAGCGTCTTGAGCAGGTTAAAGTAGTGGATTACGCTCCGCAGCAGGAAGGGAAAGTGTTTTTCGGTGCATGGGTCGAAGTGGAAAATGAAGCCGGAGAAGTGAAAAAGTTTCGCATTGTTGGCCCCGATGAAATTTATGGTGGCGCCAAAGATTACATCTCGATTGACTCGCCAATGGCGCGAGCCCTGTTAAAGAAAGAAGTGGATGACGAATTCAGCGTCAAAACGCCGGAAGGCGAGAAAGAGTGGTTTGTGAACAGTATTTGTTATACCGATTGAAATGGTGCCGCGCCGAGCAGCGCGGCACTCGCCTTTTATTTTTCGTAGTCCGGTTTTTCAGTAATGATGTAGTCCTTATCACTGCTGACAATTGCCCCGTATTTGAGGAAGTTTTTGCCTAAAATCATGCTGTAGTGGAAGCGACCTCTGTCTTGGAGGTTAACGCGAATGATCTTATCCAACTCTCCCAGCCTGACTCGCATTTCAACCACAGGGCGCACGTTGGCTTTTTCCCCTTTCTTGGCTGTAATGCGCATCACATCGACTACTTCTCGAGTGAATTCCTGTTTCATCCCGACATCATTTTCGTAGGTGAACGTCACCATATCTTTGCCATCTTTCTGATATTGCTTGATGTTTTTGGCATTGATTGAGCTGACATCCGCTCCCGTGTCGAGCTTGACCGGAAAAGCCAGATCTTCCACCTGAACAACTTCAATGTGACCAGCTTTGAACAGTGGGCTTGGGCTGAGTAGATCCTCTGTGCGGGTGTTGAGTAGTACACTGCTTTTCGCCATGCTGTGGCCCATGACGAAGAAAGGCTTAGTGTCACTTTTGCCAAGATTGTCGATAGCAAATTCGAGTTCTCGTTTCTTGTCTCCTAACTCGAATACGCCTTCGACTACCGGACGAACGGATTTACCGACTTTGAGTTTACGTAGGACAGGCTTCGTCACCGTTTTCATTTCACCTTGGCTGTTTTCAAGCGTGAAACTGACCTGTTCCTTACCGCTTTTCTTACTGAGCTCAAACTCTTTGACTCTCAGCAGTGGAGTTTTAACGATAAAACTAGGTTGCGCAGGAATGCTGAACTCTTGGTCTATGGTGATGGTCTCCTTGGGAGAGATCACCAATGGGTCAGATTTGAGAGCAGTCTTGAAGCTAGTATCTGCCTTTTTGAGCAGGTTTTCGCTATCGGTATCGATAACGAAATGTTCGCTGGCGACATCTCGTCCAAGGCTGATCTGACTGCTTAAATGGCTGCGGTCACGTAAATAAACCAGCCAATGCTGAGTGCGATTCTGATTGAGCTTGACTGGTAGGTAAACCAGTGGACGCTCACCATTGCTGGTATTCAAAATACGGATCAATGGCAGAGTCATAGCTTTACGCTCGCCCTTTTCATCTTCCAACTGGAACGATACTGATTGAGCCTTTTTGTCGATTTTTACATCCACAGCATGGGCGTTGGAGTAACGACTGGTGGTTGCGACACTCACCTTATAGGGCATGCCGTCAACTTTTACGGTTTCTTTTTTACCGATAACTTGAGCACGAGGTTGCTCTTGCAGGTAATCATAACCTGCCATTACCCAAGCGTTATCTTCAAGAAAGGTTTTACCAATCAGGATGGGCGACGAAAACTGACTGCGCTTGGTGAGGTTAATCATGGCTTCCACGGTACGGCCGCCAATTGTTAGTGGCATTCTTACCGCTGGACGAAGAATAGGTTTTTTACTGGTGCGGCTGCGGATGATGCTGATGCGTTCAAGATCATCTTTGATATTGATATCTTCACCGGTATACGGGTGGCGAATGGTAAAGGCAATAGTGACCTGATAAGACAAGTAGGTTTCTGTATTTCTTTTCAGCTTGTTTTCACGTCGGTCGTTGACCACCGCCCATAGCAGGTCATTATCGGTCAAATCTTTAAAGTCTGGATGCGTGCTGGTGAGGTGAATGTTTTCAGCATGAATCGAGGTGGTGTCAGCACCGGTGTCAATCTTGCCCATAAAGGGTACGCCTTTGAGTTCTGGAATATCGTTGTAGTAGACGTTCTCGATGCGGCCCAGAATCAGTTCGTTGTCCACCTGATAGGCTGGGTTTTGTGTGGTGGCGGAAAGGGTCTCAGACCAAGCTTGTGGGGCGGTCATTAGGGCGCCTGTCAAAGTCAGAATCAAAGAGAGCTTCTTCATGCAATAATTTCCCAAACTAAATCAAAGTATCGATACTTATTAAGTAACTCGAAAAGGTATAACTTACTTAAATATAATGAATATATTTCAATTGCGACTGCAGTTTTGACACAAATGTGCACCGCGTCTATCAGGAAGCGGTGATTTTTTCCGGACAAGATTTAAAACATTGCAAAATACATGATTTGCCCCAATCTCTAGAACAGACAAACTCCTTCACATTATAGAATTAAGAGAATCAACGGATGAGCCAAGCTATCTGTCAAATGATTGCTCAAGAACTGAATGTTCGCACTGAGCAAGTTACCGCTGCTGTTAATCTGATCGATGATGGCAACACGGTGCCATTCATCGCCCGCTATCGAAAAGAAGTGACAGGTGGTCTGGACGATACCCAATTGCGTAATCTCGACAGCCGCCTCTCTTACCTGCGTGAACTGGATGATCGTCGTCAGACGATTCTGAAATCCATTCAGGATCAGGGCAAACTGACGACTGAGCTCGAAACTGAAATCAATCTGGCAGACAGCAAAACTCGCCTTGAAGACTTGTATCTTCCGTACAAGCCTAAGCGCCGCACCAAAGGCCAGATTGCGATTGAAGCTGGTTTGGAACCGCTGGCAGACAAATTGTGGAACGAACCACAGACGGAGCCGGAGCAAGAAGCGGCTCAATACATTGACGCAGACAAAGGTGTTGTAGACACGAAAGCGGCGCTTGATGGCGCGCGTGCCATTGTAATGGAACGCATTGCTGAAGATGCCAATCTGCTGGAAAAAATTCGTGCGCACCTTAACCGTAACGCAGAGCTGGTGGCTCGCGTTGTGGAAGGTAAAGAGCACGAAGGCGAAAAATTCAAAGATTACTTTGAGCACAATGAAGCCTTAAGCAAGGTGCCATCGCATCGTGCGCTGGCTATGCTGCGCGGTCGCAATGAAGGCTTCTTAACATTGGCGATGAATGCTGACCCAGAACAAGAAGAGGGTGCTCGCCAGTCGTATTGCGAAACCATTATTGCAGATCACTACGGTATTTCACTTAGCCAAGCCCCAGCGGATGTGTGGCGTAAGCAAGTGATCAGTTGGGCGTGGCGCGTCAAGGTGTCGATGCACATGGAAACTGAGCTGATGGGAGCGATGAAAGAGCGTGCTGAAATCGAAGCGATTGAAGTGTTTGCCACAAACCTGAAAGATTTGTTGATGGCGGCTCCAGCAGGTCCACGAGCCACGTTAGGCCTCGATCCAGGCTTGAGAACGGGATCGAAAATCGCGGTGGTGGACTCAACTGGTAAAGTGCTAGCAACGGAAACCATCTACCCTCATCCGCCGCAAAAACAGTATGACAAATCGGCACAGGTGGTGGCGAAGCTGGTCCAGCAGTTCAATGTCGACCTAATCGCAATTGGTAACGGCACGGCTTCGCGTGAAACTGACAGTTTTGTCGCTGATCTGATTAAGCGAAATAACCTCAAAGTGCAGAAGATTATGGTCAGTGAAGCGGGCGCGTCCGTTTATTCGGCGTCTGAGCTGGCGGCCAAAGAGTTCCCAGGTTTGGACGTGTCACTGCGTGGCGCGGTGTCGATTGCTCGTCGTCTGCAAGACCCACTGGCAGAGCTGGTGAAAATCGACCCTAAATCGATTGGTGTTGGCCAGTATCAACATGATGTCAGCCAATCGATGCTGGCTAAGCGTCTGGATGCGGTTGTTGAGGACTGTGTAAACGCTGTTGGTGTTGATGTGAATACGGCGTCTCCTGCTTTGTTAACGCGAGTGGCGGGGCTGTCGAGCACTATTGCGCAGAACATTGTTGATTACCGCGACGAGAATGGCCGTTTTGAAGTACGTACCACACTGAAGAAAGTTGCTCGCCTTGGGCCAAAAGCGTTTGAACAGTGTGCTGGTTTCCTCCGTATTATGGATGGTAAGAACCCGCTGGATGCGTCATCGGTTCACCCAGAAGCGTATCCTGTAGTGAAAGCAATCGCGGAGAAAAACAGTAAAGACGTTCGTGCGTTGATTGGTGATACTCAGTTCCTGCGTGGCTTACATGCTGTGGATTACACCGATGACAATTTTGGTGTTCCGACGGTCAGCGACATCATCAAAGAGTTGGACAAACCAGGGCGGGACCCTCGTCCTGAATTCAAAACCGCAACGTTCGCCGATGGCGTAAATGAAGTGTCGGATCTCGAACCGGGTATGGTGCTGGAAGGCGTGGTATCCAACGTGGCGAACTTTGGTGCTTTCGTTGATATTGGCGTCCATCAGGATGGTTTAGTGCATATTTCGGCTTTAACCGATCGATTTGTCTCTGATCCAAGAGAAGTCGTGAAGGCGGGGGATATCGTTAAAGTTAAAGTGATGGAAGTGGACATTCAGCGTAAGCGTATTGGTCTGTCTATGCGTCTTAATGATGAGCCGGGCCAAGATAACCGTTTTCAGCGTTCTTCTGCACCACGTGGTCAGCAACGTCAGAGCCAAGGCAACAAAGGTGGCCAACGTCGTCGTGAAGAGCCAGCAAATGGTGCAATGGGCGGGGCATTTGCCGCTGCTTTTGCGAAAGCCAAGAAATAGTCTCGGCTAGAAATACAAATCCCCGCAATCGCGGGGATTTTTTTCGGTATTTCCTAATCATTATCTTAGGTACTACAACACCGCAATTACATCTGAAGGTGTATTGGGTGCAACCGCATCACCGTAGTGAAACTTAATCACAGTTCTGCGCTTGGCCATCTTGCCTTCAGTTATCGCCGCATCGATTATGTGCCTTGGTAACCGAAAGCGCATTGCGTAGCCTTTGCCCTGATCTTCGCTGTAGCTGTCCAGAGCAATCAGCTGGAAAATCCGTTCGAGCGTATCTTTGGGATCTTCCTGATAAGTGGCTTTAACTTCTTCCTGTTCACTGGCTTCATAGCTCGGGTGCTCAGCCGGGTCCCAAGAGGATTGTCGTCGCCTTTTATCATCGGCTTTGACTTTACGTTCAGCGTTACTTTTGGTTAATGCCACAGTGGGAGTGACGGGCTCGCGGACTTTATTGTCTCTGGCTGCCTGCTCCGTTTGCACATTAACCGATGGGGCGATCAGCGGTACACTTACGTTCGTAGGTGATACGAGCATTTTAACCTCCTCACGCCCAGCCAGAAAATGCAATAAAACAGCGTTTTCTTGGCTCGATTATTTATCGGCCTCTATAGTCAAAATTTTAGCGTATTGGATAAAATAATTTTTATCTACCAGTCGAAAATCGGGTAACTTGCTGACAAAACTCATTAAACTCGGTCATAAATGGTGCGTGTGATGAAGCGCCAAACATATAACTCTCACTGGTCGGCATCAGTGTGTCGACATCAGTCGCAACTTTGGCTGGCACTAGCCCGTCCAAGCGTCCGTATAAACGCAAGGTAGGCACTGAGACATCGAGTAGCGCTTGGCGATAATCCACATCGGCAAGTAGCTGTAGGCCTGCGAGCAGGGACTGAGGGTTCGGTTCAGGGCGAGATAGGACCGCTTGCTTGAGGGTTTTGACATCTTGGCGAGCAGAAGGGCTGCCCATTGCTTGCAACGCCATAAATCGCTCAATGGTGACGCGAAAATCATCCACTAGTTGCTCGGTGAACGCACTCAGAACTTGAGGTTGGATTCCACGCCAGCGCTTTTCTGCTGAAAACTTAGGTGAGCTAGCAACGGTGATTAGCTTGGTTATGCGCTCTGGGTGATGAATCGCGATGTGTGTTGCCACCAAGCCACCCAAAGACCAGCCGAGCCAAATCGCATTGTCAGGTGCGCTGTGCAGAACCTGTTGGGCGAGCTCTTCCATCGTTTCGAAGTGTAATTGATGGCTGTGGCCAAACCCCGGTAGGTCAACGACGTGCACGCGAAAATGCTGGCTTAACTGCTCAACGGCCTGATGCCAGACAGCACCATTCATCCCCCACCCATGAACTAAGACCAAATCGTCACCTTGACCTGTTGACTGCCAATATGGCGTTGTTGGTTTGATCTCATTCTGTGCCACGTTTTCCATCCTTTACACCTGATTTAAAGCGGTAAGTTAATTATCTAGTTGTTAGATATTGAGCGCCATGTTAACCGATTGGATTAAGAAACACACAGCCTACCTGTTACCCAGTCATTGCGATTTGTGCCAGATGGAGATCGGAGCGCAAGCGGCGCACCCCTTATTCTGCTGTTTCTGTCTGCGACGTTTTGCGCCAGTTCCTCGCTGCAGACGATGTGGCTTGGTGACCCCTGAGTACGTCGAAATGTGTGGGGAATGTTTAGTTGCCCCGCCATTGTGGACGCACTTGTATTGTGTCGGAGACTATCAACCGCCGCTATCGAGTTACGTTCACCGACTTAAGTACGAAGGTCAGTACTGGCAGGCTAAAACCTTGTCTTTGCTGTTGGTGTCACGCATCGACACTCGACCAGACCTGATTACTTTTGTCCCCTTGCACTGGCGTCGTTACTGTTATCGTGGCTACAACCAAAGTCAGCATCTGGCATGGCAAATTGGTCGAGAGCTGGGTGTGCCTTGTGAGGCTCTATTTAAGAAAAAGCGTGCAACGGAAAGGCAACAAGGAATGGATAAAAAGCAGCGTAAGGAGAATGTGCGTCAGGCTTTTCATCTAAGAAAGTCGATAAATATTGAGCATGTCGCTATTGTCGATGATGTGCTAACTACAGGCAGTACCGTGCATCAATTGTGTGAATTATTGCTCGATGCTGGAGTGAAAACCATTGATATTTATTGCATTTGTCGCACTCCTGAACCTTCTAGCCGCTAAAGTGTCTCTGATTTGATCTAAAAGGCTAGATCTTGCGAAAATCAGGAGTAAAATGGTGCTCAAATAGCCTACAAATTTACTCAGGTATTCGTCGTGTCAAATCCTATTACTATTACTGAAAATGCCCAGAAACACTTTGCCAACCTTTTGAGCCAACAGCCAGAAGGGACGAACATCCGCGTATTCGTTGTGAATCCGGGGACGCAAAATGCAGAGTGTGGTGTTTCTTACTGCCCAACTGAAGCGATTGAAGCTACAGATACTGAGATCAAGTATGAAGGTTTCTCTGCTTACGTTGACGAGCTGAGCTTGCCATTCCTTGAAGACGCGGAAATCGACTTCGTGACAGACAAAATGGGTTCTCAGCTGACGCTGAAAGCGCCAAACGCGAAAATGCGTAAAGTGTCTGACGATGCACCATTGGTTGAGCGTGTTGAATACGTGATTCAAACTCAGGTAAACCCTCAACTAGCAGGGCACGGCGGTCACGTCAATCTGGTAGAAATCACTGAAGACGGTATCGCGATTGTAGCCTTTGGCGGTGGTTGTAACGGTTGTTCTATGGTTGATGTGACACTAAAAGAAGGCATCGAGAAAGAACTACTGCAACAGTTTGAAGGCGAGTTGAACGCAGTTCGCGATGCGACTGAGCATGACCGTGGTGAGCATTCTTACTACTGATAACTGGCTAAATAACAGATTTAACCATATGCAATACAAAGGGTTGACGAAAAAGTCAGCCCTTTTTTGTTTTCAAACATGACAGTTTTCTCATATATTAAAGACTTCCTCTACGGCTAAGGAGTAAGCAAGTGGCTAAACGGAACCCACCAGAAATTCTGGCAAAACAAACTGTAGCTCAATCTAAATTGTTTGCCGTTGAAGCGCTTGATTTACGCTTTAGCAATGGTGTCGAACGCACCTATGAACGCATGAAACCGAGTGGTCGTAACGCGGTCATGATGGTGCCAGTCACCGCAGAGGGAGATATATTGCTGGTTCGCGAATATGCCGCAGGTACCGAACGTTATGAACTCGGCTTTCCTAAAGGGTTGATCGATGCTGGAGAGTCGCCAGCAGAAGCCGCCGACAGAGAGCTGAAAGAAGAAATCGGCTTCGGGACCAACAAGCTGACACCATTGAAAGATGTGGTGCTCGCGCCTTCTTATTTCTCGAGCAAAATGACCCTGTTTATCGCAGAGGATCTATACTCAGAACAGTTAGAAGGGGATGAACCTGAACCTTTGGAAGTAATTCGCTGGCCACTTGCCCAGGCAGAAGAGCTTCTGACTCACCTCGATTTTTGTGAGGCGCGCAGTATTACCGCGCTGATGCTTGCTCTACGTATCTTAAAACCATAATCAATGTAGAGCGTGAAGGATTGACTATGCCAATGACAGAAGACCTTTCCCACCATTTGCCTGCCGTGATTGATATTGCCCGCTCGGCAGGCCAGCTAATTCTCGATATTTACGAAAAGAAAGAATACCAAGCCTACACCAAAAGTGATGAAACACCGGTGACCAGTGCGGATATCGCGGCACATAAACTGATCATGGAAAAGCTGTCCGATCTGACGCCGGATATTCCCGTGTTATCGGAAGAGGCCGCTGATATCAGCCTCGATAAGCGCTCGCAATGGAGTCGTTATTGGTTGGTGGATCCGTTAGACGGGACACAGGAGTTTATTGCTCGTAGTGGCGATTTCGCGACTATTATTGCATTGGTTGAGAATCACCAACCGGTAATGGGAGTGGTGTACGGCCCAGTGTCTGGCGTGACGTATTATGCCTACAAAGACAAGGGGGCATGGAAAATCCCGGACATGGATGAAAGTGTGCGGATTAAGACCCACAACCACGATGGTCAGGCGCACCCAATTGCGATTGCGATCAGCCGTCGCCAAGACATCAATCGTATTACCAGCCGCATGAGCAGTGGTTGGAATTATGACTTGGTACCATTGGGTTCTGCGGCGCTTAAAGCGTGTTTAGTGGCGGAAGGCGCGGTGGATTGCTACCTGAGACTTGGACCTACTGGGGAGTGGGACACCGCGGCGACTCAGTGTATTGTTGAAGAGGCGGGCGGCCGGATTCTTAGTACTCAGCTTGAGCCTCTGTCCTACAATGAGCGTGAGACGCTGGAAAACCCTAACTTCATCGTTCTTGGCGATGAACGCCTACCTTGGGACGAAATCCTCCAAGTGAAAGACTAGCTAAACTAAAGCGCTTGTCGCACTGTTTATTACTCTCACTCTTCAAATAAAAAGGGTTGGTCATTCTGTACCAACCCTTTCCACTTTTCTTACTATGCCTTCGAATACATGTCTCGGTCTCCCAGCCAGCGGTCGATAATCGCTGCTGCATTGTCTGGGAAGTTATCATGAATGTGACGCGCGACACGTTGCACTTCAGGGATTAAGTGCTGATCGCGGATTAAATCGGCAATCTTAAAGTCAGCCATTCCGGTCTGCTTGGTCCCCAGTAGTTCTCCGGGGCCGCGAATTTCCAGATCGCGCTGCGCAATGACAAAGCCATCGTTGCTCTCACGAAGCACACCTAAACGCTTTTGTGCGGTTTTAGACAATGGAGAATGGTAGAGCAGTACACAGTGGCTGGCGACGCTGCCTCGACCTACTCGCCCGCGCAACTGGTGCAGCTGAGCCAGTCCCAATCGCTCTGGGTTTTCAATGATCATTAAGCTTGAGTTAGGGACGTCCACACCCACTTCAATCACAGTGGTCGCGACCAATAGGTGCAGCTTGTTGTCTTTAAAGTCCTGCATGACCGACTGCTTTTCCGCCGGTTTCATCCGGCCATGCACTAAGCCAATTTTAACGTCAGGTAGCTTTCTTTGTAGCTCTTCAGCGGTATCAGCTGCGGCCTGAGCTTCTAAAACTTCTGACTCATCAATCAGGGTACATACCCAATAGGCCTGCTTGCCTTCATTGAGGCAGGCGTTGCGGACACGTTCGACAATATCATCACGCTTTGTATCCGGGATGGCGACGGTCTGAATTGGCGTTCGGCCGGGTGGCAGTTCATCAATGACGGAGGTTTCAAGATCGGCGTAGGCAGTCATCGCCAGTGTGCGCGGAATCGGTGTCGCCGTCATGATCAATTGATGAGGAAAAGCGCCTTGCTTTTCGCCTTTCTCTCTCAGTTCAAGGCGCTGGTGGACACCGAACCTGTGTTGCTCATCAATGATGACCAACGCAAGGTGATGAAAGGCGACGTGCTCCTGAAACAGAGCGTGGGTACCGACCACCATTTGTGCTTCGCCACTGGCAATTTTTGCCAGCTCGGTTTCTTTGGCTTTGCCTTTTAACTTACCTGCAAGCCAGCCAACGTTTATACCCATTGGTTCCAGCCACTGAGCAAAGTTGAGCGCGTGCTGCTCGGCCAGCAGTTCAGTCGGCGCCATTAACGCTACTTGGTAACCATGCTCTAGAGCCCGTAGCGCTGCTAATGCCGCGACTAAGGTTTTACCTGAACCAACATCCCCCTGAACCAGACGCATCATCGGGTGTGGCTTCTCAAGGTCTTGCTCAATTTCGGCGACAACGCGTGATTGTGCTTTGGTGGGAGTAAAAGGTAATTGATCGAGTAATTGCTGTTTAAGTTGCTTCCGCTCAGCCAGCGGCAGAGCAACATCTTGTTGGCCTTTGCTACGGACGGAAAGCATGGAGAGATTCTGAGCCAGCAGCTCTTCCATAATCAGGCGTATTTGCGCTGGATGTTTACCTTCATCAAATGCCTGCAAGTCAATATCTGGTGTCGGACGGTGAATGGTGTGCAGCGCCTGAGCGAGCGAAACTTGCTGGTTATACAGGCCAGAAGGCAGTAGTTCTTGGACTGCAGCTTTGTCAATTAAGGCTAATGCTTGATCGGTCAGATTGCGTAAGGTGATTTGGCGCAAGCCGTCTGTGGTGGGGTAAACCGGTGTCAGGTTCAGCTCTACCTCTGCTGGCTGATTGGGGGCATAAAATTTGTAATCCGGATGGACGATTTCCAACCCGAAACTGCCGCGTTTGACTTCGCCATAGGCATGAACGGTTTTTCCTTCGGCAAAATTATTCTTCATTGCGGCGGTGAAATTGAAAAAGCGCAGTGTAATGGTGCCATTGCCATCACTGATTTTTACCGTCAGCATTTTGCGCTTGCCAAACAAGGTATCGGCGCTCATCACTTTCCCTTGTACTGCAGCCCATAAGCCAGCATGCAGTTTTACGATAGGGTAAATACGTGTGCGATCTTCGTAACGAAGCGGTAAGTGGAAAAGTAGATCTTGTACTGAGTTGAGCCCGACTTTTGCCAGCTTTTCCGCGACCTTGGCACCAACGCCAGTCAGAGAAGTGAGAGGTACAGCAGATAGCAATTGGGACATAACAAAGCTCGGTAAGTTATTCAGTAAGTTACATAGGCGATTACCCTAATAGTTAACCACCGAGCTGTGTTTTTGTACAGGAGAAAATAGCACGCCTTGCATGACGCTAAGCGGTGGGATTATTTCTTCTGCATTTCCTGCCACCATGCCTCGTCTGCGACAATCTGACCTTGTTCGTCGAGTGGTGGGTACGCTAAGCCTTTGCGCTTGGCAACTTTTGCTAAAACAGGGTGGCCACGCTCAAACAGAATGCGATGAATGGTTTCTTGCGGTAAGTTACTGACCTGATTGTCGTACATGCCGGCCGCTTGGCGCTGGCGCTGAGCTTCGTACATGATAACCGCGCTGGCAACCGAGACATTGAGTGACTGCACCATGCCAATCATCGGTATGATGATGTCTTGATCCGCCAGTTGCTTAGCCTCTTCGGAAGCGCCAATTTTCTCGCTACCAAGAATAATGGCTGTCGGTTTGGTGTAGTCGATCTCACGAAAATCGACTGCAGTGTCAGACAGGTTGGTGACCAATATCTGCATGCCCTGATCTTTCAGCTCGGCAACTGCCTTACCGATAGAGTCGTGGGTTTCCACTTCAACCCAGTTACGGGCACCGGCAGAAGTATGGCTAAGAGTGCGCATATCATTCGGCCAAACAGCATGGATCTTATGGATACCTGTCGCATCGGCAGTTCTTATCACCGCAGATACGTTGTTTGGCTTGTGGACTTCCTCAAGACAGAAAGTCAGGTCAGCCTGACGGGACTTGAGGACTTGTTGGATTCGGTTGTAGCGTTCTAAATTCATAATGGCAGTAAAACAAAAGCCCTTGAAACGGTCATTTCAAGGGCATTTTTCTTCGAAAAAAGAGATTAGTTTTTACGACGTCGCACTTTCAATGTGTGTGGCATCGCTTTGATTTTCCGCATAATTCCAGCGAGGTGGACACGATCTTTTGTTGTCAGAAGTACGGTGACTGTGTACAGACGGCCATCTTTTTCTTCTGTAGAAAGACCATGAATATTTGACCCCGTTTGGGAGATCACATTGGTCAACTCAGCCAGAGCACCCTGACGGTTTTGTACATCGACATTCAGTTCAGTAATGAACTCTTGATCATAGTCTTCAGACCATTCCACTGCCATGTACTTATCCGGTTCTTTCTGATAACCGCGTACGTTTGGACAGGTTTCACGGTGCACCACTAGGCCGCGACCCGGTGAAACGTGCGCAATGATGTGATCGTCTGGAATCGGGTGACAACAGTTGGCGAAGGTCAGAAGTAGCCCTTCCGCTCCACGGATTGGCAGCTTTTTCTTCGGCTTATTGCTATCGCTGCTTGCTACTTCGGTTAGTTCATCGACATCACCCAGTAAGCGACGAGCAATAACAATACTCATCAGCTCACCCAAGCCGATATCCGCCAGCAGGTCTTCCACGCTGTCGACTTTCAGCTCAGAAAGGACATGATTGATATTCTCTTCGTCGATATCAGACAGAGACAGATCACCAAGTGCATGGTTAAGCAAGCGACGACCTAGCGTCACCGACTCTTCACGGCGCATGGTTTTCAGAACCTGACGGATCTTAGTACGCGCACGAGAAGTCACTACATAGTTCAGCCAAGCCGCATTTGGACGTGCGCCAGGCGCACTGATGATTTCGATCGTCTGTCCGTTCTTAAGCGCTTTGCTGAGTGGATACGGGTTACGGTCAACACGTGCACCAACACAGGTATTACCTACATCAGTGTGTACCGCATAAGCAAAATCAACCGCAGTGGCGCCAACAGGCAGTTCAACAATGCGTCCTTTCGGTGTGAAGACGTAAATCTCATCCGGGAATAGGTCAGACTTAACATTTTCGATAAATTCGAAAGAGTTACCCGCACTTTGCTGTAGCTCAAGCAGGCTTTGCATCCAGCGCTGGGCTTTGACCTGTGCTGTGGTACCGGTGCGATCACCACTGCCTTTATAAGACCAGTGTGCTGCGACACCTTTGTCTGCCATTTGATCCATATCTTCGGTACGGATCTGCACTTCAACCGGCACACCGTGTGGGCCAACCATTGAAGTGTGGATAGACTGGTAGCCGTTCGCTTTTGGTACCGCAATGTAATCTTTCATACGGCCCGGGCGTGGCTTGTACAGGCTGTGGACCTGACCCAATACGCGATAACAGGTGTCGGCATCTTCCACCACAACACGGAAAGCGTAGATATCCATGATGGTGTGGAATCGCTGTTCTTTAGTCTTCATCTTGTTGTAGATGGAGAACAGGTTCTTCTCACGACCAAATACACGAGCTTTCAGGCCAACGTCTTCAAGACGGCCTTCAATTTCATCATGAATACGCTGAATCATCTCTTTACGGTTACCACGCGCCGATCTCACCACTTCTTTAAGAACGCGATAGCGGTTCGGGTACAAGGCTTCAAAACCTAATTCTTCAAGTTCGGTTTTGATGTTGTGGATACCAAGACGGTGAGCGAGTGGAGAATAGATTTCCAGCGTTTCACGGGCGATGCGACGCTTTTTGTCAGCACGTAGAGCACCCAAAGTGCGCATGTTGTGCGTACGGTCAGCCAGTTTGATCAGAATAACGCGAATGTCTTGCACCATGGCAAGGACCATTTTGCGAAAGTTCTCAGCCTGAGCTTCTTTGCGATCTCGAAATTTAAGCTTATCCAGCTTAGACACACCATCGACCAGTTCGGCCACTGTAGTACCAAATTGAGTTTCTAACTCTTCTTTGGTGACTTCAGTATCTTCAATCACATCGTGAAGAAGGGCGGCTTGTAGCGTTTCAATATCAAGGCGCATTTCCGCCAAGATACGAGCTACAGCAACAGGGTGGATGATATAAGGTTCACCGCTTGAGCGGGTCTGCCCTTCATGGGCATCTTTCGCTACCACATAAGATTGACGCAGAGCCTCAACTTGAGGCTCTGATAGGTATTCTTGGGCAACGTCTTTTAGGCTATCGAATAGATACAAACTTTAGGCCCGGAAGATAGTTGATGAGAAGGAAGTCAGATTAACGACTGTGAGCAATGCTGCTTACGGCTGCTAGTTCTGCTGCTTCTTGTTCCTGCTGTTCCTGACGCTCACGAGCATCTAGGATTTCTTTAGTGATCAGGCCTTCTTCGATTTCGCGTAGAGCGATAACCGTTGCCTTATCATTCTCTTCTGGCACTAGTGAATCTTTACCGCCAGTTTGCATTTGACGAGCGCGGCGAGCCGCAATGAGAACTAGGTCGAAACGGTTGCCAACTTTTTCAACAGCGTCTTGAACAGTTACGCGTGCCATGAGGACTCCAAATTAGTTAACTAAAATTTTGTATGACGAGAAATTATACAGTCTCAGTGTTCCCAGTGTCTAGATCAGAGTAGGCAGAGACAGTATTTCTTGATAAACAGCTTGTTAACAAGCCGGTTTATTCTGCTAAAAGCGCGTCAAGCATGCCTTTATATTTAGCAGCTTGCTTATCTTGCTTCAATCTTTCTGCACGGATGATGGCTTTAAAATCCATCAGTGCGCTATCGAAATCGTCATTGACGATCACATAGTCGTATTCGTTGTAGTGTGAAATTTCTGATTTTGCTTCGGCCATGCGCTTAGCAATTACAGCTTCGCTATCTTGACCGCGTGCATTAAGGCGTCGCTCTAGCTCACCATTTGATGGTGGCAGAATAAAGATGCTTTGCGCCTGAGGCATTTGTTCACGGATCTGGCGAGCGCCTTGCCAGTCGATATCAAGAAAGACATCGATACCTTTATCGAGATTCTCTTCAATCCACGGACGTGAAGTGCCGTAGTAGTTACCAAACACTTCGGCGTACTCAAGGAAAGCACCTTGGTCGATCAGCTCTTCGAAATACTCTTTCTGGACAAAATGGTAGTGGACTCCATCTTGTTCACCCGGGCGCATGCCACGTGTCGTGTGCGATACAGACACTTTCATTGCGTATGTCGGATTGGTTTCCAGCATGGCTGAAATCAAGCTCGATTTACCCGCGCCGCTTGGTGCAGATACGATATAAAGAGTGCCTTTGCCCATAGGTACAATTCCACGTTTGGTTTGATCTTGCCGACTTGAAAAGCCGACATGTTAAAGATAGCACCGACCTTGAAGGATCACCGAAGTGGTGAAAATTAGGTCAGAAAAATGGAGGCGAAGAGTAGCATGATCCTAAGGATCTTCACAAGCATTTGAGTGGAGAGTTGCCGCTTTTTAAATGCAGATGATCGGCGCTTTTTCCTCCTCCGAAATGCTCAATTGAATGACCCTGATTGATTTCAATTTCTCCTTACCAATCAGTCCTTTAAATAAGTTGATGTGCGGTTAAATTCTTTTTTGTCTAATTTTTGAACATAATTAACTGATTTATTTATGATTTAGACAATAGATTGAATTTCTATAGCACACTTTTTTTCGATAATCGTTGCTTATGAATAAATTTTAATGATAATTATTTTCATTTGTGATCTTATGCAACTGAAAGAAAGGAGTGGCAAATTATGACGGCCATCAGCCCTGTGGATATCAACGAAGTGGACAGCATGTATCGAGAGCATCATGGCTGGCTTTCGTTGTTTATTCAGCGGAGATTGAGTTGCCCTCAAGTCAGTGCCGATCTGGTTCAGGATACGTATTTGCGCCTTCTTGTCAGCGGTAAATTGCCCGAGCGTAAAGATTCACGTCGCTACCTGACGCACATTGCCAAAGGCTTGGTGATTGACCTCTATCGCCGCCGCCGGATTGAAACCGCCTATTTAGAGCTGCTTGAACAACAGCCTGAAGACGTGGCGTCATCGCCGGAAACTCAAACCATGATGGTTGAAGTGCTGGTGGAGATTGATGCCATGTTACACAAATTGCCATTTAAGGTTCGTCAGGCTTTGATCCTCAGGCAGATGGAAGGCTTGAGCTACAAGGAAATCGCTCAGCGTCTTGAGGTGTCGGTCTCTTCAGTGGAGAAATACGTCGCCAAAGCGTTGCAAGGTTGCATGTTGGCTGCCATGGAAGGTTATTACTGAACATGGAGCGTGTATCTCGCAAATCAATTGAACAGGCGTCATTGTGGATGGCACGGATGTGGTCGGACGATGTGACCGAGCAGGATAAGCGTGCATTCCATCTCTGGCGCACTCGTCATCCAGATAATGATTACGCTTGGCGGCAGATGGAGTCGCTACAGCAAAAATTTACCTCCCTGCCGGATCCACAGTCGGGTAGTAAGGTGCTAGGAACCTATCGTCAACGCGTATCACGCAGGCAAGTGTTGATTTGGGGCGGCGTGTCTTTAGCCACCATGAGTTTGGTGCTTTCCAGTGATGCAGCCATGCCACAAGGTGAAACGGAATACGCCTCCGCCACTGGAGAAGTGAAGCCAATAAAGCTGTCGGATGGCACCGTGGTTGTGCTCAATACCGCCAGTCGCATGCGTGTTGATTTCAATCAACATCAGAGGATTATCCGCCTGATGGAAGGTGAAATTATGGTCACCACTGGCCATCACCTGACGCCTTTCCATGTCATCACTCCACAGGGCAGTGTGACGCCGATCGGGACTAAGTTCAGTGTTCGTCTCGAACCTGAACAGACGCGAGTCAGTGTGTTCGAAGGCGAGGTCATCGCGAAGTCTCAGCGACAGGCACAAGGCCAGCACCTGCTCGCTGGGGAGAAAAGCGAGTTTAGCGCTTACCATCAAGGCCGAAAACAGAGCTTGCTCGTCACGGATGCGTTGTGGTTAGAAGAAAAAATCCTCGCCCACGATACGCCGTTATCGGAGTTTGTTGCTGAGCTGTCCCGTTATCGCCGCGGCGTGATCAAGGTATCCCCTGAGCTGTCAGCGTTACGTATCTCCGGTGTGTACTCGATTCGAGATACCGATCAAACACTGGAAAATCTGCGCCAGATCTTGCCCATTGAAGTGCACTTCCGTACTCGCTTCTGGGTCAGTATTGCTAGCAAAAGAGCATGAATTACTGACAACTTGGATAATTTTTCTCTTATCGATTGAGGCTTTGACTCATTCGCTCGGTGTAGTCACTAGTTAACCCAGCGAATAAGGACATAAACGTGCAGTCTCCTTTCACCTCTAACCTGTTGTCGACGGCCATCCGTACCCAGCTCGGCCTAGCTGGTCTGGTATTGCCCATTGTGGCGTTGTCTGCTCAGGCACAGAGTTTCAATATTCCCGCCGGTGATTTAGATGGCGTACTCAATCAGTTTGCGCTTCAGGCGGGTATTGAGTATTCGATTGATGCCAGCCTAAGTCAGGGCCATTACAGCTTAGGTTTACAGGGAGATTATCAACCGGACGATGCGTTTAATGTTTTACTCGCGGATGCCGGGCTCAGTGCGCAAAAGCAGCTTGATGGTTCGTATTTGGTTGACGATGGTGATGAGTGGTCGCTGGATGCGATTCAGGTTGGGACCAGCCTTGACGGTGGCATTAGCCGCGATGAGGCTGGTGAAGCCGATGTCTACGATAAAGACGCCGCAACGGAATACCGTGGCAAGGAAGAGCTTGAGCGCTTCAAAGGAGCGGACGCTTCGGACATCTTTAAAGGGATGGCCAACGTACACAGTGGCGATGCGCGCAATGGCGGTGGTATTGACCCGAATATTCGCGGCATTCAGGGGCCGGGACGAGTCCCTGTGATTATTGACGGTACTGAGCAGGCGATTACGGTGAACAACGGTTATCGCGGGGCGTCCAACCGGAGTTTTCTCGACCCGAACTTGATTGGTGGCATGACAGTTCATAAAGGTGCGCAAATCAACCCAGACGTGAATACCTCAGTGGGCGGAGCGGTGGAAATCACGACCTTATCTCCACGAGATATTGTGCAATCCGGCGAGACTTTTGGTATGGAATTCATTGCCGAGAGCAGCAGCAATTCAACTGCACCAGAAGAGCCGAGGTTATATACAGGCCAAGATGTCAGCACCATTCCGGAATACGCCAATCTAGAAAACCCGGCTCAAGATTTGATTTATACGGATCCTGCTCTGGTGATAAATCCGGATAAGCGTGAGGATGATAATCCGTTAAATGGTGAAGATACTGCCTATCGACTGGCTGTCTCGGGCATTGGGCCAAAAGTGGAATGGTTGGCGGCTTATGCTTATCGCAGTCGAGGTAACTATTTTTCAGGCAAGAATGATGCGGGCTTCTATCAACAACCTTGGGATGGCGATGAGTCTCAGGAAATAGAAAACCGCAGGTTGTTTATTCAGCCAGAACACTTAGCTTTGGTCTATCACCCCGGTGAAGAAGTGCCTAATACTTCTTCTAAAATGGAATCATTTCTAGGCAAATTTGCCTTTAACCTAAACTACGATACTAAGGTCGAGGTGGGGGCTCGTTATACCAAAAGTATCCATGGTGAAATTCTCGCCGATCGCGCTGAGACAAGGTATATGTCTGGCGTGGCTCAATGGCCGCTAAACGAAACCAGACTGCAAGCCTACAATATCAAACTGCGTTCTAAGCCTGATAATCCCTATATCGATTTTAAATCCAACCTGTGGGTGACTTTGTCTGATGTCAGTTCGAATACTGGGCCTGGATCGCCTAACAGCCTGACGGGTGATTCGACCATTATTAAAAACACGGCACGTATAAACTCTGAAGAAGATCGCTATGGCTTGAGTGTTAGCAACAAAATGCTGCTTGGTAGCGATGTTGATTTCACTCTGTCAGGTAATTACCAATTCCATGAGCTGGCACCTAAAGGAGACTTGAACGCTGTGATTGAGGAGTTTGAGCAAGCGCGAGCGGGGGAGCGAACGGAATACAATGGCAGTGCCAATATTGAGTGGCGGGCGACGGAGTCATTGATCTTTAACGCTGGTATTCGTTATGGCTACTACAAAACAGTCGATAACTATGTCAAAAATCGCTTGGCAGCGGGTGACACTCAAGCATTATCTCAGTATGGCAGTGAAGGCTACAAGCTTTCTTATCAAATGAATGTGCCGATTACTGATGCGAATCGTGCGGAGTATTTATCTGGTATTGAAAGTGGCATCCGAAATGCGGATACCAGATTAAACGAAGAAATTGCAAATTTGAGGCAGGCGTTGAACGATGTCCCTCCTTTTCTTATTCCCATTGTGCAGACACAGTTAGATGCCAAAATAGTTGAGCAGGATGCGCTAGTAGCTCAGGGAGTCGCTGACGCTGCCACACACACATCCTATGTGGAAGATATTGAGTCAGAATGGCGCCATGATGGCCAGAATAACTACAGTGCATCAGATAATGGCTGTATTACCGCTGCCAACGACCCTAACTATGTTGCGGGCAGTTGTTCCGCACAATCCATCAGTGCCTCTTCAACCAGTACCTACACCAATACCGAATCAAGTGACAGCGGTTGGATGCCATCGGCCTCTTTGACCTGGTTAATGACCGAAGACAGCCGCAGTTATATTCGCTACGCCGAATCATTGCGCTTTCCTAGTATGTTTGAAAGTACGGTTGGTTTTTCGGCAGTGCCGTCGGTGTCATCCCCTTTGGCGCCTGAACGTTCCAAACTCTGGGAGCTGGGCTATGTCTATTACTTCGATCACGCCAATATCAAACTGACCTACTTTGATCAGGTGATTGAAGATGTGATGGACAGGAATACGTCACTAAATACAACCAGCTTTACTAACTTAGAGAAATTGACTTCGAGTGGCTTAGAATTGCAGCTGGATTATGACGATGGCGATTACTTTGGTGATTTATCCGTTGCCTACAATCTTGAATATGAAGTGTGTGATGAAAGTGCAGCCACGCAGCGTTTTATGGCGGACATTGCCAGCACGGGTTCTGCGGAATATAAACAATGCCGACGTGGTGGCTTTAGCAATACCAGCTATCTCGCCAATAAAGTCCCCCCTGAAATCAGTGGTAGTGTTCATTTTGGGGCACGATTCTTTAACAAGAAGCTGATTGCCGGAACTCGCACCTACTATGCGTCAGACAGTCATTCAGAAGACTATGTCAAACGCGATCATGTGACTACTGTGGATGCATATATTGGTTACGCCTATAACGAACATCTTCAGTTTGAAGTGCGGGGCAGTAACCTAACCGACATGTACTACCTCGAACCTGGAGCCGTGACTGGGATTCCAGCGCCGGGTCGAACCATCAGCGTAAAACTGACCAGCCGATTCTAACTTCAATCAAAAATCCGCAGCTAAGGCTGCGGTTTTTTTCATGCTTATTTACGGGTTCCTCTATTTCATCCGGTGTATTGAATGAAGCTGCTAAAGACAGCGGATAAAAACGTCTGGGCAGCAGATGACAACATATAGCCTATTAAGGATTGAATAATGAAAATCGTACAACTTTCATGGATTTCAGCGGCCATGCTTGGCCTAAGCTCACTGGCACATGCTGGTTTTGATGGTGCCATCAGTGACGGTTCGCAGCGTCAGGTGGGTGAATCTGAAGTCTGGGTTCCGTTTATCCACTCTAAAGGTAAAGCAGGTATCGGTAGCACAGGTGGTAAAAAAGTCGACTTTGACGGCCTAACTGTTTTTGCCAGCCAGAATGGGGATGTGTACACCTCTGGCAGTGACCACAACAACTCTAAATACGTTTTCTCTCAGGTTGCAGGCCAAGATATCTGGTTTGGTGAATGGTCTTCAGGCACTGAAAACGGTCAGGCTGTGGATCGTGCAGTTTACTACGTGGGCGATGACACAGGAACAACCGTACCTACATCTGGCTCAGCCACCTACACAGTCGCTGGTATCAATAACGGTGCCACGCTAAGCGGTCAGTTCACGGCGGACTTTGGTGCTCAAACACTTAACGGTGCTCTTTCAAATAGCAATCTGTCGATCAATCTGTACAACAACGCTATTAATGCGTCTACCGCGGAATTCTCTGGAACCGCAGTGGCGAATGGCATGTCTATCGGTCACTCTCAAGGCCACTTCTTTGGCGCCGATGCCGCTTTCCTAGCTGGCTTTGCTAAGTTTGCTGGCGACAGCACGCTAGATACTGCCTTTGGCGGTAGCAAAAACTAATTTTCGTTTTTGTCTTTCTCTTTTGGGGAGCAAGTGACTTGCTCCCATTTTTTCTCCGATTGAAATACATCAATGAAAACCGACCGTAACTTTATTCTTGGCTCACTGTTAATAGTGAGCGTTAGCTATTCCTCTTTCTCTTACGCGGATCAGGATACCGATTTACGTATCCAGCAACGCGACGCGTTATCCTCCCGTCAGAACGAAAATGCTCTTATTGAAGAAGAGTTGGAAAAAGAACGCCTAGCCGAGCAGTCGGCGTCAGGCTCAGAATCGATCGTAGCGAATACTGCTGATGAACTTGGACTGGCATTGCATGTCGCGGTCAGGCAGCGCCAGTGGGCACAGGCAGAAAGTCTGCTGCAAAGGTATATGGCGTTGGCGGATTTTGATCCTATGTTGGTGCACTACGCATCGGGGGCATTGGCACGCAATGCGCGTGATTATAATCAGGCAGAAACGCACTACTCGGCATTGCTTGAGATGCAGGAAAACTTTTTGCCCGCAGAGCTGGAGTTAGCTCGCGTCTGGTTTGAAGACAGAGAAAACAGTGCTTCTTTGTCGTTGTTTAATGACATCCTCAACCGTTTACCGGCTGATAATCCAAGAACAGCGGGAGTCCGGAATACAGTAGAAAGTTTTGTTAGTGCACTGGAGTATCGTGATGATTGGCAAGGCGCATTTTCATTTGGGCCGACTTACAACGACAACCTCAATTTGTCCTCGAAACACTATGAATGTCTGGTCTATTTCAACAATGGTCAGTGCTTTTTAGAGCGCAGCGCGCCCAAAGTTAAATCTGCCTATGGTATTGACTACGATGCCAGTTTAAATCGACGCTTTTCGCTTAGTAGTCATCATGGCTTGCAGCTACGCAGCTTTGCCTATGGCACCAATTACCAGAACCACAAAGAACATAACGAGCAGACGTTAAACGTGACCTTTGGCTACAGCTATCAGACTGCCAAACATCAGTTCAGTATTGCGCCGCAGTTTGAATATCGCTCCTTAGCGAATCAGGCGTTGTTTGCTTCGGGCGGCTTCAAGGCGGATTGGTTTACTAATCTTAGCCAGACTTCTGCTATGAAACTCGAAGTGGAAGGGGAATATCTCGATTATCGTAATCAAACCTTTCGCTATCAATCCGACTGGCAATGGTCTGTCTTTGGCACTTATTGGCATCAATTACCCGACAAATGGTTAGTGTTTGGTGGTGTAGACTGGACACTGAAACAAAACCGACAGGCGGTGCATGAGTACGATTTGTGGGGAGGTCGATTGGGCGTGAATAAAACCTTCACATCGCTGAATACTGACGTGACCTTATTCGCTTCGTTGCGGCAACGTATTTATGGTGACTTCAATGCGGTGCTCGGTGAGCGGCGTGATGATACTGAGCAAAATTACACTTTAGTGGTGACTCTGCCAGAGCTGTTTGCCGGGTTTAAACCGCTCATCGAAGTCAAAGCCAATCAGACCAAGAGTAATGTTGATTGGGCATACAGCTACAAGCAGCATCAATACAGCGTAAAACTAGAAAAAAGATTCTGAAAATAATCAATGGTTTATTGGTTATTTGAAAAGTAAATGAAAAAACTTTTACGGATTTTTCATTGTTGTTCGGTGTTACTGATAGAGGTGCACGTGTTTGGCTAGGCATAGTGCGCACAGATAAACCGAATGTGAGTAAAACAATGGAATGCTTATCCAGATCACTACTGATAATTTGCTTTTTTTTAGCGGCCCCATTCAGCTGGGCTGAAACAACGTCAGAAATCGGGTCACAACCCGTTATGCAGGAAAGGGCGACCATCGCAGAGAAGGCTGAAATCTCTGCGCTTCCTGCACCGGTGAGCGACAACATGTCGCCACCGGATTTGGTCGCCGCTACTCCTCAACACGACATGTCTCCCTATGGCATGTATCAATCCGCTGACTGGGTGGTCAAAGCGGTGATGATTTTACTGCTGGTGGTATCCGGCGTGACTTGGGCGATTGGAATCGCAAAGCAAATCCAGTTGAATCTAGCGTGCCGCCGTGCGCGTCATATCCTTAATGAATTGCTTGATTCGGAAACCTTGGTCGAAGGTAAGCTGCGCTGCGACAGTGCAGAAGGCGCTGGGCTGGCGTTGGTTGAAGCTACAGAAAAAGAGTTAGTACTGTCTGCGCGCGCGGATAATGAAGACGGCATTAAAGAGCGCTTACAGCTCAGACTCGAACGTGTTCAGGCTGGTTTAAGCAGTGCGATGGTAGGGGGCACCGGAGTGCTGGCGACGGTTGGTTCTGTTGGCCCTTTTGTCGGTCTATTCGGCACCGTTTGGGGGATCATGAACGCCTTTATCGGTATCGCCAAATCTCAAAACACTACATTAGCTGTTGTAGCGCCGGGGATTGCAGAAGCCTTGCTGGCAACGGCGATTGGCTTGGTGGCCGCGATTCCTGCTGTGGTGCTTTACAACCACTTTACTCGTGGCGTCAGTCAGTATCGCGCGCTTATGGCAGATATCTCTGCAGCGCTGATGGTACTGGTGAGCCGAGATCTCGATAGAGAGCCCGTTTCTATCGACGGAAAAAAGTTAGCAGCCTGAGCGGAGCATAGAGATGGGATTTAAAGTGGCTTCGCAGCAGGACGAGTTGGCGGTCAATCATGAGATCAACATCACGCCGTTTGTTGATGTCATGCTGGTGCTGTTGATCATTGTGATGGTGGCGGCACCATTGGCGACGGTCAATATACCGGTCGATTTACCGACATCTTCGGCTGCACCGACACCTCAACCTAAGGCTCCGTTTTACTTGACTGTCAGCACCGATCTGGCACTGACATTGGGCGAGGAAAGGACGGTGACTCTCGAACAACTGCCTCAAGCGTTAGCCCAAGCACTGCCTGATAAAGAGCAGCGTATCTATTTACGTGCTGACAAAGCACTGGATTATCAAAGCCTGATGAAAGTGATGAATGCGTTGGTCGCGGAAGGTTATGCGCAGATCGCTCTGGTCGGATTGGAGCAACCAGAGATAACAGGGGCATGATGGGCAGTCGGTTAGGCAGAGCCACATCGCATGATGGCTTTGGCCCTTGGTTGTTACCTGGGATAGCAATCAGTGTCAGCCTCCATCTGGCTGTCGCAGCCTATTATTTTTACCAACCTAAAGCTGAATTTATTCAGCCGCCGGCGGCGATTCCGGTCAGTGTTGCCTTGGTTGCACCCGTTGCGGCGCCACGAGTTGAAAACCCTGCATTAAACACTGGCCCCGAGCAAAAGGAGTCGATGGATTCTATGGTATCAACGGCTCGCCCAGAGCCACTTGAACCACAACAGAAAATCCAACAAGAGGTCGAGAGTGTGCCAGAGCCAACTCCGATTGAGGCCACAGAAACACAGCGCCCTTCAGAGATTGCGACTACTGTGCCCAAGCCAGCAAAACCAACGAAGCCAAAAACGAAAGCAGAGAGCACACCTGTATATCAGGTTCAAAAACAGGTGGAAACGCCGAAAGCCGAGACACCTTCTGTCAGCCAGCAAGCTTCGGTTGCTCAGATTAAAAAGAGTGCTCCCAAGCTTGAAGTCGACAAAGAACTTAAGCAGGTTCAAGGCGTATCGGGGGCATTCAGCCAGCACTTAAAACAAGTCAAGGTGAGTTGGAAGCAGCAACTGGTGCTACACCTTGAGCAGCATAAGCAGTATCCGCGCCGCGCTAAGCGAATGCGCAAACAAGGTGTGCCCTTGATAACTTTTACTATGGATAGATCTGGTCAGGTACTGGGCGTCAAACTGGTGCGCAGTAGCGGAACAGAATCGCTTGATAAAGAAGCGGTGGATCTTGTTTACCGCGCTATGCCATTGCCATTACCACCCGACGAAGTCAGTGGTGCGACCTTAACTTGGACGGTTCCGGTTCGGTTTTACGTTCAGTAGTGAACATTTGAGTGACCAAGACTTGCAAAAAGCAAACGTTTGCTAAATTTGCACAAAAGCATTGAGATTTCACTCAAGATCCTTACAATCCGCGCAAACGATTAAATGCTGTATATGTCTGATGAGATGGATTGGACGTTTCTACCGCTGAGCCTATCTCGGTGACTACAGTTGCTTTGCCCCTTTTCTCTTCGTACAGCATTGAATCCGTTTACTGTTTACCCCACTTGTAAAGGTTTCATTGTGAGTCTCGAATCAACCCTGAAAAGCCAGAATCAGTCCGGTGTACTGGAATCGGTATTTAAAATCACTCAACGTAATACAACTCTAGGTACCGAGCTGTACGCAGGCTTTATCACGTTTTTGGCGATGAGCTATATTCTGGCCATTAACCCCGCCATTCTAGGCAGTATTCCCGGTATGGATAAAGGCGCGGTGTTTACGGCGACGGCGATCGCAGCAGCAGTGGCAACGCTAATTATGGGTATTTGGGGCAATTACCCAGTGATGCTGGCGCCGGGCATGAGCATGAATGGCTTCTTCAAGGGGATGTTGCTGAGTAGCTCGGTTGCCTTGGTGTGGCATGAAGCACTGTTTGGTATCTTTCTATCCGGTGTGTTGTACCTGATTCTGTCGATGACCAATATCCGCAAAGCGATGATTGAGTCGATACCAGAAGATCTCAAGCTGGCGATCACTGTTTCACTTGGACTGTTCATTGCCTTTCTTGGCCTGAAAAACGCCGGCATTATTGTTTCTAACCCGATCATTCTGGTCAGCATGGGCAAGGTGACAGACCCTCAGGTCATCATTGCTTACATCAGTATCTTTGTCGCTTTAGGGTGCATGGTGCGTGATATCAAGCTGGCGACCTTTATTTCTTTTGTCACTGCTATTGTGTTAACCGTCTTTGCTGACATGTTGATGGGGACCAACAACGCGCCGATTCCAGAGCAATTTGTCTCTGCGCCGCCAAGCTTAGTGGGCAGCTTTGGTGCGGTGTTTGATTTCTCAGGATTAACGGCGGACAAAATGTTTGATCTGCTGTTTATTGTGATTATTTTCCTGATTGTCGATTTCTTTGACGGCCTGAGCACGATTGTTGGCGTTGGCCGTGATGCAGGGATCATCGATAAGGATGGCAAGGTACCCAATGCACGTTCTGCATTGGTTGCAGATGCTGGTGGCACAGTGATTGGTTCAGTTCTGGGAACCACCTCTATCACTGCATTCTCAGAGTCCGGCATCGCTTCTTCTCAGGGCGCCAAAACCGGATTAGCTGCCGTGATGGTTGCAGGCCTGTTCCTAGTGTCTCTGTTCCTATATCCGCTGTTTTCCATTTTTTCAGCCGCCATGGTGGCCCCAGCGATGGTGGTAGTGGGCATTTATATGATCGGGCGCTTAGGGCAAATTAGCTGGGAGCAAAAAGAATCCCGTATTGCGGCATTCTTTACCATCATGTTCACTGTTCTAAGTTTTTCACCAGCCAACGGTATGGCGATGGGCTTTATAAGCTACGCATTTACCATGGTCGTGGCAGGTAAAGGTAAACAGGTTCATCCGGTGATTTACGCTCTATCAGCTATCTTCCTGACGTACTTGATACTGCTTTGATAAGATTCTGAAGCTAAAAGCCCCGCTCTCAGAGCGGGGCTTTGTCATTCTGAGTATTAACTTACTCAATATTCTGGATCTGCTCGCGCATTTGCTCAATCAGAACTTTGAGTTCAACGCCAGATGCGGTGATGTCAGTACTGATAGACTTAGATGCGAGCGTGTTCGATTCACGGTTGAACTCTTGCATCATAAAGTCGAGACGACGACCACATGCGCCACCTTTTTTCAGGATATTGGTCGCTTCTTTTACGTGAGAGTCCAAGCGATCCAGCTCTTCTGCTACGTCTGACTTTTGCGCTAATAAGATCAGCTCTTGTTCAACTCGTGAAGGGTCAAGTTCAACTTTTGCTTCTTCAAATTTGGCAAACAGGCGCTCACGTTGCCAATCGAGAATTTCCGGCATGCGAGCACGAACTTTGACCACTTCGTCAGTGATGGCTGATAAACGCTGTTCAATCAGCGCCTTCATGTTTTCGCCTTCACGGCCACGGGCTTCGATAAATTCGCTTACTGCTTGGTCAAAAGCCGCCAACAAATCCTTGTTGATCGCATCCATGTCCTGCTCAGAAGTTTCCATAACGCCCGGCCAGTTCATGATCTGGAATGGGTTAAGACGGCTTTCGTCACCCGTCATCTTCATCACTTGGCTAGCGGCGTTGATCACTTGCTGTGCCAAACCTTCGTTAATGCTCAGCTCGCCTTTTGCTGCTGGGTTAGCTTCAAAACGCAACGCACATTCCACTTTGCCGCGTGCTAGGCGCTTGCGAAAACGCTCGCGAAGAACGGGTTCTAAACCTCGGAACTGTTCCGGCAGGCGGAAGTAGGTTTCCAAGTAACGTTGGTTCACACTGCGGATTTCCCAAACAGCGGTACCCCAATCGCCTTTCACTTCTTTACGTGCGTAGGCGGTCATACTGTAGATCATCGAATTTTCCTATTTCATCATCTTTGAAAATAACGCGTTGCAATAGTAGCAGAATGCACGAGATTTGGAACGTAACGCAGATGGGATGCTTTCCCGATATCCCGCTTTCTGCTAGAATCCTGCTCCAACCAAATTCGTCTCCCCCTCTCGTTAGGTAGATAACTAAGGTAGATGCCCATGCGTCCAAATGACCGTCAGGCGGATCAAATTCGCCCAATCAAAATCACTCGTAATTACACGGCTTACGCTGAAGGCTCAGTTTTAGTGGAATTCGGCAATACAAAAGTATTGTGTAATGCGACCGTTGAAGAGAACGTGCCACGTTGGCTAAAAGGTCAGGGCAAGGGTTGGGTGACGGCTGAATACGGCATGTTGCCACGTTCAACGCATTCACGTATGCGTCGTGAAGCGGCAAGTGGTAAACAGGGCGGTCGTACCATGGAAATCCAACGTCTGATTGCACGTAGCCTTCGTGCCGTGGTCGACCTAGAAGCGATGGGTGAGATTATGGTGACTGTCGATTGTGACGTAATTCAGGCTGATGGCGGTACACGTACTGCATCGATTTCAGGCGCAAGCGTGGCAATGGCAGATGCGTTCCAACACCTAATTGAGAACGGTAAGCTGAAGAAAAACCCGATGAAAGGCCATGTTGCAGCCGTTTCAGTTGGTATCCTAGGTGAAGACGTCCTGTGTGACCTAGAGTATGTCGAAGATTCTGCCGCTGACACGGATATGAATGTTGTCATGACGGAAGATGGCCGCATGATTGAAGTTCAGGGTACCGCAGAGGGCGAACCATTTACCCATGCTGAGCTGATGAAGTTATTGGAGTCGGCGACCAAAGGGATCACCGAGATTGTAGCGGCGCAGAAGGCGGCGTTAGAAAATTAATTTTTGTTAAATAGCTTCCCCTAAAAAGGAAGCTATTTTTTTATCAAGACTTGGCTCCGGCGAAGTTTTGACCTGTTTATAAACCGTCTAGAAAACTAGACCTTTTATTTAGAGAGAAAGTGATGAAAGCATACCAGCGTGAATTTATTGAGTTTGCACTAGAGAAAGAAGTACTGAAGTTTGGTGAGTTTACTTTAAAGTCAGGTCGTAAGAGCCCGTATTTCTTTAACGCTGGTCTTTTCAACACGGGTCGAGATTTGGCGCGTTTAGGTCGATTCTACGCCGCTGCGCTGGCAGATTCTGGCATTGAGTTTGATGTTTTGTTTGGCCCAGCATACAAAGGGATTCCAATTGCGACGACCACAGCCGTTGCCTTGGCGGATCATCACGAGATTGACACGCCTTATTGCTTTAACCGCAAAGAGGCGAAAGACCACGGCGAAGGCGGCAACCTTGTTGGTAGTGCGCTAGAAGGCCGTATTATGTTGGTTGATGATGTGATTACTGCGGGTACCGCAATCCGTGAGTCGATGGAAATCATCAAAGCCAATGGAGCAGACTTGGCTGGTGTATTAGTAGCGATTGACCGTCAGGAAAAAGGCAAAGGTGAGTTGTCTGCGATTCAAGAAGTCGAGCGTGACTTTGGCTGTGCAGTGATCTCCATCGTTAGCTTGGGTGACTTAGTGACTTATCTTGAAGAGAAAGGTAATGCGACCGATCACCTTGAAGCCGTAAAAGCTTATCGAGCTGAATACGGCATCTAAAAGAGCGCTATAGAAGAGGTTTAGCCATAGTCAGGAGTAAGTGACTGAACCTTGAGCTGCAATTATTAAAAAGGGTTGATGCACATGCATCAACCCTTTTTGTTTCTTGCCTCTCGCGAGCTTGTATTACCTTAGTGAGAGTTATCGTAGATTTCGCTTCCATCTCGCTGCGTTTTTAATAACGACAGATTCCACATGTATTGTTCAGGATGCGGTCTGACCAAGTCTTCGATCGCTTGGTTCATTGCACGAGCATCGGCTTCTTCATCGCCGGTTGGGAAGTTTTCCAAGGCTGGCAGAATATGTACTTCGTACTTACCTGATTTGTCGTTGTAAGCAGGTAAAACTGGAATCACTTTGGCTTTTGATAGGCGAGCCATTTTACCAAAGCCTTTTAGAGTCGCTTTCTCTGTACCAAAGAATGGGACAAATACCGAGTTGGCGGCGCCAAAATCTTCATCTGGCAGCCAGTAGCCAAGATAACCGTCTTTAATTGAGCGTACGAAAGGTTTTACCCCCGCTTCACGAGCGAAGATACGACCGCCATATTGCATGCGCTGTACTTGCATTAGCCAATCGCCGATAGGGTTGCGCTGCGGCTTCATGATGGTGGTAACTTTGTAGCCCTTTGCAGCCAGCATCACCGCTGGGTAATCGACCGCCCAAGCGTGCGGCGCTAAGATGATCACTTTCTCCCCCGCATCGAGCAGCGGTAAGATGTTCTCTTCGCCGATCATGACACCGCGATCTTGGTTGTGCTTGGTAGAGCGTACCAGAAACTCAGAATAACCAAACAGGTACTGAGCTGCCTTAACAAAAGTCTCTTCCAGAATATCCTGACGCTCTTGGTCTGACTTTTCAGGAAAACAGTACTTGAGGTTCACTCGTGCACGACGTACAACACGACCATTTTTGCGTACCACAAATACAGACAGTTTTCGCGCCAAGCTATCGCGCCAGCGGTATGGAATAAAGGCCAACAAGGCGGCAAATAAAATGCCCAGCCACGTCCCCCAGTGTTTAGGGTGTAAAAATGCCCACTCAAAGGTTGGGTTATGCAAATGTTTATCGATGCTATTTTTATCGTTGTTGCTCATTGAAAGCAGCACCTATGTTATTGATATCTTGAGTTAGTAAGAGAGTGGTCTGGCAGCGATTTGAATCGCTTGTGTAGCCACATCCACTGTTCCGGAGCGCGCATGATAATCTCTTCGACGAATTTATTCATGTAGGCTGCGGCCGCCGTTTCATCTTTTTGCGGAAAATCTTGATCGATAGACTTGTCGGCAATGATTTCATATTTACCGTTTTGGTTACGGAATCCAGAACCTGGCACGATGGCACTCTTACTAGTGTAAGCAAGGATGCTGGTTCCTGTTGTTGTACAAGCTTCTTCGACAGCAAAGAAAGGCACGAACACAGATTTATTATGGCCGTAGTCCTGATCTGGTAAGTAGAACAGGCGATGGCCTTGGCGCAAAACGCGCACCATCTGTTTAAGATCACGACGATATATGAGTTGGTTGCCGTTACGTGTGCGCCCTCTATATTGGATGAACTCGTAAGCAGGGTTTGTGTGGGGGCGGTAAGCGCCGTATCCAGGTAAACCCAGTACACCAAATGCACGAGCGGTAATTTCTAAGTTCAGCGCATGCACACAACAGAGCAGCACACCCTTACCTTCATCGTTGAGCCGCTGTAGCTCTTTGATATCTTTCGCAATCAAAATACGCTTGAAACGCCAAGTCGGCCAAAACCAAGTAATGCCCGTTTCGATCAAAGCCATACCGGTGTTTTTGAAGTTCTCTACGACCATGCGGTCGACTTCTTTGGCTTCCATCTCAGGAAAAGCCAGCTCAAGGTTACGCTTGGCGATTTTGACTCGGGATTTACCTAACTTCATACCCAACGCACCGATACCTCGGCCGATTTTAAGCAGTAATGCATAAGGCAGAAGGTTGACGGTCAGGGCCAGTAAACCAAACCCAAACCATACTCCCCAATATTTAGGGTGGAGTAGGGCTGGACTAAACTTAGGCTTTTCGACGGTATTTTTTTTGCTCATAGTGATTACTTAATCTGTGCACTCAACAGTGACCAGTATTCTTCAAAGTTGGCGGTCGGTTGATATTTGAAGTCTGAACGTACGAAACGATTCAAGCTGCCTTCTACTTGCCCAAGAAGCTGAGCGGCCAGAATGGTTTCGTCGACAGGGAAGGACTTACCTTCTCTGAGCTTACGTTCACGCAGAATTTGACGAATAGACGTTTCAATGCGTTCAAACAGTTGATTGATGCGCTCTCTCAGTCGCTCATTCTCAAACATCAGTGCGTGTCCAGAAAGGATACGCGTAAGCCCAGGGTTACGTTCAGCAAAGGCCAGAATCAGTTGCAACACCAGACGAATACGGGTCAGGGTATCTTTTTCTTCATCCAGTATACGGTTGATGCGCGACATCAAGGATTCTTCAATGAACTCGATCAAGCCTTCAAACATGCGAGCTTTGCTCGGGAAATGTCGATATAGCGCCGCTTCTGATACGCCGACGCGTTTCGCTAGCTTGGCGGTGGTGATGCGAGAGCCACCATCGTTAGATTCGAGCATTTGTGCAAGTGCTTGTAAGATTTCTTCCCGGCGGTTGCTTTTTCTTGTTCCGGCCATGAACGGTTCCTTTTGTTACCACTGTTGATGCCCATAGACACAGGCATTCGCCCAACTTAGCAGGCTAAGATGGGCGGAATAGACGAATTTCTGATTGTTAGAATAGCGACTTAATTGTCTAACTTTGCGGCGATAATTGTAAGTATCTGCTTCGCAATTTGTTGTTTTGATGCAAGGGTAAGTGATTGCTCACCATCTTTCCAGTATAGGTTAATCGCATTATCGTTGCTGTTGAAGCCTTGTCCTTCTACTGAAACATCGTTGGCGCAAATCATATCGAGATTTTTCTTGGTCAGCTTAGTTCGAGCGTAATGTTCTACATCCTGAGTTTCCGCGGCAAAACCAACGGTAAACGGGCGTTGCTGAGTCATACCGGCAACTGAAGCGACAATATCAGGGTTTTTGACCATAGTGATGGTCATTTGTTCGCTGTCATCCGTCTTCTTAATTTTCTGCTCTGAAATTGCTTGTGGGCGATAATCCGCCACGGCTGCGCAGCTGATGAAAACATCATGTTCACCAGCCTTGTCCATTACGGCGTTATACATATCTTCTGCGCTCGCCACATCAATGCGCTGCGAGCCAGCTGGCGTTTTAAGATTCACTGGCCCAGCGACTAACGTGACCGTCGCACCGAGCTGAGCCGCCGCTTCCGCTAATGAGAAGCCCATTTTCCCTGAGCTGTGGTTAGTGATGTAACGCACCGGATCGATGGCTTCGCGGGTTGGCCCAGCAGAAATCAATACTGATTTACCTTTGAGAGGTTTGTCGTCCCAGAATTGTTCGCACAATCCCACCAGTTGCATTGGCTCTAACATTCGGCCAGGGCCGACATCGCCACAGGCCTGTTCACCGGCTGCTGGCCCCCAGATATGCATGCCACGTCGCTCTAGCGTCGCAATGTTCTCTTGTGTTGCTTGATTGCGATACATCTGTTGGTTCATGGCCGGAGAGACTGCGATTGGAGCATCGGTCGCAAGTACCAGTGTGGTGAGTAAATCATTGCCCATGCCCGCTGCCATGCGTGCAATTAGATCAGCGGTGGCTGGTGCAAGTAAGACCAAATCCGCCCATTTAGCGAGCTCAATATGGCCCATAGAGGCTTCTGCCGCCGGATCCAATAAGCTATCGGAGACTGGACGTCCAGAGACCGCCTGCATTGTCAGTGGTGTAATGAATTCTTTTGCGGCTTTAGTCATAACAATCTGAACTTCAGCGCCACGTTCAATCAGACGACGCGTCAGGTCGGCACATTTATAAGCGGCAATACCACCACCGATACCAAGTAGGATCTTTTTGCCCGCGAGTGTTTGCATGATGATCATCCTTAAAAAATACTGCGAGTAGATTACCACGCAGCCAATAGAGACTCTAGAAATGGAAAGTGTTGTTGCAGATTCCGTACGCTTTTGCCTTTCTCGTTATTGCTTCTTTATATACCTATCATTTGCAGAAAATCTTTCACTGCGACGAAGATAATTCTTTTGCTCGCCAGTGAGTGAGTAAGAGGGTTTAAGCTAGCGTCACCCACTTTGTTGTTTTAAGGATAAGTGTTTGCATGTTGCCTAAAGAGTCCATGCCTAGAGAAAAACTGCTCAGCCGAGGCCCACAATCGCTCACCGATGCGGAGCTGTTAGCGATTTTTCTTCGCACTGGTACGCAAGGCATGAATGTACTCCAATTATCGGACAAACTGCTTAAGGATCTCGGTTCGCTACGCCGCTTATTTGCGGCGAGCAAAGAGGAGTTCTGTCAACACAAAGGGCTGGGAGAAGCCAAATATGTCCAGCTGCAAGCCGTGCTTGAGATGACAAAGCGCTACCTGAGCGAAACCTTACAACATGGCGAAGCGTTAACCAGCCCTCAGCAGACCAAGCTTTATCTTTCTAGTATATTGCGCGATCGCCAGCGGGAAGCTTTCTATATATTGTTTCTTGATAATCAACATCGGGTAATCAAGGATGAAGTGATGTTTGAAGGAACCATAGACGCCGCGTCTGTTTATCCCCGAGAGGTTGTGAAGCGGGCATTGGAGCATAATGCGGCGGCTTTGATTCTCGCCCATAATCATCCGTCTGGGGTGGCAGAACCGAGTCAGGCTGATCGCAGAATCACCCAGCGCATCAGTGATGCGCTGGCTTTGGTCGACATTCGAATTCTCGACCATTTTGTAGTTGGAGATGGGGATGTCGTTTCCTTCGCTGAGCGTGGATGGATTTAAATCACATTATTTGTTGTGAGTTGCGCGAATTCTGCTACAATCCCCCGACATTTTTTGAACTATTATCAGCTCTGCCTAAAAAAGATCACGAAAACCTTGAAAAAGGATCTGTTCGGGTCTTGAGCAATGCTAGTCAAGTTAGTATAATGCGCGACCTTTGATAGCCTTGTATGGGTTTCCATAGCGGTATAAGACCTCAAACTTCTATATTTAGAAACTGAGAGGTTCGGCCACCAAGGTTGATATCGAGCTGAAACGATTTTGGAGAAGACATTCATGTCACGAGTATGCCAAGTAACTGGTAAGCGTCCAGTAACGGGTAACAACCGTTCACACGCACGCAATGCTACTAAGCGTCGTTTTCTGCCGAACCTACAAACTCATCGTTTCTGGGTAGAGAGCGAAAAACGTTTTGTTAAACTACGTCTATCTGCTAAAGGTATGCGTATCATCGATAAGAAGGGCATCGATGCTGTTCTTGTTGACATTCGCGCAAACGGCGAAAACGTTTAAGAGGAAATAGGCAATGGCAAAGAAAGGCGTACGTGAGAAAATCCGTCTAGTATCTTCTGCAGGTACTGGTCACTTCTACACTACTGACAAGAACAAACGTAACATGCCAGGCAAATTTGAGATCAAAAAGTTTGATCCAGTTGTTCGCCAGCACGTTATGTACAAAGAAGCTAAAATCAAGTAATTGATTTCTTCTTTGAAGCTTCTTAAACAGAAGTCTGAATTAGAAACCCAGCGTTTTCGCTGGGTTTTTTATTACCTGAAATTCCCATAAGGTGCTACAGTCTAGCCTACCTTCGCCCATTTCCCTCTTTCCTGTTTTCTGCTACCTTTTCTTATAGTTACCTACAGGGAAATCAAAGTTCATGCGTGTTTCTACTTCACGGCGGCGTCGCTGGAACAACATCATGATATTGGGCATCATCGCTTTTATCGCGCTCCTCAATTTGCCGACTATCATCAAAACCTATTTGATTGATGACGAGCCGGTCTCTGAAGTTAGTCCTTACCCTTATTTGCTCAATCCGTCGGCGGAGTTGAAAGCACTGCATTTTTCTGACTGGTCACTGGAGCACTTAAACGGCGAGTGGAATTTGACTAAGCAAAGTCGCCTTTCTCCACAGGAGTTGGTTGAACGTTGGGCGGGCTTAGTCGGGACCGAAGTTGATCAGCAAACGTTTGATGGACTAAAGCCTCAATTGACCTCACCACAAACGATTGAAGTTTGGTATCGCGATCAAGAAGAGCCTCAAAGGATCACCTTCTATCAAACACCACAATTCTGGTTGTTGAAAAACTGGCAGGATCAATGGATAGCAGTTTCAGTTGCTCCGGAATATCTGCTACCTTAAATGCCCTGAGTTATTAATTGCCATACCACTATGCCTGAATTACCTGAAGTTGAAGTCAGCCGGATGGGGATCACTCCTCATTTAGCTGGACAAACCGTTGCCAAGCTGACTTTTCGCACCCCCAAGCTGCGCTGGGATATCCCACATGAGCTAAAGAAGATGGAAGGTCAGGTGATCCGCAGTATTTCTCGCCGTGCTAAATACTTGCTGATTGAAACCGATGTAGGTAGCGCGATTGTGCATTTGGGTATGTCGGGGTCTTTACGTGTACTGGATGCAGACATGGAGCCGGGAAAACACGATCATGTCGACTTAAAGCTGACCAATGGCAAGGTACTACGTTATAACGATCCCAGACGTTTTGGGGCTTGGTTGTGGACCGAAGATGGTGAACATGATGCGTTGGGCCATATGGGGCCAGAGCCGCTAACGGAAGACTTTGATGCGCAATACATCGCGGATAAGGCAAAGAATAAGCGTGTAGCGGTGAAGCAGTTCATTATGGATAACAAAGTCGTAGTTGGGGTAGGAAATATCTACGCCAATGAGTCATTGTTTAGTGCACGTATCCATCCGACACGATCAGCAGGCACGCTAACGGCGAAGGAGTGGCAACGTTTGGTTAAAGAGATTAAACAGGTGCTCGATACGGCCATTAAGCAGGGCGGGACCACATTAAAAGATTTTGCTCAAGCCGATGGTAAACCGGGCTACTTTGCTCAAGAGTTGCAGATTTATGGCAAGGCCGGTGAAGCTTGTCCTAGTTGTGGCGAAGCGATTGAAGAGCAGAAAATTGGTCAGCGTAATACGTTTTTTTGTTGTAAGTGTCAGTTATAAATAATTGAACCTAGGTTAGTTTTTAATGACTAGCAGTTATGCGTCCTAGTCGTTAGACTTTGAGTAATTAAGTAGATCTGAGAATTATAGATGAAGTATTTAGTAACGGGTGCAGCAGGTTTTATTGGGTCTGCAGTAACGGAAAAGTTGTGTGAAGCTGGTCACTGTGTTGTAGGTATTGATAACCTTAATGATTATTACCAAGTATCGCTAAAGCATGACCGTCTAGAGCGCATTCAGCATGAAAATTTCAAGTTTTTAGAGATGGATCTTGCCGATCGCGACGGTATTGCAAATCTGTTTAGTCAGGAAAAGTTCGATCGTGTAATTCACTTGGCTGCTCAAGCTGGGGTTCGCTACTCGATTGATAACCCAATGTCATATGCGGATAGCAACTTAGTTGGTCACCTTACTATTCTAGAGGGATGCCGACATAATAAGATTGAGCATCTTGTTTATGCCTCATCTAGTTCAGTGTATGGACTTAATCAAAAAATGCCGTTTAGTACCTCGGATTCGGTAGATCATCCAATTTCACTCTATGCTGCAACCAAAAAATCGAATGAATTGATGGCTCATACCTACTCCCATCTATACGGCGTTCCAACGACAGGTCTCAGGTTTTTTACAGTTTATGGGCCATGGGGACGGCCCGATATGGCTTTGTTTAAGTTCACTAAGGCAATTGTGAATGGGGAGACAATTGACGTTTATAACAATGGTGATATGCGTCGTGATTTCACTTATATTGACGATATTGTTGAAGGTATTGTCCGTATACAAGATATTGTTCCAGTTAAATCAAATAATTGGTCGGTGGAATCAGGTTCGCCAGCAACAAGTTCTGCTCCATATAAGGTATTTAACATTGGTCATGGTAGTCCGGTTAAGTTGATGGATTTCATTGAGTCTCTAGAAACCTCTTTGGGTATCGAAGCTAAGAAGAATTATATGCCGATGCAGCCGGGAGATGTTTATGCGACATACGCTGAAACTGAAGATCTATTTGAAGCGACTGGCTATGTACCAAAAGTAAAAGTGAAAGAAGGTGTAAATGCCTTTGTTGAATGGTACAAAAAATACTACGAATTGTGATTTATAAATTGGCGAGCTATGTGCTCGCCTTTTTAAACCTTCGCTTTGTTTTTCAATGCCTCAGCTACCGCTTTAGGCACAAAGTTGGTGACATCCCCTCCATGAATAGCCACTTCACGGACTATGGTCGAGGAGATAAATGCGTGCTCTTCCGCGGGTGTGAGGAAAACGCTTTCTAATCCGGGCATCAGTCTACGATACATATTGGTTAAACCAAATTCGTACTCAAAGTCGACGGTGGTACGTAAACCACGGATAAGAACGTTCGCATTTTCTTGCTTCGCAAAGTCGACCATCAAACCCGAAAATCCCTTCGAGCTTACATTGTCCAAATGCTGAGTCACCTGCTGTGCAAAGGCTACGCGCTCTTCTAGCGTAAACATGGTGTTCTTACTTGGGCTGGCAGCAACAGCAATGATCACTTCATCAAACATATCTGCCGCACGTTCGATTAAATCTAAATGGCCATTGGTAATCGGATCAAAGGTTCCTGGATAGATCACTCGGGAAAGGCGTTTTTTGCTCACAGTCAGTTACTCAAATGATTCTTTTATATCGCTTAATGGTAACAAAAAGGCTCACATTTACCCAACTTAGCCGTTATCATTGGGAGCAAAGATTGAGAGTTAGGAAAAGTAATGAAAAAGATACTGGTGGTTCGTAACGACAAAATAGGCGACTTTATGCTGGCTTGGCCCAGTTTCGCGATGCTGAAAGCTTCGATGCCGGATTGTCAGATTACAGCGCTGGTACCTAATTACACGGTAGCGCTGGCAGAGCTTTGTCCTTGGATTGATAAAGTGTTGATTGATCCAACGAAGAAGGGTACTAAGCAGGCGCAATCAACTTTGATTGAACAGATAAAAGCGGAGCGCTTTGATGCATCCATCAACCTTTTCTCTACGACATATAACGCGAAATTGGTCTGGAAAGCGAAGATTCCTTACCGTCTTGCTCCGGCGACAAAGCTGGCGCAGATCTTTTACAACAAACGTATCAAACAAAAGCGTTCACAATCAGCAAAACCAGAATACGAATACAATCTGGACTTAGTGCGCGCGTTTTTAACGGATATTGGTCAAGCGGTGGCTGAGCCTAGCGCACCTTATCTCTCTTTCTCAGTTGACGATATACAGCAACAAAAGCACAAGCTCTCACAACAATTGAATTTGAACGTAGAGAAGCAATGGCTGTTCGTTCATGCTGGTAGTGGTGGTTCAGCCAATAACTTATCTCTACAGCAATACACTCGGTTAATCTGCGATATGCCAGAGCCGTTTGAAATTATACTGACGGCTGGGCCGGGAGAAGAACAGAAAGCCGCTGAGTTACATAGCCGACTGAAAGAAAAGGGCAGAGCCTCAGTGGTGTACGACAAGAACGATGGCTTGGTCGATTTCTCTTGTTCTATTGCATGTGCCGACTTGTTTATTGCAGGTTCTACTGGGCCTTTGCATATCGCGGCGGCGATAGATGTACCGACCGTTGGCTTTTTTCCAAGTAAGCGTTCAGCGACACCGCTGCGCTGGAAACCAATTAACTCGACAGGCAACCATATCGCTTTTTGCCCACCAGAGGCAGGAGATAAAGCCAGTCAGGAAAATATGGCCAGAATTGATATAGATGTCGTCTTGAGAGAGTTACAACCATGGATAAGCCGTAAGCTGAATTAATAAAAAAGGGCGATAGAAATATCGCCCTTTGTCTGGATTGAAAAGATTAGAATTTATCTGGCATCTTGTCTGTTTCACTGCGAATCCACAGATCCGCATATTTCACAAAAGTAGAGTGTGCCGAAAGCAGGGAGAGCAAAAAGCCTTGCTTGCCATCAAGAAAGCCGGCTTTAACAACATACATTTTCAAGAAGCAGCCTAATGCGTGCAAAATGCCTTGTGAGATGCTGCTTTTCTTACCTTTTTTCTCGCGCTGTTCAGCCCAGGCTTTAGCATAGCCCGCCGACTTCACTAAGTAGTGATTCATGTCGTTATAGGTGAAGTGAATCAAGTCGCCATTCAAGTTTTCGACTTTCATGGTTTTCGTCACTGCGACTTTTTCATGGACCAGAGCGTCATTGTACTGCGTCAGCTTTGTCGGGTATAAGCGCAGTACACGGTCTGGGTACCAACCGCAATGACGAATATAGCGTCCAAACACCCAGCTTAGACGCGCCGTTTGATAAATGGTATCCGGCTTGTTTACACTCACTGAATCTAAAATACTTTGCTTGAGCTCAGGAGTGACACGCTCATCGGCATCTAACCACAGGACGTAATCCGACTCAACATAGGACTGAGCTAAGCGACGTTGAGGGCCAAAGCCAGGCCAGTCAGGGTTGACGTAAAACTTGTCCGTAAAACTGCGTGCAATCTCTTCGGTATTGTCTGTACTTCCAGAGTCCAGAACCACTATCTCGTCTACCCAGTCGTGAACGGTTTCTAAACAAGCTTTCAAGTGCTGCGCTTCATTCTTAACGATAAGTGCGACGGCAATGGTTGGTTTACTCACTGTGGTACCTCTGAAGTCTCTCGGAGTTTATTTTAAATGGAGTTCTGTGGTTACTTTATCAAACATGGCGATGACTTGCTGAGGTTGAATGCGCTGCATGGCGTTTTTGTCTTTGACACGGGCACGCCAGCTAAGCTGAGCTGCAGATTTCCCCGTTTCAGCTTGAATTGCGTCTTCATAAGCAGACACCATATACTGGCGATACTGATAAGGCCCAGTGCGTTCAGGGTTGTGGTGGGCATACAAACCAATAACCGGTGTATTGACCGCATTGGCCATATGAGCAGGGCCAGTATCCGGTGCAACCACCAAATCAGCTTTGTCTAACAGTGCCAGCATTTGTTTTAGTGAACTTTGGCCGACCTGATTGTTGACGGTGCATGTCAGCTTGTTTTCAATCTTCGTCGCTAGGTCTAATTCTACTTGCGCTGGGCTACCAGCTAAGGTTACCTGCCAGCCTTGATTGACGGCGTGCTGGATAAGTTCGACGTAGCCTTCTGCTGTCCAGTTTTTGTAGGTTTTACTTGCCGCAGGTACGACAACCAAGTTGCGTTTGTCGGCAGATAATTGCTGTTGTGCCCAATATTTATCTTCATCTGAATATTCAAGCGTCCAAACAGGGGTCATATCTTGAACACCAAGTGTATGGCCAAAGGCGAGCAGTCCATCTAAAACGTGCATGGAATCTGGTGAAGGCACTTTGATATTGGTAAACAGAGTTTGGAAGTCCTGACTGCGGATAGAATCAAAACCGAGCTTGTATTTCGCCTTGATGCCAAGAGTGGCAATACTGGCTCTAAATGCGTACTGCATGTGCAGCAGTGCATCGAATTTTTGTCCTTTTAGTGTAGCCCAGAGCTTTTTATAGCCCTGCCAACCTTCCTTCTTGTCAAAAACGATCACACGAATACCAGGCATGTCTTCAATCAGCTTAGCTTCAAGCTTACCTGTGATCCAGACAATGTCGGTTTGCGGCCACTGATGTTGAATAGCTTGCACTGCCGCAACGGTATTACACACATCGCCAATCGCAGATAAACGCAGAATGCACAAAGAGTCAGGGGCAGAAGAAAAAAGGCTCATAAATAATTCTTTTAGCTAGCAATGGTGAAGATTATGCAGACGCGTTCAATAAATGTAAAATGGCCACTGAAATTTAATCAGAGATAGCCCCCGCATGAAAACCGTGCAATTGGATAACCAAACAATTTGGTATGACGAGACCTTGCTTAAGGAAGACCCTAAGCAGGTGTTTGACGCCGGATTTTGGCAAAATGCCGGTAAAGTCATCGGCAATGCCCAAGGTCGTGGAACCACGTGGTTTGTACAAACGGAAACTATCGAAGCGGCACTCAGGCATTATCGCCGCGGTGGCTTGTTTGGAAAACTAGTGGAAGATAGCTATCTCTTTTCAAGCTGGGAAAAAACTCGCAGCTATCAGGAATTTCAATTGCTAAACACCTTGATTAAAGATGGCGTCAATGTACCTAGACCAATCGCTGCTCGCGCAGTCAAAAATGGTCTAGCGTATAAAGCAGATCTACTGAGTGAGAAAATCCCCAATGCACGAGACTTGGTTTCCATTCTGATGGAAAAGCCACTTCCCGCAGAAAGGTATCAAAAGATTGGCCTCGAAATCCGTAAGATGCATGATGCACAAGTCAATCATACTGATCTCAATATCCACAACATCCTCATAGATGAGCATGACAAGGTGTGGATTATCGATTTTGATAAATGCTTCCAGCAGTCAGGAAATGGCTGGAAGCAGAGCAACTTGGATAGATTGAAAAGGTCGTTTGAGAAGGAAGTAGGTAAGTGTGGGATTCATTGGAAACTAGATGATTTTCAGCATCTAAAACAGTAATCTCGTATAGAGATATTCGCAAATTTATAGCTTTAAACCGTCAGTGTATATATGAAAATATTTGTTATTAACCTACCAAGGTCAGTTGATCGTCGAATTTCTATGGAAGCTCAGCTAAAAAAGCTTGGGGTTGCCAATTATGAGTTTTTTGAAGCTATCGATGGCAGTCAGATGCCTAGTTATCTAGCTGACAAAGTTGATGATGAACACCGGAAGAAATTTAGAAGCAGGCCTTTATCATATGGAGAGCGCGGTATATATGCTAGCAATTATCTATTATGGGAAAAGTGCGTTCAGCAAAATGAACCTTTTTTGATCATGGAAGACGACGTGGTCCTCGAAGATTGTTTTGTTTCAATATGTAATCGTGTTGAAAAGCTACACAGCAAAGGGTTCGAATATTTTAGATTAGGGATAAGTGATACTAGCGAAGTTCCTCAAGTTATAGATGTTAATGAAAACATAGTGCATTGGTGTGATAACCAAAGTGGCTCTACACGATGCTACAGTATTTCACCTAGAGGTGCTGCCAAGTTATTGAAACGAAGTGAAAAATGGATTTGTGCAGTAGATAACTATATAGGCGAAGCATATAGAACAAAGATTCCCTGCCTAGGGATTATGCCTTATGCGTCTTCGAAAGCTGAGTACGAATCTACAATTCAGCTAGGTCAGAAAAGTAAAGTATCTCTAATCAATAAACTGAACCGAGAGTTATATAGGTTTTACAGGTTTCTACGTATGAGCGTTTGGAACCGTATTTTATTCGCCAAAGCATTACCTAATAAAGGGCAGAGCTAAGTCTCTAACGCGACTTTAATGATGAAAACACTTCCCAGAAAATGATGAAATAGCTTTGGCTGGGTTGCCCCCTATGACTGAATCCTGTTCAAAGTTACCCGTTACTGTAGCAGCACTTGCGACAACGGAGTTAGTTGCTATGTTAGTCCCTTTGAGGATAGTGGACCTAGCGCCAACCCATACTTTGTCTTCAATGGTTATTGGCTGATCTGGATTAGTTTGTTGATTTTCTAAATCTGTAATTTTGTGTAGATCTGAATCCATAAAAAGAGTTTGCCAAGAGATTAGACAGTTATCACCAAAAGAGATCACATGATTACAAATGATAGTTGCTTCACCAGTAAAATTGCTGCCAGAGCCAATTGCTAACTTACCATTTATATGGAGTTTGGAGCCTGTACCTACCTTAATGTGATGGCCAAACTTTATATGTCCATTCTTGCCAATATTCCATATAAAACGAGAGTATTTGTTGTCAGCAATCTGCACTCGACCAAATCCTAGTTTGATCTTGCCTAGTTTGGCTGATTCAGGGATAGATATCCTGCCGCCTAGAGCAACAAACTTGGTACGATGATTGACTAAAATTGGAAGTTTTATCGCTTGGTGAAATGGTAGGTAATAGAAATTAAAGAATAGAGTTTTGGGTATACATCTCACATAGTGGTATAGCTTGGATAACTTCTTCAAACTCATCTTGCTTCTCCGAAAATGTGTTGGATAGTGTTTTTGAGCGCACCTCGGTTTCGCTCCACCACACTTAATGCGGCCTGGCCTTGTTCGTCCCTAAGATCTGTGGAGTGAAAAAGCTCAATAATTTTTTCTGCGAGCTCAGATTCAGAGTTGATGATCTGACAACTATTCGATGCAACTAGTTGCTTTGTGATATCAGAAAAATTGAAATAACTAGGCCCAGTTAGAGTTGGCTTTGCCAATGCCGCGGGCTCTAAGAGGTTGTGTCCACCGACTTTATTTCCAAGTAAGCTTCCACCCATGAAGCAGACATCGCTAGCGCCAATAAGTGTTAACATTTCACCCATGGTGTCACCTAAATAGACTTGTGTACTGGCTGATACAGTTGAATAACTTGTCCGACGGACTGTCGTAAAGAGTTCACAGCATTTCACCATGACATCATTAAATCTCTCTGGATGTCTAGGAACTAATATGAGGAGAGCATTAGGCACATGCTGTAAGACCTGAGAATGAGCAGCGAGTATTTTTTCATCTTCTCCTTGATGAGTGCTGGCTGCGATCCAAATAGGGCGAAAGCTATCCAATTCACACCTGAGCTGTTTTCCCTTGATTGACTGCTCGGATGAAATGGATATATCGAATTTTATCGAGCCAGAGACAAAGATTTTACTTTGAGGTACCCCGAGATTTTCAAATCTTCTAGCATCATCTTTATGCTGACATATAACTTTACTTAAAGAGGGGGAAAGTAGATTAAATAAAGGCTTGACCTTTGAATAGCCGCGGAAAGATTTATCTGACAAACGAGCATTGACCACTGTGATTGGAATGTGCTTTTTTGATACCGTAACTAATGTATTAGGCCAAAGCTCAGTTTCAACAATGATTAACTGTTTTGGTCTGACGACTTTTAAAAATGCTTTTACCGCGAAAGTAAAATCCAGAGGCATATATCTGTGTTCAGCATATTCCTTTAAATTTTCTGCCTGCTTAGCACCTGTTGGAGTTGTAGTAGTGACAAGGATTTTAGCATTTGGCTGGGCTTGATGTATCTTTTTAATCAATGGTGATGCAGCAATAACTTCTCCCACTGAAACAGCGTGAACCCATATTACAGGTTTGTTCTCTGGGTTGTTCAGGCTAGGTGTGAGGCCGAAATGTTCTTTCCAACGAGTGCCTACGGAAGGTTTACCAAGCTTATGTTTATATAAGCTTGGTAAAAGGAAAGGAAGTGCAATGACTAGTAAAAATGTATATAGAGCTCGTATCACTTGAGGAGATCTTCCGGCTTTTTATGTGTCCATTTGCTACGAGGTTTATCTAGGTATTGGAAATATTCGTTCGTAAATGTGCCTTGTATGCAAACGTATTTTCTTTCTTTGTATACGACTGGCTTGTTATCCAATACACCAGTTATAACCATCGGACCTGTCAGAAAATAAACTCCTTGTTCTATGTTTCTGCTTTCTATATTTTCGACAATCTTATTGATCGCAAGTTCGTAGTCTGGATTGTTAGGAGCTGAGGCGAGAAAGAAATTGGTATAGTGCTGATTCTTTTTTAACTTCACATACATCGCATTTTCATCGGTAGGTAAGATGCGTTTAAGTGGCCATACAAGTGTCGCATCAATATCCATATAGATACCACCGTGAGTGTGAATTGTGATGAGTCGCCACAAATCTGCTTGCGCAGCACCATCATTCAATTGCATGTAGGCGTTATACACTCGTTCAGAAGCATTTGCTTTAATGAACTCGGCTCGTTCTTCTGTACTCACATAGCGATATTCATAATCTAAGGACATCAGGCGATTGAACAAATAGTTAAGATAAACAGGCAGAGTGCTTTGTGCAGAAAAGTTAGTTTGCCAAATTATCTTAGGTATCTTGGTTTGCTTGGTAGAGGTGACCTTTGGATTGGAGAACGATGGAATCGTAAAGCGCTTATTTGGAAACAAGGCATGAAAAGGGTATGACAACATTTTAAAAATGTTGCCGATGAGCCTAATGAGTCGATTGGAAACTAAAATTGATAGATTTTTCATTGCTGCTTATAAAATTCCGAAATGAAGTTATTGGCTCGATAGGGCACGGGAAATTGCATCTGTGATTTGAGCCGTGGTCGGTATTGAGCCATCAGCATTCATCACGATGTCATGGTGCTCATACAAAGGCGTATATCGAAATGGCACTGTCGCATAGAAAATACCTACAGTTGGTGTATGGGTCGATATTGCAATGTTCCGGACGCCAGTATCAGGAGCGACCATTAGTGTAGCTTTTGCCGTTAGATCAACTAACTCTTCAAGTGGTAAGCATGGTTGAATTTTGAAGTTAGGATATTTTAAAAGGCTTTGGCAAAAATCCCCTTTCTCAAAATCATTTTTTCCTTCCAGATACACGTGAGTATGATTTGGGTTCTCTTGAACAGCCTTCTCTAATACCGCAAACATTTGCTCTTTGGATAATATTTTTCGCAGCTGCGAGGCGCCGTTAAAATAGAGCACATAGGGAGCTTCAGTGTCTACCAGTTTGCGATGATCAGGATAGGCAAAGTCCAGTGGGTGAGAGGGATTGTGGCCTAGTAGTTTGAGCATATCTAACATGCATTCCACTTCTGGCTGAAAATCAGAGCGATGAACAGCAACATTAAATAAAGTACCGCAGAAGTACCATTTGTATGGAAAGCCTATTTTTAGTTTGGCTTTACTTAATGCTGTCATCCAATGAGAACGGTTAGTGCTTGCCAAATCGAAAATTATGTCTTGCTCGCCTAGTTGTTTGATGTTTCGAACTTTTTCTTTGACAGGTGTTGTTTTCCCGGGCTCTTTTCCTGGCATCACATGAACATGATCAACCAAATCACTCGGTATTCCATACATATAGTTGGAAACTGGAACTAACGTAATTTCAGCGTTAGGAAAAAATTTTCTGGCTTCAACTAGAAATGGGCGAACAACAACCTGATCACCAAGTGCTGCGTGTCTAATTACTGCTATTTTCTTGATTTTTTGAGGCTGAAAATCATCTTGAATATACTTGCGTGCTTTTTTAGAAGCGTAAGCACCACGCTCAAACCATAGGTGTTTCATGAGTTATTGCTCTAGAAATTTATCAACAGCATTGATGACTTGAGAAGGCATTAGTTTATTGAGACAGTCTTGGTGTCCTAGCGGACACTCGCGTTTGAAACACGGCCGACACTCGATATCAGTATGCACCATTTCTAACTTGTCAGTCAGAGGCGGCGTATATTTTGGTGAGCTAGAGCCATAAATTGCAACTATATTGCACCCTACGGCAGCAGAAACATGCATTAAGCCTGAATCGTTCGATACAACGGTATGGCAAGCTGCTAATAAGTCTACTGCTTCGATTAGTGATGTTTCGCCAGCTAAGTTAAAGCAATATTGTTGTTGCTCTGATGTGAGAGCTGATTTGATTTTTTCGGTGACAGCTCTGTCTTTTTCTGAGCCGAACAGCCAAACTTGCTGGCCTTTATCTATAAGATGTTTAGCTAGCGTAAAATAGTGTTGGTCTGGCCAACGCTTAGCAGGACCAAACTCCGCGCCAGGGCAGAGACCTACAATTGGAAGTTGTAAATATAGATTGAGTCTTTGAAGAGCAGCGAGTTGTGAAGTTGTGTCGACGGTTAAACTGGGCTTTGGGCAGTTGGCTAACTTAACCTCTTCCAACATGTTTTTAGAAGTTGAAGCGAGAGCGACGTACCTTTCAACCATATATTGAAATACACGCTTATCAGGACGAAGGTCTGTAAGTAGCCCATATCTGAACTCTCCTTTCCAGCCTGTTCGTCTCGGTATTCGAGCAAAGCATGGAATTAGAGCTGATTTTGCTGAATTAGGTAAGACGTATGCATGACTATAATTATTTTTACGTAGTTCATGCCCAATAGCTTTTCGACCAAACAGATTGAAGTCACCATGACCAATCGGCATCTCTATGGCTTGATGTACTTCAGGCATACGCTCTAGTATGGGCTTACACCAAGCAGGAGCAAGGACATCCAGCTCACAGTCTGGATGTTTGGCTTTGAGAGTCGTATACAAGCTTTGCGACATCACCATGTCGCCAACCCAAGAGGGACCGATAATGAGAATTTTCATTTAGGAAGCTAGGGTTCATCTAATAAGTCAGTTCATGCTGCCATGATACTCCATTCTGTACTACTTTGGCAGGGTTACCAACAGCAATGGCACCCGATGGGACTGATTTGGTCAAGGTAGAGTTGATGCCAATGATTGATCCTTCACCGACAGTAACTCCTTTTAAAACTGTTACATTATCCGTAAGCCAAACCTTAGGACCAATTTCGATACTCTGAGCACTGTTGATGCGCTTTCCATCTTTAGTAATATTATGGCCATCGCTGGTCATAATCTTCACGTTTCGGGATAGCATGCTTCCTTCGCCAATTTTTAGCTTAACTCCATTTTCTCTAGCAGAAAGGTAGCAGTCGTGTCCTATGATAGTATTGTCGCCTATTATTAAGTGACAATTATTTCCATCTATTTCAATGTTGCTATGACGTAAGTTTACGTTTTTCCCTATCTTTAGGATGTTGTTCTCCCCTTTAATAACAATCTTGCATTGTCGTATTTTTGAGGATGAATCTATCGTAATTTGATGCCTGCCCGATATTTTTATTTTGTTTCTTAACTTGTTAGCCAAGCTGAACATTTTATTCACCTGTATCAATCCATATCACCTTCTTATGTTATAGTTCATTAGTTTAAATATAAAGCTATGACGGCATAATTATATTGACTATGACTACTTGAAAGAGCAGTAAGTATAGTTGGATTTATAGTTATTGAGCTTAGCTATGAATGAGATGTGCTAAACATATGGAATATTTCTTCAAGTGAAACTAGTTGCCCTTGTGTTCTCAGTTATATAGAAGCATCAGGAGTTAAGAGCTTAGTATGTTGAAGGGACAACGTTAAGCGTGCGTGAGAGCTGATTAAAGTCAGTTCAATTTGTTTGCCATATATGGTCTAATAGCGTCCGATTCTCTTGGTTTGGTATTGTTAAGTGAAAATATTTGTTATTAGTTTAAAACGTAGTCCTGAGCGCAGAGACTACATAAAGAAGCAGCTAGACCAACTTGATATTGACTTTGATTTTTTTGACGCAGTTGACGGTAGGACAGAGCCCCCTCACGAATTGTTCAAAAATTATAACTATGCTAAACGACTATGGCTTACGAGTGGCCGAATGCCCTCGAAAGGAGAGCTCGGTGTATACGGAAGTCATTACCTTCTATGGAAAAAGTCGATTGAACTTGATGAGCCAATTATAGTTTTTGAAGATGACGCTGCTATCTTGCCTTCATTTCCAAGTAGCTTGAAAGTGGTTCAAGAAAAAATCGATAGCTACGGTTTCTTGCGTTTAGAATCTAAAACAGACAAAGGGGTTTTGTGTCTGAAGGAAGAGGGTGATAACTTTAGCATCTCTTTTATGACGAATAACTATGGTGGACTTAGGTGTTATGCCATTTCACCGTATGCTGCAAAAAAGCTTGTTAGTAACTCTGAACGATGGTGTATGCCAGTAGATAACTATGTTGGCTCCTTGTATCTTCATGATATGCCATCCTATATTCTTTCCCCTGCTGTTGTTGAAAACCCTCAAGAATTCGCAACAACAATTCAACTAGGTGAAGAAAGTAAAGCTAGGTTGTATCGAAAACCTACTCGAGAGCTTTACTCTCTATACAGAAAGATTGCCCTGCGTATTTATAACAGAAAGTATCAATGAAGAATTTAGTTCAGCAATTGGAGAAGGCGTTTCTTTTCTCTCCAATTTTTTTAGTTTTAATCTCAATATTTAACTTCACAGATACTAAGTCTTTAGTTTCTAGGGTTACTGTTATTGTTATTGCTTATAGCATAATAAGATATAGGCAATGTATTAAAACTAATTTTAATCGGTATGGTTACAAAAAGTTTTTTTTAGCTAGCATTCTAGTTTTTGCATATTTTTCTATTATGCATGTTTGGAGAGGTGACAATTTTGGATTGCCTAGGACTTTATTGACATGTTTAGTTTACTTATCTGTAGTTCCTTGGAGTAAATTCTCTAATTCTTGGTTATATAATACAATTATATTTTCTGCATCTGTATGTGGGCTTAATGCGATATTTGAACATTACTATTTAAATGTAGCTAGGGTTGGTATAGCAACCAATCCAATACCGTATGCACTTTACTGCTCTTTTGTGTCTTTATCTTCTTTGGCTTTAACTAAGCAATATAAATCTCGGGTAATTCAAGGTTTATGTATTACTGGATTCTTATTGTCGTTATGGGCATTAATTTTGACAGACTCTCGTGGTGTCTGGGTGGCATACCCAATAGCAATGATGCTTGTAGTTTATAGGAGCTTTAATACTTTATCACTCGTTAAGCTGAGTGCTTTCACATTGATTGGTTTAAGTGCTATCTATCTTTCATTTAAGCCTATGATAGATGAACGTGTTGACAGGACAGTCTCTGAGTTTAACTCTATAAGTAAAGGGAATTATGAGACATCTTTTGGGGCACGATTAGACTTATGGACGTTCGGTGTTGATGTTTGGAAAACGCAACCTATGGTTGGAGAAGGCGATATAATGCTAGAAGAAGGTATTCGAAAAGTACCAAACAGAATGGCTTATCGACAACCTCACCTCCATAACCAGTACATAGATACACTTGCTAGATATGGTTCTGTTGGCCTTTTTATCATGATGGTTTGGTTTTTCTATCCAGTAAGGCTTAATAAAGCTCGAGAAGGAGGTAGTGTCATCACTCAAGTGTTAGTTATGCTTGTGCTCATTGCGGGATTATCTGATGTGCCTTTTCACCATACGCATGTAGTTTATTTATTCACCTTGGTAGCTGGTCTATTCTCTTTGAATCAGATGAACTCAAGGTCGAGTTAATTGGTTGACTGAGGTTACTCATGATAGTGCTTTGCTAGCTTCTCAATATGTGCACTCATCGAAAATTCTGACTGCGCTCGTTGATAAGCTAGAGCTGAATTTTTCTTCATCAACTCATTGTCAAGAAGATAGGACTCTATGCAACCTGCTATTCTTTGAGGCTCTAATGGGTTTGTTAGTAAAGCTGTCGATACTAGTATTTCTGGCAGTGCTCCAGTACTAGCTGCTATTATAGGTTTCTTGGCTGCCATAGCTTCTATTGCAGTTAAACCAAAAGCTTCATTGTGATTTGGCAGGCATACAATATCCATTGTTGCTAGCATGCGATTAGTATCTGTCCTAAATCCAGCTAGATGAACGCGCTGAGTTAAATCTAAGTGATTAATTTTATCTTTTAGCTTGTCAACGTAGGTGTTGTCTGAACCTTCTGAAACATCTAGCCCTCCTACTAGCAATAGATGAAGTTCGGGGTATTTGTCTTTTAGTAAACTGAAGGCCTCTAAAAGCTCCATTTGCCCTTTACCAGAGCAGACCCTACCTAGATTACCAATAATAATACTATCTGTAGGTAGCCCCAATTCAACTTTAATAGTAGCGATTTGATTTTGGTTATCAATTGTCTGCTCTGGGATATCAGTGCCTAACCAGAGTCGGGTAATTTTATTTTCAGGTACAGGGAGTGCTTTTAGGTTACGTCTGTAGGTTTCATCGCTGATCGAAAAAATCTGATCAACATGTGAATAGGCCCACTTATGGTAGAGATCTTTTTTAGGGCGAGTAACCCCCATGTGTTCCGTGAAAAAAGTTTTCCGTCTAGTTAATAAGCTCAGTAGCGCAGAAACTAGAATATCACCAGATTTATGGCAATGGATAATTTCGACGTTTCTTTTGTTTAACCAGTGGTTTAGCCGTAAAAGTTGAGATGCTATTAACTTTCCTTTACTTGATATCTCAAAGAGCTCAATACCAGAGTTTCGCATTCCTTCAGCAACTTGTGTTCCACCTGTACATAGCCCGTATACTTTATAGCCACGTTTAAGAAACTCTTTGCCAGTTCTGATCGGATACATCTCTAATCCCCCCCAACCTTGGGAAAGACAAATATGAAGAATTGCTGGTTTTGTCACAACTTACCTTTATCTAGTGGAGAGGTAATAAAAAAGGTGGCATTGAAACCACCTTTCTATAGTAAGCTTTTAAAATATTAGAGGCTACTTGTTTATCTTCTGCATATATTCAGTAACGCCTTCGGCGACTGTTTTGAACTGATGATCACAGCCTGCTGCACGAAGTTTTGTTAGGTCTGCTTGCGTAAACTCTTGGTATGCGCCTTTAAGGTGTTCAGGGAATGGAATAGTTTCTACTTCACCTTTGCCATGGAACTTAATCACTGCTTTAGCTACTTCTTCGAAAGATTCCGCATTACCTGTACCGAGGTTAAAGATGCCCGACTGGCCGCTTTCCAAAAACGACAAGTTTACTGCTGCAACATCGCCGACGTAAACAAAATCACGTTTGAACGTTTCACTGCCAGCAAACAGCTTTGGATTCTCGCCATTATTCATTTGGTTGTTTAGGTGGAAGGCTACTGATGCCATAGAACCTTTGTGCTGCTCGCGAGGGCCATAAACATTGAAGTAACGGAATCCTGTTACTTGAGATAGTTTCTCTCCATGTTCCTCTGCGTCTTGCCAAATGCGGCGTACATAGTTATCAAACTGCTGCTTTGAGTACCCGTATACATTTAGTGCGCCTTCGTATTCTTTTTCTTCGATAAATGTATCAGTTTCACCATAAGTAGCCGCGGAAGAAGCATAAAGAAACGGAATTTCACGCTCGAGGCAGTAATGAAGAATCTCTTTAGAGTATTCATAGTTGTTGAGCATTACGTACTTTCCATCCCACTCAGTAGTCGCTGAGCATGCACCTTCATGGAAGATTGCATCGATTGGTCCGAAATCATCACCAGCCATAATTTGCGTAAGGAAATCATCACGATCCATATAATCAGCTATGTTTAGATCTACAAGGTTTTGGAACTTTCTGCCATTCTTTAGATTATCTACAACTAAAATATCGTCGATACCTTTATCGTTGAGAGCTTTAACGATGTTGCTGCCAATCATACCAGCACCGCCAGTTACAATTATCATACTGATTTCTCGTCAATTCAAATAACCACAAGTATAACATGCGAAGTGCATATCTACTAAGCCTTGTCTTGAAGGCACACGAATACGTGGATGTTTACAAATATACACAATGCAATATGATTTTTTTGCAATAAAAGCGACGTTAAATGAGGTTCTAGTTGAGCAGGTAGACGGCCCAAATTACATTGGGCTCATTATCACCAAACTTCAATTTAGGGTAGAATGCAGGCAGTTTAGATTACTCGATAAATCCGATGCAAATATTAGCTAACGCAGATCTTAGTCGCTCCCACACCTTTTCTATCTCGCAAACCTGCTCTTATCTGGTTGAAGCTGCCACCGTTGAAGAAATCAAATATGTCTATCAAAAACAAGAGTGGTTGCGCCTTCCTAAACTGATTTTAGGTAAAGGCAGTAATGTTTTGTTTACCCAGCCCTACCAAGGCGTAGTGGTAATCAATAAATTGCTCGGTAAGGCGGTCAGTGAAACCGACACGCATTGGCATCTGCATATCGCTGGCGGTGAAGATTGGCCAAGCTTGGTGAAATGGAGTGTTGAACAAGGTTACTTTGGATTAGAGAACCTCGCACTGATCCCCGGCTGTGCTGGGAGCGCTCCTATTCAGAACATCGGCGCTTATGGTGTTGAACTGAAAGATGTCTGCGAATACGTCGACGTACTTTGTTTAGAAACCTTCAATACAAAGCGATTGAGTACTGAAGAGTGTCTATTTGGCTATCGAGATTCCATTTTTAAACATGAGCTGTTTGAGAAAGTCATGGTTGTCGCGATTGGCTTACAGCTCCCCAAGCAATGGTCAGCGAATATCAAATATGGGCCGCTTCAATCTCTGCAAAGCAAAACTCTCACCGCGCAGCAAGTTTTTGAACGAGTTTGCCAAATCCGAATGGAAAAGCTGCCAGACCCTGCCAAGCTAGGCAATGCAGGGAGCTTCTTTAAGAACCCGGTTATCTCGAACCAGCAGTTTGAAATATTGAGTAAACAGTTCCCTAATATTGCGGCGTACCCAACACAAGATGGCGTAAAAGTGGCCGCAGGTTGGCTAATAGATCAATGTCAATTGAAAGGCCATCAAATCGGTGGGGCTCAAGTCCACCCTAAACAGGCATTGGTGTTGGTGAATACAGACAATGCGACGGCAAACGATGTGATCAAATTGGCAGCAATAGTGCGCCAAACTGTATTGGAAAAATATCAGATAGCGTTAGAGCATGAAGTGAGATTTATCGCTTCTCATGCAGAAACGAATCTAGTGACAATATTAGAGAGTCAGCAATGAAAGATCATTCCGTAAAACTTTCTATCTTGAAGGCTTTATCACAAGGGGGGTTTCACTCCGGAGAAGAGCTAGGAGATGAGCTTGGGGTATCCAGAGCAGCGATCAGTAAGCATATTAAAGGCATCCAAGCTTGGGGCGTCGATGTATTTCGCGTGCAGGGAAAGGGCTATCAACTCGCCAAGCCTATGCAATTGCTCGACAAAGATATTCTTCAAAATAGTTTAGCTAATCGAGTAAAACTGATACCTATTATTGACTCAACCAACCAATATCTACTTGATCGTGTTGATAACTTAGAATCTGGATCAGTGTGTCTTGCTGAGTATCAGGCTAAAGGCAGAGGTCGCCGCGGACGTGAGTGGGTATCTCCTTTTGGCTCGAATCTATACCTCTCAATGTTTTGGCGTTTAGATGCAGGTATGGCCGCCGCTATGGGGTTAAGCCTAGTAGTTGGCGTAGCGATCGTTGAAGCTCTCGAAGAGATGGGGTTGATAGGGGTAAAACTAAAGTGGCCGAACGACCTCTATTATCAAGACAAGAAGCTCGCAGGCATTCTGGTCGAAATGTCAGGCCAAGCTGGTGCAGCGGCCAACCTTGTCATTGGGATGGGTCTCAACTTAATGATGTCAGAGGCGACAGAAGGCATTACCCAACCTTGGGCTTGCTTAGATGAAGTTGCAGATAACCAACAGATTGATAGAAACCAATTGGCGATTATCATGATAACCACCCTCCACAAAGCTTTAGATGATTATGAGCTGTATGGGATGGCAGGCTTTGTCGAGAGATGGAATCGCTTAGATAACTTTATCGACCGCCCGGTAAAACTGCTTATGGGGCCGAGGGAGATTAGTGGAATCGCCAGAGGTATCAACGAACAAGGCGCGGTTCTTTTAGAAACCGAAAATGGCTTAGAAACCTTCATCGGTGGTGAAATCAGTCTTCGTCCTAATCAGTAAATCACAGGTTTTACAACTCGCATTGTCGAACTAGGATCTGGTAACTAGGAACTGCTAGCACATTTTGCTAATATCCTTGTCCACTTTAAGTAAAGGTAACCCATCCAACATGATGACTAATAGGAACTTATTCGAACAACTTCCTACTTTGGCGCAAGACCCAGATCAGTTTGAAACACTTTATGCAGCTAAAGATTTTCGAACTCGCTTAATAGAAGCGATTCGTCAGGCAAGTAAACGAATCTACCTGGTTGCTCTTTATTTGGAGGATGATGAAGCAGGAAGAGAGGTCTTAACTGAGCTCTATGAAGCCAAACAGCGCAACCCAGGCCTAGAGATCAATGTCTGTGTTGATTGGCATCGCGCTCAGCGCGGCTTAATTGGTGCAGAACCTGGCGAAACCAACGCCTCTATGTATAAAAGCTTCGCGGATAATTACGAGCACAGAATCCCTATCTATGGTGTTCCGGTCCGTGGACGTGAAGTATTCGGCGTTTTGCATTTAAAAGGCTTCATTATTGATGACCAAGTTATCTACAGTGGCGCAAGTCTTAACAACATCTATCTCAACTACAAAGAACGTTATCGTTTCGACCGCTATCATGTACTAAATAACAAAGCACTAGCCGATAGTATGGCCAACTTCGTTCAGAAAGAGATGATCGACCACCCTGCAGTTAACAATCTAGCTTGTTCAAAGAAACCAGAGACCAAAGAGATAAAGGCGCAAATTCGCCAATTAAGAGCCTCCCTCTCCAAGTCCTCTTATCAATTTGAGTCTCAAGCGATATCTCAAGAACAGGTTGCTGTAACGCCTATCGTAGGGGTTGGTAAAAAACGTAACAGGCTTAATCAAGGTATCAATCATTTACTCGCGCAGGCTAAAGATGAGATTTTCATCTGTACACCTTATTTTAACTTCCCGCGCAGTGTAGCTAAGGAAGTAAAAAAAGCGTTAAAGCGTGGTGTACAAGTGACTATCGTCGTAGGTGATAAAACGGCGAATGACTTCTACATCGCGCCCGAAGAAGAGTTTAAAACCATCGGTGGTCTACCTTACCTCTATGAACGTAATTTGCGTCAATTTGCTAAGTCAAATGAAGCTAATATCGCCAGTCGTAAACTGTCTATCCATTTATGGAAGCACGAAGAAAACAGTTTCCATTTAAAAGGTATTTGGGTAGATAAACGCTATATGTTGATTACGGGCAATAACCTCAATCCACGAGCTTGGAGTTTAGACTTGGAAAACGCTCTCTTTATTCAAGACAACTTCCACCACTTGACACCTCAGTTTGAAAAAGAAGTGGAAAATATTCTTCAGCATACTGAGCTAATTTGTACTTATAGACAATTAGAAAAAGCGGAAGACTACCCTGACGCAGTGCAGAAACTAATACGAAAGATAACTCGTGTGAGAGCGGATAGAGTGTTGAAGCAGATTTTGTGAGAATAAATTAGCTTTAATTGCTCAATGTTACCATTTAACTAATTCCACTGGACTTTATTGTGTTAATACCATTCATAGATCTCTTCTTTTTATTCTTCTTTTCATTAGTTACTACATTCACACTGAGAAAAGTGGCTCAGAGAGTTGGACTGGTTGATCAGCCGAATTCACGAAAGCTTCATGAAGGGGCCGTACCTCTTGTTGGTGGAGTGGCTCTTTGTACTTCGTTACTTTACTTTTTATTTAATAATCCTTATTTGTTACCAAGTACCCCTTTGTTCTCTATATGCATCATTGTACTTGTTGCAGTTGGTGCATTAGATGATAAATACGACATAAGCTTTAAGGTTAGGTTTTTTATTCAAGCTATACTGTCTGTACTAATGATGGTTGTAGGTAATATTGAACTAAATACTATTGGGGATGTTTTAGGGACGGGGCAGCTTATCACTTTGGGATGGTTTGGATATTTGGTAACTATCCTAGCTGTTGTTGGTGCTATTAATGCTTTTAACATGGTAGATGGGATCGATGGTTTACTAGGTGGCTTATCTGTTGTTACTTTTGGTGGGCTTGGACTTATGCTGTTCTTGGATGGTCAGCATGACTTAGCTTATTTTTGCCTAGTATTAATTGTTGCCGTTATTCCTTATATATTGCTTAATCTTGGTGCTTTTGGTCGAAAACGAAAGATTTTTATGGGAGATGCTGGGAGTATGTTGATTGGGTTTACGGTAATTTGGTTACTGTTGCTTTCAAGCCAAAACGGCTCTGCATCTCCTTTACGCCCTGTTACGGCATTGTGGTTGATCGCTGTACCTCTTATGGATATGGCCGCCATAATGATTCGACGCGTGCGGAGGGGAGATTCACCTTTTAAACCTGATCGTGAGCATCTTCATCATATTTTTCAAAGACTGGGTTTGAGTCCGGTTGCTACTTTGATCGTGATATGCTTTATAGCCACTCTATATGCGGGTGTCGGAATCTACTCTGAGTTTATAGGTGTGGAAGAGTACATAATGTTTTATGGATTCATTGGGTGCTTTTTAGTTTATACCGTTCTTCTGACTAATATATGGAAAATCACGACTTTTTTGAGAAAGGGAATTAGAAAAATTAAAGCAAGAAGAAGATTGATAATAACGCGTAAAAGAAATCGCTCTCTTAGGTAGTTATTTAGTGAGTACTTTTAATGGTCGATTGACAGTATAAGGGCAATCAGAAGTAGCCAGTTGAAAATGTATAGTCAGGTAACAATCAATGATACCTGACTTGGTAGAAATAGAGATTAGCTATGACGGAGAATGTTCAATACTTCTTTGGTTTTTGCCTCCATTAGTTCGAAGTCCCCTTTAGATTCAACATTCAACCTGACTACAGGCTCTGTATTTGATGTTCTTAAGTTAAAGCGCCAGTGTGTAAATTCAAGACTAATCCCGTCAGTATGATCAATCTCTAGTGCCGAATCTGAGTAATTTTCAAGTATTCTCTGTATTGACTGCTCTGGGTTGTCTAGTACAGAGTTAATTTCTCCAGAAGAAGGATAAGCACCTATACGTTGTTCAACCAAACTAGATAATGGCTTTTGTTTTAAGCATAGTAATTCGGATACAAGTAGCCATGGGATCATACCACTATCACAGTAACCAAAGCTTTTGAAGTAATGGTGTGCACTCATCTCTCCACCATAAACAGCATCTTCTTTCCGCATTCGTTCCTTAATAAAAGCATGACCGGTTTTTGACATAACTGGAATACCTTTATTAGAGTTAACGATATCAATTGTGTTCCAAGTTAAGCGTGGATCGTGAATGATTTTAGAGTTAGGCTGTTTCTGCAAGAAGGCTTCTGCGAGTAGGCCAACTATATAATAACCTTCAATAAAATTACCTTTTTCATCGAACAGGAAACATCTATCGAAATCTCCATCCCAAGCTATCCCCATATCAGCTCCATATTCTATTACTGCATCTGAAGTGTCTTTTCTATTTTCTTGGAGCAATGGGTTGGGAATGCCATTTGGAAAGCTCGGATCAGGTTCATGATTAATTTTAATAAATTCGATTGGCACAGAGCGAGCAGAGAATTCATTTTCTATGGCATTAATTACGTGCCCCGCGGAACCGTTGCCAGCGTTGACGACTAGTTTTATCGGAGTGATATTGTTGGTATTAATATAGGTTAAAATATGGTCTACATAACTCTTCAAATGGTTGACTTTCTTGATTGTTCCACGTTTTTTGATCTCGTCAAATTTTTTTGATTGGGCAATTTCTTGTATCTCTTTTAGGCCAGTATCTCCACTAATAGGTTTAGATTCTTCTCTTACAAGCTTCATTCCATTGTAGTTTATAGGGTTATGGCTAGCTGTTACTTCAATGCCACCACCTGTGGTCAATGCTTTGGTTGCAAAGTAAACTTCCTCGGTACCAGTCATACCTATGTCAATGACGTCAACGCCCGCATCCATAAGGCCATTAGCAGTAGCCTGCTTTAGACTTTCAGAACTTTCACGTACGTCACCACCTAGGACTACATTTTTAGGTTTGATATATTGGCCGAAAGCTCTCCCTATTCGATACGCTATATCTTCATTGAGCTCATCACCTAACTTTCCCCGAATATCATAGGCTTTAAAACAAGTTAACTTTTCCATTAATAGTTCCTAAATATGGTTATTAGCATTGAGTACGTTTTTAGTATTGACTCGAAGTGTTTCAAAAATGAAATGACTTTCATATAAAAATAGTTTTTACTTTGTCTAAATTGTTTCTATTGCTATATGAAATTATTAATAATTGATGGCTGCCACTTATTAATAAGCGGTGGACTGTATATGTTAAGATATGCCTGAAAAATGCTCAAGTCTAATTAGAGAAATCATCCTTTTTTGAATGTCTACGATACTATGAAGCTTCGTTTTTGTTTTTCATTAATGAAAAGAGGTGAGTGATTCGTAAGTCTCTTCGTTATGTCCATACCGTCCGACAGTGAAAAATTCATAGGAAAAAAGTACGCAGCAAGATTTTATATTTTTGAAATTTAAGTTTTTTTTTGTTTTTGGGGTATTTGTTGATCGAATGGTGAGCTTGATTAAGGGAGGGCAAAAGTGCAGAATACTCGCGATTTATTCTAGGTTTATCGGTTATGGACTTAGATACTGGTATTTTTAACTGTGGCTCTGTATGACGCGGTTTCTGTGGAACTTCTGTCCAAACCGTTGTTAATGTGCTCTAAGCTACTTGAGGTTTTAGGCAATTGCTTTTTAGATTAGCAATGTTAAACGATTCTGCCTAGTTGACAGAAAATTGAGGGTGTATGTTCAAAAATAAAACTTTACTGATCACTGGAGGCACAGGATCTTTCGGTAATGCAGTGCTAAATCGTTTTTTAGATACGGATATCAAAGAGATCCGTATTTTTTCCAGAGATGAGAAAAAACAAGATGATCTGCGTAAGAAGTATAGCAACTCTAAATTGAAATTTTACATTGGAGATGTAAGAGACTATCAAAGTATCCTTAACGCCACCCGTGGTACCGATTATATTTTTCATGCTGCTGCACTGAAACAAGTTCCTTCTTGTGAGTTCCACCCAATGGAGGCTGTTAAAACTAACGTTTTAGGTACCGAAAATGTGCTGGAAGCTGCAATAACCAATAAAGTATCTAAAGTCGTTTGTTTAAGTACAGATAAAGCAGTATATCCAATTAATGCGATGGGTATTTCGAAGGCCATGATGGAAAAAGTGATGGTATCCAAATCGCGTAATGTGGATGAAAGTGAGACGGTGATATGTGGAACGAGATACGGTAATGTGATGGCGTCTCGTGGCTCTGTTATACCAGTTTTCGCAGACTTGATTCAGTCAAAGCAGCCAATCACGATCACAGACCCAAGTATGACTCGATTTATGATGACGCTGGAGGATGCAGTCGATTTAGTGCTCTATGCGTTTAATAATGGTCGCAATGGCGATATTTTTGTCCAAAAAGCCCCTGCAGCCACCATTGAAGTTCTAGCTAAGGCGATGTGCCGCTTATTGGGTGTTGCTCATCATCCGATTAACATTATCGGTACTCGTCATGGTGAAAAGCTATACGAATCTCTGCTAAGCCGTGAAGAGATGTTAGCAGCTATCGATTTAGGGGAATATTATCAGGTACCACCTGATCTTAGAGATCTCAATTATGGCAAATATGTAGAAGAAGGTGATACACGGATTTCAACGGTTGAAGATTATAACTCCCACAACACTGAACGTTTGGATGTTGATGGAATGCAAAAACTTTTGTTGAAATTATCTTTTATACGAGAACTGTGCGAAAAGCAGTAACTCTATAGTTAGTGGGAAATGTCATGAATGTGGTAGTCACTGGTGCCGACGGTTTTGTTGGCAAGAACTTGTGTTTAAAGTTAAGCGAATTAGGCTTTAGCAATATAGCAAAAATCACAAGAGATACATCCAAACAAGAGATTCAAACCTATCTTGAACATGCGGATTTTGTTTACCACTTAGCTGGTGTGAATAGACCCCAACAGGATTCAGAGTTTGAAGAAGGTAACTCAACGTTTACCCAGTTTATTACCCATGAACTAGCTAAAAATGGAAAGCGCACCCCTATTGTCCTGTCATCTTCTACCCATGTAGAGAGAGACAATGCGTATGGCCGAAGTAAATTGGCTGCTGAAAAGCATGTTACAGAGTATGGTGAAAAGACAGGTGCTTCCTATTTTATTTATCGTTTAACCAATGTTTTTGGAAAGTGGAGCCGACCAAATTATAATTCGGCCGTTGCGACTTTTTGTTACAATATTGCCAACAATCTAGATATTGTTGTTAATGATCCCTCAGCACCTTTAACTCTTGTCTACATCGATGATGTTTGCCAAGAAATGGCCTCTCTAATTGGATCTGAATGTGATTCTGGTTTTCAAGCTGTTCATCCGGAATATCCAACCACAGTGGGTGAAGTGGCAGAGTTGCTGAAAAACTTTAAGAGAAGTCGTGAAACACTGGTTGTTGAGCATGTTGGTCAAGGGTTACCCAGAGCACTTTATGCCACTTATTTAAGCTTTTTGGAACCCCAAAATTTTTCATACGATATAAAACACTATGAAGATGAAAGGGGGCTCTTTTGTGAATTTTTAAAGACGAAAGAATCTGGACAAATATCCTTCTTTACCGCTCATAAGGGTGTGGTAAGGGGAGGCCACTATCACCATACAAAAAACGAAAAGTTTTTGGTGGTGAAGGGCAAAGCTTTGTTTAGATTTAAACACCGTTTAACTGGCGAATATTACGAGCTCGCAGTGGATGCAAGGCAAGGGCAAGTGGTAGAAACGGTTCCTGGTTGGTCCCATGATGTTGTGAACCTTGATGAGGAAGAGCTCATAGTGATGCTGTGGGCGAATGAAATTTTTGATCGGGATAATCCTGATACGATAATGGACAAACTGTGAGTTTCAAGTACAAACAATGCAAAAGTTAAAAGTAATATCTGTCGTCGGGACGAGACCTGAAATTATTCGCCTATCTAGAGTATTGGCGAAATTAGATGAACACTGTGATCATACTCTTGTGCATACAGGCCAGAACTATGACTATGAACTTAATGAAGTTTTCTTTAATGATCTGAAAGTAAGAAAACCGGATTACTTTCTAGGGGCAGCAGGTCAAAATGCGGCTCAAACCATAGGGCAGATTATCATAGAGGTTGATAAGGTTCTTGATGAAGTAAACCCAGAAGCGATGTTGGTTTTAGGAGATACGAACTCATGCATTGCGGTGCTTCCTGCCAAACGAAGAAAAATTCCAATCTTTCATATGGAAGCCGGCAATCGTTGCTTTGACCAGAGAGTGCCTGAAGAAACAAACCGCCGAATTGTCGATCATACGGCCGATATAAATATGACTTATAGTACCATTGCTCGTGACTATTTGCTGGCTGAAGGGCTACCTGCTGACAGAGTTGTTAAAACGGGCAGCCCTATGTTTGAAGTGCTTGAGCACTACAAAGATGACATTGATGCGTCAGATGTTCTAGAAAGGTTGAACCTGAAAAAGCAACAGTATTTTTTAGTAAGTGCACACAGAGAAGAGAATGTTGATTCGCCAAAACAGCTGAAAAGATTACATGAAACCCTGAATAAGATAGCGAAAAAGTATGATTTACCAGTTATTGTCTCTACTCACCCAAGAACAAAGAAACAAATAGAGGCAAATAACTTACTTTTCCACGAAAACGTTTCTCTTATGGCGCCCCTTGGGTTCCATGACTATAACTGCCTACAAAAGAATGCAAAGGTGGTGATTTCAGATAGTGGCACAATCAACGAAGAATCCTCAATCCAAAACTTCCCTGCTCTAAACATTAGAGAGGCTCATGAGAGACCAGAAGCGATGGAAGAAGCTTCGGTCATGATGGTAGGGCTTGGTTATGAGCGTGTCCTTCAGGGGCTGAGTATTTTGGAAAGCCAACCTGTTGGTAGTGAGCGACTATTGAGGCCTGTCGCTGACTATAGCATGCCTAACGTCTCCGATAAGGTTGTACGTATAATTGTATCTTATACAGATTACGTTAACCGTGTGGTTTGGAAACAGTATTGATGCATCTGGCTCTAATTATTGATGACTACTTGCCAAACAGTACACGTATTGGCGCCAAGATGTTTCATGAACTTGCAGTTGAGCTTAAAAACAAAGGCCATGCAGTAACAGTCATCACACCAGACGAGAATCAGACGGCATCTGTAGTTATTGATGATCTAGATGGTATTCGCATCTGGAGGTTTAAATCTGGGGCGATTAAAGATACCAATAAAATTTTCAGGGCCATCAATGAGTCTTTCTTGTCATACAGGGCGTGGTCTTCGATAAAGAAACTGATTAAAAGCGATAGCTTTGACGGCGTTGTATATTATTCTCCCTCGATTTTTTGGGGAGGAATTGTCAAAAAAATTAAAAAACGTTGCCAGTGTCGCTCTTATCTAGTTCTTCGTGACTTATTTCCACAATGGGTAATTGATGCTGGAATGATCAAGCCTGGCTCGATAATTGAGAAATATTTCAGGCATTTCGAAAGTACATCCTATGAGCAAGCCGATTTGATCGGGTTGATGTCTGAACGGAATATCGAGTGTTTTCAACAAGCTAATGGCAACCATAAATTTGATGTTGAGCTACTTCGCAATTGGACCAGTGTTACCAATGTAAATATTAGCCGCACAGGAGCTGAGTCATATCGACAACGCTTAGGTCTAGCAGGCAAGCTCATATACTTCTATGGCGGAAACATTGGTCATGCGCAGGATATGGCCAATTTGATGCGTTTGGCAAAAAACATGTCAACATTACCAGATGCCCATTTCCTTTTTGTAGGTCAAGGAGATGAGGTAGAGTTGATCAACAACCTTGCGGAAGAATGGAAACTGAAAAATTTCACTTACTTACCTTCCGTTAATCAAAATGAATTTAAGCAGATTTTATCTGAGGTCGATGTTGGACTTTTTTCATTATCCAAATTACATACGACGCATAATTTTCCAGGAAAAATATTGGGTTATATGAATGAATCTTTACCAATCTTGGGAAGCGTAAATAGTAATAATGATTTAATGCCAATGATAAATAATAACGAAGCGGGTTACATTCATATTAATGGTGAAGATGATGCATTATTATCATCCGCAGTCAATTTATATAACAATATAGAATTACGCACAGAGTTAGGCAATAATTCTCGAAAATTAATCGATAAAGAGTTCTCTGTAGAAATGGCTTCTATAAAGATAGTATCTTCATTAAGAAGCGACATATAAGGAAAATTTAATGGCTTTACATACTGATGATATGACCCCCGAAAATTTTGTAATCACAGAGGATTCACTAGGGGAGAAAGTTAAGAAATTAATCAGGCGTACGGTTTACCCCATTTATCTTAAATCCCGAAAAAATGCGTTGGAAAAAAATTACGCACACGTAAAGAACATTGGTTTTGATGAACTCTTTCTGGGTCAACGTGGAAACGATTACGATGCCCATAGAAGGCGTGTAAATAAAATTAAGTCCATTGAAGGCTCAACCGTTCTGATTCTGGGTATCGGCACAGGAAGGGATCTAGAAAGCTGGCTTAGATTCAATCCTAAGAAAATCATCGCAGTTGACTACTTTAACTATGAGAAAGCATGGAATAAGAGAAAAGAGCAATATAAAGAAAAATACGATACAAAAATCGAGTTCGTCCAGTCTGATATCATTGAGATGAAAAAAATCGAAGATAACAGTATTGATATTATTGGTTCAGACGCAGTATTCGAGCATATTAATAAGTTTCATCAAGCCATAGATGAACTCAAAAGAGTTCTAAAGGTTGGAGGCATTTTATACTCTAACTTTGGTCCGTTATGGTACTCTTGGGGTGGTGACCACATTTCCGGATCAGATGAATTTGTAAATGGGTACAATCATATCTCGCTTGATAAAGATGCATATGAAAGTTATCTAGATGGATTTGGTGAGTTTACTCACAGTGAAAACGATGGGCGAACTTGGATTAGAAATAATTTATTTTCTTACCTTAAACCCAATGAGTACCTAGATATTATCGGGAGTAAACTTAATAGAAAATACGTTTCATGCATAATAGATGAAAATGCGGTCAAATTTAAACTAAACCATAATGAAAAATTTGAAAACCTAGCTAAAAAACATCGAGAAGAGAATCTGATTGTTTCGGGTATTACTATTATTTATGAAAAGTAATAAAAGTTTCATAATATCTCTATTTACAGTTGTTGTTCCAATTATATTTCAACTTCTGTATGTCCGTACAGTCTCGTACAGTGTGGACTCAAATATATTTGGGGACTTTGTAATACTAAGTTCTCTTATTTATGGTTTGTCTCAAATCTTCCTCTCTATTCCGGGGCAGGCGTTCTCTCGATTTTATAATACAGTTAAAGATAAAATCTATTTTGTAAATGAGTTTAGGACATATCTTATATTTGTAAATGCCTTTACCATATTGATGGTTTTGGTGTTTTATCTTTTTTATAGAGATAGATTTCAGTTAGATACTTATTTATATGTTTATGTGTTGTTTGTTTTTTTTAATAATTACACATTTAATCAAAAAATATTCCTATTTTCTCTAGAAAGAAAGAAATACTTCATATTAAAAGTTTTGGAATCATTGGCTAAATTTATCTTTCCTCTGGTTACTTACTATTATTATGGGACTTTAAATTCATTTATATTGGGTATCTTGCTTGGATATGCTATTGCCTTAGTTTATCTTATTTTTTCTATGAAAAACTATCCGTTCAAAATAGAGTTTAATAGAGAAAATCAAAAGAAGTACCTATTATATTCCTATCCTATACTAATATCATCGATTTTTAGCTGGAGTATATCTTTTAGTGATCGATATTTTATAGACTACTATTTGACTACTAATGATGTAGCAATATACTCTATCCTTGTTCAGTTAGGCGGATTCGCACAAGTTTTAGGAATGATATATGGAATATATGTTAATCCTATAATTTTACGAGAACATGAAAAAAATAATGAGATTGGTTTTAAATTGTTAAATGAATATCTTTTTAAATTTTTTCTCATATTACTTGGTGTTGCGATATTTATATTTTTCATACCGACACAACTTTATACTCTAATCATCGAAGAGAGTGTAATTTCTGATAAAACATACTATTATAGTTTAATTGTTGTAATGGTTGGCGTAATATTGACAGTTTTTCAAACAGCGTTGTCAATGTATTTCGTTCTTTTGAAAAAACTGAACGTGCATGCAAAAATGTTTGCTGTCGCTTCAATTTTCAACTTCGCTCTGAATTTTTTCATTCCAACCTATGGAATAATAGCTGCAGCTTTTTCGACATTTATTGCATATCTTTCTTTAAATGTTTTTATTCTCTTTTGGGTTGTACGTCAGCCCAAAGTCATTACATCTGAATTGCGGTGATTTCACTTGAAATGTTAGCGTTTATTTTTTATAACTGGATATCGTAAATATAATGAAACTGAAATATAGTTATTCTAATGATAGGTTCAGTAAATTATCTATATTTGAACTTTGTGCTTCCTATAAAGCTTACTATTTTCTCATGTTCTTATCAGTCCCTCTCGCTATTGAGTTTTATGACTTATTCGTAGAGCCAGGATTTAAAGCAAAGTTTTTTTCGATGTTCTTTTTGGTTGAAAAAATTTACACCTATGAAGTATTAGCTTATCTGACATTAGGGTTATTATCATTTTGGATTGGAGAGATGTTAGCGCGTAAGTTAGCTATTAAACCAAGTACTTTACTAAGAGCGAGATGGTCCGCAGATAGGTTATATAAAGTATCTATTATTGTGTTCTTACTTGGATATGCAATAAAGGTACTAAGATATGTAACTAACGGTGTTAATTATCAAATGTATGCTTCCGGGACTATTAGCGGAAATCCAACTCTAACATTTTTTATTACACCAAATACTTTACACACATTGGCATTATTATTGTGTATTATCGGTTATTTTAGTTCCAAATATGAAGGCAGAGCACGAGATAAAGCATTATTTTTTTATACTGGTATAGCAATGGCACTTTTCTATTACTTAGGTGTTATGGACCTGGGTTCTAAGATGAAAATGCTTTCTCCGATTGTATGTATATTTATTGTTAAACTTTGTTATTTCCCTGAGAGACTAAGTGGAATAATTAAATCTGGAATTAAGTTAGTATTTTTAGCTTGTTTAATTTTTGCAGTAGATGGGATTAAAGATAATATTGCGCATGGCTCACACAAGGCTGAGGCAGAACAACCATTTATATACAAGCTATCACCATTTATCGTAAGAGTCTCTCAGGTACAGACTGTTACACAAATCGTTGAAAAAGATGAACAATATCTACTTGGAACGACATTTAGACAGTTCTTTGAAGAGTTAAAACCTAATAGTTTGCAGAATGAACCAACTATTAATGGTAATGAGTTTGGTCGTAAGTACAGAATCATTGGCCCTAATGATTATGTGACTGGAGTCGCTATTACCAACCCTGGTGAACTTTACTTAAACTTTGGTTTTATTGGGATTGCAATCGGTTTGTTTATACTTGGTTTACTCTACCGAATACTCTATACATATTTATCTAACTGTAATATGTTTTTCGTTTTAATCTATCCTGTAATCTGGGTATCGTTAATACATGGGGTGGAAAGCCAAGTATCTAGTGTATTGGCATTACTAGTCAAAAACTTTGTTATGATTTTTCTGATACACTTAACCTTAGTGAAATTCCGTACAAGCCGGTAATACTCTTGTTCTGTTGGTATTTTCGTTTATCGAGAAGTATACGCCTTTACTCTATTGGATGTAATGTCGGTTATTGTGGCTTTAAGTAACAGAATCTTAGATTTTGTAGAGCCACTTGAAAAGCTTGGACTTTAGATTAGGTTGTTTAAAGGGACTATGTGGTGAAGAAGATAACTGAAGGTGCTAATATAGTGTGATTTAGATAAATAATGAATATGTGATGTGTTTTCTAGATTTTAATTAGAGACTTGAGTTCGATGGAAAAACATAAAGTTGCGCTAATAACAGGTATAAATGGTCAAGATGGAAGCTTTTTAGCCGAACTTCTTTTAAGCAAAGGTTACAGGGTTCATGGCGTTGTTCGTAGGGGTGTAAAGGGTGATGATGTTAAATTAGCAAATATATCATCAATACTCGATCAAATATGTCTCCATGAGGCAAACCTAGATGAAAGTAAGTGTTTGGTGGAAATATTTAAAACAGTGTTGCCAGATGAATGTTATCACTTGTCGGCGTCAAGTTTCGTTAGTTACTCTTTTGACGGTGAACTGTCAGTTATGGAAAGTAATTTTAATCCGACCTACCATTTACTCACTTCAATTAAAAATTTCAAAAAGAGCTGTAAATTCTTTTTTGCGGGAAGCGCTGAAATGTTTGGTGATGCAATTGAATGCCCGCAATCAGAGACATCGGTGTTTAACCCCAAAACAATGTATGGAATATCCAAACTCTCAGCATACCACTTGGTGAGAAACTACCGAGAGAGAGAGAGTTTTTTCGCCTGCACTGGTATATTGTATAATCATGAAAGTGCGAGAAGACATACTCGCTTTGTTACTCGAAAGATAATATGTTCTGCTATTGACATTGCGCAAGGGCTTGAAACAGAGCTAAAATTGGGTAATTTGGATTCAAAAAGAGACTGGGGTTATGCACCAGACTATGTAGACGCTATGTACCTGATGCTTCAAAATGAGACACCAACGGATTATGTCATATCTACAGGTAAACTCCATAGTGTAAGGCAGTTTGTTGAAGCTGCATTTTCAGAGCTTGGACTCGACTATAGAGATTACGTGAAAACTGACCCTAAGTTTTACCGAGAGCCTGAAAAGGTAGATCTGTGTGGTGACAATCGCAAGATTGGGCGCGATTTAGGTTGGTATCCTAAAAAGTCTCTTGATGAAACAATTAAAGAGATGATAAATCTAGAGTTAAAAAATAGAGAGAATAATTGTGGAAAATAGAAAAGTTGCTTTGATTACCGGGATCACGGGACAGGATGGTTCATATTTAGCCGAGTTTCTGCTAGAAAAAGGTTATATGGTGCACGGTATTAAGCGTAGAAGCTCTCTATTCAATACTGATCGCATTGACCACCTATATAAAGGTGCACATGCTGATGATGAGAGACTAGTATTGCACCACGGTGATATGACGGACTCAATGAACTTGACCCGTATTATTGCAGAAGTTCAGCCAGACGAAATATACAATCTTGCAGCTATGTCTCATGTCGCCGTTTCATTTGAAACTCCTGAATATGTTTCTAATGCGGACGGTACCGGCACGCTAAGGATTTTGGAAGCGATCAGGCTACTTGGACTTGAGAAAAAAACTAAGGTCTATCAAGCCTCTACTTCAGAACTTTACGGTAAAGTGCAAGAAATCCCACAAAGTGAGACCACACCTTTCTATCCTCGTAGCCCTTATGCTGTAGCTAAGATGTACGCGTACTGGATTACGGTCAACTACCGTGAAGCGTATGATATTTTTGCTTGTAATGGCATTTTGTTTAACCATGAAAGCCCAGTACGCGGTGAAACTTTTGTCACTCGTAAAATTACGCGAGCGGCTTCAAAAATAGCGCTTGGTCTGCAAGACAAACTTTACTTAGGTAACTTAGATGCGAAGCGTGACTGGGGACATGCAAAGGATTATGTACGCATGATGTGGATGATCCTTCAGGCAGAAGCTCCGGAAGATTGGGTGATTGCAACGGGTCAAACAACTACCGTGAGAGATTTTGTTAGGTTTGCTTTCGCCTATGCTGGTATTAAGCTGAGGTTTGAAAATGAGGGTGTTGATGAAGTTGGTATCATCGAATCAGTTGATGCTGATATTGCTAGTGAGAGAAACATTGACACTTCTCACTTAAATGTAGGCGAAATTGTTGTTTGTGTGGATAAAGCTTATTTCCGTCCAACAGAAGTGGACTTACTTCTAGGTGATCCAACCAAAGCTGAGCAGAAACTTGGTTGGAAACGAGAGTTCAACCTGCAAGATTTGGTTGATGATATGATGGAAAGTGATCTCAAGCTAATGGCAAAAAGCCAGTATCTGCTAGACGGTGGATACCATGCTCCAAACCACTTCGAATAGGTAGAGGCCGAATGCTCGAAAACATTTACCATGATGGAATTCTGTTGTCGGTTATAATACGTGCGGAATACAAGTCTGAGGGGATCGAGTTTTTTACCCCAGATGACTATTCTCAGCAATTAGCGTATATGAATCGAGGTCAAGGACATGAAATCCTTCCTCATGTACATAATAAAGTGCACAGAGATGTGCACTTTACACAAGAAGTACTTGTCATAAAAAGTGGAAAAGTACGGGTCGATTATTACGATGACGATAAATCTTATTTGCTAAGTAAGATTGTAAAAACAGGTGATGTCGTGTTGTTAGCGTATGGTGGTCATGGTTTCAAAATGTTAGAAGACAGTGAAATTATTGAAGTAAAACAAGGGCCTTATGCTGGTGAAAATGACAAAGTGCGTTTTGAATCCATAAATGACTCAGATGTGGAATTTAAATAATGGTACCAGTGAATACGCCGTTACTTAATGGCAATGAAAAAAAATACTTAGCAGAGTGTGTAGAAACTGGCTGGATAAGCAGTGAAGGCCCGTTTATATCTAAATTTGAAGATAATATGGCCGCTTATGTAGGTAGGAAGCATGCAGTTGCCTGTTCGAACGGGTCTGCTGCTTTAGACATAGCGATAAAAGCCCTCGATCTAAAACCAGGCGATGAAGTGATTTTACCTACATTTACTATCATCTCTTGTATTCAGCCTATTGTACAACAAGGCTTAACGCCAGTTCTGGTGGATTGTGACCCTTATACTTTCAACATGCTTATAGAGAAAGTAGAAGAAAAAATTACGTCTAAAACCAGAGCGATAATGATCGCACATATCTATGGACTGACCGTTGATGTTGATCCTATTTTAGAGTTGGCTAATCAATACAACCTCAAAGTGATAGAAGATGCTGCTGAGATGCATGGTCAAGAATATAAGGGCAAACCATGCGGAAGTTTCGGTGATATCAGTATTTTTAGCTTCTATCCCAATAAGCATATAACCACCGGTGAAGGTGGGATGGTTATGACTGATGATGAGCACATTTATGAACGATCTAAACTTTTAAGAAACTTGTGTTTCACTCAAGACAGATTTGTTCATGAAGAGTTTGGTTGGAACTATCGTATGACTAATATGCAAGCAGCTTTAGGGGTTGCACAGTTGGAGCAGATTGACACGATAGTAGCTAAGAAACGTTGGATTGGCAGACGGTATAATGACTTGCTCGCAGATATAGATATGATTAATCTGCCAATTCCTGAAACCAGCTATTGTGAAAATATATACTGGGTTTATGCAATTACTTTGAAGGAAGAATACGGTAGAACGGCAAAAGAAATCATGAATGAGCTTGCCAAGCATAAAATAGGGACACGACCATTTTTTTATCCAATGCACAAACAGCCAGTATTGAATAATATGGGGCTATTTCTAGATGAAGATCTGGACAATAGTGTTGATGTCTACAATCGTGGATTCTACATTCCAAGTGGTCTTGCATTGACCGAAGAGGACATTTTAGAAGTATCTGAAGTTTTACATAAGGTACTGAAGTAGTGAAGAAAATTGTCTTGTTTTACAAGCGATTAGTGGAACCTGGTGGTGCTGAGCGCTTATTAATAAACGAATACCTGAGCTTCAAAAGATTAGGATACGATGTCGACATCGTATCCTTTGATATTAAAGACGAGGCACTCTTTGGAGAGGCCATTGATCCTAGTAACAAGATAGTGTTGGGGCAGCAGTGGTTTACCGCGATGCTAAACTATATTCGCTATATTAAGCATAATAAAGATGCGATCTATCTCTGTGCCTCCGGATTTATAGAAATGTATATAGCAAGTTTATTTGTTGACTACAAATATAATTTACATATACACCATCCTTCCTTTATGTCGTTTAATGAGACAGATAAATATTCTATATTTCAAATTAAGCATTTTGAATCAATGCTTAAAAGTAACTTTGGTGCTTCAAGGTTTAAAAGAATATATGAAGAAATGTCTTTCTTTGAAAAGATATATATCAACGCTAGAGCATTTTTTTCTATTCGTAGCATTAAGAAATCAGAAAATAATTTTGTATTGTCAGAATATGCTAAGAATGAAAAAAGTATATTATTTGGTATTGACTCTAACGTTTTGTGTGGTGCACTAAACGAATCTATTTTTGAGTATAAACCTAAAAAGGACTTCTCTAAGTATGCTTGTTACAAGCATAAGCTGTTATCCATCGCTAGGTTAGATGAAAACAAACGACTTGATGAGTTAATCGATGCTTTTTCTGACTTTATTAAAACTGAACCTGAGTCAATTTTATTAATTGGTGGTAGAGGCCCTGAACTCGAAAATTTACAAAAGCGGGTTCAAGATTTAGGAATTGAAAAAAATGTTGAGTTTTTAGGGTTTATTGCGGAAGAAGAACTATTTGACTGGTATTCTATAGCAGACTTGTTTGTTTCTATAGACTGGGCTGACTATAGAATTACTATGTACGAGGCACTGGTAATGGATACAAAAGTTGTTTTGAGTGACGAAACAGATGCAGACCCATTTTTATGTGACTCTAAATATTTATATATTACCAAACCAGACAAATTTAGCACGCTTTCTACCCTCTCATTAGCACTTAGAGAAGAACCTACAGTAAGTAAGCTGGAACTTAAAGAATATCTCAAAAAGTTCACTTGGCTTAACTACTGTAAGGAAATTTCCTGCGTCTTGGATAAAAGTAATGCTTAAGAAAGCTATCTTGAATTTGACTGTTTTTAAAAAAAGAATCTATCTACTAAAAAATAAGATAGATCTTTATGAAAGCATTAATAAAGATGCTGATATTTATAATCATCAGGTGACCAAATTTAATAGTGTTTGGAAGTACTGTTATGAAAACTTTGATTTTTATAAATATTGGAAAGAAGAGCATCAACTTCCCAACTCTGTAAATAGTGTTCAAGATATTAAAAGTTTTCCGAATTTAACCAAGCGAGATATTCAGATACATAAGGATCTAGTATTTAAAGACTTGGAAAATATTCAAACTATATCTACTGGGGGTAGTACCGGAGAACCCACGAAATATCCAACCAATAAACTACAAAAAGAGATAGAGTATGCTAATACTTATCTTGGTAAGCACTGGTGGGGAATTAAACCCTTAGACGGGATATTAATGTTTTGGGGACACTCGCATCTATTTGGTAATGGGCTGAAAGGCAAAATTAATTGTTACAAGAGATTGTTTTTTGATTTTTTAATTAATACAACAAGATTCAGTGCTTACAATATGACTGACTCTACACTTGTAAAAAATATTAGCGATATAAAAAATATTAATCCGACTGCAATTATTGGATATACTTCTATTATTTCTAAATTATCTAAGCTTATTGTTACAAATAACCTTCCAGTCGGAAAAAAATCCAAGTTAAAAGGAATAGTTTGTACTTCAGAAACAGTCAGTGACTATGATATAGAGATTGTGTCGCGTGCCTTTAACAGCAATGTGATTATCGAATATGGCATGGCAGAGTGCGGGGTTATTGCTTACTCAAAAGAGCAAACAAACAACCTGACTGTATTTTGGGATAGCTTCATCGCTACACAAGATAAAGATGGCATACTAAGTATTTCCACGCTCTACGATCGAGCTTTTCCGCTTATCAACTATAAAACTGACGATATTATCGAAGTCAAAGATATATACAATGATTCAGTGCTTTCGGTGGTCAAGATCCTAGGGCGTTCTAATGACTTGTTGAAGATCATAAATGATGGGAACACTGTGCAAGTGCACAGTGAGTTATTTACTCATCTAATGAAATCTCTTAATGGTGTGGTCAACTTTCAAATTATACAGAAGAAAGACTTATCTATTGTCATTAATTATGTCAGCCTGACAACTAATTTATCGATTGGCGAAGGTTTTTTTACTGAAATAGAGCGAGTATTTGGAAAGGTTGAAAGGAAACAATTTAATTTTTTTCAAGTTGAAGAAATTGAAAAAACTATTTCAGGAAAATCAAAGTGGGTGATCATTGAAAATGATTAAGAATATATTTTTTTCAATTATAGAGTATTTGATTATTAATGTTCCTGGTGGTTTAGGTCAGCGGATTCGTTATCAGTACTATAAGCGTCGTTTAAAAAAATGTGGTAAAAATGTAAGAATTGATATTGGTGTCATTATTCAGAATCCCGAGAATATAGAAGTAGGAGATGATGTATGGTTCCTTCCATATTCTATTATTACCTCCAGGCCTATTAATGAAAAAATAGACAACAGAATACTTATTAAAAAAGAAAAACCCCACCAAGATATTGAAATAGGTACCATTAAGATTGGTAATCAAGTTTCAATTGGTGCCTACAATATTATTCAAGGTTATGGTGGTATTACCATAAAGGATAGAGTTACGACGTCTGCGCGTGTTAGCCTTTACTCATTTTCTCATTATCCCAATGATCCTCAAAATCCGACTACGATCACTTACGCAAATTCAATGGTGAAAAGCGAGAATATATCCTGTATTGAATCACCACTTATTTTAGAAGAAGGGGTGTGGATTGGGTTGAATGTAATCATATTTGGTGGACTTGTTGGTAGAAATAGTTTTGTTTCGACCAATTCCGTTGTTTTGAAAAGCGTTGAAGAGAACAGCTACGCTGCTGGCAGCCCAGCAAAGAAAGTAAAAAATAGGTTTGTCGATGAAGAAGTATAAATTGGCTGTATATGCAATACATCCTATCATGTATCAAACTCCGATATTCAGAGAAATGGAGTCCTATATTGTTGATAATAAATTAGATATGGACCTAACTGTATTATATGGTGATGATTTATCTCTCAGAGATGTGTACTTCAAAGAAACTAATGTAACTTTTAAGCCTGATGTTCCTTTTTTGTTGGAAGGGTATAAGTACAAGTTTCTCAAAAACTATGCACGAGATTCTAGGGCTGGATTTTTATCAAGAGTAAATTTTAGCGTTTTCCAAGAGATAAAAAGTGAAAATTATGACGCCGTTTTGATTCATGGTTACGAAAGCCTGACTGCTTGGATGACATTAATTGCGGCAAAAATGAATAAAAAGAAAGTTATTTGGCGTGGTGAGTCAGTTTTAAGAGGTATCGAAAATGCTTCAAATATCAAACAACGAGTAAAGAGAGCGGTTCTTAAGAGATTTTTTGGCTATTGTGATTCTATTCTGTATAGTTGTTCTGGAAATAAAGAGTATTTGAGATTTTATGGTGTTGATGAAGAGAAGCTTTTTTCTATTCCTTGTGCTGTAAATAATGAATATTTTCAGGAACAAAAGCAACTCACCCTAAATAGTCAAGCGAGCTTAAAAGATGAGCTAGGGATTGATAAGGATAATATGGTGGTACTCTTTTCAGCAAGGTTTACACAGCGGAAAAGACCTCTAGATCTTTTGCAATCTCTTACCAAAATTGATCACTCAAAAATCACTGTGCTTTTTGTTGGAGACGGTCCGGAAAGAGCCAATATGGAATCGTTTTCTGCAGAACACAAAATAAATGCTGTTTTCGTAGGTTTTAGAAACCAAAGTGAAATATCTGCTTACTACGCTATTGCCGATATAAACATTGTTATATCAGATTATGACCCTTCTCCGAAAGCGATGAATGAGGCGATGAACTTCGCTTTGCCTGTTATTGTAACAGAGGTTGTAGGTACCGCAAGAGACCTAGTTTTTGACGAAGATAATGGATACGTAATATCTGTTGGCGATATTGATACATTATCTAAGAAAATTGATGGACTGCAGAAAGATAGAGAGCTTATTGAAAAAATGGGTCAACGATCTTTGGAGATTATTTCCGAGTGGAACTACAAATCAAATGTAATTGGGATATTGGACGCAATTGACTATGCTTCAAAAAAATGAATCACTGGAACTAACGCCAGTATTTAAATCTGGTGGAAACTACTTTTTTGGCTATTACGATAAGTCGCCTATTAGTGCCGACGGAACGAAACATTTAGCTTTAAGAGTTGACTCGTTTGATGATTTGCCTGATAAGCATATGACGGCTGAAATAGGTTATTTTGATTTGTCTTTGAATAGTGAACATTTCCATGTTTTGGCTCAGACAAAAACCTTTAATTGGCAACAAGGCTGTATGTTGCAGTGGTATGGTGACAAAAATACTAAAGTTATTTACAACGACTTAATCGATGGCCAGTTTTCTTCCGTTGTTTTAGATATAAATACTTTGGATAAGACTACCTTACCTCTATCAATATATACTCTTAGTAGTGATAGCTCCTTCGCATTGTGTATTGATAATGAAAGGCATCATTGGGTGAGAAGAGCTTACAGTTACGATGGGGTTAGCAACAACGAAAAGAATAAAAAGTTAGTGAAAGGTGATGGGGTTTATCATCTTGACACTCAGAGTGGCAAAGTCAAACAAATCATAGATATAGAGCAGTTGCTTGAAATCTCGCCACTTGAAAATATGCAAGGCGCGACACATTATGTAGAGCACTTAATGATAGCGCCAGGGAATACTCGTTTCGCTTTTTTTCATCGATGGAAGTTGGATGATGGTGGTATCTACGCTCGATTATATACGGCCAATGTCGATGGTAGTGACATTTATCTTCTTAATGACAGTGGCAGAATGAGTCATTACTGCTGGAAAAATGGTTATGAGTTATTTGGCTGGGGTGGTGTTCCCAACCACATTAATAAATTGAGAAAACATAAAAATATAGTAAAGCTGTTTATTAAGCCGCTATTGCCATTATATAAAAAGTTGGTGAAAGGTAATGCGATTGATGGTGCTTCAAAAATTAGTAGTTTGGTTACGGGTGACAGTTATATATTGTTCGAAGATAAGAGCAAAAAACGCTCTAAAGTACCGGTAGAATTACTTAATAAAGATGGTCATCCATCATACTGTCCTGTAGATTGCGATTGGATTATAACTGATACCTATCCAGATACAGATGGTTTAGCAAAGCTAATCTTATTTAACCAAAGCAGCAACCAAGTTATTGAACTGGGTTGTTTAAAGTCAATTAAAAAGTTTGATAATACGATAAACAGATGTGATCTACACCCTAAGTGGTCCTACGATGGGAAAAAGGTTTCTATTGATACAATGAATGATGGTGTGAGATCTGTTTACGTTTATGATGTGTCGGAGTTTATTAATGGTTAACACATTGAAATATAGTATTGTTGTACCTACTTATAATGAAGAAAATGATATCGAGGAAACACTTAACCATCTTGTTAACCTTGATTACGATAATTATGAAGTCTTAGTTGTTGACGATTCAAATGATAGTACACCAGATATAGTCCATAAGTATGTTAGTGATAAGCTCACCCTAATTAAACCTGAAGAGCGTAAGGGAAGAAGTGAAGCAAGGAATATTGGTATAAAAGCATCTTCAGGTGATGTTTTGGTCATTCTTAATGCTGATGTACACCTACCTATAGATTATTTAAAACGCATCGATGAACATTATAAGAATGGCTATGATGCCGTCGCTTGCTACAATCAAATCAAGAATATCGATGAATCGTACTCACGCTTTTTGGAGTTAAGAGCGTTAGATAGAGTTTATCGAGGTGTTTATCAGAAGCGTAAAGAAACAATAAAGTATTTTTGGACAGAAGGTTTTTCTGTCAAAAGAGATATGCTTCTTAAGACATCTTTATTTCCTTCAAATGAAATAGTACCTATTGTAGCTGGCGAAGATGTTAGGCTGATTGACGAGTTGAGGGAACAGAACTGCAATGGAATTTATGACGAGAGTATTGTCATCCCCCATATTGCACCTTCAACGTTCAAAGAGTTTTGGTATATCAGAGTTGGTCGCGGGGAAGGAACTCCTCAGGTAAGACGTTTTATTGATCGTTGGTCATTTTCGAAGATCTTTGCATATGCCACTATGAAATTGGTAAAACGCGCTGTAGTGATATTCACTGTGGTACCGCTTATCTACGAAGGGTATAAATTGGCTAGACACTCTACTAAAAATAAATGGTTGGAAACTGGGGCAATGTCCTACGTGTATGCATTAGAGCAAATCGCACTTTGCTACGGAGAGTTTAAGTCATTTTTTAATGTTTACAAAAAAACAAAGGGTAGAGTCTAATGAGAGTCAATATCGTAGTAGGCACTCGATTTCAGGCAGCGCTACTTGCTAGAACGCTTCTTAAACATAAAAAGGATGTACACGTTTATTCATCGTCTCCAGAAAAGAAATGGTGCCTCGAAGAGGATAAAGTCAAGCGAGTTCATTTTGTACCTTTAGTTGCGAATATTTTTACTGCATTAACCAAAATTTTACTACCAAACTCATTAAGAGAGGCTAGCGTCAAGCTGTTCGATTTGATGACGAGTTTGGTTATGAGAAAAGCAGATATCGTTCATGTCTGGTCGTCATTTGGCCTATATACTATCAAGAAAGCAAAGAAAAATGGCTCGATAGTCTTTGTAGAAAAATCTTGTCCACATCCACACTTTCAAAACAAGCTACTCAATGAAGAAGCTAAAAGGCTTGGCATTGAGCGGAAACAGTATAGCGAATCGTTTGATAAGCGTGCCATTCAAGAGTTTGAGCTCGCTGATAAAATCATTGTTTGTTCAAACTATACTCTTGAAACATTTTTATCTGAAGGTATTTCTAGGGATAAGCTATACAATGTGGCACTAGACGCGAATTTTACTCCAAAACGTACATATAATCGTAATTTTAATAAAGACGATTTCGTTGTTGGAATGGTTGGTGGAAGTGTTATTAGAAAAGGTTTCTTGTATTTACTTCAGGCATGGAAGGAACTCGATATACCCAATAAGAAGTTACTATTAAAAGCTTCCATGAATGACCTTAAGCAAGTTGATTGTATCTGGTCTCTTATTGAGGGTGATGACACCATAGAGATACTTGGATACCAAAAAGACATGGAAGATTTTTATGAGAGATGCGATCTTTTCGTACTTCCATCGATAGATGAAGGTTTTGGCATGGTGGTCTTTGAAGCTCTGGCCTGCTCGTTACCAGTAATCGTAACAAAAAATGTGGGTGCGGGGGACTTTCTTACGGATGGATGTGAATCATTTATTGTAGATATTCGCGACTCAGAGCAGATTCGTGAAAAAATAGCTCTGCTTAATGGCGATAGAGAGTTGATGAAAGTTATGAGCAACAATGCCAAAAAAACTTTTGATGAATATCAGGTTAGATCTGATAATTATACTAATAGAGTGCTAAAGCTATATGAGCAAGACTAGTGGTTTTTATTATTAATTAACAAAAACTATGAATAATTAGTATTTTTTGGGTGGTTATAACTTTGATGCTTGCTTTCCTTTACAATAAGATGGATATATTACATTGAAAGTTCTTGTTTTTACCAATCATTACCTTCCCGGTTATAAGGCTGGCGGTCCGATTAAATCCATTTCTAACTTGTGTGATGAGTTGAAAGATAAAGTGAATATTAATGTTGTGACCACTAATCATGATTTTAATGATTCAAGACCTTATTCAAATATTAATTTTGATGAGCCTGTCTCTCTCAATGGTTATAAAGTAACATATATGTCTAAAGTTACTTTATTGAGGGTAAAAAAACAAATAGAAAAAATATCTCCTGATTCCATATATCTGAATAGCTTTTTCTCTAAGTTTACTAGATTAGTTTTAACTTTGAGTTACTTGGGTTTAATTAACTGTAAGATCATACTAGCTCCGAGAGGCGAGTTGTCTCAAGGGGCGTTGTCTATTAAAAGCAGAAAGAAAAATACTTATATCGTATTTGCTAGATTTATTAAAATAATCAACGAAAGAGTTATATTTCATGCGACTGAAGAAAATGAACGGAAAGAAATAAATCAAAGGTTTGATAATGAAGTTTTTGTTCTTCCTAATATATCCTCATCACTGTTACCGATAAATAAAAAGAACAAAGTGAAAGGAAAACTAAAGATAGTTTTTTTGTCCAGGATATCTGAAAAGAAAAACTTAAATTTTGCATTAGAAGTCCTCAATAAGCTTGATAGCATTGATAACGATGAAGTAGTGTTCGATATTTTTGGTACGCAAGAAGATATGTCGTACTGGGCTGTTTGCGAAAGTCTAATGAAAAAATTCAAGCATATTAAAGTAAACTACAAGGGGACTGTGCAGCCTTCTGAAGTGCATAAGACACTCGAAAGCTATCATGCGTTCTTCTTGCCGACCTTGGGAGAGAACTACGGTCATGCAATTGTTGAAGCGATGCAGGCAGGAGTGGTACCCTTGATTAGTGATAAGACACCTTGGAATGAGATAGAAGAGCTTGGTATAGGTAGAGCTATAAATTTAAACAATACTGAAGAGTTTAAAAGAGAAATATTCAGGCTTACAATGATGGATAATGAAACTTTTCATGAGTGTTCTAATAATGTTAGAGACTATATCAGTAATAAACTGGCAGATAGCGATATAGTCAATAAGTACTATAGTATTTTTAGTTCTAATTGATTAGCGTGGTTTAGTAGGTTATTAAGTCTTCGATTCTTAAATCTTGCTCGAAATTGTTGACTCTTACTTCAGTCAAAACACAATGAGTAAAGTAAGATATCTATTTGAAAAATTTAAGATTAAATATGAGTGATAAAATTTTGCCTGTGGTAATGGCTGGAGGGTCAGGTTCTCGCCTTTGGCCAATGTCCAGGACACATTTCCCCAAACAGTTTCTTTCGTTGACTGGCGAAGCGAGCATGCTTCAAGAGACTATTAATAGACTGAAAGGATTGGAGCACTTACCTTCTTGTCTGATTTGTAATCAAGAGCATAGATTCTTGGTAGCAGAGCAGTTGAATCAGATGAATATCCCGCATGGTGGAATTATATTAGAACCTGTAGGGCGAAACACAGCCCCTGCTGTGGCGTTAGCTGCATTTAAAGCAATTCAAGCTGGCGATGACCCTCTTTTGCTAGTTCTGGCAGCGGACCACCTTATAAAGGACACAGAAGCATTCCAGCGCTCGGTCGAAGAGGCTACTAGTCTCGCGAATGAGGGATACCTAGTGACATTTGGAATCGTACCGACGGCCGCAGAAACAGGTTATGGGTACATCAAAAGAGGACAGGGTCATGCTGGTTCGCTAGCATTTGATGTCAATTCTTTTGTTGAAAAACCCGACCTAGAGACGGCGAAAAATTATTTAAAGGAAGGTAGCTATTATTGGAATAGTGGAATGTTTATGTTTAAGGCTTCTAAATTTTTAAGTGAGCTTAAACTATTCCGACCTGATATTTATAAGGTAGCAGAGCGGTCTCTAGCAGGAGCATCAGTGGATCTTGACTTTATTCGTGTTCCAGAAAAGGAGTTCAGTCAGTGTCCTGATGATTCGATTGACTATGCTGTTATGGAGAAAACACAAAGAGCTAAAGTAGTCCCAATGGACGCTGGGTGGAGTGATGTTGGTGCTTGGTCTTCCTTATGGGAGGTGGCGGAAAAAGATGAATCGGGTAACGTTTTATCTTCAGATGTGATTTCTATTAATAGTAAAAATAACTACGTGTTAGCTCCTAAGCGTTTGGTCGCGACAATTGGCGTGAGTGATCTAGTGATTGTTGATACAGAAGACGCGCTTCTAGTCGCAAAAAGGGACGAAGTGCAAAAAAACAAAGCTGTAGTAAACCAACTCAAGAGTCTGAATAGATCAGAGCATGTTAGTCACCGACAGGTCTACCGACCGTGGGGGCATCACGAACAAATAGCTGAGGGTGAGCGCTATCATGTCAAGAAAGTTTTGGTCAAGCCGGGAGAGAAAACGGCAAAGCAAATTCATTATCATCGCTCGGAGCACTGGGTCGTTGTTTCTGGAACTGCCAGAGTCCATAAGGGAGATAAAAGCACTATCGTTAGTGAAAACGAGTCTATCTATATTCCAGTTGGTGTGTTGCACAGTTTTGAGAATCCCGGAAAAGTACCTCTAGAGATCATAGAGGTTAGGACTGGTGGTTACCTAGAAGAGGATGATATAGTTCGTGTAGATTACGTTGGCGAAGGCTATTAAGTTTTGATAGCGTTAGACGTTAACTTTGTACAAAGAGAGGCAGCGGTGAGCTGCCTCATTAATGTTTTTTGATTCTTTATCGGAGATGTTGTGAGCGAGAAAGAAATTCAGGTATCCACCAAGCATAAAGCTACTCCTGAGAAACTAACAGATTTTAATGAAGATGAAATCGAACTCGATATTAAAGCTGGCATATTAGCTATATGGGAAGATAGGTTAACCGTATTTATTAGTGTTTTCTTGATAACTTCTGGAATATTATTATATTTTTACAATCAACCAGATAGTTATCACGCATCAGCAAAATTAGAGATTAATAGAAACTTTTATGGCACTGAAAGTATCAGTTTGCCTGTCGTTACAAACGATATTTTGAGTCAAAGTTTTATTGAAAACTATCTAAGCAATTCAGAAGAAGTTATTAATATGGATATGTTTGAATATGCCTCTGTTACCTATTCTTTGGATGATATTTATATTGAAAATTTTGGTGCCACCAAAGATACTGCGTTAAGTCCAGTTATATTGCTATATAAAAATCTAAATATTGCACTCAAGAATAAAGAGATTCGTGATTTAGAAATCGCTATTGATTCTACCAAGTCATTAGTTGATAAGCCGGGAAGAGAAAAAGTTCAGGATTATATCGAAACTGTGTATATACAGCAGCTATATAAGAAGGATATCCTCGAAAACTCGAAATCTGAATTGGTTCAAGGCCTACTTCCACCAGAAACCGAGAAGGTCGATAAGCATTTAGGACGCTTAGCTACTTTAGGTTTATTTATCGGAATGTTTGTTGGGATCTTAATTTCAATATTAAGAATTTCATACCGTAATATTTTGGAGAAGTAAAATTATGGCCTCTCATACTCCGTATTTCAATTTTTGGGCGTGTGAGGGATTATGAATATCGAAACTCTCGATCCGATAAAGCTCCCCCTTGTATCGCGCTTGTATAAAGTTCACTATCCTTCAGGCAAGGCTAAAAAGGATGAGTTGACCATTGTTGGCTCCATTGAGCAGCAAATCGTCTCACTGGTTCGTTTTAGAAATATTGAGCAATTCCGTTTGCTAACAGGAATGCTAGTGATACCAGAGCACAGGGGAAGCGGCTTAGGTCATCAGTTGATGGGTTACTGCGCTCAGTATGTTTTATCGGAGCATGACTTCTGTTTTGCCTACGCGAATCTAGAAACATTTTATGCTCAACATAACTTCAAGACGATTGACGCGAGTCAGTTACCTAGCTCGCTAAGAGGACTGTTTGAACGTTATAGCCTTAAGAAGCAACTCGTAGCGATGAAGTATGTCAAACCATCTCAGTAGAGTGTTTTACAACGCTACCGTTAGTAGAACGAATCGTCCACGAAATATTTAACCACGATTATACATTATGTAGTCTCATAATTGAGAGATTAGGGTCGACGTGTTTCATTTCTCATATCCTTCATCTATGCTCTCTCTATGGTGTTGATAGAATTGTCATCACTAAGGAGCAATAATGAGCGCAACATTAATCAATCAAACCTTACCCACTTTTGATGAGCTAATGGCTTTGGCACAAGATAACCCTGAGGCCTTTAATCGTTTTAAAAAAGATATGTGTGAAGAGATGATTCAGTCTGCTTCTGAAGATATGCAAGGTAGGTTATGGGCACAGCAGAGCCATATTGATCGTGTTGTCAGAAGCTGCAAAAACCCCAACCATGCCAACGTAGTGCTTATGCGTGAGCTTGTTTCCCAGATGGTAAAGTTTCAAGATATACTTGATGGTGATGTGAGTGAAGAAGAATCTCGGAATACTGCTCAGATCATTCCTTTGGACGAATGGCGATAGAAAGGTTGTTTTAGCTCAGTGCTTCTGAAAGCTAGTGCAATCATCATTTATCGATTCTTCTCTGAACCAGATCACAAAAATCCACACACCTCCCCCTTGGGTTTCCCTACTTTGTCCCTCATATAGTTAGCACAAGACTTTGAAGCCTTGTGCTTTCGCGCAATGCAATTATCAAACAACATGGAAATTTTCAGGAGAGACGACCGATGAACATTCGTCCATTACACGACCGAGTTATCGTAGAACGCCAAGAAGTTGAGTCTAAATCAGCGGGTGGTATTGTTCTGACTGGTTCTGCTGCAGAGAAATCAACTCGCGGCGTAATTCTAGCTGTAGGTAAAGGCCGCATTCTAGAAAACGGTACTGTGCTACCGTTGGACGTTAAAGTTGGCGACACTGTTATCTTCGCTGAAGGTTACGGTACTAAGACTGAAAAAATCGATGGTAAAGAAGTGCTAGTTATGTCGGAAAACGACATCATGGCAATCGTTGAATAATAGCAATCATTGAGTAATTTTTTGCTCAGATTCAGCTGAAAACCAAAACAAAGAATTTAGAAAAGGAAACTAAAGATGGCTGCTAAAGAAGTTAAATTTGGTAACGATGCACGTGTAAAAATGCTAGAAGGTGTAAACGTTCTGGCTGACGCGGTAAAAGTCACACTAGGTCCTAAAGGCCGTAACGTAGTTCTAGACAAATCTTTTGGTGCACCAACGATTACTAAAGATGGTGTATCTGTAGCGCGTGAAATCGAACTTGAAGACAAGTTCCAAAACATGGGCGCACAAATGGTTAAAGAAGTAGCGTCTCAAGCAAACGACGCTGCGGGTGACGGTACAACAACTGCAACAGTACTTGCTCAAGCTATCGTTAACGAAGGCCTGAAAGCGGTTGCTGCTGGCATGAACCCAATGGATCTCAAACGTGGCATCGACAAAGCAGTTGTTGCTGCTGTTGAAGAGCTAAAAGCGCTTTCAGTCCCATGTGAAGACACTAAGGCGATTGCTCAGGTAGGTACTATCTCTGCAAACTCCGATTCAAGCGTAGGTAACATCATTGCTGAAGCGATGGAGAAAGTAGGTCGTGATGGTGTTATCACGGTTGAAGAAGGTCAAGCTCTACAAGATGAGTTAGATGTTGTTGAAGGTATGCAGTTCGACCGCGGTTATCTATCACCTTACTTCATCAACAACCAAGAAGCAGGTTCTGTTGACCTTGAAAACCCATTCATTCTTCTGATCGACAAGAAAGTTTCTAACATTCGCGAACTTCTTCCGACTCTAGAAGCGGTAGCAAAAGCATCTCGTCCACTTCTGATTATCGCTGAAGATGTAGAAGGCGAAGCGCTAGCAACTCTAGTTGTGAACAACATGCGTGGCATCGTGAAAGTAGCGGCTGTTAAGGCGCCTGGTTTTGGTGACCGTCGTAAAGCTATGCTACAAGACATCGCTATCCTAACGGGCGGTACAGTAATTTCTGAAGAAGTAGGTCTAGAGCTGGAAAAAGTAGTTCTAGAAGACCTAGGTCAAGCGAAGCGTGTTGCTATCACTAAAGAAAACACAACTATCATCGATGGCATTGGTGAAGAAGCAATGATCTCTGGTCGTGTTGCTCAAATCCGCCAGCAAATCGAAGAAGCGACTTCAGACTATGACAAAGAGAAGCTGCAAGAGCGCGTTGCTAAACTAGCAGGCGGTGTTGCAGTAATCAAAGTTGGCGCTGCGACTGAAGTTGAAATGAAAGAAAAGAAAGATCGTGTAGAAGATGCTCTACACGCGACTCGCGCTGCGGTTGAAGAAGGCGTAGTAGCTGGTGGTGGTGTAGCACTGATCCGCGCAGCTTCTAAGATCACTGAACTTCAAGGTGATAACGAAGAGCAAAACGTTGGTATCCGCGTTGCACTTCGTGCAATGGAAGCACCAATCCGTCAAATCACTACAAACGCTGGTGACGAAGAGTCAGTGGTAGCGAACAACGTGAAAGGTGGAGAAGGTTCTTACGGCTACAACGCAGCAACGGGTGAGTATGGCGACATGCTTGAGATGGGTATCCTAGACCCAACAAAAGTAACTCGTTCTGCACTTCAGTTTGCGGCATCAGTTGCTGGCCTAATGATCACAACAGAAGCGATGGTTACGGATCTACCTCAGAAAGATGCACCTGCGATGCCTGATATGGGTGGCATGGGTGGCATGGGTGGTATGGGCGGTATGATGTAATTACCCGTAAGCTACTTAGCTTAATAAGTAAAAACGGAGACTTTGGTCTCCGTTTTGTTTTGCCACAAAATAGCTTAGACATCGGTGTTAACAGTAACTCCTACCTGTATGTGGTGTTATTATGTCTAGGTTTTCTAATGCAAATGGAAAGAGAGCTGACTCTTCCATCAATATATAACGGAGTGCGTTGTGAAAGTTGCGGTTGTTGGTACAGGTTATGTTGGTCTATCAAATGCGATGTTGTTAGCTCAAAATCATGAAGTTGTTGCTTTAGATGTGATTGAGCAAAAAGTGGAGCTGTTGAATAACAAAGTATCCCCGATTGTTGATACCGAAATAGAAGACTTTTTGGCAAATAAGTCATTAGACTTCGAAGCAACGACAGATCGGGAATACGCTTATGCCGGTGCCAGATTTGTAGTTATAGCTACACCAACAGACTATGATCCAGAGACCAATTACTTTAACACTTCATCAGTAGAATCTGTTATTAAAGATGTGATGGAAATAAACCCTCAAGCAGTTATGGTTATCAAGTCTACTGTACCCGTTGGGTATACAGAGAGAGTTAAGCAAGACCTGCAATGTAATAATCTCATTTTTTCACCAGAGTTTCTACGAGAAGGTAAAGCGCTTCATGATAACCTATATCCCTCGAGAATTATTGTCGGCGAGCAGAGTGATCGTGCTCGAGAGTTTGCAAAATTACTTATCGAAGGAGCCAAAAAGCAAGATATTGAAGTGTTATTAACCAACTCGACAGAAGCTGAAGCTGTGAAGTTATTCTCTAACACTTACCTTGCAATGCGTGTGGCATATTTTAATGAGTTAGATTCATATGCAGAAGCACATGGTTTAGATGCTCGTCAGATAATACAAGGTGTCGGATTAGACCCTAGAATTGGTAATCATTACAATAATCCTTCATTTGGGTATGGTGGGTATTGTTTACCTAAAGATACGAAACAACTTTTAGCTAACTACGAAGATGTTCCTAACAATATAATCGGAGCGATAGTTGATGCTAACCGTACACGTAAAGATTATATTGCTGACTCGATTTTGAAACGAAATCCAAAAGTTGTAGGTATTTATCGGTTAATAATGAAGGCAGGTTCTGATAACTTCCGCGCTTCATCGATACAAGGCATTATGAAGCGTTTGAAAGCCAAAGGTATTACTGTGGTTGTGTATGAGCCAGTGCTAGAAGAGGATGAGTTCTTCCATTCGGAAGTTGTACGAGATATAGACGCCTTTAAATTGAAATCTGATGTGATCGTTTCAAATAGGATGGCGGATGAGCTCCTTGATGTTGCTGATAAAGTTTATACAAGAGATCTGTTTGGCTCTGACTCTTAGTCAAAGTAGTTATTCAAACGGAGCCTTTAGGCTCCGTTTTCGTATCTGAGTTCTGTGCTATAGGTTTTTATCTACTCACCGACAATACCTTCTAACCTAGAGAATAATCTCTCTTACTTCTGCATCTTTGCGCTCAAGATAATGAGTGGACTTAATACGGCGAATGGTACGGCAGTGGCCACGGATAAGCAGTGTTTCTGTGGTGGCAATGTTACCTTGGCGAGTGATGCCATCGAGCAGATCACCTTTAGTAATACCAGTTGCTGAGAAGACTACATTATCACTCTTGGCCATGTCTTCCATGGTGAGTACGACATTTGCTTCTACGCCCATTTCTTTACAACGTGTTAGCTCTGCTGTGCCATAAATGCGGTTTTCTTCTGTATCGCCTTTGACTTCATGACGAGGCAGTAAACGGCCATGCATGTCACCATCCAGAGCGCGGATGACTGCAGCAGACACCACCCCTTCAGGTGCGCCGCCAATGCTGTACATAGCATCAACTTCGCTGTCAGGCATACATGTCAGAATCGAAGCGGCCACATCGCCATCTGGTACGGCAAACACACGTACTCCCATTGCCTGCATCTCTGCAATCACTTGGTTATGGCGTGGCTTAGCTAGTGTAATGACGACCAGCGTATCTAGCGTTTTATTCAACGCTTGAGCGATATTCTCTAGATTGTCTTTCAGTGGCTTATTAAGGTCGATACAGCCTTTCGCTCCTGGACCTACGACCAACTTTTCCATGTACATGTCAGGTGCTTTTAGGAAGCTGCCTTTCTCTCCAGCTGCGAGTACTGCTAACGCATTTGATTGCCCCATAGCTGTCATACGTGTGCCTTCAATGGGATCGACTGCAATATCGACTTCATCACCGCCGATTCCGACGTTTTCACCAATGTACAGCATAGGCGCATCATCAATCTCGCCTTCACCAATCACAATTTCACCGCTGATATCGGTCTTGTTGAGCAGGATTCGCATCACTTCAACGGCAGCACCGTCGGCCGCATTTTTGTCACCACGCCCTAGCCATTTATAACCAGCCAATGCGGCGCCTTCTGTTACTCGGGAAAATGCCATTGCCAAATCGCGTTTCATGATGACTCCAAATATAGAGAATAAGGGGAATGAATTAAACGCGCAGGATTTTAGCATAGTTGTAAGTAAACGTTTGCCATTTTCGCTCAGCGGAATTGAACTCGATCAAAATGAGGTGAAAATCGACAAAAAATTTGGCCTCAGCGCTTCTCCGTCAGTGCATTGTCAATGTATGCTGTTTTTTTGACCGAATGGTGCGAAATATAGAATATAGGGCGTGTTTATCACTCTCTGCCTGAGTAGAATGAGGACATTAGGTGGAGAAAGCTCTTCACAATAACCGGACAATACAAGGTAGGCTAAGATGTCTTTTGAAGTACTAGAAAAACTAGAAGCGAAAATCCAAACTGCAGTTGACACCATTGCACTTCTACAAATGGAAGTGGAAGAGCTGAAAGAAGAAAAAGAGAAGCTGGCAGTAGAAGCAAATGAACTTCGTTCTAGCCGTGAAGAGATCGAACAAAAAGCGCAGCAGATGCAACAAGAGCATTCTGCTTGGCAGGAGCGTATTCGTAGCTTGCTAGGTAAAATGGACGAAGTAGAGTAAGCATCGTCTAATGACAAAAAGGGTAGCCATGGCTACCCTTTTTACGTTTTTAGAGGAATAGTGAGTGTTCAGGTTACACCTGAGGGCGCACGCCTAACGTATGGCACAGCGCGTAGGTCATTTCTGCACGGTTCAGTGTGTAGAAGTGGAAGTCTTTCACACCTTCACGGCTCAGCACTCGAATCATGTCGATGGCTTGGCTTGCTCCAACCAGCTGGCGCGTTGTCGGGTCATCATCCAAGCCCTCAAACTGTTTCGCCATCCAGCTTGGTACTTTAACATTGTTCTGAGCGGCAAAGCGTGACGCTTGCTTAAAGTTTGAAACAGGTAAAATACCCGGTACGATTTCAACGTCGATGCCTGCTGCGACACAGCGGTCACGGAAACGAAGATAGCTTTCAACGTCAAAGAAGAACTGAGTAATAGCGCGGTTTGCGCCTGCATCTACTTTACGTTTGAGGTTAAGTAGATCCGCCTGCGCACTTTTGGCTTCTGGGTGCACTTCTGGGAAAGCGGCAACAGAGATATCAAAATCGTGACGCTCTTTCAGCAGCTTCACCAGATCGGAGGCGTACATTTCTGGCTTACCGCCTCCCGGTGGGATGTCACCACGCAGCGCGACGATGCTCTGAATACCGTTTGCCCAGTAATCATCAGCAATGCGTGCTAGCTCTTCACGTGACGCGTCAATACATGTTAGATGAGGAGCGGCAATTAGCCCTGTTTCAGCTTTAATTTCTTTAATGATGGAATGTGTGCGGTCACGTTCACCTGAGTTCGCACCGTAAGTGACGGAAACGAATTTAGGCTTTAGCGTTTTGAGGCGATGGACTGAGTTCCATAGGGTTTCTTCCATCTTTTCACTGCTGGGTGGAAAAAACTCAAATGACACATTGATGTTGTCAGAAAGTTCCGCAATATTCTGGTTTAAGGCATCTATATGGCCGGCGTGCGTATATCCCATCTTACTCTCTCCATGTGGCAATTGGACCACAAAACTCAAATCCTCAAATCGACGTTTAGACGTCTATATGTCCACAGGATGTATTGAATACGATTTAAAGTCAACAGTGCGATTATGAATTTTTTTCAAGTTAAATATTAGACGTTTTCAACTTGATAGGTAATGGTATGACTGAGAAAGAAAAAGCGCAGCTAAGGGCTGCGCTTTATTCAATTATAAGAAGCTGGAAAGCAGGTTGAGGTCAGACTGAATTGCACCTGCGGTTACTTCTCGGCCTGCGCCGGGGCCGCGAATGACCAGTGGGTTATCCTTGTACCATTTGCTTTCGATGGCGAAGATGTTGTCACATGGCAGCAAGTTAGCCAGAGCATGTTCTTTACTTAGCGCTTCAACACCGACCGTTGCTGAACCGTTCTTCTCTAGTCTTGCGACATAGCGCAGTATCTTGTCTTCGCGCTGAGCTTTCTCTAAGCGCTCGGCTAACAGTTCACTTAATAGTTGGCTTTTATCGAGGAAATCGTCCAGCGACAGATCGGCAAGCTCAGCAGGAACCAGACTTTCCACCTTAACCGCTTCTGGTTCCAGATCGAGCCCGGCTTCACGCGCTAAAATAACTAGCTTACGCATTACATCAGAGCCATCCAGATCGCAGCGCGGGTCCGGTTCAGTCAAACCTTGCTGCCAAGCGAGATCCACTAGTTCTGCAAAAGGTACATTACCGTCATACTGCTGAAACAGCCAAGAAAGCGTGCCAGAGAAAATACCCGATAAAGCATGAATGTCATCGCCACTTTCACGTAAGTCCTTAACCGTGTGGTTAATCGGTAAACCAGCTCCGACAGTTGCATTGTAAAGCCAATGGCGGTTTATCTTGGCAAAGGCATCTTGCACCTGATGATAATAATCACTGGATGCGGAGCCAGCGACTTTGTTGGCAGAGATAAGGTGCATGCCTTGTTCTGCGATGTTCAGGTAGCGCTCGGCCAGTTGCTGGCTAGCCGTCACATCGAGCACAACGACATCATCGTAGCCCTGAATCGCGCCAAGCTTTCTTACCCACTCATCGCCTTGATACTCAATCGCTTCTTCTTCGTAGTGAGCGCTGACGGTGCTGGCATCAATACCTTTAGGATTGAACCAGTAGTTTTGACTGCCAACGACAGCAACCAGTTCGAAGTTCATGCCGCGACGTTTTTCCAGCTCTGCTTTTTGCTCAGCAAAAAGTTCAAGCCAGCTCGAGCCAATATTGCCTTTGCCACAAAGAGCAATGCCGACACGTTTTTGAGCTTGAAACAGCTGGCTGTGGATTGATTTGACCAGAACAGAAGTATCCGTACTGCGCAGTACAGCGACCAGACTTAATCCTGACTGAGATTCTGAAATAAACTCCACAGGAGAAGACTTAAGCTTCTGGTAGAAACCGTAGCAGTGGTTGGCATTTTTAGTTACGCCTGCACCAACTGCTGCAATCAACGAATAGCCTTCTTTGAGCTTGATTTCAGCTTCTATCGCGGCGTCTTGGAGGTATTCGAGTGCGCCGCCTGCAATCTCAGCGGTATACGCTAAGCGCAGCGTTTGTTGGTCTTCCTGTGTTTCATAGGTCAGTGGCTCAAGTTGAGCGCGTTTCAGCCCTGCAAGTGTTTCTTGTTCAAGGCGACTGAAATCGTGGCCAGAGGCAAAGTTGAGTTGGATAAGCAGCACTTCTTTCAATGAAGAAATGATTTTAGCGCCGCGACCTGAGGCCAGCACGCGTTCAATGCGTGTGGAGCCATCTTCTGGCTCATAGCTGCAACGCAGGTGTAAATCCATCGCACTTTGTGCGACCGGCTGAAGGGTGCGGCTGTGCAGGACTGGTGCCGCAAGTCGGGCTAATTCGCTGGCTTCGTCTAGGCGAAGCAATGGCAAAAGACACGCATCAGAGACTAAACGCGGGTCTGCGCTGTAGACACCCGCAACGTCACTCCAGATGGTCACGCGTTTTACTTCGGCTAGCGCACCAATGACAGTAGCTGAGTAATCTGAACCATTACGACCAAGCAGCACGGTATGGCCTTGCTCATCTTGTGCCATAAACCCTGTGATCACAACGCGGTGATGGGCGTGTTGAGCGAGCACTTCTTTGATCAGCGGATAGGAGGTGCCCCGTTCAACCTCAGGTTGTGTGCCGGCTTCGGCACGTAGGAAAGCTCTTGCATCCTGAGCGACGGCCTGTAGGTCATTTTGATTCAGTAATGCCGCCAGCAATCTAGAAGACCAAACCTCTCCGTGACCTAATACGGCTGCGCGCTCAGCAGTAGTTAAGGGAGCCGTTAGCTCACCCAGTGTGCTGAATTCGTCGTTGAGTGTGGCAAGAAGCTGCTGCTGGCTTTCACCTTGTAATAAGTCTTCGACCAGCTGTACCTGAAACTGACGTAATGACTGTAATGCTTCGTGGGCGAGGCGGCCGTCTTTGTTCAGCGAGTCTAAAAACTCAATCAAACGGTTGGTGGTCTTGCCTGCAGCAGAGACAACAACCAAATCTTCTTGATCAGAATACTCTTTGAGAATGTTAACTACGCGGCGGTAACATTCTGGGTCCGCGAGGCTACTGCCGCCAAATTTATGCAATTGACGCTGCTGGCTCATGACAACGCCTCCTGAGTTTTACTGAATGCTTGGTCTAGATCGGCTATCAGGTCATCAGCGTCTTCGAGGCCGACAGAAAGGCGGAGCAGTTGTTGTGAGACTCCAGCTTCCGCTAATGCGGCTTCACCCATTGCTCGATGTGTCATTGACGCTGGGTGGCAAATCAGGCTCTCCACGCCGCCAAGTGATTCGGCGAGCGAGAACAGTTCTAGCTCACCAACAAAGTGTTTGAGCTGTTCAAAGCTACCTGCAAACTCAAAGCTGAGCATAGAGCCGAATCCAGACTGCTGCTTTTTCGCAATCTCATGGCCTGGGTGTTCAGGCAAACTTGGGTGATAGATGTTACCCACCAGAGACTGAGACTGTAGGTAATTTAGAATGTGTGCTGAGCTTTCTTCATGCACTTTCATGCGCGCACCCAAGGTGCGAATACCGCGTAATGTCATGTAGCTGTCGAATGGTGTGCCGGTAGCGCCGATACAGTTGCCCCACCAAGCAAGATCTTCAGCATGCTGCTCAGTTTTGGTGATCACCACACCACCGATGACATCAGAATGGCCGTTAATGTATTTAGTTGTCGAGTGAATGACGAAGTCAGCACCGAGTTCAAGAGGCTTTTGGAACACAGGTGTCAAAAAGGTATTATCGACGCCGACCAAAGCACCAACCTGGCGGGCTTTTTCACATACTGCGGCAATGTCGACTACTCGAACCAAAGGATTAGACGGTGTTTCTAGCAGAATCAGTTTAGGTTTCTTTGCTATAGCGTCGTCCAAGGCTTTTTGATCTGATTGATCGACAAACTGAACCTTGAAGTCACCTTTCTGAGCGCGGGTGTTAAATAAACGGTACGTACCGCCGTAGCAATCGTGTGGTGCGATGATAAGGTCATCAGGGCCAAGGAATGCAGAGACCCATAGGTTTAATGCAGAGGTTCCACAGTTGGTCACTACTGCACCCTTACCGGACTCCAGCTCATACAGAGCTTTTTCTAATAAGCCACGGTTTGGGTTACCCGAGCGAGTGTAGTCATATTTTGGCACTTCACCGAAGGCGGGAAATCCGTAGTTAGTCGAGAGGTAAATAGGTGGCACAACGGCATGATGCTGAGTGTCTGACTCGATACCAGTACGTACCGCGATTGTGGCTGGTTTACGGGCGCTCATAAGTGTTTCCTTTCGTACTGTAGTGACTTGGCTGGAGATTACACTATACCTGTTTGCCGGATGTTAGATATATGTTATTCCAATCGTATATCTCTTCACTTTACTTCTCATTTTTTAAGACGTCAACACTTCTAGACGTCTATATGTCTTTGCTTGTGGCCATAAATCCCGCTAAAATTACGCTTTCTAATTTTATACATAATGAATCATAAAGGTGCGCAATGGCAGATTGGAACGGCGAATACATTAGTCCGTATGCTGAACATGGAAAGAAAAGCGAACAAGTAAAGAAGATTACAGTTTCTATTCCATTGAAAGTATTGAAGGTTTTAACTGATGAGCGAACGCGTCGTCAGATTAATAACCTGCGCCATGCGACGAACAGTGAGCTGCTTTGTGAAGCGTTTCTGCACGCTTACACAGGCCAGCCATTACCTACAGATGAAGATTTGCGTAAAGATCGCCCAGATGATATTCCCGCAGAAGTGAAAAAACTCATGACTGAGATGGGCATTGAATTCGAAGCGTATGATGAAGAGTAACAACTGGCAGCGCGCCTGGTTTTTATTTTGCTGAAAACTAAAAAACCGCTGAATGTTCAGCGGTTTTTTTGTTGCAGAGAGGGACGCTTACGCTTCCATGTAATTCTCTGGCATTTCAATGCGAGCCACACCTGACTCTACTGCTGCTAGAGCAACCGCTTTTGCAACGCGTGGTAATAGGCGGGAGTCCATTGGTTTAGGAATGATGTAGCCAGGGCCAAATTCCAGCTTGTCTGCGCCTGCGGCTTTCAATACTTCTGCTGGAACTTCTTCTTTCGCCAGTTCACGAATGGCATCTACCGCAGCGAGTTTCATTTCATCGTTGATTTCGCTAGCACGAACGTCAAGAGCACCACGGAAGATAAATGGAAAACACAATACGTTGTTCACTTGGTTCGGGTAGTCGCTGCGACCTGTACCCATGATTAAATCATCACGAACTTCATGTGCCAGCTCTGGTTTGATTTCCGGATCTGGGTTTGAACATGCAAAGACAACAGGTTTGTCAGCCATCAGTTTTAGTGCTTCAGGCGCGAGCAAGTTCGGTCCAGATACTCCTAAGAACAGGTCTGCACCTTCAATAACATCTTCCAGCGTACGCTTGTCAGTGTTATTCGCAAATAGCTGTTTGTATTCGTTGAGATCATCACGGCGAGTGTGGATAACGCCTTTGCGGTCAAGCATGTAGATCTTTTCACGCATCGCACCACATTTGATCAGTAGCTCCATACAAGCCACTGCGGCAGCACCCGCTCCAAGACATACAATTGTAGCGTCTTCTAGCTTTTTGCCTTGAAGTTCAATCGCGTTAAGCATGCCTGCTGCAGTTACGATTGCTGTGCCGTGTTGGTCATCGTGAAAAACCGGTACATCACAGCGTTCAATCAGCTGCTTTTCAATTTCAAAACAATCTGGGGCTTTGATGTCTTCAAGGTTGATACCGCCAAATGTATCGGCAATGTTAGCGACCGTGTCGACAAATTCTTCGATTGTGCGGTGTTTGACTTCAATGTCGATAGAGTCCAAACCTGCAAAGCGTTTGAACAAAAGAGCTTTACCTTCCATGACTGGTTTTGATGCCAGTGGACCTAAGTTACCAAGACCAAGAATTGCTGTTCCGTTAGAGATAACCGCTACCATGTTACCTTTAGAGGTATACTTGTAGACATTATCTGCATTCTGTGCAATTTCACGTACAGGCTCGGCCACGCCTGGGCTGTACGCTAACGCCAGATCACCTGCCGTTTCGGCTGGTGTTGTCAGCTCAACCGAAATTTTACCTGCTGTTGGGTAAGCATGGTAATCCAGCGCTTGCTGACGGAATTGTTCTTCAGGGGATAGTTCTTGGCGATTGTCATCGGACATAGGTGTAGGTACTCGTTAATAATAATTAGGATAGGGGGAAATCCATTCTAGAGTAACTAAGTCAAGCTGCCTAGGTCAGAATGCGAGCTAAACCAATAAAATGTGCTAAATGACTGGAGATAAGACCAGATGGGTAGAGATATGGCTAGCGAATATCAAACAGTGGAAGATATTACTCTGAATGAATAGCTAGAGAAGCAGATAACAAAAAAGGACGCCGTTGCGTCCTTTTCTCTTCGTCTAAAAAGAAATTACTTCTTAGAAGAAAGAGCACCGAAACGCTTGTTGAAGCGATCTACACGGCCGCCAGTATCAACGATACGCTGCTTACCAGTGTAGAATGGGTGACATTTGTCACATACGTCTAGGTGGATTGACTCTTTAGTTAGAGTTGAGTTGAACTCGAAAGAGTTACCGCAAGAACAAGTTGCTTTAACTGCTTTGTATTCTGGGTGGATACCAACTTTCATGGGAAAACCTCTAAAATAGGCCGTGTCGCTATCCGATTCTAAGCCGGACACCACACGTAGTTAATAAAATTTCACTTGGGATACCGCTGTTCAAAAACAAGCCATATCACTAAGGCGCGATATAGTAATGAATACGGTCTCAGGGATCAACCGATTTACCAATAAAGTTGCTACTTTTTTAGCCGTTGATGGTTATCCACGCTAGAAATCGAGTTAGCGATGCTGTCGCTTTCCCGCTTAACGCTTTTCCCTTAGACTAATTGCGTTCCTTTCATTTTGTTTTAAGCCTATATGCGACCGACGATTGCCCGAGTAGCCTTACCTGTACCACTCGACAAACAGTTTGACTATCAGATTCCTGCTCACCTGTTTCCTATTATCAGTGGGAGAGTGTCTGTCCCCTTTGGTCGTCAGACGCTGGTCGGTGTGGTCACGGCGTTGGTGAATCAGTCAGAGTTCAGCTTTGACAAGCTCAAACCGTTAAAGCAAGTGCTCGACTCTCAGCCTGTGTGGCCCGATAGCCTCTACGAGTTACTGCAATGGTGCAGTCAGTTTTACCAGTATCCTCTTGGAGACACCTTGCTCAATGCGATGCCAAGTGCACTTCGTAAAGGCAAAGAAGCCGATTTTGCAACGCTGGTGGAATGGCAGTTGACTGCAGCCGGGCGTAATCAGCTGATGTTGGGTTTTGGCCGAGCCGTCAAGCAAGCTAAAGTCATGCATATGCTTGAAAGTGGTTCAGTACCACACCAGCACTTCATTGATGAAGAAATCAGCTCTAGTGTTCTCAAAACCTTGCAAGAGAAAGGCTGGATTGAGTCGATAGAGTGCAAACCGAAGATTCGCGATTGGAGTCGGCAGGTTGAAGCGGATGTGGATAAGCCAAAGCTTAATGAAGAGCAGGCTGTCGCTATTGCGACCGTTAATAGCTTTGATGGCTTTGGTTGTTTCTTACTGGAAGGAGTGACCGGTTCAGGTAAGACGGAAGTTTATCTTAACCTTATCAAGCCAGTGTTGGAGAAAGGGCGGCAAGCTCTCGTTTTAGTACCGGAAATTGGTCTGACGCCACAAACCATTAACCGTTTTCGCCACAGGTTTAATGTGCCAGTCGAAGTGATTCATTCTGGGCTTAACGACACCGAAAGATTGAACGCTTGGTTAAGTGCCCGAGATAAAGCCGCTGGCATCGTAATTGGCACACGCTCAGCACTACTGACGCCTTTTGCTGATCTCGGCATCATCATTGTTGATGAAGAACACGATGCTTCTTATAAGCAGCAAGACAGCCTTCGCTATCATGCGCGCGATGTTGCTGTGATGCGAGCCAACAAAGAACAAATTCCAATTGTACTAGGCTCTGCGACACCGGCATTGGAAACTCTGCATAATGCTTTATCGGGCAAGTACCACCATCTGACACTAACCGAACGCGCCGGTAATGCTGTACCGACGTCAAACAAGGTGCTGGATGTGAAAGGTCAGTATCTGGAAAGTGGTTTATCCGCCTCTCTGATTGCGGAAATGCGTCAACACCTCAGTGCCGGTAATCAGGTGATGTTATTCCTCAATCGTCGCGGTTTTTCGCCAGCCTTGATGTGCCATGATTGCGGTTGGATTGCGGAATGTAAACGATGCGATGCTTACTATACCTACCACCAATACAGTAATGAGATCCGTTGCCATCATTGTGGTTCTCAGCAGCCAACTATTCATCAGTGTCAGGGGTGCGGATCGTCAAATCTGGTCACTGTGGGAGTAGGGACGGAGCAGCTTGAAGCGCAGCTTGGTGAGCTTTTTCCTGAATATAAGACCATTCGTATTGACCGTGACAGCACTCGGCGCAAAGGCAGTTTGGAATCAGCTCTCGGAGATATTCGCAGCGGCAAGTATCAAATCTTAATTGGAACCCAAATGTTGGCGAAAGGCCATCACTTCCCTGATGTGACTTTGGTGGCGCTGTTGGATGTCGATGGTTCGCTATACAGCAGTGACTTCAGAGCATCCGAGCGTTTGGCTCAGCTGTTTATTCAGGTGGCAGGGCGAGCAGGGCGTGCCAGCAAGCCGGGAGAAGTGATCCTACAAACGCACCACCCTGAACACAGTTTACTTCAGGCTCTGCTGACCAAAAGCTATCGACATTTTGCTGAGACCGCATTGCAGGAGCGTAAGTTTGCCATGTTGCCTCCTTATTCTTATCTGACCTTGTTCCGTGCTGAGGCGAATAACTCCCAGCATGTGGAAGCGTTTTTGCGTCAGGTTCGCCATACCTTAGAAGCTCACCCGCTCTTTGATGGGTATTGTCAGGTTTTGGGCCCCACTCCGGCCCCACTTGCAAAACGTGCCGGTAAACATCGTTGGCAATTGATGCTACAGACGCAAACTCGGCCAACCATGCAAAAGTTACTTTCCAGTGCGAAACCGGCGATCCAAATGTTACCGAATGCGAAAAAGGTGCGTTGGTCTTTAGATATTGAGCCGCAGGATTTGAGCTAATTTCTCACCTTTTTCATTTAATTGTGACTCACATCTCGTCTCGGGATTTAAATTTGTTAATCTTCCCGTAACTTTCTGTTTCGAAATGAATAAACTATGGATTAGCTCAATTGAAAAGGTTGAGTGATATAAGACAGGTAAACGATTGCTATAGGCAATAAACATAAGAATGGGTTTGAGCTCATCAGTATCGGTTTAGGTGGCACTAGGCGCTACCGTGTTTAGGAAATGAAGAGGGTAATTAATATATGGCGACAATGAAGGATGTTGCTCAGCTAGCAGGCGTTTCAACTGCAACAGTATCGCGTGCTCTAATGAACCCGGAAAAAGTATCTTCAGCTACAAGGAAGCGAGTAGAAGATGCAGTATTAGAAGCCGGATATTCACCAAATTCTCTGGCGCGCAACCTGCGCCGAAATGAGTCCAAAACGATAATTGCAATCATCCCGGATATTTGTGATCCCTACTACACAGAGATCATCCGTGGAATTGAAGACGCTGCGATGGAACATGGATACATCGTGCTGCTGGGAGACAGTGGTCAGCAGAAAAAGCGTGAGAGTTCTTTTGTCAATCTTGTCTTTACTAAGCAGGCCGATGGAATGTTGCTGCTTGGTACTGATCTGCCGTTTGACGTCAGCAAACCGGAGCAGAAAAACCTGCCGCCTATGGTGATGGCATGTGAGTTTGCACCTGAACTGGAGCTGCCAACGGTACACATTGATAACCTGACATCGGCATTTGAAGCGGTGAACTATCTTACGCAGATGGGTCACAAGCGCATAGCTCAGATTTCGGGCCCTAGCTCTGCGGTGCTATGCCAGTTCCGTTACCAAGGATACCAGCAAGCGCTACGCCGAGCTGGCATCAGTATGAACCCGAATTACTGCATCTACGGCGACTTCTCGTTTGAAGATGGTGCGAAAGCTGTCAGACAATTGTTGGCTTTACCTGAGCCGCCAACCGCGATTTTCTGTCACAACGATGCGATGGCCATCGGGGCGATTCAAGAAGCGAAGAAGCTGGGCTTGCGCGTCCCGCAAGACCTGTCTGTCGTTGGCTTTGATGATATTCAGTTTGCTCAGTACTGCGATCCACCACTGACGACGATTTCTCAGCCACGTTACGAGATTGGCCGACAGGCAATGTTGATGATGCTTGAGTTGTTGCGCGGCCATGATGTTCGTGCCGGTTCTCGATTGCTGGAAACTCAGCTGGTTGTCAGGGAAAGCGCTGCTCCACCGCGAGTCATCTGACGATTGCTTTCATTCAGCGGCGCATTTTGATGCGCCGCTTCCATTTCCCCTCTGTAATCAGGGCGCATTCTGCATTAACATAGCGGCAGAGGTAACAGACATTGATGTACAGCAGTGGCAAATAGAGATTATGTGAAACGCGGCCGTGGTAACAGCGGGCGTAAACCAGCGCGTAAAAAGTCGGCACCAAAAAGAAAACCCTGGCGCAGTGGATTTTTAGCGATTCTACTGGTAGGTGGTTTTGGTTACGGGCTTTATACGTTGAGTAATGATCCTGAGCCGCCACAACCAGTTGTGCAGCAAAGCAAGCCTAAGCCAAAACCAAAGGCAGAAAAGGTGCTTCCTCCTCCTCCGGAAGAGAAATGGGACTACGTTGATTCTCTGCCGAGTCGTGAAATCGAAGTCACGGCGAAAAAGCAGGTAGTGTCTGAGATTCCTTATATCATGCAGTGTGGTGCGTACACCAATGCTTCTCAAGCCGAAGCGCGTAAGTTGGATATAGCCTTTCAAGGTATCAACAGTAAGATCCGCAAGAAAGAAGGCAGCAAGTGGTATCGCGTTGTACTCGGGCCATATAAGTTCAAACGTGACGCTGAACGAGATAAGCACAAACTTCAGCGAGCCAAGATCGAGCCTTGTGCTATTTGGAAAGACAGTCAGTAAAGAAAACGAGCTATCAGGCTCGTTTTTTGTTCATTGGATTGTAGATAGAACACGCTCTCAACGAGGAGCGTAATCCCAGCCACTGATGCCCTTGAATTCCCCTTAAGCCAGCCTCATATATCTCTTAACACCAAGATGAAAATAATGATGAGGCCCTACTCGTGACTACTATTGTATCTGTACGTCGAAACAACAAAGTCGTCATTGCCGGCGATGGACAAGTATCACTGGGTAACACTGTGATGAAAGGCAACGCACGTAAAGTACGTCGTTTGTACAACAACAAAGTGCTTGCTGGCTTTGCTGGTGGTACCGCAGACGCATTTACGCTGTTTGAAAAGTTTGAAAGCAAACTGCAAATGCACCAAGGTCACTTAACTAAAGCTGCTGTTGAGTTGGCCAAAGACTGGCGCAGTGACCGTGCGTTACGCAAACTTGAAGCCCTACTTGCGGTAGCAGACGAAACTGCCTCGCTTATCATCACTGGTAATGGTGATGTGGTTCAGCCTGAGAACGATCTGATTGCGATTGGCTCTGGTGGTAATTTCGCCCAAGCAGCAGCGACCGCTTTACTAGAGAACACAGAGCTAGATGCTCGTGACATCGCGGAGAAATCACTAAAAATTGCTGGTGATATCTGTGTGTTTACCAATCATCACCACACTATCGAAGAACTAGAAATCCCAGCGGAACTTAACGCTGAATAACCCAAGATAGTGGCTACCGAATTTAAGGAATTTGATTATGTCTGAAATGACTCCCCGCGAAATTGTTCATGAACTTAACCGCCATATCATTGGTCAGGATAACGCGAAACGCTCAGTGGCCATTGCACTGCGTAACCGCTGGCGCCGTATGCAGCTTGAAGAAAGCTTACGCGTTGAAGTCACACCAAAGAACATTCTGATGATTGGTCCAACTGGTGTTGGTAAAACGGAGATTGCCCGTCGTTTAGCTAAACTGGCCAATGCACCGTTTATTAAAGTAGAAGCAACAAAATTCACTGAAGTGGGTTACGTTGGTAAAGAAGTCGAGACTATCATTCGCGATCTGACGGATGTCGCTATTAAGATGACACATCAGCAAGCGATGGAGAAAGTGAAATTCCGTGCCGAAGAGCAAGCAGAAGAACGTGTTCTTGATGCGCTTTTACCACCAGCGCGAGATGCTTGGGGTCAAAGTGAGCAGCAAGACGAAAGCTCTTCGAATACGCGTCAAATCTTCCGTAAGAAACTACGCGAAGGCAAGCTAGACGACAAAGAGATCGAAGTCGATGTCGCTGCGCCACAAATGGGTGTAGAAATCATGGCGCCTCCAGGTATGGAGGAGATGACTAATCAGCTTCAAGGTATGTTCCAAAACTTGGCTGGCGATACTAAGAAAAAACGTAAGCTGAAAATCAAAGATGCATTTAAGGCGCTAACTGAAGAAGAAGCTGCGAAACTGGTTAATCAGGAAGAGCTGAAAGAACAGGCTATCTTCAACGTTGAGAACAACGGTATCGTGTTTATCGATGAGATTGACAAAATTTGTAAGCGTGGCGAAAGCTCAGGCCCAGATGTGTCTCGCGAAGGTGTTCAGCGTGACCTGCTTCCTCTGATTGAAGGCAGTACAGTGTCAACTAAGCACGGCATGGTGAAAACCGACCACATTCTATTTGTGGCATCTGGCGCGTTCCAGGTAGCCAAGCCTTCGGATCTGATTCCTGAGCTGCAAGGTCGTCTGCCAATTCGTGTCGAGCTAGAAGCGCTTTCAAGTAATGACTTCAAACGCATTCTGACTGAGCCAAAAGCGTCACTGACGGAACAGTATATTGCTCTAATGAAGACGGAAGATGTGGATATCGAGTTTACGGAAGAAGGCATCACTCAAATTGCAGAAGCTGCGTGGACCGTGAACGAAACCACTGAGAATATTGGTGCTCGACGCCTACATACGGTGATGGAACGTTTGATGGATGAAATTTCTTTTGAAGCAACGGATAAATCCGGTTCTCAACTGACGATTGATGCCGAATACGTTAAAGCCAAGTTAGGCGAAACAATAGAAGATGAAGACCTAAGTCGTTTCATTCTTTAATCCGTACTCCAGGAAAAAGCCGATCGCAAGATCGGCTTTTTTGTTATTAATCGTTGAAGGAAGTTTGCGTTCACTCTCACTCTTTGGGTTCCCTTCATTTGCTACCTCGCGAGATAGACAAAGAACGCTATAGTGGAATGACTCTAACTGCGCAAGGAAGCAACATGTCGACCACAGAATCCCACTCGCCTTTGAACGATTTTATTGAATTTCCTGCCGAGGAAATGTCCGCGCGTGCTGAACAGAATTATCAACAGCTCAAACGCCGCCATTCGATTCGCAGCTTTTCAGATCGCCCGGTGGCGAAAGATATCATTGAGAACTGCATCCGTGCTGCCGGAACGGCGCCTAGTGGAGCGAATCATCAGCCGTGGCATTTTGTCGCCATCAACAGTGCTGAGGTAAAAGGTCAAATCCGCCAAGCCGCAGAAGAGTTAGAGCGTTCTTTCTACGAAGGTAGAGCAGGGCAGGAGTGGCTGGAGGCTTTAAAGCCCTTAGGGACTCACGCCAGTAAACCTTATCTGGAGACTGCGCCTTGGTTAATTGCGGTTTTTTCACAGAAGAAAGGTGGTATGAGCAATGATGGGGAGCAAACCAATTACTACGTGCATGAGTCGGTCGGTATCGCGACGGGCTTTTTATTGCAAGCACTGCATAATGCTGGCCTAGGAACGTTAACGCATACTCCGAAACCAATGAGCTTTCTGAGTAAGATTTGTGGCCGTGATAACGATGTCGACAGGCCGTATATGTTGATTGTGACTGGGTATCCCGCTGAAGGTGCAACGATTCCTGAACATGCGACCCACAAGAAACCTTTGTCTGATATCGCAACTTTTATGGAATAGAGATGGCTTGCGAGCAATAAATAAGCTGGCGTTAAGCCAGCTTATTTATTCTAGTTTTCTCAGAGCATAAAGATAAAAATCACGCTTAAGGCCGAGATGAGCCCTGCAAAGGCGTAACAGCCGACTTTCCCAGCTAGCCCAGCATGAATTTTGAGATCATGCATACCATGATGAATACGATGCATGGCATGCCACATTGGTAGTGCGAGAGTACCAATGATAAACAGAGCGCCGATAATGCTGGTAGCGAATGCGGTGACACGCTCGTAGCTCATAGCCTCAGTATCAATTACACCCATGGGAACAAGAATACCAAGTACCAATACCGTCACCGGAGTGATCATGGCAAACCAAGTACCGCCTGCGCCAAATAGACTCCACCAGATAGGCTCATCAGAACGCTTGGGAGCACGATCTACGGAAAAATTAGGTTTCATAGTCATAGCTCCTTATACGATTACTAGCACAACCAGTGAAATAAATGCTACAGCAACCCATTGAGTAAGAACGATAATTTTCTTATCTACAGGTTTGCCTTTCAGGCGAATTGGCATAACTTGCGGCATCATGCTGAAGAAGGTCTGTGCGTGCAGTAGGCTGCCAAGTAAAGCGACGATATTGACCGCAATGACAACAGGGTTCGCCATGAACTCTAACCAGCTTTGCCAAGCTTCAGGACCTTTCACCAGTGACCCAAGCCCGAAAGTCAGGAATAAAGTGAATAGGACTAACGGTAATACCGTGGCTTCACGCAGCATGTAGAAGCGGTAAAACGGATGATCTTTCCACCAAGTTCGTTTTACCTCGCGAACGTAAGGTTTACGGTTACTCATCTTACGCCTCCTGTGTAGTCTTTGTTGGTGTGCCATCAGGCTTAAACATTGAGATCACGAAGTCCATAGAAGACTCGACCTTACCTTGGTTTACCGCCGCTGCAGGGTCTACATTCTTCGGACAAACTTCAGAACAGTAACCTACAAAGGTACAGCCCCAAGCACCGTTCTCGCCATTAATGAGTGCCATACGCTCATCTTTACCGTTATCACGGCTGTCTAGGTTGTAACGATGCGCAAGTGTCAGCGCAGCAGGGCCGATAAACTCAGGGTTTAAACCAAACTGAGGACATGCCGCGTAGCAAAGACCACAGTTGATACAACCAGCAAATTGCTTGTACTTGGCCATTTGCTCAGGTGTTTGGAGGTTAGTGCCATCTTCAGGTTTACGATTATTGCCGATGATGTAAGGCTTGATGGCTTCAAGACGCTCGATGAACGGCGTCATGTCGACAATCAAGTCTTTCTCGATTGGGAAGTTTGCTAAAGGCTCGATCTTCACGCCGTTTGGGTAGTCACGGAGGAAGCTTTTACAAGCGAGCTTTGGCACGCCGTTAACCATAATGCCGCACGAACCACAGATCGCCATACGACAAGACCAACGGTAAGACAGGTCTTTATCTAGGTTATCTTTGATGTAGCCAAGTGCATCAAGCGTCGACATGGTTTCGTCGAATGGTACTTCAAAGCTCTGGAAATGCGGTTCTGCGTCTTTCTCAGGGTCATAACGCAAAATCTCTACTTTTTGGATGCGATTGGCTGACATTACGCTTGCTCCTCTGCTTTCTTCTCTGCCACTTTTGCTGCTTCTTCAGCGGCTGCTTTCTCTGCGGCTTCTCCGTATAGACGAGCTTTAGGCTGTGACTTAGTGATAGTCACCTTGCTGTAGTCGATAGTTGGCGCTGCATCAGGTTGGAAGAAAGCCAGAGAGTGTTTGAGGAACTCTACGTCATCACGCTCAGTACAACCATCGTCTAGACGCTGGTGGGCACCACGAGACTCTTTACGCAGGATCGCAGAGTGAACCATAGCTTCTGCTACTTCTAGGCCGTAACCGACTTCGATGGCGTAAAGAAGGTCAGTGTTGAACACTTTGCCTTTGTCTTTTACGCTAATGCGCTTGTAGCGTTCTTTCAGCTCAGTGATTTTATCGATGGTAGCTTGCATCAGATCTTCTTGACGGTAGATACCACAACCTGCTTCCATGGTGTGACCCATTTCAGTACGGATGTCCGCCCAGTTTTCATCACCTTCTTGATTCATTAGCGCTGCAATGCGGTCTTCAACTGCTTTAACCTGTTTCGCGATAGAGTCTTCGTTCCAGCCTTTGAACTCGGCTGCACGTTTCACTGCTTGCTCACCAGCCACGCGGCCAAATACCACGAATTCAGCCAGAGAGTTAGAGCCTAATCGGTTTGCACCATGCAAACCAACAGACGCACACTCACCGACCGCAAATAGGCCTTTAATGCGAGTTTCACATTCGCCGTTGGTTTCAATGCCACCCATGGTGTAGTGAACAGTAGGGCGAATTGGAATCGGCTCTTTTGCTGGATCAGCGTTGACGTAAGCTTTCGCTAGCTCACAGATAAACGGTAGACGCTCTTGCAGGTACTCTTCACCAAGGTGGCGAAGGTCTAGATGAACCACATCACCTAGAGGATGTTTAATGGTGTTGCCTTTCTGCTGTTCGTGCCAGAAAGCCTGTGAAACCTTGTCGCGAGGACCAAGTTCCATGTATTTGTTCTTTGGCTGGCCAACTGGAGTTTCAGGACCCATGCCGTAATCTTGTAGGTAACGGTAGCCATTTTTGTTGACGATGATACCGCCTTCACCACGACAGCCTTCAGTCATCAGGATCCCTGTGCCTGGAAGACCTGTTGGGTGGTACTGAACAAACTCCATATCACGTAGAGGTACACCATGACGGTAGGCCATTGCCATGCCATCACCTGTTACGATGCCGCCATTGGTGTTGCAGTGGTAAACTCGACCTGCGCCACCCGTTGCTAGGACTACTGATTTGGCTTTGATAGTGATCAGTTCGCCTTCCGACATGTGAATGGCGATCAGACCTTGCACTTCGCCTTCATCGACAAGCAGATCCACCACAAAGTACTCATCAAAGCGTTTGATGTTGTCGTACTTCATTGATGTCTGGAATAGGGTGTGAAGCATGTGGAAGCCGGTTTTATCAGCCGCGAACCATGTGCGCTCAACTTTCATTCCACCGAATCGGCGTACGTTGACTTCACCGTTTTCTTTACGACTCCATGGGCAGCCCCATTGCTCCATTTGGATCATTTCGCGAGTCGCGTTTTCTACAAAATATTCAACAACGTCCTGTTCACATAGCCAGTCACCACCGCCAACAGTGTCGTTGAAGTGGTTGTCTAGGCTATCTTCATCCTTGATAACTGCTGCCGAGCCACCCTCCGCTGCGACCGTGTGAGAACGCATTGGGTAAACTTTAGAAATTAGTGCGACTTCTAAATCAGGGTTTGCTTCAACTGCTGCAATAGCAGTGCGAAGACCAGCGCCGCCTGCGCCGATGACTGCGATATCTGTGGTGATAGTTTGCACAGTTATCCTCCAGTGTGAATTTGCGGAGTATTCCGCTTGTTATTGTTAAATGGGTAATTCCCCAAAAGTGGTAGGGTTAGTGTAGAAGAGCATCATTATGGAAAAATTGATGTATTTAGGTTTTTGCTCCGGTAATGCATATGAGAGCATAGAAAATATAGGTTATGTGATTGCTATCACGGCAAAGCCACATCGATACTAGCCCTTTGCTGTACCAGGTGTTACGGGGATGTTGCGAGTGAGATTTGTTATTAATTTTCCCAATGATTAATGGAAGGAATTATTGGCTGTGAGACGTAATTTAAGCGCTTCAGGCTAAGTACAACTCATTTGCATTTTGAGTGAAAGATGATAGTTTTCGCCACAATAAAGCATCATGAGAGATTAGGTATGCAGGCAGATTGGCAACCCACAGCAAGCATTGAACAGTTAAAGCAGCGAGCTAATTTAATTCGACAGGTACGCCAGTTTTTTGATGATAGAGATGTCCTCGAAGTTGATACACCAGCGATGAGTCATGCGACGGTAACGGACATCCATCTTCATACATTTCAAACTGATTTTGTTGGCCCGGGCTATGCGAAAGGCAAGAAGCTCTACTTGATGACCAGCCCAGAATTCCATATGAAGCGCTTACTTGCGGCGGGAAGTGGTTGTATCTACCAGATCTGTAAGTCTTTTCGAAATGAGGAAAATGGTCGATATCACAACCCTGAATTCACCATGCTTGAATGGTATCGGGTCGGATTTGATCACCACCAGTTGATGGATGAAATGGATGACCTACTGCAGCGACTTCTGAACGTTGGCGCAGCGGAGCGTATAACGTATCAGCAGGCGTTTTTACAAGTGCTAAGTGTGTGTCCTTTAGAGGCGTCGATGGAAGAGCTTAAGATGACTGCTGATAAACTCGGACTCAGTGATATTGCTCAACCTGAGCAAGACAGGGATACCCTGCTGCAACTATTATTTAGTGTTGGTGTTGAGCCTGAAATTGGTCAACAGGTACCTATCTTTGTATACGATTTTCCTGCGTCACAAGCCGCATTGGCAAAGATAAACCGCCAAGACAGTCGCGTTGCGGACCGCTTTGAGGTGTACTTTAAAGGAATAGAGTTAGCAAATGGCTTCCATGAACTAGACAATGCAACAGAGCAGCTTAAACGTTTTGAGTCAGATAATGCTAAACGACAAGAAATGGGATTATATACGCAGCCTATTGATAACCATTTGATCAAAGCGTTAGAAGCAGGCTTGCCCGAGTGCGCGGGCGTGGCATTAGGTATCGACCGCCTCATCATGCTAGCGACTAGCAGTGAGCATATTGATAAGGTCACGGCGTTCCCTTTCCCTAGAGCGTAATAGTAAAAAGGCTGACATTGCTGTCAGCCTTTTTATTTTTCATTCTACTCAACAGTACTTGGTCTCTGATACCATTGAGAGCGAACGTCTGTTTTATCAAACAGGTTGTACTGCTTGTTCAGCATTTGCCCGCCATCTCGGGTGATTGGCTCCCATGAAATTTTCGCACGACCAGTGCTTGGCTTGATTGTCATGATGTCCAGAGGAATCGAGATATAGAAGCCTTTGTTGTAGCTTCCTTCCCCGTACTCTTCTGCTGTTAAATCGGTAAAAGTAGCGTAAGCACCGACAATCACGCCAGACTTGAACTGCTTAGAAAAATCGAAGCGAGCACCCATGTCTCCACCTAAGAATTTACCTGCACTGACCTTAAACAGCGTGTCTCTTAGGAAATCCCAATTTGGCATATAATAACCCGTGACATGCCCTGTTGTACCTTGGCTTAAAACATATGCTTGGCAAGAAGGTGTCGGGTCATTACAGGTTGCTTCATCATAGAAGAAGTAATCTTCACTGTATGTACCAAACCATGAATCAGGGTCGCGTTGACTGACTAGGTTCGCATCGAAGCCTACCGCCCAGTTTTTATTCATTGGCCTATAGAGTACTTCACCACCCACACCAGCGAACATCATTTCGAGATAGCCGCCGTACATCTGGGTGTAAACTTCTTCAAATGGTTGTTCAAACCATGTTAGCTGAAGATGGTTGAGTCTGACTGGATTATCATGCACATAGGCACGGAACATGGTTCGGACTCTAGGCGTTGAGTAATTTCTTACATGTGGTGAGTTTTCTACATAGTTAAACTTGTCGTAGTTGTCTACCAAGTTGAAGATGATTGAACCGCCAAACTCAAGGTTATCCGTTAGCCAATAGTTCGAATTTGCGCTGATGCCTAAACTGTACAAATAGAATGACTCAGGCCCACCGATGCTCTGCTTTAGGACAGGTTCTAAGCCATAATCCCAGCGCTCTTTGTTTTCTGCTATAGGGGCCTTAGCTATGCTTTTAGGCTCCGATTCCTTAAAGCTGTCTTTGACCTCTGCTTCACTGGATAAGTAATTAGCCGCAGTAAGGTATTTCTGTTTATCGATGGTGGTTTCTTTAAGGTCCATACCATCTTGCTGTTCAACGACTTTAAATACGCGAATTAGGTCGTTTGAATTGTCAGACAAAATTGCTGCGGTTCGATCGAGAGCTTCTTCTCTGTCGCGGTACTTTTTCTGTTGGCCTTTGACTATGACGGTATCGCCATCAAGGGTAATGGAGTTTTTCTCAAAGCCTGCGTTTGATTCAATCTGCTTTGCTGCCGATTGCCAGTCTGGATCATTGTTATCCACGTTGGTGACAGCCAGTTTTGGCTCATCACGCCATGTCGCTTTCATTTCGTTAAAGTTGGTGTAGATATTGATGCCAAAAGTGATGGTATCTCCACGTTGATAGCTGACTTTTGCGTCCCCCCAATCTCCTAAACGATAGTTAACGCCTACATTCCATGGAGTATGTTGAGGCATGGGTTTACCTGACTGTACAGGGTAGTCCTGTGTATAGTTATTACCATCATACTCAAGCTTCAAGCGAAGTGGTGCATAAGGAGTTTGATACTCAAGGCCGCCAAATATAGCTGCTGGGCCTTTAAACCATCGCTCGTAATCGACACTGCCGCCTGTGCCTCTGAAATCACTGTCGCGAGTACAGTATTCATCGCTTGCTTTACAGAAAGGATTGGTCACATTACCACGCTGGCCTAAGTAACCCCAGCCAAGGCCTAAAGTTACATCTAAATTGCCAAAGCGTTTTGTCGCAGCAACAAATTCACCGTCAAATAGGCCGGTCCCACCAAAATCACGGACACCAATTGATGTTTCAGGTAGCCAGTAACCTTCTTGCCAAAGGCGGACTTTGAAATCGATGCCTTTGTCGGTATACAAATTATCGCCACTATAGGAAGGGTCGCTACTAAATAGTAAGTCTGGTACTCGTGTATAGCGAACTGTGGACTCCAACCAACTCATTAACTGGATTGAGGCAGTATATTGTTGGTAGTCGTCGTTGACGCTAACACCTATATTAAATTCCCCTTCTTCCGCCATGCGTCCAGAAGGCATTTGCATGAGACCCACACCACCAAAGTCAGTTTGAGAGACTTTGAGATTATCGCTTGCCTGAATTGTTGAAACGAAACCAAGAGAGAGGAACAAAGAGGTAATTGCATTAAGTTTCATTAGTAATTTCTTCTCCAGGCAATTAGAGAGACAATGTCCTGTTCAAGTTGAGAAAGTTCTTTGGATGGATTGTTAAACCCAAGAAAGATGCTAGAACCTGGAGGAAGTGGTGTATTTTCATCATTCCAGTAAGCGAAACCGACTCGTTTGGAATTGCCATCTGGGTAGATAACCCAAGCATAACTATTACTGGCGCTAGAAAGCCCCCTAGATGTTGATAAGTAATCCTTGGCCGTCCAATCAGGCCTTGCTTCTGGTTTGGTAGCGCTGACAAATAATCCTTCTAGGTAAATGGTGTTTGGCCGATCTGGGTATTCGAATTGGTAATGACCGTTAAGCATAGGGTTGGCTGAAGGTGTCAGGCGAACGAAATCGAGATCTAATGAGACGTTTTCTCTATAACCAACAGGCCAAGTTTTCACTTGTTCGCGCAGAACCCCCAGACTTTCATAAAGTGTCGGTTCTTGCTTTTTGAGTTTATCAATTAAGTTCAGTACGGCCTGTTTTTTGTTATTGGCGACTCTTTGTTTATCTATGTTGAATAGAGCGTTATTCAGTGGATAGCTAAATGGTGCATGATTCTCACTGTGTAATACAGTGTCAGCAATAGCTCTCTCAAGGCGTATAGGTGCAGTATAGTCAATCACTAATTGCTCACTGGGAAGTTCTAGTTTTACGGTATTAGCGATAGCGTTACTGAAAACACCTAGAGAAAGAAGAAATAAAAAGCTACGCGTCATCTAGATTACCCTTTAAATGGCTTGAGTATTTCTTGCTCGATGAAAAGTCGGTTTGGAATGACCCATTGGGCTGATTTCAGGACATTTCCATTGTTATCCACCCAAAAAGTGTTTTGCATGGTCTTATCCAGTTTTTCAAATGAAATGTATTCCTGCCAGATTTTGACCTTTTGAGACCACATCACAGAGTTTAATTGAATTGTTGCCACGGATTCGGTGGTGATTTTTGCTTGGTGATTATATTGGTATTCAGGTTGCCAATCGTATACGGAAGTCCAGTGATACTGAGGAGTGTTAAAATGTATGATGCTATTGGGCGATATTTTGCCAGCTAGGTTTGCCTCTGGGAGGTTATAAGTCCTGACGATACGACCTTCTTCGGTAACAATCATCGCTTTGTCACTGGAGAGCCATTTATGCTGAGTTTTTCCAGATTGTGGATTTTTTTCAACGAATGCAAGCACCATAAAAATTTGTGGCCCATCATTAATCTTAAAATAGCTGCTAGCATAGGGTATTTTTTCGATTGTTTCTTTATTTAAGCTTACATCCTCAAAGCCCCAAAAGGCTTCTTTTAGAGTCGCGTTAGTATCAGCGAAGCGTTGCGTACATCCCGTTGAGAAGGTGATGAAAGTTGCTATAAATAGAGTATGTACTTTATATGTCATCGTGAAAACTCAGAACTAATAAATATCGCAAAAAAACACCCTTAGCTCTGCTAAGGGTGTTTTTTAACTAAAAGCACTAATTAGTTAGTACCATCAGTGCCAGTTGTACCATCGTTATCCGAAGCTGCAACTGCAACTGCCGCAACTGCGACTGCTGCACCAACTGCTACCGCGGTTGTTGTTGCTACACCGGCGGCGGCAGTAGATGCTGCGGCTGTAGAACCGGCAGCTGTGCCTCCAGCAGCGGAGCCACCAGCGGAACTGCCAGCAGTGCTCGCGGTAGTGCTTTCTTCAGCGAAAGCTCCTGCAGAAGTACATAGCGCAACTAACATGGTTAGAGCAAGTTTTTTCATTGATTGTTCCTTGTAAATTTACAAATTAACATCGATGTTGGAGCAAATTAGCTTGCTCCAGTTTTGATTCTATTTCACTTTGTTATATCTGTAAAAATTTAAATATCTTTAATGCAAGGTGATCACAGTATCGTGGAGCAATTAATCCATAGTGGCCTTTATCTTTACAATGGGTTAAAGTTTGGCTAATTCACAAAGAGTATTTGTGTTTTATATACGAAGACAAAAATAAAGCAGGACACATGCCAAGGATTGAGAGACTTAGGATATCCATTTCACTTACATCTATTTTGTTAATTAGTAATAATGTCTACTCTTCTCCATGGATCGAAGCAAATGATCCTTTCTTAAGGTCGACTATGGTAGCTCTGAGTGATGAAGAAATCCTTAACGGTGTTACCAGTACATTTCCTTTACGTTGGTCGTCAGTAGAAGGAGATAAAAGCTTCGCCGATACTTCTAATGGCTTAAATACCGAATTTTCTCATTTTAATTACGCACTACAGACCGCTAAGCTCAATCGTGGTAACCGCCGCTTTGCAATGTATGGTGGTAATAAGACGCTAGCTAATGATTGGTTTGGTGATATAAAACGCGATAAGTGGGCTGTAGAGGCGAGTTACGAGCATCTAGCTCACAGTTATGCGTTTAGGTTCAATTCTTCTTACCTAGAATACTCTGATGATCCTGAGCTTTCTTTCATAGATAGTTACATTGCCTTGAACGCTGGCCGTTTGTTACTTGATGTGAGTATGTTACCTAGGTGGTGGGGACATGGTTGGAATCACAGTCTCAGTTTAGCAACGTCTGGTAAGGATTTAGATGCGGGTCTGAGCTGGATCGGAGACAATACGGTACTAGGATTGTGGAATCTAAACATTGTTACGTCAAAGTTAGAGGACCTCGATTATGATTACAGAGCCTCTATGAGATATTCTAGTAAACTTAATTCTTGGTTAGAGCTTGGTTTGACTCAACATTATTGGTTTGAAGCAAATACAAATCACGTAACAAAAAATCAAAAGCAATCCGCTGTCGACGTAAAGCTTACTTTGCCAAAAGTGCATAATGTGCAGCATGGGCTATATGCTGAAGCGGCTTCGGCTCAAAAGAACAATGGCTTAGGTGCTTATCTAATAGGCTGGAGTGGGCATAAGTCTGTATTCAATAGTTCATTACGTATAGTTGTTGAATATCAGTCATTGGCTGAAAAGGAAAGTCAGTTGATTGTTGATAATGGAATTAGCGACTACCTACAGTCGAGTTATTTAAATAAAAATAGTTGGTCCTTCAGTAGTTACCTTCAGCTTGCCAATGACCATCAGATTTCTGTGATTGTATCAACTAAAAATTTATTGAACGGCAAAAATGATCAGCAGGAGCAATACCAACTGTCTTACCAGCTTCCTGCACTTCAAGGAAGAATCAAGCTTAGTGCAGATTATGTCAGTAAAGACACCAGTGACAGTGAAATGATATTTGGCTCTAAGTATGAGTTTAGGTTTTAATTGTATCGCTAATATCAGAGAACAGAAGATTATATAGTTTAATGGATACTACAACATTGAAGTTTAATATACATGTGTTGGTTGCCCCAATGCTCGTCAGTGCGAGTGTCAATGCTGCAACGCCAACTCAAGCGCAAATTAATCAGTTTCAATCCCTTCCTAAAGCTCAACAAGAGCAGCTTGCTCGGCAAATGGGTATCGACCTTTCCGCAATAAATTCTCTTAGTAGCCCTTCGTCGAGTTCAGACACGGAGACATCTGAAATAAAGAAACCTGAAAGGGCGACCGAAGCTTTAAAGAAAGGTGCTCAATCTAATAGTGAACCAGAGAATAGACTCACGGCAACGGAGCTACCTTTTTTTGGGTATGATGCTTTCGCTGGTCATTCTCTAGACTTTACACCCGTCGAACATTTACCTGTTCCTTATGACTATATCATTGCTCCTGGGGATGAAGTCAGAATCCAATTGTATGGAAAGTCTTATAGTGATTTAACGTTAAAAATCGATAGAGAGGGAAAATTAAATATCCCTGATTATGGCCCTGAGTATGTTGCTGGGCAAACTTTTAGTGAGTTAAAAAGCTATGTAGCATCGCTTATCCAGCGTAAGTCAATTGGTGTCGAAGCGATTGTTTCTTTAAGTGCTATGCGAACAATGCAGGTGTTTGTTACTGGTGATGTTAAGCAGCCTGGTGCTTATAATGTCAATGGGTTGACTACCTTGTCTCAAGCTCTGATTGCTGCTGGGGGAATAAAGTTAACAGGTAGTTTACGCAACATTAAAGTAAAACGACTTGGCAAAACAATCGTTACGTTCGACGCTTATGACTTGATAGTCAATGGTAACTCTAGTCGAGATATTCGCTTACAAGCAGGAGACACTATTCTCGTGCCTGCGAAGCAAGCTGATATTGTTGTTAAAGGTGAAGTACTTCGTCCCGCTCATTACGAACTCAATTCAGATAGTCGTCTAAATAGTTTAATTAATATCGCTGGTGGTGCTTTACCTAATGCTTATTTATCAAAAGTCAGCGTGAAAAGGCGTAGCGCAAAGGGTATTGAGCAGCTGACATTAGATATGTCATCCCCACATGGGAAATATTTTAAATTACAAGCGGGTGATGAAGTCTCTTTGTTACCAGTAGGAGAAAAACTGGAGAATGCCATCGCACTTCGTGGTGAATTATTCCGCCAAGGTGCTTATCAATTTATAGAGGGACTTAAGATCGGTGATGTGATCAGCAGAGTTGATCTTAAGGAAAATGCCGATCTGTCTTATGCATTACTCGTTAGAGAAAAACCTGACAGCCGTGATATTAGTGTATGGCAATTTAATTTAGGTGAAGTGTTAAAGTCTCCCAATTCGAGTGACAATTTCTCTCTTCAAAAAGGTGACCAGTTATTTGTATTCGACAATGGCCTCAATGTCGATTATTGGTACAGGGAGCAAAAATCTACAAATTTAAAAAGAATGCATAAGCTCAGTGAGGGTGTTGATAATAACGCTGATGAGCAATCTCAAGATATAGATAAAAAGATCCAAAATGAGACATTACCTTCGTTCAACTCCAAGAGTGTTGTTGTACTGGACTCGGCAACAGGAGCCCTTGTAGAGAAAGAACAACAGAAGAAACTCGATATTGCTGACGATGATAAGTTTGCTGTGGCGGATGACTTTCGCCTATCTAGTCGAGAGTCATTACTAAAACCAATCATTGAAAGGTTGAAAGCTCAAGCAAGCCTTGCCGAGCAGGCTAAAATAATCGAAGTGACCGGAGCGGTAAAATATCCTGGTGTGTACCCTCTAACTGAAAATACAAACTTTGAAAAGTTAATTGCAGCAGCTGGTGGTTTTGCTGAACAAGCGTTTTTGTATAGTGCTGAGTTGAGTCGTTCAGAAAAGGTAAAGCAAGACTTTGTTGTTCAACACTACTCTTTTTCTCCAAATGAGATTCTAAGTGGTGAAGATGTCCTAGATATCAAGGCTCAAGATCACATTGTAATTAAAACTCAGCCTAATTGGCAGCGTGGTAATTCAGTTGAATTACAGGGTGAAGTCGTTTTTCCGGGGACGTATACCTTTCAGCGGGGTGAAACGATTCAAGACCTTATAGAGCGTGCGGGTGGATTGACTCAGTTTGCTTATGCTCAAGGAGCTGTATTTAGTCGTGAAAGCTTGCGCCGCCAAGAAGAAGAGAGGCTAAAGCTGCTCAATCTCCAATTGAAACAAGAAATTGGTAACTTAGCACTACGTCGGCAAAATTCAAGCGCTACCTATACCACTAGCCCAACTGAAGCTATTACTATTGCAGATGAGCTCGCATCAACTGAGGCCATTGGCCGTCTAGTTATTAATCTACCTGAAGCACTAGCTGGAAATTCTGATGCCGACATTATCGTAGAAAAGGGTGACAAACTATATGTCCCTGCTAGGCAGCCAATTGTGAGTGTGATGGGAGAAGTGCAATTTTCTTCCAATCATACCTTTACCCCAGGAATGACTATCGAAGATTATATTTCTTCGGCCGGCGGTACTAAAAAACAAGCAGATACAGACCGAATTTATGTTGTGCGTGCTGATGGTTCTGTCATGTTGCCAAACAATTCATTTTGGTTCAGTCGCAGATCTAATCCTTTGGAACCGGGTGATACCATTATCGTTCCTTTAGATACAGATTATCTAGATGGCTTGAGTACATTAACTTCAGCCACACAAATCCTGTACCAAATTGGCGTTGCTTGGAGTGCCGTAAAGGACTAACTAGCTTATGAGCCTTCTAAAATTAAGAGGGCTCGATAATCAAGAAGATATTATGAACAAACCAGTTATTCATAAAGATAATTTTACTCAAGTTCAAGACTTGCCAATTGCCAATGATGAAATCGATTTAAGGGGAGTGTTCTTTGCCCTTGGAAGAGGAAAATGGGTGATAATTGTTACTACCTTTTTGTTTGCGATAGGCGGAGTGTTTTATGCTAAATCCCAACCGAATACTTACCAAGCATCTGCAACTTTGGTCGCTGCGAGTGATGAAAAAAGTGGTGGACTTGCTGCTATGGCGAGTAAATTTGGAGGAATAGCCTCTTTGGCTGGAATTAATGTCAGTGGTGGAAAAACAGACGATAAATCTTTGTCTCTTGCTACGCTGGAATCTCGGAAATTTATCAATGCATTTATTGATAAATATGCTTTGTTACCTATTTTAATGGCAACGAAATCTTGGGATAGCCAGAGCAATAAGTTAGTACTTAACTCAGAGCTTTATGACGGTGTTCACTGGCTAAATGATCCAGAAGATCCTGAAAAATCTCTAGAGCCAACGGCTTGGCAGGCTTATAAAGCGTTTAAAGGCATGTTAAGTGTATCTGACACAGGTACTGGTATTGTAACTGTAAGCATTACTCATTTATCCCCATATGTAGCGCAGCAGTGGACGCAATGGCTAGTGAAAGAGCTCAACCTATGGATGAAAGAAGAATCTTTAACTGATACCAACCGTAATATAGAGTATCTTGAGCAACAATTGGACAGAACTAAAGTAGTTGATATGCAAAATGTATTTTATCAGCTTATTGAAGAGCAAACCAAAACTTTGATGTTGGCGGAAGTGAAAGATGAGTATGCATTTAAAGTTATCGATCCTCCTGTCGTACCTGAAGAGAAAGTCGGCCCTAAACGAGCATTGATATGCATCCTAGCGACATTGCTTGGGGGTATGTTAGGTGTAGCTATTGTTCTTGTTCATTATGCATTTCGTCGAGAGAATGACTAACTAGTTAACGAGCTTGATTAAGGTGTTCTCGCCTTAAGTTCTTATCCTCGCTATACTCCCAGTCTGAATTTTAGTCCAGAGCTGCTTATTCTTAAGCCGCTCTATTATTGAAGAGCACAGGACATGCAAGAATACATCGCATTTTTTCAAGAGAACATGATTCTCTCTCTAGTATGGGTTGGTCTACTGGTTGCCCTTATTATGAATATCGTTAAATCAACGACAGCAGCGTACAAAGAGATCACTGCATCACAAACGACACAACTAATGAACCGTGAAAATGGTGTTGTGGTGGATATTCGTAGTAAAGATGAGTTCCGCAAGGGACATATTACCGATGCAGTTCACATTTTACCTTCTGATATCAAGGCCGGTAACTTTGGCAGCCTTGAAAACCACAAATCTAGCCCAATCATTGTGGTATGCAAAACAGGTCAGACAGCACAAGAGAGTGCTAACCTTCTGGCAAAAGCAGGCTTTGAAAATGTCAGCTTGCTGAAGAATGGCCTGATTGCTTGGAATGAAGCAAACTTGCCTTTGGTTAAAGGCAAAAAATAAATTTAGTGGCTTTACTGAAAACGCTGATTGAAAAATCAGCGTTTGTTATAGAGAGATGTGAACATTTCCACGAATTTTAGCGGAAACCTAGTCATAGCAAGCTCTCTCGGTTAGTCTCCAAGCAGACAACTTGATTATTAAAGGATTTCAAAATGGCTGAAGCAGCACCACAACAAGACGCACAAAACTTTGCGATTCAACGTATCTTCCTTAAAGACGTATCTTTTGAAGCGCCTAATTCACCAAATATGTTCCAAAAAGAGTGGAACCCAGATGTAAAACTAGACCTAGACACTCAAAGCCGCGAGCTTGGTGAAGGTGTTTATGAAGTTGTTCTACGTCTGACTGTAACGGTTAAGAACGAAGAAGAAACCGCGTTTTTGTGTGAAGTTCAACAAGGTGGTATTTTTACCGCTGACAAAATGGAAGCAGGCCAGCTTGCGCATTGTCTAGGTGCATTTTGCCCTAACATTCTATTCCCATATGCTCGTGAAACGATTTCTAGCCTAGTGGTTAAAGGTACATTCCCACAACTGAACTTAGCGCCAGTTAACTTTGACGCTCTGTTTATGAACTACCTGCAGCAGCAAGCTCAGCAAGAAGGCACTGCGGAAGCTTAATTGCTTTATCGCTGTTTCTCGGCATAAACAAAATGCACAGAGCATCAAAGGATGTGATGTGCATTTTTTGTTTATTGCCTACAATAGTTCCTTACACTGAAACCATTCGAAGTTCCAACTTCCAATTTTTTAATACGATCGGGCGGATTAATGACGGACTCAGACATTCAAAACAGCTACGGGAAAGAAATTGCTATGACGGTGCTTGGTGCTGGCTCATACGGTACATCTCTGGCAATTTCACTGGCTAGAAATGGCGCGAATGTGGTGATTTGGGGCCATGACCCTGAACATATGGCACGTTTGCAGTCGGATAGAGCGAATCACGAATTCTTACCAGATATTGATTTTCCACAATCACTGATTGTTGAGTCAGATTTAGAAAAAGCCGTTCAGGCTAGTCGCGATTTGTTGGTTGTGGTACCGAGTCATGTGTTTGGCATTGTGCTTGACAACATTAAGCCTCACCTAAGAGCGGATTCACGTATTTGCTGGGCAACGAAAGGGCTTGAGCCAGAGACTGGGCGCCTGCTAAAAGATGTGGCTATAGAAGTGTTGGGGGAAGGGTATTCGTTAGCTGTGCTATCAGGACCTACGTTCGCTAAAGAGCTGGCGATGGGCATGCCAACGGCGATTTCAGTTGCTTCCCCTGATGAGAGCTTTGTTTCTGAACTTCAGGAGAAAATTCACTGCAGCAAGACGTTTCGTGTCTATGCCAACAGTGACTTTACAGGTATGCAGTTGGGTGGCGCGGTTAAGAATGTGATAGCGATTGGTGCTGGCATGTCAGACGGCATTGGCTTTGGCGCGAACGCTCGAACGGCTCTGATTACTCGTGGCCTAGCTGAAATGACTCGTCTTGGCGCTGCATTAGGTGCACAACCAGAAACCTTCATGGGTATGGCAGGTTTGGGCGATCTGGTTCTGACTTGTACGGATAACCAATCACGTAACCGACGCTTTGGCCTAGCTCTAGGCCAAGGTAAAGATGTGGATACTGCTCAGGATGAGATTGGCCAGGTCGTCGAGGGCTATCGCAATACCAAAGAGGTCTGGCTATTGTCACAGCGCATGGGGGTGGAGATGCCAATTGTTGACCAAATTTATCAAGTGTTGTATCAAGGAAAAGATGCACACATGGCAGCAAAAGATTTGCTTGCTCGTGATAAGAAATCAGAGGCGTAAACGTCCAAGGACACGGAAAGCGAAAAACACTTAAGCAAGCTTAGGTGAAGGGTTGAGAAATGAAACATTGTGAAAAACAGAAAGTATGGCAAGCCATTGTTCGCGAAGCGCGAGAGCTTTCAGAACAAGAGCCAATGCTAGCAAGCTTTTACCATGCGACGATCATCAAGCATGAAAGCCTAGCAGCCGCGCTGAGTTATATTTTAGCCAACAAGCTGAACACCGCGTCTATGCCAGCGATGGCCGTGCGAGAAGTGGTTGAAGAAGCTTTTAACGCTGATCACTCGATAACAGAGGCGGCGGCTTGTGACATCTGTGCCACAGTGAATCGAGATCCTGCGGTTTCCATGTACTCAATGCCTTTATTGTACTTGAAAGGCTATCATGCTTTGCAAGGTTATCGTGTAGCGAACTGGTTATGGCGCCAAGGACGTATTGCATTGGCCACTTACCTGCAAAACCAGATTTCAGTGGCGTGCCAGGTGGATATTCATCCGGCGGCAAAAATTGGTCATGGTATCATGCTCGACCACGCAACGGGCATAGTGATTGGTGAAACGGCGGTAGTCGAAAATGATGTCTCGATTCTGCAAGATGTGACGTTAGGCGGTACTGGTAAAGAGTGCGGAGATCGACATCCGAAGATCCGCGAAGGCGTGATGATCGGCGCGGGTGCTAAGATCCTTGGCAATATTGAAGTGGGGGAAGGCGCTAAGATTGGGTCTTGCTCTGTCGTATTGCAGCCAGTTCCTGCTCACACCACGGTGGCGGGTGTGCCTGCTAAGATTGTTGGTCGCCCTAAAACGGATAAACCTTCACTGGATATGGATCAACAGTTTAACGGCCGTTCACAAAGCTTCATTGGTGGCGACGGCATTTAAAGCTGAACTGCTGATAAGAAAACAAAAAAGGGTTGAAGTTTTGGCTTCAACCCTTTTTTATCGCATTAGCCTAGAGAGGCTAATTCAGCGAGTACTTCTTCGGCCCATTCAATCCACGCTTGGCGAACCAATAGATTACGGCGAAGCGTTAAACGTTCCAAGCGCTGCTGTTTATCCAAAGTTGCAGGCGTCGAATAGTACGCGTTTTCTATTTCTTGATAGTGAGCCACTAGCTTGCGTGATTCCTCAACCAATTCAGCTAATTGTTCACGATAAGGCGCGGAAGGTTGAACAGCGCAAGCCATCAACTTAGCGGAGAATTCATCACGAACTGTTGGATGTGCTGTTGGCTGATCGAACCATTCACCTAAAGCGACACGGCCTGAATCTGTGATGGAATATACTTTGCGGTCTGGTTTGCCTTCTTGAGGTTCCAATACGCAGGTAACCAACTCATTCTGAGCCATTTTATTCAGCTCGCGGTAAACTTGTTGGTGGCTTGCTTTCCAGAAGTAACCAATAGTGGCGGAAAATTCTTTGGTGATATCATATCCAGTTGCGTCGCGTGTGCTCAGAACTGTCAGGATAACGTGTGGTAATGACATGTCTTCAATCCAAATGGTCAAATAACTACTAACAACTGCTTAGTTACTGTCGTGCTTCTGTGGCACTTATCATCAGTTAATTTCTTTAAGCAGCGCCAACAAAGTTGGCCATGTCACCTTAAAAGCCGTTTTATCACCTAGAGCGATATGTAGATGTTGTTGTGTATCGCAAGGGAGCATTAGTATATCTAAATAATAAGCATAAAGTGGAATAGAAGGACAAAATAACCCAAAAAACTGATAATTTGCTCAATAAATGGATATTTTAGTTTATTGTCCTGCTAGATTGATATTTTTGCCACTTTTTTGTTTAAATAATGCTATTTGATTTGACGTTTTTAGAATCAGATATAGTAAAGGCTGCCCGTTAAGACAGCCTTTTTGTACTTTGTTACAAGTTTATCCTGTGTTGCGCATGCCCGCTGCAATACCAGCGATAGTTACCATCAATGCTTCTTCCAGCTCTGGTGATGCAGCGTCGTTCTGACGAGTACGATAAAGCAGTTCAGCCTGCAGCATGTTCAATGGCTCGACGTAAATGTTACGTAGGCGAATAGACTCTTGGCCCCATGGATCGCTTTGCATCAGGTTCTCGTTGTTTTCTACGTTGAGTACCGCTTTGATATCTTGCTGAAGTTGAGCTCGCAGCTTATCACCCAGAGGCAGCAGTTTAGGATCAGCTAAGCGCTCATCATAGTAACGTGAGATCTCAAGGTTACACTTGGTGTACACCATTTCCAGCATGCCTAAGCGAGTGGAGAAGAACGGCCACTCACGACACATTTCTTCGAGTAGCGCCTGATGACCTTTATCGATGGAGTATTGAATCGCTTCACCAGCACCTAACCACGCCGGCAGAACCAAACGGTTTTGGCTCCAAGAGAAGATCCATGGAATCGCACGTAAGCTTTCTACGCCACCTTTTGGATTACGTTTAGCGGGGCGAGAGCCAAGAGGCAGTTTACCTAGCTCTAATTCTGGTGTTGCCTGACGGAAGTACGGAACAAAGTCCGGCTCACCACGAACGACGCTTCGGTAAGCCTCACAACTGACCTCTGAAAGTACATTCATTAGGTCACGCCATTCTTGTTTTGGTTCAGGAGGCGGCAATAGGTTGGCTTCTAAAATCGCACTGGCATACAGGTTGAAACTATTGACAGCGACCTCAGGTAATCCCAGCTTAAAGCGGATCATTTCCCCTTGTTCTGTCACTCGCAGGCCACCTTTCAAGCTCTTCGGTGGTTGAGACAATAGAGCTGCATGAGCGGGCGCACCGCCTCGACCAATGGTGCCACCTCGACCATGGAATAGTGTCAGTTCAACCCCTTCTTCTTCAGCGACTTTGACCAGTGCTTCCATCGCATGATACTGAGCCCAGCCCGCTGACATCACACCGGCATCTTTTGCTGAGTCAGAGTAGCCGATCATCACCATTTGTTGGTTCTGGATAAAGCCACGGTAGAGATCAATGCCCATCAATTGTTTGATCACGGATTCGGCATTATTCAGATCGTCTAACGTTTCAAACAGTGGGCAGACATCCATGCGATATGGACAGCCTGCTTCTTGCAGAAGTAGATGTACGGCTAATACGTCAGAAGCCGTGCGCGCCATAGAAATCACGTAAGCTCCAAAGGCTTCACGTGGTTGGGCGGCCACAATCTTACAGGTATCGAGCACTTCTTGGACTTGCTCGGATGGTTGCCAGTCACGTGGGAGAAGTGGGCGTTTAGAAGCCAGCTCATTGGTCAAAAACGCTATCTTGTCTTGTTCGCTCCACTGGTTGTAATCACCAATGCCAAGGTAGCGAGTTAGCTCTGATAAAGCATCGGAGTGGCGCGTACTTTCCTGACGAATATCGAGGCGCACGAGGTGAACGCCAAAGGCTTTGATTCGGCGTAGCGTGTCTAGAAGTGAGCCATCAGCAATGATGCCCATACCGCACTCATGAAGAGATTGGTAACAAGCATAAAGAGGTTCCCATAACTGTTCGACACGTTGAAGGGGAGCTTTAACTGCAAGCTTCTGACCATTTACTTTGGCATCCAGTATTTCTTTGGTTTCTGTCAGCAAGGCACGCAACTGTTTCAGTACGGCGCGGTAAGGTTCGTGTTCGTCTTCTCCCGCGAGCGAGCGTACCGTGTCATTACAGCGAGTCATCGACAGTTCACTGACCAGCTCATTGATGTCATTGAGGTAGAGATCTGCGGCTTTCCAGCGTGACAGCAGCATGACTTCACGGGTAATGGTGTGGGTGACAAATGGGTTACCATCACGGTCACCACCCATCCAAGAAGAGAAATGCACAGGGCGAGCATCAATAGGTAGGCCTTCTTCAAGATAACCACGCAGACGACCGTCCAATTCGCGTAAGAAGTCAGGCACCGCTTCCCATAGGGAGTTCTCGACGACAGCAAAGCCCCATTTGGCTTCATCAAGAGGGGTTGGGCGCTGCTGACGAATAGTGTCAGAGTGCCAACCTTGGGCAATCAATTGTTCGAGGCGACGTTCAGTCTTCTGACGTTCTTTGGCTGACAGGTCGTTTAACTCTAATTTCGACAAGCACTTATTAATTTTGACCAGCTTGTTGATCATGGTGCGTCGAGTGATTTCGGTTGGGTGCGCAGTAAGCACTAACTCAATGTTGAGATCTCGCACCGCTTGAGCAGTGTCGAGTTTGCTTATGTCGTTTTGGCTAAGTTTGGAAAACAGGTTGTTGATGGCGTCTGGTTCGCAGACATGTGCATCGCAATGACGTGAAATAGTGTGGTACTGCTCCGCCATGTTCGTCAGGTTGAGGAATTGGTTGAAAGCATGGGCAACAGGCGTCAGTTGCTCATCGGGTAGGCTTTTGATTTCCTCAATCAAGCTTTCACGATCGGATTGATTGCCAGAAAGCGCAGACTTAGAAAGCTTACGAATCGTTTCTACTTTTTCCAGAAGTGCATCACCATGAGCGTCCTTAATGGTGTTACCGAGCAAGTGTCCTAACATGCTCACGTTGCTTCTGAGCGCAGAGTATTTCTCGTTCATTGTCATCCTGCCTTGTAAAAAAATTACATCCATTGTTCCTTGTTAAGTAGACAATCTAGCGAAAAATATCGCTGTGAGTCAAATGCTGTAGGCTAAGATTGCAAATATTGTGCAAATGAATGCAATTGATATGATGTGGCCATTTTTTCTATATTTGTTGAAACTTTATTACAGAAATACGAGCTGATTCAAAACTCGTTTATTGTTCAATCCCTATATGAGCATGAACGTATTCGCGGATAAAAGGCACCACTTCGGCTTCGAACCAAGGGTTACGCCTTAACCACAAAGTATTTCTCGGAGAAGGGTGAGGTAGGGGCAGATATTGAGGTGCCCACTGCTGCCATGCTCTGACGGTTTCGGTGAGTGTTTTCGGTTTGTCTTGCAGATAACAGTTTTGTGCATACTGGCCTATCAACAGCGTCATACCGATGTTAGGCAGTTGTTCGAGCACCTTACTGTGCCATTGCGGGGCACACTCTTTTCTTGGAGGGAGATCACCGCTTTTGCCTTTGCCGGGATAACATAGCCCCATGGGCATGATGGCTATTTTGCTTGCGTCATAAAAGGCCGTTCTATCAAGCTCAAGCCATTGTCTTAACCTGTCACCGCTCGGGTCATTCCAAGGGATGGACGTTTTATGCACTCGTGTCCCTGGCGCTTGGCCGATGATCAGTAGCTTGGCTTCTTTACTCGCCTGAATAATGGGATTAGCTCCCAGAGGTAAATCAGGCTCGCACAGCCGGCATTGGCGAATTTGTTGGAGCATATCTTCTAGCATCAGTAACCTTTGTCGAGATCGACTTCATTCAGTAGAGAAAACCCATCTCGCCAACGTTGATAATTGTCAGCAAAGATCTCGACCACTTGCTCAGGGAAGCTGAGAGCGGCGATATGTGGAGTGATCGTAACAGCTGGGTGGCGCCAGAATGGATGACTGGCTTCGAGTGGTTCGTTTTCAAACACATCAAGAAAGGCATGGGCAATGGCTTGCTCTTCTATAGCGGCAAGTAAACCGGTCTCACACACGACATCACCACGGCCCACATTGAACAGTAAGGCGGATTGGCAGCGACTGAGAGACTGATGGTTAAGTAGATGATGTGTTTCTTTGGTACTTGGCAGCGTGTTAACTACCACATCGACGCGGCTCAGTACACTGTTTAGTTCCTGAATATGGTAAGTTTCGTCAAAAGGAGAATGCATGGACGGAATACCACTGCGGTTAATACCGATCACTTTTATGCCAAATGCTTGAGCCGTTTTGGCGAGATGGCTACCTAATGAGCCAGTCCCCAAAATCAATAAAGTGCGTGCGCTTAGAGATTGATAGGGTTTGGGTTCCCATTTGGCTTGATTCTGACTTTCTTGATAGTGCAAAAAGTGGCGATGATGTTGGATTAGGTAACCGAGAACGTATTCTGAGATTTGCTGACCAAATATCCCCTTCACATTGGTGAGGAGAAAATTCGGGGTGTTGGTGGTGAGAGCGTCGATTCCAGCATAAACCGATTGCATCCATTCTACGTTGGGAAAGTCACTAAGCCGCTTGGCGACCAGTGGTGGAGAGGCGAGTAAAATAGCCGCATCTTCTGGATTGTCGGTGATCTCGAGATCCGGTAACTGCAGCTTGTCGAGCTGCTGCTGGTAAGTTTCGTTGTGCTCAGTCAGTAAATAGACTTTGTTGGTGAAATTGTTCATCGGCTTCGCTTTTTTCCACTATGGTTATCAAGTACACTTCCGCTGTCTTTTTCTGAACCAATGAGTCCTTATGCTACAGAACCCTCTTCAACTTCGTCTTGAGAAGTTAGAACCTTGGAAGCAGATTACCTTTATGGCGTGTCTGTGTGAACGTATGTACCCTAATTTTGCGATGTTTTGTGACAGCACGGAATTTGCAGAGCCACGTATTTATCGCGATATTCTGGATAGCATTTGGGAGCAACTAACAGTCAAGAGTGCCAAGGTTAATTATGAGCGCCAGTTGGAGAAGTTAGAAGAGATTATTCCAAGTTCTGAAGATTTTGATTTTTATGGTGTCTACCCCGCGATTGATGCCTGTATTGGTTTGTCTACCCTGCTACACGGCCTGTTGGATCGCGATGACTTATTTGAAAGCATGCAAAAAATCAGTCAACAGTCGGTACAGACGGTTGCTCAGCTAGAAGAAGCGCAAACTGGCCTCGAAATAACTAATGATAATCAGAAAGACAATGAAGCGGTTTGTGAAGAGTGGGATGTGCAGTGGGCCATTTTCCGTCCACTGAAAGATGCTCAGGAACGAGACATTGAACTGATTAAAGATCTTCGCTTTGAGCTGAGAGAAGATGGTATCAGCAATATTGGCGTCAGCCTTTAATGAGAAACGGGAGCCATAGGCTCCCGATTTTATAAGTGGTCTTCTTTCTTGGTTTGTAGCTCAGAAACCTGATCTTCTTCATCGTCATCGCGACTTTCGATCACGCCGTGAGTCTCTTTCCATTTTTCCCAGCGCTCAAACGCAAGCTCTTGCATGTCGGTGGCTCTGTCCGCTTCATCGACGATCTCTTCCCCAACTAAGTGCTCGAAGATATCTTCCAGCGTCAGGATTCCTTGAATGGTGCCATATTCATCAACAACCATCGCTAACTGGAGGCGCTTCGCCATCATCTGCTCAAACGCTTTTGGCAGAGACAAGTTATTCAGTAGGACGTGAACCGGACGCATCACTGCCCCTAACTGCTTCTCACCACAACCTGCCTGCTGAAGTTTAAACATCTCTAAGCGGTGTACAAAACCGATGATATTGTCTTTGGACTGGCTGTAAACCAGTGGGCGAGAAAACGGCGTGTCTTTATGCTGAGCAAGAAATTCATTGATGCTCATTTCAGCGTCAACACGGAACACGACCGGACGGGGTGTCATGACTTGAGTAACAGGAACGTCCTGAATGCCAAGCAGGTTGTTGAGAATTTTCGTCTCACCTTCTGCAAATTCACCGCTCTCTTTAGCCAGAATCGCCATCGCAGAGAGCTCATCACGCATCTTTGGTGCTTGGTGACCGCGGGCAAGACGTTTAGTGATCTGCTCTGAAAACCACACAAACGGTGTCAGTGCCCACACCATCCAACGTAACGTAATAGCTGCAAGAGGCGACAGCTGACGCCAGTATGTTGCGCCAATGGTTTTCGGTACAATTTCCGATAGCACAAGAATACCCAGAGTTAATACACCTGAGAATACACCTAGCCATTCGCTACCAAAAACTACAGCAGCTTGTGCACCTGCACTGGCGGCGCCGATAGTGTGGGCGATGGTATTCAGTGTCAGAATTGAAGCAAGTGGGCGGTCGATATCCGCTTTTAATTTTGATAATTTCTCTGCGGCCGGATGGCCTTGCTGACGCAGTTGTGCCAGATAGCTGGGAGTAATACTCAGTAGAACCGCTTCGAGGACCGAGCAGATAAAGGATACGCCAATCGCAACAGAGACGTAGATGGTTAGCAGTAACATAAATGTCCTATATCAGGTTTATACCACCACCGAATTTTGCAATGTACCCATCAAAATTATCAATTATGAAATGAGTCACTATGCCTGGGCATTATTGGTGTGAGTATTTTATATTCGCTTCAGGCCCCACAATATCAGGCTTCGTGGACCATCCGCGTCTTATAAATAAGGTTAATTATGATTAAAAACAAGCCTTCGCATAGGAGAGGAAGGTAACAAATTGTGAGTTATTACTCATATTATGGTTAAAAGTACGTCATGAAAGCTAAAGATCGCTTACAAACCTTTGCCAGATGGGGCATTTATGCTTTAGAGTGAGTTGAATTCGATAACATATGAGAAGGGAAACCTAATGAACAAGACCCAATTAATCGACTTTATCGCAGAGAAAGCAGATCTATCTAAAGCACAAGCTAAAGCTGCTCTTGAAGCAACTCTTGACGGTGTGACTGATGCACTTAAAGAGGGTGACCAAGTTCAACTAATTGGTTTTGGTACGTTCAAAGTAAACCACCGTGCAGCTCGCACTGGCCGTAACCCAAAAACTGGTGATGAGATCCAAATCGCTGCTGCAAACGTTCCTGCATTTGTTTCAGGTAAAGCTCTGAAAGACGCAGTGAAATAATTTATAATGCGCCAAGGTAGTCTTCTGTCTTGGCGCATCACTGTCATGAAAAAACGTTTATTCTCTTCACTAATCACTTCTTTTATCGTTGGTTGTTCTTCCAGCGTTCCTACTCCTAACCTAGATCAGTTCGCTTATTACACGGGCGGGAAAAGCATGGGCGATGCCACAAGCTTATACTGGTATACGGAAAAGATTGCTTCTCCTAGCGCAGCCGCAGACTATGTCACAGCAGGAGATTACGGTTGGTATAAAACCGACTACAGCTGGACGGAAGGGGAGCTGAGAGAACTGATTCGTGAAGGCGAACAGCTTAAAGGCGAACAAGGGCTGGTGAAATACCGAGTGCATGTTCGTTTCAATAAGGACGGTGAAGCGGTTTATCAGCAGTACCGCTTGGATGGCAAAGTGCTTCCGGTCAAACCCGCTGAACTCGAACGCTACAAAAATGATGCGATGACTGTGGCAACCGTGACGAAAGAGCAGGATAAAAAAGGTCAGGAGCTGATTCAAGGCTACTGGGATGGTTCGACGTTTGAAACCTGTTCTGGTCAGAGTTACTCTCGATTGGAGTTCAATCAGACACTGCCGTCATTTGTGGTGAATCGCTTAGCTGGAGTGGACAACTACGTAGCTTTCCTTGGTTCGACACGCACCAACCGAGTTATTGTTGAAGATTTACTCATGCTGGCAGATGAAGATCACTCCTGTATTGAAAGACCGAGTCTGCTATCTGATTAAAATACAAAAGGCGCCTTAAGAGGCGCCTTTTTTGATACTGAGTGATTATTTGCTTTGTTCGCGCTCTATCGCTCTATAACCAATGTCATTGCGGTGGAACATTCCAGTCCAACTGACTTTTTTAGCCAGCGTGTACACTTGCTGCTGAGCGTCTGATACGCTATTTCCAAGTGCCGTTGCACATAGAACACGACCGCCGTTAGTTACGATTTCGCCAGCTTCGTTGTTTGCAGTGCCTGCGTGGAAGATCTTCTGACCTTCGACTTCATCAGCAGGTAGAGAAATTACGTCACCTTTCGCGTAGTCTGCTGGATAGCCTCCAGCGGCTAGAACCACACCGATAGACGCACGTGGATCCCATTTAGACTCGGCTTCGTTAAGTTTCTCGTCGATAGCCATCAGACAAAGCTCAACAAGGTCAGATTCCATACGCATCATGATTGGCTGGGTTTCTGGATCGCCAAAGCGGCAGTTGTACTCGATGACTTTTGGCGTGCCGTCTTTGTCGATCATAAGACCAGCATAAAGGAAGCCAGTGTAAGGGTGACCTTCCGCGTCCATGCCGCGTACGGTTGGGTAGATAACTTCTTCAAGGATACGCTCGTGGATTTCTGGCGTTACCACTGGTGCAGGGGAGTAAGCACCCATGCCGCCTGTGTTAGGACCAGTGTCTTTGTCACCAACACGTTTGTGGTCTTGGCTGGTGGCCATTGGCAGAACGCTCTGGCTGTCAACCATTACGATGAAACTGGCTTCCTCACCGTCTAGGAACTCTTCGATCACCACGCGGCTGCCAGCTTCACCAAACGCGTTACCAGCGAGCATGTCTTTGATTGCGTCTTCTGCTTCTTCTAGCGTCATTGCAACGATAACACCTTTACCTGCAGCAAGACCGTCTGCTTTTACAACAATAGGAGCACCTTGTTCACGAACGTAAGCAAGAGCTGGTTCAATCTCAGTGAAGTTAGCGTAAGCCGCAGTTGGAATATTATGGCGTGCAAGGAAATCTTTGGTGAACGCTTTAGAGCCTTCTAGCTGCGCAGCGGCTTGAGTAGGACCAAATATAGGTAATCCCGCTTCACGGAAAGCATCAACTACACCAATAACGAGTGGCGCTTCTGGGCCAACAATCGTCAGCTCGATCTTCTTCTCTTGAGCGAATGCAACCAGCTCAGAGATTGCTTCAACACCAATGTTTACGTTTTCTAGCTTTGGCTCAAGCGCGGTACCTGCGTTACCAGGTGCAACGAATACTGTCTCAACGTTTGGGTTTTGTGCTGCTTTCCAACCTAAAGCGTGCTCACGACCGCCGGCACCAATAATCAATACATTCATGTTTTAAAATCCTTATAGCTGCTTCAGAGCCTTTATTTCTGTGTCAAACATGCTCACTTATGGTCATAAGCTCCGCGTGTTTTCCTTGAACTAAAGTCACTGACTTGCTCTACGTATTTCAAATATCGGAATATTTAAAAAACAAAATTATAAGTCTTGCTCAAAGTAATTGGTGATGTGGCTAGGTAGCAATTGAGCCCATCCCCGGGAGCATAGCCAGCTGGGGTGGGCGAAAGCCGCTAACGACGCCACAGTGCCAAATACGAAGAGGAAATTAGTGGCGGAAGTGACGCATACCGGTAAAGATCATCGCCATGCCGTGTTCGTCCGCTGCAGCGATAACTTCGTCATCACGCATAGAGCCGCCTGGTTGAATTACACACTTGATGCCCGCTTCTGCTGCCGCATCGATACCGTCACGGAATGGGAAGAACGCATCAGAAGCCATCACACAACCTTCAACCTGTAGACCCTCATCCGCCGCTTTGATGCCTGCGATTTTCGCTGAGTAAACGCGGCTCATTTGGCCTGCGCCGACACCAATCGTCATGTCACCTTTCGAGTAAACGATCGCGTTAGATTTCACGTACTTCGCTACTTTCCAACAGAATAGGGCATCTTTCAGCTCTTCTTCAGTTGGTTGACGCTTAGAGACCACTTTAAGGTCGTCTAGGCTTACCATGCCTTGGTCGCGGTCTTGAACCAGTAGACCACCGTTAACGCGTTTCACGTCGAAGCCAGTTGTTTTAGTTGTCCACTCGCCACATTCAAGTAGGCGAACGTTCTTCTTCGCTGCAACAATCTCAATTGCTTCAGCAGAAACAGATGGTGCGATGATAACTTCAACGAATTGACGCTCAACAATCGCAGATGCTGTTGCTGCATCAAGTTCGCGGTTGAACGCGATGATGCCGCCAAATGCAGATGTTGGGTCAGTCTGGTAAGCGCGGTTGTACGCTTCAAGGATGTCTTCGCCAAGTGCCACCCCACATGGGTTCGCGTGTTTTACAATCACACACGCTGGTTCATCGAACTCTTTCACGCACTCAAGCGCTGCGTCCGTGTCTGCGATGTTGTTGTAAGAAAGGGCTTTACCTTGGATTTGGCGAGCAGTGGAAACTGAAGCTTCTTCAGGGTTTGCTTCAACGTAAAAAGCAGCTGCTTGGTGGCTGTTCTCACCGTAGCGCATGTCTTGCTTCTTCTCGAATTGCTGATTGAATGTGCGAGGGAATTTGCTCTCTTCGTCATCTTCTTTGTTCTCGCCGTAGCTAGGAACCATAGTGCCGAAGTAGTTTGCGATCATACCGTCATAAGACGCTGTGTGCTCGAATGCCGCGATTGCGAGATCGAAGCGTGTTTCTAGCGTAAGAGACGTTTCGTTTGCGTCCATTTCTGCGATAACGCGGCCGTAGTCGTGTGCATTTACAACGATAGTCACGTCTTTGTGGTTTTTCGCAGCAGAGCGAACCATTGTTGGGCCACCGATATCGATGTTCTCAACCGCGTCAGCAAGCGTACAGCCTTCTTTAGCCACAGTTTCAGCAAATGGATATAGGTTAACGACAACCATATCGATAGGATTGATGCCGTGTTTTTCCATCACGTCATCGTCTTGACCGCGACGGCCTAAAACACCACCATGAACCTTTGGGTGAAGCGTTTTAACGCGTCCGTCCATCATTTCCGGGAAACCCGTATAATCGGATACTTCTGTGACAGCAATGCCTTGCTCAGCTAGCAAGCGGGCAGTACCACCTGTGGATAGGATATCGACACCGCGTTCAGCGAGAGCTTGGGCAAACTCAACAATACCTGTTTTGTCTGATACGCTGATTAGGGCGCGGCGAATTGGACGAGCGTTGTTCATGCTTCCATCTTCCTCAAAGTCATGGAGTTAAAACTAAAGATATTTGCCAAAAATGAACTTGTTTTTATCTCGTAGGGATAAAATATTGGCCAGTTTTGGTAAAGACCTTTTTGCCAGTCGAGACTGGACAGATATTAGACTCTAAACTTGATGGCGCACATTCTAACTAATTTATTACAAAAAAGCTCGCGCAATCGTTTGGCATCTCAAAAATAATTATGAAAACCGTGCTTTTTAACTTAAAAAGTAACGAGATAGTTAATAAGGAAAGTTATGTTCCAGATTGGAGAACTGGCAAAGCGTTGTGGTGTGACCACTGATACTTTGCGTTTCTATGAGAAAAATGACCTGATCCGTCCCATGGGACGTAGTGAGTCGGGTTATCGTCTTTATAACGAAGAAAATCAGAAGCAGGTTGGTTTTATCTTAAAAGCCAAAGACCTAGGGCTAAGCCTGGAAGAAATTCGCGAGCTGTTAGAGATAAAGCTAGAAGCCACCGAGCACAGCTGTGCAGAAGTAAAAGCCATTACCTCGGCAAAGCTTGAGGTGATTGATGAAAAGATTGCGGAGTTGACCCGTATTCGTCAAGCATTGAAGAAAATCAACGATGCGTGTTGTGGCCATATTGATGATGATGCCAGTCATTGTTCGATTTTAGGGGCGCTGGGCAGTGAAGAGCGCCCATCGACTTGCTGTGATGAGCCTTAACTCGCCTGTCGAATTTTGGCTTGAATCGCGGACTGAACCTTCATATCCGGCAAGTTATCGTGGTAGAGCGTGACTTGATTGCGACCCGTCTGCTTAGAGTAATACATCGCTTTATCTGCCTGAACCAAGAGTTCTTTCACATGAGAGATGTCTGAGGTGACTTCTGCGATACCAATACTGACGGTTGGATGAATGATATGGCCGTCGACACTGCAAGGGGCACTTTCAATTGATTGTCGGATGCGCTCGGCAATATCGTAAGCCTGAATGGCATTGGTATTTGAGAGTACAATGCCAAACTCTTCGCCGCCAAGTCGACCAATGTAGTCACTGCCACGAATCTGTTTCTGACAAATTCTGGCAACCTGAGTGATGACTTCATCACCCGAAAGGTGGCCGACTTGATCGTTGATTTCTTTAAAGTGATCGATATCGATCATCAAGCAAGACAAATTACGCTGAGCCTCATTGTAGCTTTGTAATTCTTGCTCAAGAGCTTCAAGGAAGGCGCGGCGGTTGAAGATGCCGGTTAGCTCATCGGTTTCGGACAGGCGCTTCAGCTCTTCTTGACGGCGATAGTTACTCGTGATGTCACGCTCTTGCCACAGGACATACTGGGTGCCATCGACTAAGCACAGTGGCTTAATGGTGGCTTCGAACCACATGTCTTCAGGGCCATCTAGTGTTTCCAGCTCATCAATGGACAATTGCAGGCATTCGATAGGGCTGACACTGTACTGTACAACCAGAGGTTTGGCTGACTCACTAACATCTTGTATGTAGGTGAGTAACTGGTCGGCTTTATCCTGTGGAAGGATGTCGTGAAGCGTTTTGTTGGCATAACCATTTTTTTCTAGGCGAACGGAGTGGAACGTTCCCCCAAAGCCCTCGACAAAGCGCCCCGACTGCTCTAAAACGAAAAGTCGGTCAGGAAGTTCATTCAGAATCAGGCTTAGCCATGCTTCCCTTTGCTTATCAAGCATATAGTTTTATCCAACAACAGATGAACACCGCATTATATCTAGACAGGTAGTGATGGCAATCGTGATAGATCACAGTTTGCTTACTATTTGCTCAGTTAGATGGCACGAAAGTGAGACTTAATATACGTTTGGTTTCTCTGCTCTTTGGGAGTCTCAAAAGTAAAACATGCTGAGCAGTGAGTGTACAAATTAATTGAATTTTATAAATTAAAGGCGACCAGAAACGGAAAAAGCCGAATCCATTTGGAATCGGCTTTCTCAAAACAAAAATTCGTCAGAACGTATTAGTTCATGCCGTATTATCAAATCTATTGTTTTAGTTGGTTTTGATTTGTATTAACGTGACGCGCAAAGTCCTTTTAATATAAGGGCTTGTTTGGTTTTATCGTATTTGTTTGTATTGGTTTGTTTTCATTTTTGTGGTTAACTCCGTGTACATATAGGGGGACATATTGAGTGGTTTTGTACCCAAAGAGGAAAACATGGCAAAGCTGTACGATAAACAACTGAAATCCCTTCTAAACAAAGCCCAAGAGAAAACGCTCGTCTACTCAGATGGGAACGGCTTGGGTGCTAGAGTTTCGCCACAAGGCAAAGTTCGCTGGCAGTTCCGTTATAAAGTCGAAGGAAAAAATAAAAGAATAGATTTGGGGGATTATCCGGACCTTTCAATTTTGAAAGCGAGAGATATAACTAAACAATGTCGAGAGTGGCTTGCCAATGGTCATGATCCTAAGCTCAAGCTCAAGCGCGAGCTCGAACGCTCGGCAACTCTTAAGCCAATTACTGTCAAAGAAGCATTAGAGTACTGGTTAGTGGAGTATGCCGAGGATAATAGGGCTAATGCTGGTAAACACAGAGCGCAATTTGAACGTCATTTGTATCCATACATTGGACACTTACCATTAGAGCAGACGGAAACGCGACACTGGCTGGAGTGCTTTGACCGAGTTAAAAGAGGAATCCAAGGTAAACAACGTCCAGCACCTGTTGCCGCTGGATATGTGCTCCAAAATGCTAAACAAGCCTTGAGATTTTGTAGAGTCCGTCGCTATGCCACCAGCCGTGTTCTAGATGATTTAAATATTTCCGATGTTGGTAATAAACAACGAAAGAAAGATAGAGTTTTATCTATTCCTGAGATGGTTGATGTGTGGTGTTTTACTGAAGGAACCAAACTGCTTCCATATTACGCTAAGCTGGTTCGATTGTTGATGATATTTGGTGCTCGCAGTCAGGAAATTAGATTGTCAACATGGTCTGAATGGGACTTAGAGGCAATGCTCTGGACTGTTCCTCAAGTTAACAGTAAAACAGGTGAGCGGATTGTACGGCCTATTCCTGAATCTTTAGTCCCTTGGTTAAAAGAGCTTAAAGTCGCTAGTGTTGATGAAGAGTATATATTGGGAGAAGAAAAACAGCCTGAAGCTGTAAGTCAAAAGGGGCGCTTGCTCTGGAAGCAGCTTGGGCATTCTGAAAAATGGACTTTACATGATTTACGGAGAACATTTGCTACTCGGTTGAATGATTTAAGTGTTGCGCCGCATATTGTAGAGCAGCTATTGGGGCACAGTCTTGGAGGGGTAATGGCTATTTATAATCGTAGTCAGTATATACCCGAAAAGAGGGCTGCTCTTGATATGTGGTTAGAGCATCTGGATATGCTGTCCATGGCAAATGAGAATGTTATTCCTATTAGAGCTTAACGTTTATATGAGATGGTTATTGGGGATTCACTTGCAGCTACTGTAGCGTTGAAGAGGCACTTAGCCACTGAGTTGTAATTTCCTCGATCAAATAAGGCCACTATTTAGCGGCCTTATTGTTATGTCGGTAGTTTTATCCACCTAACGGCTAGATTGCATGCTGGACATGCTTTTTTTCAGAAAAAGTAGAATACTTAGAAGGTACTTTGCTAGGTGAGCTCTCTTTTTTCCAATTTGGCCAGCTAGTTACGATGTCTTTTGACTCTCGAAGGTGCTGCCTGAATGTAGAACTTTGCTGAGTTTTCATCTGCTTTCCTCTAGTTTTTCTTCAATTATAGATGCTGCGAACCTTTCTCTCTCAATATAGGAAGAAGGAAGCATCTGCATCCTAAGTGTAGCATTACCCGCTTCAAATGTTGTAGCGTTGCCTTCTTTATCTTTGCGCTTGAGCACATCCCCACTACCTAAGCTCAAAGAGAAAAGCTTAAAGAATGAGCGAGGTCCAACACCAACGAAAGGCTCGAATATAACGCTATCTCCCTCATCTTCTCTCTCATAAAATGAGATTGAATCAGAGTGGAAGCTAGTAGCTTTACTTTTGGGGTATGGTTCAACGTATACCACTCTAGAGACCCCTGAGGCTACGATATGCTTAGCGCAGTTATGGCATGGAAAGGTAGTGCAATAAAGAGTGGTCTCTTTCGTGCTAATGTAGTGCCTAGCACAAGATAATATTGCTTCCATTTCCGCGTGAACGATTCTACCGTACTCAGTGATGTCTTTAACTTTACTGACTTTTATTACTTTCTTAATGTTATCTAACTGTTTTTTGCTTAGCTTAGCGTCTTTTGACTTTGTCAGGCGGCTCATTATGTCTTCAATGATTGCCGTCTGCTCATTCTTGTTAGAATCAAAACCTCTTTTGTAATCTCTACCAGATGCTTCATCAACAATCGCTTTTTCTTTCACATCCAGTTTTGGCCAATATAGACCACCACCAGCTCGAGGCACATCATTAGCACCTGTTGCGATGATTTGTTCGTCTTTGGCTACAACAGCTCCAACTTGTCGAGATAAGTCGGCTGACCTAAGAGAAGATGAAAAAGCCATGAACATCGCATACTCATCGAATGTAGGTGTAATGAACGGATGGCCGAATGTGAGATCTAGTATTCTCCAAATATCATTTTGAAGTTTGTCGTTATCACCATCCTGATTGATAAAAAAATCGGACAGGTGATAAGTATCCCTAGTTTTTTGACCAAATTGATCTGACTCGTCTTTGTCTCTCGACATTAACTTTTGTGCTCGTTCTGGAGAAATGTTTTTGTTTTTTTGCAGGTACGAAAGTCTTCTTTCTTTTGATGAGTAAACGCCTATAAGAAAGAAGCCATTAGCGTATATTTTCCGAAGCTCTTTAACTTCTTCTGGAGTTTTTAAAGATGATATTATAAAGGCTTTTCGAGGGAGGGGACTGTCCTTCAAGCCTTCTTGAGACCGAATGTGATTGATTTTAGCTGCGATCCCTTTTGCTAGAATCGATTTATCTTCATACTGCTGCCTGAGAGAGTTACCCGCAGTCATTAGCTTGTCTATTCTATCGTAGGGAGTGGTAGAGTCATCTTTGCTAGTTAATTCTTCGATAACATCTTTTGATACTTTTACGTTTTTGCAGTCATACTTAAAATGACTCAGTCTTTCGCTTATTAACTTTGATACTTCATCGAGCTGGACGCCAACAGCACCAACTAAGCCTATGACTAGCTCTGAATCCCTGTATCCCGCATAATCCATATATAAACTCTCATTCTAATATATTGGATTAATATAATAAGAAAGTAGCATGTATTCAGTGACCAATTTCATATTGATTAGAGCAATATGTGAACGATTATGTTGTAAGCCTCTCAAAACCCACCAATAAACGTATCCACAAACCCTTTAAATCGGTCTGCTAAGCGGCCGACAATTTTCTTGCGTTGTAGAATGGTTGGTTTGGTTTCTAAAGTCTCAGCAAAGTCATCGCGCAGCGGCATTTCTTCACTTAGTTCGTATCGATTCACTAGGATCTGTAGTTTGTCGGTGTTTAACTTTTCTTCTTCAGCCATCACTTCCAAAGCTTTACGTTTCTCACGTTCCCAGAAGTACTCAAATTCTTCCTCTACGTCAGTGTGAGCAGGAATGCCATCAAGGTGTTCATTCATAAACTTCTCGATAAGCTCTTTCTTGCTGAGTAGTGCAGGATCAGAGCTAATGATATTGGCTATGACTTGACGCTTATTCTCTCTGCTTTCTTGGCTCTCTTCTTCGTGCAGTTCACGTAGTAGGTGCAAGATATAGCTAACATTCACTTCATCACGGTGCAGTAGCTCCAGCTCAAAATCGACATCTTCTAAGATAGAGACTTTTTCTTTGCTGGTGGATTCTCGGATTTGACGACTCAAGTCTGCGTATTTGCTTGTGAAGTCTTGGAACTCCTGTTCATCCATATCGGCTAAAGACATATCGAAATCTGCAAAATTACTTAGCATGTTCTTAAGTTGTATTAGCTTGCGGAACTGCAAGACAAATAGCTTTTGCGCTTCTTCATCTGGTAGGGTGTCAACGGCGTCTATATTTGGCGTAATAGCTTTTAGGGCTTCGCACGCTTTATTGAAATCTGCCATCAGTTCATCAAACGACGGTGTTTCAATTACTTCTTTCGGCCGTTTATTGGAAAACAGCGTGAATGCCTCGTCAGCGGCTTTCTTTAGATTACGGAAGCATACGACATTCCCGTGAGACTTTGTTTCGTTCAGAATGCGATTGGTGCGCGAGAAAGCCTGAATTAGACCGTGATGCTTTAGGTTTTTATCTACATAGATGGTGTTAAGGGTCTTAGCGTCAAATCCTGTAAGGAACATATTCACCACCAGCAAAATATCAATCTCTTTGGCCTTTACACGCTTTGAAATGTTTTTGTAGTAGTCGTAAAAGGAGTCACTATCTTTTGTGCTGTAGCTAGTCCCAAACATCTGATTGTAATCATTAATAAACCCATCTAGCTTTTCTCTGCTGTGGAGCTTTATCTTATCCCCTTGATTGAGGTATTTGGCGGCAACTTCTTTTACTTGTTTGTCATCGCTGTTACCTAGCTCAAATTCTTCTTCCTCGTTTGCTTCATAGCTAAAAATGGTAGCAATCTTGAGCTTGTGTTTGCCCTCGGCTTTCTTTTTAGCGAATAACTCGTAGTAGGCAATGAGCTCAGGAACACCAGCAACACAGAACATGGCATTGAACTCACCACTGTGCGTTTTACGTTTGTGGTGAGCAATGATGTAGTCGGTTATTTTTTCTAATCGAGTAGGGGAGCAGAGGAGCTCTTTGGTATCGATATCTTCTACTTCAATATCAAGGTTGTTATTGGAGCCGTCTTTGTATTGATAGCGGCCCACGTATTCAATAGCGAATTTGAGTACGTTGTTGTCACGTATGGCATCGACAATGACATACGGATGTAAACAATCTCCAAATAGGTCGCGAGTAGTTCTTTTTATCGAGTTCTTTGCCACAGCGTTATCAGCAAAAATTGGAGTTCCAGTAAAGCCAAACAGTTGTGCTCGATTAAAGAAGCTCACAATATTCTGGTGTGTATCTCCAAACTGACTGCGATGACATTCGTCAAAGATAAAAACAATGCGTTTATCTTGTAGAGACGCCATCTCTTTTAGATAGCGGTTCTTGGTAACAACATTGTTTAGCTTTTGAAGTGTAGTCACTACCAGCTTCGTATTGCGCTTTTCGTTGATTTCTCTGCCTTTGATGGGCTTATCAAGTAGCTGGTGGAAAAGAATGCGGGTATTGCTTGTTGTATCAATGCACCCTTTTGAAAAGGCATTAAATTCTTCTGCTGTTTGGTAATCAAGGTCTTTTCTGTCTACAACAAATACTACCTTATCAACCTCATTAAGAGCGGTCATTAGCTGAGCGGCTTTAAAGGACGTGAGAGTTTTTCCTGAGCCAGTAGTATGCCAAATGTAGCCGTTCTTACTTGAAGTCTTAACTTGGTTGATTATCGCTTCAACTGCATAGAACTGATAAGGGCGTAACACCATTAAGCACTTCAACGTCTCATTGAGCACAATGTACTTCGTTAGCATTGATGTGATGTGTTTAGGTGTTAAAAAAGCACTCGCAAAGTCATGTAGCTTGCTAATTCTAGTATTGTTTACGTCCGTCCAGTCAAAGGTTTGTTTTGCGGAAAGCTCACTATTGTTGGCAAAGTAGTGAGTGTTCACGCCATTTGAAATAACAAAGAGTTGGATGTAGTTGAACAGTCGATGATTGGCGTTGTAAGAGTGTTTCTGATAACGCTTTACTTGGTTAAAGGCTTCTTTTAACTCAATACCTCGTCTCTTAAGCTCCAATTGAATCAGTGGCAGGCCATTGACCAAAATAGTCACATCATAACGATTAGTGTAGGTCCCTTTTACTGTTATTTGCTGCGCTACTTGGAAGTGATTTTGTTCTGCCTTATCAAACAACAATGTGAGGTGGAGAGAGTCTCCATTATCAAGTGTCACAGCGATGCGATCACGCAAGGTTTTGGCTTTAGTGAAGATATTTCCTTGCTCCAACTTGCCCAATACTTGACGAAACTCGGAATCAGTTAGAGTGCAGTGGTTTACTCTCTCAAGCTGAAGTTTCAAATTAGCTTCGAGTGCGGCGTTGTCTTTTAGCCGAACGACCTCAAAGCCCTGAGTGTTGAGCTGAGTAATTAAGTTATCTTCTAATTGTTGTTCTGATTGATAAGCCATATGACGTATTAGGACCCTAAATTGCTACTGCATAGCGCCCCTACGTGTGGGCGCTATGGCAGGAATTACACAAACATTTGTTGCAGCAAGCCTTTTTTAAACTGCTTGGTTTGCTCGATTTGATCTGCGACTGAATCGATTTTGTTATCGATGGACTGTAGGAATTGAGCGATTTTTTGCTGTTCAGCCAAACATGGTAATGCCAACTTAAGTTCTTTTAAGTTCTTAAAGTACAGTCGAGTTCTTGTACCACCTTGCTTTTGTTGAATGGCAAAGCGCTTAAACTCATGCCCCTCATTGAGTTTTGTCTCAAGAAAGTAAGTGTCCATGCCGACGGTTTTAAATACAGGATACTCTTTACTAATTGCTCCACGAGTATAATTTCTATTTACATTGAACTTGAAAATTAAATCATCGCTCATATGACGATAGGTGAAGTAGCCCAGAGGAACAACGCCATAGTCGCCATCATTGATAACAGAGCGCTCTTGTAAATAAAGCCCCGTTCGTGAAGACGTTAAAATCGGCAAATCGGTACTAGCTGGCACCAGCTCTTTATAGGGTTCTAAGTACTTACCGATGGCTTCTGTTTTCCAATCAGGAAATGCCTTACCATCGTTATCCTTAAAGCGGCTCTGCTGGCTAAAAATCTGCTGCATCACGCCTTTTTTGTACTCTTTAAGCAGGCGGTGCTTTTCGGTTAGTTGGCTAATTTTAGTATCGACAGAGGTAATGAAGTCGGCGATTCTTTGTTGTTCTTTAGGCGTTGGAAGGTAGAGCTTTAGATTATCAAATTCTTTTTGACCTAAGGTTTTGTTTCTACCAGCTCCTCCCGGAGATGCGAGCTCTAGTAGCTGCTTCCCTCTATTGGTAAGAAACTTATACACGATATAACTTAAATCAGCCTTATCTTTAGCGACTTCAAACATTGGAAAGCGGTGAGAGGCAATTTTTCCTACTTCATTTACTGAAGTTGCTGCAACTGCTTGCTCCCAAGCAAACACAATATTTACGACGAATAGATTTTTTTCTAACCAAAAAACTCGTTTATTACCAATGTCTTTAGAAGTAACAGGCTGTTTATGAAATATGCCTTTTCCCCACGACCTTATACCTATCTCTGTGTAGTGTGTGTCTTCCTTCAATATAACGGGTGTGCTATGACGAGTTAAAAAGTCGGACGTGGAATATAACGTATATTCTGTCCCTTTAAAGTCAGGGAATCTTAGTCTAGCTTCTAGTACAGGCTTCATGTTGTCTCCTTAAAAGGAGTATCAATACCTAATTCAGTGCAGAATTTAGCAATTACTTTATCGCTTTCCAGCATAGCTTGGTCACTATCCATCAGCTGTTTGGCGATGGCAGATAAATCTACAGGCGCTTCTTCTTCAAAGGTATCGACATAACGTGGAATATTGAGGTTATATTCGTTTTCGGCTAAGTCGGATTGGGTGGCAACAAAGGCAAATTTATCGATGTTTTCACGTTTGGCGACGGCATCAAGAATGCGTTGTAAGTCTTCTTCACGCATGTAGTTGCTATTGATGCCTTTTTCAAAATGTTGGCTGGCATCAATAAACAAAACGTTGTTATCGGCGCTACGGTGCTTTTTAAATACCAATACACAGGTTGGGATAGCAGTTCCAAAGAAGATATTGGCAGGCAGGCCGATCACCATATCAAGGTAGTTTTTCTCTTTGAGTAGATGCTGGCGAATATGCCCTTCAGCGGCACTACGAAATAACACCCCGTGTGGCAATACTACCGCCATGGTGCCAGTGTCATTAAGCTGGTGGATCATATGCTGAACAAAAGCAAAGTCAGCTTTGGATTTTGGCGCGAGTTTGCCGTAGTCCGAGAAACGGTCATTGTTAAGGTGCAACGGATTGGCTGACCATTGCGCAGAGAAAGGGGGGTTAGCAACTACAGCATCAAAGCGTTCATCGAAGTGCATTGGTGTTTCTAGCGTGTCATCGTTTTGTATATCGAAGCGTTTGTAGTGGACGTCATGCATGATCATGTTCATACGTGCCAAGTTATAAGTACTTGGGTTACGTTCTTGGCCATAGTATTTGATGTCTTGGTTTTGCGCTTCTTTTGCTACGCGCAATAGTAAAGAGCCAGAGCCACAAGTTGGGTCGTAGACTGACTTCACGACAGGGTTATCAAGTGTTACCAGTTTAGCGAGTAGCTTTGAAACCATTTGTGGAGTGTAGAACTCACCTGCCTTTTTACCTGCGCCGCTAGCGAACATACCAATTAGATATTCGTAGGCGTCTCCTAGGACATCGATTTCACTGTTTTGTAGGTGGAAGTCGATGTTATCAAGATGAACGAGTACCTGAGTAATTAACTTATTTCGTGCGTCAGGCGTTTTACCTAGCTTATTAGACTGCAAATCTAACTCGGCAAATAGGCCATCAAAGTCATCAGCACTATCGGAGCCCATGGTGCTTTGTTCGATGTCTGTTAATACATCACGTACATCATCAAGAATAAACTCACCGTTCTTACCTGCTTGTGCGACAACATGGAATAGCTCTGACGGGTTAAAGAAATAGCCTAACTTATCAATCGCTTCTTCACGAATCGCGTCTAATACTTCTTTGCCTTCTTCAGTCTTTTCGTCAATACCAGCAAACTTGATACCGTCTTCGGACAATAGCCCGTCAGCGTATTGGTTAAGTTTATCTGAAAGGTATTTGTAGAAGATGAGCCCTAAGATGTAGTCACGGAAATCATCCGCATCCATATTGCCACGAAGTGTGTTAGCGATGTTCCAAAGCTGCTTCTTAAGCTCTTGTTGATGTTGTTCGACCATGGTAGTGCTTTAACCCATAAAAGTGATGGGCGGTAGTTTATCAGAGCTAATGCAGGTGATGGCATAAATAATAAGGTTTGAAGACAAATAGTGAGACAGTAATGCACTCTCTTAAATCGTTGTTAATGAAATGCTAACCATACTTCGTTTCAAAAAACGATCGGTTTTAAGAATGCTACCGATCGATCGTTTAAAAAAGATAGGGTTCTAATATGTTGTTTTCTAAGGGGTATTTAGTTTGTTGCTTTTATGTTAACCGATATTGCTGGTAGAGAAATTTTGTTCGAGCGATCAGTTTAATTTCACTTTGGCGTGGGCCAGCCTGCTTGTTGAGTAGTCTTTTGTGTGCCTTGGCCTGATCCCCTTAGTTGCATTTTTTGCAAGGTAGCTTAGCCGGTATATAGCGGCTTGTTGGCTTTCAGTACAGTTTCTGTGGATTAGGTAATAGCAGTTCTTCGGTAGATAGAAGCCCATTGTTGTATCGTGTTCTAAAAGCTCCTCTACAAGCCTTACAACTCTGGCTGAGTGATTTACTTTGTGACCATTAAGTATCAGCGCAGCATGGTAGTGTGGGTTGCCTTCCGTTTGTTCTCTTACCCAAACGAAGCCAACGTTACAGCGGTAGCGCCTTTTTAGCCTTGAAGTTAGCTTGGCTATTAGTGAAGACATAGCTTTGTTGTTTGGCGTAGACAAGTAGCTTCTGAAGTCGATACGAATAATCAATAGCCTTGAGTAGTGACTGAACAGTGCGTTTAGCTGCTCCATTATTTTGCGCATTATTTTGTTGCTCACTCCTTCATTGAACCTCATAACTTGCCAAATCTGTTCATTAAAGATGAAGGGCTCTGTGCGTTTATTGGGCGGTAAATAATATAAATATCCTGCACTCATATTTGGTGCGGACTGCTGCGGATACGCATAACTAAAGGGCTGAAGGTTAGAGTCATCATCAGTAAAGCCGCTGAAAACCTTCATTTGCGTTTCATTTTGTGTCATCAATGAGTGAAAAATAGGCAGGTTTACCCTGCCTAATTCTTTGTGATGTTAGCGGTTCAGCCAGTTGGAATAGTCTTTTTCACTCCAGCCAACGGTTCGTTTGTTTATAACAATTGGAGGCGGAAACGCTCCACTTTTGGTCCAACGATAGAGTGTTGAGCGACTTACTTTCAGTCTGCGCCGCATTTCTATGGGGCGAATCAAGTCAGTCACTGGATAGGCTTTTGCAACAAGCTTGCATATAGGGCTCATTTATACCCCCATTGCTCGCTGATCAACCCAAGTCATAATCTCAGATAGCCTCCATCCAACAGAACGACTACCCAGAATCATTCTCTTAGGAAAGCGACCTTGTTTTTCTAATTGGTAAGCTTGCGAGCGAGAAATACTGGTAATACGCAGACGCTCTTTTTCTCGAATGATACGGTCTTGAATTGATGAATTAAGCAACATTTTAGAGTCTCTGTTTGTCTTCATTTAAGTGGGATTGATGATGACTGCTTGTGCAGAGCTTGTCGGGGGAGAAATTTATTTTAATTTCCCCCCTTTTAGATGAGCTATAGGTGCTTCAGTTTTCTTTGACTTAACTCTCGGTCCGCTAGGAGATTGGATTTGAGTTTTGAGAATGTGTGCTGACAAAAGAGCGTCTTTTGGTAAAACGGCTTTACTGAGTCTTTAAATTGCTCTGTTGTTTTCGTGTACCCAAACAATAACTCAGTCAATGAGCCTTGTGGATAGTGTATAGGTTGCCATTCCTGTGTCCCCTGTGATTTATGTGCACGTGCATGTAGAAGTAGATCGAGATAGGGGATTGCTTTGTAAGATAGGAGCACCAATTGAAGCTTGATTGTTAATCTTGGAGCAAGGCTCAGGAATGTTTTGAAGAACTCTTTGTTGGGCGATGATGGAAGCTGCTGAGTTAAGAATGGACTCATCTGTTGCGTTGCTAAGGTCAATGCTCAGGAGCATTTGCTTTTTTTGAGAATGATGGGGCAGTAGGTGGCTTGGAGAAGCTGGGGAGGGAGAGCATTGATAGTCTTGGCAAATTGTTAGGATGTCGATGTCATTGAGGGCTATGACCGATTCGCATTGGCGAGCATTTCTTTCTGAGGTGGAGAAGTCGTTTAAGATTGGGTTTCCAGCGGTGATAGCTTCAAGGCTTTGGTTATCACAGAGCTTTTGTCCATTTTCTCTTGTGGGTTGCCGGTATAACAACAGTCGATAATCTAGTTCATTAATAAAATCGGTGACAGTCAATTCTTCCAAACTTTGGTAGTTGTCCAATAAGAACCAGTGAGGCCAATAGGGTGAATGCGAGTTGCTAACTATAATCGGTTTATTGCTCATAAATAGGTTAAGGATTTACTCAAGGGTACACATGAGGGTACATAAAATAGAAAAGGGCTTTCCTAAATAAGGAAAACCCTTTTCAAAAGATATACTTATGAACTTTTCTTTAGTTCATGCCGTATTTTTTAAGTTTCTTGCGAAGAGTACCGCGGTTGATACCCATCATAGTTGCTGCGCGAGTTTGGTTACCGCGAGTGTATTGCATGATGGTATCTAGTAGTGGCTGTTCAACTTCAGCTAGAACTAATTCGTATAGTTCTGTGACTTCTTGGCCGTTTAGTTGAGCCAAGTAGTTTTTAAGAGACGCTTTAACAGAGTCACGTAATGGTTTCTGAGTAATCTGGTCCTGTGACGTTACTGTAGTTACTGTTAATGCTTCTGAAGTCAGATTTTGTTCGAACATATTCGGTCTAGCTCTTCTCTTAATTATGATGCAACGTTTAGCCATCGTATCTGAAGCGTTCGCTTCAAATAGTTAAGCTTTATCAAAATACTCTTCTAACGCTTCAAGTTGCAGCTCTGCTGCCTCAATCGCGTTGAAGGCACGGCGAAACTCACTTGCTTGCTCATGCTCTTTTAGGTACCAACCTACGTGCTTACGCGCGATTCGTGGCCCTAAGTACTCTCCATAAAAATCGTGGAGCGCATTCACATGACCCAGCAGAATGTCTTTCACTTCCGCGGACGGAAGGTCAGGCATCGTGGTGCCGTTTTCCAAAAAGTGTTGGATTTCCTGGAAAATCCATGGACGACCTTGGGCGGGACGTCCAATCATCAGAGCGTCTGCACCGGTGTACTCCAGTACGCGCTTGGCTTTCTCTGGGCTATCGATATCACCGTTTGCGATAACCGGTATCGAAATTGCCTGCTTGACCGCTCTAATGCTGTCATATTCGGCCTCACCTTTGTACATACAGGCTTTTGTTCTGCCATGCAGAGCAAGCGCTTGTATGCCGCAGTCTTCGGCTAATTTAGCGATTTGGACACAGTTTTTATTGTCTGGGTCCCAGCCTGTTCGGGTTTTGAGTGTCACTGGGACATCGACTGCATTGACTACCGCTTTCAGGATATCTTCGATGATATCTGGGAAGCGAAGCAGTGCAGAACCGGCAAGCTTCTTATTCACTTTTTTTGCTGGGCAGCCCATGTTGATATCGATGATTTGCGCACCGTTCTCAACACTAAACTGAGCAGCATCGGCCATCAGTTGTGGATCCGCACCCGCAATCTGTACAGAGCGAATGCCCGATTCACCTTCATGCACCATGCGCTGCTTGGACTTTGACGTTTTCCATAGCTTTGGGTTTGAGGACATCATTTCACTGACGGCCATCCCAGCACCATAGCGGAGGCATAACTCTCGAAACGGTCTATCGGTCACTCCCGCCATCGGGGCGACGATGAGATTATTCTTAAGTTGATGATTTCCGATTTTCAAAACGTCTTCACAGCTTAGTACCAGCAAGGGCGCGCATTTTACGCATTTTTTTCCGCTGTGAAAAGACTAATATTTGAGCATTTACAAATTGTTTTTGTAATTTGTATGAATTTCAAACAATTAGCCCTGAAAGTCTTATCTAGCCTTGCTTTCGACCAGAGATGCGACACCATTCACTTTGCTCCTTGATAGGATCAATGTGAAGTTCATCACGGTAATAGTTAGCCACATCTTCTGCTTGTGTATCCAGCACGCCAGACATCGCCAGTTCACCATTCGGTTTGACTAGAGACTTGATAATCGGCGACAACTCACGAAGTGGACCAGCAAGGATGTTCGCGACGACGACGTCAGCAATCAGGCCCTCTGGCTGATCTTGAGGTAGGAAAACTTCGAGCTTATCAGCAACGCCATTGCGCTCGGCGTTGTCTTTTGAAGCGATGAGAGCCTGAGGATCAATATCGATCCCGATGACCTTTTCAGCACCGAGTTTGATCGCGGCGATCGCTAAGATGCCAGACCCACAACCAAAATCGATCACGGTTTTACCCGATAGGTCTAGCCCTTCCAGCCACTCCAGACACAGCGCAGTGGTTGGGTGAGTACCAGTACCAAAAGCGAGGCCAGGGTCTAACATCACGTTGACCGCATCCGGCTCTGGGACGTCTCGCCAGCTTGGGCAGATCCATAAACGCTCACCAAACTTCATCGGGTGGAAGTTGTCCATCCACTCTCGTTCCCAGTCTTTGTCTTCCAACTGCTCCACTTTGTAAGCAAAGCCTTCTGGTAGCAAGTTGCTGTTCTTGGTCTGGTCAATAATAAACTGAGTATCCGCTTCTGCGTCGTACAGAGCGAGAATATCCGTATCACCCCACAGACGAGTTTCTCCCGGCAAAGGTTCAAATACTGGCGTATCCTGCGCGTCTAAGAAGGTTACAGACAGTGCTCCTGTTTCTTCCATTAGCATGTCGCCGATTTGCTCAGCGTTGTCGTTGGTCGCATTGAGTTTGATTTGAATCCAAGGCATGGGTATGTGCTCGTCTAGATAGTTAGATTTAAATTTGCGCAGAGTGTAGCAGAACTCGGGGGGTTATTTGAGCCCAGAGTGCGCTGAAAACAAAAATGCTCACCGAAGTGAGCATTTGTATCGTGTCAGTAATCGAATTACTGCAGACCCAGTTTCTTCTCTAGGTAGTGGATGTTCGCACCACCGTGTTGGAAGTTTTCGTCGTTCATGATGCTTTCTTGCAGCGGAACGTTGGTCTTGATGCCTTCGATGATCATCTCACCGAGTGCGTTCTTCATGCGAGCAATCGCAACATCACGGTTTTCACCGAATGTGATCAGCTTACCGACCATTGAGTCATAGTGCGGTGGTACTGTGTAGCCCGTGTAGATGTGCGATTCCCAACGAACGCCCATACCGCCTGGTGCGTGGAAGCGCTCAATCTTACCAGGTGAAGGTAGGAAACGCTCAGGGTCTTCTGCGTTGATACGACACTCAATTGCATGGCCGCGGATCTTGATGTCATCCTGAGTGAATGACAAAGGCTGACCTGCTGCAACACGAAGCTGTTCTTTGATCAGGTCAACACCAGTCACCATTTCTGTTACTGGGTGCTCTACCTGAATACGCGTATTCATTTCGATGAAGTAGAATTCGCCGTTCTCGTAAAGGAACTCGAACGTACCCGCACCGCGGTAACCGATTTCCAAACAAGCACGCGTACAACGTTCACCAATGTACTTACGCATTTCTGCTGTGATACCCGGAGCAGGCGCTTCTTCAACCACCTTCTGGTGACGACGCTGCATAGAACAGTCACGTTCACCTAAGTGGATAGCACCGCCTTGACCATCGGCAATCACCTGTACTTCAACGTGACGTGGGTTTTCTAGGAATTTCTCCATGTAAACCATGTCGTTGTTGAATGCTGCTTTTGCTTCTGCACGCGTCATCGCGATAGCTTCTACTAGCTCAGCTTCAGAGCGAACCACGCGCATACCACGACCACCGCCGCCACCAGAGGCTTTGATGATGACTGGGTAGCCGATGCGTTTAGCGTGCGCTTTATTCGCCGCTTCATCATCGTTTAGAGGGCCGTCAGAACCTGGTACACAAGGAACGCCCGCTTTTTTCATTGCAGTGATAGCAGAAACCTTGTCACCCATGATGCGGATCGTTTCCGCTTTCGGGCCAACAAAGATAAAGCCGCTACGCTCAACTTGTTCTGCAAAATCTGCATTCTCAGACAGGAAGCCGTAACCTGGGTGGATAGCGATCGCGCCCGTTACTTCTGCTGCAGAAATGATACGTGGGATGTTCAAGTAGCTATCGATACCGCGAGCTGGACCGATACAAATTGCCTCGTCAGCAAGAAGAACGTGTTTCAAATCACGGTCTGCTGTTGAGTGTACGGCAACGGTTTTGATGCCTAATTCTTTACATGCGCGAAGAATACGAAGCGCAATTTCGCCTCGGTTCGCGATGACTAATTTATCTAACATAAGAGACAGCCTCTATTATTCGATAACAACAAGTGGTTGGTCGAATTCAACTGGCTGACCATCGTCAACTAGGATTGCAGTAACTACACCAGATTTGTCTGCTTCGATTTGGTTCATCATCTTCATTGCTTCAACGATACATAGAGTTTCGCCAGCGGTTACTGATTGACCTACTTCGATGAATGCTTTCGCGTCTGGGCTTGGAGCACGGTAGAAAGTACCGACCATTGGAGAAAGAACTTGATGACCCGCTGGTACTGCTGGCGCTGCTGCTTCTGCCGCTGGAGCAGGTGCTGCTGCCGGTGCCGCCGCAGGAGCTGCTGCTGGTGCCGCTGCAACTGGTGCTGCTGCGTATTGAATTGGAGCTGGTGCCGCTGAACCGTTACGGCTGATTCGTACCGACTCTTCACCTTCAGAGATTTCTAGCTCAGCAATGCCAGATTCTTCAACTAACTCGATAAGCTTTTTGATTTTACGGATATCCATCTTTTCTTTCTCTTTTATCTTGTGAATAAGACAGCTCTCTGTGAGCTGCAGAGTGTGTTCATTTACTGTGATAGTAATTAAGCTACTGTGCCTGCAATGTGTTTACGGCAGCAGACAAAGCGAATTCATAACCTTGTGCACCTAGGCCGCAAATCACACCTTGTGCCTTATCTGAGAGATAAGAGTGATGGCGGAAAGGCTCGCGTGCGTGCACGTTGGATAAATGTACTTCAATAAATGGGATAGAAACGCCGAGCAGGGCGTCTCGCAGAGCAACACTAGTATGTGTGAAGGCTGCTGGGTTGATGATAATGAAATCAACTTTGCCAAAAGATTCGTGGATTTTCTCAATCAGTTCATATTCGCGATTTGATTGCAGATGCTCTAGTTCAACACCAGCTTTGTGGGCTTGCTCGGTTAAAGTGTCGATAATCTGTGGTAGGGTTTGAGAACCATAGTGACCCGGTTCGCGTAGACCCAACAGATTTAAATTTGGACCATTTAAGACAAGAATGCGTGATTTAGCTGTCATTGTGCTGCCATCTTCCTACTTCATGATATGAACTGGAATCTTCCCATAATATTGCCGATTCAGCGTGATTATATTGTCAAAATTTACGCTGGATCTTTAAAATAGACCCAGATTATAGCCAATTCAGCGCATTTAGCAGCAATTTACTGGTCTAATCTCCCGTTTCTGAGATGAAAAACTGCTACTAAGGTAACAAATTTGACTGCTTTGTCTTGGACTTCAGGTCGCTGGATATGTTCCAACAAATAAAAAAGCCGCCACAAATGTGGCGGCTTGGTCTTGTTTTGCTATTTCTATGCAAGTTCTGCTTTTTCGGCGATTAACTTATCAACAACGCTTGGATCGGCCAGTGTTGAGGTATCGCCTAAGTTGCTGGTATCACCAGTGGCTATCTTACGTAGGATACGACGCATGATCTTACCGGAGCGAGTTTTCGGTAGAGAATCTGTCCAGTGCAGTACGTCTGGCGTGGCGATTGGGCCAATCTCTTTACGTACCCAGTCCTTCACTTCTTTATGCAGCTCTGCTGATGGGAACTCACCATCGTTAAGCGTAACGTAAGCGTAAATGGCCTGACCTTTGATGTCATGCGGGATACCAACAATTGCCGCTTCTGCAATCTTATCGTGGGCAACCAATGCCGATTCAATCTCTGCGGTACCCATACGGTGGCCTGAGACGTTGAGTACGTCATCAACACGGCCTGTGATCCAGTAGTAGCCGTCTTCGTCACGACGTGCACCGTCACTGGTGAAGTACATGCCTTTGAACGTAGAGAAGTACGTTTGCTCAAAGCGTTCATGGTCGCCATATACGGTACGCATTTGACCTGGCCATGAATCAAGGATCACCAAGTTGCCTTCAGCTGCGGTTTCTTCAATGATGTTACCCATGTTATCGACTAACGCAGGCTGTACGCCAAAGAATGGACGAGTTGCAGAGCCAGGTTTTAGTGCCGTAGCACCTGGTAGTGGAGTGATAAGGATGCCACCGGTTTCGGTTTGCCACCAAGTATCGACAATCGGAGATTTCTCATTACCAATCGTCTTGTAGTACCACTCCCATGCTTCAGGGTTAATTGGTTCACCCACTGAGCCCATGATACGCAGGCTGTCACGGGTAGTGCCATCTACCGCTTCATTGCCTTTTGCCATCAACGCGCGAATAGCAGTTGGCGCAGTGTAAAGAATATTGACTTGGTGCTTATCAACGACTTCACTCATGCGGTTGGTGTGAGGGTAGTTTGGTACCCCTTCGAACAGAATAGTTTTTGCACCATTAGCTAGAGGGCCGTAGATAAGGTAAGTGTGACCTGTTATCCAACCTACGTCAGCGGTACACCAGAAGGTCTCACCAGGCTGGTAGTCGAAGACATATTTGAAAGTCATGGTGGCGTATACTAGGTAGCCACCAGTGGTGTGAAGGACACCTTTAGGTTTACCTGTTGAACCTGATGTGTAGAGGATGAAGAGTGGATCTTCCGCTTTCATTTCTTCTGGTGGGCAATCATCTGAAACAGATGCCGTTGCTTCATGCCACCAAACATCACGATGCTCATGCCAGTCAATATCACCACCAGTGCGCTTCAGCACTAGTACTTTATCGATCGTTTTCACTTCTGGGTTGGTCAATGCTTCATCGACGTTCTTTTTCAGTGGAACCGCTCGACCACCGCGCACGCCTTCATCGGCAGTGACAACGACTTTGGCATCTGAGTCAATGATACGACCTGATAGTGCTTCTGGAGAGAAACCACCGAAAACAACCGTGTGGACTGCACCGATACGAGTACAAGCCAGCATAGCAACGGCTGCTTCAGGTACCATTGGCATGTAAAGACACACGACGTCGCCTTTACGTACACCTTGTTCTTTTAGAGCGTTAGAGAAACGGCACACTTCTTTGTGCAGTTCGTTGAATGTCAGTGTTTTATCGTCTGCTGGGTCGTCACCTTCCCAGATGATTGCCACGTCGTCACCGCGCTCAGCTAGGTGGCGGTCAATACAGTTTGCAGATACGTTGAGCGTACCATCTTCAAACCAGCGAATATCGACATGGCCTGTGTCAAATGAAGTGTTTTTAACTTTGGTGAAGGGTTTGATCCAATCAACAATCTTACCGTGCTCACTCCAGAATCCTTCTGGGTCAGAGACAGACTGTTGGTACATGGCGAGGTAGGTATCATTATCCGCATGGGTATTTGTTTTGATATTTTCTTTTACCGGATAAATATGGGCTTCACTCATTGCTTTTCTCCTTGGGCTTAATTCAGAACGAATTGAGCAAGTGTTCGTTTAAAACGTTTTCCACGTTTGTCGAAATTCCCTATATCCGTAACTTTCTAGCACCGAGCGTAATTCGACAATTAGACTTTAGGATGAGAGGCTTGATTCTGCTTAGTATTGAGGAAGCTATGTTTGATTTTGAGAGTTGGATCGTAGGAATCCGTTAGCGGGTATAGGGCAGACTCAAGCTCGGTAAGTCTCCTTTGGTCAGGCGAACAAATACCAGCGCCGCTGAGATGGCATCTTGCAAAGCGTCGTGCTTACTCTGCATCGGTAAATCGAGATGTTTGCAAATGGCTTCCAGACTCAGATCGAAATAGGCGTTGGGTAAGTGTTTCTCCAGTTTGTCGTGGTAAATCTGACTGACTTCAATTAAGGGGTTGGGGAGAGGAAATCCTAGGTGACGTTTACACGCCAGATCAAGAATCTTCTTGTCGTAGCGAATGTGGTATCCCACCAGTGGCCGATTGCCGATAAAAGCCAGTAACTGTGTCAGTGCCTGTTTTTCATCGATACCATCGGCCAGATCTGAATGGCGAATCTGATGGATCTTGACCGAATTAGCATCCAGCGATTGGGGAGCTCTTAATCTCACTTCGAAAGGTTGGCTGGTGATGATGCGGTTGTCGATGATTTTGGTCGCTGCGATGGTGACCAGTTCGGCGCGCTTTGGATCTAAGCTGGTGGTTTCACAGTCTAGCGAAACATACTCACCCTTTTGGACTGAGGCAAATAGGGGTTGATAAGGCGAACCCTTCAATTTGTGATACCAGTAGCGACGCTGAATCCAGTTCATTATTAGTCCCGGATTTGATAGTGGTAGCCAAGGAACTGTTTGAATTTTTTGACCACGTGTAGGCTGTGGCGCAGTAAGTCACGTTCCGTGCGTTCGAGCAGCTTGAGGTTGATGCGGTTGTGGCTATGTTGATTCGCGACCTGTTGGCTAAGACGGAGTTTAAAGAACAGTTTCAATGCTTCATTGAGGTTGTCCGCGGTTTCCGGCTCTAAGATGCGCTTGTTACGCAACGCTTCAATCCGATCAAAGGTGTTGTTTTCTTCTAAGCCATATTCCAGCGCTAGGGTGCGAATCCCGTGAACGATTGGGAAGATACCGCCACTCTTCAGATCGACTCCTTGTTTATCCGATTTGACGTTGCCAAACAGAGTCAGTGGCAGAGAGAACTGCAACGCTGGTCGAGTGAAGTCTTGTAGCGCCAGCATATTGTTCAGCATCAGCCCTTTGAGGTGTTGTCGCACAGGAGTGAGTAAGGTCTTGTTGCCCGCGACCGCGTGGGCATCGGTGAAAATAGCCAGATCCATGACGTGCTCGGCAGAAGAAGGTTTAGACCAGCGTGTTAATGTTGTCTGCCAGTTACTCTGACTTTTTACCCATTTCGGATTGTTGACCATCACGTTACCCGGGCAAAGAGGGTAGCCTAGTTGTTGTAAAGTGTGGGTCAGTTGAGCCATAACTGCTTCGCACTGAGGCCAGTCTAATCCGTCTTTGATAATCAGTGCATTGTCTTGGTCGGTTTTTAAGATCTGTTCCCCGCGCCCTTCTGAGCCTAAAACGATCAGACAGCAATGATCGTGAAGGGCAGGAGGAACAATCAGCTCAAACGCTTTTTCGATAATTTGCTCGTTGACTGCTGAAATCAGCTCCATGATAAAGCGTGTACGAATGCCGTTTCCTAGCAGGCTATCGACTAACTGACGTTGGCGATTGGATGCTAATGCCAGTTCTTCGATACTGGAAGCGCGGGCTATGCTCAAGGTTAATACATGAGAATGGGTAGAAAAGGCACTGAGAATCTGGGTCATATCCAGCATACCGACCGCTTCTTTACCATCTGCCACCATGATCCGTTTCATACGTTGACGGGTCATTTTTATCATCGCGTTAAACAGAAAGTCGCCATCGTCGACATGAACCACCGGAAAGGTTGCAATCACGCTGACCTGAGTATCCAGCGGATGACCGTCAAGCATTACGGCATGCAGCATGTTGGTTCGGGTGACGATAGCGAAAGGCAGCTGATTTGGATTGTTGGTCAAGCGAGGATCATCATCGTGGAGCCTGACCAAAGCGGCATCAATTCCATTCTGCTTTAATACCTGAGTGACCTCATTAAGCGGCTGCTCAGGGTTAAGAATCATCGGAGGGTGATAGATATCACTGTCAACTTTAGTGAGAATAAACTCGGCCAGATTCTGTTGTTGCTGGGCAGCTTCAATCAATTGCTGCCGTTTGGCGAGATTGTTATCGAAATAGGCCGCAAACTGGCCATTTTCGTTGTATAGCTCAAGAAAGACCGCTTTAGGCAGCAGATACGTGAGTGTATCTTCCAGCGCGATGTAGTTGTGGCGGACTTTACCTTCAAACAGAGCGCGCACATCAAATAAGTCATCATTAGCGTAATGGGCGAATACTTCCTCTCCATTAGCACTACGCTCCTCAACGGCGCCTTTAATCAGAATATGCAGGTGCTGGCTGTCCCCATTGGTTGTTAGCAAAACTTCTTTATCTCGGTAGTACGCCACATCCAGCGAAGCACGTAGCTTGTTCTGCTGTCTTTCGTCGAGACGATCAAACGGTGGAGAGTGCATGTTGAATTTATCTGGCATACCGGATCCGCGTGAGAAAAGAAACCATGTTTTAAGTGTGACAAGTTTCCTGTTAAGTGCCAGACGACTTTGGTCGAATTACTCTAATTTAGGATGGCTGTGCGGAAACAGATTGGTGAGTAATCTTCCCTTTTTATTCAGCAAGTAAGCAGAGATAATGCGGCATCCGCTCTCATATCGCATTCAGAGGTCAAAATGCTCAATCCGTCTCCCTATGGCTGGATATCTCAATACTTTGTCGGATTCTTTTTTGCCTATGGTGTCTATTTGCCATTCTGGGCGTTGTGGTTTGAGGAACAGGGCGTTTCAGCCACAGATATCGGCTTATTAGTCGGCATTGGCTTTGCGACTCGTTGTGTCGCCAATATGGTGCTAACGCCACGTATCCATAAAGTTGAGCACCTGATGCCCGCGCTGCGCTGGTTGAGCATTGCAGCCCTAATTTTTATCGGTTTTCACTTCTTTACGGGCGGTAGTTTTTGGTTGATGGCGGGTGCAACTGTGCTGTTTAACCTTTGCTGCGGGCCGATTGTGCCGCTGTCTGATGCGATGGCGAACTACTATGCGCGGCTTAAGATGCTCGATTATGGGCGTGCTCGACTGTGGGGATCTGTGGCCTTTATTGCAGGTTCTACGGTGGTCGGCTATCTAGTGGCCAAATTCGGCACTGAGATGATTTTGTATACCGCGCTAGCGGGGGTATTCTTTGCCATTTTGGTCGGGATGCGTAACACCAACCCGATGCCTGTTACGACGGAAGAAGAACAGGCAGAAAGGCCGAAACTGACCGAGCTACTGAAAGAGTCGTCTGTCTTGAAGTTCCTCGCTCTGGCGGCTTTGATTCAGGGCAGTCATGCCGCTTATTACAGCTTTAGCTCAATATACTGGAAAGAAGCTGGGCATTCTGAAGATATTATTGGTTATCTGTGGAGTCTAGGTGTGGTGGCGGAAGTGGCGGTTTTTGCCTTGAGTAAACGCCTGTTTGCCGGCTGGTCGCTACGTGCACTGTTTTTAGTCGCTGCGATTGGTGTCGTGGTACGTTGGGGATTGACCGCTTCGACAACGGTACTGATAGGGCTTGTCCTGATCCAATTACTCCACGGTGTGACTTTTGCCGTCGCGCACATCGCAGCTATTCAATACATCCAGCACTCGGAGCCAAGAAAAATGGTCGCCCTACAAGCGCTATACAATGCGATTCCGCTCGGCGCATTCATCGCTCTGATGACCGCCTTGAGTGGTTGGGGGTATGAGAATTGGGGCGCGAATGTGTTTTGGGCTATGGCGGTGATGGGTATTCTGGCACTGTTTATTCGTGTTGAACCAAAACGCGAACGTGCCTCGGTTATCGACGTTAAAGCACAGAATTAAGCGGAACTGTTTGAGTTCGATTCGCTTCCTTAGTTAAATGAAACCTCTCCAATATGGAGAGGTTTTTGTTTGTATAAACAAAGCAGCAGAATTCAATTCGATAAGGAAATCAGATGCAAGGCTGGCTAGTGATCACTGTATCACTGATGTACCTCGGACTCCTCTTTCTCATTGCTTGGTATGGCGATAAACAGCATCGTTGGCTAGCTCGCTGGCGGCCTTGGATCTACAGTTTGTCGATTGCGGTCTATTGTACGTCGTGGACCTTCTACGGCACGGTGGGGCAGGCAAGTAACAACCCGTGGTCATTTCTCCCTATCTATATTGCGCCTATCTTAGTGTTCACCCTTGGCTGGCGAGTACTAGCTCGCTTGATCATCACCGCTAAGCGCGAACACATCACATCGATTGCCGACTTTATCGCTGCTCGCTATGGTAAATCTCAGGGTTTAGCTGTCGCCGTCACGCTGATTGCCGTGGCGGGGATCTTGCCCTACATCGCCTTACAGCTGCGTGGTATTACCATGGGGTTGGAGATCGTCTCTCCGGAATTACCGGAAGCATTTAACGCTCAGGGCATGGATGTATCTTGGTTTGTGGTTGGTGCATTGGCGATATTTACCATGTTGTTCGGTACGCGCCACATCGACAACACAGAGCACCATCGCGGGATGATGATGGCGATTGCATTTGAGTCGATCGTCAAGCTGGTGGCATTCCTCGCCGTTGGGTGTTTCATCCTCTATCTGGCGCTCAATCGCAGCGACATCGAGCTGATGTCGATTGCCTCTGACACCTATCAGTCACCAAACCTGCCGACATTATTAATTCATACTGTGCTGACCATGATGGCGATTGTTTGTCTGCCGCGTCAGTTCCATACCATGGTAGTGGAAAACGAGCGCGCGCAGGACTTGCATACGGCGCGCTGGTTATTCCCCGTCTATCTGGTGTTGATGGGGATCTTTGTTTTGCCTATTGCCTGGGTAGGGCAGGGGCTGCTGAGTAGTGCGAGCCCGGATACGTATGTGATTAGTTTACCGATGGCCGTAGGTGCACAGGATATTGCTTTGCTGGCATTTCTCGGCGGCACGTCTGCCGCTAGCGGCATGGTTATTGTCTCGACCATTGCGTTAGCCATCATGGTGTCGAATGATTTGGTGATGCCGCTGTTGCTGCGCCGGATGAAGCTTGCTCAGCGAAATCACCGCCATTTCTCCGGCCTATTATTGGTTATCCGACGTGGTTTGATTTTACTGTTGTTACTTGGTGCATGGGGTTTCTATCAGGCTCTGGGCAACATCCACTCTCTATCAGCGATTGGTTTTCTTTCATTTGCGGCCATTACTCAGTTTGCCCCTGCACTACTGGGAGGAATGTACTGGCGTAACGGCAACCGAAAAGGGGTCTACGTTGGCCTCGCGTTTGGCTTTGGCTTATGGCTTATTACCCTGATGAGTCAGACCGATATGCTGGCTGGTGATGCCAACAGTAATTTCCTTCTATGGCTAGTGACACCGCCAGAAGCTTTACAGGCTGCAGGCATCAAAGGTTCTGACTGGGGAATTGTCCTCAGCGTGACAGTCAACGCGCTGTGCTATGTACTGGTCTCGTTAATGACGCGTTCCAGTCTGAGTGAGCGTTTGCAGTCGGCGTCTTTTGTCGGTACGCCAATGCCAGAAAGTGAGAACATCAGCCTCTACCAAAGCCGCGTGACGGTGGGAGAGCTGGAAATGCTGGCTGCGCGATTTGTTGGTCGACAAAGGGTTCGCATCGCGTTTGAGCAATACTGGGCCCAGCAGCATGAAACTATGCTGCCGAATCAGCAGGCACCCGCCAGTTTAATCCGCCACACGGAACGGGTGTTGGCTGGCGTCTTTGGTGCCTCTTCAGCAAAGTTGGTTCTGACCTCTGCCCTGCAAGGGCGCAACATGCAACTGGAAGAAGTCGCGACCATTGTCGATGAAGCCTCTGAGTTGTATGACTTTAGCCGCGGGCTTCTCCAAGGGGCGATTGAGCATATTGGACAAGGCATTGCCGTGGTGGATAAGCAGCTTCGTCTGGTGGCATGGAACCAACGATATCTGGAACTGTTTGTATTTCCTCAAGGGTTGATTCAGGTGGGTAGGCCTATAGCGGATGTGATTCGTCACAATGCGGAGCAAGGCTTATGTGGCCCCGGTGACCCAGAAGACCATGTCCGCCGCCGTATCTATCACCTCGAACAAGGCACCCGTCATACTTCTTCACGAGTTCGACCTGATGGTCGGGTTATTGAAGTGCAGGGCAACCCGATGCCCGGCGGTGGTTTTGTGATGAGTTTTACTGACATCACGGTGTTTCGTGATGCAGAGCAGGCACTGAAAGACGCTAACGAAAGTTTGGAAGAGCGGGTCCATGAACGGACTCAAGAGCTGGAGCAACTCAACAAACAGCTGGTCTCTGCCACTCAACGTTCCGAGCATGAATCTCAGTCGAAATCGCGCTTTCTTGCGGCGGTCAGTCATGATCTGATGCAGCCACTGAATGCCGCCCGCCTGTTTGCTTCGTCACTGTCTGAGGTGGCACAAGAAGAGGAAACCAAGCGTCTCTCCAAGCATATTGAAAGTGCTTTGGAGGCTGCTGAAGATCTGATCGGTGACTTACTTGATATCTCTCGGTTGGAGTCTGGCAAGCTTGATATTAATGTGCACGGCTTTGCAATCAATGATGTTCTTTCCAACCTTAATGCTGAATTCAGTGCGTTGGCAAAACAGCAGGGGATTGAGTTTGAGATGGTGCCAAGCCAGCTGATTGTTCAATCTGACCCGAAACTCCTGCGTAGGGTGGTGCAGAACTTCCTGACCAATGCTTTCCGTTACAATCCCAAAGGCAAGGTGGTGCTTGGGGTAAGGCGGGTAGGTCAACAGGCGAGGATTGAAGTGTGGGATAACGGCACTGGTATCGATGAAGACAAACAGCAGGAAATTTTTGAAGAGTTTACCCGCGGCAGTCAGGTTCGTTCAGATCAGGGGCTTGGGCTTGGTTTAGCGATTTCGAAAGGCATCGCTCACGTGCTCGGTCATCAAATATCCATGCGTTCGTGGCCCGGTAAAGGCAGTGTATTCTCAATCACACTCCATCGCAGTGCAGAAGCTTTAGTGCAGCCGCAATCTGCGCCTTCTGCTGCCGTCTCTGACCTCAGCCACCTTAATGTACTCTGTGTCGACAATGAGCCGGAAATCTTGGTCGGGATGGAGAACTTGCTTGCGCGTTGGGGATGTAACGTGCGCACGGCAACCGATATTGTCACTAGTCTGAAATGTCTAGACGAAGAGTGGCTGCCGGACGTGGTTCTCTCCGACTATCGTCTCGATAATGGTCGTACAGGGCTTGAAGTTCTCCAGCAGTGTCGCCTGCGCTTGGGAGATAGTTTTGAAGGGGTGATCATCAGTGCTGATCGAACCAACGACATGATGGATGGCATTAAATCTAACGGGTTTAGTTTTATTCCTAAGCCAGTTAAACCGCTCAAACTCCGAGCGATTCTGAATCGGGTCTAGGCATAGAAGCATCCTGTCGTGCGTTTGAATATGACTCAGTGCATTTAAATAAAAAGGGTTGATGCTTGACGTCAACCCTTTTAGTTATTCTAAATTCAGTTTACTCAGTAAACAGTGTTTCGTACTTCACGAATGCGGTTTGTGTTTCCCCATAATACAGCGTGCCGTCAGATTGAATCGCCACTCTCAACCAGCTGTCTGCTGATGTGGGTTTAGGTAACGTGATATACCAGTTTTGCCCTGCTTGATCGGCTGGCTCCATATTGATTGGTTGCGCGTTCTGCTCTTGGCTGTCGACCAAAGAAAGCTTAACGCCTTCGAGAGAATGGGCTGAATGAAGTGATAACTCAAGATTTTCATCAGTAAGCTTTTCTGAGCGGAACTTGACCTTAAAGTCTCCATTTTCCATATCGCACAAACCACTGGTGTAGCGGCAGTTTGATTTGCTGACCAGTTTGTAGCTCTGGCCTTCTTTGGCGGCATGGGGTTTTTCGCTGACTGCCATGTCAGTGCCGAAATAGGCAATAATGGACAGAATCGGTGCAATCAAAAGAGCGACAATAAAGTGCTTATTTTTGAACATCTTGGCTTCCTTGCGACAACATTTCGAAACTACGGTAACTGAATTAAGAGCAATAAAAAAGCCCCGGACGGGTCGTCCCGTGAGGGGCTTTAATAGTTAAGTGTAGATTAGTGATCTACCGCATCTCCAGCACCTGCTGGAACACGAACGTGTTCGACCAAATCTTTCACTTCTTGTGGTGTTTCTGCCGTGACTTTCGATACTGCGAATGCAACTAGGAAGTTGAATAGCGCACCGATAGCACCGAAGGCATTAGGTTCGATACCTAGGAACCAGTTGCTGCCCCAGCTTTCTAGGTATTTCCAGTCAGCGATGAACAGGATGCCTTTGTGCTGGAATACGTAGAATAGAGTGATCGTGATACCTGCAATCATACCGGCAATCGCGCCTTCCTTGTTGATGTTCTTACTGAAAATACCCATCATCAAGGCTGGGAAGATGGACGATGCGGCCAGACCGAAGGCCAGTGCCACCGTACCTGCTGCAAAGCCAGGCGGATTTAACCCCAGATAACCAGCGACAGCAATTGCGACCGCCATGGATATCCGGCTCGCCAGTAGCTCTTTCTTCTCTGAGATATTCGGATTTATCACGCCTTTGATTAAGTCATGAGATATTGCCGACGATATCGCGAGTAGCAGGCCGGCAGCGGTAGACAGAGCAGCGGCTAAACCACCCGCGGCAACCAGTGCAATAACCCAGTTAGGTAGCTTGGCAATTTCTGGGTTAGCCAATACCATGATGTCACGATCGACTTTCAGCTCGTTGGTTTCAGCATTTGATGTGTACTGGATGTTGCCATCACCGTTCTTGTCATCAAAGCCAAGTAGGCCAGTTTTTTCCCAGTTTTTGAACCAGTCAGGGCGTTCATCGTAAGCAAGATTCTGACCCGGAGCCGGGTTAACCGTATCCATTAGGTTTAGACGAGCCATTGCAGATACCGCAGGTGCAGTCGTGTATAGAATCGCGATAAAGACTAGCGCCCAGCCTGCTGAAGTACGTGCATCACGTACTTTCGGTACCGTGAAGAAACGGATGATAACGTGCGGTAGACCCGCAGTACCAATCATCAGAGACATGGTGTAGACGAACATGTTCAAGGTATCGCCACGCACTTGGGTGGTATATTCACTGAAGCCGAGTTCGGTGACCACCTGATCAAGCCGATCGAGTAGATAGACATCCGTTCCGGCCATGGTACTGCCGAGACCGATTTGTGGAATTGGGTTACCCGTTAGTTGGAGCGAGATAAAGATAGCTGGAATAGTGTACGCAAGAATAAGTACACAGTACTGAGCAATCTGTGTGTAGGTAATGCCTTTCATGCCGCCCATTACCGCGTACATGAATACAATACACATACCGATCAGTAGACCCGTTGAGTAGTCCACTTCAAGGAATCGACCGAAGGCAACACCAACCCCTTTCATCTGACCGATTACGTAAGTCACTGACGCGATAATCAAACACACAACCGCAACAATACGTGCAGCATTGGAGTAGAAACGCTCACCAACGAACTCAGGTACCGTGAACTTACCAAATTTACGAAGGTAAGGCGCTAAAAGCAGAGCGAGTAGTACATAGCCGCCTGTCCAGCCCATCAGGAATACAGAGCCACCGTAACCCATGAAGGCGATAAGGCCTGCCATTGAAATGAAGGAAGCAGCAGACATCCAGTCCGCGGCGGTTGCCATGCCGTTTGCGATCGGGTTAACCCCGCCCCCTGCAACATAGAACTCTTTAGTTGATCCCGCACGTGCCCAAATTGCGATACCGATATAAAGGATAAAGGTGGCACCTACAACGAGATAAGTGATTGTTTTCAAATCCATCTGAACTGCTCCTTACTCGTCCACATCAAATTCGCGATCGATTTGGCGCATTTTCCACGCGTAGTAGAAAATAATGCCTAGAAAGGTATAGATGGAACCTTGTTGTGCAAACCAGAAGCCCAGTTTGTAACCACCTATCTGAAATTGGTTAAGCTCGTCGACAAATAGAATGCCGCAGCCAAAAGAAACGACAAACCAGATAACCATTAAGCTAATCATCAGTTTTACGTTTTTGTCCCAGTAGGCTTTGGCTCGTTCCTGACTTTCAAACGCCATTGCCGCCTCCTTACGATTGGTTTCGTTGTTAAATAAATGTTTCACCATCTACATTAGCAAGGTGCTGGCAAGAACTCTTTGCAACTTTAGTCGCGAGAGAAAAAACAAAAAGCACCTAAAAATCAGGTGCTTAATATTTGAATGATAGATTTTTGTGATGTTAATGTGGTGTTAAATTAGCCTAAGGTCTAATGATTTGTTGATGACTTTATAAAATAATTCAACCAAGGTAGAAGTCTTTGATGCCCAATAACAGGTTGTTTAAAGCCACTGCTGCAAGGATCAACCCCATGACTCGGCTGATGATCGCAGCGCCGACATTGCCAATCCATTTCTGGATATGTGTCGCGCCAAGCAGCAGGAGTAAGGTGATCAACAGAACACTCACCATCACCGCTGCAGTAATGCCTTGGTCGACCAAGGAATAACGGTGGTTGTCGGTCAGCATCACGATCGCCATCATTGCGCCGGGAGAGGCAATTGAAGGGATCGCGAGTGGGTAGACGGCTAAGTCAGCCAGATCGGAGTGGCTGACTTCTTCAGAAAGCTTAGTTTCCTGTTCAGGCTTAGATTCACCAAAAATCATTGTTAGAGCGAACAGCAAGAGTACTAAGCCACCGGCTGCCTGAAACGCAGGTAGAGGAATCTGCATTGCATCCAGCAGCAGCTGACCGGCAATGAGGAAGAACAGAAGTACGCCTGTTGAGATACCTACCGCTTTGAGCGCCACTAAACGGCGTTGTTTGGCAGTGAGGTGTTGAGTTTGGGATAGATAGACCGGAACGGAACCAATCGGATCGATGACGGCCCAGAGAACGACAAATTGAGTGATCAATACGCTAAGCAATGATTTGACTCCCAGAGTTAGTGAAACAGAGGGATGAATAAGTCGATCAGGTGACCGACTTGACTATCTTAGCAGATAAATGATCGAGATAGGGTGAAAAAGAAAATTAAGATTCAGATTCTAGCTGCTGAAGTAAAATCACAGCCTGAGTACGGTTTTTAACACCTAACTTTCTAAAGATCGCGGTCATGTGGGCTTTTATCGTTGCTTCAGAAACATTTAACTCATAAGCAATTTGCTTGTTTAGCAGACCATCAGATAACATTCCGAGTACTTTGTATTGCTGTGGCGTTAAAGTGGCAATTTTCTCTGCTAAGTCATTACAAGCTGCGTTGTTGGTGATGGAGCCTTCTGGGAAGAAAGGTTCGCCGCTCAAGACCTGATTCAATGCACTGACCAATTCTCGCATGTCACTCGACTTAGGGATAAAACCAAACGCACCGTGGCTCTTGACTTGAGTAATGACGGAAGGTTCTTCACTGGCAGACACGACCACAATGGGCATGTCTGGGTATTCTGCTCGTAGCTGAATCAGCCCAGACATCCCGTTGGCACCAGGCATTTTTAAATCAAGCAGCAGAAGATCGGGCTCGTCTTCTTTGGTAAGGACTGCCAGAAGCGCATCAAGGGAGTCCGCTTCCAATAAATTGGCACCACTAACCGCCATGTGCACAGACTGAAACAGTGCATTACGAAATAAAGGGTGATCGTCGGCGATGATAATGGTGTAGGTCGAGTCCATGACGTTAACTGCTATTGAAAGTTTGCTTACAAGAATTATTGTCACCTTTGAGAGTATGGACAATATCCATACCCTAAAAGTCTGAACTGTATCGGGTTTTATCGCCAAATTGCATATAAATAAACAAGATACAAAAACGCCAGTCGTTAGACTGGCGTGAAGTTAATCAGATGGTGCTTACAGGCTGTGGGCGTTGATGTGTTGCAAAAACGGCTCTGCCTGCATAAATCCGGTTATTCTGGCGTTGGAGATATGTTGGCCGCTGGCGTCCCAGAATTCTATGGTTGGCAGGCCAAGCACATTCATCTCTTTTAGCATTTCGATGTCTTGCGGTAGGTTCTTGGTGACATCGGCTTGTAACAGCACAAAATTACGTAGCTTCGCTTCCACATCAGGCTGGTGGAAGGTGTACTTTTCGAACTCTTTACATGCCACACACCAGTCAGCATAGAAGTCGAGCATCACAGGTTTGCCTGCCAGCTTAGCTTGTTCCAACTGGCTGTTGAGATCATCCACGGTGCTAATGCGTGTAAATTGAATACTAGGCTTCGCTTGTTCTGTATGACCACCAAACCAGTAGTTGAGTGCGGGTTGCGCTGAGGCGAATAAGCCAAGAACCGCAATGATACCGACCGCACTTTGTTTCCAGCCACCAAATGGCAGTGAATTTTTGACATGGTAAAGCCAGCCAAAAGCGGCTAGACCAAGTGCGGACCACAGTCCGGTCGCCCAAGTTTCTGGCAGGATACGTTCAAGTAAAAAGATTGGCGCAGCAAGCAGAATAAAGCCAAACAGGGTCTTTACTCTGTCCATCCAGTTACCGGCTTTTGGCAGCAGTTTGTTGCCAAACACCGCAACCAGCATCAGCGGGATGCCCATACCTAAAGCGAGAGCGTACAATGCAACGCCGCCCGTTATTAAGTCACCGCTTTGTGCGACGTAGAGCAGTGCGCCTGAAAGTGGCGCTGTGGTGCAAGGGGAACAAACCAATCCAGAAATCGCACCCATCGCAAACACGCCGAGCGAGCTGCCACCTTGTTGTTTGTTACTTAAGTTATTCAACCATGTCTGCACCGCACTTGGCAGCTGAATGGTGTAGGCACCAAACATCGACAGCGCTAGGGCAACAAACATGACGCTCAAACCAATCAGGACGTAAGGGTGTTGCATGGCAGCCTGAAACTGCATACCCGCAGAGGCGACAACCAATCCCAATAAGGTGTAAGTGAGCGCCATCCCTTGAACGTAAATAAACGCCAAGCCTAATGCTCGGCCGTGGCTCAGTTTGCCGCTGCCAAGCACAATACTGGTCAAAATGGGATACATTGGCAGCACGCATGGCGTAAACGCAAGGCCAACACCCAGTGCTAAAAACAATAAGGGTGTCCACCAGCTATCACTTAGGCTGGATGCTAGGCTCGATTCCTTAGAAATCGGCTGTGAGGGTTTGGCTAGAGTGTCTGTTGGTGCGGAACTTGTGTTACCTGATGGCGCCGATTGGTCACCAGCACTGGATTGGAAACTGGTTAAGTCAACCACGCGAGTTTCTGGCGGGTAGCAAAATCCGGCTTTTGCACAGCCCTGATACTGGACAATCAGACGCGCGCCATCCTGATAATCGGCCAAAGGCACTTCGACAAACAGAGGCGTGGTATAGATGTTGACCTCACCGAAAAACTCGTCTTTGTAGGGCTGACCGTCTTCCATTTTCAGCTCGCCTACCGCGACATTTTCGCCGCTGACCGATAAACGGTGCTGGTAGAGGTAGTAATCCTGCTTGACTTGCCAGTCGAGGAAAACCTTATCGCCTTGCTGATAGGCATTAAACGGGAAAGCTTGATCGACAGGGACAAAAGTATTGCTCTGATTTCCGAAGCTTGGCGCAGAGTTAGACTGCTCGAAAAGCGCCATAGTAGGGGCAGAAGCTACAGTCAGACATAATAAAATCAGTGAAAAGACGGCACGCATAGAAAAGTCACTTGAGTTAAATTTTCATCATTTTAACTCAATCAGACAGGGGAAAGGGGGAATAAGTTTCATACTCCGACAAATATCGCCAATTCAAAAGCTTAAGTCAGGCCGATACCTGACTTAAGTTGAGATGATGTAGGCAAGACTTAAGCCACACCGAGTCGAGCGCGAACCACTCGTTCGCAGGCATCAATATGATCGGTGTCTTTTGGTATCACGAGGACGGTGTCGTTGCCACCTACTGTACCGAGGATTTCGGTGTGTGGGTCGATGTCGACCAATCGTGCGACAAGCTGGGCACTGCCAGGGTGAGTTTTAACCACCACCATCGCCTGATTATGGGTAATGAATTCAATCTGCGAGGAAATCGATGACTCAACACGCACAGGTGCGGTTTCAACGGTAATGCAATACACCTTTTTACCACAGGCATTCTGGACCTTAACCACCCCAAGCTGAGACAGCAGACGCGAGACCGTAGACTGGCTGATACCTTCAAAGCCGATATCAACCAGTGCTTCGCGCAACTCATTTTGAGTGGTAAAGCTTTGTTGTTGAAGCAGGCGTTTACAGGCTGCGGTCAGGGTTTTGTCTTCAGTGTAATCCACCGAAGCGAGATTTAGAGTTTCACTCATGCGAACTCCTTAAAACATGACGTAGAGATAACTCTTCCTTGCGACCTTCAGCACTTCATTCCCTAGTAGTGCCTTCAGACATTGAGCGGTCACTTCTGTGGTGACTTAAAGATTTGATTCGGGAGTATTTTAACACCAAACAAAGTGTGGCTTTTTGAAAGGGATCACCAATTAAAAACTATTAATTAGCGATTTTATTGGTTGATAATTCTGTGGTGTGTGGATATTTATTCTCGAATGGGAATAAATATCCACAGCACTTTTAAGTAGCGGTTGTCAGAGCTGATTAGCGCACTTCTGCCATGATTTCGCGTGAGAATACTTTTTCACAGTAATGGCATTTGAGCTGAACGTGACTCTGCTTTTGCTGCACTTTAAAGTGGCTTTCGACAGGTTCACCGTGCGAAATACAATTGCTATTCGGGCACTCAAAGACGCTATGAATATGTTCTGGGAGCGCTAAGGTCAGCTTGTTGACCACCTGATATTCTTCAATCTGGTTTACGGTGGCTTTCGGCGCATACAGAGCCAATTGGTTGGCCTGCTCTTTGGTCAAATAGACATTTTCAATCTTGATGAGGTCTTTCTCGCCGAGCGCCGAAGAAGGTAAGTTGAGACCAATGGTGATGCGTTGATTGGTCTTGTGCATTTTAAAAAGTTTGAGCACTTTAATGCCGACGTTAGCAGGAATATGGTCAATCACGCTGCCGTTACGAATGGCTTCTACTTGTAGTTGAGTTTCTTTCACCATGATAATTCTCCTGCAATTAAAGGGTTCCACTTAGAACAAGGGCAAGTAATGCTTCACGCGCATAGACACCGTTTTCAGCCTGCTCAAAGTAGTAAGCATGTGGCGTTTTATCGACGTCTGTTGTGATTTCATCGACGCGTGGTAACGGGTGAAGTACCTTCAGGTTTTCACGCGCCTTTTTCAGCGTATTGGCGGTGAGAATAAACGCTGACTTGATGTGGGCGTATTCGGACTCATCAAAGCGCTCCTTCTGTACGCGCGTCATATACAGGACATCAAGCTCTGGTACGACGTCTTCGATGTTGTTGTGCATACTAAATTTGATGCCTGCTTCTTCGAGTTCTTCACAGATGTAATCGGGCATCGCCAACGCTTCAGGAGCGATAAAGAAGAAGCGAACGTTGTTGAACTTCGCCAGTGCCTGAGTCAGAGAGTGGACAGTACGACCGTATTTAAGGTCACCCACAAACGCGACATTGAGGTTGTCGAGCGTGCCTTGGGTTTCGTAGATAGAAAACAAATCCAGCAGAGTCTGAGTTGGATGCTGATTCGCGCCATCACCCCCGTTGACTACAGGTACGCCATTAGAAAACTCGGACGCCAAACGCGCTGCCCCTTCTTGTGGATGGCGCATCACAAAGGCATCGACATAAGAAGCAATCACCTGAACAGAATCGGCCAGTGTCTCACCCTTTTTCGCCAGTGACGTGTTGCCACCATTGTCGAAGCCAATGATTGTGCCGCCGAGACGCTGCACAGCGGTCTCAAATGACAACCTAGTGCGAGTGGAAGGTTCAAAGAAGCAGCTGGCCACTACTTTGTTTTTAAGCAGTGTCGGGTTTGGCTCGGCTTTTAGCCTAGCCGCGGTGTCGACGATAAGCTCTAGCTCGCTGCGGCTGAGCTCAGGAATGGAGATAATGTGCTTGTTAAATAACGAATGCGCCATAGCAGTGTTTCCTCGTCTCAATGGGTGAGTTTGTTCAACCCTTGTAGGTTGTATATCCATGGGTTGATGTAAATTTCAGACAAAAAAAAGCCTCCTAAATAGGAGGCTTGAAAAGGATCGATAGAATAAAATGAAACCACACATGTCCCTGAGTCAGGGCATAAGTTAAGCCAACATTGAGTGGTTGCTGACAGGTTCATTTTGATCCTCCGAAGACAAATTGCGGAGGATTATACGGACAAAAAAAGCCAACGCAAGCGTTTGCGTAAAGTATTCATAAATTGGATTTTTATGCGTATTTCGCCCATTTTAGCGACACGTTTGTAGCGTTTGTGCTGTCTTGCATTGAGAGCGATGATGAGTCCTTAAGTGTGAAAAAAAATGCGGGCTTTATTCAGCATGTTTTTGATACATGATGAACGCCACCCGCATTTCCCTGCAAACAATACTCAGTCTAATTTGAGTATGATTACTTTTAATCGATGATATTAGTCACCTAGTGTAGCTACCATCACCGCTTTGATGGTGTGCATACGGTTTTCAGCTTCGTCGAACACAATAGAGTAGTCAGATTCAACCACCTCATCAGTCACTTCACAGCCGTTTTTAAGCATTGGGTATTCTTCAGCAAGCTGTTTACCTACCGTGGTATCTTCGCCGTGGAAGGCAGGTAGGCAGTGCATGAATTTCACATGAGGATTACCTGTTGCTTTGATCATTTCCATGTTGACTTGGTAAGGCAGCATGAGGTTGATACGCTCTGCCCATGCTTCTTTTGCTTCGCCCATCGATACCCACACATCCGTGTACAGGTAGTCACAACCTTGAACGCCTTCTTGAACATCTTCAGTCAGTGTAATTTTCGCACCGGTTGTTTCAGCAATCTCACGGCACTGTGCGACAAGTGCTTCTTCTGGCCAGAACTGCTTAGGCGCGACGAGACGAATATCCATGCCCATCTTAGCGGCGCCAACCATCAGAGAGTTGCCCATGTTGTTGCGCGCATCACCTAGGTAGGCAAACTTCATTTCGTGTAGCTGTTTGCCACGGCCATGTTCCATCATAGTTAGGAAGTCAGCGAGAATTTGCGTCGGGTGGAACTCATCGGTCAGGCCATTCCATACCGGTACACCGGCGTAAGCGCCTAGCTCTTCGACAATTTCCTGACCAAATCCGCGGTACTCGATGCCATCGTACATCCGGCCTAAAACACGAGCGGTATCTTTCATCGATTCTTTGTGACCAATCTGAGAGCCTGTTGGGCCTAAGTAAGAAACTTGAGCGCCTTGGTCAAAAGCCGCAACTTCAAAGGCACAACGGGTACGAGTCGACGTTTTCTCGAAGATCAGAGCGATGTTTTTACCTTTCAGACGAGGTTGCTCATAGCCGTTGTATTTCGCTTTTTTCAACTCCACGGATAGGTCCAACATGTGTTGAATTTCACGCGGAGTAAAGTCTAATAATTTTAGGAAGTTACGGTTGCGTAGGTTGAAAGCCATGATGTTTTCCTTCTTATCGATGTGCACTTTCTCGTTGCAGGGAAAGAGGTAAGAAAGTGCAGTAATGAATTTGAGTGATTGTTTGTTTCACCTCAGTCCTGACTAAAGTCAGGACAGCTGGTAATTAGCCTTTGGTGATATTGGTGCCTGCCGTGCCCTGAAGAATGCGTAAACCATCCTCCAGTGAACCGATACCGACTACTTTGCCACCTTGCTTGACGAACTCGCATGACGCTTCGATTTTTGGCCCCATTGAGCCAGCGTCAAATTGGTACTGTGCTAATTCGGTTGGATTAGTACTGCGCAGCGCATGTTGAGTAGGCTTGCCCCAATCGAGGTAAACCGCATCTGCGTCAGTGAGGATGAGCAGGGCGTCTGCATTTAGCTGCTTAGCCAGGAATGCTGCGGACATGTCCTTATCAATCACCGCTTCAACACCAACCAGTTTGCCATTCTCTTTTTTGACTGGGATGCCGCCACCGCCAGTACAAATCACTAAGTGACCTTCGTCGATGAGCTTGGTGATCGCGTCGTGCTCGATGATGCCTGTTGGTTGTGGGCTAGGTACGACGCGGCGGAAGTGCTGACCATCTGGTTTGATGGTCCAGTGGTATTTCTCAGCCAGTTCACGAGCCTCGGCTTCTTCATAAATTGGGCCGATGGGTTTGGTTGGATCGGCAAATGCAGGGTCATTGGGGTCCACTGTCATCTGCGTTAACATGCAAGTGGCATTGACGTTTGGCATTTGGTTTTTGAACTCTTGCATTAGCATGTAACCAATCATGCCTTGCGTTTCACTGCCCAGAACATCCAGTGGGTATGGTGCTACCTTCTTGTACTCCAAGCCTTGTAATGCCAATAAGCCAACCTGTGGGCCATTACCGTGTACCAGTACGACGTTGTATTCCTGAGCAATTTCCGAAATGGTTTTGACGGCAATTTCGATGTTCTGACGTTGTACTTCGGCTTCCAATGGCTCACCGCGGCGAAGTAGGGCGTTTCCGCCAAGTGCGACAACTACAGTTTGTTTTGTCATTGCTTTAATCTCTCTGCTGAGGGCGAGAGCTAAGTCGCTCTCGCCAACTTATCCGTTACTTAAATACCATCACGTTCGATTGGGCAGCTCATGCAGCGTGCACCGCCGCGGCCACGACCCAGCTCATCGCCAGGAATTGGCAATACTGTGATGCCTGCTTTGTCGTACTTCTCGTTGGTGTAGGTATTTCCTTCGTATCCGATCACGACACCAGGCTTAACGGTGAGAACGTTGTTAGCATCGTTCCACTGTTCACGTTCTGCGTTGAAGTTGTCACCGCCAGTGGTGATAAGGTTGAGTTGGTCGACGCCAAGTGCTTTCTCGATAGCCGTCACGAAGTAACCTTCTTCTTTGACATTCACAGCGCCAGATGCATCGCCAGTCAGGCTCCAGCACTTGACATCTTTGCGCATCACTTCTGGGTAAACAGAGAAGGTATCTTCACGCATATGAGTCATGACTGTGTCTAAGTGCATGCATGAACGATGTTTTGGCAGCTCCATCGCAATCACTTGTTTAGCTTGACCATGTTTGAACAAGCCAGAAGCAAGATGCTCAACACCTTGAGCGGTTGTGCGCTCTGACATACCAATCAGCACGGCGTCTTTACCAATGACTAAGACATCGCCGCCTTCAATGGTGGAGTTGTCGTAGATTTTCTCTTCATCACCGAAGTATTTGATGAAGTCCTGACCAGCAAAGCTTGGATGCCAGCGGTAGATAGCACGAACGTGGTTGGTTTCACGTTGACGGGCTGGCTTCGCCATTGGGTTGATAGAGACACCGCCATAGACCCAGCAAGAAGTGTCGCGGGTAAATAGGTGGTTTGGTAATGGCTCAATGATGAAATCTGTTGGTGCGTGAAGCCCCTGCATCATGGATGAGGATTTCATCGGCATTTCAGCGTAAGAAAGACCACCGGTAAGAATCTTAGCCAGCTCAACATTGGGTAGGTCGCCCAAGTAGCAACGAACGTCATTGGCAAAAGTTTTACCTAAACGGTAATCCGATACCTGACGACTTAGCAGCCAGTCTTTGGCTTCTGCTACCGCCAGCGTGTCTGCTAGTAAGTCAGTAAGCAGTAACACTTCCACACCTTGGTCGCGCAGAGTTTGAGTGAACACATCGTGCTCTTTACCTGCACGCTCGACGGCAAGTACGTCATCAAATAGCAGATCGTGGCAGTTGGAAGGCGTCAGGTGAGTCAGTGCTCGTCTTGGGCGATGCACCAGAACGCGACGTAATTGACCGATTTCAGAACCTACGTATAACTTACTCATGATCGTATCTCTCTTATATTTTTAATTAGTTTTAAAACTTAAAAACTAATATTTAATTTGTAGGGAATAGAAGAGCGAATTTATTTATTCACTTATTTTGTTTCTGGAATTCATATTACGCTTGTCTGGGTAGGAATCTTAGAGATCAATCACAGTTCGTTTTTTATGCCTAAAGCCAGTATTTTCAAGGGGTTTAACAATATCTATGCAGTTGTTATTGGTATGTGAACCCCCTATTTAACCATTTAAGGGGGAAGTTTATGCATAAGTTGAGGTTGAATGTCTGATTAATATCCTTACCAAGGAAAAATATTCAAATTTAAATTGTTTACAAAGGGTATATTAGATTGAAATTATGCACTCTAACTTTCTAGATAATTGCTTTTAAGTGTTGAGCTATTCGTTTTATAACAAAACTTTTGATAATAAATTTAATGTCGATCACATATTAAATTCTTAGGATTATTTTAGAGAATTAATATTGGATAAATGAAGATTATAGATAGGAATAGTTTTTCTAATTTTCAGCTGAACAGATAAAAGAAAAGCCGCACTAAGGCGGCTTTGGGGGCTCACATCCTGTGAGCGAGTGTAAGGAAAAGAGCAGGTTAGATAAGTGCGCCAATACTGATCATCACAACACAGAATAGTGTCAGAATGGCTAGCAATGGTGCCACCCATTTCACCCAGCGCACATAAGGCACACGGGCAATGGCAAGGCCGCCCATAACGACTGCCGAAGTGGGGGTAATAAGGTTGACCAAGCCAGAAGCCGATTGATAAGCCGTGATGACTAGGTCGCGTCCGACACCAGCAAAGTCTGCGAGTGGAGCCATAATCGGCATGGTGAGCACCGCCAGACCAGAGGTGGAAGGCACAAGGAACGATAGCAATATCTCAAGGAAGAACATGACGTTAATGAACACGACTGACGACAGACCGGTCACCATCTGTTCTGCTGAGTACAAGATGGTATCAGTGATCATGCCGCGGTCCATGACAACTACAATCCCGCGCGCAATACCGATGATCAGCGCTACGCCAAGTAGGTCACGAGCACCATCAATAAAGCTGTTGGTGAACTCTTCTTCGCTCATACGTGCGACGAGTCCGACTAAAATCGTTGCTGCTAAGAACATGGCTGAGATTTCTGCCATCCACCAGCCAGCAACGGAGACACCATAGATCATCACGCCGAATGAGCCGCCGAAGATGGTTAAAATGACTTTACGTGTGGTGGTGAACTCAAGAGATTCGCCAGTTTGATTACCAAGGAAATGCGCTTTGTTCTCTTCGTATTTATCGTAAACAATCGATTTGCTCTGGTCTTCACGCACCATACGGGCATAGCGCATCACGTAGGCGACACAGATGACCCAGCCGATCACCAGCATTAAGGCACGTAGCATTATGCCATCAGTAAACGGAATGCCAGATGCGTTAGCAGCAATGACGGTGGCAAATGGGTTTATGGTGGAGCCCAATACACCAATGCCTGCGCCGAGTAACACCGTGGCTGCGGCAACCAGTGGGTCGAAGCGTGCAGCCATCATCACTGGCACTAACAGGGTGTAGAATGGCAAGGATTCTTCGGCCATGCCGTAGACGGTTCCTCCAGCAGCAAACAGAGCCATTAGAATGGGTATCATCATCTCTTCTCGGCCCTGAAGGCGCTGCGTTACGCGCTCAATCCCAGCATCGATGGCGCCCGTTTTTGTCACTAGCCCTAGGAAGCCACCAATGACAAGGATGAACAGAGAAACATCAATTGCGGCGGCTTCGTAGCTATTGTGGTCATAGAAGCCGTCAATTGGTGCTAGTAGTACGTCAATGACACCTTGAGGGTTGCCTTCTACAGCTTGATAAGTACCAGTGACAGGGACTTCTCGACCCAAATCTTCATTCATTGCTCGGTCATACTGGCCAGCAGGTACTATCCAGGTCAACATCGCAACCAGCGCAATTAAAACAAACAGAATCGTGTAAGCGGAAGGGAACTTAAAGTTGGCAAAGAAGCCGCCTTTTTTTTCTTCGGTAGGTACAGTTTGGGTGGTCATGGTGATCTCCTTACTCTTACTTATTGAATAACAAATAAAAGTGAATCAGCGACTAGAGTTATAAATATAAACTCACAAATATTAAGTTATTGGAATTGTGATAATTATTTTGAGCTGATTACGAATAGCTCTTGGAGGTTATTTTAATTATTGATGAGTTTTCTAACTTTGGTGATCTTCACAAAAATATTCAGTGTTATTTTGTTGGTTTTTAAACAAGTTCAGAACGCAAGGGTATTTGTTTAATTAAAATGGATTTCTATTCCTTTACCAGAGGTAAGGGCAAGTTATTTTGGTCATGACTGATGATGAATAAATAAAATAAGGAATTTTATTCATTGATTCGGATTTTCATTCAGGAGCATTTTTTGGAAGATCTTTTGATTAAAGTCAAAATAAAACTGTGATGTGAGATTTTTTATTGAGAACAAAATTAAAAAAGGGAGCACAAGCTCCCTTTATTTTTACCGTTTTAATTAGATCAGTAGGCCACCGAAAGTGAAGCCTAATGCAACGGCTGACGCAATGGTTACCACACCTGGGATGAAGAATGGGTGGTTAAATACGTAGCTACCGATGCGAGTTGAACCTGTGTCATCCATTTCTACTGCAGCAAGCAACGTTGGGTAAGTAGGTAGAACGAACAGAGCGCTAACTGCGGCGAAAGACGCGACTGCTGTTAGTGGAGCAACACCAATTGCAAGGGCAGCAGGCATCAGCGCGACCGTGGTTGCACCTTGTGAGTAAAGCAACATAGAAGCAAAGAACAGTACCATGGCCAGCATCCATGGGTAATCAGAAAGCAACGCACCTGCCACTTCTTTAATGCCATCCACGTGTGCATTGACGAAGGTTGAACCTAACCACGCCACACCTAGAACACATACACAAGCGGTCATGCCCGAACGGAAAGTCGAGGCGTTAGGAATCTTTGAAGCATCAATCTTAGTGAATAGAACGATAGCTGCTGCCGCTGCCAGCATCACTGTCATGATGGCTTCGTTACGCCCAAGTGCTGGGTCAACAATCAGACCTACTGATTTAGAGATGGCTGCCGCGTAGCAAACCACGAAGCCAATTGCCGCAAGGAAAATGTACGTGGCTGTTTTTGCCGTCGGAAGAATGTCACGCTGCTTTTCCGTTGCGAGTTTGATCAGGCCTTTCTCTAAACGCTCCTGATAAATCGGGTCATCTTTCAGTTCACTGCCCATAAAGTTAGCGACAAAGGCGCCAATCATACAAGCGATGAAGGTGGTTGGGATACACACTGCAAGCAGTGTCAGGTAGTCAACACCCATTGGTGCCAGCATCGCAGCGAATGCAACTACTGCCGCAGAGATAGGTGAAGCGGTAATCGCGATTTGCGATGCGACCACAGCAATAGAGAGAGGGCGAGATGGACGAACGCCCTGACCTTTTGCGACTTCCGCAATAACCGGTAGCGTTGAAAACGCCGTGTGGCCTGTACCCGCCATTAATGTCATTAGGAAAGTGACGATAGGCGCATAAAAGGTGATGCGCTCAGGGTTCTTGCGCAAGAAGTTTTCTGCCAGTTGTACTAACCAATCCATACCACCGGCAACTTGCATTGCAGCAATCGCTGTGATGACCGACATAATGATCAGAATAACATCAACAGGAATGTATGCCTGACTGGTCGGTACACCAAGAATTAATGACAATGCGATAACGCCTGCACCGCCCGCAAAGCCGATGCCAATACCGCCGATTCTCGCTCCTAAAAAGATAAAGAGCAGAACGACTAACAGTTCGACCGCTACCATAATAGATACCTCATATTGTTAACTTAAATTCGATTATCTAAACACTCAGTGTCTAAACGTTTAGATAATGGAAGGAGGGAGCCACTGAACGGGTTAACCCTTATAAAGTTGTGGTTAACCGTATTAGTGCCTAAAAAAGGGCCCTATTGGGCCCTCCTTGGTAGCAATCTTATTCGTAGCGTTTCGCTTTATACTTAGGATGCATAAAGTTTTCAACGTTCAAGATATCGTCCAACTCTTCTTCGGTCAGTAAGCCACGCTCTAGCACGACTTCACGGACGCTCTTACCCGTTTCCGCACAGATCTTACCGACGATGTCACCTTCGTGGTGGCCAATGTATGGGTTCAGATAAGTCACAATACCGATTGAGTTGTAAACGTAGCCTTCGCAGATCTCTTTGTTGACTGTGATGCCATCGATACATTTATCACGCAAGTTGACACACGCGTTAGACAGTAGAGAAATGGACTCGAACATGCTTTGCGCGATGACAGGTTCCATCACGTTTAGCTGTAGCTGACCACCTTCTGCGGCAAATGAGATAGTGTTGTCATTACCCAGTACTTTGAAACACACTTGGTTGACCACTTCTGGTACCACAGGGTTAACCTTAGCTGGCATGATAGAAGAGCCTGCTTGCAGCTCTGGGAGGTTTAGTTCGTTTAGACCTGAACGTGGGCCAGAAGAGAGCAGGCGCAGGTCATTACAGATCTTAGACAGTTTGACCGCCAAACGCTTCAGCGCGCCATGTGTCATTACATAAGCACCACAGTCTGAAGTTGCTTCAATCAGATCTTCCGCTGGGACTACGTCCAGGCCAGTCACGTCAGCTAAGTGTTTCACCGCCAGTTTCTGATAGCCTTCAGCCGCGTTCAAACCAGTACCGATTGCAGTGGCACCTAAGTTGATTTCCAACAGAAGCTTTGAAGTGTACTCAAGGGCACGAATTTCTTCATTCAGAGTCACCGCCCATGCGTGGAACTCTTGGCCTACGGTCATTGGTACCGCGTCTTGAAGCTGAGTACGACCCATTTTAAGCACGTCTTTGAACTCTTGGCTCTTAAGCTCAAATGCACCTTTCAGGTATTCAATCGCTTCAATCAGAGTATGAACACTGTTGTAAACGGCGATACGGAAACCTGTTGGGTAAGCACAGTTAGTCGACTGGCTCTTATTAACATGGTCATTTGGGTTAACGAATTCGTACTGACCTTTTTCCTTGCCCATCAGCTCAAGTGCGACGTTGGCGATCACTTCGTTGGTGTTCATGTTGACTGATGTGCCTGCACCGCCTTGGAAGACGTCTGAAGGGAACTGATCCATGCACTTACCTGTTTCAAGGATCAAATCACACGCTTCAACCACGTATTTCGCTACATCTTTAGGAATAACGCCTAACTCTTTGTTTGCTAACGCTGCGGCTTTCTTGGTCATAACCATGCCACGGACAAATTCAGGTACGTCTGAAATCGTGACATTTGAGATGTTGAAGTTTTCGATAGCGCGTAGCGTGTGGATGCCGTAGTAAGCATCGGCAGGAACGTGGCGTTCGCCAAGTAGGTCTTCTTCGATACGAGTGGCTGCAGCTGCAGTGCTTGGAGTATCAGTTAGGGTAGCCATCACAGGATCCTTAGATAATTATTCTGATGATAAAGTAAAATGCTAGCCATTCTGCAGTGTAAGAATCCTTTCGTCAGAATTTTTGGCTGTAAAATCCGTCCTGACTTATGGGGCTCATGATACTGTACCCAGCGGATAAAAATAGTAGCTTGATCACCTTTTTTGCTTTTGTTTAGTTAAACTTTTGCAAGATATGAACAGGGTATTAATAACCACAAAGTAGTAGTGGTTTATTGAGGTTTCTATCACTCTTTTTTACAGCTTTAATTTGAGCTTGAATCAGCTTTGGGCTTACACTGGGCTTAACAAAGGAGGGCGTGTGTTTCCTATCTTATTATTGATGTTTATTTTCGTTCCTATTATTGAAATAGGCCTGTTTATTTCGGTCGGCGGTTACTTAGGATTGTGGCCGACGATCGCACTGGTACTGATCACCGCGTTTGTCGGTGCTTCTTTAGTACGCAGCCAAGGCTTGCAGACCTTGATGTCAGTGCAAAATCGCTTGCAGCAAGGTGAGCTACCTGCTCAGCAAATTCTTGAAGGTGTGATGCTAGCGGTCTCAGGGGTACTACTGCTGACACCTGGCTTTATGACCGATGCGCTCGGCATGTTGGTGCTTTTACCGGCCCCACGCGCTGCGATGGCAAAATACCTTATGAGTAAGATGACGGTGCAATCTGTTGGTGGTGGCTTTCAAGGCGGCTTCGGTTCTGGAAACTTCCAACAAGGTCCTTTTGATCAAGAGCCGTTTAATCAACAACCTAAAGACGGTAATACGTTTGAAGGGGAATATGAGCGTAAGGATGGAGACGATAATAATCGCCTCAATTAACGGACAAAACCTCGCGAACACTTGATAAATAAAGGCGCAATCACAGCGCCTTTATTTGTATTTGCCTCTAGAGCTTTAATTCTATTTATAAGCAAAAGCTAAACTAAATCAGCGATCTATTCTCATTTGTGCAACAAACGTTTCACCTTATGTTTAAACTTTGAAGTCTCTTCAAATATTCAGCATATCTATGAGATCGAAATCTCACTGTCACTGAATGTTGTTTTTAGTTTCATGAAAAAGATAAACACTTGTCGTGCTTTATAAGTCTTTTCTCAATAGAAAAGGTGATTTGGAACACGCTTTCTCAACCCTATACAACACGGAAAGCGATGCAAGGTGGACAGAATGAAACAAAAACTAACCCCAACCTTACTTGCAGCAGTGGTCGCAAGTGCTCTCTCCGCTCCAGCAATGGCGGATATCGTAATTTCTCAGTACGTTGAAGGTAGCAGTAACAATAAAGCTATTGAGATTGCCAACACTGGCGATTCTGCCGTGACGTTGGATGGCTATGAGCTAGCGAAATCGACCAACGGCGGCGGTGAGTGGGGCAGCAAACTGGCTCTAGATGGCCGTGTACTGGAAGCGCAAAGCGTTCTGGTTGTTGCACACACAAGTTCAAGTGATGAAATCAAAGCAGTAAGCGACATCCTAAATGGTTCAGTAATCGGATTTAACGGTAATGATCCGGTTGCGCTACTTAAAGATGGCAACGTACATGACGTATTGGGTAACATGGGCGGCTCAGATTTCGCAAAAGATGTCACTCTAGTACGTAATGTTGATGCGATGACGCCTTCTTCTACTTATGACGCTTCTCAATGGTCATCGCTGGCAAAAGACAGCATCGAAGGTCTAGGTGTACTGGATGGCGGTGAGACACCAGAGCCGTTCGCTTGTACTCAAGATGGTGCTGAACCTGTCTTTACATCGATTCAAGAAATTCAAGGTGAAGGTGATACGTCTCCATTCATCAATGGCTACCCATACATCACAGATGAAGACTTCTTCGTCAAAGGTGTGGTTAGTGCAGTGACCACAGGTCTAACAAAGGGCTTCTATCTACAAGCACTGGAAGATGACTATAACCCGAAAACATCGGAAGGTTTGTTCGTTCATACTAACCAGTCAAGCTCTGATCTTCAGCCTGGCGATGTGGTTTGTGTGAAAGGTAAAGTTCAAGAGAACTACAACCTGACGCAACTAAAAGCGGAAAACAACAACTGGGTTAAGCAAGGTGAGCAATCTGCTCCAGCAGCGACGGCGATTGAAGTGATGGCGGATGATGCTAACTTCGATCAGACGCTAGAGCGCTATGAAGGCATGCTGGTTAAGACGACTGAAGCGTTGGATATGCGCGTGACTCGCACCTTTGGTTACGATTACGCATCGCGTCGTAACAACATGGTTGTAGCTCAAGGCCGCATCAACATGCACCCTAACCAGAACTTTGCAGCAGGTTCTGATGAAGCGAAACAGCAGAGCACTGAAAACGCAGAGCGTCGCTTGTTCATTGAGTCTGATGCAAATGCAGCTAACGGCACGGTTCCTTACTACCCAGACTTTGGCCGCACTGATGCTGACCAGAATGGTTCCACAGAAGACTACATCCGCATCGACGATACCATCGTTGGCCTAGAAGGTGTTCTAAGCTACAGCTACGGTGATTACCGTCTGATTGCTACCAACACGCTAACTAACGAAAACTTCGTACGTAACGATCCTCGTACTGAAGGCATCGATATGGAAGAAGGCGATCTTCGTATCGCGACATTTAACGTACTTAACTACTTCAACTCCCCATTTGGTGGTGACGCTAACCAGCACGGCGACAACCGTGGTGCAGACAGCTTTGAAGAGTTTGAAGTTCAACAGGCGAAGATTGTTAACGCAATTCTACGCCTTGACGCTGATATCATTGGTTTGATGGAAATCGAAAACAATGGCTTTGGTGACAGTGGTGCTATTCGTCAGCTTGTTGAGCAGCTAAACCAGCGTATCGATAAGAAGAAAGACCGTTACGACTTCGTTGCCGTTGACAGCAATGGCGATAAAGTGACGGATGAGAACGACTCAATTGGTACTGACGTTATCACAACAGGCGTTATTTACCGTTCTAAAGTAGCGAAGCTGAAAGAAGTACGCGTTATCGAGATGCCAAGTCAGCAAGCGCCTGAAGTACTAGATGACGACGGTAAAGTGATCGAAGATGGTAAGAACTATCAGCGTAACTCTCTAGCGCCAACGTTCAAGATCAAAGGCACCAATGAGAAGATCACGGTTGCCATCAACCACTTCAAATCGAAAGGTTCTAAATGTTGGGAAGACGCAGCACCCGTTGACCAAGGTGGTCAGGGCGGTGTCGATGCTGACCAGCAAGGTTCTTGTGAAAACTTCCGTGTTGCTGCGGCGGTTGCACTGGGCGATGCGCTGAAAGAGATCAAAGGTCATAAAGTGATTCTTGGTGACTTGAACTCTTACGGTATGGAAGATCCAATGCTGGTTCTGACGGATTACAGTGAAGAGAAATACGGTAAGCAGATCAAAGCAGCACGTAATACCTTCATTGGTGACACAGAGCAGTTTGGTGATTACGGTGCGGTGATTACGGAAGGGTACAACTACATCAATGCTGTTGCGATGAAGCACCCTAATAGCTGGAGCTACTCATACAATGATGAAGTGGGCGCGCTAGACCACCTGCTAATCAGCCCAAGTCTGAAGAAGCACTTTGTGGATGCGACAGACTGGCATATCAATGGCGGCGAATCGACGCTATTTGATTACAACGACGAGTACAAAGGTGACTTGCCGAAGTACAACGACCACTTCCGCTCTTCAGACCACGATCCAGCAGTTCTAGAACTGAACATGGCAGGTTCGTTCGGTTTTGGTGCTCTAATGTCATTGTTTGGCTTAGCGCTATGGCGTCGTCGTAAGTAAGCCAATCTTTTATAGAGACCAAGTAAAAACCGCCACATTCAGTGGCGGTTTTTTTATTCGTATATATTGGAGGGAATTTCTGTTTCACATCGTTCCTTATCATAATCGCCAAGGTATCCACCTGAACCGCGGTAATAAACACGGACGATCATTCCGGATTCAACAAACCAACGCAAGTCTTCACATGCTAAACGATAACCTAACTCTTTAACGTGTGAAGTTTTCCATCTGCCACCTTCCCCACTCAATGCCTCTGTGTAGCTTATTACACCATTGTCGCTGACTTCTAACCATTCGTATTCACTTAGCCGTTCTTTTGCTTTATCAATAGTTTTTTGGTCTGCAGTAGTCTTTAAGTCTTCGATTTTAGTGGTTTGACAAGCGCTCAAAGCCAATGCTGAAAGGCAAGCCACTGCGATATGTTTTAGTTTCATTATTGTTCTCAGCTGATATGGAATTAAGGATAAACCTTAAGGAAGAGTGGATTTTATTTATAAGTCATATCAATGTGTAGTGATAATTTTATAAAACTAAAATAAGTGTGAACTTGGATGTTATAAGGCATCATCATTGCTGCTCAACAATGGTGTGATGTTTACCATAAAGCGATTTGGTCACATATGTAGAAGTGGTATAACAGTGCATTGAAAAGCAAGAAATATCAAAATGATAAAGCTTATAAGGAGCAAGCTGATGAGTTAGGAGAGACTTTAGCGCTACTGAATGATTACAAAATGAGTGGAGGCTGTAATTATTTTAGAATATCGAAGTACTGAGCTTATCTTTAATACACACGGTAGTATAAAACGTTCGAATAATGTGAAATTTGAGATTGTATCACCATTATGAAAAATAAATTGAAAGTTCATGTAAACAACCTAAAAGGTGAGGAAAGGGTGTATAACGCTACATTAAAGCGCCTTTTAAAAACAAATCAGTCGGCATTAGACGATACTGACAAGAGCTATTTTGGTTTTGAAACGGGTTACAGCAACCTTGTTAAACTATTTGCTATAGGCCACCACTTACCTTCAGTTTCCAAGCTAGAAGTCAGCGATCATTTATTTACTGCTCAGCAATACTTAATGTTATGGCAACGTGCGCTAATACAGCCAGTGGGAGAGGTTGTTCCTTTCACATATCAGGGGGTAGATTTCTCTATCCCTGCGAGTGGGAGAATACAATCAATCCCTTCTCCGGAGTGGCTAGAAATGATCTATCTAGCGATTGTTACGGGGCGTCACCAAGATTTAAACTTGCTCATGGGCTTACTTAACAGTGATCAGGTGTTCCATCGTGCTGAACTGCAATCACTCCATTGTGAAATTGTCTTGCATATGCTGGGGCTAAAAGACAGTGAAGATATTTCTGCTGCAATCAATCAACTGACCGCTCTTGTTGATAGTAAAGAGAGCTTAATTCAAGGTAAATGGGCACCTTTTCATGCTATTACGATCACGCTTGGCTTTTTTGATGTGATGAAAAACGTGCACCAGCAAGATCAAGACGCCTATCGTAACGCTATGTATCGTGCTTTGGAAATGCACAAAGAATGGTGGACTCATGACAAGGACTTTAGTCAAAGAGCTCAAGGTTATGTTGCTATGCCATTGCTGGCTGCGGCCAGGTATGCATATGAGAAGTATGGCTTGACGCTAGATTTTGAGTGCGGTTATCTCCCTAGCTATATATACCTGATTTAGCTGCTTCAATGTTTGAGTGCTAAGTAAGCCAGCTAAAAGTCTAAGGATTGAGTACTAGCAAATGACAAACCTCATTTATTAATCGCTCGTATAAGCTCATCGATGACGCCTTTAATAAAGGCAATGGAACTCGGATACAGTATAAAGAGAAGGCATTTAAACCAGATGAATAAATGTACATTAGATCACCATGTGATTGAGAACTGTCAACGAAATTGGGGAGATGATTACTCCTCACTTAAGTTGAAGCAGTGGTTAGAACCGTTGATAAATATGACCCCGTGTAGGGATGACCTTGAGGGGCTAGCGCCTAAAGAATATCAGTTTAGTTGTATTACTCAGCAAGAGTGGCACCTTGAAGTATTGGGAAAGCGGCTTATTAATGGGGACCCAAAATCGCATTTAGAGTGGCACCTAAAACTTATCTACCACTTAGGGCAAGCATATTTTCGAATGACATTTAATGCAGGCACAGAGGTCCCAATCAATGTCAATCAGCATTGTTATTCAGCGGTTGGTAAGGTTTACGATAGCAGCTTAGGCTTAGATGATTGGGTTGTCCCATTTTCAGCGGCATTAATTCTTCAAGATTACAATGGTGCCTTGGAGCTATGCGAAATGAATGATTCTTTCATTGATGCTGATATTTTTACCGCAAGCTCTGCAGACAAGCAATTTGATAAAGCCATGTTACGGTTATTGAAAGGAGTTTTGCATCCAGAATCTGATATAGAAGCGCTACTGAAAGATGCGGCACAAAAAGTCTTTGACCCTCAGGCGATTGGCTCCACCAGAAAAGGAGTCGATCACAGAGTGGAAGAGGTGCAATATCGCTACTTGCCGCTAATCTCTTTGATTCATGCGATGTACAGTTCTGACAGGGAAACCTTGTACCCAGAGAAACTAAAAGAAGCCCTAGAGGATCATAAAACATACTGGATGAGGAATGAACCACAGCATGATAATGCTTATGTCTCTAAACAATGGATAGCCATGCTAATCACTGCTCTTGCTTCTTTGGCTTATCATCGTTGGGGGCTTGAGCCATGCGTCGATACTCTATATATGCCAGAGTGGATGGTAAAAGGGGACATAAGCCCAGAATTTAAGAGCAAAGAAGAAGTATTTGCTTTGGCGAAGACAGAATAATCCTTTGGTTTGAGCATCTTTTCTTGAATACCACGATATTCTACGAACCCAATCACAATTAAGAAGGTGAACGAGGCATTTAACAATGTATAGTAAAGTACAACATCATATTGAGCCGAATACCACCCATGTAGAACGAGTGAGCTCTATGCTTCCCCGTGAATTGATTAATTTTTATAATAATCTACAGTCTGCTATTAAAAAAAAGCCGGAAAATGCAGTCATGGGAGGTAATCAAGCAATAGGGTTACTTGGTAAGTTACAACGTTTCGACTGGGATAAGCCGACGGCTCAATGGCTTCTTCAAGATGCAGCTGAACTGATGACAGTTGGTTTTAGTATTGCTCTGAACCCTGATAGACAAGTTATGTGCCAGTATGCCGGCTTTCTGTTTGAGGCTGAGGGGAAAACGAACCAAACTTCCAGAGACTTTTTCTCTTGGCTAAATGCATTTTGTCTCGCACTTATAACCCGTGATAAAGAGTTACTTGAAACAATCTGGTTATTTGAAGAGTCAAATATTGTTACAGAACCCGGTGGGTGGTCGTTTGATCCTGAACATCGTTTCATTAAATCACTACTGGCAATGCTGAAAGGGATGTTTAACCCTAATGCAGATATGGCTGCGCTTATTAAAACAGCTGCCGAAATGTCTGCACCTGAATACATCGACCCATTGTGGCGTGATGAAGCGAATCACCTTTATGTGCCTTTAATACCACTTGTGGCATCAATGTATACTTCAGATCGAAACGAAGCTTACCCCCAGGCTTTAGAACAAGCTATCCGGACTTACCGATCTTACTTCGATTTACCTGCTCCAGATGATGATCCTAGTTTCGGTTGGAGTACATCGCAGTGGGTATCTTTTCCCATAACCGCTTTAGCGTCGCTCGCGTTTCAACGTTATGGTTTGGAGCCGCAAGTAGAGAGTTATTACTTACCTCTTTGGTGGGTGAAAGGGGATATTCCAAATCAAAGACTGAGAGCAGAAGACGTTTTGGACAATTTGTAGGTATTACTTTCTAATTATCTAGGCGAGCGTGATCGAAATATTTAAGTTGATAACGAATATTTCGATCACATTAGACTTTGTGTAAATTGAATGAAAAATACAGCTAAGCAACCAGCAGTGTTGCTAGGCGTATAGTGGTAGGATTTGGACTTGGTCTGATATTTGATTGTCACAGCTAGGTGCGATTCAATTTGAATAGAGATTAATTACGTACTGTAAACCCATAACGCCAGCTTATGCTGGCGTTATTTTTATTGTTTGCGGAGTTATTGCTTGCCTTTCCGTCTTGGTATTGCACAATACCGCCCCTGACAAGCAATTTTATCAACACCAATCCAGACCCATGCTGTTAATTATCGATAACTACGATTCCTTTACTTATAATCTGTACCAGTACTTTTGCGAGTTGGGTGCAGAGGTAAAAGTCGTGCGTAACGATGAAACAGACATTGCAGCGATTGAAGCGATGAAACCTAGCCATCTGGTGATCTCTCCGGGGCCGTGTACACCTAATGAAGCCGGAATCACCCTAGAGGTGATCGAACACTTTGCTGGTAAACTACCGATACTTGGCGTTTGCTTAGGCCATCAGGCGATTGCTCAGGTGTTTGGTGGTGAAGTAGTGCGTGCTCGTCAGGTGATGCATGGGAAAACTTCCCCAATCCGACACAACGGCCGCAGCGTCTTTGCTGGTTTGAATAACCCTCTTACAGTAACGCGCTATCATTCGTTGGTGGTACAAAACGGCACACTGCCAGAGTGTTTTGAGCTCACTGCTTGGACGGAGCTCGAAGATGGCTCGATGGATGAAATCATGGGCTATCAGCACAAAACCATGCCTATTGATGCGGTGCAATTTCACCCAGAATCGATCAAAACTGAGCAAGGGCATGAGCTACTTGCCAACTTTTTACGTCGCTAACCCTCTTTTATTGCCTCAATAAATCCTGACTGGGATCACTTTTTTTAACATTTCTTTCATATTCTTGCGTGCGGATATTATGTGAAAAACTATTCGCAGGCGTTGTCCTGCCTAACTCTCCGCCCTTGTTATTACTATGCTTAACTACAGCTTATCTTTGTTATAAGAATATATTGCTTCATAAAAGCAGTGGCTTAATGCATAAATACTCAAAGCTAATGCAGAACAGACTTTCAGCAGTGAAGTAAAAAGAATAATTCACTATTGAAATGGTTAATTAAATGTAAATACAATGCCGCAATTGCTTAAATGCAAAACAATATGTGCTTTCGTTTAATGAAAGCAAGGATGCAAAAATTACCTGGCATGCGGTATCGAGAGGGAATGTGCAATGACAGTCGAAAATAAAGTAGAACGCGGTTTGTTTGATGAGGTGATGGTACCTTGTTATAACCCAATGGAAATGGTTCCAGTCAAGGGCGAAGGCGCTCGTGTTTGGGATCAGGAAGGCAAAGAGTACATCGACTTTGCTGGTGGTATCGCCGTGAGCTGTCTGGGTCATTGTCACCCTGCAATGGTTAATGCTCTGACGGAGCAAGGCCAAAAACTATGGCATCTAAGTAATGTCATGACAAACGAACCTGCACTTCGCCTAGCGAAGAAGCTGACAGACGTTAGCTTTGCAGAAAAAGTGTTCTTCGCTAACTCAGGCGCAGAAGCAAACGAAGCGGCGCTGAAACTGGCGCGTCGTTACGCAGCTGACCAGTTTGGCCCTGAGAAATCTGAAATCATCGCTTTCAAACAAGGCTTCCACGGTCGTACTTTCTTTACGGTAACGGTTGGTGGCCAAGCGGCTTATTCTGATGGTTTTGGTCCTAAACCTGGTGATGTTACTCATTTGCCTTACAACGATGTAGAAGCGCTACGCGAACACATCTCTGACCGTACTTGTGCCATCATGATGGAACCTCTTCAGGGTGAAGGCGGTATCATTTCTCCAACAGATGAGTTTGTTCAAACGGTTCGTGAACTGTGTGACAAGCACAATGCACTGCTTATCTTTGATGAAGTTCAAACAGGTAACGGCCGTACGGGCCACTTCTACGCTTACCAAGGTCTGGGTGTCACACCAGATATCCTAAGCACAGCAAAATCGCTCGGTGGCGGTTTCCCTATCGGTGCAATGCTAACCACAACTGAACTGTCTAAGCACCTGAAAGTGGGCACTCATGGTTCAACGTACGGTGGTAACCCACTTGCGTGTGCAGTTGCAGAAGCGGTCGTCGACATTGTAAGCGCACCAGAAACTCTGGCTGGCGTTGCAGAGCGCGAAGCTCTGTTCCGTGACGGTTTAGCTAAACTTAATGATAAGTACAACATGTTCGCGGAAGTTCGCGGCAAAGGCCTTCTTTTAGGCGCTGCGCTTAACGATGAGTGGCAAGGCCGTGCGCGTGACGTACTGGTTGCAGCAGGTAAAGAAGGTCTGATGGTGTTAGTGGCAGGCGCGAATGTAGTTCGCTTTACGCCTTCACTGGTTATCACCAAAGAAGAAATCGCAGAAGGATTAGCAAAACTAGATAAAGCACTTGCCACTCTAGTTAAATAATAAATAAACAAACTGGGAGAGCTGTATTGCAACAGTTCTCCCAATACCAGTGCTATCGGTCATGTGTTTGGGTACCTGCGCAGGAAAAATTGCTTAGAACAAGGCGTAGCTTGCAGCAAGCTAGCGGGCCTAACTTCAAAAGCTACAACGTAGTGATTAGCGATTTTAACCAGCAACAACGAATAGATGACCGATAGCATTGGTATCCTGCATCAGGAGGGAGTATCGATGCTGGTTGTTCGCCCTATAGCAATGTCGGACTACGATGCGCTGCACACCTGTGCGGTTGAATCGGGTCACGGATTCACATCTCTTCCGGTTAACGAAGAACTGTTAACCAACCGTATTACTCATTCTGAGTACAGCTTTGCCAAAAACGAAGTAACTGAACCTGGTGACGAAGGTTACCTGATGGTCGGTTTCGATAGTGAGACTGGTGAAGTCGCTGGTTGTACTGGTATTGAAGCTTCGATTGGCTGGGATGTGCCATTTTATTCTTACCACATCAGCACTATTGTGCATTCATCGCCAAAATTGGGGGTGAATAATGTGGTTAAGCTGCTTACGTTTGGCAATAACTACACGGGCTGTAGTGAAATTTGTACCTTGTTCTTGCGCCCGAATTTCCGTGGCGGACTGAATGGTCGCCTAATGTCGAAGTGTCGTTTCTTGATGATGGCGGAACACCCGCATCGTTTCTCAGAAACGGTATTTGCTGAAATGCGTGGCGTGTCAGATGAAGAAGGTAACTCACCATTCTGGCAATGGCTGCAAGAGCACTTCTTCTCGATTGATTTCACTATGGCTGATTACCTGACGGGTATCGGCAAGAAAGGCTTTATCGCCGACCTAATGCCTAAGCTACCAATTTATATCAACTTACTGAGCAAAGAAGCTCAGGCGGTGATTGGTCAGGTACATGAAAATACCAAGCCTGCATTGCGCTTGCTTGAGAAAGAAGGCTTCACTTGCCGTAACTACGTCGACATCTTTGATGGCGGCCCGTCGGTAGAGTGTGATGTGCGTAATATTGAGTCGGTTCGCCACTCATTCCGCGCGAAAATCACCATTGCTGAGCACACCAGCTCGCAAGATTACCTTATCTCAAACACGTCGTTTGAAAACTTCCGTGCCGTGGCCGCTAAAGCCGCGTATGACCAGGCCTCTGAATCTGTGATTCTGGCACCTGATGTTGCTAAAGCACTGGAAGTGAATGAAGGCGAATACGTTCGCATGCTGGCTCAGTAATCGAAAGGAATAGAATCATGACACATTGGATTGCAGGCGAGTGGCTTGCGGGTCAGGGCGAATCGATGAACTCGATTAGCCCATACAACAATGAAGTGATCTGGCAGGGCGACAGTGCGTCACCTGCACAGGTTGAATCGGCAGTGAGCGCGGCTCGAAATGCCTTCTTGAGCTGGAAAAAGCTGACTTACGCTGAGCGCGAAGCTGTTGTGCTGGCATTTGCTGAGAAAGTAAAAGAGAACAGCGAGCAAATCGCTGAAATTATCGCGAAAGAAACCGGAAAACCAATCTGGGAAACGCGCACTGAAGCAGCGGCCATGGCCGGTAAGATTGCGATCTCTATCCGTGCTTACCATGACCGTACTGGCGAAGCGACGCGTGAAGCGGCGGGCAATCAGATTGTTCTGCGTCACCGTCCTTTGGGTGTAATGGCGGTATTCGGCCCTTATAATTTCCCAGGTCATTTGCCAAACGGTCACATTGTTCCGGCACTGCTTGCTGGTAACACGGTTGTGTTTAAGCCTTCAGAGCAAACGCCACTCACCGGCGAGTTCGCGATGAAACTATGGCAGCAAGCAGGCTTACCAGCAGGCGTAATCAACCTTGTTCAGGGCGCGAAGGAAACCGGTGTTGCACTGGCGGAATCGAAAGGCATTGATGGCGTGTTGTTCACGGGCAGTGCAAACACAGGCCACATCCTGCACCGTCAGTTTGCAGGGCAGCCGGGTAAAATGTTGGCGCTAGAAATGGGCGGCAACAACCCTATGGTGATCTCTGAGAACTATGGCGAGCTGGATGCAACCGTGTATACCATTATTCAGTCTGCTTTCATCAGCGCAGGTCAACGTTGTACTTGTGCCCGTCGCCTGTACGTGCCTGTTGGTGAGAAAGGCGATCAGCTGGTCAGCAAGCTTGTTCAAGCAACACAGAAAATTCGAGTTGATCAGCCATTTGCTGAACCTGCGCCATTTATGGGCCCTCAGATTTCTAAAGCAGCGGCTGACTTTATTCTTAATGCGCAAACAAACTTGCAAAGCCTTGGCGGTGTGAGCTTGCTAGAAGCAAAAGCGGGTGAAGCGGCGTTCGTTTCTCCGGGTATCATTGATGTGACGCCAATCGCTGAGCTGCCAGATGAAGAGTACTTTGGGCCACTACTGCAAGTGGTGCGTTACCAAGGCTTGGAGAAAGCCGTTGAACTGGCAAACGATACGCGCTTCGGCTTGTCGGCAGGTCTGGTTTCAACCGATGACAGCGAGTGGGATTACTTTGTTGACCACATTCGTGCTGGCATCGTCAATCGCAACCGCCAGCTAACTGGCGCGAGCGGTGATGCACCATTCGGTGGTCCAGGTGCTTCGGGTAACTTACGCCCAAGTGCTTACTACGCAGCAGATTACTGCGCATACCCAATGGCATCAATGGAAGGTGGTGAAACTCTACTACCTGCTACATTGAGCCCGGGTGTTGAGTTATAAAAATATTTTAAGGGTTTCCCTTACCACCTCCCTTTATAGGGAGGTTTTTAAACGTCACAGGTTGAAGGCTATCTGATCAGATTTCTGGACAAATTTGGTCAGATAGCCTCATTTATAAAATTAAATAAACAATAAATATAACTCCGTTAACGTAGACAAACCCAAACAAGGAGGCGTTATGACGCCACAAGTTTTATTCCAGTCGTTATGGAATGACTATATTCAACGCTTATGTCCCTCTGCTGATAAAGTTCACCATCTGCTTCAGGAAAATGAGCCATTGATCAATGACCACATTGCGCTGCGTACATTTAATGTCGCACCTTTGGGGATTGAGACACTGGCCAAACCGTTTATCGACGCTGGCTATAAGCCGTGCGGTGATTACGAGTTCGAAAGTAAGAAGTTAGTGGCGAAGCACTTTGAGCATCCAGACCCGAAACAGCCAAAAGTTTTCATCAGTGAGCTAAAAGTGAATGAGTGTTCTTCAGAGCTTCAGGCCATCGTTGCCAAGCTGGTTGAGCAATTGGATACCGATAAGCTAAAAGGTCATGAGTTTTTGTCTGGTGGGCGTCTATGGGATCTGAGTTTTGCGGATTACCAGTTGCTGGCAAAAGAGAGTGAATACGCTTCTTGGCTAGCAGCACACGGCTACGGTGCTAACCACTTTACGGTTAGCGTGAATCAGCTTGATGCTTTTGAAGAAGTGAAAGGTGTTAATGACCACCTACGTGAAGCTGGCTTTACGATCAATGAATCAGGCGGTGAAGTGAAAGGCTCGCCAGAGGTGCTGCTTGAGCAATCTTCTACCATGGCGGATAAAGTACCAGTGACCTTCACTGAAGGTACTGAGATGGTCCCTGGTGGCTTCTATGAGTTTGCTAAGCGTTACCCAATGAGTAACGGTGAACTTTACCCAGGATTCGTTGCTGCTTCTGCTGACAAGATTTTCGAAAGTACTAACGGATAAGATAGACGAGAACGGGCTTCTATCCCGATGGAGTCGAGAAGTCCTTTCCGATTCCCGGATCCGATATAAACAAAAAGCCACCAATGTTTCCATTGGTGGCTTTTAAAATTTTAGCGGTTAATCGAAATTAACGAGTACCGTAAACAACGATTGTCTTACCGTGGGCAGAGATTAGGTTCTGCTCTTCTAGCATCTTCAAGATACGACCTACTGTCTCACGAGAACAGCCAACAATCTGACCGATTTCTTGACGAGTGATCTTGATCTGCATGCCGTCTGGGTGCGTCATTGCATCTGGCTGTTTCGCCAGGTTAAGCAGTGTTTGCGCGATGCGACCTGTTACGTCTAGGAATGCCAAGTCACCCACTTTCTGACTGGTTACCTGTAGACGGCTTGCCATTTGTGCAGACAGGCGCATCAGGATGTCAGGGTTAACTTGGATTAGCTGACGGAATTTCTTGAATGAAATTTCTGCTACTTCACAAGGAGATTTCGCACGAACCCATGCCGTACGCTCTTGGTCTTCTTCGAATAAACCAAGTTCACCGATAAAGTCACCTTGGTTTAGGTAAGAAAGGATCATTTCCTTACCTTCTTCGTCTTTGATAAGTACTGCAACAGAACCTTTAACAATGTAGTAAAGAGTCTCTGCTTTTTCGCCCGCGTGGATCAGCGTGCTTTTTGACGGGTACTTATGAATATGACAGTGTGAAAGGAACCACTCTAATGTTGGATCGGTTTGAGGTTTACCTAGAACCATAATATCTCACTTCCTCTGCAGGGTACGCTTGCTGCTTTCCATGTTTTAGCTAAGCCTTGAATCAAGACCTACTAGGATAAGAGCACTTTTCAAATGCTGCAAGCCATCTTTGTTTCGGTTTCAAATAGTATCTTTTTTTGAAATCGATTTCTTGATTTTAATCGGGTACACCTTACGATTTTGTACGCAAAAATGTGCACATGATCACGGTATGAAAAGTAATCGTGTTTATAACGCGAGTCTTAGCCAATTTTTCCGGTTTCGATTAACTGTTGCAAGATCGGGCGAACAATCAACTCGACCGCGAAACTCATTTTGCCGCCCGGCACCACGAGCGTGTTGTGGCGAGACATAAACGAACCATCAATCATTGCCAGTAGGTAAGGGAAGTCGACGTTCTTAATTCCGCGCAGGCGAATCACGACAAAGCTTTCATCTAAACTCGGGATGCCTTTGGCGTTAAGTGGGTTGGAGGTGTCGACAGTGGGAACGCGCTGGAAGTTGATGTGAGTTCGCGAAAACTGGGGAGTGATGTAGTTAAGGTAGTCGTCCATCGAACGGACAATGGAATCCATCACAGCTTCACGAGAGTGACCACGATCTCGGGTATCTCGGACGAACTTTTGGATCCATTCCAAGTTAACAATGGGTACCATGCCAATCAGAAAATCGACGTGCTGAGCAACGTTCACATCACCATCAACTACGCCACCGTGCAAGCCTTCATAAAACAGCACATCAGAGTTTTCTGGCAGTTCTTGCCATGGAGTAAAGGTACCCGGCATCTGATTGTACGGTACGGCTTCATCAAACGTGTGCAGATAACGGCGTACCTGGCCTGTCCCTTCGTTACCGTATTTGCGGAAAAACTCAGCGAGTGCTGGGAAGTCGTTCGCCTGTGGGCCAAAGTAGCTGATGTGACGCCCCTGTTCACGGGCTTTGCGAATTTCGACATCCATCTCTGGGCGAGTAAAGCGGTGAAAGCTATCACCTTCTACCCAAGCGGGCTTCACGTTCATCATGTTGAACATTTTGCGGAACGCTTCAGATGTCGTTGTGGTGCCTGCACCAGAAGAACCGGTGACGGCAATGATTGGATGTTTTGCTGACATGACAAACCTTGTCTGTAAATAACTGTCCCTTGTTGCATGTCACTATAACACGCTTTATTGGAAGGGCACGGTATGATGTGTTTTAAATCAAAACTTTTGTTTGAGCTGAATGTCGACGGTCTCGTGAAGCTCAGAAAACACCACAACAGCTTCACCTGATTCGAGCTGGTTTCTGATTTGGTCGACTTTGTCTTGCAGGGAAACTTCTAGTTCGCCGTAGTCTGTGCCTTCGCGCAGGACGAATTCACGAATCAGGTTGTCCAGTGTGTCTGGGTCAATTTGTTGCCATGGAACGATCATAAATACCTCTGTCTTTTATGCTCGAAAAGTTGACGGCTATTATCCGGAAACCGCCAGACTTTGGTAGTAGGCTGGTAACGCTTCTTCTAGCCAGAATCTCGGTTTGAGCGCACTGCCGGTTAAGAAGCCTACGTGTCCCCCTTGTTCGAACAGTCGATAGTCGATGTTGTCAGGGAGGACATACTTAGGGATCACGGCATCTGTCATGAAAGGGTCGTCTTTGGCATGGATGATTTGCGTTGGTACACGAATATCTTTGAGTCGATGAATACCGGAGCACCTCTGATAATAATCTTGTGCGTCTTTAAATCCATGTAAAGGGGCGGTAATCAAGTCGTCAAATTCAAACAGCTTAGTGACACGCTTAATGCTCTGGTAAGAGACATCGAGCTCGCCTTTAATTAGGTGATGTTTACGCAGAGCATTTTTCTTCAAAGATGAGAGCAGGTACGTTTTGTACACTTTGGAGAATCCTTTCTCGATGCGCTCTGAACAGGCCGATAGATCGAGCGGTGCCGAGACGATGGTCGCCGCAGAAAGTAGTGGCTCTTGATTGTACTGTGCCAGATAGTTAGCCAGCATGTTGCCACCAAGAGAAATCCCTATTGCGACTTTGGTTTGATTCGGTAGCTGTTGATTTAGCTGCTCAAGGAAGAAACGTGCATCTTCTACTTCACCCGAATGATACGCTCGTGCACGGTGGTTTGGTTTACCACTGCAGCCGCGAAAATGCATCATCACAGACAGCCAGCCATGTTGAGAAAAAGCGTGCATCAGGCCATTGGCATAAGGACTGTAAAAGCAGCCTTCTAGTCCATGAAACAAGACAAAAACAGGTTTTTTCTTAGCTTGCTCGGTTTGCCAGTCTTCACTCCAAGCCAGATCGAGAAAATCACCATCCGGTGTGCTGAGCGTTTGCCAAAGCGGCTCAAACAGCGCTTTCTTACGAATGAAGCGCGGCGCCAGAGTTTGCAGGTGCGGATTGGCTAATCCTTTGGCAGCAATAAATTGAGTCATAAGAACGCCTATCAGTGGGTGAGGTCATCGATGGATTGGGCAAAAACGTCGTGTAAATGTTCTCCGCCAAGCTGACGACAATATCTCAATGTCAGCGGTTCAGCTTGGTTAGTCTGTAATTCTATACTGTTGATGCAGTCGACCAGATCAGACTGCTGTTGCTTTTCGAGTTGCAATTCGAATTGCAAGGATTCTCTGTAGAGGGTATCCGGGACATGGGATTTGAGTTTACGGCGTAGGTCTCGATAGCTGTGCAATAGGGTTTCTGACCGCCCCAAGCACTCTTCGACTTTATGCCAGTCTTCATCGAGAAAGGCAGCCTGCTGTTCATCGAGCCATTTCAGTAGTAACAGCAGGTTTACATTGCCTTTGAACTGGTTTTGCAAATTAAGGCACGCATCTTTAACGTCTTTAACACTGTAATATTGCAGGCTGAACTGCCACAAGCGTTCTAGTGTGAGAGATACTGATACGTGCTTTGAGCTCATTGACCGTTAAACTCCTGTTCCATCTGCTCCAGCTCCTCCTGCAGTGCCATCCATTCCATTTCGACGTCTTCCAGTTCGGCTTTAGCCTGGCTCTGAGCGGTTAATACCTGATTAAGTTTAGCTTTATTTTCCGCTTCATACAGTGAGTTATCAGATAATTGCGTTTCTGCTTCCGCTAATTGATGACCTAGGGTCTCCATCTTAGCTTCAAGCTTGGTGAGTGTTTTGCGAACAGGAGCAGTCTGTTTACGGAATTCTGCTTCACGACGCTTCTGCTCTTTCTTGGCGGCAGCACTGTTGGTAGTGCTCTTGTCTGGTTGCACAGATTGTGCTTCGCGGCGTTCAGCTTTCTGCTGCTCTGTCAGCCATTTGTAGTAATCATTGAGATCGCCATCAAACGGTGCGACCTGACGATCATGCACCAAATAGAGGTCATCAGTGGTCGCACGCAGCAAGTAACGGTCGTGCGAGACAATCACCATTGCGCCTTCGAATGTTTGTAGCGCCAGCGTCAGGGCTTGGCGCATGTCCAAGTCTAAGTGGTTGGTCGGTTCATCAAGCAGCAATAAGTTTGGCTTTTGCCAGACAATCAACGCCAACACGAGGCGAGCTTTCTCGCCCCCGGAGAAAGGAGCCACTTTTTCCAGCGCTTTGTCACCTTGGAATCCAAAACTGCCCAGATAGTTACGCAGCTCAAGTTCGTTCTTGTCTGGCGCAATTTGCATCATATGCTGGAGGGGCGTTTCTTCTGGGTGCAAGGTTTCTAGCTGGTGCTGAGCAAAGTAACCAATCTTTACTCCTTGAGAGTAAGTCAGGTCGCCACCTTGCGGGTTCAATTCACGAGAAAGCAGTTTGATCAGAGTTGATTTACCCGCGCCGTTACGTCCGAGTAGACCTATGCGGCTGCCGGGGACAAGATTGAGGCGGATTTTCTCTAAGATCAGGTTGTCTCCATAACCAGCTGAGACCTCATCCATCATAATGATTGGGTTGGGCAACGCATCCGGGTCACGGAACTCGAAGCTGAACGGGTTATCAAATTGCGCAGGCAAAACCTTCTCCATTTTCTCCAGTGCCTTTATGCGGCTTTGTGCTTGGCGGGCTTTGGAGGCTTTATAACGGAAACGGTCGATATACTTTTGCATATGCGCCATTTGCTTCTGCTGTTTCTGAAATTGCGCTTGTTGCAGGAGCAGTTTCTGGGCACGTTGGTCTTCAAACGAGGAGTAGTTGCCGGTGTACTCATTCATCTGCTCATTTTCGATATGAATAATGCGGCCAACGATAGGATCGAGGAAGTCTCGGTCGTGCGAAATCAGGACGAGTGTTCCCGGGTAGTTTTGCAGCCAGCGCTCTAACCACATCACGGCATCAAGATCTAAGTGGTTGGTTGGCTCATCGAGCAACAATAAATCTGAGCGACATAACAGGGCTTGGGCAAGGTTGAGGCGCATACGCCAACCACCTGAGAACTGAGTCAGATTCCAATTCATCTGTTCTTGGCTAAAGCCTAAACCATCAAGTAATTCAGCTGCGCGAGCGCGAATGCTGTAGCCCCCAATAGTTTCAATCTTGCCGTGTAATTCGGCTACGAGTGTACCGTTATCGGCTTGCTCTGCTTGGAGGAGCTGTGCTTCCAGTGCACGATATTCACGATCACCATCAATGACGTATTCCAGCGCCGGACGTTCCAGTGCTGGTGTTTCCTGTGCTACCCAGGCCATCTCCCAATGCGAAGGCTTACTGAAGTTACCGGCATCAATCGACAATTCGTCTTTAATTAATGCGAATAGGGTAGATTTACCGCAGCCGTTTTTTCCCACTAAACCGACTTTGTCGCCCGGTTGAATGGTTGCTGAGGTTTGATCCAGTAGTGGCTTACCGCCACGCAACAGCTGGATGTCAGAAAAGGTAATCATAATCTTGTGCTTTATTCTTGCTCGTGTCGCGTCGAATAGTAGGGGGAATGAGATAAAATGTCGATCATTGCGTTATGCTTAACAACAACGTATAACAAACCGATAACGATAAAATTGTACCTAACGCCTACTTAGGTATTGAAAACAAAAGGATGGCTGCTTACGGAATGGCTGTAAACGATTTAAATACTGAGTCGCCTGAAAAAACGAAAGTGCTTGTGATTTATGCTCACCCTGAATCGCAAAGCTCTGTCGCGAACCAAGTGATGATTAAGAAGATAACTGCGCTTGATCACGTCACTGTGCATGATCTCTATGCTTATTACCCAGACTTTTTTATTGATGTGGATGCCGAGCAGCAGCGTCTACTTGATCATGATGTGATCGTTTTTCAGCATCCGTTATATATGTATTCTTGCCCAGCGCTGCTTAAAGAGTGGATGGACCGCGTGTTGGGTAAGGGGTTCGCTTATGGAAAGGGCGAAGCATTGAAGGGTAAATATTGGCGCAGTGTGATTACTACGGGCGGTAATGAAGAAGCTTTTGGCAGTGAGGGCTACAACAAGTATCCACTGTCAGAGATTTTACAACCGTTTGAGTTGACTGCAGCCTTGTGTCAGATGGCGTGGATTGAGCCGCTGGTACTCTACTGGGCCCGCAATGTTTCTGATATGGATCGTTATCAGCACGCAGAGAAGTATCGCCAGTGGCTGCTCAACCCGACTATGACTTCAACTTCAGGAGAAATTCATGGCACTTGAAAATGATTTTCTTCAGAGCAGCGTGATCTTTCTTACCGCAGCAGTCGTTGCAGTGCCATTAGCCCAACGCTTAGGTCTCGGCTCAGTACTGGGTTATTTGCTGGCAGGCATTATTATCGGCCCATGGGGGCTAGGCCTTATTAGCGATGTTGAAGCGATTCTTCACTTTGCGGAATTTGGTGTCGTTCTACTACTGTTTTTGATCGGTTTAGAACTGAACCCTAAAAAATTATTGCAGATGAAAGGGCCGATTCTTGGGCTCGGCGGTGCGCAAGTTGTGATTACCACCGCGGTATTGGCAAGCGTAACCAATCTAGCAGGAGTCAATTGGCAAACCAGTTTAGTGATTGGTATGGGGCTGGCTCTGTCGTCGACTGCTATTGCTCTGAAAGTGATTGAAGAGCAGGGCTTGGCAGGCAGTGAAGCGGGGCAGTCAGGGTTTGCCGTTCTGCTGTTTCAAGATATTGCGGTCATCCCCATGTTGGCAATTCTCCCCGTTCTGGCAGGAAACACCGCAGGCGACTGGCTCGATGCGATGTGGATGCTAGGCGGTGTCATCGGCCTTCTGGTCGGCGGTCACTTCTTACTTCGCCCCTTATTCCGCTATGTGGTACTGAGTGGAGTTCGTGAACTATTTACCGTTGCAGCACTGCTGTTAGTCATCGGAATTGCACTGCTGATGCAGCAACTCGGCCTTTCCATGGCATTGGGTACTTTCCTTGCTGGCGTTCTCCTAGCAGAGAGTGAGTATCGCCACGAGTTGGAGATCGCTATTGAACCATTCAAAGGGCTACTCCTAGGTTTATTCTTTATTGCGGTCGGTATGGCGGTGAACTTAGGCTTGCTTGCACTGGAGCCATGGAATGTACTGATGGCGGTGTTCGGGCTAGTGGCTGTCAAGGCGGTCATTCTTTACTTCTTAGCCCGCTTGGCAGGCAGTAAACCCAAAGCTCGTAGTAAGATGGCGGCCATTCTTAGTCAGGGTGGTGAGTTCGCGTTTGTAATTTTTACCGCCGCAAGCGCGGAAGGTTTATTGGCACAGGAACAAACCGCTTTCCTACTGGTTGTGGTGAGTTTATCTATGGTCACCACTCCGCTGTTATTGATGGCGCAAAGTAAGTGGTATGCCCGTGGTTTGAACTTTGATGAATCAGGAGCGTTACGCACTGATGTGGTTAACCGTGAACCAAGAGTGATTATTGCCGGATTTGGTCGTTTTGGTCAGATTGTTGGCCGACTGATGTACGCCAACAAAATTCGCGTGACGGTACTTGAAAGTGACGCCAGTCAAATCCAATTACTTAGGAAGTATGGTTACAAGGTATTTTATGGTGATGCCACGCAGCTAGACTTACTGCGCGCTGCTGGAGCGGATAAAGCGGAAGCTATGGTGATCTGTACCGACTCGCCGGATGAGATCATGAAGATCGTCGATTTGTGTCAGTACCATTTCCCGCATCTTAAATTACTGGCGCGGGCACGAAGTCGGGTTGAAGCCTATCAGCTTCTGAGCCACGGGGTAGATAACTACTCAAGGGAAACTTTCCTTGGGGCGTTGGACCTAGGCCGTCAAGCGTTAACCGAGCTCGGTATGCACCCATATCAGGCCAAGCGAGCCGAAGCGCACTTTAGAAAGTTAGATAATGCGATGCTGAAAGAATTACTGCCTCAGCATCATGAAGACAAGCAATTGGCCATGAGAGCTAAAGAAGCCCGAAAAGAACTGGAAGAAATCTTTGGTCGCGAGATGGAAAAAGATCAGCAATCAAAGAACTTCTGGGATTAAATCCAAACCTTTCCCGAGCATGGTAAACATTTAACGCTGGTGAAGGTTTATGTTGTGGAATGAACAAATGAAAAAAAGATTTATCGCTGGAGCGAGCTGCCCAAAATGTTCTCAGCAAGACACCTTACGCTGGTGGATAGAAAATAATATTGAGTTAGTTGAGTGTGTTGAATGTGAATATCAGGATCAGCGCAAACCGCAGTCTGTGGAGAAAACTGAACACTCGCAACAAGAGATGATCGGTATTTTTAAGCCGGATTGATTGAGTTTCTTTATTTGATCCCCATAATACCCTACATAGAAAATTGTTATTCGGAGCAATTCAATTGCTCCGTTTCTTTATCTCCTTGGAGTCATTATGAAAATTGAAAAGAACGTAGTAGTAAGCCTTGCTTACCAGGTGAAACTGGAAGATGGCGCAGTGGTTGATCAGTCAACAGCAGAAGCACCACTGGATTACCTACACGGCAACAACAACCTGATCACAGGTCTTGAAACTGCACTGGAAGGTAAAGAAGCGGGCGCTCAGTTTTCAGTAACAGTGTCTCCAGAAGAAGCGTACGGTGATCATAACGACGCGCTTGTTCAACGTGTACCAGCGAATGTTTTCCAGGGTGTTGACCAGATTGAAGTGGGCATGCGTTTCCTAGCGGATACGGACCAAGGTCCAATCCCAGTAGAAGTGACAGAAGTTGACGGTGATGAAGTTGTGGTTGACGGCAACCACATGCTTGCAGGTCAAACGCTGACATTCGACGTTGAAGTTGTTGCAACACGTGAAGCGACAGTAGACGAGATCGAACATGGCCATGTGCACCAAGCTGGTGCACACGATCACGAAGGCGGTTGTTGTGGCGGTGACCATGACCACGCTGAAGAGAAGAAAGATGGCTGCTGTGGTGGCGGTAGCTGCGGTTCTCACTAACAGAGAAAAGACCGCCTGAGTACTGTGTTCAGGTGTTGATTTTAAAGCGCAAGCTAAGTGATTAGCTTGCGCTTTTTGTTTATCTAAGGTGTGATGAGAGCAAAGCACACTGCAAAGGAGTAGGATGTGAGCAAACCATTTTCAATCGCTATTCATGGCGGCGCGGGAACAATTTTACGTGAACAGATGAGTGACGAGTTAAAGGCGGACATTCTCAACGATTTAGAAAAGTCCGTTCGTGCTGGTCATGAGGTTCTTGCTCGTGGCGGTGATGCTTTGGATGCCGTCGTTGCCGCAGTGAAGGTGCTGGAGGATTCGGTCAACTTTAACGCTGGTCGAGGCTCAGTGTTAACGCACAAGGAAATTGTTGAGATGGACGCCTCTGTCATGCACGGTAAAGACGCAAATGCAGGCGCAGTGGCAGGCGTGCGCCATATCCGTAACCCGATTGAGCTCGCTCGTGATGTGATGACAGACAGTAACCATGTGCTATTGATCGGAGAAGGGGCCGAAGAGTTTGCCTTTGAGCAGGGCCATCAATACACCGAACAAGATTACTTCTTCACTGACCGACGCTATGACCAGTTGCAGTCCATGAAAGAGAAAGGCTTATTTGCCTTATCCGAGTCGAAATACCCAGATGACAATAAATACGGCACAGTCGGTGCTGTTGCGCTGGATAAGCAAGGCAATTTAGCAGCAGCCACCAGTACTGGTGGTGTGACCAACAAAAAGTACGGTCGAGTGGGGGATTCGTCCATCATTGGCGCGGGTACGTTTGCCGAAAATGGTAACGTGGCGGTATCGACCACCGGAATGGGGGAATACTTTATTCGCAAGACTGTCGCGAGCGATGTGGCAGCGCGAATGCGTTACCTCAAGGAAGATGTGCATACGGCCTGCGAGACTGTGGTCCAAGGCGAGTTGAAAGCCATGGGTGGCGAAGGGGGGCTGATCGCCATTGATGGTGATGGACGTGTTCACTTTGCAATGAACAGCAGTGGTATGTATCGAGCGAGCATTGGCACAGATGGCAGCCTGCTAGTGAAGATTTATGCCGATGAGTAGGGTCAAAATGACCCCTAATAGTAGCACTAACAAGAGGTTAGTGCTTCATTACACTTCTATGATTAAAAAATGACTGCAAGAAGTGTGATTCAGTGCTAGAATCCATTTTTAACTAGCAATCAGACTTGGAAAGATGGGAAATAACGTAGTCGTTCTGGGCACCCAATGGGGTGACGAAGGTAAAGGTAAAATCGTAGACCTTTTAACTGAAGATGCAAAATACGTGGTTCGCTACCAAGGCGGTCACAACGCAGGTCACACTCTAGTCATTGACGGTGAAAAAACCGTTCTTCACTTAATTCCATCAGGTATTCTTCGCGATAACGTAAAATGTGTTATCGGTAATGGCGTAGTACTATCGCCTGAAGCTCTCCTTAAAGAAATGAAGCCTCTTGAAGAGCGCGGTATTCCAGTACGCGAGCGTCTTTTCGTTTCTGAAGCTTGTCCTCTAATTCTTCCGTACCACATCGCTATCGACAACGCGCGTGAAATCGCTCGTGGCGCGAAAGCTATTGGTACAACGGGTCGTGGTATCGGTCCAGCTTACGAAGATAAAGTGGCTCGTCGCGGTCTACGCGTTGGTGATCTTTTCGATAAAGAAATGTTCGCTGAGAAACTAAAAGAAGTGATGGAATTCCATAACTTCCAGCTGGAGCACTTCTACAAAGCAGAAACAGTAAGCTACGAAGCGGTACTCGAGCAGTGCATGGGTTACGCAGACCTTCTTACTTCAATGGTTATGGACGTAACTGACGAACTAGATGCAGCACGTAAACGCGGCGACAAGATCATGTTCGAAGGCGCTCAAGGTACACTCCTTGATATCGACCACGGTACTTACCCATACGTAACGTCTTCTAACACGACGGCTGGTGGTGTTGCTGCAGGTTCTGGTTTTGGTCCTCGTCACATCGGTTACATCCTTGGTATCACTAAAGCGTACTGTACTCGTGTTGGTTCAGGTCCTTTCCCAACTGAGCTTTACGATGGTCAAGACAAGCAAGATCCAGTAGGTAAACACCTAGGCGATGTTGGCCACGAGTTTGGCGCAACAACTGGTCGTCTACGTCGTACCGGTTGGTTTGATGCAGTGGCAATGCGCCGTGCAATCCAAATCAACTCACTAACAGGTATGTGTCTGACTAAACTAGACGTTCTTGATGGTCTGAAAGAGATCAAGATCTGTACTGGTTACAAGATGAAAGATGGCGCTATACTAGAAGTTTCGCCAATGGCTGCTGAATCTTTCGAAGAAGCAACGCCAATCTACGAAACTATGCCTGGTTGGTCTGAAACGACATTTGGTGCTAAGTCTATCGACGCGCTTCCACAAGCAGCTCTAGACTACATCAAACGTATCGAAGAGCTAACGGGTGTTCCAGTGGATATTATCTCTACTGGCCCAGACCGTAACGAAACAATCATCAAGGTTCACCCTTACGAAGCTTAATTCTGATTGTTATCAATGATTGTAAAAACCAGCGCATTAGCGCTGGTTTTTTTATGCTCACTTTTCATGCATTATCTATACTGACAGTGGCAAGTTTTTGCCAGTCGTCGGCAATTTTGATTAAAGAGTTAGCAGCCGTTGCCGATACAGGTATCAAGATTGCCGTTTATTCGGTTAATCCTAAAGATACAGGTTGCTAAGAACCCAGCTTGTATAACCTGTCTTGGTGAGTAGACAGGTGGAGACATTATCGAAGTCAAAGAGTGCAGACAATGAAGCTAAGAAAGTTAGCAGCTTCGATGGTATTTTTGTTTGGGGCTTCTGTGGCTAATGCCAATGAGCTTGCTGAGATCGGTGAGCCTATTCCCATATATACCGAAGCTGAACTGATAAAACTGATCAACGAAAACAAACATTTAGAACAAGTTAAAGCAGACAGTTGCCAATTAGTTGAAGATATCGTCGCTCGAGCGACCCGGATCAGCCTGCCATCCTACGAGTTTTTGTATGGTGACATGCTGGCGTGGGGGGTCTGTGTCGAGCAGGATGTCGAACTGGGCTTGTACTATATGGAAAATGCAGCGCACCAAGGGTTACCTGCAGCGTTGGAGCAGCTTGGTCGCTATTACTCGCGCGGAACCTTAGTTCAGCAGGACAAAGAGCGCGCGATCCCATACCTGCGTGAAGCGGCTGCGATGGGTAACCTGAATGCTCGCATTCATTTGGCGGAACTGCTGCTACGTGATTATGGTAGCCCGTTGGATTATGAAGATGCGTATCGCTGGCTGTATAACTCGGTGACGGCGGATCAGCGCACGCACAAACGAATTTCAATTCTGCGGCAGGGTCTAGAGCGGCGAATGCCACAGAATATTATCGCCAGAGCCAAAAAACGCGATACTTTCTGGTAAAGCGGTAATCTGACTGCACTCAGGTTATACAACAACGCCCAGCATATGCTGGGCGTTGTTACTTCTAGAGCAGGTGATTATTGAACCACTTCACCTGATTCAATCACGGTTTCACGTACGACTTTGGTAAACTCCAGCGCTTCTTTACGAATCGCTTCTTCATCGACTGTGAGCATATCGCGGTCTTTCATCAGGATCTTCCCGTCAACGATGGTGTGACGAACGTTTCCTGAGTTCGCTGAATAAACCAAGGCTGAATATGGGTTGTAGACTGGAACCATATTCGGTGCTTTGGTGTCGACAACGATGATATCCGCCAGTTTGCCCACTTCTAGAGAACCAATCTTATCTTCCATATGCAGTGCTTTCGCGGCGCCCATGGTCGCCATATCGATAACTTTAATCGGTGGCATTGCCGCACGGTCTTTGTTGACCAGCTTGTGAACCTTAGCAACTTGGTTGAACTCATCAATCGTGCTTAGAGTGTTGCCTGACATTGGGCCGTCAGTACCTAGACCGATACGAACATTTTCATCGTACATCTTAAGCGCTGGTGATACGCCTTTCGCTGACTTAATGTTGGCACTCATGTTATGGGCAACACCCATATCTGATTGCTTAACCAATTCAATGTCTTTGTCATCGACCAGAATCATATGTGCGCCAACCAAGTTTTTGTTAAGCGCACCAATGCTATCCATGTACTCAACGGGAGACATGCCTTCAGCTCGCTCTGCAATTTTCTCCTCTTCACGATGCGATTCTGCAAGATGAATCATGACAGGTACATCTTTCTCCAAGGACAGCTTGGCAATCTTCTGCAGAGTCTCTGTTGTATTGGTGTAAGGCGCATGCGGTGCAAAAGCGGGTGTAATACGTGGGTGGTCTTTGTATTCTTCAATAAAGTTGAGTGCGTATTGAATCCCTTCTTCTGCATTGGCCGCATCAGCAACAGGGAATTTAATTACTGTTTCGCCGAGAATGGCTCGCATACCGATTTTATCGACAGTTTTAGCCACTTCATCTTCAAAGTAGTACATGTCGGCATAAGTTGTTACGCCTCCTTTGACCATTTCGACGTTACCGAGGTTGGCACCAATGCGTACCATATCGCGAGAGACAAGCTTAGCCTCCAGCGGGAAGATATAACGGTGCAGGCGATCGGGTACATCATCCGCGAGTGAACGGAACACCGTCATTGAAACGTGGGTATGGGTGTTGATTAGCCCCGGCATCACAATGTCGCCATCCACATCGAGGGTTTTCTTTGCTTGGTACTGTTTTTCAAGCGACTGGTCACCAACGGCTAAGATCTGGTTACCTTTGATGACAACCGTGCCTTTCTCGAACACTTGCTTATCCTGGTTCATGGTCAGAACCATGGCATCTGTGATCATTAAGTCGGCTTTTTCAGCCGCAGAAACAGAAAAAGAACATAACCCCGCGATTGTGGCAGCGAGTAAAGAACGTTTAATACTCATAACGAAACCTAAATATGGACAGTAAAATTTGACTGAATAATAAAGTTAAACTTTACCATTGCAATCGTTTGCTTTGTCATTTTCACTAATGTGTGATCTTTAACGTACGTTGTAAAAGATTGTGATCATAGATGGTAAGTTATGAAAATAAAGCGAGAATTTGGCTTTTTAATCTAACTCTCCTGTAGCTTAGTAAGTGAGTCGGATATACTAGCTTTAATTACCTTCCTTGTTTAATTAGGCGCGCCTATGTCAGAAAGCACCCCAAACGATCCATTTGCAGCTCGCGAATCAGAGAACTACGAAAACCCAGTCCCAAGTCGAGAGTTCATTCTTGAATTTCTAGAACAAGCTGGTGTTCCGTTGAATCGCAATGATCTGTTTGAAGCTCTACATCTCGAGGGTGAAGAGCAGTATGAAGGCTTACGCCGCAGATTAAGAGCGATGGAGCGTGACGGTCAATTGGTGTTCACGCGTCGTCAGTGCTATGCCTTGCCAGAAAAACTCGAAATGGTGAAAGGTTACGTTATCGGACACAAAGATGGTCATGGCTGGGTGCGACCTGAAGGGAGTGTGGGCAAAGATAACGATGTGGTACTGCCTCACCATCAGATGAAAAGTGTACTGCATGGCGACTATGTTTTAGTCCAGCCAACACAGAACTCGAAGCGAGGAAGAAAAGAAGGTCGTTTGGTTCGCGTGCTTGAGGAGCGTCAGACGCAAATCGTGGGTCGTTTCTTTATGGAGTATGGCTATTCCTACGTTGTGCCGGATGATTCTCGTATCAGCCAAGATATTCTCATCCCTAATGAGCTGCGTGCAGGTGCTCGAATGGGCAATGTCGTCGTGATTGAAATCACCGAGCGCGGCTCTCGCTCGCGTGGCATGATGGGCAAAGTGATCGAAGTTCTGGGCGAAAACATGGCGCCAGGAATGGAAACACAGATCGCGATTCGCACTCACCAAATTCCGCATGAGTGGCCTGAGGAAGTGGATAAGCAAATCGAAGGGCTCGGTGAAGAAGTGCCAGAAGAGGCCAAGCAAGGTCGTGTCGATTTGCGTGAGCTTCCGCTTGTCACCATTGATGGTGAAGATGCGCGTGACTTTGATGATGCAGTCTATTGTGAAGCAAAGAAAAGCGGCGGCTGGCGCCTCTGGGTTGCGATTGCCGATGTGAGTTACTACGTCCGCCCAGATTCTGCGCTGGATAAGGAAGCCATCAATCGCGGTAACTCGGTGTATTTCCCATCACAAGTGGTGCCAATGCTACCGGAAGTGCTGTCTAACGGCTTGTGTTCGCTCAACCCACAAGTTGACCGCCTGTGTATGGTGTGTGAGATGACCATTTCTGAGTCGGGTAAGCTTTCCGGATACAAACATTACGAAGCAGTGATGAACTCGCATGCGCGTCTGACTTACAACAAAGTGCACCACATTCTTGAAGGTGACGAAGAGCTACGTCAGCGATACCAGCCTTTGGTTCCTCATCTTGAAGAATTGCACAAGATGTACAAAGTTCTTAAGCATGCGCGGGACAACCGTGGCGCCATTGAGTTTGAAACCGTTGAAACTAAATTCATCTTCAATGCCGAGCGTAAGATTGACAGCATTGAACCAGTGATTCGCAATGATGCTCATAAGATCATTGAAGAGTGTATGATTCTGGCTAACATCGCGTCAGCGTCATTGGTTGAAAAAGCCAAAGAGCCAGCATTATATCGAATTCACGAATCTCCAGGTGAACAGCGCTTGACGGGGTTCCGTGATTTTCTCAGTGAGCTTGGGTTAGACCTAAAAGGTGGTCTGGAGCCATCGCCAACAGATTACGCCGATTTAGTCAGACAGATTGGCCAACGCCAAGACAAAGAATTGATCCAGACTATGCTGCTTCGCTCAATGAAGCAGGCGGTGTACAACGCCGATAACTGTGGTCACTTCGGTTTAGCATTGAAACGCTATGCGCACTTTACTTCACCTATTCGTCGTTATCCGGACCTTTTGCTTCATCGTGCGATCAAATATTTAATCGCAAAAGAGAATGGTACGCTGAAAGACCGTTGGACACCTACAGGCGGCTTCCACTATTCCTTTGATGATATGGATTTCTACGGTGAACAGTGTTCGATGACGGAACGTCGTGCCGATGACGCGACGCGGGAAGTATCAGATTGGCTCAAATGTGAGTACATGCAAGATCACGTTGGTGAAGAGCTGGAAGGTGTGATTGCTAATGTGACTGGTTTTGGCTTCTTTGTCCGATTAACAGAACTGCATATTGATGGGCTGGTACATATTTCTACACTGGCAAACGACTACTACCAGTTCGACCCAATTGGACAGCGATTGATCGGTGAAAGCTTCGGTGCCATCTATCGTCTAGGGGACGCAGTGAAAGTGAAAGTGCTGTCTGTAAATCTAGATGATCGACAAATTGACTTTGAATTAGTCGAAACTAGTCGTAAGCTACGCGGCAAAGGAAAAACAGCCAAAAAACGCGCAGCCGAGGCACAGAAAAAAGCTAAGGCGAAAAAAAACGCGGCAGCGAATGGTCGACGTTCAGTAGACAAAGCCAAGCCTATGGTCGAACCCACTAAACGCCCGGATGGCAGCCAGGAAGAAGGTAAAGGCAGTAAAGCCTCGAAGAAACCTTCAGATAAAGCGCGTAAGAAAAAACCACGTAATAAAGCGAAGAAAGCACGTGGTAAAAAACAGTAATCGGATAAATTAATGAGTAATGAATTTATTTACGGCATTCACGCAGTAAAAGCGGTACTGGCAAAAGAGCCAGAGCGCTTTGTAGAAGCCTTTGTGTTAAAAGGTCGTCAAGATGACCGTTTAATGCCAATCTTAAACGAACTCCAGATGTGTGGCGTGTCGATTCAGCAAATGACACGTAAGACTCTGGATGATAAAGCTCGTGGTGCTAACCACCAAGGCATTATGGCCAAGGTGAAGCCTGCTAAGCAACTGAATGAAAATGACCTCGATGACATCCTTGCCCAACATTCCGCACCATTATTGCTAGTACTGGATGGAGTCACCGATCCGCATAACCTAGGCGCGTGCTTACGCAATGCTGATGCAGCAGGTGTGGCTGCGGTGATTGTTCCTAAGGACAAATCCGCGAACATTACGGCTACGGTGAGCAAAGTTGCATGCGGCGCAGCAGAAACGGTGCCTTTGGTTCGCGTAACCAACCTTGCTCGCACTATGCGTGCGTTGCAAGAGCAGGGGATCTGGTTTGTTGGTACGGCTGGCGAAGCGACACATGACATCTATCAGGCTAAGTTAACTGGTCCTCTTGCTATCGTTATGGGAGCTGAAGGTGATGGCATGCGTCGCCTGACACGTGAAACCTGTGATGACTTAATCAAGATCCCAATGGCAGGTAGTGTGTCGAGCTTGAATGTGTCAGTCGCATCGGGTGTGTGTCTGTTTGAGGCAGTTCGCCAGAGACTTGCTTAGTTAGTCATTTGGTTTGATTGACAGGAAGCGCAGGCTGTTTGTTCAGCCTGCGTTTTTTATTAGTTAGTAAGCCACAGCATGACAAACGAGTCTGCTTGAGCTCTCTTCGTTTATTTTTCACACAGCCCTTGCATGTCAAACTGTGATCTGTATAATGCAGCGCACTGGTTAAGCCAGTTGTGAACCAATGAGCGAAGAGGAGCTGATTTATCTCTTTGATATTTCAGGTAATGTAGACTCAGCTTATGTTCGCGGTTAATACAATTAGCTACTTATTCTTCGGAATAACTATCCCCAGACGTGATTCTGGTATGTAGGGGTAGTTAATCGAAAATTAACTGACAATACTTCC